>BNJU01001231.1_pt1 | contig 188196 bp, 315 predicted proteins | sample 8539281 | NCBI WGS metagenome assembly BNJU01 (sample SAMD00202456, study PRJDB9452) | human saliva metagenome | isolation source: human saliva | place: Japan | reverse complement strand
AAGTGACTTGCAATTGTGGTAGACGGCGGCTGGCCATATTAAATGCGCCTGCCGCTTTGCACCGAAGCACGGTATGATTTTGGCCGATGTATCGTGACGGGCAGGCTTACCGCGTACCGTTTACATGCACTGATTCTGCTTCACTTTACTGACAATACGTTCCCGATGCCGTGCAGCAAAACGCGGACATTCAAACGCAGGCTGACAAAAAGGCGGGTTTGCTGTTCATGATAAGTCGGCAAACCCGCGGCGTTTTTTGAGAACCTGCATCGCCTCTCTGTTTATTTCCGACAATAGATACTGAAAACAGCAGCTAGGATTTGCCCGTACCGCCGAAAACCACTTTCTCCGCGCTACGGCGGCAAATTCGTTCACGACGAATTGCCCGCATTTGGGGACGATGACCATCTGGCGATGTGCGTTCGAACGTTCGACGGTAACGGCGCGTTGCCCTGGTTCCAAACCGAAACTTTGAGCTCGCTCCTGATAGTCGGAACGATGAGGCTGACCAAATTGCCCAAACGATGCCGTGTTTGTGTCCCAGCCGGAGCGCGGCAATATCATGGCGGGCGTAGTCTGGTCGGCCAAGAACGCGCGTCCGGTCGATGAAATGTTTCGCCTGGTTTGATGGGTGGCGCCTGCCCACAGGCGCAAGTCGAGCTCGGCCGAGCTGGGCGTGGCATACGCGGGCACCGCCCTGGCCATTTTCGGATTATGATTTTGACTTACCGGAAGGTGCATATGGATATCCGTATCGGTTTGTATAAATTGGGAACTATACGGCCGATATTTTTTTAACACTGGCAAAACCTTACCAAGATGGTTACAATATAACAATCAAAACAAGTCATACACAGGATGAACAAGAAACGTTGTAATAAGGCAGTGCTGTCGGTCGCCGTGTTTTCCGCGCACACCGCGTTTGGGTGAAACAGACCATACTTCCACGTATGGCGAAATTTTGAAAGCGCAGTTGGGTTATTGTGAGTTCGTGTTTGAACCGATTGCCCAAGGCTGGCTGTGCATATTTTCAGCAAACCGATGCGGCTGTATACCGACAAAGGCCATGAGGGGTTTGGTGCAGGCGAATTCAGTCACCAATATAAGAAGAGTCAAAAAGCCGGTACGCTAGGCGGCTTCTTGGTAACGGCCAGATACGAGCCGACTTTCTGGTCGAAAAACAAAAGCCGGTTGGAAAGAAAGTCAATGATGACCGAAATGCCGGATGCCGAATGTATTGCGTGAACAAACGCGGATGTATCGGCAAAACATCCGTCAATGTCGGCCATGACAGCGCGATACTGCGGTGATTACGCGCCCTGTGGATCACCTTTTGAAATCGTACCGCTGATAATCCCGCCAATGTGCGCGTGGGCGAACTGTTTAAAGTAAAGCGTTTATATGGGAGAGCTCGGCCAATGTTCCGGTTACTTGACATTCGAAGGCTTCTGACCTGACCGACCGCAAAATTGCACAAAGTAGAGGCGCAGGCTTACGATGTAACTGCAGCCGACGGCATCGGTGGACATCATTCCGCTGGGTAAGGTCAGGGCTTTTGGCGTGCGTGGAATACAAAGCCGATTATGCCGACCAAAAGTATGCCAAAACAGGCTTCACAGCACACCGACTTTGAAATCGGGCATACGCACCATCATGATTTTTACCACATTTTAGGCCGAACCCGGTTCGGCTTATGGAAGGCCGTCTGAAAATCGTTTTCAGACGGCTTTTTATTTTGTCGGATGCGGTCGGAGAAATATCCTGGGTAAACAGAAATATATGTTTTATAGTGGATTAAATTTAAACTAGCATGGCGTTGCCTGCCTGCTGCAATTATCTGTACTGTCTGGCGGCTTTCTGCCGCCTTGTCCTGATTTAAATTTAATCCACTATACTTCTTAATTGCACCCCACCTGATGTGCTTTTGTTGAAATTCCGCACCTTCCAGCCCGAAAACTGCAAACGATATTTTATGTTCGGTTTGCGTATCCTCAAACCCATTGCCAGACCCATACAACCCGATTAACCCAGCTCTATGACATACCGTTGCATGAAATGTATACCGGTATTTTCCTCACAGCTGCACTCCGTTGGCTAAGCGTGACTCCAGTTGTCCCCGCTTCGGGCTGCAGCAGGTCCGCGTCATCGACACCGCCTACTGGACCGAACAACCGTATTGCAGCGGTACTACCAATTGCGTCTGCCCGCCGTCCGCCGCCACAGCAGCTCGTGGATAGAATACAACGGCTGGAGCGTGATGGTATTGTTCAATGCATGGGACAGCCGGACTGGATACTTGGAAAGACGTTCAAAAAGCGGGCGTGCCGGCACCGACCGTTTGTGGATGCCCGCACCCTGATCCCCGGGCCGGGCCGTGATGTTTTGCGACGCGCAATGATTTTTGACTGGGGACGGCATATTTACTAAAAACAGACGGCATGCCCTACGAAACCAACCTGATATTTCAAGCTCGATAAGGACGACGCCTACACCGTCAGCGGCTATTTCATATCCCCTCAATAACGGCAAAGAACCCGCCAACTGGAAGGCGAAAGAAAAAGAAATGCTCGACGGCATGGAGAAAAAGGTACCGCGCCGACTTCCTCAAAGGCCTGCGCGAACGGCAGGAATACGAAGTGCCGAACCAAAGCGGCATCTGCCTGATTCGAGGGCTTCATCGCCGACGACGGCGGCAAACCCTTCAAAGCCAACACCGCCGTACGCTTTGCCAAGCAGACCGACATGCGTCTGGAAAATGCTGCACGGCGCGGTATTGCAGCCCGGCGAGCCGACCCTGCTCGAACGCGACCTCGTCTCCGAAAAAAGCGCGCTGGCCAAAATCTTCAAAACCGCCGGCTACCGCACCATCCGCCAAGGCAAACGCGACGTCAACGGCATGTCCGGCACGGAAAAAGCTGATCAAATGGCAGGGCAACAAATACATGCTGATATGGGAACGGGACGGCGGCGACCCGCGCATCATGATGAAATTCGGCGCGGACCGTGCGGAAGGGACGGGCCGCAGCGAAGCCGAAATCCTCGCCATCTGGGACACCGTGCTGCCGACTCTGAAGCCGGTTAATAACGGAAAACCGCCCTGACCTGTATTCCGCCATACATCAGGCCGTCTGAAAAGCCGATAGCAAGTTTCAGACGGCCTCTCTGGCAACGAGGCCGTCTGAGGAAAAAGCTTTGCATTGTGAGGCCGGGTTTCCGCGCGGCAAAGACGAAGCTGCCGTCCTGCCAAGCCTCTTTCGAGCTTTCAGACGGCCTCTGCCCAAATGCAGGGTCAGTCTGAAAAGAGATAAGGTCGGATATCGGTATTGCACGCGGAAAACGGCCGTCTGAAAGCGTATTTTCAGACGCATTCGTTTCTTTATTTAGCTAGTATTGCGGCGGGTTTTCCGTTTTATACGGCACCAGGCTGCCGTGGAGAGCAACAGCAGGCAGCCGAATATCATCATGCTCAAGGCAATCAGCGGCGACAGATCGATCCAATAAGTGTTTTCCGGCAACATATTGCGGCTCCGACATTACCAGCAGGCTGGCAACGACCGATTGCTTATTGATGCCGTCCATCAGGCACCAGCACGCCGACTGTGGTGAAAGCGGCGGCGATTAAGGTGGAGGTGGCGGGCAGTGATGTCGGTTTTCAGAAACCAGGCCGCGCTGACGGTAATCAGTAGCAGTAAAAAGCGGAAGATTGGCGCATATTGTCTGCCTATAAGCCTGGCTGGCGGCCTTCACCGCCTTGATTTCCTGACCTGGCTACCATAAGCCGGTTTTGCCCGCCAGCCTGTTTTTCAGCGCGCTCCATCACTTTGCCCATATCGGTTGCCACCCGATGCGCCGGTTTTCTGACAGCACGGCGGCGACTTCCGGCGGCGATTTCTTCTTCGGACAGCATTTCTGCAGATAACGGTTTACCACTTCGATTTCGGCATTTTGTCGGCCAATCCCGCCTGCCCGCATCGGCACAGATTTTGGCCGAGTCTGCGCTGCTTGGATCATTTTGCCGAGTATTGCGGCAACGCGCATCGTCTGCTTTCAAAGGTTCGTCCACTTCAAACTGTTTGATGGCAGCATTGATTGCGGATTGTGCTGAGTGCCGTTCGATCTTTGGCACGTATCGCGGCTCTATGTTCGGGTCAGTTTGGCTGCGTCATTTTAGTTTCTTTGTTCGAATCGGAAAGCGGCAGTATTGAGGTACAAAAACACCGCAAACGGATGCGGTGTTGAAAACGGATAAGTGTTTTCGGCCAGTACATTTTCGGCGGCAGTTGCTGGCTGCGCAGGCGTTTTTGCAGGCGTTTGGCAGCAGCCGTTTTGCGTTTGCGCCAGAAGGAGTTTTTTCGTAGGCTTCGCGTGCGCAGTCTGGTCACAGGCCGGTTTTTGATGGCGCGTCGAAACGGCGCATGGCAACTTCAAAAGGTTCGTTTTCACACGGATAGTAGGCATTTATTTCCTTCACCCGGATATTTCGTTAATAGCAGGCTGTCTGAAAAGGGAGACGGCAAATCGTTAGCGTTATGCTACCGTCTGCAAAGGGTAGGGCGGGTATGCGCCGTGATGAAAACATCACCTCTCAATGCCGCGGCTTGGCGCGGCGGAAAATTGTCAAGGATAACCGATGCGAAAGGCGGATTATGCGGTATTTTCGCTATGCAATAATTTATTTTCCCCAGCAAAGGTTTTTTTCAGACGGGCTCTTCCGAATCAAGATGAGTGAGGAACAGGCGCAGCATGAAGGCCCCGTGTTTCGGCCAGTCCAAACGGGCGAGTGCCTGTTCAGCAAAGGCAGGCTTTGCTGTCGAGCATGAATTTACACTTTCGGCTTCGCCGTTGACGGCAGTAGTAAAGCGGACGAAGGGATGGTTGCCGATGCGGGTGCGTTTCAGTAAGCTTTCTTAACCGCACCGATGAGCGGTTCGTCGGCATTGCGGTTTGCCGGAAAATTTTGAGCGTGGGTCTGCCGATATAGCGGTAAACGGCAGGCCGTCGAAGTCCACAGGTTTCGCGCCGCCGGCTGGCTGGAAGGCGTCGAGCATGACGTTCGCGCGCTTTTTTCAAAGTTGTCCCACCCGCGCTGAGGGCTTCTTCGATGCTGCCGCCGATGTCGCCATAGGCTTCAGACAGTGGCTACCGTCGGGCAGGCGGTCACGTCGAGGCGGGTAATGGTGCTGCTGTTGGTTATGGCTGTTGATGTAGGCTGCGTATCGAAGGCGACGGGTATTTTGAATGTGGGTAAAGTTTGCCTTCTTCTTTTCGCTGCGGACGGTGTAGCCTGGGAGAGCAGGGCGGCATGCAGGATTTGGTTGAGGGTGTAGTCGTGCTTCTTTCGTTGTCGGACATTTTGTTCTTTCCAGACGGCCTGATGTCGAAACGGGATGCTGATTTTCGCTCATTGCCTTCCGCCAATGCGCCTGCGGGTCAGCGGCTTTCCTCCAGCCATTTTCTCCGCTGATACGCACACATGAAGGGACGATGGGCACAGCAGTTGGGTGAACCGCAGGCTCGCGCAGGCGGCGTGGCTGAACAGAACGGACAACTTTAAAAGGAAGAGTGCGAACACACTGATGGCGTTGCCGCCCGCCTGTTCCACTATTTCTTGCGCACGTCGCCGCAGGCGAATGAGGGCGAGGACGGAGGATTTGCTGTTCGCGGCGGAAAAGTTCGCATAGTCGGCCTGGTCGAGGATGTAGGCGTGTCGGTGGTAGGCGGTGTAGGCGATAAATGATGCTGATTTCGTGCAGTTTTACGCCCAGCGGGAGATATTGCCGCTGCGGTTGAGTTCTTGGTACCGATGCGCTTTAAAAGGCTGGAGCAGGATGGAGTAGTGGTGAGCTTACGCGGTCGGTTCATTGAGGAAACGGTAGCGTTGCTGGAACTGCGTAACGGTTTGTTCGCGATATTCCTGTTCAGGCTGGTACCGATGGTCGTAGAACACGCCGTCGTGCAGGCGGTATCGGTTACGGTCATGGCTCACGCCCAGTTCTTCGTAAATACGCACGGCGATTTCACCAGCGCCGGCGAATACTTCCAGCCCGTCTGCCTTCAATCCGCAATTTGGCCTTTTTCACGCTGCCGGCTTCGCAGATGCGCTGCACTGCTTTTTCACGCCAGTAGCTGATGGTTTCTTCGGTGTTGCCGGTTTCGGCCGTTAATACGTCGCGGATGGATTTTGCCGAGCCGAAGGCCCGACGGTGAAACTTGCCGGTATCCTGAGCATGCTTTGGCGATGCGCTGTATTTCCCGTGCGGGCGGCGATTACCGGTTCGAAAGATTTTTCGTCGATTTTGTTTTGAAAAACGATGCTGAAGTTACGTAGCCCAACGGCAGGCTTTCGGTACGGCATGGCTGGATAGCCGATGACGAATTCGTCGAACCGCCGCCGATGTCCACCATCAGCATTGTCGCCGTTCGGCGGCAGCAGGGCACCACCGCCGGTGTAAATCAGGCGGGCCTCTTCGCGTCCGGCGATGATTTCGATGTGGGAAGCCTACCGCGGCTTTCTGGCCTGCGGATGAATTCGGTACCGTTTTTGCCACGCGGAGGTGTTGGTGGCGACGGCGGCAGATTTTGTTCTGCAGAAAAGCCGCGCAGGCGTTCGCCGAATTTGACAGGCAGGAGGGTGAGCGCTGGCGCGCGAGGTCGTCGAGATATTTAATGTCCAATCCGGCGGCAAAGCGCACCATTTTAATCGAATCGACAACTTGTAACTTACCGTTGTTGTTTTGGCAGATTTGCAGGCGGGAAGCTGTTGGAGTTTCAATGACGGAGAGGCATCAGGGGCATTTGGAGTATTCATAATGATCGGGCGGGTAGGGCGGTTGGGCATGCAGGCCGTCTGAAAGCCTGGGGGTCAGCTGGTCGGGGCGGCGGAGCCGGCAGGCCGTCAGTGGCCAGGGTTTGTGACGGCCTGCGTCTGGTTTATTCCCACTGATCGTGGTGCAGGCGGTTTGCTGCTTACACCGTAAAACCACGCGGTTGATGCCTTGACTTCGTTGATGATGCGGTTGACACGCGGGCCGAGCAGCGAGTACGGCAGTTCCCGCCTGTGCGGTCGCGAAGTCGCTGGTGATGACGGCGCGCAGCGACGACGTGTTGGTGCGTCCGTTCATTACGCCGACGGATTTACGGGCAGAACACGGCGAAGACTTGGTTGGTCAAATGTACCAAGATGTGCGTTTTGCCGGTGGTATTGGCGCAATTCTGGCCGAGGCTGTCGTCCGCCTGACGCAGCAAATCGGCGTATTCTTTTTTCACTGCCCAAGATACGCACGCCCAACCGGGGTCAGAACGGATGGTGATACAATTATTTCGCGCGGCAAGCCCCAGCGATGCCCAGTTCGCGCACTTCGTCTTTGAAGTCAGTCGCGCAGCGGCTCAAGCAGCTTGAGTTCGTGTCAGGAGGCCGACGTTGTGGTGCGATTGATGGCGTGGGCTTTTTGGTTTTCGCGATTGCGGATCTGATTACGTCGGTAAATGGTGCCTTGCGCCAGCCATTTGGCTATGTTGAGTTTTTTCTTCGGCTCAAATACTCGATAAATTCCGCGCCAATGATTTGCGTTTTTCGGATCGCAACGCTCGCGAGTTTCGCCATGAATTGCTCTTCGCATCGACATGAATCACTTTCACACCCAAGTTTTGCGTGCGAACATCCATGACCATTTTGGTTTTCGTTCAGGCGGGCGTCGTGATCGACAAACACGGTGCCGCTGGTCGCCGATGGCGCGGTGAATCAGCGCGGCGGTTACAGAAGAGTCCACGCCGCCCGACAGACCCAAATCGGTCGCCGCCGGACCTGTTCGCGGATTTTGGCAACGGCTTCGATGGTTCGGCATCGTCCAGCCTGGCTGCGCGCCGATGTCCAAGACAAAGCGGTTTTGCAAGGGCGCGGCCTTGTTTGGTATGGGTAACTTCAGTGGAACGGATGCTGTAGAATTGTCAACCGTTTTCCATCATGGCACCGGCATGACGGGTATCGCCGATCACGGCAGCCGGGCAGTTTGACACTTTGTCGCCGTGGCTCAATCCATATCCAGCGTGTTCGGCGTCGTCGTAAATATCGCGGGTCAGTTCGCCGTCGATGGTTTTGACTTGCGCGTAACCGAATTCGCGCTGGCTGGCTGAACTGCCGCCCAAGTGGTGCGCCATAAACTGCATTCCAGCAGATACCCAAACCGGAAATGCCCAAATCGAAGATGCCGGTAACAGCTTGATAGTCGGATCTGTAAACGAATTGGGACCGCCGGAGAGGATAATACCTTTTCGGATTGAAGGCTTTGATTTCGTCCAAAGGGCATAGTTGAAAGAATGCAGTCGGCAACATACGAGGCACGCGGCGGGCGATAAGCTGGGTAACTGGCGAAACCGAAGTCGAGAATGAGGATTTATCTTTGGGTCATAACTGGAGAAAAGGTTAAAGCCAGTCGGAATCGAAAACTTCAGATTTTAAATACAAGGCCGTCTGAAATGTTGCCGCACGGTTTTTCAGACGGCCCCTAAACGCCATGCGCCGCTTTCGTTATAAGGAAAGCAACACGGTATTTACCTTTTCAGACGGCCTTAAAATGGAACGACTCATTGATATGCGACATACGGACATGAATTATTTCTACGTTTGCCGACCTTCGCGGCCGGCCCGCCTGGTTGGCGTGGCGGAACGGCATGAGCGCAAAATCCACCGCTGCTGGAGCGGGGCAAAGTCTTGCTGGCAGCGCGGGAGCTTAATTGCAACCCGCAAACATGGGCAAAAGCGCAGATTTGCCGCATTGCCGAAAGTTTTTTCAGACGCACCCCACGAACAGGCGGTGCTGCTATTGGCTGCTGCTAAAATGACGATGAAGGATTAAATCGACAGGTGGCTGACATGTGGCAAGAACGAGGCAAATCATCAACGTAGTGGACAGACAGGAATCAGTAGTCATCGTCAACCTGCGTGGTACTGACCGCTCGCCCGTCCAAATCGCCGCATCCAGCGGCGGCACATCGCCCGTTGGCACGTCGGTTCCGCCTTCAAATCGAACAACTGCGCCGCAGCATATCGGCTTGATGGCGCAAATTGCCGGCGAAAAACCGGGTGAATCGTCAAAACGGCAATTCGGTAGTCTCCGAACGCCGCCAGTTTTGGGAAACAGCCGCCGATCGCCAAGATCAATGCGCCCAAAACAACCGTCCGCAGGCCGATTTGGTAGCCGCCGAGTTACGCCGTCAGATGCAGCAAGGTTTGTTACCTTGTCGCGCAATGGGCGATGCTGGTTTGCCACCATCCATGCCTTGCAGGCTACAGGCGGCCGACGTAGTGCTATAGATGCCTTGGTCAGACGGATATTCTCCGCCTGATCTGGAAAGATGTGAGAGAAAATCAACGTTTATAAACGGCGATACCACAAGTACGGCAGGAAGAACAATGCCTTAATATGTCGAATATGCCCGCAGGCTGCCGCGGTACGTCTGAAAGGCGGAGACCTGTCGTACTGGTGCAGGTGCGAAGAATTACAGATACTTACTGAGTGCGGCATCCCGTTCAAAATCATTCCGCATCACTGTATGTTTGGCGCGGCGGTTTGCAGGAATCCCGCTGACGCACCGCGATTACGCGCAATCCGCCACCACTGGCAATGCAAGGCTGACGGCAGCGATGTGGGATGGCAAGCCGCAGCAAACCAGATCTTTGGCGGTTCTATGAAACCATCAAGAGAAAATATCGCCGCACGGTTAATCCGCCACGGCCAGCGCCGCGATACGCCGCCTTGCGCCGTCATCAGGCACGGAACGCGGTAAAACGGCACCGTGGCAACAGGTGTACTGTCCCGATTTTGAAAGACGGTAATGCTGCCACAATCTGCATTGATTGTTATTATGGGCGGCGCATTACATCATCGTTTGGCTTGGTTTTCAAAGTGAAAATACCGTGTTGCTAAGGCTGCGTGAAGCTGTAACTTTAATTACGTGCCAACTTATATTATGTTAAATTTATATCACTAGTATTTGAGCTTGCTAAATCTGCTCGCTCAGTAGGCACGCTTACAGAATTTATAGCGCTGCCTGAAGCGGTTTTTCAGACGCCTTTTATCAAATGGCTCAGCTTTTTCTCAACAAACCTTTGTTGTTAAATCCTCGGTTCTTTCAATTTCATCCAGCATTTCGGTTGTAATAACAAAAACGGTTGTAGTGCAGCCCGTCTTTTTCATCATGATACTGGAGCAGTAGAACGTGACTTTGAGGCCGCCTGAAACGGTTTCATTACAGACTTACCCATGCCTGCATCTGGCTGGTCTATATGGGTTTCGGGCTTTTGCTATCAAAAGTTGCAATCGGCGGCAAAGATTATCAATGATCAACAATTATGATCCTAAGCTTCAATAATTTATTTAAGAATTAGCTTAATTTAATGTAGTGATCAAAAGATATTGTAGCTTGCTTTGCATCATAAGTGAACTTAATAATCCCATACAACATCTGAATTCTAAATTTAATTTTACTATTGATAAGCTCATAACTTGGAAGCCAAAAATAGGATATTTCTTTAATAAACCTACGAACAATCTTCGAATTAAGTATAGCATTATCTAAACAAACATAATCTAAATATGATATAAATTTCAATTTATGAGAGATAACGATTTACATTATATTTGTTTTTCACTAGGTATGTAATTTCCCTATCAAATACATAGCTGTTTCCAGAAAAAGCGTAAAAAAACCTTTAATTTATTAGAAAATTTCTCCATAAATCAATATTATATATTATCTATTGCAATTTTTTATGATTCATAGATACTTGTGTTATTCATATCATTTACCATATTTAACTAATTTATTGGTTGCTTTTAAATTCTATTTTATCCATGTTTTCAATGAACACTGTAGAACCCCTTTACCTGAAATCGTGGATTTGCTCGATCATTGTATTCTCAGTCCAAAGTATATATCTTTTGTTGTTAAAATAATTTCCAGGTGTATTACCGTGCGGATGTAACGTATACAAAACTGGGTAACGCGCTTTGGATAACGAGCATTTTATATGCGAATCTATTCCTGAGTACGGGTTGGATCTCGCGCCTTTTTGCAGTAGCAGAAGGATCGATTCCGAATAAGGGTCGCCATTACAACGCTTCTTTTACGCAAAAACCAAGTGTATCGACCCATAATATCGGATTCGGCGCATACTCAAACAGATTCATCCCACCCGTCAACCCAATCAAGCTGGACTCACAAACCGCCCGATCAGGGTCGTAAGCAGGGAAACGGTTAGTAGCAGCCCGCTTTCTTCGTCGTCAACACCGGCCTTGGAAGCGGAACGATGTTGATTCTGCCATCTCGTTTGCTGGACGGATTCTGCCCTGCGCGTCGTATCTCCATCGTCCATGGCCTATTTCCGCTCTTTGCATTGTGTGCGGCACTCGTGCCTACGGTCGAGATGGTCGACACAACAGACCAAGTCGGCTGCGTTTCGACGCACTTGGAGTTCTGGCGGATTTTTCAGCAGCGGATCGGTTCTCTTGGGTCGTAGTCGCAATGGCTCGGCGGACGCCCTGAACATCTCACTATGCGATCCAATACTCGAGTGCGGCCGTCTGAAAAGAAAACCTCAGACGACTCCATTTTTACTATTTTGATCAAAATAGATTGACAAACAGCGCTTAGTAAGCGAACACACAAACCATCACACCATTCGGAAACTCCCCTTTTCCAAATCCTCACATAAGCAAACCACTACTTTTATAAACCCTCGATCTGTTTCCTCTAAGAACGTCTATTTTCATTTATTTTTACTAGGTATTTGAGGAGATTTATAAGCAATGATACTTAGAAAATCGCTATAACAAATTCATCTATATACTCCAACTCTTTTCCAATCTAAATTGCTGTTTATTCTTTTGTATCATATCTGCTGTTGTCTGGAGATACCACTCCGATCAGTTATCAACTCTTTCATCAATCTCTTCAACATCATAAAAAGCAGCTAAAGCAACTAGGGACAACGTCCCCAATCAACTTCGGGATAACTAAATCAGGTTGAGATTTCGGCTCGGGTCATATATAAAACGCGAAGCTAGCTATGTACTTACAGTACTTTCATACACGAAAATGCAACACTTATCCTGGACGCACTAATTCTTTATAACGCGCCAGTTCCTCGCTCCACTAAAAATTGGTATTTTCAAAATTAGCATGTCATTGTCATCACCTTTCATTACCAGCGGATGCACATACTCATCTGCCGAGGCTACACTGTTGTTCCCGACTTCTAGGCATCACAGCTGTCTCTCTCACCAATCATCAGGCGGGAATTTTCAGTACTTTTAGGCTATAGTTATAAACTAACTGTAGGTAAGATTTAATATTGAACAAGTCGTCTAAATTGAGCTTTCAAACGACCTTGTAACACTATTATTTATTTACATCATTCCATCTAAACCTTTTCAAACTATTCTATATTTCTTTACCATAAATGCGAATAGAATGGTATTCCATGAATATTATCACGATTATCTCAAACAAAATAGTATTGGTCCAGATACACAACTGCTATTGGAATTAAGATATCAACACATAGTTTGCTTTCTTGTTATGAAAAAGAATCATTTTTAGAGCTTTTTATTATTCCTTTAATTTCCCTTACTATCACTCGGTATTAAAGCCACTCATGATGGACACTTTTATTGGTCGCGAATTATTTGCTATGTGATAACTCGCCACAAAACTTTTGGTTAACCTCGTAGAACTGTCGATAGATATATATCGAAATCTTTTTATATTTTCTAAAAATCTCTAGATATTCATATCTCAGAAATAAATACCCACTGGGGTCCCATGGATTGATTTAATCACATTTATTAATCTTGTAGATGGTTTATTTGTCACATATTCAAATACTTTCTTCTTTAAAGGCATCTCTCATTGTAATACAGCACAGTTTCCGGCATGGTTTCTCTGATCTAGTATTTAGTCGCGCAAACTCTCATTGATTAGACATATTCATAGAAATTAATCACTACCAGCAAACCCAATCAGACCCTGACTTACAGAGCGACATATCACGTCGGGACGTGCTGCAGCAATCACTGCTTTTCTCTCGTCATATGACTCAACCTCAAAAAGCGGATAGTTTCTACTTTACTTTATATTGTGTGCTTACACTGTAACATCAAATATAACTACTCACTATCGCGCCAGTCTGAAGCAAACATTTTTAATTAAATCTCAAATCAGAAGAAATTTTCTATAGTCATCCCGATTTAACTTGTAAAAGAATTTAATACGGCTATATATACTTGTTACCAAATTCTATGTTTATATTTTTCTTCATTATCCCCCATCCTACTAATTAGTGTATTATTTCAGCTTAAATTTTATATTCAATCATTATTGTTATTCTTTTACTTACCTTAGTAGTAAATGACCTCAGAAATCTCTAATCTCATCTTTGATTATTATTTAAGATGGCTATCAAAATCCAATACTCCATAATCCTCCTCTGCACACATATAGAGAGAAAAGTCACTTTTCTAAATTAATATAAAACTTGAATCGATATACTGACCATGCTTTGTTATAAAATTTTCAACATAGTAAACGATTCCCAATTCTCCTCAAAATAAAAATTATATTGATTTAATCATTATATGTGCTATTTAAATTCATTTTTCCTTTATAACCTCAAAGTTTTTAGCTATTTTCTCTGGCTTCTTTTCTTCTTCATAGGTGCACAGCTGATTATTAATAACAAACCGAGTGCCAATATCTCAACACAATTATGACCTCATCGTAACTCTTTGAGCGTGTTCTATTGAAATCTGTATTACTCATTATTTACCGGCACTCACATCCACTCTCACTCCTTTTTCAAAGGGAATTGGAAGTTTCTCAAACCTAAATTTCCATTAGTTGGTTGTAGAGCAACCTGTTTTTCTCCATAGCTAATCCATTTTTTTTGTTTTCCTGAATTTTCTTCGTACCTCATACTCCAGGGCTTTTGTCCATTTCCTGATCCGCAGGGATCTCTCTAATTGATATTCTGAAGAACAATCCTTTACTGCAGTTCTTTCCTTTTGATAATCCATATCTACCATTGACGGTTATTAACGGCGTATATAGTCTCTTTCTCCCTTTCAACCCAATCGATCCTGACTCACAAACCTGATTTCGTGGTCAATAGCGGGAAACGTGGTTGTAGTGCGGTGCTCTTTCTTCGTCGTAATACTGGCCTTGAAACGGAACGGATGTGACTTTGAGGGTGTCTGAAACGGTTTCTTGCGATTTTTGCCCCATGCTTTTCTGTATTCGTCGTTCATGCGGCTTCTTTTTGTCTTTTGCATTGTGGTGTGCGGTAATCGGCGTGCTGAGGGTGGTCGAGTTGTAATAAACTAATCTGGCTGGCGCCGACTGCTCCTTGGGTTCGGGGGTGGGATTTTCAGAAGGATCGGTTTCGAGGTTGTAGCTGTAAGGTTCGTAATTGGAATGTTTTTACTTTATGTGATCTAATATTAATTGGAAGGCTGTCTGAGTGAAGTAAGCTTTTCAGACGGCCTTTTCAAACCAATCATGACATGAGTTAAGTTTTCAGCAAGAAGCCATCATTTATTCGTTGGAAAATGATCATTTTCCTTCGATAATCTCTTTTCAGCTTTGCAAGTGAGACTATAAAGATAAGATTTTTCAAATTTCCGGCGTATTTATTGATAATAATTAATAAAATTTTCATATAATAAGGCATTGTTTCCTCAATGAAATTTGTTACACCTCATCTGTGGTTTTTATTGCCCCATAAAATTCTTATCTGGAGCCCTGATGACAATTTTTATTTAGTTAATTTGGGACCAATAATGTAGAGCAATCGAAATCATCCGAATCTGAGAATTGTTGGAGCATCTGTTTCGCCCTCATCCGGCCATCGCCTAACAGATCTGGCTTCTCCGGAGTAAGTGGTAATGATAAATCTTTCACGATCGCCAGTACATGGAAAGAAACTGTTCGATGACAAAAATCAACAGTGATTCAAGTATTTGATTCCAAGTCTTTTCATTATTTACCTCTTTACGTTTACGAATAACGGTTTGTTTAAAAGGCTGTCTGAAAAGGTTTGGCTTTTCAGACGGCCTTTTCAAACCAATCCATACACATGAATTAAGATCACATGACATATGGTTTTTCATCATCATTAAACGTCTGCCTTTTCCATTGTTATCAATCTATACCATTCAGCACTAATGGCTCCAACCCAGCCTGAACTTTACCCATTATTATTCGAGACCCAGTATTTGCTGATAATTCATTCATTAGAGAATACTACAAATTTTCCATTAGGATAAAACTCATATCCGTTGGCTGGAACCCTGCTGGTGATAAATTAACCTCATCTCAAAATGGGTTTTTTATTATGAGCAACATATAATAGAAGCTTTCTTTTATTATCTCCTTCCATATTATTAAAAAGAAGAGAAGTTCTATACCAGCATCAAATCTACTTTTTGCTGCACCCATGTGTCCTTTGAATAATTTAATTCCTCTTCAAGAAAAATTACACTTGGACAGTATACTTACAAATATTTAATTAACTAACTGTTTTTCCGTACGATTGCCAATCTTTGAAAAATTCCTCTCCTTGAACTAAGAAGGCAAAATAAGCAGCTAAATTACCATCATGGATTATTTTAATTGATCAATTTTATATTAAAAGTAAACGTAGAATTTTTTCTTTTCCTTAAAACTTAACTAATTCATCATATTCATATCTTAATATTCCACATGCTATGTAGACCTTTTAGAGTTCAAAATTTAATTACCACTTAGATTGTTCTTATGAGGCACCCAATTAGCAGTACATAACTTGTATCTAATTTAGAGTTAGACTTATACATTGATATATCACCTTTAACTGGGATTGTTTATGCACGTTGAACGTTTAATTTTTGCGCATGAGGATAAAACTTTGTTTTGAACCACTGCACCTTCCAACATTTTTTACTGCAAGTGAGTAACCTTATGATACCCAGAATGCATAGTTTTACCAAACCCCGTTTATTTTGGTTGTGAAATAGAGGACGACCGGAAGAGCAATTAAATTATCAACTGATGAATATCATGGCGATGGGCACAACTTTCTAAGACTTGATAATACCATTTCTTCTTTAGAATTATATGATGAACCTGACCAGCAGGAAGTGCGCTGTATCGCGCTCTAATTTCTTCCATTCAGATAAAGTCTTGGCCGATCAGTCCAACCAACCGGATTCGGCGCATACCAAACAATTCATCCCTCCCTGCAAACCTTAATCGGATCCTGACTCACAAACCGCCCGATTTCGGGTCGTAAATACCGGAAACGGTTGTAGTGCAGCTCGCTTTCTTCGTCGTAATACTGACCTTGGAAGCGGAACGGGATGTTGACTTTGGGAGGGTCGTCTGAAACGGTTTCGTGGCGGATTCTGCCCCATGCTTCGTATTCGACCGTCCATACGGCTTCGCCTTTGCATTGTGCGCGGTAATCGGCGTGCCGAGATGGTCGAGTTGGTAATAAACCAATTCGGGCTGCACTTCGGACCGCTCTTGGGGTTCGGGCGGGATTTTCAGCAGCGGATCGTTTCGGGGTCAGCTTACGGTTCGGCGGTTTGTCTTCCTTTTCTATGCCTATCGGTGAGGCCGTCTGAAGCGCGCCAGCGGTCCAGATACGTGCCAGGTCTCAGACAGGTAATGAGTGTAAGCCAACTGTTGCGCTTTCGATGGCGAAAGGGTGTCTTCCCGCCAGTGATAGACGGCGTCTCTCCGTTGCGGATTTTGGCGGTACGCCTGCCCAACGGATCGTGCGGTATTCGGTACTGCCGCTGCGGTTTTACCTATTTTAATGGTTAGTTTGGTAGCCACCGTTCCAATGGTAGTCTGCGGTTTCTCCATTGCGGGTTTTGCGGATCAGGTTGCCGCGTTGGTCAGCAGTCGTAGTGTACGCCTGAGATACTCTTTAAGCAGGCCGTCTGCAGACTTTGTTTAAGCGATCGGTTTTTCTTCGGCTGTTTGTTTGGTAACTGTATGGTCGTGTTTACTGTTGCCGCTTGGGTCAAGACAGCGGTTGTTGGCGGGATCGAAGGCAGGTTTCGCTAAAGTCGGTGACGGCGGCGATCAGTCTGCCTGATGGGATCGTAGCGGGTATTGGGCTCTGACCTCTGCTCTGGATATGGGTCAGTTGTCCGGCAGCATCGTAGCCGTATTCGGCGCCGGCTGCGGTTGTGGATTTGCTGCGGGATTCCGCCCATTGGGTCGTGTTGTGCTCGGCGGATATGTCGCCGCCGTGCGTTCGGTCGTGACGGACGCTGAGGGTTGAACAGTGCTCATACCGGTGCTGATAACCGGTCCGCATGTCGGTAGGGAAACGGGCGGGCTTTGGTACGCGGAAGTAGTGTTCGACCGTCGCCGAAGACGATCCGTCGCCATGTTGTCCATGCATGCTGCTCGAAGGCATACCGGATGCCTTCTTCCTCCACACAGGCGGTTGATAAAGGCAAGTCGCTTTCGAGATACTGGGTTACATACTCGGACGCGTAGCTGCGGCTGGAAACGGTGGTCGACACCGGAGAAACCGGGTGCTGAAGAGCGGCGGCAGCGATGTCGAGGACGGCTTTGGTTTTGGAACAGCTGGTTTAGCCGCTGAATTTAAAGCGCGGTTTCAAAACAAAAGGTAAACGGTGCTTGCCTTTGATTGGACGGTTTCGCGCAGAGGGTGATAATGCCCTGCATCGCCGGCGGGTCGTCCGAACCGCATAACTAATCTATCTCTTATAATTGCAAAGCAAAAGGTTTTCATTTCATAGTAATTGTGCCACATTTTCTCCATATATTCTAATCTGATTTGACAAATTTCCTAGCTTTTGCAAAATTGGATATTCTCTCTAGATTTACTAAAACAAACAACATTTCTTTCGGTTCGTTATATCTTTCTCCATAAAAATGAATACTCATGTCCAAATTCGAACCCTTCAGTATTCATTTCTTTCATGTTCCGTTACACTAAAAATACTATATGCAGAAGATTATTAGTCATCATTTTGAAAAACCAATGTTGAATTTTGGAATTTCTATATTTTTGTCGCATACTCTTTTTGTCATGTAGTATTCGTATTTTTGCATCTCCATTAGAAGGGTAGTCATAATAATAGTGTACTTTCAATTGGATAATCATTCTGATTATGTACTTTAATATGGCGTACATTCTTATTTTTCACACGAATACTTATCTCCATTTCCACTAGCATCCACTCTTTATCTTCAGAAAGAGTCTCTTGCACCATAACTCTTTTTCCAGGTGTGTCAATCCAAAGCATAAGATAATAGCAATGCTAAAATAATAAAAGGGAGAAAACTATAAAAATAAGATTTTTCTACCTATAACTTTCTTGAGCTGACGTAGATTAGCAGCTATGCTAATCTCACGAAAATGCAAAGATAACTAATTGTAAATTAAGCAAGAGAGCCCAAAATAAATTGTGTAACGTTTTCGTACCCAAGTTGTCGCCTGTTCTGCGCCGATATTTTGGGCATTCAGCCCAACTCCGCTATTCTGTTCTACCGCAAAATTCGTATGGTCTATCGAGCCATTATCTGGCCTTTGGTTGCCGATGAGCTTTTTGAGGGCCCGTCGAGTTGGACGAAAGCTATTTCGGCGGACGGCGTAAAAGGCAGACGTGGCGCGTGCGGCGCGGATGAGTTGTTGTCTTCAGCGTATTCTGAACGCAACGGACAGGTCTATACCGTTGTGGTGGATACGCCAAGTCTGAAACGTTACTCGTCGTTAAAAGAAAGATCATGCCGGACAGCATTGTATACCGATAGTCTGAACAGCTGCCGACAAGTTTCGACGTAGCGGTTTCATCCATCACCGCATCAACCATTCCCGGGAATTTGCCGACCAGCCGGAACCACATTAACGGCATTGGGAATGGAATCAGGCAAAACGCGTCTTGCGCAAATACAACGGATTGATCGCAAATCCTTCCCGCTGTTCTTGAAAAGACATGCAATTTCGGTTTAATCTCGGCACGCTGTCAGCAGCTAAAATCCTGCGGGATTGGTAAATAGGGCTGATCTACGTCAGCCTTAATTTTTGCGTATTGTTACTAAAGCTAAAAAGGCCTGAAAAACAGTACTTTGAGAAACCATGCCAGACGGCCTCACCAATCCAGCTCGCCGTGCGCGGCTTCTCGCAACGATGCGTGGGTCGGCAAATTGACGGCGGTCAGGCAGCCGCCCCCACAGTGCGCCGGTATCGAGTGCCAGCACTTTTTCCGCACTGTCGAGTAGGCCGAGTGCCGACCAACGGCCGAACACTATGGTGTGGTCGAGGTGGCGGGCGGTTCGGCATCGAACCGGCACGCGAGGTACGGCGGCATTTCAGACGCGTTTTTGAAGTCGTAATCCAAACTGCCGTCGGCGTTTAAGGCGCGCATGCGGGTAAAGACGTTCTCACCAGGCGCATCGTCTGCACGCACCTGACCAGGCGGCGGGTCGAGTTGCCATGCAGTTATTCGGCGAAAATATTCGCCGTTTGCTGCGGCGCATGCTGTAGACTTCGCGGCAACCCGCCGCCTGCGCGCCGTCCATGGCAGGCAAAAGTCCGGCATGAACCATCAGATAGCCGTCTTTCACCAGCAGCAGCTGATGCGCAACCAGTCGCGCATTTTGTCGGCGTGTTTGTGTTGGACGATGGGCCTCGATGGTATCGCGTTTTTCATCGTGCCACTGTATGAGGACGCGCCAGCAGGTGGTCGTGGTTGTTGAGATAATCTGCACGCTGTCTTCGTGCTTTGCATGCAGAATTTGAGGCTTCCAGCGATTTCAGGGCCGCGGTTGACGATGTCGCCCGTGAGCCGAGAGCGTGTCGCTACCGTGGTTGAATCCGATTTTTGGCTAGCAGGGTTTCCAGTTCGTCGAGCAGCCACCGTCGCCGATTGCGTAATGTGCACGATGTGCACATCCCGATTTGCGGTGTGTTTGGTATGCGAGGTCAGCCGCCCTCTCAAAGCGGCGGAAACGGCGGGCTCGTTTTTCCATGCCCGATCTGTTTTTCAGATGCGCCTCATACCTGGTTTTATTGTGCTTCCGGCCGCCTGCCTATTCTTCTTCCGTCCAGGCCTGCGCTCTCAGGCCGTCTGAACGGTGTCGCCGTCGAAAGCGCGATGACAAAAAGCGCATCTGTTTGAGTTTTCGGCATAGTCGGCGGCGCAGGCTAGTTTTTGCAGCACCACTTCACGGCGGAAGCCACCTGTTGTCGAGGTCGGGCAGGAAGGCGCGCACGGTTTCTTTTCTGTCCACGCCCTTTTGCGCCGAGCCTGTTTCAGCCGCAATGAGCCGTGTTTGCGGCTTTTGCTGTGGATATAGGCTTCGGCATAGCGTTCGTCGGATCGCCAGCTGCGGTCGGCGGAATTCGTTCAGTACGCGCTCGATTTCTCTCGCCCGGCATGCGCAAGCTTTGCGCTGAGTTCGGCACGGCTGATTTCGCCGTGAAAGGATGTCGAGTGCGCGGCGCGGAGGGTTTTCTGTGGGTTCATAGGCCGTCTGAAAAGGTTTGATTGATGGGATGGGCGGAACGGGCCTTGAGGCCGTCTGAAACAACGCTTCCGTCTGTTTTCAGACGGCCTCTTTTTCTTCCCGCTGCGGGCGCAGGTTTTCGTAGATTTCCGGCAGTGAGCCGATTGTCCAATCCCGGCCGTGGCTTCGTGTCTCGAGAGTTCGGCCATGTCGCCGTAGCCAAGGTTACGCTCTATGCTCGGGCAGCCCGCCGCTTTGGCAGCCAGGGATGTCGCTGCGCGAATCGCCGACCATAATCATGTTTTCTCCACTGAACGCCCAGCACTTCGGCGGCATGCGTGCGGCGCGGGCGGTCTCCGACAGGCTGTCGCCGCCAGCACGAGGCTGAAGTAGTCGACAGTCCCAGTCATTTCCAGCAGTTTGACTGCTAACACTTCGTTTTTGTTGGTAATCACCGCCAACGGATACCGAGCGATTTCAATAATCCCAGCCCTGCTTCGGTTTCGATAGGCACCGGTACGGTCGGCAATATGTTCTGCGTAATATTGAACAAACAGTGGGTAAAGCCCTCTGCGTCCAGTTTTTCTTCCGCCCTACCGTCTACATTGCCGGTCGCGCGCGCGGTGCACCAACACGGCAATGCCGTCGCCGACATAGCTTTCAACGGTCGGCTGCGCAGCGGCGGCAGGTTGAGCGATGCACGCATGGTATTGGCGGCGGCACGCCAAATCGGGCAGCGAATCGCAAAAGGGTGCGCCGTCCAAAATCAAAGGCGGCGCTTTGAACGTGTTCCTATCGTGCCGTTACAAAATTCTCCTTCAGGAAGAGGCCGTCGAAAACGCAGGTTGATAATCCGAAAGCGGTTTTCAGACGGCCTTTCAATACATTTCACAGCTCCGAATCATCCTCGGTCCACCATTTTTCGCCGAATGGACGGCGGCGTGTTTGCAGGAACTCGCCAAAGCTGACATCCGCCTTCGTCGGCCGCATCGGATACAGCGCGGATAACGACCAAACGGCAGGCCGAATGGCGCAGGTTTGCGCATATTGCAGCTTCATCTCCACCGCCTGTACATCGGGAAAGATTCTTGCGGATAGCGCGGCAACGGCTTCGTACTATGGACGAAAGCGGTCGCCGCTGACAATCAGCCCGCGCCGTACTGCGGCATTCGGAAACGCTGCAGCCGCCCGCTCGGCGGCGGTTACCAGCATGGTCGGGAGCAAACGCCGGCGGCGAGTTGCGACGCTTAGCCGATTGCATATCCGAAGGCGGTAACGTCCACATCGTGATGCGCGGTTTCGCTGCCGATGACCACATCCCCACTTTCAGGCCGTTCCAAACCGCCCGCACTGCCGGTGTTGATGACGCAGTCGAGAGAATTTGAGACGGCCGTGGCAGTGGCGCGGCGGCATTGACTTTCGCTATCACCGCTCAACGTCAGCACAATGCGTTTGCCGTGCAATCACCGCAATGGATTTTTCAAACGCGCCGAAACGGTGGCTTTCACGGTTATTCAGACGGCCTTTCAATAATTCGATTTCAGGCTGCATCGCGCCGATGACGGCAATAGTGCGGATAGCGTTCATCCTGTTTCCTTTCGAAAATCAGGCAAACACTTGCGGCCACTCGCCGCGTTTGTCGAGCAGGTCAGCGCGCGATTTTGCTCGCGCCCTTCCAAACTGTGGCTGGCACCCAGCCGCACTGGACGACGTTGCAGGCCGGAACTTCATTCGACAAAGACATCTTTCAATGTATTTTCAATCAGTTGTAACACTCTCGTCATAATCACCCATGTTCAGCAGGGCGATATAGAAACCGGTTCTGACAACCCATAGGGCTGATGTCCACGATTTTATCTGAATGATTAGCGCGACAATTCGGCCATCAGGTGTTTCCAGCGAATGCAGGACGGCATCCCATATGCTCTTGATTGGGCTGGCAGAGCGTAGGTCGTATTTGTCAGATTTTGTCGCCGAAATCGCGTCGGTCACACAGGCCAGCCGCACATAAGGGCGCTTTACTTTGGTGTGGTCGAGATTGAAGTCTCGACATTCATCTCAATTTGGATTTCGCTCATGACGAATCCCCTGTTCGAGTGATAAAAATGCGGGATTACACGCACCGCCTCAAATATTGACAAAACAGCGTTCATTTTTAGCGAGGATATTTGTGGCTATGACTGTTTGAACGCGTCGATCAAGATACCCTTCAAAACGGGAGGTGGCGATCGTTTTAATATACAGCTGCCAATACATTTCACGCCACTTCAGAGTTTCCTCACGACTCAGCCGCCGCTCTGAAGGCGGCGGTGATACTAGACTGCCATGAGGGTTTTCAAACATCGGCACTGTTTCAACACCGCGGTGCCGCCCGAAGGCGGCTTTCGGGCCGGTCTTCCTGGTAACGGCACGTCCGCGCACCTTGTTTCCTGTCATCGCAGCGCCTGAAGGCGGCTGACTACGATGGGCAAATTGCGCAGAAAAGACGGGTTTCAACACTGCAGCCGCCTGAAGGCGGCTGGAGCACGGGTCGATTATCCTGGCGGTACGAAACTCGTTTCCATACGCAGCCGCGAGGCGGCTGTTGGCCCAACTTTGGCAATTAAAGACGGCGTCACGTTTTCCAACGCACTGGCCAGCCGCCTGGAGGCTGGCTGACGCCATGCACGTGTAACCATTGCGCGCTTTTGGGTTTCAACGCACGCAGCCGCCTGAAGGCGGCTGATCTGCATCGGCGGGCTGATACCTTCTGCCGTTTGCCACACGCAGCCGCCTGAAGGCGGCTGCCGAAGAGGCAAACTCATTTTTCAACATTGACCCTGCCTCAATACGCAGCCGCCTGAAGGCGGCTGGCGCGAACAAATCCGGGCGATGGGACGACGCGATATCAACGCAGCCGCCTGAAGGCCTGTTATTCATCTTTGATAACGTAAACGGTGCGGCGTTGCTCAACGCAGCCGCCTGAAACGCGGCTGCGTGCAGCATCCTGGCCGCACAGCGGCGGTTTTACTGGTTTTCACCGCAGCCGCCTGAAGGCGGCTGGATGAAAACTTGTGTGCCTTCCTCTGTGTGTTTTTGTTTTCATCAGCAGCCGCCCGAAGGCGGCTGGCCAAAACCGTTGATAGTCAAAAGCTGCTCGTGGTTATCACCGCAGCCGCCCGAAGGCGGCTGGAAAGTAATGGTCGCCGGCGGCTGGTTTATCAAAGTTTTCAACACGCAGCCGCCCGAAGGCGGCTGGTCTCGCGTGCCGCAGACGCAGACGTAGACGGCTTGTTTCAGCAGCAGCCGCCCGAAGGCGGCTGGTGGGCAACGACCTTCGGCAGTGAGTGGTGTTTCATCACGCAGCCGCCCGAAGGCGGCTGGTCTGTAGGGAATTTTTCTAGCGGTTTGCTACAAAAGAGTTTTCACGCACCCGCCCGAAGGCGGCTGGAAGTAGCCGGGCGGAGCAGGCGCTACCGGCGGGAAGTCAACACGCAGCCGCCCGAACGGCTGGCATCGCCGATCTGCGATACCGGATCACACGCTGGTTTTCAACACGCAGCCGCCCGAAGGCGGCTGGCCGAGCAACGCCACCCGCGCCGAATAGCTGCTGTTTTCAACACCGCAGCCGCCCGGAAAGCGCTGGGCCGTAGCATGTACATGGCGGCGGCGGTCAAGGTTTTCACACGCAGCCGCCCGAAGGCGGCTGGGGCTCCAGCCTCTTGAGCGAACAGAATCGCTCAGGCTGCAGCACGCAGCCGCCCGAAGGCGGCTGGGACGGCCTTTTGAGGTTCTGTGCGCCTAATAGCGAGTTTCAACACGCAGCCGCCCGAGTGCGGCTGGCCCGCCGACCCCACCCGATCCTACCATATCGTTTTCACCGCAGCCGCCCGAGGCGGCTGTAAATTGGTCTATTAGCGGTGTATTAAGAATTTGTTTCAACAGCAGCCGCCCGAAGGCGGCTGGTCAGGAGTAAAAGACATGGCAAAAACTCATTAGCTTTCAGCGCAGCCGCCCGAAGGCGGCTGGCGGGGCGATATGGCACCGGAAGTCGTATTAAGCGCGTTTCATCGCAGCCGCCCGAGAGGCGGCTGGGAAGCCTCGCTACCGACGGCGGCTATCACTGGTTTCAACTACGCAGCCGCCCGAAGGCGGCTGGGTTGCCCGCGACAACGACTACATGCGCAAGTTTTTGTTTCATCACGGCAGCCGCCCGCGGCGGCTGGGCGTGCTAGCTCGCGCTGGAGCAGGCGTGCTGTCGCTTCAACGCGCAGCCGCCCGAAGGCGGCTGGCTGACCGCCGGACTTTCCGGTCAGCTCTGGGCTCACGCAGCCGCCTGAAGGCGGCTGGGATCGGAACAGCCAACGCGACGACGGCATTTGTTTCAGCACGCAGCGGCCCGAAGGCGGCTGGATTGGTACTAGTGTACCCAACCCTTCGGCGGAGCGGTTTTCAACACGCAGCCGCCCGAAGGCGGCTGGACGACTGGCAAGCGTGCCTCTGTCGTTTGGCGCGTGTTTCACGCAGCCGCCCGAAGGCGGCTGGGCTTTTTATCCCTTTTTATTTTTCCTCCATATGGGCTGCAAACTGCAGCCGCCCGAAGGCGGCTGGCGGGCTAAACTATTGGGCAGTTCCGCGCAGCGTTATCGATACGCAGCGCCCGAAGGCGGCTGGAGGAAAAATCTACGCCTGTCAAACCGTGTTTTGCGGTCAAACACGCAGCCGCCCGAAGGCGGCTGGGAAACGGCATACCCTGACTTTAAAATAGAACACAACGTTTCATCATCGCAGCCGCCCGAAGGCGGCTGGCTAAAAATATAGTCGATGCATTCAACGATGAAGGTTTTCACACGTAGCCGCCCGAAGGCGGCTGATCTAATCGATGTGGGTTTTATTCAAATGAAGTTTTCAACACAGCCGCCCGAAGGCGGCTGGCTATCAGGCAGCATAGCTGTTACTGACGAGGGGTTTACACGCAGCCGCCCGAAGGCGGCTGGTTTGTCGGCACCTTACAACATATGAGTTTTACCGCTGCGTTTTCAACACGCAGCCGCCTGAAGGCGGCTGGAACCATTCCTGACCCAGCGAACGCTTCCATAAACAGGGTTTCAACACGCAGCCGCCCGAAGGCGGCTGGTGCCATGCTGGATGTCCCATCAAACAAATGCAGGAGTTTTCAACACGCAGCCGCCCGAAGGCGGCTGGGGACGCCGTGGATGCGGCACAGACGAAATAGGTGTTTCTCAACAGCAGCCGCCTCGAAGGCGGGCTGGGGTGCATTCAGGCAACAAGCCAACCATCACGGATTTTGTTTTAACACGCAGCCGCCCGAAGGCGGCTGGCAATGCGGCTGGGGATGCTCTGCGTGAATGGGAGCGTTTCAGACGCACGCCGCCCGAAGGCGGCTGGCGGAAGCGTGTTGTGCGTTGTTTTATCACGATTGCTGTTTCACGCAGCCGCCCGAAGGCGGCTGGCGTTTTGATTTTCCGCCCTATCCAACGCATCACGGGTTTCCAACACGCAGCCGCCCGAAGGCGGCTGGGCAAAAAACTGCGCCCGCCGATTTGGAATTGGCGTTTTCAGCACACGCAGCCGCCCGAAGGCGGCTGGAGCTCTTCAAAAGCGCCTGCCCACCAGGTTTCGCAGCCCTGATTTCTGCTAGGCTTCACAGAAAAGCGCGAGCATAACACAGCCTTTTCCCGTTACACCCGCATTCGCAATATCCTGATTGTTAAAGAACAATCCCAGTTCGCCAACCCTGCCTTATTTTCATGAGAACCGCAGGTTGGCGATTCACAATCAACGTATCCTTAAACACATCGACCGCCGGTTTTCGCGCCGTGGTGTTCCACCTGCGCCGCCATTTGCCGCCCAGATGGTAAAGCGCAGGCCTGTCGGTTTTTCAGGGGTTGTAGGTTTTCAAAGAGTTTGTCTTTAAAACAACCCACTGGTCGGGCGCGATGTCGCATTCGAACACCGAATACTGCACGCGCACACCGTAGTCCAGACACAACTCGCCACGCGCCGCAGCCTCGCTCGTCCTTCCGCGTCTTCCAGCGAAATATCGCAAGTAATCAGCATCAGCATTTTTGTATTCCCATGTGCAGGCTGCTGAAGGCCGTCTGAAACACGTCCAACCCGTTTTCAGACGACCTGCAAACCTATCTCATCAAAAACGGCGGATATTCCGCCAAATCTCCGCGCAAATGGCGCGCCAGCAGCATGTGCCTGAATATACGGCAGCAGCCCGATTTCCCTCCTCGCCCAAAACGGATGAACGATTTTTCTCCTGCTTTTTCGCTCTGCAGGCTTGGAACACAGCTTTACGCGCATCGGCTTTTCAGCTCACCGCGCCGCTTGCCTCGGTAACAAAATCCTGCGGTTTGATTTGCCCGCGGTTAATCAGCGACAATACCAACCTGTCTGCCCACCATGCGCGGAATTCTTCCAAAATATCCTGCGCCAAACTGTCGCGACCCGGTCGGTCGGCGTAGAAAACCCACCGCGGATCCAGCCCCACGCCTTGCAGCGCGCCGCTGATGTCCTTGCCCAGAATGCTGTACACAAACGACAACAGCGCATTCACCCCTGTCTCTGGGCGGACGGCGCTGCGTCCCGTCAAAAAGCAAAGCCGCTTTTTCGCTCAAAAGCTGCCCGAACGCACCGAACAACGCGCCGCCGCATCGCCCTCAATGCCGCGCACCACGTCCAGCCCGCCGCGCCCTTCAACTGCCGCAGACGAAATATTCAAAGCATCGACCGCACTTTGAATCGCCGCATTCTCGCCGTAATTGCGAATCTGCTGCTGAAGCACCGCCACTCGCCTGAATCTTCGCCGCAATGATATTGCGCAATCGGCACCGGATTTTTGCTCCGACACCCGATACTGCGCCCGACGCAACAGCACATTGCCGCTCCGCTGCCCCTGAAGCCGCCCCAGAAACGCCCGTTTCGGTAAAACGCCACATTCACATTATTTTCGCCACAAAACCCCAGCAAAAACGGCGACACCAGCACATTCCCAAAACAGAAAAATATGCCCGATGGAATGCACCGGCAACTGCGCCACCTTCTACGCTCCTGCTCCACCACCAGCGTTTCCCGCCCTTATGCACACGCTTTGCGTGGTAATGTAGAGCGTATTTTGTAGTTTGCGCATGAACTCTTTTAGTTTAGCGCAGTTTTTGGGTTTAATAGGGTTATTGGCTACTAAAAATGTAGGGTACTCTCACGAATTTAATTAGCTAACGGTAAATAATTTGCAACTTCTTGCAATATTGGATGTATAATTTATCCTAAGGTACTTGGAGTATCAATAGACTTTTGACTATTTACCGGGCTTCTCCTTGAAAGTGAATATACTGGGTATGGGCAATATTTCGATATTTATGTAACTCTTGTAATATGGATTTCCAGTCCATCACTGCTGTATTACTTTCTATTTCAAGTTTAGTTATCAACAAAGCCAAAACGCATTAATCATAAGAGTCTCAAATGTTCTTTATAACTTAATCCATTTACTTTCTATAAACATTCTACAAATCAGATACATCTGAATCATTAACTCCTCTTTAAGGCACTTTTTATTAACTCATCATGGGCTCTTCTAACCACCCACTAGTTCAAGAGCGACTTTACAATAAATACTAAGTTGGAAATCATCGACTCGGTTTTATAAACTTCATCACTAAACTGCCTATCTAAATTTCTTCCAAAAGATGGATTTTTCACGATTAATCTTCATGGTTATCTACGGAATATCTCATCTGCAATATTTAATCTGCTTTGACTTTTATTCTGTTGCATCAGTCCTCTTGCAATTCACTAGATTGGAATACTGTGCTACGAGATTTCCGACATAAAGAATTAAAATCTTCTTTAGACATTGAACTAGATTTTTCAGATTTCTTCCGACACCATAAAGGAGTGCTTCCAAAATAACTCTAGAAAATTTTTCTTCTTTCGTTATTTTTGAATAGAACACATCGACTGTTTTTGTAAATATCTCTTTATCAGTAATTTTATCTTTCTGATAACTTTCTATTTTCTCTCATATACTCGTTAAGAAAGTGAAGTTAATTTTACCATTGTAATTATTTAATTTATCCTGAAACGCAAAAATCTAGAATAAATTCTTCAAAAGTAAATCTAGAATTTTGCCAAGTAAAGATTCTAATTTTTCACTTTTGATATAGAGCACTAAATAATATATCGTTAAAATTACCATTAAAAATGCAATTTCTAATTTCTTGGTTATTCAAACGCTTACCACCGTATTTAATCTATGAAAAAATGGTAAATATGTACTCCATGTGATTTTCCTTACTTAAATCACATCTTAGAACTGTTACTGGAATAGAAACATTTTTCAATAAAACTAATAACATCAGGGGCTATACTTCTTAATTTGTTTAATTGATTTACCTGAAAGAGTGATCATCAATATCATCTAGCGATGATAAAACTAAATCCTTATCATCTTTCTACAGCATCCAAAAATTCAACTATGGTAGAAATTTTTGTAGCCCACTCAATTACTACTCTTTTTGAGAACTCTATCCAAACTAATGCACATACTAGAATAGGGAAGATAAAAGTGAATCTAAAAACGTGCTTTTAGATGGCGAATTCCAAACTTGTTCACGTTGGAAAATCTGGTGATATCAATTTGCTTTTTATCCTCATCCGTTTTAAATCATGCACGAACGAGATTCATTGAATGCAAAAATATCGTAGGTGGAACTACATTTTCAATAGTTTCTTCGCCTTCTTCATAAAATATTCTTCCCAACTTCTTGAGTTTTCTATATTCATTTTCAAATTCCTATGTAATTACATTTCAGTTTTCCTGCTTTGTATTTTTCAAACTTATATTTACTCAAACACACCCTGCCACATACCCCACACCCTATCCCGTTTTCCCAGCAACTCTGGCTGGCAAACTCACCAGCGAACAGGCTTTGCAGCGTTTGGCCGTAGTCGACGGCGGGGTTTGTCCGCTGTTTAGAAGTTCGCGCACAGCGGCGATGGTGGATGGTGTTTTGGGCGCAGGTCGTCTGAAAACACGATAGGAGACGCGGTGGCGGGTTTGTATATACCACAGCGCGCCCTCAAAGACGGTTTGCCCGTCATTTCTTCCAAGCACAAACCTGGGCGCAAAGCTGGATTTCGTCCATCGGGTCGGGGTTTAGGCTGCCGCGTTTGTATTTCTACAGGTTTCAGACGACCTGTCTTCGTTTCACTTCCACCAACTCAGCACGCCGCTAATGCCCAGTTTCTCCGCTGACACATGCCGTCCGCTCCGAAAACGCACGCCCTTGCGCGTTTCCGGCTCGCCCGAATCCACCCGCTCATGCGCGCCTTTCCCTGCGCAGTCAACATAGTTCTCCGCCCACGCCTGTTCGTTGTGAATCGCGCATTGACGCGGACAGAAGGCGTCAGTGTTGCAGGGGCGGAAAGGGAATCAGGCGCGTGTCCTGATTTTCCTTTTGGATTTCGGCTAAAGAGTGCGGTCATCTTTTTAAGTGTTTTAAAGCAGTTCTTCCACACTCACGCCATTGAGGCCGTCTGAAACCACGCTGATTTTGTAATCGCCAAAACCGCTTGCGGGCGTACCTGATTCGCCGTTTACGCGTTCGACTTTTACGGCGTCAAACAGTTTATGTGCAGGCTGGCTGCCGAGTGCGCTATCGTGTTTGAAAACAATCAGTTGCGTGCCGCCATTTCGCCACGGGCGGCGGAGCGGTCGTGCTCAAACATCAGCGTCGGGGCTTCGCCAGAGTTTGGCTAGATCGTCGTCTGAAAAAGCCGGTTTTGGCAGCAAGGTTGGCGGAGATAAAGCCGTGCACGCGGTAGAGCGCGTAAGGGACGATGTATTTGAGCTCCATATTGCGTTCTTTTTCCAAGTCTTTTCGTTGGTGACTGCCATGCGGGTGATGGAAAACTTCCAGCGGCACAATCGGATCAATGGATTGGGCAAATGCCAGTTGTAGCCGGGCCGCGCACTTGTCCGCTGTTGACTTCGGTGGTCATCCACGGCGCCGAAGGTGCGGATATCAGAAGTTTTTGCACATCCAAGCGGTATGTCGCGGGCTTTGGCTTCGTCTCTGGCAGTGGCTTCGACTCAATTCCGAGTGCCTCATAAGCGCGTTTGTTTTGCAGGTTTAACACGCTCTTTTGCACGTAGATTTCGTAACCGGCCTGTTTTCGCTGCTGATTTTCACAAAATTACGGATTTTTGCGTTTTAGGCAGACATCGGTTACCAACCCTTTTGCTGGATTCGGGATCGAGACGCGGCATATTGCCCGCATCGGATCGCCGTTGGGATTGCCGTTGGTAACATCAAAAAGTAAACAAATTCATAGCGGTTTTGAATGGCAGACATTTTCTGGCTCCTTAGTTTTTCAGTGATTTCAGCGGTTTCTTTTTAACAAAAATAGCTTGTTTTTGATGGTAATAGCCGATAGCGAAGCGGCTTTGCTCGTCAATACCAAATGGCGCGAAAGGTTTCGCAGTTTTGGCAATGATTTTCGCCCAAATCTATCCAAATTCACCGCTACTACCGGCTTTGTCTTACGCAAGCGCGACAAATGGTGTTTTGCACCGACAAAAGGCGCGGAAAACTGAAAACGGCACGGCGGATGCGGAGCCGTAATAGCGGTCGGCGATGCCAGCTTTAATTCGCCCAACGCCTGATATTGATGCGCTCCAACACGGCAAACAGCCCGCCCCAAAAGATAGGCGCGATTCGGGCTTTCATTGTTCAAACTCATAGGAACTCCTTCTTCGATAAAACCTTTTTAAAACGCCGCTGTAATACGGCTTTCATCACTGCCACGCGCAGACCGTTTATCGCCGTCGGCGCGGATTCGGGTCAATCAGTTGCGACAGCAAACCTCTAAGGTACGGCGTGCCGCAAATCACGGCGCGGGCATTTCACCCTGCCAACACGGGCGAGATGTTGCTTTGCCCAACACGGCAGTTTGCAATAAGAGTCGCCAAATCGACACGGCGGTTTTTCCACGCGCAAGGCTCGAGGGCTAAATCTTGCCAATGCTGCGCCAAATTTTCCGCCAACTGCCCAAAACGTGGTGTCTAACCAAAATCGAACAGAAATCCGGCGCGGCATAGGGGCAAGCCCCAAGATATACGGGTATTGGGAGAGAGTTCGGTGCACCTTTCGCAGCGGACGGCCTTTCGTTACTATTTGTTTCAATACGTTGATTTGGCGCCTTTCGTTCATCATCCGGGCGTGAACACAGTAGCGCGAAGAAGCCTTCGGCAGCCTGCGCCGTGCGCTATCGTCCGCTTCCGCCCAAAACCGTGCTGGCATCGCCGATGGTCAAGCAGTGATTATTTTGCGGCAACGATAGTTCAGCGGTGGTGTAGGCAAAAGGCGATTGTTCGGAGACGGCGCATTTGCGCCTTGCCCTTGCCGAACGAGGCGAAGGCTTTTTGTTGAACGAAATAAATCGAACTGCCGGAACTTTGCCCGCCAAACACCTTTTAATCGCCGGATGCAGCCGTGCAATCGGGGCGGTGTCCGCTAATCAGCACAAACCTTCAAGCGCTTCGTCGCTTTTTCAGGCAACCCGCCCATAAGGTTTGCGCGGCTTCGCGTTTATGGATAAGTGCGTCTGGTTTTTCAAGAGAAAATGCAATGTTGGCATCCAGCATTTCGCAGGTAGATTTTCGGCAGCGAAATGTGCAGGCTGCCAGTTTTTGTGACGGCACACGCGCCTGCGGCTTCCTCATCGTCGCTGTTTTGCAGTAAATCGAGATGGTATTGCTGGAAGGCGTCAAAGGTTTTCAGACGGCGTAAAGCCGGTTTTCTCTTGGCTTCGGCTTTGTGTTTTTATTCGCCTCACCGCCGAGCGCGTAGGCGGTTTTGTCCTACGACCTCGGCCGGATGCCCGACGTGCGTCGGGGCGCGGCACGCTCGTCAATTTCCCGGCTGTGGCTTTTGTCGGCGGTCAGATTCGGCTGGCAGTTTTGAGCCAGACCTTCTTTATCCAACACCAAATCCAGCCGATCTTTTCCTCGCTAAAACCATAAGGCAGCACTTTCACGTGCCCATGCCATCGATTGTGCTGCCAAACGGCGCACCAGCGGAGCAAGGGACGCAGAATCATGCTTTCACCTCCTCAGCGTAAAACGGCGGCATCACTCACGCCGTCTTTCATTTGTGTGCGCGGATGCGGCGTGTTGCCGTGGTCAAAATCAATATCGTGCAGCATCCGGCCCAAGCGCGGCTGCCTCGCTTTCACTAACGCCGACAGCGGCGGCAGCTCGCCTTCGTCAATCGAAAAGCAAAATCGGCGAACTCGTACGCCCAAAGCGGCTGCTGACATTGCCCTCGCACGGCGTTTGAACATCTCGATATGCTTGGCAACGGTCTCATCCGTCCACCGCTTTTGCCGTCAGCACCACGCATGGAGCGTCAATCACATAAGGCCACGTCTTTGAGCACCGTCGCCGCGCGCTGCCGGCGGTCGCCCTCAAATCGGCGTATATAAATCTCGCAACACTCTTTACGCTTCATCGCGCGCCACCACCTTACCCGCCGGAAATCTTGCCGCTCAACTCATTGCGCCGCGCGACTCAAACCGAGTCGTGGTTTCAAACACATAAATCCGGTCAATCACTCCACCGAATCGCCGGCTATCACACCGCACCGTCAAAATCCCGCGCGCCGCCGACGGTCGCATGATGACATCACAAGACCGCGCTCCACCTTCCATCTTCCGGACAAGGTAAAACAGGCGCACTCGCCCCAAATGTGTGAGGCGGATTTGGTCGGCCACACAAACTCCTTGACACACAGCCGCCCGAAGGCGGCTGATACTGATAACCCATAAATTTTGGACTTTCAGCCACGCCACTAGAGCGCAAGGATCCGGCTGAGACAGACTTTTTCTCAAATCTTATCACCAATTTTTGATTCGGCAGCTCCACTGCATGCGGAATCAGTACATAACGCCATCGTTACCATTGTGCTGCAACGCATAATCCGTAGCGGTGTTGCACCATCTCAAAAGCCGCATCAGCTTTCGCCGAAACTTCAGGATCTGTAACTTTACCTGCTTTGGTTTCGACAAGCCAGATAGAATCTTCGGTTTCTGCAACAAAGATCAGGGACATATTCTTTGGAGTCGAAACCAGATTTCCAGTAGATCTGGACTGTCCTGAGCATAGGTTGAACCATTTTCTGCGCTTCTCGTTCCAGAATCCACAGCAAAACGCGTTCAGTATCAGAGTCGAATTCTTGCAAGGGATGCAGACATTTGGAAAAGCTGCCAAACAGCATTTGCTTAATACGGCTGACATCTTTGGTGTTTAGTCGCACAGAATGAACCGGCCTCATGCAGCTGGAAACACAGTATAGTTACATGGGTTTGAGTGTACTAGAATCCTTGGCTGACGAGCGCCCCATGAGCTCGCCACTTTTTCCATGCGCCATCATTTGGCATGGTTCACGGGCAGCTAGATCGACAAGTTCTTTTATCCAACACACTTTAGAACTTCCTCTTCGGATAAATAACCGCGCAGCGCCACCATCTGCCCCGCCAAATCGTGTAAAGCAAGTCGGCTCGGTGGAAATAGTCGATATCGTCGAAATCCACTTCGGCGATGACAATATATAGTCTTCAGGGCGTTTTCCTTCCTTACCCACTCCAGCAGACCAGGCTACTTTGTTCATCAGTGTGCAGATTGTGAATAGTGATTTCCACGTTCACTCGGTTGTCAGATGCAGGCTGGCTGAAATCGAGCTTTAAACGGATGAAATCCGTGCTGACTTTCCCGCCAGGGTACAACAGCTGTGATTCTAGGAATATCGATGGTTTGATTCACCATTATTTCTGTGGTTTCGCTGGCAGTCTCAGCTATATCCGGCTCATCCATCATGGCAATTCTTGAATCGAAGTTGTACGCCGTCTGATGAACTTCTTCCAGACGATCCGCTTGATTTCCGTTGTCAATAAGGGCTTGGGAAGCTGGTGCTTCACTTGGACAGCAGTGGCACGTCTGCCGCCTTCCATTACTGTGTGGGCAATACGCCGTCGCGTTTCAGTTTAAAACAGGCTGATAATCAGACTCAGAGAATTGGTTTCTGAATAAGCTTGTTTTGTATTTTTTTGCGAGACGTTTCGCCAATCCCAATATCGTTTCTACACCGCCATATACCTGCACGCTGATTTTTTATCGTCCGCACTTGCATCCAAAATCACTCCACCAATTTCAGCATCAACCACTTTTTTATTGGTTTATCGATGATTTCAGCGGTCGTGGGCGATAATGTTCAATCTATCTACCATCACCCCCGCAAGTGGGGATGTTTTCCGCAAGGCAGACGCAAACCGCGTCCTGATGGGATTTGCTCGATCAGTGTTCTAGCATTATGCGCGGCATGGGATAGTAAAGATTGGTAACGTCCCAGCCTCTTTGAGCAAGGCTGTTGACATGAATCACGATTTCCGTCGGCTCATCTGACGCTCTCCACCGCCAAAAGTCGTTCAATCATTTCTTTCTCTGCCCGCCTGATTTGTTTGAATCCACCTGAATCACTTTATGCGATAACGCCTGGCCATAAAAGTTAGTCCGATTCCAGTAAAGACAATAATTGCCGCGTGCGCGTGTATCGCAGCAATCACCAGCATAAAAGGCTCACCACAGCAACAGTATTTCGAGCATAAGTCATAAGCCTGACCTAGAGCTTTTCTAAGCACACGCACGCCGCCTTCCAACTTGGATTTTCTCAATTCTTCGGGCGTATAATTTTCGCATCAAAATTGCGCTGCGTAACTACTCGCGCAGGCATTTGACACGACCATCGTCCATTGCCCGCCAGCGGATAATCTACAATCATCGCTTTTGAACGGAATCGGCGGCTGTGATTCCACAAACAGGCGTAGCAGTTAACCCAAGCCAGCGGATTTGAGATGCATTAATCGCCCGCATCGCCGCCTGCGCTCGATAGCGACGCCATCTCATCCATCAGCAATACCAAATCGGGCAGATCTCGCCAGATAGCAGCAAATCCACTCACGCCCGTGCACGTCACTGCATCCGCTTGATTTTCGGTCTTTTGCCGCCGCGCACCTTCGTCACATCTGGAAAGTATTGAACGCATGCACGGTAATCTCACCAAAAGATTATCCATCATGCTCAAATTCTGCATGCTCGTAGTTGTCGCCGCTAATCAGTTTAGGTGGATCACGCAAATTCGCTGGATACCTTAAACACATATTCTCGGCGTATTCGGTGTAAAGTCGGCAATCAGCCTGTTATAAATCGTCGGGTTCGGTGCAAGCACATTATTGATACTAAAGCAACCCAGATGTAGGGCGATAAATGTCGCTATGCGGGTTTTCTCCGGACCCCTGTTGCGAGCACAGCACAAATGACGGAAATTCTGCCCAAATCTTAAAAGTAGAAAACTCTGCTTTGTAAAGTATTCCAACACTGGCAGCCATCATCTCGATCTTTTTGTGCCACTCTGGGCAGCATCCAACGCCTGCTTTGACTTTCGCTAAACTTTCAAGCAGGGTGCAGTACGCAAAGACAAAACGTCCGTTGGATATAGTTTTGAGTCTCTGATGCTCATGGTTTTATCTCTATATCTTGTGAGCCGCAATTAAGAATAGCTTAATCACCGATTTGATCCTTTATTCCTTTAGCTGTCTGGATTTTAGACAACCAACGCATATGATCAGTTGCCCGAAAATTTCGAAGACTGAAATTTTGGTGTGGCAAGCCAACACAATCTCAACTATTCTCAACTTTCCAGACAGTTCATCTCTTTCTTCCTGCACAATCCGACAACTCATTTTCCAACTGTTCAACTGTCGGTCAGATTCGCCAGTAAAGGTCTCCGGCAGGGCGCGCACCAATTCATATTCAGTAATGCCTATCGCTTTGTCTATGCCTGCTGATAAGGCATATTCCGCCACCCGCCGACGGTGCGTTTTGCACAACAGCGGGCCGATGGTCGATGATCGTCAGGGGCTTTTATTTGCAATCGACCGCCGCCGACAACAAAAATCCAATTGCTCGCGTGTTCGCTTAAATGCCGTGGCTGAATTCCACCACCACACAGCATTTCAGGCGGGTGTGATAAAACAGTCAATCAATAAAACTCGTCGCCGTTCACTTCCGCCGCATTGCCGCCCACCAAAAGCAAAGCCGTTGCCCAGTTCCAGCAGAAAACGGGTAATGTGGTCACCATATGTTTTCAATCTCGCCTTTGCGCATCTTCGCCCAAACTCGCAAGTCGAACAACAAGATCTTTTACTGCTTGCGCCGTACGCCGAAGTCGCGCAAGTAAACGGGCAGCGAAGTTGGTAACGCTTTTCCCTTGTCGCCTCGTGCAGGCAGTTTTAATGTGGACTTCTACTGCAGCGCGCGACCAATCTTTCTCCGCTATCAGTCGTTGCGCATTAGAACGGAATGCGCTTTGTTCTCCACATACGGTCAGCAAAGCACTATTATGGTTCTGCACGGCACCTGTCCAACAGCCTGTTGCAATTTCACACTGTCCAAGCTTGGCAGCAGCCCGCATATATAGGAAGGAAGCTGGCAATGGGAAAACCTCTTCATTTCAGGAAACGCCTGCGCAATCCTCGGCCCCCAGCGGTCAATCACTGTGCTGCCCCAGTCTTTGCGCAGCCTCGTCGCCGCAAAATATCCCGCCCGATATGCGTGTGCAGTCGACACCAGCTCGGTATTGCACTGCCAAAACCGCTCGGTGCCGCGCGGTCAGCACCCGGTTTTATTGTCTGCCAGCCATTTTACGCCCGGCGCAATCGGCGGGCATCATCGCCATTTCCCTTTTACCCATCATCATCTCCCATCGAACAATCCATCCTGATTTTCGGCCGCACTTTGCGTTTCACGGGTCGGTGCATAGTGGCGGCGGGTTGAAGCCAGGACGACCTTGGTTCAGGCTCTTCTTTCTGCCATCGGAAGATTGAGACGTTCAAGCTGTAATCGCGTCCCCATTTCCGCGTGCGTTTCAAAAATCATTTTGCGGATAAGTGAAAGATTCGGGAAACGCTCTTGCCGCCTGATCTGCTGCGTAATCCCACACGCCAAGCGGAGCAGCACATTAGCAGGCTGCGACCCGCTCAGCTCGCCCGAAAGCACCCTGCAACCGTTCACCATGATAGGGCTGGGTGGTAATCGCAGATAAAATCGTTTTCACCGAACAGCCGTGCGCACCATAAATTTCTCAGACGGCATATAGGTAAGCCCCAGCTTCCGCCAAGCGCGTTTCCGCCAGCACTTTCAGGGTTGTAGTCGGGATTGGCGCATTTCTGATTGCCCCATTTGTCGCCGGGATAATCATCGCTGGCGGCGGAGAAATAATAGCGGAACCGCCTCGCCAGTTCACCGCTTTGGAAACGCCCTGATCTTCGCCGCACAACTTTTGCAGGCGCGGGATAATGTGCGTATGGCACGCTCACCAAGCTGTTCCACCATAATCCAACGCCGTCCCATTTTATGGGCGACTGCGCCGTCGTCGCCTGAGCTCGCGAAAGAATCTAGAACGAGATCACGGCCTCGTAGCTAGCCCTGGGCAACGTTTACTCAATTTTTCAGGGTCCTCTCGGAAAGTGACACTTCCTTCCCTTTGCAATCCTTCCCATGCACATCTTTCCAAATATTAAGCAGTAGTAAGCTGCTGATGCTCTCCGTCAACTCCTGCAACATATAAAAATTAATTGCTGTCCATCTAAACATATACATCGTCAAGATCTCCTAAACGCTCTAATCTGGAAAACTTTTCGATTTCTTTTATCGGATTCTAGCTGGAAGCTAATCTCACCCGCCCCTGAATCACTTATAGATGCTAAACGACAAACTTGCGCCGAGTTATTTGTATCTATGAAAACTGGGCGAGAAATGTTCCAAAATAGAATCTGGTCGTCTAGGAACGAGAAGGTGCGATTTTTCATAAGCATCCATTAAAGGATAACCTCCAGTTTGGAAAAATCATCCTTGATCTTTCTAACCATTTGTTATATGCATGGTCTGGTGTCATGAGCCACGCGTCTAGAATTTTCGATAACGCATTTCACTTTATCTCTTTGCATACCAAAGAATATATTCAGAAGATTTCGAACATACCCTGGATTAACCGAGCTAAAAGCGGACGGTGATCTCTACGCTTTCAATCGTTATTCCATTTACAAAATTATTTCTTCCAAAACTTCATCAAGAACAACTTTACAATAATCGAGCTCCATCATCATTTAGATGGACAAAATAGAACCTCAGAGCTAATCAAATCAAAAGCTTGAAAACGTTCATACATTAAACCAAGCTACAGATAGAATGTTCTAGGCCATTGCATCGTAATCAGCAGCATCGCTCCGGTGTTAAATGGAGATCGATGTAAATGCAAGATACTTTTGTCGCAAATTTCCTGCTCCAGCTGAGCGCAAGCAGGTTGTCGCCGAAAATCAACACCGGTTGTCAACGCCGCCGATTCCGACCGCACTCTTTTGCGTGGTAAGATTTTTCAGGCTTTCGAGTCAAAATCCGCGGCTTAACTCTAACTTCGGACGTTTGTGTTTTCACCTATCCAGGTGACTTCCTAGTTTTAGCTTTGGTCATACTATTTCCTAAAATTCAATTGTTGCCGATGCTAGAGCAGCCATCAAGCCTATTTTTAATCGTGTTACAGTCTGTTTGATTCTCAAAAATTGCTTGTGCAGTTTTTCATTGACTCAGCCGTGTGTACAATACTCAACCACTTCCTGACAAATTACATCAAGAAAAGAAGATAACTAATCCTCTCTTCTGTAATAGAGAGATTTTCACCATATTGTAACAATTGTAATAAAGACACATGCAGACAATCCAAAGACCGGTGATTTAAAATATCTTTTGCTTGCAACGCATCTGAACCGTTGTTCACCATTTGTGCAATGATCTTCGACAATTCCTGTAAATTATTCGTCCGACTTGGATTATTCGCCATATTTCTTTGCTGTTCTCGAATCTGGGAATAGCCTTTTGATAGGTATCTTGCACTCTTTCTCGGTGAGAAACTAATCCACGACGAAATAATCTCTTTTTATCTGGATTTTGCTGCACTACATATTGCCGCCAATCATTTCCACCGCCAGTGCAGGCTAAACAATGAACAAGCCTTTTAATACTAAACATGTTTCAGTAATCCAGGCGGTTCGGTCATCCTGATCAATCAACAGGTAATACCCGCCATGCTTAATGTATTTTTAATCTAATTTGATTATCATCTAAAGATACAAAAATCTTCCAAGCTCACTGCATTTTTGTCTATTTTTCGAGCTTGGAGTTACTTCGGTTGAAATATCAGGCGTACCCCTAAACATAAAACATGTTGCGAATACTAACGTTGGATGTTGTTGATAATATTCAATCGGCTTAACAAGCCAATCACTCCTACTGTTTGAGCTCCATTAATAATTGATAATCCTTTAACTTTTAACGGCCTTTTTGACGAGATTTGAATTTCGTGGATATATTTCATCAATCGAACTGCATAAAAAGTACGCCATTTGTGGACACATGCTCAGGGTTATCTTTCGATCGTCTTTATATAAACTTTTAGTTAACTGCAGTTTCAATTTCTGAAATCTTCGTATATCAATCCATGCTGGTGAGTATTCCAGCACCACTAATTTTTCTCAGCATTCATCTGGCCACAAAATGCTTTTATATGAGATTGTGTATGACCAAAATTCATCAATTTATATCTTCATCAATTAACGAAGTTGTGGAGCTATTTAGATGAATCTCATGCAATGTATTTAATCCATAAGCGTGGCAACGAATAAAATCAGGAGAAGAATCATTAAATGCTCTTTTCCAATATCCATAAAATATTTCTTCTATCATCAGAAATTGCAGTCCTGAACAGCTAGAATGACTTTTGACTTTTACAAATCAGCTATTCAATGCATCTTAATTTGAGATGTCAAGCATTCATTAAATCGCTCTAATCTTCCCTCCAATAAATCTATAACTCCATCACGAAATTTCGAAACATCGCTTAACTCAGGCTCACCAAACCCAGTATCAATAGTATTTTGATTGAATCAACCAAATTATATGATTGTTATCTACAAACACAGAATCACTGCCATGGTCTCATCCTCATCTATACTGGCATCAATAGCTTCATCTATGCTTGCTGCTGCATCTTCATGCAATATAAAATGCAGCAATGGCTTTAGATAGGAAAATTCCGTTTTTACAGTTTCATCATTTCCAATCCCTACATTTTGCATAATCACACTCTAATTTTTGACATAACAATTCCAGTTCTAATGGTCTTGGTCTTTTCTGTGCCATTACGCCATCTCATTCAATCCAAAACAATTCTTCCTCTTCCACCTTTTGTTTCAGATTTTCTTCCAAATCTTTCAATCAGTCATGTTGTTTGCTTCATTTATCTTTTGTTTATCAAAAAGTTCTCGGCGTTGGCGGCTGCGCTTGTTTTCTAATTGCGCTGCTTTTCTGCCAACTTAGTTTTTCTTCCAACGTAGCGAAGTAGCGGCTGTTCGGCGGACTTCTTTGATTTCACGATCGGTTTTTTAATGTCCTGTTCCAAACCTTGTTTTAAATCATCCGCCCAGTCGTCTAGTTTTTTAACTTCTCCTCAAAATAACCCAAATTACGTTCGGTGGCTTGGTTTAATAGCGTTTGGCGGCGTTCAGTTATATTGTCGGATAAGGTCGTGCGAAATCCGGTTTTTATTGTAGTTTCGGCAATACGCGCGGGCAGGCGCAGAAGTTTTTCTGATCGTCGCCGTAGGATTTCACCGTTTTCAGTTAGTGGCGGCAATCAGTATGCGCTGCCTGTATCACCCAGTGCGCTAATGCTGATAAGTTTGCAATAAGTTGTCCGTTTCGTCCGCGATAGGGTTCGAGTGTACTGATCCCGCCATTATGCTCTTTGATAATCAAAAATTAAACGTACTGCGTGGACAATCGCGTGGCGCGATCGATGATGGCTTGTGCCCGCGGATGGGCAATGCGGTAGAGATAGGCTACGCCACTTTTTCGCGGCAGTTCGTATCGTCCTGTTGGAATATCAAAGGTCGTCTGAAAGATTTTCAGGTAGCTTATTGAGTATAAAACCACCATCGCAGAAGTCTCGAACTATCACCAAGTTCGCTTCCGGGTTAACTCCATTAAGATTTTTCGTATTTGTTGAGTGCTACTTGGCTTTTTCAGCACGAATACGTAGTCTTCGCGACTTCTTCATCAAAATCTTCCAGGGTTTGACGGGGCTTTCATCATGTTCTGGTTGATCCTCCGATAGCTCACTTTGCAGGCTATCAAGGCGGTTTTGATGTCTTCTGAGTGGCGGCATTGGCTGATTTCAGCAATGCGTCGTTCGATATCTACGCCGCTACCGATTGCCCCCAATACTTCGTCACTGGCACCGAATACACCATTAAAAGCTTTAAATTTTGTTCGACACCAAACACGTTGGTCGGCTTCATTGGTTTCATCAACAAAAATTCACTACAACGACATCATGTTTTTGTCCCATATCGGTGACAGCGTCCGATGCGCTGTTCGACACGTCAGGATTCCGCGCAGATCGTAATTGATAATGAGTGAGCAAAAATTGTAGGTTAACGCCTTGCACCCGTGTTTGCGGCAATCATGATGGTACCGCGCTTTTGAAATGCTCACCAGCGGCACGTATCGGCAGTTTTGGGAACCGGTGATTTTATCGCTGCCTTCATGCCGTTTGAGCCAGTCTTTATAGATGTGCTTAGGGGATCACTGTTTGTACCATCATCGAATAACACGATACCGTCACCATTCTCGCCTGCATAGTCAGTTTGGACAAGACATTCTAAGAGATAGGCTTGAAAAGTGCTTGATTCGGTAAAATAATGGCTTTTTGCGCTGCACCAAGTTCTTTTCAATTTGCCAGGCTGTGGAAAGGCGGTCAATAATGCACGGCTTTTTGCGTCTTCTCGAATGTTTTCGGCAAGTTGTTTAAATGTTTGAGCTTTCTTCAATTTCATCGGCAATCGCTTGGTATTCATCGAGCAGTCAGAATGTTCGATTCGTTTTCTTCCTCCCATTCTTCCGCAGTTTCATCAGCTTTCATAATCTTCGTCCAGAGTTTCAACCAGGTCTTGCGTGGTTGATTCGCCACGCGCAGGCGTTTGGTCATAGTATCCAGCGCACCCGCAGCGCACGGCTGCTAGAGGCCAAAAGTTTCCAACACTCAGGAAATAGCTGTCGCCGTCCTTCCGGCACGTGCTTGCAAGATTTGGACGGCGAAGGTATTCAGCAAACCAAATGAGAAAAATTCTCGTTCTGGTCGGATGGAGTAAAATTTTTGCAGGATGGCAAGGCGCTGAGTGTAGGGAACAGCAGGCCTGTACTTGCGGCGTAAGGTACGCTGGCAAACAGGGCTGAGTCGCTGGCGCAGATGGGATAAGGTCTGTTTCTGTGGCCTTTGCACGAATTGAGCACGAAAACTATCTAAGTCGCCACAAAAACACGGTCATCTATCATGCTGACTAAGCCGTGTAAAGGTTCAAGCAAAAGAATTTTGCAAAGGAGTAGCAGTTAATAGGACTTGCTGGATATTGCTTTTTCAAAGCTTCTTTTAAAGTTTTACCGATAACATTGTTTTTCTTATAAACATTGCGTAGACGATGAGCTTCATCTATACAACCAGATCCCATCCAATTTGCTAATATCATCCGCTTTAGATTTAGCAAATTGATAGAGCAGATAACGGATTTTCTTGACGAAAAAGGGTTTTACCTGTATGGCATTAGCAACTTTTTAGCCTCCAAAAATCATGCCCTGTAAGCAAATTTTCCTGCAACCTTGATGCCATTGTTTGCGTGGTTGGTTGGGGTGATAATCGAATTTTTACGTTTGCGTTCTGCCCACTGCTGCAATATTACCAAGCCCGCTTCGATGGTTTTCCTAAACCTACTTCATCGCCAAAATCACACCTTTCGACAAGGGATTTTGCAGGCAAACACACCATCAACTTGATGCGGGTTTAATCGATCCCGCATCAACCAATACGTTGCTAACGAGTCCATACTACCACCCTCGGCTTGACGAGTGAGCCAGAGTAGTATCGGGCTTGATGTGGTGTCAGTTGAGATTGGGACATAGTCTAATTTTCTCCAAATTACTTTTTAGGCCCATACGAAGGACAGCGCTTTTAAAGGTAAAAATCAAATTAATATTCCTATAAATTATAAAGTTCAGTTAAAACACCAAACTCTCCCCTTCAAAAACGCCGTATCCTCCCAAGAAAGCCCCGCCACTTCATCATACAACCAGCCCACTCAGCGTATAAAACTGTTTTCCGAAGTTTTTCTCGTTAATCGGTTCGATACGTCCTGCTTTATATAGCAGCGAGCGGTTTGTTCGGAGATTTGGACGGTGAGGGTTGCAGTTTGCGTAAGAGTCCGCCGATGTGGTCGGCATGGCGCAGGCTGCTAATGAGGCTTTTCAGCCTCACCATCGAACGGAATGATCAGCGGCTGCAGTGGCTTTCAATCATGCGAAACCTGGTCGGCGATGGTTTGAATGGGAAATCGAGGCTTCGCCCTCTATCGTTGTGCATTTTCAGGATTTTTTATTGTCCAGTTCGTTTGCCTTTTAATTGATAAAGCTCGGCGAAGTAGGCGGCGACGGCTGGGTGGCGTGAGAGGTCGTCTGAAAAGCTGTCGGCGGTCAGGCGCATTACGGCGGCTTGGGTGGGCAAGTTCGGCGGGCTTTCCATTTATCTTCGGGCGCGAATATCCAGACAAAGCTGTTTTCAGACGGCCTTTTGCCTTCACGGTTGCAGCGTCGCGGCTTGCGCAACGCTGTCTAAACCTGCTTCGGCGCGCATCACCAGCGGAAAATCGACATCAACGCCGGCTTTCGATTAAGGAGGTGGCGATAACGCGGCAGGGTTCGCCGTTTTTCAGACGACCTCGGATTTCATCGAGCTTTTTGGCTGCGGTGTTTGGCACATATTAAGCTGCGGTCAGTGTGAACGTGCCGTCAAGGTGTTTGGCTTTGGTCGCTACAGGCTGCGGGCATGGCGACGGTTATTGACGATGACGAGCATTTTCGGGGTGTTCGGCAAGTTTTGGCGAGCAGGTCGACGTCGGTTGTGTGCCGATGTGTTGCACGGTGGTGCGGCGCAGTTTGTCGCAAGTGCGGTCGGTTTTTGGAGCGATTTCGCGCACGTTTTCAAAGCCGCGATAGAAGCTGTTTTCGGCTTGCACGGCTGGCTGGGTGGCGGCGCACATGACGACGCTGCAGCGGTAGTTTTGCGTCAATTCTTTGATGGCTTGCATGATGGGCAGCAAAAGATTGAGCGGCAGCATTTGCGCTTCGTCAAGATGATGACGGAGCCTGCTGATGTTGTGCAGCTTGCGGCAAAGCGAGGAGCGGTCGGCAAAGAGGGGATTCGAAGAATTGCACGGCGGTGGTCACGACAATCGGCACGTCCCAGTTTTTCCGAGGCAAGGCGCAATTTGTCTTTGGTGGCCTCATTTTTGCAGTTTGCCGTCGTCGAAGGTGCTGTGGTGTTCAACACGGCTTGTTCGCCCACCCGCCAGAGGCTTTGCGAAATTGGCGGCATTTTGTCTGATGATGCTGGTGAACGGAATGACGTAAATCACGCGCCGCATATCGTCGCCGTTTTGGCGTTCCAGCGCGAATGACATGGAAGTGAAGGTTTTGCCACCTCAGTAGGCACGGTGGAGCGTGAAACAGCCCTTGCGTCTGTGCCGCTTGTTCTACGGCATGATCTGAGGAATTTCGCTGCGCAGGCGGTTTAAGGCGGCATTACGTTTTTCGGCTTCGGTTTGCCCTGAGCTTCGGCGATACGTCGTCTGAACTCGTTGATAAAATTGATTGAAATTGTGTTGTAAGACGTTTAAATCAGGATAACCGCTGCGCTCGGCGACTTTGTTTATTTCAGGTTTGAATCAAAAGGCTCGTGTCGAGATAATCGGCATCACCAAGCAGGAATAGAGCATTCGTGTGAAGAAGGCGTAAGAGAAAGGATGATGCGCGTCGGCTTTGAGTGGCGGTCGGATAGGGCTTTCCGGAGCTTGATTTCTTGCTGCAGGTCATCGAGGGCGGAATATCTGCGCCGAATGCAACGCCAAACGATCGCTTTAACGTGTGGCGGTTATCGCTTTCACCTGCGTTCGCCAACCCTGCATGGTGCCCTCGATGCAAAACGCCATCTGCTTACCGATAACATTTCCAACGCTCAACAGCACTTTTGGCTCCAGCAGTGGAATGATCCACAAATTTTTATCTCCTCCTCTAAAACGCTTTTGAAAAGAGTAAACTGGTATTTCCTCGCGTCATGAAGCTGTCCGGCAGCGGGCACTCTGCGCACCGAATATCGCGTCAAACTCCGCCGCCATTTCGCCAACATTTACCGAATGGCTTTGCAAGGTTTGCCAATGTTCGTAGGGCAAGAGGTTGCCGAATTCATCTGTGCGGAATGGGCGTAAGTCGTCATCTAAACTCTCTGGGTATTTTCACAGCTGGGCTATTTCTGTTTTCTACCATCCGTCTTTGTAAAACAGACTGCGGTTGTCCGTCTGCTCGAGAGTATGGGGCAATATAGTCAGAATCTCATTGCTTGCCAAATCAATAACATAGAAATGATTCTATATCATCATGAAAATACCTTCAATAATAAATAGATATAAAAATAAAATACTTAACGATTGCCATAAAACCGCTTTTTCAGACATCTTTCCTGCTGGCAATATACCAGACACAATATCGAAAATGAAATTACTGCACAAATCAATCAGGCGGATTATTTGTGTGGCGGCATGACCCAACGGCACGGGAGCAATGATTTGCCAGATGGAAAAGCCAAACAGCGATAGAATGGTACGAGAATCCAAAAACAGTATTTTTGTCCAATGGTTTGACGAGAGCGGTATGGCACTGCGCGGCGGTGTGGAATACAGTACAGACAGGTGGTTAGGCCTATTACACCGCCGCCGTATTGCAGCCATTTAAAGATTGGTAGAAACAACACGGTTTGTTGTAGCACGGGGAATGCTGCACAAACCAGCCGGTGGGGTGGGTAAACGCATCAAGGAATAGGTGGGTAGCCTGCCAAATAAGGCACTCGGTATGAAGAGGGCGGCTTTGATTTTATGAAAATCTACATTTTCAGACGGCCTATAAGGGGCGGCATTAAGGCAATTTCTGGTAAAAATTGGGACAAAGTGTCCCGCCACAGGGCAAGATAAAGCCAATAAACCGCGAAGCACAACGGCAGGTCTCGGCCACAGCATATCGGCTAAACCATGCCCGCCGGATACGGCACGTCCATGCAGAAAATAGATGAAATCAGGTGAAAGGCTTCCTGATGACCAATGCATGGAAATGGCAATAACGGCAGCGTGAAACGGCAAAAACGGCAACCGGGTGGGCAAGGGTAAACGGCATATTTTGAAATCCGATGATGATGCGAAACCGTGATTTTAACGCAGCCGGAAGAGTAGAAAATATCGGATTGGATTGAAGTGCAGGCCAATTTTCTATGTTCACGGGGAGAAAAATCTGAAAAACTGGTTTTATTCAAAACCGGTTTTTCAGACGACCTACTGAGCTTCTGGAATATTATGAACAAACGGGCGATAAAGTTGGCAGCCCGCTCCCATCCGTACAAATGCAAAGGGACGCAGGCTGCCGATTCATGGCTGATAAAAACACTTTCTCAGACGGCTAATTTTTCTCAAACTTCAAATAACGCAACAGCAAACCTAAGCTCAAGAAACTGCGCACCAGATAAATGACGCTGGAAATGCCGTGCCACATACCGAAAGAACCGCCCAACAACGAAAGCAGCCAGTTTTCGGTACCCGCCTTGTGTGCCGCGATAACCGGGGTCATCAGGAATTGGTTAGCTGCGGTCAGCAGGAGGAGGAGGATAATGAATTTCGGTGCCACCTTGCCGTTGTTGAAAAACGAACGGTTGCGGTCACTCCGCACCACCAGCCAGCCATTGCCCAGGCCAGCAGGCCGAAACAATTGTTGATTGAAAAAGCAGCACGCCGGCGATGTTCCCCGCTTCCTGCTTGCCCTAGCCGTTCAAACAAAACCGGTGCAGCTACATAGCCTGCCATTATCTGCATACCCAGCCACAGGCCGGTCAGCAGTGCACACATCGGTCTCATCATTTCTCCTCTGAAATTCAAATCTGCCGCATACTAACACAATTTTCAGACGGCCTGAGTCTCATACCGCCCTACACCAAATTCGACCCATCTTTCGGATGCAGATAAACGAAAACCCAGCTTGCACAAAAAGTAATCGTACCTATAACCAAAAATGTATATTGGAAAGCTCATGCACATTGCCCGTCCGCGATTGCCGCCGCCGAAAAATTGCAGCAGCGCACCCAGCGCGATGCCGAAACCGATACGTAACTGCTGGTTTTACCGCCATCAGGCTCGTTGCCGCTGCCTTCCATCTGCGGCCGCAAATCGGCCAAGGTCAGCGTATTCATCGACGAATATTGCAGCGAATTGCATACACCGAGCACAAACAGAACCGGCACGATCGGCCAAACCGGCGTAGACGCATCCGGCAGCTTTCATGGACATAATCAGCAAGCCGATAATGCGGGTATTCCAAATCAGCACCTGCGGTAGCCGAAGCGGACAATCAGCGGCTTCACAAACGGCTTGGTCAGCAAAGCGGCCAATGCCACGGGCGCAAGCATCTGTCCCGACACACTGCACTGCGCATAAAGTCCACCTGAAGCAGCAAGGGGCATCAAAACGGCATCGCCCCCATGCCCAAAACGGCTGATCAGGTTGCCCAAAATCCCCAAACGGAACGTCCGCACCAAACGCAGGCGCGGCGGATACAGCGCGAGGTCGCCGTCATGCCGCGCATGCCGCCAATAGCACCACAGCCGCCAAACCGCCCGTACCGCACAAAGCGGAAAAACAAACGCGCGCCCGGATGCATCAGCAACTCCACCGACAGGCTCAACCCCACCGCAGCGGCACCGAAAAGTAAAAACCGGTCAACTCAAAATGCGGCACGCTACCCTCGGGCGCGGAAAAATCGGGCATGATTTTCGCCGCCCTCAACGATGCCCGCCAAACCGATGCGTCACTTGATCAAAAACACCCAATGCCAACTCGCATATTCTACCAAACTAGTTGCCCACCAGCGGGCCGGTTATCGGCCCCAGCAGCGCTGGCATCACAATGAAAATCCCATCCGCTGATTAACTCGGCCTTATCGTAAGCGCGCAGGATAATCAGCCTCGGCACAGGCACCATCATCGCCCCTGCCCATCCTGTACCATCCCTGGCGAACACCAGCAGCGGCAAAATTCGGTGCCGCCGCACATCAGCGACCCCAGCACGAACAACGCCATCGAAACGGAAAAACACCTTCTTCGTGCCGTAGCGGTCGGTCAGATAACCGCTCATTGGCATAAACAACGCCAGCGTCAGCGCATAGGAAAATCACCGCCGACTGCATATTCAGCGGCGACTGCTGCAAATCCGCCGCCATCTGTGGCAGCGCGGTATTCAGTACCGTCGCATCCAGCATCTCGCATAAAATACCAAACCGCCAACAGCAGCGGCAACCATCTGGACGGTGTGGCAGCCGTATTCGGCCTCCTCTTAAATAACAGGCCCGTCTGAAAAACGGCTTTCAGACGGCCTCATCATAACGCACTAAGCGTTTTCGTTCACTTTGGCAAGCATCGCCTGCAACATCGCTTCGATATCCGATTTTTCCCGCTCGAGTCACATCCGCCGCCAACAAGATATTCCGCGCCTCAAGCAAGCCCACCTTCCGGTTATGCTGCACAAAACACACGCAGCCTCAGGCACACCGCCGTTTGTTTTCAAGCGGACAAGTTCCTCCGCAACGCCCGCCCATCCAACATCGGCAGGCTTTCCGCATACTGTTTTATTTCGCCGACCGTTTTTCATCGTCCGCACTCTTTTCAGACGGCCTTATCCTGGTTTTTCACATCCACCAGCCGCGTACCCGCCAAATAATCGTATAAAAACTGACGGTCGGCGTTCAAAAGCGCGAAAACCCCACGGCAGAATCCACCAAATCAAAGCCGCACCGCCCGCCGTTTTCGGCGGCACGCCCATCCCGCGGTTCAGCGCGGCATAAGCCAGCATCGGCACAAACACCAAAAACACGCAGGCTCAAATAAAGCGCAGCCGCAGCAGGTTCAACGGCGGGCGGACGCCCGTCCGGTCGCACTAAAACCGATACGCCACACCTGCATCGCCAGCGTCTGCCCTTCTTGCGCCAGTTTATTTTTGAAACAGCCACCAGGCATACAAAATCACCAGCGTTACCAGCAGGCTGCCCAATCGGTGCGGATTGATTGAGGAACAAGCCAGAATCCCTGGCGGGGATAAAGGCCGCGCAACTGACCGCGCCAATCAGCAATAATTGTAGCACAAAGCCGCAAACCGGCGTTTCAACGGCGCGGCAGGAAGCTATTTCCGTTCATCGTAACCCCAATCGTCATATAGTAAAAATTCAAATAAGAACCTCCATACTGCTCATTCCTCTGTCTGCACAGAGTGCGAAGCGGAGTGGCGCTACTAAACAATGGTTGAAAGTTCCTTATTACCTCCCCTGCTCATCACAAACGGGACAAATCAACAAATCTCCACTTCCAAATCCAAGTGTCGTGCAGCTGCCTGTACTGCTTCAATATCATCCAGCCAAAAATCGCAAACAGATAACCATCATCACCAGTCGGTACGTCACACAACACCAAACCATCCCTCTCCAATGCCTCTTGTACATAAGGAACAGTTCTTCATTATAAGTCTCTTCGGGATATTCCCTATTCCCATTCATCCCAACCTAATAGATTCCGGACAATCGCTCCCCATCTCTTCCGGTTCAAATTTCAATCTGAATACCATCGCCATATCTGCGCAAGACGCGAGAAGATATCCGCCCCATTCCTCCTCATACCCCAAGTCTTCCATTGACTCTTCATTTTCATCTACATAGATATAAAAATTCTTAACCTGCTCCAACTCCATATCTGAAAAAGAACACCGTCATTTTCTCCTGAAGCCCACCCCCTCTTCCGTAACGTAGCCCAAAGGCTTTTCTTGAATCTGATAAACCCATTCGCTGCGCTGCAAAAACAGCCAAAATCATCTTCCGTCACTTCAAACCATTTAAAACAATGCCCACAAATCTGCTTTTTGTTCAGACGTGGCAGGATAAAAATTTTCCTACTCATATTTTATTCCCAACATAAATATATAAAGACAGCTTGTCTCGAAAACGGTCAAACATTTCAGACATGCCTATGCTCAATCAAACTTGAGTTAGCAAACTTGCCTTCCTTTCGCTTGGAATACATTACTATCATGTAGGCTGATCTCTCCTTATTTCAATTCACTGCCATCGCACGGAACAGGCGCAAACGGCAGACCGCCTTTCAGACGGCCTTCACGAAAAATGCCTTCCAACGCCGCAGAGGCCGTCTGAAAAACATCCGCGCCGTCATACGGGTCGAGCAGCGTATCCGCTTCCGTCTTACGAAGCCAGTCAGCTGCCGCTTCGCCAACTGGCGGGTGGCGGCGATACCCGCATCGACAAAAAGCATCGTAAACGCAGGCACCGTCCAACAATCCCACGCCTGACGGTAACCCACGCAGCGCATCGAATTGTGTTCCGCCGTCAATGACGGATACTCCGCTTTCAGACGGCCGACCTCTTCGAGAAAACCCCTGCCCAACATCAACCGGAAACGCCGCGCAATCGCATCGTGCAGCAACTCGCGCCGCTGCGGAAACAAACCAGCGTATGCAGCCGCAGCGGCACACGGTAAGCCGTCTGCACCGCCAAATGGTCGCTCAACTACCGCCCGGTCAGCAGGAAAAACTCAACGCCCGCTCGATGCGCTGAGTGTCGCCCGGCTTTCAACTGCGCGGCGGTAGTCGCATCCACCTCGCACAAACGGCGGTACAGTCCTTCAACCCCCTGCTCCGCCTTCTGCGCTCTGCAACTGTGCTCGCATCGCCGGCATCGGCCTGCGGCAAATCGTTCAAAACCGCTTTTACCAGCGCGTGAAAATACATCATCGTACCGCCGACAATCAGCGGCATACGCCCTGCGCGCACTGGATTTCGCCGCACAGGCGCAGGCAGTCGGCGGCAAACTCCGCCGCGCTGTAAGACTGCAGCGGCGAAATGATGTCGATTAAAATGATGCGGCACGGAAGCCAGCTCTTCGGCCGTCGGCTTGGCCGTCCCGATGTCCATCCTCGGTAAACCAAAGCCGAGTCCAGGCTGATGATTTCCAGCGGAAACGCTGCGCCAAACGCAATGCCAGCCTGGTTTTGCTGCCGGCGGTCGGCCCCAAAACGGCAAAGGCTTTAGGAAAAATCCATAAATTCGCCAATACGGATGCAAATTGAAAAGGCGCGATGATAACAGGCCGTCTGAAAACCTTTTCCTGCTTTTCAGACGGCCTCCGCTACACTTCTTCCAAAACCGCCGTCCGCAGGCGTATAATCCGCCCGTATACGAGCCGCCGCCGGTCAAAACGGCAAAGGCCGTCTAAAAACCCGAAAAGGAACAACATGCAAATCATCCACACTGTCCAAGCCCTGCGCGAATGGCGCAAAACCGCCGGAACGGTTGCCTTCGTCCCCACCATGGGCAACCTGCATCGAAGGCCACCTCGCCCTGGTGCGCGAAGCGAAAAACGCGCCGGCAACGTCGTCGTCAGCATATTCGTCAACCGCCTCCAATTCGGCCAGGGCGAAGACTTCGACCGCTACCCGCGCACCCTGCAACAGGACGCCGACAAACTGGCCGGCGAAGGCGTCCTGTCGTCTTCGCGCCGGACGAAAAAGAACTGTATCCGAACGTCGAACAACGCTACAACGTCGAACCGCAGCACCTGCAAAACGAACTGTGCGGCAAATTCCGCCTCGACCATTTCCGCGGCGTACGCACCGTGGTCTCCAAACTCTTCAACATCGTCCAACCTGATTACGCCTGCTTCGGCCAAAAGACTACCAGCAGCTTGCCGTCATCCAAGGCCTGACGGAAGACCTGAACTTCAACATAGAAATCGTCCCCGTCGATACCGGCTGCGCTTCAGACGGCCTCGCGCTTTCAGCCGCAATCAATACCTGAGCGAAGCCGAACGCGCCGAAGCCCCGCGCCTCTACCGCGAACTGCAGGCCGTCGCCGAAGCGGTCAAAAACGGCAACCTCGCCTACGCCGAACTGGAAAACGCCGCCCGCCGCCGCTTTTGGAAGAAAACGGCTGGACTGTAGACTGTGGAAGTCCGCCGCGCGACACGCTGGAAACCGCCCACGCCGGCGACAAACACCTGGTCGTACTGGCGTTGCCGCCTGACTGGGCGCGACCTGCCGATAGACAACGTCGAAATCCGCCTCAGATTAACCGCAGGCCGTCTGAAAACCACCTTCAGACGGCCTACCAACTCACAGAGGAGAAAACCATGCATCCGATTCGAGAACCCGTCCGCAGCGGCCTGCTGCAGGTATCCGCCATCCACCAAATCTACTGGGAGAAAGCGGCAACCCGACGGCATCCCCGTGATCTTCCTGCACGGCGGCTCCCGGCGCGGGCGCATCGTCTGCCTGCCGCGGATTTTTCAACCCGAAAATACCGCATCGTCATCATCGACCACGCGGCTGGCACTGTCCCCTGCCCTACGCCGAAACCCGCGAGAAACACGACTTGGGATTTGGTAGCCGACACTGAAAAAGTACGCGAAAATGCTGGGCATCGAAAGCTGGCTGGTACTCGGCGGCTCATGGGGCAGCACCTCTCGCTGACCTACGCCGAAAACCCATCCCGAACGCGTGCGCGGGCTGATTTCTGCGCGGCATCTTCCTTTGCCGCCAAATCGAAATCGACTGGTTGAGCGAAGCCGGCGGCGTGAGCATGGTTTACACCCTCGAACAATGGCAACGCTATCTGACCGCCATACCGCCGGAAAAACACGGCGCGCTGGTGCAGGCCTAGTACTGAACTGCTCACTCGCCCGACCCCGCCGTCCACCTGCTACCGCCAAAGCCTGGGCGGACTGGGAAAAGCTGGCTGATTCAGTTCGAACCTCAAGCCTGTGGACGAAGACGCAAAGGCTTCCTTTGCCATCGCGCGGCTGGAGAACCATTATTTCGTCCATCAGGGCTGGCTGCAGGGCGACAAATCCATCTTGGCCAACGCCCACAAAATCCGCCACATCCCCACCGTTATCGTTCAAGGCCGCTACGACCTCTGCACCCCCACCCGCAGCGCATGGGATTTGAAGCAGGCACTGCCGCAGGCCGATTTGCGGATTATCCAGGGCGGACACTCCTCCTTCGACCCCGCCCTGTCGGCCGCTGCTGGTGCAGGCGGCGGATGAATTTGCCGAACGCCTGTCAAAAATAAGTCTGCCCCTCAGTCTCAAGTAACAGGCCGTCTGAAAACCGCACAGCCGTTTTTCAGACGGCCTTCCGTACGCCCGGTTGCAAAATCCTTTGAATTCCGCCGTCAAACAGAGTACATTCACGCTTTGCCCGCAAATCTTCACGGAACACAACAATGGATAAATTCAGCAAACTCGCTAAACTCGACCACGTCTGTTACGACATCCGCGGCCCCGTACACAAAAGCCCTTCAACTTGAAGAAGAAGGCCACAAAATCCTCAAGCTCAACATCGGCAACCCCGCCCTGTTCGGCTTCGAAGCACCTGACGAAATCTTGGTGGACGTTATCCGCAACCTGCCGACCTCGCAAGGCTACTGCGACTCCAGGGCTGTATTCCGCCCGTAAGGCCATCGTCCACTACTACCAAACCAAAGGCCTGCGCGACATCACGGTAAACGACGTTTACATCGGCAACGGCGTGTCCGAGCTGATTACCATGTCCATGCAGGCACTTTTAAACGACGGCGACGAAATCCTGATTCCCGCACCCTGACTATCCGCTGTGGACGGCTGCCGCCACCTTGGCGGAGCGGCACGGTGCGCCATTATCTAGTGCGACGAAGAAAACGGCTGGTTCCCCGACCTTGCCGATATGGAAGCCAAAAATCACGCCGAAAACCAAAGCCATCGTCGTCATCAACCCCAACAACCCCACCGGCGCGGTGTACAGCAAAGAAATCCTGCTCGAAATCGCCGAATTGGCGCGCAAGCACGGCCTGATTATCTACGCCGACGAAATCTACGACAAAATCCTCTACGACGGCGCGGTACACCACCACATCGCCGCGCTTCGCCCCCGACCTGCTGACCATCACCTTCAACGGCCTCTCCAAAAGCCTACCGCGTGGCAGGCTTCCGCCAAGGCTGGATGGTACTCAACGGCCCGAAACACCACGCCAAAGGCTATATCGAAGGCCTCGATATGCGCCTCCATGCGCCTGTGCGCCACCACGCCGATGCGGCATGCGATTCAGACGGCCTTGGGCGGTTATCAAAGCATCAACGAGCTGATCCTGCCCGGCGTACGCCTGCTCGAACAGCGCAACAAAGCCTCACGAACTGATCACCCAAATCCCCGGTATTTCCTGCGTCAAACCGATGGGCGCGATGTATATGTTCCCGAAAAATCGACACCGAAATGTACAACATCCATGACGACATGAAATTCGTCTACGACCTTTTGGTGCAGGAAAAAGTATTGCTGGTGCACGGCACGGGCTTCAACTCGGGTCAAACCCGACCACTTCCGCATCGTTACGCTGGCTTACAGCCACCAAATCGAAGAAGCCATCGGCAAACTGGAACGTTTCTGAAACATTACCGCCATTAAGGCGCATTCAAGAGGGCCGTCTAGCATTTTGCAGCTTTCAGACGGCCTCTTTTTATTCAGGCTGTTTCAGCCCGGTTTATGCCGACCAAAAATCGCGCGGCGCATCCAACACGGGTTTCACCATGCCGGTGCGCACGGCAAAATCGCCGAAGCCCTCGTCTTTCAGACGGCCTTTTCGCCCACGCCCCCTATCCAATCGTCCAAAAATCTGCAGGATTTCCGGCTCGGTGATGTTTTTCTTAAACAAACGCGGAATGCGCGTACCTTCGTGGTTGCCGCCCGCATAGAGGTTGTAGCGGCCGACCGCCTTGCCCACCAGTCCGATTTCCGACAGCATGGTACGTACGCAGCCGTTCGGGCAGCCGTTCACGCGCAACACAATGTGTTCTTCCGAAAGGCCGTGTTTCGCCATCAAGCCGTCACATGGTCGATAAACGCCGGCAGGAAGCGTTCGGCTTTCGGCCATACGTAGCGGGCAGGTCGGCAGCGCGACGCAGGCCATGCTGTTTTTCGCGCTGGCGGGTTACGCCGTCGCTAATCAGCCCGTATTCGCGGGCAAGGGCTTCGATTTTTGGCCTTGTCGCGAGCGGAAACGCCAGCCACAATCAGGTTTTGGTTGGCGGTCAGGCGGAAGTCGCTCTTGTGGATTTTGGCGATTTCGCGCATACCCGTTTTCAGCGGGCGGTTCGGCGTATCGGTGATGCGGCCATTTTCGATAAACAGCGTCAAATGCCATTTTGTCTTCGCCCTGCACCCAGCCGATGCGGTCTCCGCGCGTGGTGAATTCATAAGGACGTATCGGCCGGAACTTCGCCCCCATGCGGTTTTCCACTTCTTCGACAAATACATCCAGGCCGACGCGTTCGATGGTGTAGCGGGTTTTTGGCGTTTTTGCGGTCGCTGCGGTTGCCCCAGTCGCGCTGCACGGAAACCACGGCTGCGGCGCAGTCCAATACTTGTCCAAACCGATAAAGCCGAATTCGCGGGCGGTGTTGGGGTAGGTTTTGTGGTTGCCGTGTTCGATGGACGCCGCCGCCCACCAGCACGTTGAATCCGGCCAGCCACCGTTTTCTTCGATGGCGACGAAGTTCAAATCGTTAGCGTGCAAACTCGACGTCGTTATGCGGCGGAATGACAACCGTGGTTTTTGAATTTGCGCGGCAGGTAGTTCCCGCCCAAAACGGGTTCGGCCGCGTCGCCGCTTTTCACGGCTTCGGGCAGCGGGGCGTTGCCGACGTTTTCTGTGGATTCTACTTTTTCGCCGTCCAGCCAGATTTCGGCATAGGCGCGGGTTTTCGGCAACAGGTGTTCGCTGATTTTCTTTGCCCATCTCGTGCGCTTCTTTGTGCAGCCCGCTTTCAATCGGGTTGCTGGTACATAAGACGTTGCGGTTGACGTCGCCCGCCGTGGCGATGGTGTCCAATCAGCTTGTTCAGCCATTGGTGCACGGCTTTGATGTCGGGTTTGAGCACGCCGTGGTATTGGAAGGTCTGGCGGTTGGTCAGGCGGATGGAGTTGTAGGGTGTGGCTGTCGGCAAACTCGTCTCATACCCAGCCACTGCTTGGCGTAATCACGCCGCCGGGCAGGCGGCAGCGTATCATGACGCTTTTTCAAGCCTTCCACTCTGCTCGTTGCGTTCAGCGCGGATGTCGCGGTTGTCCTGTTCGTACATGCCGTGAAAGCGGATAAGTTGAAGTTGTCGCCGTTGAAGCCGCCTGTCAGGCCGTCGTTCAGGTCTTCGGCAATCGTAGCCGCGCAGGTGGCGGCTTTGGCCTTTGAGCCTTTCGTTGTCGGCAAGCGGGTATCGGGGAGTTTGGCGCGCGCGTCGGCTGTGGTACTCATGGTGTTCCTTGTAATCGTGCTGGTTCGGAATGCCGCCACTGTAATCAGGCCGTCTGAAAAAGGAAAGAATGCGTTTTGTACAGCAAAAAGACGAGTTGGTTATAAAAAGGCCGTCTGAAAAATATGAGTTCCTGCCACACTTATTGCTTTCAGACGGCCTGTGTTAGAATACACCGTTATCAGCTTGCAAAAAGCCCCTATTAGGTTCAGGAATCAATATGCTCACTCAATTAGCTGTAAAAAGTATTCGGCAGCCGCAATGACCGGCTGTTGAAACAATATCGAAAAACAGTAGAGAAAAATCAATGCGTTAGAAGCCGAAATGCAGGGCTTTGGACGATGCCGCGCTACAGGCCAAAACAGCAGAATTCAAACAGCGCATCGCTGACGGAGCCGATTTGGACAGCCTTCTGCCGGAAGCGTTTGCCGTCTGCCGCGAAGCATCCAAACGCGTTTTGGGTATGCGCCACTTCGATGTCCAGCTGATCGGCGGCATGGTGCTGCACTACGGCAAAACTCGCAGAAATGCGTACCGGTGAGGGAAAAACGCTGGTTGCCACCCTGCCCGTATACCTCAATGCTTTGTCCGGCGACGGCGTACACGTCGTTACCGTCAACGACTACCTGGCCCAGCGTGATGCGGCCACGATGGAGCCGTTGTATAACTTCCTCGGCCTGCAAGTAGGCGTGATTATCAGCGATCTTGAGCCTTTCCACCGTCAGAATGCGTATGCTGCCGATATTACCTACGGCACAAACAATGAATTCGGCTTCGATTACCTGCGCGACAATATGGTTGCCGACCAATACGACAAAGTGCAGCGGGAGTTGAACTTTGCCGTAGTGGACGAAGTGGACTCCATTTTGATTGACGAAGCCCGTACGCCTTTGATTATTTCCGGCCAGGCAGATGACAACGTCCAACTTACCAAATAATGAATCGAGTGCCGCCTCAACTGTTCCGCCAAGAGAAAGCAGAAGGCGAAGGCGATTATTGAGTGGACGAAACCACAACGTCATCTTAAGCGAAGCCGGACACGAACATGCAGAAGAAATTCTGACTAAAATGGGTCTGCTGCAAGAAGGCGATTCGCTTTATTCCGTCAGCAATATTTCCCTGATGCACCATTTGATGAGCCTCACTGCGGGCTCACACCCTCTTCCATAAAGATCAGCATTATGTGATTCAAGACGGCGAAATCGTAATTGTCGATGAGTTTACCGGCAGGCTGATGTCCGGCAGCCGTTGGTCTGACGGTCTCCATCAGGGCAGTAGAAGCGAAAAGAAGGTGTTGAAATCAAACGTGAAAACCAAACCTGGCTTCAATCACCTTCCAAAACTATTTCCGCCTCTATAAAAACTGTCCGGCATGACCGGTACGAGCTCGATACGGAAGCATTTGAGTTCCAAAGCATCTACAACCTCGAAAACCGTTATCATCCCGACCAACCGCCCGATACAACGTAAAGATTTCCAACGATCAGATTTTTCCGTTCGGCCGAAGAAAAATACGAGGCTGTGGTTAAAGATATTGCAGAATGCTACAAACGCGGGCAACCGGTTTTTGATGGGTACGACCAGCATCGACTCAGATTGGTTTCCATTTGCTGAATCAGCAAGGCATCCCCACATGTCTTGAATGCAAAAAGAGCACCAACGCGAAGCCCTCATTGTGGCCCAAGCCGGTAAAGTCGGCGCGATTACCGTTAAGCCACCATATGGCCGGACGCGGCACCGACATCGTACTTGAGGTAACGTCAAACATCAGGCAGATGCCATCCGTGCCGATGAAAAACCTGAGCTGAAGAAAGAAAAGCAGCACGTATCGCCGAACTGGAGAACGGCTGGCAGGAAGAGCACGACAAAGTCATGGAAGCAGGCGGTCTGCATATCATAGGCACAGAACGTCACGAAAGCCGCCGTATCGATAACCAGCTGCGCGGACGCGCCGGTCGTCAGGGCGACCCTGGTTCCAGCCGTTTCTACCTTTCATTCGAAGATCCTCTGTTGCGCCTGTTCGCCTAGATCGTGCCGCCGCCATCCTCAATCGTTTGGCGCCGGAACGCGGTGCAGCTATCGAGGCGAGGCATGTTGACCGCCAAATCGAAGGCGCGCAACGAAAAGTAGAGGCCGAAACTTCGATATGCGCAAACAAGTGTTGGAATATGATGATGTTGCCAATGACCAGCGCAAAAGTAATCTATTTCAACGCAACGACATTCTCTCCAACCCAAATATCAGCAATCTGACGAAAGAATTCCGGCGGAAACCATCTATTCCTAGTAGACAACTACATGCCGGCAGACAGCATGGAAGAACAATGGGACTTGCCCGCACTGGAGGCGCAATTAGCCAGTGACTTCCGTTTAAATGTCGATATTCAAGGTTGGCTGAAAGAAGACAACACTCTTGATAACCAAGATATTAAAGAACGTTTATTGGCGCAAGTAGAACAGGAACATGCCGAAAAACCGAATTGGTGGGCGATATAAACATGCAGGGATTCGAACGCAACGTAATGCTGCAAGTGATCGATACACAATGGCGCGAACATCTCTCCGCTATGGATTACCTACGCCAGGTATCCACTTGCGCGGCTATGCTCAAAAAGAATCTCCAAACAGGAATACAAGCGCTGAAGCATTTGAAATGTTCCAAAACTTATGGAGCAATATCAAGCATCAAATTGCCTCTCTGCTGATTTCGGTACAAATACAGATGAACGAAAATGTTGTGGAAGAAAAGTGAGCCTGGGAATTTGGATAATCTTAATACTCATGCCTTCCAGGCTGATGCGCCGAATATGGAAGAAAATCCTGTCACAATCTCCAGAGTGAACTGGTATCTGAAGCCTTCGATCCAAATGATGATGAAAAACTATACCCCAGAGGCATTAACTGCACGCGGCTTAATTGTTCATCGTAATGACCCCGCCCCTGTGGCAGTGGCTTGAGATATAAACAATGTCACGGGAAATTGGCTTGATATAGAATCGTATAATAATAAAACCGATAGAGAAAAATCATCTCTATCGGTTTTTATTCAGACTGTAAGCTAGCAACCTTATCAAAGTTATTTCCACGATTGTCAAAGTTTGCCTACCAATCTTCAGAAGTACTCTGCGGGCCAATTAACTCTTTCATCGTATTAAATCAGGTTCTTGGCAGATACTATAAGTCTAACTAGAAAATATTTAACAAAAAGGAGTACTCCTAACCAACCAGAAAAAACTCCTTCTTTTGTAAGATAACTGAATTTTTCTAATTGTTCTTAGCTATCTTAAAATCATTTCTAAAATAGATTCGGTTTTATCGTTCACGCAAAGCCTGTTTTAATCTCTGCAATCGGCTTGATCAGATATTGAAAGACTGTTTTTCACCTGTTTTCACATCCACTGTTGCCACCATACCCGGAATAATCGGCAGCTCCTTACCATTCTTATCACGTAATGTATTACCTTCAGCTTTGTACTAACATACGATAATATACTCTGATTTTGATCTAATTTCAGCTGATCCGTTGCACGATTTTTGATTGCTTAAAGTATCCGGACTAATCAATGTCACCTTGCCATCCAAACCGCCATAAATTGCACAATCATATGCACTAATTTTGACCACTGCCGGCAACCCCGGCCTAATAAAAAGCCACATCCCTAGGGTTAATATAAGCCTCAACTAACAACTTATCATCCAAGGGACAATAGTCATAATTTCTGCCCTGCAGTGACTACACCTCCAACCGTATTAATCTTTGATATCTTTCGCAATTCCGCGCATTGGTGCTTTTTAACTTCGATCGTTCTACCGGATCTGCACGCATTGCCATATTTTCTTTTTGCTTGAGCAAGTTCTGATTCAACCCTTTACCAACTCCTCATTGGCTTTAGCTGCATAATCATTTTTACGTTGGCTAATTTGTTGAGCCAAATCACTTGATTCACGCTGCATCCCTTAATAATTCAACTCTCAGAGACCAGCCCATGTTTAACCACTGGGAGCGGTGATTCGAATTTCTTGATCCAATGCAGCCTTACTCTGTCCCAGACCGGCAACTGCATCAGTCATTGCACGACGGCGTGCTTCATAAGCAGCCTCGTTCGCGTTGTTGTAAATCTTTGCTGATTCCGCAGGAAAAACAATGGCTGTACCATAAGATTCTGCCCTTTAATCGTGCCAACATCGCTTCCAGATTGGCAACTTTGGCTTCACTTTCCTTTAAAATAGCAGAACTGCGCGTATCATCCAGCTTTAGCAAAACCTCGTCTTTTTCTACGATATCACCTTCCTGCACCCGCATTTCTGCAATCGTTCCAGGATCGAGGCTTTGAATCACTTGTTCACGACTACTTGGAATAATACTTCCCTGTCCCTGAGTTACCTCTTCTAATGGACTGTTATAAGCCCAAATGACGAATACAACCAGAAAGGCAAATAACAGCATGATGACCCAAAACTGTCCATGATGCCTTTCTTTTTGCAAGGCTGCATTCAAAATCATTTACCAATTGCAAATCATCTTTTCTAATCGTTTCACTGTTCTTACTCATATGGTCATACCTCAACATATCATGAGGCCGTCTGAAAAATAAGATAATAACTTTCAGATTGTATCAATAATTGATTATTTTTAGCTATTTACGTGAAGGATAAGCTACACTATGTTGCGCTTCACATCCGTTCCCGTTCATTTTGCATCAATCGCTGTAATACCAAATCTCTAGGCCTGTCCACGACTACTTTGCCTTCATCCATAACAATGATACGGTTTACAATCTGCAAAACTTGAGGCCTATGGGTAACAACAAGCAGGGGTTTTTATCCTGCGCCCACTGCGAAGTGCTTGCAACGACATCCGTTCCGTCGCCTGATCAAGTCCCGTGGTTGGCTCATCCAGCAATACAATCCTCGGATTACGTATGTCATCGTGCTAACGCAATAATCTGTTTTTGACCACCAGACAAACCTAAAACCATCTTCACCCAACGGCATATCCAATCCTTTAGGGTGGCTACGGATAATTTTGTCCAAGCCAAAACGTTGCAATGCTTCCAATAATTCCTGATCAGAAGAATAGCCGTCTGAACGAGCCAAATCCATATTTTCACGTAAGGTACCTAAAAACAAACGTGGGGACTGGCTTAATACAGATTTTGACTACGAAGAAAATTTGGATCTATTTGGCGCATATCGATGTTGTCCAACATGACATTACCAGTACTGCCATTATATAACCCGCTTGCGAGTTTCAGCATTGTACTTTTACCACTACCGATACGACCTAAAATACCTATCTTTTCTCCCGCACGAATCTGCAAATTCAAATTGCTAACTGCCGGCTTACCGTCCTCTTGATATTGAAAACAGGTATTCTCGAAAAGTATATTGCCCTGGATATTAGAAGGAGAAATATATTTCCGTTCTGGCACACGCTCAATAGGCCGTTCAATAATGTTATTTAATCCTTCCAACGCCAATTTTGCTTGCTGGAAACGGGTTGCTAAGCCGGCAACTTGTGCCAATGGAGATAAAGCACGACCTGATAAAATGACTGCCGCAATCAAAGCACCCATAGTAATCCGTCTACTGTATTTTCATTATGAATCAGATACGTACCAAACAGGACTAAAAACGGTATTCAGCTGCTGCATCGCCACAGAAAAATTAATCATAAAATTGGCGGTATCTTTAACCTTGATTGATGATGCCGAAGTTTTTGCAGTATATGTATCCCAACGTTGTTGAGCCCATCCAGTAGCAGTCGTTGGTTTCAATGTTTCAATGCCTTCTAAAGGCTTCTACTGCAAGCCCTTGCCTCTGGGAAGACTCCTTCATCGACTCATTAATATAACTGGATAGCGGCCTTTGAACAATAAAACCCAACAATAATTACAATCGGTATGATAATGGCCGGCACATTGCCAACTACCGCCAACGATAAAAATGACGGTTATAAATAATAATAAAAAGGTAAATCTACTAAAACCAGCAAACTGGCACTAGTCATAAATTCACGAACTGACTCAAAATTCACGCAAATTATTGGCATATGAACCTGCAGAAGCAGGACGATCTGCTAACCGCAGCGCCATCATACGACGAAAAATTGCAGAACTGATGATTAAATCTGCCTTCTTACCCGCTATATCAGTTAAATGCCCCCGTATCATTTTGGCTCAAAAACTCAAACAATATTGCCAGCATGACACCGATACTCAAAACCCATAGGGTTTCCTTATGCCTGGTTGGGAATAACGCGGTCATAGACATTCATCACATATAAAGAACTAACCAACGCTAAGAAATTGATAATGAATATTTGCCAAAATAACTTGATAATAATATCCTTAAACCGCCAAATAACCTTCCAAAACCATGATTTTTGGCAAATGATATTCAGGCAGATCAGACCGATTATCAGCCGTTACTTTAGGCTTAATAAACCAACAATATCCAAATACAACGAAAGCAAGCTCGTCATGAGACAATTGCTGTTCCAGCCATCTATCTGGCGAAGGAAAGTAAATACTGATTACGACCAACCCCTCTATCGAACAACAACCGCAGCCTCTTCATTATGCAACATCAAAAACTAATGGAACTGCCAATGAAGGAATATCCTGCAAATCACGTTTTTGATAAGGTATTCTCAAAACCATGACTGCAGCAATACTTCTCCTAAAGATTGGAAATTGATATTTACTCTATCTCTAGCCACTTCTGCAGACAATGCTGCTTCAGAAACTGGAGCACCCAAAAATACGAGTTGTCAGGGCAATATGTTCTATAATCGATTTCATCTTATTTTACTTATAGCTAAATTATATTTTTCAGACGGCCAACAAATAATAGTATGCGACCTCATTTGTTGGCAGAATCTCATATCTTGAGAATTAGTTATCCTGCCCAGCGTGCGATTTGCGACCATGAAACCAAATATTCTAATGCCGCATCGCGAAAATCATTACAGCAGTAATATTCTCCTGTTCAATTCTTGATAATTCAATATACGAATTTAAAAACATCAGTTAAAGTACGGCGTGCTACCTTAAATTGCAGTTCATAAGCTTTTTACTACTTCTTTTTGTGCAACAATATGCTCCGGCTAATATTTACCTGCCTTTCACTTTGCGCCATATCAATTTTCAGCTGTTCTGGCACGCTCTGCCCACCTCACGCAGAATTTGATCCAACTTAGCATCAGCTGCTGTCAACGTATGTTTATTTTTATTTACTGTATGACGAGATGCTTCATCAAATAGATTCCATTGCAAGTTTAAATATACTTGTTTGGATTTATTGCTCATATAGCCTTCGAGGTTCAGTGCAGGGAGACGTGAAGCCTTCGACACGTCTAACTCATAACGTGTACTTTCCCGCTCTGCTTTTTGCGCCAAAATAGGTCGGATTATTTCCGCTATCTTCCTGACGAAAGCGATTAATTAAACTGGTGGTAGAATCCGCACTAAAAGGATCTTGTAAATCCTCAGGTTTGATAGGTTCCGGAGTGTATTTTGACAGCTCGCTCAGTGCTAATTCCATAGTACGGCGTAATTGGATAATAGTAGTTTGAACCTGTAACTGTCTAGATCGGGCCTCGATTAATTCTGAACGCCGTCCGAATCATATTGAACCACTACACCTAAATCATTCAACAACTTGTTATGGCGGTTAAGGCTTTGCTCATTTATTAGTAAAGACTCTTTTCGCACGCAATGCCCGCAAATAAAAGCTTCCCTATTGTTTTTACCTAATTCTTCTTGCGTTTCGTAATATTTGTAATCGTAATAAATCTCTTTTTGCTTATCACGCTCACACCTGCTTCGATACCACCCCAGCATATAAATTAAGCGAACCTTTTACACCGAGCCCATTACTTAAATCATCATCAGAATCATCATTTTTGCAATAATGTTTGTGTCCCCGTAACAGAAATGACGGGATAATGGCCCCGCACGGGTAGCTTTGTAGCACTCCCTGCAGCCGATTTGATTAGCCTGAGCCTCCAGCAATAAAGGGATCATTCAAAAGTGACTGTCGCAAAATATCCGCAGCTCTTTTGCGGCAATTGACTGAGATGTTGATAACAATACAATAGCTAGAAATATCGCTTCTTGTATTGTATCTTTAACTGCTTTTCCGAAACTTTTGCATATTAACTCAATGTTATTATCCGCTAGACTTAAGAAGTAAATAGTAACTATTGTATAATTATTATTTCAGTATAGTAGCATTATTATGGCTATTCCTGTTATCAATAAGGATAAATGGTTAAGATAATTACTCAGAAGTAAATCAATTTATTGTAATCGCTAAATATAGAAAAATCCCGCTTATTGAAAACGGGATTTTCCTGAATAACAACTAATATCCACTTAGCCTTTTTACCAGTTACTCGTAGCAACAGCTAAGTTTGAATTACGTTTTAATGCTACACTGCTCACACCTTCAGGATACTGAATATCAGACAGATGGAGGATATCACCTGCTACGACTTGTGCACAATCCAACTCCAAAGCGGCAGGGATATTTTTAGGATCAACAATTACTTCTACACCTGTAGTTAGCAGAGACACTCGGCCGCTTTGCAACTTCACTGCTTTAGATTGTTCTGCATTAACCACATGAATAGGCAAACGAATTTTTAAAGGTTTATTCAAATCAACCACTTGAAGATCAAGATGTTGAATTTGCTGACGGAATGGATGAACTTGGAAATCACGCACAATCACATCATGAGTTTTACCGTTCAATGCCAATTTAATCAAACTAGTATGGAAAGATTCTTTTCCAAAGCATAGAACACGGTTTTATGATCCAAGCAATCGCAACTGCTTCCTGATCCTCACCGTACAATACAGCAGGAACTTGACCTTCGCGACGCAGGCGGCGGCTCGCACCAGTGCCTTGGGCTTCGCGAACGGTAGCTTGTAATTCATAAGACATAATTAAATCCTTTTAGGTAAAAAATTAAACCGCCTTACACCGCGACCAGTTTCAGACGGCGTTGATTCAGGCCTGATATTCCAACAGGCCTACGGCAGCAACATACCACCGTTTGTCAGCACATCTTCGTTAAAAAGATATGAGACAGATTCTTCGTTACTAATACGGCGCACTGTCTCCCGCCAGCAGACCTGCAATAGATACTTGGCGGATACGAATGCAATTCTGTGCAGCCCTCTGATAAAGGAATTGTATCGGTAACAACAACTTGATCAATATCAGATGAAGCTATACGGGAGACTGCCTCTCCAGAAAAAACCGGATGGGTTGCATATGCCAAGACACGGGAAGCACCACGCTCTTTCAAAGCAGAAGCCGCCTACACAAAAGTATTGGCCGTATCAATCATGTCATCTACAATCAGGCAGGTCCTATCCTGGATTTCACCGATTACATTCATCACTTCCGCCACATTGGCTTTAGGGCGGCGTTTATCAATCAATGGCTAAATCGGCATTTAGAGCTTTTTGCCATGGCTCAGGGCGCGTACGACACCGCCAATATCCGGGCTGACTACCGTTAAATTTTTCTGTTTGCTGACGTTGCACATCATTCAGCAAAATCGGCGTTACATAAATGTTATCTACAGGGATATCAAAGAAGCCCTGAATCTGATCCGCATGCAAATCAGCAGTTAAAACCCTGTCAATTCCTGCGGAATACAACATATTGGCTACTAATTTTTGCAGAAATCGGTACGCGAGCCGAACGCGCCAGACGATCCTGACGCGCATAACCGAAGTAAGGAATGGCGGCTGTAATACGCCCTGCCGAAGCTACCGCTTCAAGGCATCGGCCATTGCGAAAATTTCCATTAAATTATCATTGGTTGGCGCACAAGTAGGCTGCAGAATAAAAACATCGCGGCCCTCGCACATTTTTCCAACAGCTCAATGGCAACCTCGCCGTCTGAAAATTTACTGACTGATGCATTGCCGATTGAAATATCGAGATGTTTTACCACATTGGCCGCCAACTTCGGGTTGGCATTACCGGTAAAACCATCAAACTGTCGTATGCTGCCATATCTTCCTCACTTGGAATGGGTTTTATTTGCGTCATATTTAGGAAACATCGCGAGGGCTTCTTGGTTGCTTGGCGTTCTCAGACGGCATTATACGCATGTGGCGAAAATCCAGCCAAACAAAAATAACACAAGTATTCTGCAGACGGATAAATAAAAGCGTGCGATAAAATCACACGCTTTTATTTGGCTGAGGATGTGGGACTCGAACCTACGCATGCCGGATTCAGAATCCGGTGCCTTAACCAACTTGGCGAATCCCCAAAAGTTCAGTTGTATTGGCTGGGGATGTAGGATTCGAACCTACGAATGCCGGAATCAAAATCCGGTGCCTTAACCAACTAGCGAATCTCCCAAATCTTAGTTGTGTTTGGCTGGGGATGTAGGATTCTGAACCTACGAATGCCGGAATCAAAATCCGGTGCCTTAACCAACTTGGCGAATCCCCAACTATTCACGCTTTATATCAAACCATACAAAGGATGCTGCTGCAACCCTTGAACCAAAACGGCTTTGATATTTGCTTGAAAACCGTACTGTATACAATCTGAGCATCTTTATAGTTATGGAAAGTTAAAAATAGACAAGCTCCAGAGCCTGTCATCATTACCTGACCAAACTGCTGCAAATCTTTTATAAATTTGCATTATCTCAGGGTATACCTGCAAAACCACAGCCTGCATATCATTTCTGAACGGTTGCAAATTTTGCGAAAGATCGGCATTATGCAGGCCACCGAATCCTTTGTCAAAGTCTTTTTATGCGAAAAATTGCGGCAGTGAGAAACATGCATAGGCGGTTTAACCACAATATACCATTGCTGCGGCACGTTTATTTCCGTCAATTTCTCTCCTATCCCTTTGGCAAAAGCATTTTTACCAAACAGGAAAAAGGGACATCGGCACCTAATCCGACTCCGATATTGATCAACTGTTGCCGGGTCAGGCCGCATTGCCCACCAACGGTTGAGGACCAACAATACCGTAGCCGCATCGGAGACTGCCGCCACCCAACCCGCCGCCGCTGGGAATCTGCTTGTCCAAACGTATGTCCACACCCTGTTCCGTTTTTCCGATACGGCAGCAGGCTTCGGCGGCACGGTAGGCAAGGTCTTTCTCCTGCGGCAGACCATCTGTGGGATTTTTGCAACACAATCAGGCCGTCCGAACGCGGGAGTAAGGTAAACGGTGTCTTGCCAGTCAATCAGGCAGAATATGCTTTCAAATTATGGTAACCGTCAGCGCGTCGGCCTGTAATGCGTAAATCAAGATTCAGCCGGCGGGGCAGGAAATGCTTCTGTGTATTTCGAAAATCGGCATGATTATCCTCTGGCGGCGCATTGTGCAGGTGCTTCCGCACCGCTTTTTCAGACGGCATCACGCTGTCAAACACCAATCTCAACGACAATTGTTCATTGCGCAAAGCCAACACCCTGACGCTGCCGTCTTCCTGCGTTTTGGCGGCTGATGTTCCATCCGGCCTGCTGCAAATCGCCTTCCGCCGTCAGGCTGTGCGGCAAGTCCGCCGCCCACTGCCCCCGCATCCATACGTCGAGGTATTCAGCGGCAGTGCGAAGCCGAGCAACTTCTGACTCAGCTGGCGAACGTCCGGCGCGGTAAACCGTTCTCCTTTGCATTGATGACCAAGCACGCCCTGCGAATCGCGGCAAATCTGCCCAAGGTATTGCCCAACGGGGTATTGACATTGATGGTCTGCACACCGTTCTGCCTGTTCCAATCGAAATTGGCATATGAACCTTTGCCCTCGTGCTGTATGGCCAAGCGTCCGTCGGCGGAAAAATCAGCACCTTCATCTTGCGGCCGCCAGTTCGTCTGCCTGACCGGAGTACTGAGGCAGCCTGCCAGCAACAATACGGCGGCGCAAGGAAAAGTAATTTCGTCTTCATTAACTTACTCTACAAAAAGGCCGTCTGAAAAACCGTCCTTCTAACAGTCCGGCTTTCTATTTTCAGACGGCCTGAACGGACGGCTTATACGCCTTCCGGTTCGGCTGAATACAGCGTGGAATCAAAATGTTTCCGCCGGTATTCGTTGACAGCTTTTTCGCCTGGTCGTAATTCAATGTTTGAGTCAATACAACTAATTTGGCGAGTATCGCCGTCAGGGCCTCTGCTTGACAATCTTTTGCCTGGCGGCCTCGATAATCGCGGCCATACGTTCCCATTTTCACCATTTGCCCCGTCATCGCGGCGGCGGACAAGAGGCGCGTACCGTCATCACTCGTAAGTCGGCGTATTATCCAATCCAAACAACAACATATTCTGATAAAACAGATGCTCGTCGAAAAGCTTTGCGGCTCAACCTGCTGCCCGGATGGCGTTGCGAAATCTTCCTACTCCATCACCCGTTCGGCCAATTCCTGCCATGAAATAGCAAGGGCGGCATCACTTGCAGCCAGCTCTTTTATCCTGCCGTGCCTCGATTTCGAGAAAGCGGCGGGTATCCGACCGACGGCGGTTCCGAACAATTTCAGATAATAATCCGCCTTCGATGCGTACGATTGCCGTACATTCGCCGACATCCCAATATTCCAGCCCGACAGCAGACATCTTCCGTTGCAATGCCTTGAGTGCTTCCGTTTCCTCCAATTTGCCCGCCTTTTCGACCCAATATTGTTCGCCGCAGAAGTTGTCTAAAACCGTGGTTTCCTGATCATTGATTTTAACCAGCAGACCGCTTTCAGACGGCCTGTTTTCATTGTAGGTAGTCAGTAGCGCGACATATTCGTCGTACAAATTATCGGCCTGCTTCGGCGAGGCTGAGGCCAATTCGCGTTTGATGCGCTCCGTATGCCATTCAAACTGTTTCAGCAAAATCTGCGGGCATCGGATCTTCTTCGGCCTGTATGGTTTCGGCTGATGCCGCTGAGGCCATGGACGCTGCGGCAGGTGCGGGCTCGGAAACGGCGGAGGCGGCAACGGAGGCGGCCGGCGGCGGGGTATCGTCCTGCCTGCCGCAGGCGGCAAACAATAAAGGCAGGCATATCAATAATAGTCTTTGCATGGCATCTATCGGTTTGGCGGAAATATAGGGAAACGCGATAAAGCCGTCTGAAAACGGCGAACGCTTTCAGACGGCCTTTTCCATATCAGCGGCTGTGCAGGCCGATGCGGTTGCCTTCGCTGTCTTCAACAAAGGCGGCATAGCCGTTGGCAATCGAGAATTTGTCCTGCAACAGGGCGTACGCCGGCACTGCCACGGCGGCGCGGGGCGGTTTCCGCACAATCGGTACAATTGAAAAATACGGTGGTGCCGCCATAACCCGGCACGGCACCGCCGTCGCTCCAGCAACATGCCGCTGACACCGTATTTCTGCCCAGTCGGCACCGAAAATCATAAAGCGCATCCCGCCTCCGCCTACTTCCTGAAGCGTTTCGCCGAACACGGTTTCATAGAATTTTTCGCGCGGTCCAAATCGGCGGCGTGAATGCCGAACCAGCTTACCGGATTGCCTGTCATATCGTACTCCTTTGCAAGTTAGTGAAAAGGCCGTCTGAAAATACGGCGTGCGGTACAACGGTATTTTCAGACGACCTCAAAGTTTATTTGTTCAGTTTTTAGTGGCGGCACTGTCCACTTTGCAATCTTTGAACAGGATGGTTTTGGTCGCCTTTTTGGCAATCCGCCGTCCAATTTGCTGGCCTGCATCAGGATTTTTTACCGTTGGCTTTGGTCAATGTGTCGGGCGAGGCTTTGTCGGTAATCCAAGTCAGGCCTTCGCCGTAATAGCTGTTCTGCTTTTTGCCGTTGGTGTCGTTCATTACGCGCCACAAACCGGGGGTAACCTGATCGCCGACTTTAATCTGCACGACGGCGGTTTCGCCATCTTTGATGCCGTACATAGCGTTCACGTTGCGTTTGCCCTGCTGGCTGTCGCATACATAAGCCACTTCTACCCTTTTGTCCAAACTGCCGACTTCGGCCCTGCATCAGAATCGGGGTATTGTCGGGTATTGAGGCGGCGGCTGCCGTCGGCGGCATGGGAGAGGGTGGCGGTAAGCAGTAAGGCTGCGGCGGAAATCAATTTGGTTTGCATAACATATCTCCTGTTGGTGGATTGTTGATGGATGACAAACGAAGCGCGTATTGTAAAGTATGTTGTGTCGGTAAAAATACCGTTTTGTGTAAAGACGGGTGTATTTTCAGACGGCCTTTGCCATTTTGAACGGCAAACCGCCTGTTTGTCAGCGTTTGACGAACACCGAAATCCCATACGCCGTGCCCCAGCCGTTTGCCGCGCGCCTCGAATTTGGTTTCGGGGCGGTAAGCGGGCGTGGGGCGTAGGTTTTCGGCGGTATTTTGTAATGCTTCGGGAAAAACCGTTTAAAACTTCGAGCATCTGCTGCGCGTATTCTTCCCAGTCGGTCGCCAAGTGGATGTAGCCGCCGCTTTTTGAGTTTGGGCAGCAGTTTGGCCACGAAGGGCTTGTATCAGGCGGCGTTTGTTGTGGCGTTTTTGTGCCAAGGGTCGGGGAAGAAGATGTGTATGCCGTCCAGACTGCCGTCAGCCAGCATATTTTCGACGACTTCCACCGCGTCGTGGCGCATCACGCGTATGTTGGCGATGCGCTGTTCGTCTATCAGTTTGAGCAGGTTGCCAACGCCCGGCCCGTGTACGTCGATGGCGAGGAAAGTCGTTATCGGGCAGGCGGCGGGCGATTTCGGCGTGGTACGTCCCCATGCCGAAGCCGATTTCGAGTATTTTTCCGGTTGCTGCGGCCGAAGGCTTTGGTTCAGGTCGGCAGGGCGTTTCCTGATAATCCAGGCCGAGTGCGGTACACAGGGTGTCGATGGCGCGCTGCTGGGCGGCGGTCATGTGGCTTTGGCGCAGGACGTAGCTGCGGATGCTGCGGTGGTGCTGCGTGTCTTGGTTTGCTTCGGTGATTTGGTCGGTCATGGTCGGCTTCCGTTGCAAGGCCGTCTGAAAGGGATGTTTTCGGTTTTCAGACGGCCTGCGGCGTTTAGTTTTGAAAGGACGGTGTGCGGCGGTTCGTAATGGATGATGTCGCGGATTTTGTTGTGCTCGTCCACCAGTACGACTTTGGGTTGGTGGGCGGCGATTTCGGGTTTCGGACAGCATGACGTAGGACATGATGATGACGATGTCGCCCTTCTGCACCAGCCGTGCCGCCGCGCCGTTCAGGCGAGACCGTACCGCTGCCGCGTTCGCCGGCGATGGTGTGAGGTTTCCAGCCGCGCGCCGTTGTTGTTGTTTACGATGGCGACTTTTTCATTGACGCGCAGATGCCTGCGGCATCCGTCGATCGGGGTCTATGGTGATGCTGCTGACGTAGTTCAGGTCGGCTTCGGTTACGATGGCGCGGTGGATTTTGCCGCCGAGCAGGGTTCGGAACATGGGTTTTTCCTTTGATGTTGCGAGTCATGTTTTGCCGACGGCCTTTTAGGGAAAGGAGGCCGTCTGAAAAAGGCAAAAGGCAGGCATTTCGATGAAATGTTTCGGCCAAAGTCAAATTTTACGGCCGGATATTCCGTGCCGGCTGCCAATCCGACAACAGCTTTTTCCGCCCGTTTCAAACGTTGCCCGTATCGCTCCGCCATACAGGATTCGTACATTCCTCTGCAATCTTTTGCCTTCGGCATGCGGCGACGCACAGACGGCACGGCAAAACGGACGGATTGGATATTCACCGTCAGGCTCCCAATTGCCCTTTCATCCAGCGCAAATAGGCGCGCAAACCGCGCTGTATCGGCTGCATGACGATTTGCGGGCAGTCGCTAACCGTTGTGGGCCAGAATGATTTTTTCCACCGCCGAATAATGGCGGCGCGCGCTGATGACGACGCGGACTTCCGCGCTGCGGCAGAGTTCGCCCTGCCAGACATATTCGCTGACGATGTCTTCGTATTGCACGCAGGCGGCCAGTTTGCGCTCCAACAGGGCGCGGCCTATCCGTTCGGCTTCTTCGCGGCCTGCGGCAGTTGTGATGATGACGACGGGTTTGAATGCGGGCATTTTCAGACGGCCCCTTATTTGAAATTCAACACCGGCCAGCCCTTTTCCAAGGCTTCGCACAGCAGTTCGGCATCGGGATTGACCGCCACCGGCTCGTCCACCGCGCGCAAAAGCGGCAAATCGTTTTTCGAATCGCTGTAAAAATACACCTTGCCGTAGTCGCCCAAATCCTTGCCGCGCGCACCAGCCATTGGTGCAGGCGTGTGATTTTTCCTTCCTTCAGGCTGGGGATGCCGGTGTAATTACCGGTGTAATTGCCGTCCGCGTCCGTTTCAAGCTGCGTGCCGATAACATTATCGATACCGAAAATCTTGCAGATGGGTGTGATGATGAACTCATTGGTGGACGAAATAACCAGCAGTTCGTCTCCCGCCGCGCGGTGGCCTTCCACCAGCATCCTGGCCATATCCGAGATATGCGGCGCGATAAATTCGGCGGTAAACTCGCGGTGCATTCCGTCCAACTCTTCGCGGCTGAAACGCGCCAACGGTGCGAGTGGAATTTCAAAAAGGCATCGATGTCCAAACAACCGGCCTGATAGTCGCGGTAAAACTTCTCGTTCTGCCGTTCCGTCTCTTCGGCATCGACCAAACCCTTCTTAATCAAATACTGCGGTCAGGCATGGTCGGAATCCGTGTTAATCAGCGTATTGTCCAAATCGAAAACGGCTAAATTGGTCATGGTGTGTCCTGTTGTTTCAAAAGCTGGCGCAAAAGCGGCAGGGTGATGCGGCGGCGGGTGGTGGCGGCATAATGGCGAGAGTGTCGAGCATCTGCACCCAGGCTGTCCATATCCCGCCGCCAATACATCAGCAGGTAACGGGAAAATTTCCGGCTCAAAAGCCAACTGGCGCGCACAGCCATGCCGACAAGCGCGTCTATCTTTTCTTCGTCGCTCAAAGGTTTTGATGTCGTATACCAGACAATAACCCATCCGGGTGCGCAAATCTTCGCGCACGGTAAGCCTGTTGCGGCGGCACGTCGGCGGAAAGCAGCAGCCTGCCCCGCGCGCCGTTGCGGAAAGCGGTTGAAGATTTCAAACAGCAACGCCTGTTCGTCGGCTTGGAGCCCTGTCCGCGCCGTCCACCGCCAGATATTCGGCGGACAAGGCGGTTTCGTCCAGCGGCGCGGTTTCGGCATCGATATAAACGGCATCGTGCCCTGCTCCGCGCCTGGGCGACCCATGCCTTGAGCAGGTGGCTTTTGCCCGACCCGCGCTGCCCCTCAAACGTAGACAAACTGATCCTGCGCCTGTTTGCAGCACGTAAATCAGTTCGCGGTTGGCGGTGCCGAGGAATTTGTCGAAGCCGGATAATCGCTGCGTGCGAAGTCAAAAATCAGTTGGTTCACGGCATTTTGCTGCCCGAAGGAAAACGGTGCGATTGTATCGGTTTTCAGCCTGCGGGCAAACCGTGCCGCCGTTGCCGCTGCGGCAAACCGCCTGTTTTCAGACGGCCTGTCATTTCCGCCGCCGCTCGGTTACAATCCGCGCTCTTTTTGGCTGCACTCAAAGGAAAACTCACCGTGCTTCAAAACCGTTATCGACTTCATCCTCCACATCGACCGCCATCTGGCTGAATTGTCCCTGCAATACGGCGTTTGGATTTACGTCATCCTGTTTTTGATTGTATTCTGCGAAACCGGCCTGGTGGTTACACCCTTCCTGCCGGGCGATTCGCTGCTCTTTGCCGCCGGCGGCATGCGGTACATGGGCGGCATGAACATTCATTTGATGATCGCGCTGCTGATTGCGGCGGGCAGTCCTCGGCGACGCGGCCAACTTCACCATAGGAAAATACTTCGGCGCGCGGCTGTTTTCCAATCCGATTCGAAAAATCTTCCGCCAAAGCCATTTACTGCAAAACCCATGCCTTCTACGAAAAATACGGCGGCAAAACCATCATCATCGCCCGCTTCGTGCCCGTCGTCCGCACCTTCGCGCCGTTTGTCGCCGGCATGGCCGATATGCACTACGGTACCGCTTTTATCCGCTACAACATCATCGGTGCGATAGCCTGGGTCATCCTCTTCGCCTATGCGGGCTGTTCTTCGCCAACACCAAAATCGTCAAAGAAAACCTCAGCCTCGTGCTGGCGGCGATTATCGTATTGTCCGTCCTGCCCGCCGTGGTCGAAATCATCCGCGCGAAACGGGCGGCTAAAACTAAAACGGCTGATGCCTTTCAGACGGCCTTTCCGTTTACGGCGGACGAGATACGGCAAAGAGGCCGTCTGAAAACTTTGTCCCAAAGAGAAACGGGTTTTTCAGACGGCCTCTTCCCAGGCAGGCGGGTGCGGCATCGCAATGCGGCGTCGAAACCGCCGTCTTCCACCGCCTCAATCAGCGCGACGCGCACCCGTTTTTGGCGGGGTCGAACTCAATCAGCGCGCTTTTTCCTTCCAGGCCGACTTCGGCCTCGCCACAGCCTTCCCACGCCTTCCAAAATGCGGGTAACGCTTTTGACGCAGCCGCCGCAAGTCATGCCCTCGATATTGAGCGTAAGGGTTTCCATAAAAATTTCCTTTTTCTGACAAAAATACGGTTATTGAAACACGCATCGTCCGGCGGATACGCGCCGAACCGGCCTTCAAACGGGCGGCTTTATCATCATGGGATAACCGCCGCACGGAGCAAGGCAGGCGCCACTATACCCCTTTATCGGCAATGACGGTCAAAGACGATTGAAACAGGCCGTCTGAAAAACAGGGTGTCGGCGCAACCGGGCAAACAGGGCAGAATCCGCCGGACAAATAAATCGGGACAAACAGTTCTCCCGACACGCAGCCTAAACATCACGCACATCGGCCAACGGTTTGCAGCCGAAAAGTCTTCCGCCTCGATCATGGCGGCAATTTTGGCGGCGGTATCGGCGGCGGATTTGCAGCTTCGCACCGTCTTTCAGCGCGCGGAAACGCGGCTCGCAACGGAAAGTCCCAACAGTCGGCGTTGCGGATTTCCCATCTGCATTTCGGTATCGACCCGCCCGGGGCGATGCAGGCAATCGAAAAGACGGATGCCCTTCCGCCGCCGCATCAAGGCATGGCGGTCCAACGCCGCCTTGCCCGCACCGTACCGCTCCAGCGGCATACTCCTGCGTCCGGCACCGCTGCCGATATGGACGATTTTTCAGATACGCCGTCCGGCCGCGCCGACAGCAGATAATCCGACAACAGCAGCGGCGCGGTAACGTTCAGCGCGACGGCACGGACGATTTCAGACGGCCCCTGCCGTCCGAGCAGCGCATTGGGCGCGGTCGTCCCCGCATTGTTGATCAACAACAATTCGTCCGCATCGCGGATAAAGTCCGCCAGAGGCCGTCTGAAAGCTTTTGTGCCAGCAAACGGGCATCGGACAAATCCAATTCGGCTGAAACAGGTTTTCAGACGACCTCAAATCCGCCTGCCCGCGCCAAACCGAACACCGCCCAACCGGCGCGCAGATAATGTTCCGCCAACGCATAACCCAAACCGCGGCTGTGCCCGCTGATAACGGCCTTACGCATAAACCGCCTCCCAAATTACGATACAATGCACGCCATTTTACGCGCAAACGGAAAAACCGATTTATGAAAAACACATTTTGCTCGGCATCAGCGGCGGCATCGCGGCCTACAAATCCTGCGAACTGGTGCGCCTGCTGAAAAACAGGGGACACGAAGTCAGCGTAGCCATGAGCCGTGCGGCGGCGGAATTCGTCACCCGCTGACCTTTCGGGCACTCAGCGGCCGCCCGTTTTGAGCGAAACCCATCAGGGCCGGGGATGGCAACGGCATGGCGCACATCAACCTCACCCGCGAGGCCGACGTTTTTCCTGATTGCGCCCGCCTCGACCAACACGCTGGCGAAAATCGCCAACGGCATCGCCGACAACCTCTTGACCAACCTCGCTGCCGCACGCAAAGTGCCCGCTCGCCATCGCACCCGCCATGAATGTCGAAATGTGGCGCAATCCCGCCAACCAACGCAACATCGCGCAACTGCTTTTCAGACGGCATCACCGTCTTCCGCCCGCAGACGGCGCAGCAGGCCTGCGGCGAAACGTGGTACCAGCCGGATGTCCGGAAGCGGCGGAACTGGCCGACCTGCTGCCCGATTTGTGGACGGAAAAAGCCTGTCCGGCAAGCGCGTGTTGATCACACTGGGCGCGACCTTCGAAGCCATCGACCCGTGCGCGGCATCACCAACCCGTCCAGCGGGCAGATGGGTGCAGCTTATGCGCGCCTGCCGCTGCGGCGGTGCGCGACGTGTCGCTGGTTTGCGGACAGGTGCAAAACCCGCCCTGCCCGCTGGCATGGGCGCAAAACCGTCCCGTTTTGGGCTGCGGAGGAAATGTACGGCGCGGTCGCTGCGGCGCGTGCGGGGATTGCGACGTATTCATCTCGGTTGCCGCCGTCGCCGACTACAAAGTATCGAACGCCTCCGGGCAAGAAATTGAGACGGCAGCGTACCGTCCGCCCGTCATCGAACTGGCGGAAAAACCCTGACATCCTCGCGCATCCGTGGCCGCCCTGCCGGATGCGCCGTTCTACGTCGGCTTTGCCGCCGAAAGCGAACGGGTGTCGGAATACGCCCGCGCCAAACGCATCAGGAAAAACATTCCGCTGATTGCCGCCAACGACGTTTCGGTCGCCATGGGCAAAAGCGTCGAACCAAATCACCCTTATCGACGACGCGGGCGAAACCGCCCCTGCCCTCTGCGGCAAAGACGAAAACCGCCGCCGCCATCGTCCGCCGCATTGCCGAACTGCTGCCCGCCCGCTGATGCGGTGCCGTTTATCCCGCCATCCGCAAAAGGCCGTCTGAAACATATCTCAGACGGCCTCGATATGCATGCCCCGTTGTTGGCTATTGAATCAGCAGGGGCGGATTCCGGGATTGATTTACCCTCCGGGACCAGCCGCACGCCGCTGCCCCGGCTGCCTTTACGCTGACCACCACGCCGTCAGGGCAGGCTCTCGTGAATCACCAATTCGGCATCGCCGTATGAGCTGTAACTCACATTATCGCAATCGCCTTTGCACAGTGAAAGCGGTAAAGCGCAGATAATGGGGTTTGCCTGACTGCACGCCATATTTTCGCCGCCCCTGCGGGCTGAAGTAGTCGAAATCCGGCTTGCGGGTGCGGAAAGTCCATTCGACTTTCTTTTCTCTGCAAACCGTCTTCTTTGCTGATTGCGGCATAGCGGAATACGGCGCGGTATTCGGTGTCATAGGCCAGTCGGGTCGAGCGGGAAAGAGCGCGAACTGGTAGGGGTAAAACAGTTTGTTGGGATCGGTTTCGGCATCCAAAATCCGCGTGTTGCCGACTTTTTCCTTTCCTTTGAATAATTCGAACGACAGCATTTCGATTTCGTCATCCCCTTCTTCATTAAAGGCGATGCTGACCGGGTTGCCGCTGAATTTGCGGTCGGGCAGCGGATTCGAGATTTCGTTGTGCAAACATCGTAGCCACCGTTTTCCCACCGGGTAGGGCAACGTAGTCGAGGAGCGGCAATGTCTAGCTTCATCGGCACAGATAATACCGCCGTTCTGACAGGCGGAAGAATGATAAAACGAGCGGTATTCCTCAACATCCTCCTCCGAATGCTTCGTCTGGCCGCACCGTTTGTTGGCGACGGCTGTTATGATTGACCACGAAGGCGTGGTTGCCGTTTCTGACGGTGTGGCCGATGCCCGCCTCGTCGCTGCTTTGGCATCCAATAGGGAGAAACGGTGGTAGATGGTACGTCATCAGGGCCGTCGAGATGGAGATGCTGTTGCAAGGTCTTGCCGACAGGGTTCGCTGTTGGAAACGGTGCTGACGTTTTCCTGTGCGCCCAAATACTGATAGCCCGTTTTCACGCGGTCGCCCAGTTCTTTGCCGCTGAAAAACGGCTTTCCGGATGGTTTTCGTCGTGCATGTCTTCGGGAAAATCGGTCAGATAGTCTGCATGGGCGGCGGCGGAACAGGTCAGTTCGGGCGAACGGGCAAACGCGCCCAATCCAGCCTCGCCGCGCAAATGATTAAAGATAGGCCAGCGCATCCATCCCGCCGGTTTCGCCGTCGGTTTGCCCGTTTTCCGGATAAATCAGGTTTTCAGGCGGCCTGGGGCGTACGCACTGAGACCGAACAGCAGCAGCAGGTTACCAACAATCCGACCCACACCAACAGAGCGCGAAGCTAGCCTTTACCCTTCCAGTGCAGCGCCCGGCGGGGCAGAATGACGATTATGGTTCATGGTTTATTCTAAAGGTAAAGACCGACCGCTAAAGGTGGTAACGGTCGGTAAAAAGCAGCGAGGATAACGGAAATAATAAATCGTTTCATCGGATTCGCCCCATACGGCGGGTTTCAGACGGCCTGTCTGCCGCAGAAGGAAGCGGCGGCCGACCACGCAATTTTGCAGGAAGGGCCGCCGCCGACACGGACGCACCAGTGACTTATTCGTCGGCAAACATGTTTTTGAACCACAGCTGATGCTGTCCCCAGGCAGCCGAGCCCGCCTCGTCCATGTACCGTCAGCGCAACGACTTTGCGTTCGGCCAGCACTTGTAGTTGTAGGTGATTTTCAGTTTGCCCAGCACCTGTCCTTTTTCAATCGGTGCCAAAACGGGCTGCATGGTTTCCAGAAACCGGTTTGACTTTATTGCCCTCGCCGTGCGGGATGGTGAGGTAGACGGGTTCGAGGAAACCTATGTTTACGTTGTCTTCCTGCCCTTTGTACACTTTTACCGACGAAACCGGGGTATTGGCATCATATGCCTCTGGGGTGTATCGAAGCCTGCAAAGCCCAATTCAGACGGTTTGCTGCTCTCGCTCGCTCGCGCCTCAATGCTTTCCGTTCCACCACCACGGAAACCACGCGGCGGCCGTTGCGCTTGCTCGAAGCGATCAGGTTGTAGCCGGCAGTGTTGGTGTGTCCGGTTTTCAGGCCGTCCACATTCGGGTCGCGGTAGAGCAACAGGTTGCGGTTGGGCTGCTCGATGTTGTTATATTTGAACGACTGCATCGAGTAAATCGGATAATACTTCGGATAATCCTTGATAATCGCCGCCGACAAGATGGCCAGGTCGCGCACGGTGCTCATGTGCCCGTCGGACGGCAGCCGGTGGCATTGACGAAAATGGGTTTTACTCATGCCCAAAGCCGTTTTCGCTTCGGCGTTCATCATGTCGGCAAGACCCGCCTCGCTGCCGCCCAACGCTTCGGCCAGCGTGACGGCGGCATCGTTGCCCGACTGCACGATCGAGGCTTTGAGCAAATCGCCCACCGCCACCGGTTTGCCAGCATTGAGGGAACATGCGCGAACCTTCGGCACGCCAGGCGGTTTCAGACGGCGTCAGCGTGGTTTCGGCTTTCAGACGGCCTTCCTCCAAGGCTTTAAAGAGATAAGCGGTCATCAATTTGGTCAGCGATGCCGGTTCGATTTGCTTGTCGAGGTTTTTGCCGGTCAGAATCTGGCCGCTTTGCAAATCCTGCACCAAATAAGCGGCGGCGGCGATTTCCGGCGCGGTCGAAGCCTCGCGGGACCGGCTCGGGCGGCAGAACGTCCGGCTCGGAAGCGGCATTCTCGCCCGGCACGGCCGAAGCGGCAGCCGTCGCCGCAGCGGCAGTTGCTGCCGCGACGGGGCGTTTGTATCTGTTCTTGTATTTATGTTTTGCTACGGGCGGCATCGGCCGTCTGAAAAAGGAAAGGACGACCGTAATGCCGCCACAGTCAGATATTTTTCATCGGGACAACGAATTATGGGGAAAGTATCGGGGTTTTCAGGCCGGAGGCCGTCTGAAAAATTTCCGCCGCCGCACTAAACATTTGCGGCATATCGGCGAAAAAGCCGCATTATACCGACAGCCCCGCCTTTGCTGACTTTTTCTTGCGTTCGCACCAACCTGCGGGTATGGTTTTACCTTTCGTAAATTTAACATCATGGACACCGCCCTGCACGCAGACTACCTCACCCGCATCCTCACCTCCTCCGTTTACGACGTCGCCGTCGAAAACCCCGCTCCAAACCCGCCCGCAATCTTTCACGCCGTCTGAAAAACAACATCCTGCTCAAACAGGGAAGACCTGCATCTGTTTTCTCCTTCAAAATACGCGGCGCATACAACAAAATGGCGGCTGAAGCCCGACCGAACTCGAGCGCGGCGTGATTACCGCCAGCGCGGGTAACCACGCGCAAGGCGTGGCCCTTTCGGCACAAACGCTGGGCTGCACGCGCCACCATCGTCATGCCCTGAAACCACCCGCAAATCAAAGTAGACGCCGTTAAAGAACGCGGTGGCGGCAAAGTCGTATGAAGGCACATCCACAACGATGCCTACGACCACGCCGTCCGACTGGTGGCCGAAAGCGGCCTGACCTACATCCCGCCCTTCGACGACCCCGGACGTCATCGCCGGACAAAAGGCACCATCGGCATGAAAATCATCCGCCAGCATCCGAAGCCGATTGATGCGATTTTGCGTCCCCGTCGGCGGCGGCGGGCTGGCGGCGGGCATTGCGGCCTTTATCAAAACGTACGCCCCGAAATCAAAGTCATCGGCGTGGAAACATTCGATGCCTGCGCCATCGAAGCGTTCGATTGAAGCGGGCGAACGTTTGGAACTGAAAGACGTCGGCCTGTTTGCCGACGGCACGGCGGTCAAACTGGTGGGCGAAACCACCTTCGCCATCTGCCGCGACCTTTTGGACGACATCATCCTGGTGAGACACCGATGACATCTGCGGCGCGCTGAAGACATCTTCGACGACACCCACTGCAGCATCACTGAACCTTCCGGCGCATTGGCTTTGGCCGGCCTGAAAAGTCTAGTCGCCCGCGAAAACTGCGAAGGCCAAACCTGATTGCCATCAACAGCGGTGCCAACGCGAACTTCCACCGCCTGCGCCACGTTTCCGAACGCGGCGAACTGGGCGAAGGCAACGAAGGCATTTTCGCCGTTTCATCCCCTGAACGCCCCGGCAGCTTCCTCAAATTCATCAACACCTTGAGCAGCCGCAGCATCACGGAATTCAACTACCGCTACGGCGACGACGACACTCGCCCCATCTTTGCCGGCATCCAAACCACAGGCTCGGCCGACCAGTGCCGCCATCGCGGCCGAACTCACCGCCGCAGGCCTGCCCAGCCGACCTGACCGAAGATGAAATCGCCAAAATCCACATCCGCTATATGGTCGGCTGGCCGCAGCCACTAAAAGTGAAAAACGAACGCCTGATTACGTTTGAATTTCCCGAACGCCCCGGCGCGCTGCGCCACTTCCTCAACCACATGCAGGCAGCTGGAACATCACCCTCTTCCACTACCGCAACCACGGCGCGGACTACAGCCGCATCCTGGTCGGCATCGACGTTCCCCGCCGAGGATGAAACCGCCTTCGCCGCCTTCCTCGACAGCGTGGGCTACGTCTGCGAAGACCAAACCGGCAACCCGGCCTACCGCCTGTTTTAGGCTGACCGACACACTCCTGCCGAGGGCCGTCTGAAACCCGGGAAAACCGGTCCAAACCCCGTCAAAAGCCTAGAAACTTGAAATATATACAGACGGCCCAAATTGGGCACAATAAAATTTCGATTTTATCAATATTGCGGAACTGAATCTATGGTAGATTATTACGAAAATATTGGGCGTCGCTAAAGAGATGCGGATGAAGCCGCCATCAAAAAGCCTATCGCAAAGCTGGTTGCGCAAATACCATCCGGATGTGAGCAAAGAGCCGGATGCCGTTGAGCGCATCGGCGGAAAATCAACCGATGCTTTACGAGACGCTTTCCGACAAGGAAAACGTGCCGGTGTGATGAAATGTTAGCAAACCCTATACGTGCGCAACGCAGGGAGCAATCCGTTCCGGGACAAGGCGGGAACCCGTTCGGCAACGGTTTCGACGGCGGAGGTTTCCGTTATGAGTACCGGGACGGAGAGCCGTTCGGTGCGGGCGACTTTAATTTTCGAAGACTTGTTTTTCATCGTTCCGCCACGCCCGCTCCGTCCCGAGCAGCCGCGCGGCCCTGTCAGGGGAGAGGATCAACACGCCGAATTGAGCATCGATATTTAGCAGCCTATACCGGTGCGGGAGCGCAGTCGTGACTTTGAATGTGCCGACTTTGGACGAGATACGGTAGTATGGTTTACCAAAAGCAAAACCCTCAGCGTCAAAATTCCCAAAGGCATCGCCGAAGATAGTAAATCCGTTTGGCGGGGCAGGGATGCCGGGCGGCAACTGGCGGAGCGAACGGGATTTGTACTTGAAAATCAGTTCCACGACCGGCCGGACTTATACGTCAAAAACAGAAAAGACGTATATCAGACGATAGACGTCAAAACCGTGGGAGAGCGGTATTGGGCGGCAAAAATCATCGTTCCTACCGCATCCAGCCGCCTACAGGTCAATCTGCCTGCCAACACTCAGAGCGGCAAAAACCATCCGCCTCAAAGCGCAGCGGGTATTCCGGCGAAAGAGGGCGGGAGACCTGATACTGAATATCACGCATCAATGTCCCTGTTGCGGAAAGTGAAGCCGACCGTGCCGCATGGGAGAAAACTGGCAGAGCGTTTCGCTGCGAAACACGCATGAAAGGAAGGATAAACCATGACGCAATCCACCGACATCACATTGACTTTTCGAAGAAATCATTGCTGTCAGCCATTGCCGCCGCGATTGGCTGTTGGAACTCATCGAGGAAGACATCATCAGCATAGGCGGCAAGCCCGAACAAACTACGTTCAGCGGTTTCCACCTTGCACGCATCCGCCGCGCACAGCGTTTGAGCCGTGATTTTGAGGCCGGCATCCCGGCGTTGGGCTTGATTATGCGGCTTTTTGGACGAAGTGGAAGAGCTGCGGAAAGCGCAGCGGTAAGTCGGTTTTTATTGCAGGACGAATAAAATAAATTTGCAGGCCGTCTGAAACACCTTGTTTTCAGATGGCCTTTTTCCGTTCCACACACCGGTTTCCGCCTGGGCGGCAAAATCCGTATAATCCGCCTTTTCCGTTTTTTCCTTATCCGTCATGCCCCTGTTCCGCCAGACAACCGCGCCGCAACATCTTTTCAGACGGCATCGGCCGAGTACGCCGCCTGATGCTGCCCGCGCACAGCCTGAACTGTCCCGAATGCGGCCTGCTGATTGAGATTCCGATGCTCGGTCGGGGGCGGCAGGCCGACTGCCCGCGCTGCCATCTGAACTGGTGCGGGTGAAGACCGTCCTTTTTACCACTCGCTCGCTCGCGCTGGCACTCAGGCACGCTCATCCTGCTGCTGTGCGTGTGCAGCGGCATGTTCATGACCGTCAGCACCATAGGGCGTTTATGAACGGCTGACGCTGCCGTTTATGCTGGAAGTATTGATTTTGCAGGACTTCGGTTTTTTGGCCGAAGTCATGTTCGTCTTCACTTTCGGCCTGCCGCTGCTGTTTTTGCTGTTGTGCCTCTACGTTTACGGCGCACTGGCAATACAAAGCCCCCTGCCCGGCCTGTTGATGGTACGCGGACGATGGTTCGGCTGCGAAGCTGGGTGATGGCCGACGTTTTCCTGATTTCGACCCTGGTCGCCTACATCAAACTGGGCGACGTGGTGCAGGTGGATTTCGGCAGCTCATTCTGGCTGATGTTCCCGATGGTGCTGCTGCTGTTGCGGACCACACTGTCCGTCCCCGAACACTGGGTGTATTACCAAATCCACCGCCTGCGCGAGTCACACCACGATTTATGCCGACAACACAGGCAAAAATCTGTTGCAGCCACTGCCGCTACTTCAGGCCGTCTGAAGAAATCCTCTGCCAAGTGTGCGGCACTCACCTTTCACCCGCAGGCCGAACAGCGAGAAAGCTGTCGCGGGCCTTCCTGCTGGCGGCGGCGGTGTTCTACCTCCCCGCCAACATGCTGCCGATTATGATTTCCTCCAACCCGACGGTTACAGAAATCAGTACCATCATGGACGGCATCATCTTTATGTGGGACAGCGGCGACCGTGCGATTGCGGCGATTATTTTTCAGCGCGAGCATCGCGAGTTCCGGTCTTGAAGATTTTTCGCCATGGCCTTTTTGCTGCTGTGCAGCCGCCACGGCGTGCCGTTCGATATCCGCAAAGTTTCCCTGTTGTACCGGATTACGGGAAAATCGGCCGCTGGTCGATGATTGATATTTTTCGTCATCATCATCCTGATGAGCACGTTCCACACCAACATCGCCCGCGTTACCCCGGCCCCGCCTCGCTGTATTTCTGCCTCGTGGTGCTGCTGACCATGCTGTCGGCGCACTATTTCGACCCGCGCCTGCTGTGGGACAAATACGGTTCGGCACGGGAAAACACGGGACAGGCGTAAAGCAAATGCCGCCTCAGCGGCGAAAGGCCGTCTGAAAGCCGTTCCATAGGAAGCCACACGTTTCAGACGGCCTTTTTATGCTTTTGCATCAGGAAGCAAACATGGAAAAACGCCGAATCGTCTCATTTCCCGCCCAGGTGAAGGACGGTATGGAAAGTCCTTTTTCAACTCACCATAGGCCGGGCATCGCGGCACGGGCATCGCCTTCCGACCGAACAATATCCGCGACCGGCCCCTGTTCCGACCGGTGCGCAAACAGCCGCCGGACCAATACTAGGCCGTCTGAAAACCAAGTTCCAACCAAGCGGAACAGGCTTTTCGACGGCCTTTACTATCGGATGATATTCAGATTTACCAATCGCGCTCAAACTTATCCAAGCGCGCATGCGGGCGGGCGATGTCGTCGCGCAGGCGTTCGACCTCCTCCGCCCACTGCTCGAATTCTTCGCGCGAAACCACGGGCGATTCGGGTTCCCGGGGAAAAATCCGCGCCCTGCTCCAACAGGCTGCGGCCGATTGATTTCAGCGTGCCGGCGATTTTTCCGCTCCGCGCCCGCCTATGCGTTCGACCGCCTCTTCACCGAACAGGCGGCTCAAATCGCGGTCGGCCCGATAGCGCAGGCCGCCGATGACGGTCAGCAGCCTGAAAGCCCAAGGCCATGTCGCCTTCGATTTCAAAATCGCCCACGCCGAGCTGTTGCCCGTTCAGCATTTTTCCGCAATACGCTGTCGCGGAACACCAGCACGGCATCGGCGGCGTGCGGGCTGTGTTCGAGCAGGCCTTCGCTGTTGAAGCGGTACGTGCGAGGGTGAAACCGGCGGCGCGGATGGTGAGGACGATGCCGTTGTAGCCCGCCAGTACGGCCTGCGTTTCGAGGGTTTTTGACGGATGATGGGTTGAATATGGAAGAGTGTCGGTGCATATCGTTTCTGTCTTTTCGAGGCCGTCTGAACGGTTGGGCTCCGTTAGGGCTTTGCTTTCAGACGAGCCTCATTGTTTTGTGCGGTGTCGCGTTGCGTGTCTCTGTCTGTCCGGCGTTTTTCAGGCGGCTCAGACCGCCCGCGCCGGCCGCGTGTTTTATCCCGCCGTATCGGCAAGCTGCAATATAGCAGAAAAATCGCCGTATCGGGTTTTGCACCGTCCCTGCCCGTCCGCCGCCTTCGGCAAATTGTCGGCACAGGGCAGGCCGAGTTTAGCGGCCTCGGCGGCGTAGAAGCTCCGGCAGGACGGGATGCGGAGTTTCCACCAGATTCCTCAAGCGGTGTCCGTCGGGCGTAGCAGGCCGTCTGAAACAGGGCGGAAACGGCGCGGTCGCGGTGCAGCATACTGATCGCTTCCCCGCCTTTCAGACGGCCTGCGTTTTGGCAACGGTCGCCAGCGGATGCCGTTCGGCATCGTAGAGGCCGCCCACCGCTAAAAATATCGGTGGCGGTCACGCTGCTGCTCCGCACCGCCTGCTCCGCCGCCAGCAGCCGCGACGGCTTTTTCATCTCCGTCATCGGGCGGGCTGTCTTCGTCGCACACCCGCTCCCGCCGCCCGTAAACGCCTATGCTGCCGGTAAAAATCAGATGTTCCGCGCCATACCGTTCCGCTGCCGCGACCCATGCCGCAATCAGTGCGGGATAGTCGGCGAAGGCCGAAGGGCGGCAGCAGGCAAATCCAAGTCGGAATGCCCTGCCAGCAGGCAAGAGGCCGTCTGAAAGCGGGGGTTTGGTTTAAATCGGCGGTATGCAGCCCGATGGGCAGGTTGATGTCGTCGGACGTGAGCCGCCTTTTTCAGCGCAGAGACGCGGCAGCCGCGCTGATAGAGACCGCTCGGCCAGCGGGCGGCCGAGGTAGCCGGAAGCCGAGTAGTGGCGCAGGCGGCGGGCAGGGACGGGCGGTTTCCGGTCGGAAGCCGCAGGCGGGATTTTTCCACCCGTCGCTTTACCTCACCACCTTGTTCGACCATTCGACAAACCGAATCGCCCTTGCTTTCCTGCTCCCCATCTGTACAGGGGTAACAATCTCCGTGCCCAATTCGGGGATGGTGGTGCGGAAGGTGTTTTCCACCCATGCGCGGAAAGGCAGGTTGGGTTTGACAAAGAGTCCGTCTTCGTCGTGGTTCGGCGGCAGCGGCAGTTCGAAATCCCAGCAGATTTCGTCGTAGCCGACGCTATAGCAGGCGCAGAAATCCAAGCCGTTTTTGCGCCAGCGTGCACAGCATGGTGGAGCCCGAACCGGAGCCGAGGTGGACGATTCGCATTTTCGCCTTCGTCGTCCAGCCACAGCGCGCCCATCGAACCATCCGCGCCCGATTTGGCTGAATATGCACAGACGGCTGCTTATTTCTTCATCCTTATTGCCGTAGTAGCGGGTAACGGTTTCGTCCTGTTCTTCCCTGCTGTCGGCGCCAGAACGAGATGATGGTGCCGCCTTCGCGTTCGGTATCGGTCCAACTGTCCCGTAATGCCTGCGGGGTACAGATAGCCGTAGTGGATGCCTTCGCGATCTTCGTAAAACCCGTTGTCTTCAATCCATGATAAAGCCAGCGCAACTCTTCGGGAACCTTCATGCGCTTCGCAAAGCACGTTTTCCAGTTGCCGCAATAAGATATTTTTCCATCTCTCTCGTTTAGTCGGGTGTTAAAGGCATGGAGGCCGTCTGAAAGCGGTACGCCGCACGGGGCGTTTGCCTGAATTTCACCATCTGTCAGCTACCACGGGGTAAGAGCCGATGATTTTGACGAAGACGTTGCGCTCGTGCAAAAGCGCGCCAAGACGCTGGCGGACGGTTTCGTCGTCCTTATGCCCTTCGATGTCGATGAAGAACACATATTCCGCTAGCCGGTTTTGCTTCGGACGGCTTTTCGAATTTGGTCATCGAAATGCCCGCCTCGCTGAACGGCGTGAGCGAGTCTGGCGGCGGCGCCGGCGCGGTTGGGGGTGGAAAACAGCAGCGAGGTTTTGTCGCGCCCGCTCGGCGCAGTGTCCTGTTTGCCCAACACCAGAAAGCGCGTGGTGTTGTTCGCCCGTCTTCGATGTTCCGCGCCAAAACGGTGAGGCCGTAGATTTCGGCGGCGGTTATGCCCGCAACGGCCAGCGCGGAGCCGTCTGCCGCCGCCAGCCGCGCGGCTTCGGCATTGCTCGACACCGGTACGCGGACGATGCTGTCCGGCAGGTTTTTGCCCAGCCAGTCGTGGCACTGCGCCAGGCCTGCGCGCGTATGCTAACGGTTTTGCACGCCGTCGGCCCCTCGCGGTTGCGCAGCAACTGGTGTAGGATGCGCAACACCACTCTTGCCGCAGGCCCGAGCGGCGAGGACACCAGCAAATCCAGCGTGCGGCCGACCGAACCTTCGGTGGAATTTTTCCAGCGGCACGACGGCATAATCGGCCTGATCGGATTCGCCTGCCGCATACATTCGTCCACCGTATTGCAGCCCACCGTGTCGGCGGCGTGGCCGAAATGCTGACGGCACGCCCGTTGGGTAAAACGCCGGGCCGAGAGATAGCGATGGGCCGCGGGCGTTCCACCGCCAGGCATTCGCTCATCACTTCGCGGAACAGCTGCGCCACGCCTTCGTCCGAAAAGCGCGGTTCAATTCCTTAATCCGCCGCAACACCTGCGCCTCGCGTTCGGGGCGTATACCGCGCCCGTCCCCTTCAATTGCTGATGGCGCGCGCATGGACGGCGCGTTCGTTCAGCAGTTTCAAAACGGAGGCATCGATTTCGTCTATCGCATTGCGGTGCGGCAGCAGTTGTTTTTCCAGCTCGGCGGACATGGTCGCTCCTTGTTTCCGGTGTCGTAAAATCGGCACCATTTACCGTAAAACCCGCCTCTGCCCCACGCGGCGGAAAAAGGTTGTCTGAAAAACGCCCCTGATGCTTTCAGACGACCTTTCAAGATACGGTTTTGCGTTATAATCGCCGCCTTTCACCCGACACATCAAAACAAAGGCAGAAACACCCATAGTCAGAACACCGCTATCTCCCTGACACCCGCCCCATCCCGCCGAACCTGTCAAACGCGAACTGCTGATGCACGCCGAACAGGCCAGCGCGGCGGCGCGAGGGCAACCGGCTGCAGAAGCACTGCGCGCAGAGTTTACGGCTGCTGTCGCAAAATTTCTACCTCAACCTTCCGTCGCCCCTCAGCATGACCCTGAGCGAGGGCCGCATACGGCACCATGATGACTGCTCAACGACGCTGCAGGCCAAAACCGACGAAGAAAATACAATGGTTCGCCCTGCCCGTGATTCTGGTTGCCGGCTGCAAAACTGCCGCCGCCCTCACCGCCGCCGCACCCGCGCCCGAACTCTCCGCCTGCCTGCTAACTACCCGCCACACACCCGCGCCCTCTCCCGCGCCACCTGGCTGCCGTAACTGTTCACCGCCGGACAACTTCCGAAATCAACGCCGGACAATGGTTCAAAGCCAAAACAAAACGCCGAAGCTGCCGCAGCACTCGCGCGCCTGCTGCCGCAAACGACAACCGCCGCTGGTCGAAGGCTAATCCGTCAGCGCGGCCTTCGACTGACCATACGGCGGCCGCGAACTGACCGCCGCCTTGGGCAAAAACCTTCAAGAAGCCGCCCTGCTGATGCAGGTATGGCAGCGGGCCCTGTCCGCACCCGGCGTAACCCTGTTTGCCAACCCTTCCCCGACAGCCCGCCCGCCGCACTCACCGACGCCGACCACATGCGCCTGTGTATGGCTGGACGTTTTTCACCGCCAACTCTATCCGCTCCATCCGCCTGCAAAGCCCGCGCGTCGGCGTCGTTAGTACCGCACAAGAAGGCGGCAAACTCGTATTCGGCTTCAACGCCACCGACAGCCAGTTTGAACTCCAGCCGCAAACCTTCACCTGGCCGCTCGCCGATGGACAAAACAAAATCGTGCAGCAAAACTTCTCGACCTGCTGGCTGAATGCCAAGTGGAAAACATCCGCCCTGCTGGCTGACCCATAGGGCGAAAACGACGATCGCCCACCTACGCTGCAAGCGGTCAAACTGCCCGCCACAACCCGCTCTACGGCGACGGCGGACACTCATGAACAAACGCCGCATCCTGTTTGTCTGCCTCGGCAACATCTGCCGCTCGCCGATGGCCGAATACGTCCTGCGCCACCAAGCCGCCGAACGCGGCCTGTCGCACCTCGTCGAAACAGCCAGCGCGGGCACGTCCGGCTGGCACGACGGCGAAGACATGTACCGCGGCACTGGGCCGAACTCAAAGCGCACGGCATTGCCGACGAGGGTTTTCCAGCCGCAAAATCCGCCGCGAAGACCCGGCGCATTACGACCTCATCATCGCCACACGACGACAACCTGGCTGAACTGGAAGGCAGTCGGCCCGCTGCCCCGGAAAACAGTTCAAGCTCACCGACCTGATTCCCGATAGCGGCTACCGGGCCGTGCCCGACCCTGGTATACGGGCGATTTTCACCGAAACCTTCCCGCTCTCGTCTCCGCCGCCGCAGAAGCCCTGCTCGACAGGCTGGAAACGGCAGGAATAACAGGCCGTCTGAAAACGCATTTCCGCTTTTCAGACGCCGCGCCTCGAACCACTCAACCCGTTACCACCATGACCAAACGCCGAACCTTCCTCATCCTGACCGTCCTCTTTTCACCCTCGCTCTTCATCGCATTGGTAACCTGGGCGCGTACCTGCTTTCCATTCAAAGCAAAACAATCGCCGTCGCCGCCTTCCTGTTTGCCTTCGGCGCCGTCTTCGGCCAAGTCGGCAGCCTCGCCCTCGCATCCGACATAAAGCCCGCGCCGAAATCATGCGTAGAGCCGCTAAACCCGAATCCTATTAAGGCTGGGTATTGTTCGTTATCCGTTTGCCGGTCTCTACAGACTTTACATAGGTAGTTCTGCTGCCGCAGTGACTCCCCTTGCAATTTCTATGTTCACTGACACCGCATACAATTGTTCTTAAATCTTTCAATCCACGGGAGTAGACATGTACACAAAACATCATCGTTGCCTCATTCGACATCTCCAGCGAAGCTTATCACTGCCTTTACAGCCTGAAAGCTTACTCGCAGACAACAGATGCTCTTTGGTAGCACAAGCCATGATTAAAAAGGAAAATGGGTCTGATTAGTCCAGCAGAAAGCGCCGACTTTACCGCCAATACGGCCGAAAGCGCATGGACGGGGCGGCCTCATTGGTTCGCTGGTCCACGGCATCCCTCGGCGGTCCTATCGGTGTTCTGTTGGGTGAGACATTGGCACATCTCATCTGGCAGTGCTGCAGGCACTGCTGGCGCAACATTGAGAGGCGTTTGCTGGAAAATACAGCCAAAAACTGGATAACGGCAGTACTGCGTCATTGACTTTGGCGCAAGAACTCAACGAAGCTGTATTGGACGCTTTCTTCCGCGTTTCAAAAACCGTTATTCTCCGGGCAAAGATGCAGCCGTTGCCCAACAGGACGTGACCCGGCGGCAAATAGAGCGCAGGAAGAAGTGGCATGTCAGGCACACGAAGCTTTGAAAACAGCGCGAGCCGAGCGCAAAGCCGAACGTCAAGAGAAAGTGGAAGCGCTTCGGAAGCGTCGACATCATACAAAATTCGACGAATTGGCATGCCAAGTTGAAATAACACTCGCCACCAACCCAAAGGTATGTAACGCTCAAATTTTTCCGTCTCGGATGGCGTACCAAACCGAGTTTGAGGCGACCGAAAATCTATTTTCAGGTAGCCTCTCGCTAGCCCTGCGCAAACCATCATGCTCACTCGCAAAGCTGCGACCTATTCAACGCCCATTTTCCAGTTCGCAAATCCGCCAATACCAGCCCGAAACCGAAGCGCAAAACCAAGCGAGGCCGACTCACAAAGCCGCGTAACGTAAGCGCACGTTGGTGTACAGGTAGCCTCACAACGCGCCGGGCTTTCGCCGCATATCGAACGCTGTGGCTGCAACGGCTGGCGGCGCGATCTCGGCTGAGTCGAAACCCCGCCGCCTGCTGCACGGTGTACTGAGCCCGCCACAATCGTGCGGCTGATGAGCGGGCGCAGCTCATCTGCCAGCTAAGCGCCACCTGAAATCTAAAAGAACAAACAAAACCAATGACCAAAACGCCGAACCTTCCTCATCCTGACCCTCCTCTTCACCCTGCTCTTCATCGTGCATTGGTAACGTTGGAGCGCCTACCTGCTTTCGCACCAAAAGCAAAACAATCTCGCCGTCGCCGCCTTCCTCATTTCGCCTGCGCGCGCCGTCTTCGCCCAAATCGGCAGCCTGCGCCTCTACATCCGCCGCGCACGGCCCGCGCAAACCAGTGCGCTCGCAACAAACTGTCTAGCGAGGAAAACCGCATGACTCGACAAAATCGTCCTCGCCAGCGGCGCAACGCGAGCTAAACTCAAAGACTTTTCCCGCCTCTTCGCTCGATTTTGAACATCGAAGTCCTGCTGCACATCAGCTCGACACGCCCGAATGCCCCGAGCCGTACCTCGCACCTTCGTCGAAAATGCGCTCGCCAGAAGCCCGCCGCCGCCGACACACAGCGGCCTCGCCCGCCGCTCGCCGACGACTCCGCATCTGCGCCGCCGCATTAAACGGCGCACCCGTGTCTCCGCCCGGCAAGTGCCGGCAGCACTCCGATGCCGCGCCAACAACGCACTGCGCAGACGACCTACTCGCCGACAAAGCCGACAAAAGCTGTTATCATGCGCTCGCGTCCTTGTCCTCGTCCGCCGAAAACGACCCGTCAACCCGCGTCGCCGCCGAGCATCTGGCACGGACAATGGCGGACAGAAGCCGCAGGCACCAACAACTGTCGGCCATGACGCATTTCTACCTGCCCGAACACAACCAGCACGCCGCCGAGCTTGCCCTGAACCAAACAAAAGTACGCCGAAAGCCACAGGTGACGGTGGGCGTTGCGCGGGAGGTAATGTGAGAAAAATTGAGCCTTATAAATCAATTCGATGGGCCGTTCCGAAAAATTTCAGACGGCCTCAATCCCAAAACACCATGACCCAAAATCACTTTCCCAACGCCGGACAACTCACCGCCCTGCCGCCCCTGTCGCCTACATCCACATCCCGTGGTGCATCAAAAATGCCCGTATTGCGACTTCAATTCCCACAGCCTGAAAAACACGGATTGCCCAAGCCGCCTATATCGACGCGCTGCTGACCGACTTGCAGCCTGACCTACCCAATATTTGGGGGCAGACCGGTGGAAAGCGATATTTTTCGGCGGCGGTACGCCCAGTGTTTCAGGCAGGAGTCGATTGACCGTTTGTTGAGCGGGCGTGCGTTCGCTGTTGCGCTTGCAGCCAGGCGGAAATTACTTTTGGAGCCAATCCGGGCATGCCTGAAAATCGGTAAGTTTCAGGGTTTGAAAGACGCGCATCACGCGGCTTTTCTATTGGCGTACAGAGTTTTAACGACGATATGCTCAAGGCTGGGCGTGTCCACAACGGCAAGAAGCCTTAACCGCCATCGACACCGCCTGAAAATGTTTGATAAAAGTCAATATCGACTTGACGCGCCCTGCTGAACCAGACCGTTCAGACGGCCTCGACGACGTACAAACCGCCACATCACGGGCGCTACCCACATCAGTGCGTATCATCTGACCATGGAGCCGAACACGTCTCACCCGGCTACGCCGCCGAAAGGTTTGCCGCAAGACGAAAGCCGCCCTCGACATCGAAGACGCGGTACACGGCGCGCTGAGGGCGCGGGTTTATCCACTACACGAAACATCGGCTTTTGCGAAACCCGCCATGCAGTGCCGCCACAACTTGAACTACTGGCGGTCTCGGCGATTATTTGGGCATAGGCGCGGCGCGCACGGCAAAATCTCCTATCCCGACCGCATCGAGCGCACCGTCCGCTGCCGCCATCCCAACGACTACCTGCCTTAATGCAAAGTCAACCGAGTGTGCCGTTGAACGCAAAACCGTTGCCGCCGAAGATTTTGCCGTCTCGAATTCACGATGAACGCCCTGCGCTTGACCGACGGCGTACCCGCCGCGATGTTGCAGGAGCGCACAGGCGTACCCGCCGCCAAAATCATGGCGCAAACTCGAAACGGCGAGGGCAAAAGGGCTGCTGGAAACCGACCCGACCGTATTCCGCCCGACCGAACGGGGGACGTTGTTTTTAAAACGATTTGATTGCAATGCTTTTTATAAATCTTTGTATTGCTGCGGCAGAGCGGTTTCAGGCGGCTCTCAAGACATGTCTGCGCCTTTTATTGCGGCATTGAAGCTCTTAGCCATCAAACCATCCAAACATTGTTTAAACCGTCATACACAATACAATCGACCCGTCGGCGGTTGGCAATCCGTTTGATTACTAACAATTTTCTATCCAACGACTGAGGATGACATCATGATTTTGACTACACTGGTTGCCCTTTCTTCCCGCCGTCCGCACTGGCAGACGAACACCGTGGATTTTATATCCGGTGATGTCGACCGCGCTTCGGCAAAAGCGGCAAAGCGTTTACGGCGAAAGCGTGACGGCAAAAGCGCTTCAGCCCGCGCCTGTCCGGCGGTTACGACTTTGGCGATTTCCGTGTGGCAGCCGACTACACCCACCACAAATCCCACAAAGAAAGCGGCAGAACTCGGCAGCTCCACCAATTATGACGCGAAAGCCAAATTCAAAGTTTCGGTGTTTCGCCATTTACGACATCAACCTGCAATCCCCTGTTAAACCTTATGTCGGCGCACGCGTAAGCCTCAACCGCGTATCGTTTGACACAACGGAATACAGTTCAAAATTCTTTATCGAACGTTATGAAACCCGCAAAACCAAAACCGGCTTGGGCGTGATGACGCGCATCGGTTACGACATCAATCAAAACATCGCCCTGGATGCGGGCTACCGCTACAACCACTGGGGCAAATTGACGGTGCTAAAAGTACACACCCATCGATAGTATCCGCGGGCGTGCGCGTAGGCTCAAACACCCGCATCATCGGCTTTCGCCGCCACGGGTATGCGCATCCGCGGGCGGCTTTATCATAAAACCCTCGCCGCCACCCGCGCCGGACGGCGCATCAATCCGATCAATCACCACACACGCAACGCATATGAAATTCTCCTTTCCTGACCTGTTTTGTCTTATTGATGCAGCCGTTTACCTACGGTTTTATACAGCCTTGTGCTGGCAGTTTGAAGGCTCGTTCGAAACGCGCTGCCGGCTGCTCTCTCTGCTCTTCCCTGTTTGCCTTCGGAAACAGCCTGATAATCCTCTCCCTCTTCAGGCTGTGGACGGCTCTTTCCGCCTGACCGCGCTGTGGATGGTCTTTACTGCTGTATACCGGCTGCCGCCTTGTTTGTTTGGTTATTGAAAACTGCTGCGCAGCGCGTACCGACGAAACACCCGGCGCATCCTGCGTATTGCCGCACCGGCGGCGGTCAGGTTTCACCGTTCTGCCTGTCGCTCTATTAAACGCCTATCTCGACCATCCGCCACTACCGCGTGGTATTGACAAACCTTTTGCCAAAACTGCTGCGCATCGGCGTAGCCAGCGACCTTCACCTGGGCATCCTGTTCGGCGCGCCAACTCGACAACTAGCCGGCATCATGCAACAGGAAAAGCCGACATCATCCTGCTGCTGGCGACATCAGTGGACGACGACACCGCCGCTTATGAAGCCGAACACAGCCGCACACCTGTCCAAACTGCGCGCGCTGCTGAGCGATACGCAGTGGGCAATCACGACCTGTTCGGCGCACAACGGCAGATTACCCGCGCCATCGAAGCGGCGGGTATCACGGTGCTAAACGACGGAATCATTGAAACGGGCGGCCTGATCGTTATCGGCCGTCCCGACGATTTGGACAGAGGCCGTCTGAAAACCGCCGAACTGCTGAAGCAGGCCGACACATCCAAACCTGTCGTCCGCTCGACCACCGCCCTTTCGGAAATCGAACGCATTCAACCCTGCCCATCGACATCCAGTCTCCACACGTCCACGACGGCCAGATTTTTCCGGCAACTTTCATCGTCCGCGCCATCAACCGCCTGCACTACGGATATGATTGGCAACGGCACTTTTTCGTTACTTCCGGCTCGCTTCTGGGGCATCCTGCTGCGACTCGGCTCACAGTCGGAAGTGCTGATTATCGATGTGGAAGGCCGCCGCTGAAAGCCGCCCGCTTTTCAGACGGCCTCCAATCCCGGGCCGACAATCACCAAGGCCTCTTGATTAAAAACGGCCGCCATTCCTTTCAAGCAAGGCCTATTCACAAACCACCACCGGCGCTGCAGCGGAGATAAAAGCGGGAAACATACAAACCCGTCTCAAACTGCTTAAAAGGCCGTCTGAAAACGTGCAAGATCCTTTTCAGACGGCCTCAATCGTAGCTTCGTCCGCCACAACATCAACACCATGCACGGCAAACGTTTTCCCGATGGTTTCAACGCATGCGCCCGACATCCGCTTTCACCGAAACACTTAAATTTCTCACCCGCACCAATCCGGCTTGTAGGAGCATGGCTTCGGCTATAATTTGCACCGGTTTTCATCCCCCATTCATCGCGAACAGCTCCGGGTCAAAACCGCCCGCTCTCAGAATCCGCCATGCAACCAGCCTTTCCAAGACAAAGCAAACCGTTTTCTCCGCCATCTAGGAGACACGCGCTGGGATATAAACGACGAACTGTTGTTTCGGCGGCGGGCATACCTTCTACGGCTACTGCTTCCGGCTTCGGCCGGCTGGTGCCTGATGGATGCCGAATGACATTGATGCCTGCAGTGCTGGCAAACTCACCGGGTCTCGCGCGCGCGCAATACGTGCAGGCATGATAGCGCGACGGCGCGGGACTTTTATAGTGATTAAATTTAAATCAGACGGCGCGGAGTCGCAGACGGTCACGTTGCGGCAAGGCGAGCCAACGCGCTGGTTTAAATTTAATTCACCAATTACCGGCGAAGATGCCGAACCCGCGATACGGACGACCCCTTTTAAGCCGGTTAATCGGCATCGGCCATTCCATTTCTCCGCCGATGACTTTCAGCCCGCTCGTCGAATCCGTTTACGAAGTACGACCTGTTAAGCGGCGAATAGCCGACCCGTTTTCGCAGGTAGCCTTATCCTTAACCTCAGACGGACACACGCACATGGTGGACGTGTCCGACAAATCCGTCACCAAACGCATTGCCGCTGCCGAGGGCACGGTCTATTCTCCCGCCAGAAGTGTACGCGCAAATTCAAGCGTCGCACGGGCAGACGGCCAGCGCACGATGACCTAAATTGCCCGCATTGCCGGCATTATGCGCTCGCCAAAAATACCGCCGGCATTATTCCGCTCTGCCATCCGATGATGCTGGAACGCTGCAAATTGTTTTTGGAATATCAAGAGGATAAAAGCGGCCTGCACATCCGTGTCCGAAGTGGGCGTTACCCATAAAACCGGCGTGAAATGGAAGCGCTGACCGCCGTTTTCCGCCGCTGCACTGACCGTGTACGACATGACCAAGGCGTTGAGCCACGACATTGTGATTGGCGATATCCGCCTACTGCACAAAATCAGGTGGGAAAAAGTGAATTTAACCGATAAACCATCGGCACATTTGCGCTAAAATACGCTTTTCATTATCCGCAAAAAGGAACGTTGATGAACATGACACCCGCACACTGGCGCCCTGCTGCTTGCCTGCACCGCCCTCGCCGCCCATGCCGATAACCGCGCCTACCGCAATACATCATTGGGCCACCTGGAATTCACATCGCCCAGCAAAAACATCCGCTGCCAAGGTGATATACCTGCCGACCCTCATTCCGGTTACGAAGGCTACAACGGTATAACTGCAGCGATGTACCTGTAACAACAACACCATTCCCAAGCTGCCCCATCCGAGACTGCCCGCTCGACAGCCTGACGGTGTTACAATGCACAGCACAGGGCAAATCCGTACGTGAAGCCCGAATGCTCCGGCGACCCGTATTACAATTTTGACACACCCGTCAAAGCCCTGCCTTATGGCGAAACCCTGCGCGGCAACGGCTGGCAGTGTTCCAGCAGCACCAACGGCATCCACTGCGAAAACAAGAGCAGGCACGGTTTCGAGCTGAACCAGCGCCGTCAACGGCTGTTTTGATATTTGCGCTTGGCAGATAACTAACCCAGGACACACTTCTTTTCATTATCCACAAAGAAGAAACGTTGATGAACATGTTTCAAACCAAACTGTCAGGAAACACGCATGCCCTCCAACTTGCCAACGCCATCCGCTTCTCTCCGCCGACGCCATCCAAAAGCCAACTCCACCACCCGGCGCGCCGATGGGCATGGCAGAAATAGCGGAAAGTATTGTGGACGAAATTCCTGCACCACAACCCCGCCAACCCAAATTCTACAACCGCGACCGCTTCATCCTTCCAACGGCCACGCGTCCATGCTGTTGTACAGCCTGCTGCACCTGACCGGCTACAACCCGAGCATTGAAGACTTGAAAAACTTCCGCCAACTGCACAGCAAACCTCAGCCACCCCGAATGCGGCTACACCGACGGCTGGAAACCACGACCGGCCCGTTGCGACACAGGCGTTGCCAACGCGGTGGGTATGGCATTGGCGAAAAATCCTGCCGCCGGAGTTCAATAAAGACGCTTTGGAACATCGATCGATCACTACCCGACGTCTTCTACGGGCGACGGCTGCACTGATGGAAGGCGCATCGCACGAAGCCCTGTTCGCTCGCCGTCACCCTGGGCTTTGGGCAAAACTGATTGTCTGTATGTGACAACAACATTTCCATCGACGGCAAAAGTGAATGGCTGGTTTACGAAAATATCCCCGCAACGCTTTGAAAGCTACGGCTGGCACGTCGTTCCCAACGTAAACGGCCACGACAGCCGCCATTCAGACGTGCCATTGAAGCCGCCCGCGCCGAAACCGGCAAACCGTCCTCATCTGCTGCAAAACCTTAATCGGCAAAAGGCAGCGCCAACAAAGAAGGCAGCCATATAAAACCCACGGCGCACCTTTGGGCGCGGACGAAATCGAAGCCACGCGCAAACATTTGGGCTGGACTTTCACCTCGCATTTGAAATCCGCAAGAAATCTACGACGGCATGGAGCGCGAAAGAACAAGGCGCGAAAGCGGAAGCGGAATGGAACGAGCTGTTCGCGCAATAGCCAGTTAATATCCCGCCGAAGCCGCAGAATTCGTGCGCCGCATGGATAAAAAACTGCCGGACAATTTCGATGCATACGTTCAAGCCGCATTGAAAGAAGTGTGTGCCAAAGCCGAAACCATCGCCACCCGCAAAGCCAGCCAAAACAGCATCGAAATCCTCGCCAAAGAGCTGCGAACTGGTGGGCGGTTCTGCCGACCTGACCGTCCAACCTGACCGACTGGTCAAACAGCGTCTCCGTTACCCGCGACAAAAGGCGGCAACCACATCCACTACGGCGTGCGCGAGTTCGGCATGCGGTGCCATCATGAACGGCCTTGCCCTGCATGGCGGCGTAAAACCGTTCGGCGCGACTTTCCTGATGTTCAGCGAATACGAACGCAACGCCCTGCAGCGAGCGGCGCTGATGAAAATCAACCGTCTTCGTCTTCACCCACGATTCCATCGGCCTCGGCGAAGACGGCCCGACCCACCAACCCATCGAGCAAACCGCCACCCTGCGCCTGATTCCGAATCATGGACGTATGGCGTCCGTGCGACACCGTCGAATCGCTTGGTGGCCTGGGCGGAAGCGGCAAAGCCGAAGACCATCCCGTCCTGCCCTGATTTTCAGCCGTCAAAACCTGAAATTCCAAGCGCGCAACGAACAACAACTGAACGACATCAAACGCGGCGGCTACGTCATCAGCGAAGCCCAAGGCAACGCCCAAGCCGTCATCATTGCCACCGGTTCCGAAGTCGAGCTGGCTCTGGAAGCGCAAAAAGCCCTCGCCGCGCAAAACATCGCCGTACGCGTCGTTTCGCCGCCGTCCACCAACGTCTTCGACCGCCAAGACGCTGCCTATAAAGCCGCCGTCCCGCGAAGGCCTGCCGCGCATCGCCGTAGAAGCCGGACACGCCGACGGCTGGTACAAATACGTCGGACTGAACGGCGCAGTCGTCGGCATCAACCGCTTCGGCGAATCCGCACCTGCCGAACTGCTGTTCAAAGAATTCGGCTTTACTGTGGAAAATGTGATTGATACTGTGAAATCAGTGTTGTAAAACGGTTTTCGAGTATTCCAATAGAGGCCGTCTGAAAAGTTTCAGACGGCCTCTGTATTACAGTGCGGAAACGATGCAATCAAAACCCAGATCATAAACCACCAATCCGTTTTAACTTGTCTGCCTCCTCAGCCTTGGGAGATAATTTTTGAATAGCAAAGTGCCCGGTGAATCGGCTTTCTATAAATCACGCCACCCGCAGCCTTAGTTTTGCACACACCATTTAAAACATAACTATATGATTTCAACAAATATTAAAATCATAATTCCTCCCATACTCATAACCCACTTTAAATAATATCTATCAATTTTAATAATAATTCTCTATTATTTGACATAGAATCAAAACAATATCTCATTTTTACACAAAACATAATACTCGTTATTATTTGATTCATGATGCCATGAAACGAGAAATAAAAATCAGCAACGGGCAATGCCGTACCGGATGCTTTTTCCCGAGCGGCAGGCGAGCTGATGCCTGTGTGGGCGGCATCGACGTGCCGCGTCAGATGAGTGGCAGCGGCTTTGGCGAGGAACAGGCGCAAACGGTTTTGCGGAAGATGCCTTGGCCTACCACATATCCCGTTCTGCGCCAACCATTGCGTTTTCTTGCGGTTTCTACCGCAACGCCTGGAAAAGACGATTACAGCCGTACCTATACCGATAAAATCATCACCGAGTTGGCGCAGGAAGCCGAAAATCCGCCAAGAAACGGCAAAATCCGCGCCGTCTATTTCGGCGGCGGCACGCCACCGCGCTTTTGACCGACGATTTGGTCCGACTCATCAAAAGCCTGCTACCGTTATCTCGCCGTTGGCCGACGATTGCGAGTTCACGCTGGAAGGCCGCATGAGCCATTTCGATATAGCCAGGCGACAGGCCTGCATCGATGCGCAGGGTAAACCGCATTTCCATCGGCGTGCAAACTTTCGATACCGCCATCACGCCGCCGTTTGGCTACAGCGGCGAAGTAGCGACCGCCTATTTGGAGCTGGGCGGGAGGCTGGATGCCGTGGTCGTGGCCGATTTGATTTTTCGGCCTGCCGGGTCAGGAACGATGAAATCTGGCGTAACGATTTTGCGCATATGCGGCCGCCCCTGCCGCTGTCGGGTCTCGATACTTACGCCTTCAACTGTTATCCCTTCCCGCCCATCAACCGCATGATAGAAAAAGGCGCGTTTCCGCCGCCGGCCGGCTTCGACGCGCAGTCGCCGCAATATGCCCAGCTGGTCGAGTATGGCGCAACAGGGGCTGGCAATCAGCAACGTCAACCACTTCGCCTATCCTGAACGCGGCGAACGCAACCTGTACAACCGCCTGGTCGATCGAATATGGCCTGCCTGCCTTCCAGTTCGGGCGCGAGGCGGCAACGGCGGCGGATACAGCTATCAGGTGCAAAGCGATTTCGGACAGTTACCTTGCACGCCCGCCGGCCACATCGCCTGCCCATGAGCCGCCACAGCGGAAACAACATCCTGCTCGGCCGTTTGCAGCACGATATCGAAACCGGAACCATGACAGCAGCCTGTTTGCCGAGCAACCTGCGCGCGCAGGGCTCTTTGCTGGCAGTGGGCGGAACTCGGTTTGACGGGCAAACCCGATTCGGACGGCCTGATTCATTTAAACACCATGCGTGCCACTGGTCGCCCACCTTAACCCGCAAAGCTGATGCTTGCCCCACCGCAAACGAAGAAAGGGCAATCTATGCCTAACTGTCTGCCGAACAACAAACGGTATTGCGCAACTCACTGACGAAAATCCCGGCCAGATTCTCGAAAATGCTGCCGGACGCTGCAATGCAGTGTTCGAAGAAGTCATCAACTGCCTGCCCGCCGGCACGGTGAAGAAAACGGACGGCGGACGCTTTGTCGAAATCATGCAGGCAATCGCCAAATGGGACGAAGACGGTTACGTTTATCGCCCATACGCCCGACGTGATTGCCGAAGTAACCGGCAACCGCCGGACGGCAGCGGACGCGGCTTCACAATTTTAAAGAGAGCCGAACCGCGGCATCCACGAGCCCATATTTATTATGAAAACTGCACGGCGGTTTATTTGGTCGAACGCCCTTTATGGGCAAAGACACGGTTTCGCTCAACTTCATCAACCGCAGTGGCGGCGCGATGTTCAAGATTTATGTCGGCCGCGATGAAAACGGCGAGTGCGCCAAAACCAAATCGAAAGCCATGCGCGCGCTGTTTGCCGAAGGGAAAGGGCGTAACCATGCTGACCATATTCGGTGCAAACGGCAAAAAGCGACCGAGGAACTGATAATGCGCCTGCTGTCGGACAGTTTTTCAGCAGACGGCCTCACTGCGCTGTCCTGCTGAGTCCCGAACAGGCGCAAGACCCGTTTATCATAAGCCGGACTGCATACGGCAACGGGACCGACGTGCTTGACGCGCAAAGCCTGCGCCGCCGTCATCCGCGACGAGCAAACCGCAAACCGTCGTCAGCTTTGTCGGCGGCAAATAAACAGCACGCGGGCGTACGCAGCGATGCAACCGGCAACATCAACATCATCGATGCGGTGGCTGCCCACGCCCCAAAGCCGCTCTGATACTCGTCAACCAGCATGGCTGCGGCGAACAGTGGAAAAGCTACGAACGCAATGTTCAAACAGGCATTGGCGAAGCGGTTCAGGCCAAAACCGAAGCGGAAAACCACCTGCGCCAAAGCGGCCTGCACTGGACCATAGTGCGCCGTGCGGCTTGGGCAACAGCGGCGGCGACAGCCATACGCTGCATACCGCCATCGACGAAATCCCGCGCGACTACATGGACGGGAAAAGGCTTGGCCGCCGCCGTGGCGAAACTGATTGCGGACAGAGTAGGCTGTCTGAAAGCATATATTCGGTAACCGCCTAACCGTCCGAATGACAAAAGGCTCGTCTGAAAACCGTTTACGGCTTTTCAGACGGCCTGCTTCATTATGGCAATGCGGCAGCATCACCCGCCGTTTGCAGCCGCAGCGGCGTTTTTAAGAAAGCTGTCTGTAAGTGTAGATTCAATAACCGTCCAACCGTCCGAATACAAAAGGCCGTCTGAAAAACCCGTTTATGGCTTTTTCAGACGGCCTGCTTATTATGGCACTACGCCTGAGCAGCATCGCCCGCCGTTTGCGCCGCAGCGGCGTTTGCGGCAATAGTCTTGGAATTGCTGCTCGGTCATCACTGGGCGTTCGGATTATGCCTGCGCTGTTGGGCAACGTAGATTACAATCCGCTACACCCTGCCATCAGGTTGGCAGTCAGCTTGGCGGTTTTCACCAGGCGGCAGAGTTTACGCTTCACCTGCGCCTCGGTTGCTTTGCCGTCGCGGTACACCGCCGGATTTTCTTTCGCGGTCGGCCAAGCCGACTTTGCGCGCCTTCATGGCGGTGCGCACGGCCGGATCGGCGACGACGACGACGACGGAGAGGAACAATGCGGTCAGGCCGGCATTGATGTAGTCGTTGAATATATTGCGACACTTTCGCCAATGATCTTCAGCCGGCGGCAGTGACTTTCGCCTTCGTCCAACGCGCTAGATTTTCCGGCGCTGACGCTGACGCTGACGCGCGGGTCGCTGTGGAACAGTTTTTGCAGGCCGGCGTAGCAGGTTACAAAACAGTACGCCGACGGCGGGAACGCAGCGCCACCCAGACATAACGGTCGCGCTTCATCTTAATCAGCACAACGGCACACATAATCAGCGCTACGCCTGCCAGCATTTGGTTGGCGATGCGAACAAAGGCCAGAGCGAGTTGATGCCGCCCAGCGGTCGGTCACGCCGGTAGAGGAAGTAGCCCCACAATGCCACGGCGAAGAAGGGTACTGCATCGGGTTGGGCAGGGGATGAGTCGGTGTTGCCCGAAGGTTTGTAGAAGATACTGCCCAGTCTTGAATCATGAAACGTGCGACGCGCGTACCGGCATCAACGGCGGTCGAATGAACAAGGCTTCAAACAACAGCGCAGTGATACCAGAATGCCTATCATAGCTTCGCCCGAATCAGGCTGGCTCGCGATGTGCTGCCATCCGACTCGCGAGGGTCGGCGCACCGCCCGCACGGGACAGGATGGTGTTTCGCCCACTTCCTTTTGGCGGTGCGCAGCAGGGTTGCCAGCATCGACAGGGAATTGCAGCTTGGTGGTAATCACGTCGGCGGCGGTATTCGCATCTGTACCGATCAGGCGGCAGGCTGTTCATGGCGGCGTATACGCCGGGATCAGCGATGACGCGGCAGCCAAGGCCATAATGGCCACGAAAGCTTTCCATCAACATCGCCGCCGTAACCGATCGTGCGGACGCGGGTTTCGTTTTCAACCATTTTCGCGCTGGTACCGGAAGAAATCAGCGCGTGAAGCCGGAAACCGCACCACAGGCGATGGTAATGAACGAGGAACGGGAACAATGCGCCTGAGAATACCGGGCCGGAACCGTCGATGAAGTGGGTCACGGCAGGCATTTGCAGCGCAGGACTGACTGATCAGGATGCCGATAGGCGAGGGCGACAATCGTACCGATTTTCAGGAAGGTGGAGAGATAGTCGCGCGGAGTCAGCAACAGCCATACCGGCAATACCGAAGCCACGAAACCGTAAATCATAATCGCCCAAGTGAGTTGAGATGCCGTCAGGTCGAACCAGTGGCCCGATGGAGCTGTGCGCCACATCTTTTCGCCGTATATCACCGCCAACATCAGCAGGGATAAAAGCCGACGATGGAAATCTCGCCGATTTTGCCCGGGCGGATATAGCGCGTGTAGATACCCATAAACAGCGCAGATCGGCATGGTGGCGGCGATCGTGAACGTACCCCAAGGGCTGTGAACGAGTGCTTTCACCACAATCAGCGCCAACACCGCCATGATGATGACCATAATCATCAAAAATACCGATGGACGCAATCACGCCGGGTACGGTGCCGAGGTTTCTTGTTTTCACGATATCGCCCAAAGACTTACCGTCGCGGCGCATGGAGACGAACAAGACCATCAGTGTCTTGTACCGCGCCGGCAAACACCACGCCGAAGATAATCCACAGCGTACCCGGCGAGATAACCCATTTGCGCAGCCAGTACGGGACCGACCAAACGGACCTGCACCCGCGATCGCGGCAAAGTGGTGCCCGAACAATACGCCTTTGTGTGTCGGCACATAGTCCAAACCGTCATTGTGCCGCTCGGCAGGCGTGAGGCGGTTCGGATCAAGCTGCATCACGTTTTTGGCAATGTACAGGCTGTAGAAACGATGGGCGATGCAGTAGACCGATATGGCGGCGGTTACCATCCATATCGCACTGACATCGCTCGCTCGCGGCTGACGGCCGAGGTGGTAAAGGAGGCTAGGCCGACCAAAAACCACAATGCCCATATAAGGGCAAAATCGTTTGTCAGCGATTTCTGGTTGAATCCTCAGAATATATAAACTAAACACAAAGGCCTGAGTTATGACACCGGGCAAACAACCGCCGTACAATGCCTTTTATGTGGGAGACTAAAGATGGTAGTGTAAAAGCCCGCTTATAAGATTAACACAAAAACGACAAAATATGCGGCAGACTCCAACATATCGAAATCATAAACGCTTTAAATCAGCCCGATTGTATCAAACTCTCATTCTTAAGCAATCTCACCCTCCCATTCAGGCCGTCTGAAATGATGTGCTTACTGCCGGCTATATCTTTGACTTAGATTAAGCCGCAGCAGTACTTACATCATTACAATACCGCCCTCACAGGGAAAAACCATCAGAACAGGAAACAACAATGAGCTGATTTCGACTGGACTCCGGATCTCGACACCTGCATAGGGTGGTGGATGAGCAGCATAAAATCCTGGTCCACTGCATTAACGAACTGCACGAAGCCAATCAACGCAAAAGGATTTTCGAGGCGGAGGGAAAAATCATCGAAGACCTAATCCGCTATACGGTCTGAACATTTTTCCGATGAAGAAAAACTGATGGACGATGCCGGATATCCGCTCGGCAAACAACACAAACAAATCCATCAGCGTTTTTGTCGATAAAGTCAGGGAAATCCAACAAAAACAGCGCGAAGGCGAAGACATCGGACAAGAACTGCTGGGCAGCACTGCACAACTGGCTGTTTACCCATATCAGCCATCGACGACAAAGGTTTCATCCCGCCGTGCAAAAATATTTGCCGCCAAATCCTCTTACGACGAATTGGGAGCTGAAGCGGCGGTTCCGGGCAGACCTTTCAAAATCCGCGCCGCACACAAAATCCGGCCATTTTCGCCTTTATCGACGACGATGCGGCTGATGCCAACCATTCCGGCAACAACAACGCGCAAGAATCGGAAGACATTTTTCCAAAGCACGGCAAAATATCAAAAATGTGACTGGCGTTAGAACCGGCGGCGTGGCGGATGCGAGGAGCATTCGGCAACGCCTGCCGTTTTGAAACGATACCCGTTTCAGGCAAAAATTAAAACCAGCATCCCTCAGGGTTTGAAACCCTGCCCACCCATCAAACGATTAAGGAACCACCATGGCAAAAATCGGCATCATCATGGGCAGCAACAGCGACTGGCCCGTTATGCGGCATGCCGCCCAATTTCTCGAACAATTCGGCATTACCTACGAGGCGCGCGTCGTTTCCGCCCACCGCACACCGGACTTGATGTTCGAATACGCGGAAACCGCACGCGAACGCGGCATTCAGGCCATCATCGCCGGAGCGGGCGGCGCGGCCCACCTGCCCGGCATGGTGGCGGCAAAAACCACCCTGCCCGTACTGGGCGTACCCGTGCCGAGCAAATATCTGAGGGGCGAAGATTCCCTCTTGTCCATCGTCCAAATGCCCAAAGGCATACCTGTCGCCACCTTCGCCATCGGCGAAGCAGGAGCAGCGAATGCTCGCGCTGTTTGCGGTTTCCCTGCTGTCCAACCACGATCCCGAACTGGCGGCCAAACCGGGCCGATTTCCGCGAACGGCGAAACAGACCGTTTTGGAAATGGAGCTTCCTGCCGAAGAATAAACTCGGCGGCAATCAATAATGAGGCCGTCTGAAAAGAGTATGGCGGCTTTATCCGCTTTTACTGTTTGCGCATCATGCAAAACCGGTCCACTTCATATCGACGGCATCTCAGACCTTAAGCTCTTCAGGCTGAGGGGAATCATTCCATAGCAAGCATAAAACGGATTTACCGCACAAAAATCGCCGGCAACTCGACTGGCTCAATCTGACCGTCGCGACTTCGCGCCGCCATTTTATCCATACGCGCAAACAACCACTCGATTCAAAATCAAACGGCCCGTATAACAAACGTCCGCTGTTTTCAGACGGCCTCGAAAATGCGCCTGCACAGGCGCTTCCACCGCCGCACGCACTTCTTCCCTGCTCCGGTTACTGTCAATGACGCGGTAGCGTTGCGGATGGGCGGCGGCACGGTCGAGATAAGCACGGCGCACGCGGGCGAAAAACTCCGCCTCTTCCTGCTTCGAAGCGGTCTTTCTCGCGCAGACCGGGCAATGCGTTCGAACGATACCTCAAGCGGCACGTCCAACAGCAGGGTCAGGTTCGGGCGCAGGCTGCCTGCACCCGAGCTTTTCCAACACTTCGATGTCCGCCGCCGGAATACCGCGCCCGCCGCCCTGATAAGCGAAGGTGGCATCGGTGAAAACGGTCCAGAAAACGACGTGGATGCCTTTATCCAAAGCCGGCAGTATCACGTCTTCAAATGCTGGCGGCGGGCGGCGAACATCAGCACGGGTTTCGGTACGCAGTCCGACGCGGCTGTCGGGCGACAACAGCGAGGCGGCGCAATTCTCGCCCAAAGGCGTGCCGCCGCGGCTCGCGGGTGAACAGAACCGGCATTCCGCGCCGTTCAAACCATTCGCGCATGGTTTCCAGATGGGTGGATGCGAACCGTCGATGCCGTCGAGTGTCAGAAATGTGCTTGCATGGTTGTGCCCTCGCTAAATGGATTTGCTTTTTTCAGACGGCCTATCCGCCGTTTTTGTTTCCTTTTACTGCCTTTTGGATTTCGGAGGCCGTCTGAACAGGATAAATCAGACTCATCGGATTGGCTTTGATCTGCATCCACATCGAGTCTATCAGCTTTCGACAGGCTTTCGATGCGCGTGACCGCGCGAGCGTAGGCGACAATCAGCGCGAGCGAGAGCTGACCAGAGATTTACCGCGCCTATCATCAGCACAAAAAGCCAGATTTATCATGAAATATAGATATGTTTGCCGCCGTCACTGATGACGGCGTAACCCAAAGTTGGCCGAAGAAAGGCAACGTGGCGGATGTCCAGCGGCAGGCCGAGCAGGTGGTCGACCAGCCCGTCATGCCCAACAGCATGCCGAAAAATGAAATTGCCCGCCAGCGAGCCGTAGTGGCGGTGCAGATAGTCAGCCAAACGGGCGCGGATGCCCGGCGGCAGGGATTTTTCAGCAACGGCTGCACCGTCAGGCGTTGGCGCAGGCTGAGGTAGTCGGCGCGGTTGTCGAAAAAGCCGGAGATGATGCCGAGCAAAACAGCCACACACCCGCGATTGCGGCATACCACAGCGTCGGCTGGGTGAAACGGCTGGAGCGATTTGAACTGGTAGGCAACCGCATCGGCATCCAAGAACGGCCGACCGTTGTTTTGCGCGAAAGACAGCGACATCCAGCGTGGCCACCAGTACGGCGATGCAGACGTTTCCGAACACCGCCACGGTTTGCGAACGCGCGACGTCGATCAGCAGTTTGGCCAGTTTGCCTTCCACCGCGCCGCGCACCTTTGTCGCCCTGCTCCACCGATTCGGCGATACGGGAAGCGGTCGCTGGCGCAGGTTGTTTGGTAGGTCACGGTACAGTGCACCGAGTGGATGAACATGAAAGCCCAAAGCCGTAGTTCAGGCCGGACAGCAGGGCGGTGGAGAAATCGCCCAAACCCCAGCCGGCGATGTTGATTTTGTTGCCCGCCATCAGGGCGATAATCACGCCGCCGCCCGAGCCGAAGCCAACATGCCCCAATATTCGCGCCTGTTGCGCTGATGATAATGTCGCGCGTAGTGCTGGTGTTCTCCGAAATGCTGCGCGCCAGCATTTTGATGCTGCGCCCTCAGCAGCTCGTGCTGTGCGCTGTTCCACAGCGGCCATCGTCAGGGAATGCAGCAGGCGCACGGTATGGCGGCGGTAGGCGCGGACGTTTTCAGTCGTTTGGATTTCAACAATACATCCAGACCGGTCGAGCGTTTGCGACAGCCTTTCCCAGCAGGTGCGCCACCTTGACTGACGAGCCCGCGCCCGCGCCGGTGCCGCGTTTGCGCAGCCGTTCCACCCTGCTGCCGGCATTGATCCATCATCACTTCGAGGTGGGCGGTATCGAATGCCTCTTTGCAATCCGGCTGACGGTAGATGCGCCACCAGCCGGCTGATTTCCTGATGCAGGGGCGACGAATGCCGAATCCACTTCCATCAGCTTTCGGTTCGATGCGGGTAAACTCGGGTTCCAATTCCTCCGCCGCCACCCAAATCGACAGCATTTCCAAAGCACGAAGCCGCGCCTGCGTCAGATGCCTTGCGGCCGTCTGAACCGTTGCATCCTCCGCGCCCGCGCGCAAGCAGCCGTACAGCTTCAACCAGCGGCGCAAAGTTAATGGTTTCCAGCCATTTTTCATCGTTCTGCGAATGAAAACAGATGCGGGAAGACATCACGCAGGTTATTCAAATCCTTAAACGACGGCATAAAGCGTTCGTCAGATTCGGATACCGATTTCGCGCGCAAAACCGCTGCGCGAGAAAATGCCCAGACAGACCAAGGCCGGATAAACGTGCGCGCGCCCAGCCATTGGTAAAAACGGCTGCCGAACAGTGCCGCCAATTCGAATCCCGCCGCAGCACATCCAGCAGAAGGTCGAAAACGCTGCCCCGCGCGCGCTGATACCGCCCCTGCGCAAAAACTGCACCAGCGCATCGAGTATCGTCGCCATATCCTTTTTCACCAGAGCTTCGAGCCAGCAGGACGGGCAGGTTGTCCGGGTGATTTTTCACGATTGGAATGTTTGGTGTGGAAAGCGGGGAAGGAAAATAACGGAAAGCGCGGTGATGTGAAGGCGTCTGAAAAATCGTTTCGGGCATCCTTCGCAGACAAAAGCCCGACCGCCGCCTTTACTAATCCGCCATCCGAAACCGCAAGAACGCCATCATGAACCAACCGGAAGTTTTTGAGCATCAACGGCCCCGCCAGCACGCTCGAAACCATTTTTCCTGCCGTCGCAAACCGCCCCGCAGGGTCGTGGCGGTCATCAACCACCCCAACCCGCTGCAAGGCGGCACCAACACTCAACAAAGTCATCAAACCGCAGCCAGCCCTCAAACCGGCTGGGCTTCATATTACCTGCCCAACCTGCGCGGCGTCGGCAACGTGGCGGCGAACACGATGCAATGGCGCGAAACGGAAGACTGCCTGGCCGTTATCGACTACGCCCGCAACCGCCACCCCGAAAGCACCGAAACTGGTCATCGCGGGCTTTTTCCTTCGGCGGCTACGTTTCGCTTTTCGCCGCCGCCGCCAAGCCCCTGACTTGCTGCTGCTGATGGGCCCTGCCGTGCGCCACTACGATCGCGAACGCGAACCCGACGCGCCGAACCCGGCCCGCACCCTGCTGATACACGGCGAGCTGGACGAAGTCGTCAAACCGCAGCAGGCATTGGACTGGGCGGCCGGACAAGAACATCCCCGTCATCCCTCATCCCCAAGCCTCGCACTTTCTTCCACGGCAAATTGATTCCCCTGCGCGACACCATCCTGCGTTTCGCCCCCGCCGTACTGCAACAGGCAGATGCCCGATAAGGCAGCCGTCACGGTTGAGGCCGCTCTGAACCGTTCCGACAAGAAAAACGGTTTTCAGGGCGGCCTCAGGACTTTTCAATGCCGGGCGGCGCTGCTTCCGCCTACTCCCTCACCCAGCAACTGTTCGCGCGTCAGCAGGGACACGACCGTCGCCGCCGCTGGTTTCCAGCCAGGTAAACGGCAATTCGGGATAAGCGGCTTCCAACACATCGCGGTTGTGGCCGATTTCCACCAGCAGCACGCGCGCGCGGATTGAGGAACTTCGCCGCCTGCAGAATAATCTGCCGCGTCGCGTCAGTCCGTCTTCGCCGCTGCCCAAAGGCCTCTTCCGGCTCGTTAGCAAATATTCCGGCGGCGGTCTCGGCCACCGACTCGGCATCGACATAGGGCGGATTGGAAACGATGAAGTCGTAGGGTGCAGCTGCAGACCTTCGAACAAATCCGTATGAATCAGATTGATGCGGTCTTCCAAGCCGTGATCTTTCCACATTGACAGCTGCCACTTCCAGCGCATCCAGGCTGATGTCCACCCGCATCAATGTCTGCCGCCGGATAGTGATGCGCCATCTGGATGGCCAGGCAGCCGCTGCCGGATGCACAAATCAAAGCCGTATGCACCGAGCTCGTCATACTCTATCCACGGGCGCAGCGCTCGCCCAGCAGTTCGTAAATAAACGAACGCGGCACAGCACCGTTCGTCCACATAAAATCAAATTCGCCCTGCCAAGCCTGATTCGTCAAATACGCCACCGGCACGTTCGTTTACCCGCCGTTCAATCAAAGCCAGCGAGGCGGCGTTTTTCAGACGGCAGCAAAACTCGCGTCCGAGATAGGGGTTCCAGCAAATCCAGCGGCGATTCAGCGTGTGCAGGATCAGATAAGCGGCTTCGTCGTGCGCATTGTCGCTGCCGTGGCGAACGCCAGCCCCGCCTCGTTGAAAACGGCTGACGGCAAAAGCGCAACATATCGCGCACGAGTGGAAAGGTATCGTTCGGCTTCTTTAAACATAATTTATCCGGTGTGATTTTAAAACAGCGCGGATTATACCTTACTTTCAGACGGCCTTTTGTCCCGCCGCGACCCTGCGCAAGACAAGCAAACAGTCGTCTCACGTCGCTTCCCTATATAATCGCCGCCCCACGACATCAAAAGGGATTCACCATGCTTGGCACTTTCCCTCAACGACTTCGTCATCGTAGACCGACTCAACCTCGACTTCCAACCTGGTTTCACCGTATTGACCGGCGGAAACCGGCGCCGGATCCATCACCCTCGACGCCATCGGCCTGCTGTTGGGCGACAAGGCCGACTACGGCCAAATCGGGCGAGGCGCGGCAGAAGCACGCCTCTCCCGCCCTGTTCGACCTTTTCCGAACTGCCCGGTGCAGGCCGAACTGCGCGAACAAGGGCTGCTGGCGGAGATGTGAAGAACTCTCCATCCGCCGCATCATCGATGCCAGGAAAAAGCCGCAGCTACATCAACAACCAGGCCGCCACCCTGTCGCCGCAACTGAAAAGCATGGGCAGCCGCCTGAGTCGACATTCACGGCCAAAACGCCCACACCACTCGCTCAGCCAGAAGCCGCGCAGCGGAACTGCTGGATGCCTTTGCCGGCTGCACCGCGCTGGCGGGCAAGTCAAAAGCCGCCTACCAAAGCTGGCAAAAACGCCAACCAAGCCCTGAAGGCCGCCCAAACCCGAGCGAAAACCTGCAAAATCGAACGCGAACGGTTGGAATGGCAGTTTGACGAACTCAGCCGCCTCGCACCGCGCCCGGCGAATGGGAAACCGTCAGCCAAAGCCACGACAACCTCGCCACGCCGCCGAACTGATGGAAGCCGCACGGGAAACCGAAGAAGCCATCAGCGACAACGGCCTGCGGGCGCAAATCTACCGCCGCCAGAAAAAGCTGAAGCCCTCAGCGCATAGAGCCGCGCTTCAGCGAAAGCCTGAACCTCCTGGCTAGCGTCGAAGCCGGAGTGGGCGAGTATCCCGCCAACATGCGCGACGAAGCCCGCCGCAGCGACCTCGATCCGGCCGAACTGGTACGCACAAGAACAACGCCTGGGCGAACGCAGTGGGCGTAGCGCGCAAATACCGCGTCGAACCGCAGGATTTGCCGGCTAAAATGCAGGAAATCGAAGTCGCTGCAGCAACTTCAAAGCCGCCGCCGACATTTTGCCGCCCTCGAAGCCGCCGCCGAACGCTGCGAAAAACAATACCACGAAGCGGCGCACGACTTTCCCGCCGGCCGCCGTCAGGCCGCCGAACGCCTCGGCAGCGAAACCGCCGCCCACATGCAGGAATTGGCCATGAAGGGGCGCGCGCTTCCACATCGAACTGCTGCCCGCCTCCCGTCGCCTTCGGACTGGAACACGGTCGCAATACCAAAGTGGCAGCCAACAAAGGCAGCCCGCTGCGCCCGCTGAACAAAGTCGCCTCCGGCGGCGAACTGGCGCGCATCAGCCTCGCCCTGCAAGTCGTCACCAGCCAATAACCCAAACGCCGACCCTGATTTTCGACGAAGTGGACACCGGCATCGGCGGCGGCGTGACCGAAACGGTGGGCCGCCCTCGAGGAGCCTCGGCAGGAAACGCAAGTGCAGTGCTGTTACCCACCTGCCCCAAAGTGGCGGCCTGCGGCGAGACAGCGTGGCAGGTCAGGGAAAAACAGCGAGGGCGAGCAAACCGTCAGCAGCATCCGCGTACTCTCCGCCGAAGAACGGGTGGAAGAAATCGCCCGTATGCTCGGCGGCGAAACCTCACCGCCACCACGCGCAGCCATGCCGCCGAACTGCTGGAAATGGCGGCACGCTGAACAATGACGCCGCATACGGTCAGGCCGTCTGAAAAGCGGGTTTCCCGAACATTTTCAGACGGCCTGAAATGTAATATCGGGGTTTGCCCTTTTCCATCCACGGAAACGAAAATGAACAAAAATCGGAATCTTCCTGGCACTGACTTTCGGCTGCGCCCTGCCCGCCGCCGCAGAATGCCTGATCGGCCCGAACGGCATCGGCGGCGTCTCACTCGAGCAGAACCGGAAACAGGTCAGTGCAGAAACTTTCCCAAAAGCGAAATTCAAACGGGAAAGTGATGCCGAAGGTGCGGCGCTGTCGACATCACACTGTCCAAGATATTACCGTGTCGGCCCATTTGAACGGCGACGACGATCCCGATGCGCCTTTGCGGCTGAATAAGAAAAATTATCTGGCTGGGCACTTCCTCCCCCGGCCTGCCGCACCGCTTCCGGCATCCGCCCGGGCATGAAAAATCTCAAGATGCGGAAGCAAAACTGGGCAAGCTCAAACGCATCAGCCTGTCGCGAAATCGAAATGCGCGAAACCGCCGAATTTTACCTGCATGCCGAAACAGATGACGTTTCCGAGTCGAAAGGGGGCGGGGAATTTATGCGGATCAAGACAAACATACTGAACCAAACCCGTCGCTATCGCAAAAACCTCCCGCATAGAAACCATTTCCGTTTCATCATATTGATTCGCCACGACAACCAACCCGAAAGATAGCGGATGGAGCAGAATCATCATTGGCGGCGTATGCAGCTGCAGCCTGAGCAGTACGGATAATACGGCAAGGCGGGGCAACGCCGCACCGAGTTTCAATTCAATCCACATATAAACCCGCTCTGCCGCCACTACGTTCGACGTGCACCTCATGATACGCCGCGAATGCCCAAAACTCATCAAATCATCGAACGCCATTGGCAACGCCCCAACCTGTTTTTATCTTTCCTGCTCAAACCCTTGATCCAAAGCTGTTTGCCAAAATTGCGGCGAAACGGCGCGATGATTTCGTTTCAGGCCGTCTGAAAAGCGAAAAAGCTGCCCGTGCCTGTGGTCGTGGTCGGCAATATCCGTGCAGGCGGGACGGAAAACGCCGATTGTCGCCGCGCTGGTGTCGGGTTTGCGGATGCGCATGCGTCGGCATCATCGAGCAGGCTACAGGCGCAAGAGCGCAGACGGGTCGTATTGAATGCTGAGAGCTCGTGCGGAAGATGCGGGCGACGAGCTTTGCTGCTGTTCCGCAAAACCGGCGCGCCGACGGCGGGCGGCAGCCCGTGCGAGGCAGGCAGGGCGTTGCTGGCGGCGCATCCCGACATCGGGCTGATTGTGGCGGACGACGGTTTGCAGCATTGCGCCCTGCGGCGGATGTGGAAATCGCGGCGTTTCCGGCGGCGGATACGGGCGGATCGGATTTGGATTTGCTACGCCCAGCGGCAGTTTGCGCGAACCTTTGTCGCGGCTGGATTTGGTGGATGCGGTCGTCGTCACGGCGGTCAAGGCGATGCGCTCGTTTGCGCCAGTCTGAAAACATGTTTCACAGCCGCATCGAAACGGGACGATTTACCGTTTGAACCAGCCGTCCGAAATACTGGATACAGGCCGTCTGAAAAACAAACCGTCGCCGCCGTGGCAGGGCATGTCGCTAACCGGAGCGTTTTTTGATTCGCGTGCGAACATGGGCATCACGTTGAACCAACCAACCGCCGCTTCGACCGTGCCGGACATCGCTGCGGCAGACTTGCCCGGATGCGGACTGCGGTGATATTACGGAAAAAGGATGCGGTCAAGTTTTCAGACGGTCTCCAATCTGAACCATGTATGGGTGTTGCCCATTTGCGCGATAATCGAACCTGATTTGGCGGGTGCACAGCGTATTTGGAGCAGTTAAGGTGCGCCACGAAGGGGCCGTCTGAAAATATTCTGCGTAGGTCGGGCATTCATGCCTGTAAGCCGTCTTATTTGGGAAACATCGTCTGAACATTTGTATTTTTGTTTTAGAAGAAGGAAGATAAGTGAAAACCCTATTTATGCCTTACTGTCTTTTGCATTGTGTGTAACGCATTTGCCGCCCCTTAGCGATGCGTCGCTGGAGCGTCTGTTTGAAAGTGCAGAAGATGGATGCCCTGTTGCCATTGATCTTTCCAAACCGGCGACTGACAACCGATCCGAATGCGCAGAAAATTTTGAAAGATGCGTAGCGGAGCAACGTCCGCAGTTGGAAGCGATCTTGAAAAGTATGCAAACCAATCGTTGCCAATCAGCACGCCATAAGTGCGCGCCCAGTGCGTAAAGAAAGCGACTTTGGGGCATGAAAGACGGTTTATACGCAAGAAGAAAGTTAACGTTGATTGACTTTACACAGCAGCACGGCGGTAGGTCAATCCGATAATGAACTATTTCGCCGCGCTATCTTGAGCAACGGTGAGACCTGCAGTGGATATCCTTGCCCGGCAAAACCGCAAATCAACCAAAGCGCAAACCTGGACGTGAAATCCGCCAAATCGCTTAAAAGCGAAATCTGCCCAAGCCTGCATAAACAGCGCTCGCTGCGGAAAAAATAGCGCCGCGGGTCGTCGGCAAGTAAAGCAGAACTTTCGCCAAAACAGGCAAAGCGAGCTTCTTCGCCATCAAACCCTGAAAGAAACCCCCATGGATATCAGACATCCTCGTCTCGCCCGTGTACCAAAAGGGCGAGGCTGAATATCATCCGGGACAAACAGGAATCGTGGAGCCGTCAGGCGAAGCTTGCCTATCCGATTAAAGACGGCATTCTATATGCTGGAAAACGAAGCGTCGGCGTTGAGCGAAGAAGGAACTCAAGCATGACCGAATTTGTCGTATTGATTCCGGCGGCTGGATCTCATCGCGCGTCTGCCCGGAAAAAGCCTTTGCGGATATCCACGGCAAACCGATGGTCGTGCGCGTTGCCGAACAGGCGGCAAAAAGCAAAGGCGGGCGCGCGTCGTCGTTGCCACCGACCATCCTGATATTCAGACGACCTGTCAGGCGCACGGGCGTCGAAGTCGCCGCGACGTCAAACCGGCACGAAAGCGGCACGACCCGCCTTGCCGAAGCCGCCGCCGCACTGAAACTGCCGCAACATCTGGTGGTCGTCAACGTACAGGGGCGATGAACCGCTGATTGCCCTGAACTCATCGACCGCACCGCCGAAGTCTTGGTAGAAAACAACGCAAATGGCGACCGCGGCTATGTCGAATTGCACGATTTCGACGAATTTATGCAATCCCAACGTCGTCAAAGTCGTCCTCGATAAAAACCGCAACGCCATCTACTTCAGCCGCGCCCCGATTCCCTATCCGCGCGGATGCCAGCGCGCGCCGAAAAACGCGAATTGCCCGCCGAAACCGCCGTCCTGCGCCATATCGGCATCTACGCTTACCGCGCCGGCTTCCTGCAACGCTACGCCGAAATGAGCGTCTCGCCGCTGGAAACCATCGAATCGCTGGAACAACTGCGCGTCCTGTGGCTATCGGCTACCCGATTGCCGTCGAAACCGCCAGCAGCCCCGCCAGCCGGTGTGGATACGCAAGAGGATTTGGACAGGGTTAGGGCGTGCTTCGAGGTCGTCTGAAACGAGCGAAGCGAGTTTCGCCATCGAGATCGAGTCGCAGTCTTTCGAAAATCCGGCATTTCGGGGATTGTTCGCGAGTCAAGCCCGCGCTACGGACTCGCTTGAATTCTGCTCATCAGGAATTGCCATGAAACGCAGCATCATGATATTTTCTATCCTGCATCGCCCTGCCTGTTTGCGCCGCCGATTTTTCCGCGTACGTCTCAAAAGGCTGGAAAAATCATCAAAAGCGTGGAGAGGACGATTTAACGGCGACAATCAAAGCCGATGCCGTTTGGTGCTGCAAAAGCAAAGACAAGGCAAACATCATCCCAAACGATTATATGGGACCACCTGAGTGGATACCAATCCGAGGATGTTGACAGTATTGTTCGAAACAGGCAGGCGGTTTGGCAAGACGGCTGTCGAAAAACACAACGCTGATTCCGCCTGAAAGCGCAGTAAAGATAATGGCTGTCTTGGCACGACCCGCTTTTCTCGATCTATCCATCGATAAAGGTCGTCTGAAACTCCGCTTTGAATGGTTTTGCAGTTGCGGAAGCTGGTGGATGGGTGACAGTGACTACCATTCGTTACCAAAACGACGCGCTTTCTCCTGATTGGGTATTCATCACTTACGAACATCACAGAGCTTCAGGGCGAAATTAAGAGTACAGCGACAATTATCTCGACTGGGAAAGAAGAGAACAACAGGCGGCAATGTGTTCGCTCTGTTGAAAGACCGTCCGAAAGTCAAATGGGAAAGATTGAAAAAGAAACTCATTATTTGGATGAGCTCTATCAATATCCAACAGATTGAGATAGGCCGTCTGAAAATCGATGAGGCGTAAAAGCTGTTTTTCAGTAAACACCAAACCTGATCATCCGTTTTACCCAAAACACCGATAGAAAGTCTTTATGCTGATTTACGCCATTTTGAGCTCATGAAGAGCAAAACCGCGTCGATGTTGCCCTGCTTATTTTTCAAAACAACTGCTAATAACTTAACCATGCAATGCTGAAAAATGGAAACGCATGAGTTGTTAGTCATTTCGTCATCGTACTTTCAAACCGTATTTTTGATTTAAATTCATTTTGAAAGATTCAAGATTATGTCACATCCACATTATCGGTATCGGCGGCACGTTTATGGGCGGGTTGCCGCCATTGCCAAAGAAGCGGGGTTCAAAGTCAGCGGTTGCGACGCGAAGATGTATCCGCCGATGAGCACCCAGCTCGAAGCCTTGGGCATAGACGTACACGAAGGCTTCGATGCCGCGCAGTTGGACGAATTTCAAAGCCGACGTTTACGTTATCGGCAATGTCGCCAAGCGCGGATGGATGTGGTTGAAGCGATTTTGAACCGCGGCCTGCCTGCATATTTCCGGTCCGCAATGGCTGTCGGAAAAACGTGCTGCACCATCATTGGGTACTCGGCGTGGCGGGGACGCACGGCAAAACGACCACCGCGTCCATGCTCGCATGGGTTCTGGAATATGCCGGACTCGCGCCGGGCTTCCTTTATCGGCGGCGTACCGGAAAACTTCAGCGTTTCCGCCCGCCTGCCGCAAACGCCGCGTCAAGACCCGAACAGCAAATCGCCGTTTTTCGTCATCGAAGCCGACGAATACGACACCGCCTTTTTCGACAAACGCTCCAAATTCGTGCATTACCGCCCGCGTACCGCCGTGTTTAGAACAATCTGGAATTCGACCACGCCGACATCTTCGCCGATTTGGGGCGCGAGTACAGACCCAGTTCCACCACCTCGTGCGCACCGTGCCGTCCGAAGGCTTAATCGTCTGCAACGGACAGCAGCAAAGCCTGCAAGACACTTTGGACAAAGGCTGCTGGACGTCTGTAGAAAAATTCGGCACCGAACACGGCTGGCAGGTTGGCGAAGTCAATGCCGACGGCTCGTTCGACGTATTGCTTGACGGCAAAAAGCCGGACACGTCGCATGGGATTTGATGGGCGGACACAACCGCATGAACGCGCTCGCCGTCATCGCCGCCGCACGTCATGCCGGAGTCGATATTCAGACGGCCTGCGAAGCCTTGAGCGCGTTTCAAACGTCAAACGCCGCATGGAAATCAAAGGCACGGTAAACGGCATCACCGTTTACGACGACTTCGCCCACCATCCGACCGCCATCGAAACCACCATCGAGGGCCTGCGCCAGCGCGTCGGAAACGCACGCATTCTCGCTCGTCCTCGAGCCGCGTTCCAACACCATGAAACTCGGCACCATGAAAGCCGCCCTGCCCGAAAGCCTCAAAGGTGCCGACCAAGTGTTCTGCTACGCCGGCGGTGTGGACTGGACGTCGCCGAAGCCCTCGCGCCTTTGGGCGGCAAGCTGCACGTCGGCAAGACTTTGATGCCTTCGTCGCCGAAATCGTAAAAATGCCGAAGCAGGGCGACCATATTTTCTGGTGATGAGCAACGGCGGTTTCGGCGGGATACACGGGAAGCTGCTGGAAGCTTTGAAATAAGGTTGGTTGAAATTTTGAATGTATTGAGGCCGTCTGAAAACCGAGTTTGGTTTTCAGACGGCCTTGTTATCTGCGCGATTTCGATGGGTTGCCTGGGTTGTTGAAGTTCACGCTTAGGGTTCGTTTGAAAAAGCCATAGATTCGACTACTGACATCCGGCGGCATATTCGATATTCCTGTCGTTTCAACCATAGCCCAGAATATACAAAAGGCCGTCTGAAACGGTTTCAGACGGCCTTTTACTTTTCAAACCCTCTTTATTTAACCGCAACCGCCGCATTTGCCGCAGCCGCTGCTGCAATCGCGTTTTTCGGTTTGAATACGAATTTCCGCAAGAGGAAGAATACGCGGGCGAGCATAATCACGCCGACGATAATATATTGAGTCGTAACGATTGTATCCATTTAGTTGTTTGGTAAACCACAAAATGCGGCGAAGTGCTCATCAGGAACAAATAACCCTGGTAATCATCACCATACTTTTTGTGGATTTGGTTTCGCGTTTAATCACAGCCAATGTCGCGGCACATGGGGCGTACGATACCAAGCCAGGAGGCGAAGGCGGTCAGCAGGCCCTCAGTTGTTGTGTACGATCGGAATCAGCGCGTTTTTGTACGGCGTCTTCAGACGACGCGCTGACGGAATAGACCGTTCCCAGCGCGGCAACGACGACTTCACGCGCGGCGATGCCCGGAATCATGGCGATACACATTTCCCAAGTGAAGCTCAGATCGGGAGCGAACAGCGGCTGGATGGTATGCCGATCATGCGCGGCGAGGCTGTAATCGATTGCGGCCCCGGTCGCGCCTGCGAGGCGGTTGCGGCTAGCTGACCAAGCCCCTACAAAAACCACGGTCAGCGCGAAGATAATCGTACCGGCGCGTTTCAGGAAGGCTTTGACCCTGTCCCACAGGCTGGTGATGATGTGTTTGAAGTTGGGCGTACGGAAGGTCGGCAGCTCCATCAATAGGGGAATTGCTGCACGTTGCCTTTTCGACTCGTGCCAAGCGTTTCATGATATATGCCGCCAGTGCAGCCGACAGGATGCCTGCGAGATAGAGGACGAACAGCGTCAGCCCTTGCAGATTGAAGATTCCGCCTACTGTGCGGTCAGGAATGACGGCGGCGATAATCAGCGCGTACACGGGCAGCCGCGCGGAACAGGTCAGCAACGGGGCGACGGCGATGGTAACGAGGCGTTCGCGCGGGTCATTAATCGTACGCGCCGACATCACGGCGGGGACGGCGCAGGCGAAACTCGACAGGAGCGGGATGAACGAGCGTCCGGACAGGCCGCTTTTCGCCATCACGTTATCCAACAGGAACGCCGCGCGCGGCAGGTAGCCTGAGATCTTCCAAAAGCAGGATGAAGGCGAACAGAATCGTAATCTGCGGCAGGAATACCAACACGCTGCCCATACCGGCAAGTACGCCGTTGACGAGCAAGTCGTTGAGGATGCCCGGCTCCCATGTTTCGCGCTGCACCCATTCGCCCAGCGCGGTAAAGCCGCCTTCAATGGCGTCCATAATCGGCGCCGCCCATGCGTAAACCGCTTGGAACACCATAAACAGGATCACCAGCAGCATAATGCATGCCCCAGACGGGGTGCAGCACGATGTCGTCGAGTTTTTTGTGCCATGCGGGCAGCGTCATCTGGGTGCGTACCACTTGTGCCAAAATCGATTCGACTTCTTGATAAAGTTTGTCGCTATCCAGCGCATCGAGCGTGCGTTCGGCAGAGCAGCGGGCTGGCGGGGAAGGTGCGTTTGCGCGGCAGCTTCGCCACGGCTTCGCGCACGCCTGTACGCCCGACGCGCTCACTGCAACTGTCGCAAAACAGGTGCATCCAACAACTCGCTCGGTTTGGCCGCATCGATATTCAAGCCCTTCTGCGGGCAACGTCGCTCATGTTCAGCGACACCACCATAGGCAGTCCCAGCGTTTTCAGTTCCAAAATCATGCGCAGGGTCATTCGCAGGTTGGTCGCGTCGGCAACGGCAATAATGGCATCGGGCGGAATGCCCATCTGCCCACCATTACATCTTTCGCCACCGCTTCGTCGGGCTGGTCGTGCGCAGGCTGTATGTGCCCGGCAAGTCGATAATGCGGACGGCCTCGTCGTCGAGGAAGCGCCTCGCGCTTATCGACCGTTACGCCCGGATAATTTGGCCACCTTGGCATGTGAGCCGGTCAAACCGTTGAACAAAAACGGTTTTGCCGCAGTTTGGCGCGCCAATCAAGGCAAAATAGCTAGTTCCATGAATTGGACTCTCTTTTTGATTGTTTGATAGTGGATTAAAATTTAAACCAGTACGGCGTTGCCTCGCCTTGCCGTACTATTTGTACTGTCTGCGGCTTTGTCGCCTTGTCCTGATTTAGTTTAATCCACTATAAGTTTGAAGTCGGATTTTTGGGGAAAGGCTTTTGAATGGCGTTTCAGACGGCCCAAGGCCGTCTACGAAAGGATGGGACAATCAAATTGATTTACCCTGCCGCATTTTCGGAATACGAAGCGATGCCTGTGTACGGCGGTCAGCCGTCAATCACATGACATAATCTTTCCCGCTTCTTCCTGCCGCCGCAACGAGAATTGCGACTGGTTGCCCAGCCGCACGGCAAACGGACCTCGTCCGAATCCACCGACGGCAATCACCTGCAACGGCATTCCGCTTGAAAGCCCAAGTCGGCAAGACGGCGCGCTAACCAGTGGGTCGAGTTCGCCGAAAATCGGATTGAGCGACAATAGAATCAATGTGCGCGACTGCGCCTTTACTGAGTTTTTGTGATAAAGGTGATGGCAGATATGGGGGTTACTTTCGGTGTCGATTAAAAACAAACGGCCTGGAAAGACGAATCCGACGCGGGGAAGGATAAGGACCTATCCCGCCGCCCGCTCCCGCAAAAAGATAATTTTAATTATTTGCTGCTTTTTATTTTCGCTATGATAATAAATCTTGTTCGTGATCAACTCCAAGAGCTGCCAAAAACCCTGATTTCAGACGGCCTCTTGCGGCAAACTCAAAAAGAGGAATGATTCGTCGGAAAAACAGGGAGCACTATTGATGGGATTTCCGTTTTTGATGTTTCATAAAAACAGTGGAGACAAAAGGACAAATGATGAAAAATCTACACCGCCGCAGAAATGCGCGAACACGAACAAAATGGCAGTGCTCGACAAAGGCACGACTTTCGAGCAACTAATGGAAAACGCGGGGACGAGCCGCAGCGCCGACCTGCTGCGAAGGCGGCCCCAGGCTGGCGGGTGCTGATTGTGTGCGGCAAAGGCAACAACGGCGGCGACGGCCTGGTGATGGCGCGGATACTGCAGGCGCACGGCTGGCGGGCGGACATCCTGTTTGCCGCCGGAGAAAAACTATCCGAACTGGCGGGATTAAACCGCAGCCAGCTGCACGGGTTTGACGGCATAGGCTTGATTACCGCCGAAGACTTGGCAGGCCGTCTGAAAACGGGTTACGAGCGTGATTATCGAAGGCATCTTCGGCACAGGCTTCGGCGGCAGGCGCCCGCCGGCATCTGCCGCAATCTGCCGCCCTGCTGGAATCAATCGGACGGCCTGAAAATCGCGCTGGACATCCTGACTGGGCTGAACTGCACACGAGAAGCGGATACGGATACCTTCCGCGCCGACCGAGCTACTACACCTTCGCCGCCTACAAACCGGCGCACCTGGGCGGGAAGCGGTGAAAACATACCGCGGCGAAATCGTCTGCTTTGGACATCGGACATCGATTAAGGTTGCAAAGATGCAGAGGCCGTCTGAAGATTGTTTTTCAGACGGCCCCGCCCTACCCCCGCATTGTTTTTATCTTTCAACGCTTTCCATCCAGCGATTTCAACCATTCCAGCTTCGCCGATTTTGATTTGTGCTCGCGGGACGTACGTAGAAATCGGTTCGTCAAGCCGTCGGGCATATAGCTTTCGCCGGCGGCGCTGGGCAGTCTCGGTTCGTCGGGCGTAGCGGTATTCGCGTCCGTAGCCCAATTCTTCATCAACTTGGTCGGGGCGTTGCGCAGGTGGACGGGCACTTCGTCGCTGGCGTTTTCGACGAAGCGGCGCATAGTTGTATGCCTGTAGCCCGCGTTGGATTTTGGCGGCGGCGGCAAGGTACAGCACGGTTTGCGCCAGTGCGAGTTCGCCTTCGGGCGAGCTTCAAGCGTTCGAAAAGTAGCGGCGGCATCGTTGGCGATTTGAAGGCGCGGGTCGGCAAGCCCGATGTCCTCCCGACGCCATGCGCACGATGCGGCGGGCAGGACGCGGGTCGGTGCCGCCGTCGAGCATACGGCAGAACCAATACAATGCGGCGTTGATGCGAACCGCACAGCAGATTTGTGCAGGGCGAGATTTGGCTAGAAACTCGCCGCCTTTGTCGAAACGGCGGATTTGCGCGCCCAAAGCCGTCGGCGAGAAATTCGGCGATAAGGTTTTCAGACGGCGTGTATCGGCGGCGCAAAGTTGTTCCAACAATTCAACACCGGCGCATCGCCGTCGGCGGTATTGACGAGCAGCTCCTGCGCATCGGCTTCAATCGTGAAATCCCGGTATTCGGGCAAATGCCAATACTGGCAATCAGCTTTTGAGGTCGTCCGAAGACAAAGATTACAAACATACACCTGCGCGCGGCTCAGCAGCGCGGGATTGACTTTCAAACGACGGATTTTCAGTAGTCGCGCCGATAAAGGTCGCAAATCCGCTTTCGACATGGGCAAAACGCGTCCTGCTGCGCCTTGTTGAAGCGATGGACTTCATCGACAAACAAAATCGTCGCGTCCCTGCTGCAAAAGCGGATTTCGCCTTTATCGATTGCCTCGCGTATGTCCTTCACGCTGAAAACACGGCGGAAACAGGCCTGGGCATTGAAACTGCTGCCAAAAATCCGCGCCAACGTCGTTCTTGCCTCACGCCCTGGCGGCCCCCAGCAACATAGAATGCGGCTTCGCCTTCCACCGCCGACGCGCAGCGGCTTGCCTTCGCTGCGATTAAAATGCTGCTGCCCGATAACATCATCAAGCGCATGTGCGGGCGCAGGCGTTCGGCAAGCGGCGCATCGGGTTGGCGGGGTGAAAGAGGTCGGACATGGCGGATTTCCGTGAAAGAGGGTTTCAGACGGCCTCATTATACCGCTGCCCGCAATCGGTGGCACGGCGACGGCTTTCGGGTACAATATGACTTTGCCCTGCCGGATAACGGCGATTTTTTCGAATTGACAAACAGCGAAACAATAGGAAGAAATTGTTAGCAATGATAACGGCAGCCGCCCTGCTCGGAGGCTGTGCGAGCGACGGCAATATGGGCCTTTATAGTGGCGGTTTCGGCAGCGGCGGCGGTCAGGATGTAGCCGGCATCGGCAGCTCGGTACTAAAAACCGTTATCGACGGACAATGCCGCACCGAGCTGGAACAACCGTAACGAATGGCGCATGATTGCTTTGAGCATGAGCGCGGAACGCCAACGCCAGTGGGGAAGACAGAATCGCGGCTGTGTGAGCGAAGACGCGCTGAACCAGGTCAGCGTGGCTGACCTGACTTCCATGCTGGATACCAGCAGCCGCAATCAGGCCGTGGCGAAAATCACCGCTCGCACGGTAACATCCTGCGTGAAAACGTATTTACAGACTCCTAAACCTTTTCAGACGGCCTTTGAGGCCGTCTGAAAATACGATTCGAGAAAAAGTGAAATATATCAGCACACGCGGCGCAACCGACCGCAAAACCTTCGGCGAAGTCCTGCTTATGGGGCTGGCATCCCGACGGCGGCCTGATGCTGCCGGAACATTATCCGCTAAATCGACCGCGCGGCCTTAGACAAATGGCGCGGTTTGCTTTATGCCGATTTGGCGTTTGAAATCATGCGCCTGTTTGCCACCGACTATTCTCGAAGGCGACCTGCGCGCCATCATCAACCACACTCACACCGCCGAAGCCTTTCGGCAATGTGAAAATCACCCCCGTGCGCACCCTTTCAGACGGCCTGAAAATCCAAGCCCCGTCCAACGGCCCCACACTGGCCTTCAAAGACATGCTAGTGCAGCTTTTTGGGCAACGCCTTCGAATATGTTTTGAAACGCGAAGGGCAAACCCCTGACATCGTCGGCGCCACCAGCGGCGACACCGGTTCGGCCGCCGAATCACGCTCCCTGCGCGGCAAGGAAGGCATCCATGCATGTCATGATGTCGCCGGGAAGGCAAAAATGAGCGCGTTCCAACGCGCGCAGATGTACAGCCTGCAAGACGAAAAAGCATCCCACAACATCGCTGTGGACGACATGTTTGACGACCGCCAGGACTATTGTAAAGCTATTCAAAACGATGCCGCCTTCAAAGAGAAATCACCGCATCGGCACGGTCAGCGGCATCAACTGGGGCGCGGTGATGGCACGAGGTGGTTTACTACTCGCCGGCTATTTTCAAAAGCGACAAAGAGCAATCGACGAACCGTCAGCTTCTGCGTGCCCAGCGGCAACTTCGGCAAAGCGTTCGCGCCGGCACATCGCCAAACAAATGGGCTCGCCTATCCGCCGCCTGATGGTCGCCACCAACGAAAACGACGTATTGGACGAGTTTTTTCAAAACCGGTTCCTACCGTCCGCGCACCGCCGCGCACACCCACGTTACCTCAGCCCGTCGATGGACATTTCCGAAAGCGTCCAACTTCGAACGCTTCATTTTCGACCTGACCGGACGGGATGCGGCGGAAATCGAAACGCTGTGGGCGGAAGTCAGCGCAGGCAAAGGCTTCAACCTCGCCTTCGCGCTGGACAAAATCCGCAATGAATACGGCTTTGTTTCCGGCAAAAAGCCTGCACCGCGACCGCCTGGCCGTCATCAAACAGGTTTCGAGCAGGACGGCGAACTCATCGACCCGCATGCCCGCCGACGGCGTGAAAGCCGTCGCGAATTGCGCGAGGCAGGCGAAACCGTCGTTTGCCTGAAACTGCGCTGGCGGCAAATTTGCTGACACCATCCGCGCGAAAGCGGTCAGCGACGTGGACATCCCGCGTCCGGCCAAACTGCAGGGTTTGGAAGATTTGCCGCAGAAGGTGCAGAACGTACCGAATCAGGCCGACGCAGTAAAAGAAATTATCCGCAACGTGTTAGATTAAGATGCAGATAACATAAAAAGATACGGACACCAACCATACCAATGCCCCAAACTTTGCTGTCGAACTTACCCGGCTCTGCCGCTCAGCAAAGTAACAATATCGCGCGCTATACACTTTCAGACGGCAGGACTGTTTGGATACGTAAAGCTAAACCGCATAATCCCTGCCTGGCGTACGCACCACTGGGTATGATTACCAAACCGCTCCATTTAGGAGTACTAAAGCCTGTACCAAAACTTAGGTGGAGAAAAAGCGATTGCAGTTGAATCAACCCGCCTACGTACGCTTTTGATATGGCCGGTATCCGCGTACCAGAATTACTGCTGCCGTACAGAGCAACGCCCCTGATGATGGGTAATTTGACCGGTATCGCACTTTGACGTCCGCATCGAACAAGAAGCTGAGAGGGGCATTTGGACGCATGGGAAGCAGGATTGTCGGCAATCGAAGACGTGCATCGGCGCGGGCAATTCTAAGTCAGGCTTTCGCCCGCAACTGCATGATAGACAGCGATAAAAATCTCTTCCTCGATTTTTGAGGACGACCCGTCCGAAGTATTGACCTTGGAGAATGCCAAAGCCGGGATTGGTTGTGCTATCTCGCATCTCGACTTCGTTACTGTTAAAAAGCTACGGTTTGCTGAAACAGGCGTCGGTTTTATGGCAGCGACAAACTGTTGGAACAATCGAAACAGTGCAAAAACTGGTATTGCAAACGTGCAGTACCACGCTGGATACATTGCATAAGTCATTCTGTATTGGGGGCGGGATGCACTGAGGCTGGCTGCACCTAACCACCTTTATTTATATTGGCCGATAGTTATTTTTTGAACAGGATTCCCAATATAGAAAAAATAAATGCTGTATTGATTTCCTATTTGTTTATTCTCAGATAAGGCCGTCTGAAAAATCCCGAAACTGTATTTTCAGACGGCGCCTATCTCAGGACAACACAGCTTCAAGGTTTAATCGTTTTGTACCGTTGATTTTCAGGCCGTCAGTTTCAAATCGTCGGTTTTGCCGCTGTCAGTGTAAGTGATTTGGCCGGAATGTTGCCGAACGCGGGCGCGAAGGAATAGTTCACGATGTCGTCGCCGCGTTTGACTCGGTAGTTGTCGATAGTGGTTTTTGCCGCCGTTGAACGCATATTGCGTCGAACCGGTTTTTCACCAGCCCGCTGACATTATAGACGCGCTTGCCGTTGGTGATTTTCAGGCCGGCGGGAGTTTGCCGTCGGTGGCGGCCAGCTGCCACGATGCAGGGCGAACAGGTCGAGGATTTGTCCGGCGACGTTTTCGGTTTGCAGTTCGCCGCTTTTGCCGTAGGTGATTTTGCCGCCGCGAATTTGGCTTCGGCAGCAGGTTTTGCCTTTGCGGATGTCTCCCGAATAGCTCGGTGCAGGCTGGTTGCCGTGGATGGTGCCGCCGCTCGAAGCGGAAGTTGTCACATCGGCACTTTTGATGACGGAAACGATGCGGTAGCTGCTCGCTGCGGCTGAACGTCGCGGTTGCCGGAATGCCGTAAGAGCCGCTGGTACGTCAAATTCCGCACTTTGCGGCGGTTCTGGCTGCCGAGGCAGGCGGTGCGCGGTCAGGAGTGCCAGCGCGGCGGGCAGATAGGGAAATAGGTTTCATGCATGGGTCCTCTCGGTGCTGCACCCTGCTTCAGGTGGAAGATTGCTTTCTTCAGACGACTCTCCCGGCATAAGGCAGGCCGTCTGAAAACGGATGTTTAAAATATTCAAATCAGGGAAACTTGGCAGTAACGCTGCCGCCATCGAATGTGCGGGCGTATTCGGCGCAGCGCGTTTTCAGCGGCGTTTTTATCACGGTTGAGTAGCATTTCAGGGTCGAACGCGGCTTTGATGCCCCAAAAGGCGGCGCGTTCCCCTTCGCCGAATTGGGCGCACATGCTGTCGATTTTTCCAGCCCTACCCTGTGTTCGCCGTAATAGATGCTGCCGAGCTGCACGCAGCGGCGCAGGATTTCGCACCAGAGAGGCTCGGCGCGCGTACCATTCGCCCGCCTGATTGTCGAACAGGATGACGTATACTGCCGTCTCCCGCATGGAAAACGCTGATGCATTGCAGGCGGTAGTTTCTTCGACAGCCCATCGGTAAACCAGCATTTTCGCCGATCTTCCGCCCTGCGGATGGTGCCGTCCATGTAATACAGAATCGGGCTAGGCGGCGGCGGCGGGGAAGACGGATTTTGCGGCCCGCCCAAATGGCGGTACGTTCGATTTCGCTGCGTCGACACTTTCAGGCCGGTTGCAGCCGGCGCGGCTCAGGATGCGCCGTATTTTACTCGATTTCGCTTCAACCTCTTCGACCATGCCGTCGGATTCGGCACAGTAGCGTGCTTCGCTATGGTCGAATCCGGCATGCGAAAGTAATCCATCGGCGCGGGTGGACGCGCCGTCCATCATTTTCCAGCCTGGCTGGAATGATGCTTCGGCAATAATATGGCCACCGCCTGCGCCTGCTTTGCCCATATCGGCAAACGAGGCTTGGATGACGTGCGCGGTTTGCGGCTCGGGCAGAAGTCTCAATACGACTTCGGTAACGGCGGCAAACATGCCTTCGCTGCCGATAAAACAGCGGCAGCAACCAAGCCCGGGCGTCATCATACGCTTCGCCGCCCAGTTCGATGATGCCGCCGTCCATCAATATGGCGCGTATTTTCAACACACTGTGGCGTGGTCAGCCGTATTTCAAACAGTGCAGGCCGCCGGCGTTTTGCGCGATGTTGCCGCCATGGTGCAGGCAAGCTGGCTGGACGGGTCGGGGGCGCAGAAAAGCGTATAGGCGCGGCAGCATCGGAAACGGCCTCGTGCAGCCGGGTTCCACCGTGGCGGTGCGCGCCTGCGGGTCGATTTTCAAAATGCGGTTAAATCCGCGCCATCGCCAGCAAAGCCTGTCGGGCGTACCGTGCTGCCGTGCCGTCAAACCCTGTGCCCAGCACCGCGCACGGTAACGGTATCCCCAGCCCGAACAGGTTTGCAGAACGGCCTGCACCTCGCGCTTCGGTTTTCCGGCAGGGCGACGGCCAGCGGCGGGCGGGTGAAACGGTCAGCGCGTCGCATCTCGTAGGCTTTCAGTTCGTTTTCCGCCGTCAGTAGGTCATGCCGTCCAGCGCGCCGCGCAGGATTTCCCTGCAACATAGGCGCGTTGTTCGGCATTGAGGCGGTTTGCGGGGCGAGTTCCTGCATGGCGGTCTCGCATTCGGGGACAAGCGGGCAGTAGAGTCCATTGGCGGATGCTTGCAAAACCGCATCCGAGCTTTGCCGACCCGCCGTTATTTTTTCAGACGGCTCCAATTAGCCGAAACGGGCTTTTTCGGCTAAAATGCGCAGCTATTTGCCTTTTCTATTTTCAAAGGCCGTCTGAAAGAAATGATTTGACCGGAAACCTGCTTTCAGACGGCCCAAAACCCATAGTAGAACGAAATGAAAATATCCGAAATTTCTCCATCATCGCCCACATCGACCACGGTCCACTCGCCGACCGCTTCATCCACCTGCGGCGGCTTGGAAAACCGCGAAATGAGTTCGCAGGTTTTGGACAGCATGGACATCGAAAAAGAGCGCGGCATCACGATTAAGGCGCAAACCGCCGCGCTGAACTACAAAGCCAAAAACGGCGAAACCTACCTGCTGAACCTGATTGACACTCCCGGACACGTGGACTTTTCCGGCGAAGTGCGTCGCGCAGTCTGTCCGCCTGCGAGAGCGCGCCTTGGTGGTGGACGCATCGCAGGGCGTGAGCGCAAACCGTACCAACTGCTACACGGCGATTGATTTGGGCGTGGGAAGTCGTGCCCGTGCTGAACAAAATCGACCTGCCCCGCCGACCCCCGACCGCGTGGCTGCAGTGAAATCGAAGACATCATCGGCATCGACGCGGTGGGCGCGGTCACCCGCTCCGCCAACCCATGGCCGGGCGTGGAGACGTGCTGGAAGAAATCGTGGCAAAATCTCGCCCGAAGGCGACGAAAACGCGCCGCTGCAAGCCGTGGATTATCGACTCGTGGTTCGACAACTATGTCGGCGTGGTGATGCTCATCCGCGTGAAAAACGGCCGTCTGAACTGAAAGACAAAAGTGCGCTTTATGTCCACTCAAGGCCGAAAGCCAAGTGGAACAGCTCGGCGTGTTCACCCCAAAATCATTAAACAAACAAGAAGCTAAAAAGCAGGCGAAGTGGGCTTCCATCACCGGCGTGAAGGAGCTTGGGCCAAGCTAAAGTGGGCGATACGGTAACGCTGGTGCAAAACCCCGCTTCCGAGCCGCTGCCCGGCTTCAAAGAAGTGCAAAAGCCGGATTCGCCGGCCTGTATCCCGTGGAAAGCCACGACTACGAAGCCCTGCGTGACGCGCTGGAAAAACTGCACTCAACGACGCTTCGCTGAAATTCGAGCCGGAAGTATCGCAAAGCATTAGGGCTTCGGCTTCCGCTGCGGATTTTGGGCTTGCTGCACGGAAATCGTGCAGGAACGCTTGGAACGCGAATTCGACACTGGATTTGATTACCACCGCGCCGACCGTCGTTTACGAAGTGATTCTGAAAAACGGCGAAAAATCGACGTGGAAAACCCATCCAAAACTCCCCGACATCGCTACCATCGACACGATTATGGAGCCGATTATCACCGCCACCATCCTCGTGCCACAGGATTATGTCGGCAACGTGATGACGCTGTGCAACCAAAAACGCGGCGTGCAGCGCAATATGCAGTACATGGGACGGCAGGTGATGCTGACCTACGATTTGCTGATGAACGAAGTGGTGATGGACTTTTTCGACAAGCTCAAATCCACCTCGCGCGGCTACGCTTCTTTGGACTATGAATTTAAAGAGTTTATGCCGTCCGACCCTCGTGAAACTGGACATTGCGGTGAACGGCGACAAAGTGGACGCGCTGAGCCTGATTGTGCACCGCCAAACCTCCGTGCAGACGCGGTCGCGAACTGGCGGCAAAAATGCGCGAACTCATCCCGCGCCAAATGTTCGACATTGCCGTGCAGGCTGCCATCGGCGGGCAAATCATCGCCCGCGAAAAACGTGAAGGCACTGCAAAAAACGTATTGGCGAAATGTTACGGCGGCGATATTACGCGTAAGAAAAACTGCTGGAAAAACAAAAAGCCGGTAAAAACGCATGAAACAAGTGGGCAATGTGGAAATTCCGCAGAGCGCGTTTCTGGCGATTTTTGCAGGTGGAGACAACAAATGAATATCTATCTGATCGGCGCACTACTGGCCTTAATCGTCGGTATCGGCCTGTTTGCAATCAGCAGCAAAGAGCGGGGCGAAAACGGCGAATGGAGCGACGGCCTGCAATGGGGGTTATCTTGACCATGATCGGCATATTCTGGCCTGCTGGCGTTCAAGATGAGCTTTACCGCCGTATTGCTGGTGTTTGTCGTATTTACCGGCGCGGACTTTGGCTGTGGCGCAAGCTGTCTTTCAAACCCCGGGCAGACGACCACGGTGGATGAAAAAGGACAAAAAGGTATTGAGCGGCACCTTGGATGACGAAAATCATTTCCGCGATTATATGTCCGGCTTTCCGATCATCCTGACCGTATTTATACTGCGTACCTTCATTGCCGAGCTGTTTCAGATTCCGTCCAGCTCCATGCGCCCGGGTCTGGTGAAAGGCGACTTTATCTTAGTCAACAAGTTTGCCTACGGCATCCGCATGCCGATTATGAATAATGTGTTAATCGATACCGGCACCATTCAGCGCGGCGACGTAGTGGTTTTCAATTATCCCTTGAGCCGGAAACCAATTACATCAAACGCGCAATCGGGATTCCCGGCGACGTGGTGGAATACAAAGACAAGGTATTGACTGTTAACTACAGCCCGTACCGCAAACGGCAGCGGGCAACTATGAATACCCCGAAGACGAAAAATCCCGCCATGACGCATTCGTCCGAACGCTTTCAGACGGCCCTAAACGGTAAAAACTCGACATCCTGCTGGATGAAGGCCAGCCGTCGTTCAATCCCGAAGGATTGCTGCGTTACCTCAACGTACTGATGCCGGAGAAAAATTATCAAAGCAGCGGGATTGAAAGAGCTTTTGCCAATATGCCGAAGACGGCAGTGCCTTTACCTGCAAAAGTGCCCGAAGGCCGCTATTTCATGATGGGCGACAACCGCGACAACAGCGCAGATTCCCGCTACTGGGGGTTTTGTCGATGACAAACTGATTGTCGGCAAAGCATTTTTCATCTGGATGAACTTGGGCGACTTCGGCCGCATCGGCAACAGCGTGAACTAAAACCGAACCGCCCGCCCAGACAGAGGGCCGTCTGAAAATCCTTCTTTCATCCCGGATAAGGATTTCAGACGGCCTTTTTAGCTGGGATATTTCGGCCTGCCTGCCTTTGGTTTACATATAACCACCTTTCAGACGGCCTGTATAAGGAAAACAACATGACCATCATCGTAACCGGTGCCGCCGGCTTTATCGGCAGCAACATCGTCAGCGATTGAATGCGCGCGGCATCAGCGACATCGTGGCGGTGGATAACCTGGAGCAACGGCCAGAAATTAAAAATCTGGCCGACTGCGACATCGCGCATTATCTCGACAAACACGAATTCATCCGCCAAGTGCGCGAACACATCTTCCCGTTTGACGACATCGAAGCCGTATTCCACGAAGGCGCGTGTTCCGACACCATGAACCACGACGGCAAATACATGATGGACAACAACTACCAGTACACGCTCGTGACCTCTTGGACTGAGTGTCAGGACGAACGCATCCCTTCCTCTACGCCTCCAGCGCGGCTGTTTACGGCAAAGGCGAAACTTTCCGCGAAGAGCGGGAGTTGAAGAACCGCTGAACGTCTACGGCTATTCCAAATTCCTGTTCGACCAAGTCGTCCGCCGCCGCATCGAAGAAGGGACTGACCGCGCAGGTGGCCGGTTTCCGCTATTTCAACGTATACGGCATGCGCGAACAGCACAAAGGGCGCATCGGCTTCCGTGGCCTTCCACCACTTCAACCAATACCGCGAGCAAGGCTGATGTCAACCTGTTCGGCGGCTACGACGGCTATCCTGAAGGCGCCAAAGCCGTGATTTCGTCAGCGTGGAAGACGTCGTGAAAGTGAACCTGTTCTTCCTCGACAACCCCCGAAAAATCGGGCATTTTCAACCTCGGCACAGGCCGCAGCCAGCCCTTCCAACGACTTAGCTGCCGCCACCGTCAATGCCTCGCCGCGCCGCCGAAGGCAAAGACCGCCCGCCGCTGGAATCGCTGGTCAAACACGGCCTCAATCCGCTACACCGAGTTTCCCGACGCGCTCAAAAGGCAAATACCAAAGCTTCACCTCAAGCCGACATCACCCGCCTGCAGCGACGCGGGCTATGAACAAGAATTCCTGACCGTGGAACAAGGCGTGGACCGTTATGTGGATTGGCTGTTCGAACACCACTCCCCACTGCAAAAGTGCCCAAAAAGCAAGAAGCAGTCTGGCTTTTAGCATTTAAAACAAGAGATGATGGAAACCGTTTATCCATAACCTATCCATGCAAACGGCAAAAAGGTCGTCTGAAACACCGTTTTTGGCTTTTTCAGACGGCCTTCCCTCATTGCGGCAGCCTGCTATAATCCCGCCTTTTCAAAACCGAAAAGACCCAGCATGGCCAACTAACGCTAATCTACGGCTTCCACGCCGTCAACGCCCGCCTGTGGCAAAACCCGAAATCGATTACCGAACTCTACGTCCAAGAAGGCAAAAACGATGCCGCACGCGCGACGTATTGGAAAAAGCGGCAAACGAAAACGTGCGCGTACACTTCGCCGACGCCGACCGCCTCAACGCCATCAGCAAAGGCGCGCGGCATCAGGGCGTGGTCGGGTTTATCGACGCTTCCAAAAACCACGTCCACCTCGAAGACGTATTGGAAAAATCTCAGCGAACCGCCGCTGTTGCTGATACTCGACGGCATCACCGACCCGCACAACCTCGGCGCGTGCTCGCGTACTGCCGACGCAATGGGCGTACACGCCGTCATCGCGCCGAAAGACAAAAAGCGCGGGACTGAACGCCACCGTCAGCAAAGCGCCTCGCGGCGCGGCGGAAACCGTCCCCCACATCACCGTAACCAACCCTCAGCCCTGCACCCTGCGCGAGCTGAAAGAATACGGCATTTGGATCATCGGCACCGACATGGGCGGCGACGCCGACCTCTACCATTGCGACCTGCCCGACAGCGCGGCATGGGTGATGGGCAACGAAGGCGAAGGCATGCGCCGCCTGACGCGCGAGCATTGCGACATGCTGGTGTCGATACCCATGTTCGGCACTGGTCGAAAGCATGAATGTCTCCGTCAGCGCAGGCATGGTATTGAGCGAAACGCGCCGCCAGCGGGTGTTGAAAGCCGAAAGATAAAAAGACTAAACCAGCAAAAAGGCCGTCTGAAAAATCAACTTTCAGATCGGCCTTCGGCGTTTTAAATGTAAGAAAACAAAAATTCGACACCGAAATCGATTGTAATTAAATAATTTTCAGACGGCCTACTTTTCTATCCATTGAAAAATAGTGTTAGGTTGCATGGCGTCATCACGATGTTTCAGTAAGAACAATATTTTGAGAATTTATCATGGCATACAACTATATCCCCGCAGCCGGCCTGCAGATCGACAACCACCTCTACCGTTTCATCACCGAACAAGTCCTCCTGTCCCGCCCCTGACATACAGGCCGAGGCATTTTGGCAGGGCTTTGCGGAACTCTTTGGCGGAATTCGCGCCGCGCAACCGCGCCCTCTTGGAGAAACGCGATGCCATCCAACAACAAATCGACGACTGGCACAAACAAAACGGAGCCGCAACTCGATGCCGCCGCCTACCGCGCCTTCCTGAAAGAAATCGGCTATCTGGCTGAAGAACCCGCGCCGTTTAAAATCGGCACGCAAAACGTCGATCGGGAAGTACCGAGCAGGCAGGCCCCAACTGGTCGTCCCCATCAACAACGCCCGCTACGCCCTCAATGCCGCACAATACCCGCTGGGGCAGCCTGTACGACGCACTGTACGGCACGGACGCCATCGACCAAAGCGGCGATTTGGCCGCAGGCAAAACCTACTAATCCGAAACGCGGCGATGCCGTCATCGCCTTCGCCCGCAACTTCCTCGACCAAAGCATCCCGCTGGCGCAAGGCAGCCACCGCGACGTATCCGCCTACCGCGTAGAAGGAGGCCGTCTGAAAGCCAAACTGAAAGACGGCGGCGAAAGCGGCCTGCAAACACCGAACTCTTCATCGGCTACAACGGCCAGGCAGAAGCCCTCCTCTCTCCTCTTCCCGCACAACGGCCTGCACATCGACATCCTCATCGACAAAAACAGCCCGATAGGCAGCCAAGACCCTGCCGGCGTAAAAAGACATCATCCTTGAAGCCGCGCTTTCCACCATCATGGACTGCGAAGACTCCGTAGCCGCCGTAGACGGAGAAGACAAAGCACTGGTATACGCCAACTGGCTCGGCCTGATGAACGGGCACACTGACCGAAGAAGTGGAAAAAGGCGGCAAAACCTCACCCGCAAACTGAATGCAGACCGCGGATACACTAAACCTCGACGGCAGCGGCAGCTTTCCACCCTGCCCGGCCGCTCGCCGCTCTTCATCCGCAACGTCGGCCACCTGATGACCACGCCCGCCGTATTGGATGCCGAAGGCAAAGAAATCCCCGAAGGCATCCTGGACGGCGTAATGACCGCCCTCATCGCCCTGCTCGACCTGAACCGCAGCGAAAAACAAAAACAGCCAGCAGCGGCAGCGTTTACATCGTCAAACCCAAAATGCACGGCCCGGAAGAAGTCCGCTTTTGGCCGACGAACTGTTTGCCGCCATCGAAACACTCAGCCAAACGCCGCCGAAAACCCTGAAAATGGGCATCATGGACGAAGAACGCCGCACTCGGCCAACCTCGCCGCCTGCATCCAAGCGGGCTTCCGACCGCGTCGTCTTCTATCAATCACCGGCTTCCTCGACCGCACCGGCGACGAAATGCACACCTCCATGCAGGCGGGCGCGATGATACGCAAAGGCGACATGAAAGTTAGCAAATGGATTGCCGCCTACGAAGCCAGCAACGTCCAAACCGGCTCTGCAATGCGGCCTGCCTCGGCAAAGCCCCAAATCGGCAAAGGCATGTGGGCGATGCCCGATTTGATGGCGGAAATGCTGAAACAGAAAAATCGGCCATCCGAAATCTGGCGCCACCACCGCATGGGTGCCCTCGCCTACCGCAGCCACCCCTGCACGCCATGCACTACCATCAAATCAACGTATTCGACGTACAACGCGAACTGGCCGCCCGCCCTGCCGCCGATTATCTGGACGACCTGCTCACCATCCCCACAGCCGCCGACACCAACTGGACGGAAGCGGAAAAACAACAGGAATTGGACAACAACTGCCAAGGCATCTTGGGCTACGTCGTCCGCTGGGTAGAACAAGGCGTGGGCTGCTCGAAAGTGCCCGACATCCACAACGTCGGCCTGATGGAAGACCGCGCCACACTGCGGATTTCCAGCCAGCACATCGCCAACTGGCTGCTGCACGGCATTGTCAGTGCCGAACAGGTCCGCACCACTTTGGAGCGTATGGCTGCCGTGGTGGACAAACAGAACGAAGGCGATCCGGTCTACACGCCCATGGTCGGCCGCTTCGATACCTCTACGCCTTCCTCGCTGCCTGCGACCTGATCTTCAAAGGCACCGAGCAGCCCAACGGCTACACCCGAACCGCTGCTGCACCACTGGCGGCGCGTAGCGAAAGCCGCGGCGAAACAATCGTTTAGCAGCCTTCCATGATTAGAGGCCGTCTGAAATGTTTTCAGACGGCCTCTTAAAATTCATCCGTAATTACAGCACTCTTGCACAATGCTTTTCGCACAGATAGTCAATATTGTCGGCGGTAATGCCCGCAACGTTGATGCGGCTGAACGCACGGCATAAAATGGCAAACTCGTCTTCAGGCGGTCCACCTGTTCGGGAGTCAGGCCAGAGAAGGAGATATGCCGTTTTGCTTCGACGATAAAGTCGAAACCTGTTGCGCGCCTTTTCTTTTCAGCAAATCGACAAATTTCTGCCGCATTTCCTTAATCCGCGCACGCATTTCGTCCAGTTCTGCCACCCATTGCGCTTTTCAATTCGGCATCCCAGCACCAGCTTACCACCGTATTGCCGCCGTGCGATGCCGGATTGGAATACAGGTGCGGATGATGGTTTTGACTTGGCTGAAGGCGCGGTTGGCGGTATCCGCATCGGCTACCACCACGGTAAACGCACCCACGCGCCTCGTTATACATACCGAAGTTTTTAGAATAAGAACTACCACTAGCAATATTCAGCTTTGGCAAAAGCGCGCAAGCCGTAAGCATCCTCTTCCAAAACCGTGCGCAAAGCCCTGATAGGCAAAGTCGAACAGCGGCAGCCAGCCTTTTTCCGCCGACATTTTCGCCAGTGTTTCCCATTGTTCGGGAGTCGGGTCGATGCCGGTCGGATTGTGGCAGCAGCCGTGCAGCAGCACCACGTCGCCGGCTTCGGCTTGGGACAAATCGGCAATCAGGCCGTCCCAATCCAAGCCGTGCGATGCTTTGTCGTAATAACGGTAATCGCGGATATTGATGCCGACGGCTTTGAAAATGGCATTGTGGTTCGGCCAGGTCGGGGCGGAACCACACGTTTTTCGCACCGGTCTGACGTTTGACAAACTCGGCGGCGATACGCAGCGCGCCCGTACCGCCCAAGCTCTGCGCGGTTTTGGCGCGTTTGACGCGATGATTTCGCTGTCCGCGCCAAACAGCAGTTTTTGCGTTTCGGCGTTGTAGGCGGCCACACCGTCGATGGTCAGATAGTTTTTGCTGTTTTCATTGGCCAACAGGCGGGTTTCGGCTTCCTTCACCGCTTTCGGAATCGGGGTATTGCCTTTAGCGTCTTTGTAAACACCGATGCCCAAGTTCACCTTATTGCTGCGGGTTTTCGGCTTTGAATGCTTCGCCCAAACCCAAAAATCGGGTCGGCAGGCGCAGCTTGATTTTATCGAAAAACATGACACGTCCTTTTCTGTTTTGACTGGTTGGATAACCAAATCGGTTATACTGCTAAGTTGTGTTAAAGGCAAGCTGTTTATATGCCCAAACAGCCTATTTCCGCGCAATTTTATTCATACAATAAAAATAAAGACGGCAAACCCTAGTTTCTATATTTTTTCAGACGGCCTTCCTGCATTTGAAGGCCGTCTGAAAAACATACGGGACAGTATGGGATTTGGTCATTATACTGCCCTCAAATGATGCAGATAATAAGATGTAAACTGAATATGGCTTCTTTGAAAAGCAAAAAATTATCCTTTAATATGAAAAACCACTTATCCATATAGTGATACGGATAAGTGGTTTTAGATTCTACCGTTAGTTAGATTCAGATAGTAAACCCTTAGTTGATGGAATTTTTCCTGTCATGCGCTCATCAAATTCCACCGCCATGCGTAGTGCACGCCCAAATGCTTTGAATACCGTCTCAGCCTGATGGTGTGCATTGGTACCGCTTAAATTATCAATATGTAACGTTATCATCGCGTGATTGACGACACCATGAAAGAATTCTTCAAATAAATCAACATCGAATTTACCTATCCAAGCGCGGCTGAATGTTAAATTATACACCAAACCGACGACGGATAAATCCAATACCACGCGGCTCAAAGCCTCATCTAGCGGCACATAAGAATGACCGTAGCGGCGTACTCCCATTTTATCGCCCAAAAGCCTGTTTCTAGTGCTTGACCGAAAACAATGCCGATATCTTCTACGGTATGATGATCATCGATATGGAGATCGCCTTTGCAAGTAACGTCCAAATCAATCATTCCATGACGGGCGATTTGGTCGCATATGCTCTAGAAACGGCACACCCTGTATCAAATCGTCTCGCCCGCTACCATCTAGGTTGATGGTAATGGTAATTTGTGTTTCTTTTTAGTGTTGCGGGTCACGCTACTATTCGGCCGCCGTTATCGGTTATCAGGCTATGTGTAAAATCTACCGTTTGTTTGTTGCCAGAAACAGGTTGTGTTTCATCACGATGACGCTTTATCCATCCAGCCCTTTGGTTTTTTCATGCCTTGCTCTAGTTTGGTTGCTAAAACGCTCGAAATACCACGCCCGCCTTCCTCATTTTTTTCCAACCGCGCACGTAACTGATGTAAAGACGCAGGATTGGTATAACCGCAGGCGCGGGACAGTTTGGATACATTCCCCGCTTCTTTAATCAGGCGGAAGAAATTTTCAGTACGAATTGCTTTTTGTCCATATATTTACTTGTTAAATAGATGTTGAAAAACTGTTAGAACCTGTTGATTCTGTTCAAAAGCGCCCACCGTCAAACGCAGGCATTGGTCTAACAAAGGATGTGAACCATGTAAATTTTTAATCAGGATGTTGCTGTCTTTAATGCCTTAAAAACCAGTTCCGCATCAGGTACCTGAATCGTTAGGAAATTTGCCTCACTAGCAAACACTTTTACTTCAGGCAGTAGTGATAGAGCTCAGATAAACGGCTTCTTTCCCGTTTCAAGTATTGATTTGTTCCTCAACCCATCCATAATGACGCAGGGCAAACTTAGCTGCGGTTAGACTCTAACTGATTCATATTAGTGAGGAGGAACAATTTCGCCAACTCATTCATCAGGATTGATGACCGCATGCATAGCCCAATTCAATCCGGCAAAACTGATTTTGCTTAAGGCACGCATCACAAACTCAGCTTTTTCCACATTGCCCGCATAAGGCAAAAACTATCATAGGCTAAATGAGCCTGTAAGCCTCATCTATTACAATGACTCCAGGTGCAGCACCAATTATCTCTGCACATCCTCATGCCTAAAAAGGCACGCCGGTAGGGTTATTCGGATAAGCAATAAAAATTAGCGCAGGTTGATGAGTCTTTATTGCAGATAAAATGGCAGGTAAATTCAGTGTAAAGTCGTCATTAAGGGGGACTCTGATATACTCCAACCCAAATAATACCGCATTACGCCGATACATCACAAAAGCTTGATCTACAGACAATATTTTGGCATTCGGCTTTGCCAGCAACATCGTGATTAGTTGGATTAGTTCATCCGAACCGTTGCCCAAAACAATTTGTGCCTGTTCGGGGATTTGAAATGTTTTCCTTTAATATTGCTGCAATCCGCTTGTCACCGGATTGGGATAACGGTTAATTTCGCTACTGCCAGCGCGCAAGCTAACTCTTTTTGCATATCTTCCGGAAATCGGCAGGGCAATTCCATTGCATCCAACTTAATGCAGGAATCAGGTATATCTGCTACCGTAAGCTGACATTTCCTGTATTTCATCTCGAATTAAAGTGGACATTGAATTCATTATTCTATTCCCATTCTATAAAGGAAGCTGTCTGAAAAGAATATATCTAAGCTATACTGATTTGTAGTGAGATCACAAGTATTATGGGACTGTGCCAGTTATCTAGCGCAGCCCATAATACTTAATATGGCTTTTTATAAAATTAATCTAACATACTTATTTCATTATATAATCATTAAAAACAAAATATATTAAAAATTAAAAATATTAACTTCAGAAATAACTAAATATTATTTACTTAACAATAATTTGAGCCAAAAAAATAGCCCAGTGAAGTAAAAATAATTACAAATAAAACAATCAATGCGACAGAGATAATTACCTCTTATTATAAAATACAGACTGCCAACTGTTCAAAAATGCTCAGCTCTTTCAACAATTCGGTTTCTAATTCATTGCGAATTTGTTTACGTATTCTTTTTTTCCTCCGCTTGACGCTCACGTAACATACGATAAGCCAGTTCATGCTGTTTTCGGTGTTCGAAAGGCTATTCGCTCCTGCCATTCAATACGCTGATAAATATAGGCTTCAGTCGCAGTCCGCAAAATGTAATTGACATGTCGGACATTGTGTCGTATCAGGATCTTCAAAAAATAGTAAAAGCACACGGGACACTGAGGAACAGGAGAAGAAGCATTATCAACGTGATCGTTGTTATCTTCATCGGGCATTAATTCCAATGAAACACGGATAATGACATCCAATCCCAAATAACCAAAGTAATGTTGAGCATTCAGCCGTTCTTCATTAGTGCATCGCTCGACCATCAGAGCTTGCCTATTTTCCTCCAATGCCAAAATAACTTCTTCAGCCTCTTCTGAGGATAAATTTTGTCTGATATTTTTCATTTACTTGGTCTTGGTCAATGCCTGGGGGATAGGAGATATAGACATCAAAATATTGTTGTAATGGTTGCTGATTTTTCATTAGCGCATCCGAATGAAAATGAACTCTTTGATACTCAAAGAGTCACACAATAGATGGTCACATTATAGATTATTTGAATGTATTGCGTTTTAAAAATTTCACCCAAAGGTACGAAAAGAAGATTTGTGGTAAAGTTACATTACTATATCCAAGAAAATACTATTAAAAGAGATCAAGTATTAAACACAATCAAAATTTAATATGGTATCTCTCGCAAAAACATTCATGCACGGTCAACTTTTCTTAATCACGATAAATTTAATGCTTAAGGAATTACTTTATATTTTTGGTAATAACTGGTTTTTACGGAAGTATGGTTTATTGATAACTCCACTGAAATAATAGCATATTATTTCTTCAATACATTGAAATTTAATTACCGGGCAATATAAAGTTTATCGCCAACAGTCATATTTTTAGACCTGTCGGCGATATTACTGTTCTCTGTTAAAATTTACCTTTAATACCAAAAAGTAATCGTTCTGCCCGGGCCTGGGGTGGGGACGTTGCTCATGGGGGTCGAGGTAGTAGCGGTTGGTGAGGTTGTTCACGCCGAGGTTGATGCTAAGCCTGTTGCCGATGCGGTAGCGGGCGTAGGCATCCCAAATGGTGGAGGCGCGCCAGTGGTAGGCTTTGGCTGGTGGTTTTGAGCAGGCGGCCCATACCTTGCTCGATGAGCCGGTCGTGCTGTTTGCTATCGCGGCGGCTGTGGTGGATGCCGCGGATGCCGAGCTCGAGTTTTTCGCCGAATAGGCGCACGCCCAAGTCTAAATTAATGGAGTATTTGGGCTGGATGGATTGGTAGAACCTGGTTGCGCTGATGCCGCCTTCGATGCAGGCGGGCACGCTGTTGTAGTACATATCGTAGGCGAAGGAGAGATTTTCGTCGCAGGTTTGCTGTTTCAGGCGGTAGGTGCCGCCGAGCGACATGAAGAAGCGGCCGAAATCAAGGCGGCTTTGGCAGTTCGATGCCTTGGGTGATTTTTGCGGTCGTACTGGATGAGGTCTTTGTTGGCGGCGGTGTCGATGACGTTTTTGATGGTATTGGAGAAATAGGTGAGGCGAACGTCGCCTTCGCGCAGCCTGCTCCACAGCGGGGCGAAGTTGTAGCTGTAGCCGATTTCCCAGTTGGTGCTGCGTTCGGGCTTGAGGTCGAACGAGGCAGCATGGCTTCCAACTACACTGCGCCGAAGCTCATGTTGGTGGCTTCGTAGATGCTGGGAAGCGGGCGTCATCTGCGCCCAGCGCAGGTGCAGGCGGCCGTTGTCGGTGAGGTCGTAGCTGAGGGCGAGCATGGGCGACCAGGCCGAGCCGTTGAGGCGCTTTTACCGGCGGGGTAGTTGGCGTCGCCCGTTATCGGGGTATGGATGTGGCGGGCTTCGTCGGCAGGTCGGTGCTGTACAGGTCGTTGCGGCGGGTGCGGTAGTCGGGCGAAATTATCGTCGTTGGCGTTTTCCTGATATTGGCTGGCTTCGCAACCGTAATCAAACGGATAGCTGTCGTCATTGGGATGATATTCGAAGCGGGCGTTGCGGCTCACGCGCAGGTAGCGGTAGTAGCTGCCCCTGCTCTGCCCTGCGGGTTGCTTTACGCGCTGGTCGAACAGGCCGTTTTCAAAGGCGGGGCCGTGGAATTTGCGGTTGCCGTATTCTACGATTTTGGGGCGCACCGGGCGGTAGAGCACGGTGCGGCTTTCATCGAAAGCCTGGTATCGGCGTTGCCGTCCACATAGCCGGTGTTGCCGTTTTGGTCGTGGCGCGACAGGCTCTCGTCGGGGAAGAAGCCGTAGCGTTGTTCGAAGTTGCGGTAGATGGTTTCGAAGTTGCCCGGTCGGCGTCGATTTCGGCCTGGCGCGGCGGTAGGCATCGATTTCTTCCCTGCGTCATCAGCTGCAAATACGGCAGGGCAATGCCGCTGATGACGTTGCCGCCGTTGGCATTTTGGGTAACGGAATAGGCGGGGTTGCGGCTGGCGCGGGCGCGGGCGAGCAGGTCGTCAAACGCCCAAAAGCGGTCGTAGCGGATGCCGCCTCTCGATTTTCAGGCGTTCGGTCGGCCGCCAGTCGAAACTCAGTTGCGCGCCCCATTCTTTGCGCCGTCCGGAGCGCGGGCCGGTGAGCTTGGTGAGCGCGGTTACGGCATCCATCACGCCGAAGAAGTCTTGGTCGTTTTTCGCCACTTCGCTGCTTTCGTCCAGCTTTTCGTATTGGTGGCGGGCGGAGAGGGTGAGGCCGAATTGGTCGTTCAGGCGCATGCGGTTGCTGATGTTGAAGCCGGTGCGGGTGGCTTTGGTGGTTTGCACTGCGCCGGAGAATATGTGTTTGCGCCGTCGATAACGGGCGGGTCGTTGGGCGAGTGTTGCGGTCGTAGCCTTCGTCTATCAGCTCTTGGCAGCTGGCGATGCCGCGTGCGGGTCGGGCTGGAGATTGTGGCGGAAGCCAGCGCGCCCAGGCATCGTATTTGTTGTCGCCGTACGGCACGGCCAATCGGGGCCGCCGCTTTGATGGCGGGTGCTGCTGGTGCGCACGCGCCAGATGTCGGCTTTGAGGTCGATCCAGCGGCTGCCTTCGGGCTGCCATTGGCAGCCGAGTTTGCAGGTGCGGCTGCGGATGTCGGAGTCGATGCCTTGCACGGGGCGATGTCGTAACGCTTGCGCTGCATATTGTATTGGCTGCCCAGGCCCAGCAGCAGGTTGTTGATGAAGGGGTTCATCTCGCCGAAGCGGATTTTTGGTGTCCATGTAGTGCAGGTTGATTTGCTTTACCACGCGGCAGATACCAGTTGTTTTTATAAGCAGGCTGCGGCTGAAAACGTTGCTGTTGGGTACTTGTTCGCCGGGGCGGTAGAGGTCGGCCATATCGGGAATCAGGGCGTCGGAACGGTCGGCGTGGGTCTTCGCTGTCGTAAATAGCATTATTCAGGGTAGCCCGATGCGCCGCGTTTGCCGCTGAAATAGGTGCCTTTGCGGCGGTCGCTGTAGGCAACGAGGCCGTCTGAAAGGTCGGTTTTGAAGGCGGCGGAAAACAAAAGGTTGCGATCGTTTTTAAATTCGGCAAAGCGGCTGCTTTTGGCGCGGTTTGTCGGCATCCGTGCTGTAGAAATTGAGCTCCGGCGAAAGGCACGTTGCCGCCCTAACGTGCCTGATGCGCCGTCGGCGGTGGGGTTGCCGGGCAGGGTACGGTAGTCTTTTCCCAGATAGTCGTTCAGGTTTTGCAGCGGCTTGGCAGTGTTGTTGGAAAAACTCGGTTTTCACTTCACGCCCCAGCTTTTGCCTTCGGGGATGATGTCGGCAGGCTCGATGGTGCGGATGGACACCGCACCGCCCACGCCGGACTTCACGCCGCGCGTCATGGCCGGGCCTTTTTCCACCGTGATGCTGCGGAACAGCGCGGGATCGACGTACTGCGGGTCGGCGATGCCGTAGTTGTTCATCCACACGTCCACGGTCTGCTCCGTGCCGTCGATGGTAACGGGATGCGGCCTTTGCCGCTGATGCCGCGGATATTGGGCGTAATCGCGCTGCCGGCGTTGCGGGTATTCGCGTTGTACACGCCGTTTAGCTTTTGAACACGTCGCCGGCGGCATCCGTGCGATAGCGTTCGAGGTATTCGCGGCCGGCGTAGACGCTGGAAACGTTTTTGTAAAAACACATCATCCGCACCTTTTGGTCGGCACTGCGTTTGCCGGTAACGGTGAGTGCTTCGATGTTGTTGCTTTCAGTTACTTCTGAGGGCGGGATATCCGCCACATCGTTAGCATGGGCCGATAGAGATTCAGAATACCGATGAGACTGATGGCGAGGATTTTTGGCTGAAAAGGAAAGCTGTATTTGGCTTGAAACATTTCTGCGGCCTTTCTATAACCCTTAGTAGTTAATATGAATCTTATTATATTATTACAAATGATACTGCACATCAATTATTAGAAAATATTCAAGAGCGGAATGCGCAATGTCTGGTTTTAACAATTTGTTTTCAGTCATCCAATATAGTTGAAATTTTATGGTCCAATTTTTCTGACCACTGATATAAATTGACGCGAACAGCCTAAGATTTGTGAACTTGTGGCGGTTCTGTTCTGTTGTGTATCTGATGACAAAAAGAGGCCGTCTGAAAATTTCACATGCCGTTTCAGACGGCCTTCTCGTTGCCATGTCGGGGGCAAAGCGGCATAATTGCCTCTCTTTTGTCCCTATAACGCGCTATGTCCGATCAAGCCCCGTCTCCCGTTCCTTCCCGTATCCGAAAAACGAATGCTTTCGCGTCTTTTGTCTGGCTGGTGCCGCTGATTGCCTTTTTAGTGGCGGATGGCTGCTGTTCGATCACATCCGCAACACAGGGCCGACAATTACGCTGCATATTGATAGCGCGGACGGTATCGAAGTCAATAATACGGTGGTTCGCGTATAAGCGTGAATGTCGGTAAAGTAACCAATATCCGCCTGCGTGAAGACGGTAAGGGCGTAGAGCTGACGGCGCAACTCAATGCAGACGTGAAACATATGATGCGGAGCGACACGCAGTTTTGGGTGGTGAAACCGCGTATCGACAGCAACGGCATTTCCGGCCTGAACACACTGGTTTCCGGCTCTTATATTGCCTTTATGCCAGGTAAGCGCAACAGAACCGAAAGATACATCTGATGTCGCTGACGTGCCGCCGATTTCCGCGCTGGCGCAGGACGGTTTGCGGCTGCAATTATCGGGTGCGAACAGCAAAATGCTGGAAACGGGCGCCCTGTCGTATATGAAAGCTTTCCGGTCGACGGGTAGAAAGCGCGAAATTGATCCGGAAAGCCGCCGCGTCAGCTACACCGTGTTTATCGAACATCCGAACGACAGCTTAATCAACAGCAGCAGCCAATTCTGGCTGGACAGCGGCATCCGCATTCAGGCTGACGGCGGCGGTTTCCAGTTGACAGCGCGCCTTTTGGGAGCTTTGACTTTGGTGCCATTACCTTCCGCACGCCCGACCGTGCCGCGCCGCTACCAAGGCGGAAGGAAAAATTGAGCTGTACGACAACCGCGCCGCAGTGACCGCCTGCCGGGCGAACGCGCTATGTATTACACGGCCTTTTTTTCCGCCAATCGGTGCGCGGCCTGAATGCCGGTTCGCCGGTGGAATACAAAGGCGTGAAAGTGGGCAGCGTAGCCGACGTGCCTTATTTCGGCAGCGGCGACAGCCTGAAACTGTTTGAAAACGGCTGATTCCGGTACGCCTGCGGATAGAGCCGCATTTAATCGAGCAAAACAGCGACCGCGAAAGCCGCGAATACTGGCAGAAGGCTTTTCAGACGGCCTTAAACGGCGGCTCGAACGCCACGTTGTCGAGCGACAACCCGCTGTTGGGCAGCAAAATGATTGAGCTGACCGACGCACCTTCGGACGGCGAACGGCTGAAACCGATGGCCGAATACAACGGGCTGACGGTCATCGCCACACGCGGCGGCGGTTTCGACGATTTGCAGGCGCAGTTGGGCAACCTGTTGGAAAAATTCAACAAAACTGCCGCTGGATAAAACAGTGGGCGAACTGAACGGCAGCCTGGCCGAATTGAAATCCACGCTGAAGTCGGCCAACAGCCTGCTGGCCAAACCGCAAACTCAGGCCATCCCGACAGAATTGAACAAAACACTGGCCGAACTGCGGCAGGCATTGCAAGGTATTTCGCCTTCCTCACCGGTGTACCGCGACGTTCAGGAAACCCTGCGCAATATCGACCAAACCCTGCGCGACGCGCAACCCTGTGCTCAACACGTTAAAAGAAAAACCGAACGCGCTGATTTTCAACCGTTCGAGAAAGATCCGATACCCAAAGGCCGCTGATGCGGTCGGAAAAGATAGTCAGGCCGTCTGAAAACCTGTGGGAGGTTTTTCAGACGGCCTGATTTTACCGCCGCCGTGTCCGCCGCAGCCATCTCAGCTTACGGCAGGTTTTAGTGTAATGAAGGTACGGCACTACCGGCATGTGCGGACAGCCAGCCCATTGGATGAGGTCGTCTGAAACCCCTTTTCCTCGGAAGAAGAGTTTTCAGACGGCCTTCAATGATGCTGAGCGTTTCGGGCTTAACCGATATGGTTGCCGATGATTTTGCAGCATTTGCGCCAAAACTCGGGTTGCGACCACAATGTCGCCGCTTTCCAGCCAACCCTGTTCGCCCGTCATATCGGTAACCACCGCGCCTGCTTCCTGGCAACATCGCGACCGGCGGCAATGTCCCAGGGCTTGAGATTGAATTCGAAGAAACCGTCGAAACGGCCGCAGGCCAATGCGCACAAGTCCAGCGAGGCTGCACCTTCGCGCCGCGCACCGGCGGTTTGCGACAAAAAGTCTTTCAAAATGCCAGATAGGTATCCGTCCGACTTTGGTCTACTACGGGGAAACCCGTACCGATCAGGCATTGCGGCAGGTCAATGCGGCCGGAAACGCGGATGCGGCGGTCGTTCAGCAGCGCGCCTTTACCGCGGGAGGCCATGTAAAGGTCGTTGCGTTCGGGCGCGTAAACCAAAGCTTCCTGCAATTTGCCGTTGGCAGCAGTGCCATCGAGATGGCGTATTGCGGATAGCCGTGCAGATAGTTGGTGGTGCCGTCGAGCGGATCGATAATCCATTCGTGAGGCACCATTCGATTGCCGTGGCTGCCGCTTTCTTCGGCGGTGATTTTGTGCTGGGGATAGGCTTCGAGCAGGGTTTCGATCAGATATTTTCCGACATGCGGTCGATGTCGGAAACAAAATCGTTAAACGCTTTGCTGTCGGTTTTGATGTTGCCCAGGTCTTTGGAGGCGCGAATCATGAGGTCGCCCGCCTTGCGCGCGGCTTTGAAGGCGGTGTTTAAAATCGGGTTCATATAAATTCCTGTATAGAGAAGGGAGGCGGGGAGGCCGTCTGAAAAAGGCTTTTTGTGCGGCTGACGCGTTTAACGATTGTTAAAGAACCGGACGCGCCGTAAAATGCGCGGTTTATCCGTCATGCAGGCGAAAGCGCGCATTATACGCCTTTTCCCGCCGGTAAAACAGAGGCAGGAAACCATGAACACGCTTTTTATATGCAGGAACAACGTCTGTACTGTTTTTCAGACGGCCGCAGCGAGCCGGTAACGTGTCAGGCGGTAGAACAGTATATCGGCAACCTGAAACAGATACACCGCAAAAAAGAATGGAAAACCCAAGGCAGCGGCGCCGACTTTATGGGCATCCGGCAGGAAGGGCTGGATTTGTCGGACATTCATCCGAGCGATTCGGTCTGTACCGCCGACTACCGGCTGGTATACGGCGCAACATTGCAGGGCGGTGCGGCGATACAGGCCAAACCGATTAACGACTTGGCGCAGGCCGAAGGCCTCCTGCTGCGGCATACCGACTGCACGATATACGACATGGCTTACGATGCGGCACACGAACGCCTGGCATTATCGCTAGCCGGCGATTGTTACGGCGACCGGCATCTGGCCGTCATGCCGTTGTCGGGCAACCGTTTTTCAGTTTATCACCGAAGGTGAATGCCGCGACAGCAACCCTTGTTTCGATCCGAAAAACGGCAACATCCTTTATTACGACTCCTGCGGCCTCAGCCTACACCGACCACGGCGCACTGAACAGCATCCGCTCCATCAACCGTCTGAACTCCGTCCGACGGCGAACTCGAAACCGTATTGCACGACGAACAATACGACTTTTTCGATGCCGCAGCCCGACCACGCGGGCAACCTCTACTGCATCCGCAAACCGCACCGCGAAGACATGCAAAAACAAGGCAACATACTGCGGGACATCCTGCTGATACCGTTCAAAACTAGTTCAAAGCCACGTTTGGCTGGCTCGATTTCTTCAGCCAACGCTACGGCGGCGAATCGTGCAGCACCTCCGGCGCGAATCCGCCAAAGTCCAAACAACAGTCGGAAGAAGAACGCTTTATCGAAGGCAATCTGGTCAGTCATGCCGCCGGCGCGACAAAGAAGAGCAAAACGAACGCTACCCTCTACCATTCCGAAAAAGCTGGCAGTTGGTAAAATACACGCCCGAAGGCGGATGCACGGTTTTACACTCCGGCGTAATGGCTCACACTCTCTGCCCCGACGGCGGCATCATCTACTCCAACGGCTGCTACATCCTGCACGCCACGGCGGGAGGGGAAGAAAAATGCTGACCGAAGCCCGCTGGGCAAGCAAACCCGCCTGCAACCCTTAAAACCTTTTCAGACGGCCTCATGACCACTTGAGGCCGTCTGAAACATACAGCAAACCACACTATGCCGAACACCAAACCCACCGCCCCCGACTACCTCTCCAACATCAGCGTCGTCCTCACCCGCACCAGCCATCCGGGCAACATCGGCTCCGCCGCTCGCGCCATGAAAACCATGGGGCTGACCAAACTGACCCTCGTCGCACCCAACCTGATGCAAACCCCGATGACCGCCGAGCCGCCCGTGTTCGACCCTGCAAACCCGCAGGCGTTCAAACTGCCCGAAGAAAGCTTCATCCCGTGCTTCGGCGCGGCCGACGTACTGGAAAAACGCCCGTATCTCGCGCCACACTGGAAGAAGCCCTTGCCGACACCGTATTGAGCTGCGCGCTAACCAGCCGCCGCCGCGAACTGACAGCCGAACTGCAAACCCGCGCGCGCTGACTCTCGAGCTGTTGTCGGCAGCCGAAGCAGGACAACAGACCGCGCTGGTGTTCGGGAACGAAACCTACGGCCTGAGCATAGAAGAAGTACAAGCCTGCAACCGCCTGATGACCATCAACGGCAATCCTGACTACTCTCGCTCAACCTCGCCTGCCGTGCAAGTCGTGTGCTACGAAATCTACAGCCAAACCGACAGCAGCATGGAACATCTGAAAGTGAAAAACACCGCCACCCATGCCCAAATCGGCGGCATGGTCGCCCACATGCAGTGCCTGATGGAAGACATCGGCTTTCTTTCAACCGTCGCAACGGCGAACGCATCATCCGACGCCTGCAAAACCTGTTTGCACGCGCCGGCACGGAAAACCGAAGACATCGACATCCTGCGCGGTTTTTCAATACAGTGAAAAACGCCTCGATAAAAATAGGGAATAAAAACGTCATCCCGCAGCCGTTGTCGAATTAAAGAGGCCGTCTGAAAACCTTCCAACGGGTTTTCAGATCGGCCTCCTTGCTGTATTGGCATATAACATCCAAATCTGGGCAGCATTAGCCCTGCCGAAGCATCTTTCATACCGCTTGGCAAACAAACCGTCAAATTGAAATTTTCAGACGGCATCCGCATACCCGTTCATCAACATCTTTTTACTGTAAAAAGTCCCTGCCTCACATATTCCTATTTTGTAAATTTTGGTTTATAGTTCGGCCACTACTGGGACTACATCCCGCATGGTTTCAGAAGAAAACACATAAAGGAACAAAACATGTTAGCAACTTATCGCAAAGCCGCCGCCGAGCGCGAAGCACTCGGCATCCCAGCCCTTCCTTTAACCGCACAGCAAACCGCCGATTTGGTCGAATTGCTGAAAAACCCGCTGCCGGGCGAAGAAGCATTTCTGGTCGAACTGCTTGCCCACCGTGTACCGCCCGTGTGGACGATGCCGCCAAAGTCAAAGCCTCATTCCTGGCTGCCGTTGCCGAAGGCAGCGCATCCAGCCCGTTGGTTTCCCCGAATATGCGACCGAACTCTTAGGTACGATGCTCGGCGGTTACAACATTCATGCCTTTAATCGAACTCTTGGACGACGACAAACTCGCGCCAATCGCTGCCAAAGGTTTGAAACATACGCTTCTGATGTTCGATTCTTTCCACGACGTTCAGGAAAAAGCCGAAAAAGGCAACAAATACGCGCAGGAAGTTTTGCAATCTTGGGCGGATGCCGAATGGTTTACCTCGCGCCAAAGTTCCCGAAAAATCACCGTTACCGTCTTCAAAGTTGACGGCGAAACCAATACGGACGACCTCTCCCTGCGCCCGACGCGTGGAGCCGTCCCGATATTCCGCTGCACGCGCTGGCAATGTTGAAAAACCCGCGCGACGGCATCACTCCCGACAAACCGGGCGAAGTCGGTCCGATTAAATTGTTGGAAGAACTCAAAGCCAAAAGGCCATCCGGTTGCCTATGTCGGCGACGTGGTCGGCACCGGCTCTTCACGCAAATCTGCGACCAACTCCGTTATTTGGCATACCGGCGAAGACATCCCGTTCGTACCGAACAAACGCTTCGGCGGCGTCTGCTAGGGCGGCAAAAATCGCACCGATTTTTTTCAATACTCAAGAAGACTCCGGCGCGCTGCCGATTGAAGTCGATGTTTCCGCACTGAAAATGGGCGATGTCGTCGATATTCTGCCTTATGAAGGCAAAATCGTGAAAAACGGCGAAACCGTTGCCGAATTTAGCCTGAAATCCCAAGTATTACTGGACGAAGTGCAAGCGGGCGGCCGTATCAACCTGATTATCGGTCGCGGTCTGACTGCCAGCGCGCGAAGCCCTGAAACTGCCTGCTTCCACCGAATTCCGCCTGCCTCAAGCACCTGCTGAAAGCAAAGCCGGTTTCACGCTGGCACAAAAAATGGTCGGTCGCGCCTGCGGTCTGCCCGAAGGGCAAGGTGTGCGCCCGGGTACTTACTGCGAACCACGCATGACTACGGTCGGCTCGCAAGATACTACCGGTCCGATGACTCGCGACGAATTGAAAGACTTGGCTTGTTTGGGTTTCTCCGCCGACATGGTAATGCAGTCTTTCTGTCACACCGCTGCTTATCCGAAACCCTGTCGATGTGAAAACCCACAAGAACTGCCAGCCTTTCATTTCTACCCGTGGCGGCGTGGCTCTGCGTCCGGGCGACGGCGTGATCCACTCATGGCTCAACCGCCTGCTTCTGCCCTGATACAGTCGGGTACCGGCGGCGACAGCCACACCCGTTTCCCTATCGGTATTTCCTTCCCGCAGGCTCCGGCCTGGTTGCTTTCGCAGCAGCCACCGGCGTGATGCCGCTCGATATGCCTGAGTCCGTATTGGTACGCTTCAGCGGCAAACTGCAACCGGGCGTAACCCTGCGCGATTTGGTGAACGCCATTCCGCTTTACGCGATTAAACAAGGTTTGCTCACCGTTGCCAAAAGCCGGTAAGAAAAACATCTTCTCCGGCCGCATCCTCGAAATCGAAGGTCTGCCTGATTTGAAAGTGGAACGCGTTTGAATTGACCGACGCATCCGCAGAACGCTCCGCTGCCGGCTGTACCGTGAAGCTCAACAAAGAGCCGATTATCGAGTACATGAAATCCAACGTCGTGTTGATGAAAAACATGATTGCCGACGGCTATCAAGACCCGCGCACTTTGGAACGCCGCATCAAAGCCATGGAAAAATGGTTGGCAAATCCGGAGCTGCTCGAAGCGGATAAAGATGCCGAATACGCCGCCGTGATTGAAATCAACATGGACGACATCAAAGAGCCGATTATCGCCTGCCCGAACGACCCGGACGACGTATGCTTCATGTCCGAACGTTCCGGCACCAAAATCGACGAAGTGTTCATCGGTTCGTGCATGACCAACATCGGTCACTTCCGCGCCGCTTCCAAACCTTGGGAAGGCAAGAGCGATATTCCCGTCCGCCTGTGGATGGCGCCGCCGACCAAAATGGACGCGAAAGAGTTGTCCGACGAAGGCCACTACGGCGTACTCGGCCGTGCAGGTGCGCGTATGGAAATGCCGGGTTGCTCATTGTGTATGGGTAACCAAGCCCAAGTACACGAAGGCGCGACCGTCATGTCCACTTCCACCCGCAACTTCCCGAACCGCTTGGGTAAAAACACCTTCGTTTACCTCGGCTCGGCAGAATTGGCGGCGATTTGCTCCAAACTGGGTAAAATCCCGACCGTTGAAGAATACCAGCCAACATCGGTATCATCAACGAACAGGGCGACCAAATCTACCGCTACATGAACTTTCAACGAAATCGACAGCTACAACGAAGTAGCCGAAACAGTGAACATTTGATAGGTTGATAAATGGTTTCAGACGGCCTCCGAATCTATAAAGGTTGTCTGAAAACAAAAACGGAATGGTTTTGACTATTCCGTTTTTATGGTGCAAACAATGCCGTTTTTGTAAGAAGCAAGGGCTTAATCAAAGTCAATGAGTATGTGCCCATATCAGCTAATCCTATATTCCGTAGAGTGTAGGCAACCGTTCTTTACTTCTGAACATTTTCTTGAGTCTTTGTTTAACTATTTTGCTATATAAACCCCATGATAACCGTAGCTTTTATTCAATTTATGAATAGGATTGCTGCAAAGATTTCATCTAAAAAAGCGGACATTCCTGTCCGCTCTTGTATGTGATATCAGCTTTTTCTAACGCGATTTACTCATGCCATTTTTGCTTTATCTTTAAACCCATCTTTTTTTCTTAAATCCTTCTTGAAACCTTCGCCGCGCGATTTGCCGCCAAGCCTTCTTTAGCCGGTTTCTTATCGCCGCGCCAGCCGCCGGATTTTCTATCGCCCCAACCGCCTTTTGCCTTTCGGTTTGCCGCCTGCGGATTTACGCTTTGCGTGTCGGCTCCATGCCTTCGATGGTCAGTTCAGGCATTTACGGCCGATGTATTTTTCGATTTTGTGCACTTTTGACGTATTCGTTCACTTCGGCGAAAGGTAATCGCATACCGGTACGGCCCTGCGCGACCGGTACGGCCGATGCGGTGAACGTAGTCTTCCGCCTGTTTCGGCAAGTCGTAGTTGATAACGTGGGTAATGGTAGGTACGTCGATACCGCGTGCGGCAACGTCGGTGGCAACCAAAATTTTGCAGCGGCCTTTGCGCAAATCCATCAGCGTGCGGTTGCGCCAGCCTTGCGGCATGTCGCCGTGCAGGCAGTTGGCGGCGAAACCTTTTTCGTACAAATCGTCGGCGATGACTTCGGTCATGGCTTTGGTGGACGGAAAATCACGCATTGGTCGATGTTGGCATCGCGCAGGATGTGGTCGAGCAGGCGGTTTTTGTGGCGCATATCGTCGCAGTACAGCAGCTGCTCTTCGATTTTGCCTTGGTCGTCCACGCGCTCGACTTCGATGATTTCAGGGATTTTTCGTCAGTTTGCGCGCCAGTTTGCCGACTGCGCCGTCCCAAGTGGCGGAGAACAATAAAGTCTGACGGTCGGTCGGGGTGGCTTCGACGATGGTTTCGATGTCGTCGATAAAACCCATGTCCAGCATACGGTCGGCTTCGTCCAAAATCAGCACTTCCAAACGGGCGAAATCGACTTTGCCGCTTTGCATCAAGTCCATCAGACGGCCCGGCGTGGCGACAATCAGGTCAACCGGTTTGCTCAGGGCGCGGGTTTGTAGCCGAAAGATGCGCCGCCGACGATGCTGACGGTGCGGAACCAGCGCATATTTTTGGCGTACGCCAGCGCGTTTTTCTCAACTTGCGCCGCCAATTCACGGGTCGGCGTCAACACCAACGCGCGCGGGACCTTTGCCCGGTTTCTCGCTGCGTTTGGTCAGCCGCCGCAACGTCGGCAGCAGGAAGGCGGCGGTTTTTGCCGGAGCCGGTTTGCGCCGAAGCCATGATGTCGCGGCCCTCCAAAGCAAACGGAATGGCTTGCGCCTGAATCGGCGTCGGCTTTCGTAACCCTCGCTGAGCACGGCGGACAAGATGTTTTTATCAAGGTTCAAATCGGCAAATTTAATAGACATGGCTATCCTAAAGAGACAATAACGCGCACGTCTGAACGGTTTTCAGACGACCTGAAGCAAAGGAAAGTAACGATACGGGAAATGTGAAGTTACAGGGTTGTCGCAGCATCTGCTTGTGGTTAACATCGACGGCAACCTGCACAGAAAGGCTTGGCAAATCAGCAAGCAATAAAAGAAACGCGCCCGAAACGGCGGTTTAGGTTGGAAGACGATGGCTTCGTATAAAAAAAGGCGAACGGCGGATAATATCGATTTTATGGATAACGGTCAAGCAAAAAGGCATCAAGTGCGTTAAAATCCAAACCCTTCCCAATCCTCATTCAGGCCGTCTGAAACCATGACCGACATCACACCCTTCGCCAACCGCATGGGCAAAAACATCAAACACCTCATGAAATGGGCGAAACGCAACGGCATCGAAGCCTGGCGCATTTACGACCGCGACATCCCCAATTCTTTCGCCGTCGATGTTTACGGCGACCAAATCCACCTTCAGGAATACGATACCGGCTGGTTGATGCAGCCCGAAGAATACGAAGCGTGGCTTGCCGAAGTATTGAAGCCGTCGCCTTCGTTACCGGTTTTGCGCCCGAACAACCACCTCAAACGCCGCGAACGCCAAAAAGGCTTGCAGCAATACGAGAAAACCGGCAAAACCGGCGACGATTTCGTCATTACCGAAAACGGCCGCAAGTTTTGGGTCAACCTTGACAAATACCTCGACACCGGCCTCTTTCTCGACCACCGCAACACGCGCAAAAAAAGTCGGCGAAACCGCAGCGGGCAAACGCTTCCTCAACCTGTTTTTCCCACACCGGCAGCTTCACTGTCTATGCGCCACCGGCGGCGCGGGCGTCCAGCGAAACCGTCGATTTGTCCAACACTTATCTCGATTGGGCGAAACGCAATTTCGAACTCAACGGCATCAGCCCCGAACAACACAAATCGTCCGCGCCGACGTGTTCCAATACCTGCAAAACGCCGCCGCCGAAGGCAAACAGTTCGACCTCATCGTCATGGATCCGCCCAGCTTCTCCAACAGCAAAAAGATGCTCGACATCCTCGACATCCAGCGCGACCACAAAAACTGATTGACGGCGCGATGAACCTGCTCGCTTCAGACGGCCTTTTGTACTTCTCCAACAACTTGCGCAGCTTCGTCTTGGACGATTCGGTATCGGAACAATACGCCGTCAAAGACATTTCCAAACAATCCGTTCCCGACGATTTCCGCAACAAGAAAATCCATCAGTGTTGGGAAATCAGGCATCGTTCCGCCGTTTCCCAAACCACCATGAAACAGGCATACTGCCAAGCTTCGAAGCCGTCTGAAACCATATTTTATGAACCTCCACCGATTCTTTTTGTGCCTAACCGCGTGCATCAGCATCCACGCCGCCGCGGCAGACTATCTTCAAGGCCGTCTGAACAACGGCCTGCGTTACCATATTCTGCCTACGGGGAGCATAACCACCGCCCTACCGTGCAATTACAGGTGGAAGTGGGCGCGGCAGACGAAGAAAACGGCGAAGAAGGCATGGCGCACATGGTCGAGCACATGAATTTCCGCAGCAGCCCCTGCTCATCCGCAGGGAATCGCCGCACAGCTGAGTGCTCAGAGCTGGCAGATGGGGCGCCATTTTAATGCCCAAACCACATACGACTATACCCGCCATCTCCTCCTTCCCCGCGCGGCAACCGCGAACCAGAAGACAGCCTGACTATAGCCGCCGAAATCCTGCGTCCGCGCCAATTCAAAGCCTTCAGACTGGCAAATCGAGCAAAAACCGTCCTCAACGAATGGCGGAACCGCCAAAACGCTGAAAAACCGCCTCACACTGAAGCGCAACGCCCTGCTGCTGCAAGGCTCGCGCCATACCGTTATCCGCCCATCGGCGGCGAAACCGCCATCCGTACGGCGGAAACCGGACAACTCAGCCGATTCCACAACAAATGGTATGCCCTGAACAATGCCGTCATCCTGATTACGGGAGACATCGACCCGCAAACCGTACAGCGCGAACTGACAAACGGCTGGGCGACCTCCAACGCATCACGCTGCCTGCCCGTTGCGGCATCGAATGCGAACCACCGCTGCAAAACGGCTGGCGCAGCGCAACGGTTCAGGATGCGGAAAACGAGACAGCAGCCTGGACCTCATCTTCCGCTTCCGCAACCCGTCCTCACGCCGGGCCGACAGCGAAGGCGAATACCAACGGCTACTGGACAACTTCGCCGCCTACATCATAGAAAGCCGTCTGAAAAACAAACCCTGCCGCCCGCCATCCTTTCCCTTTCGCTGCACAGCGGCAATTTGGCGCGGCAAACCGGTTCGGTCAGCATCTCTGCCGCAACCACTCCCCGACTACCACCGCAACGCCCCTCCACACCCTGCTGAACCTGCGCGCAGCATCTTTACCGAGCCGGCAACCAAGAAGAAATTGCTGCTTACCGCCGCCGTTTTGCCCAAAACACCCCGATTTTCTGCAACGTCGGTTCTGCCGCAGAACCTCACTGCCGCACTGCAAGATGCCGACCGCGGCATTTTTCAGACAACAAAGCTGGCAAAACCGTGCCGAATACAACAAAACCGTGCGCCAACAGCTTTACCGCATCGACAGCAAAGCAGTGAACCGGCGCATCCGCGAATGGCTGGATGCCGACGACAAACGGCCGTCGCCCGCGCACCCGGCAACCGGAAACCCGAGCTGCCCGACAGCAGCCGCTTCGAACACCCGCTGCTTCGGCACTGCATCCGGCACAAACCGCAACATCGCAGCCGAACCGCCGGGAAAAAGAAAAACAAACTCTCCTCAGCGGCGAAAAACCGTCTCGACCAGACGACGGCGCAATGCCGCTACTGCCGCAAAACCGCCCTTCTGCCGACGGTTCGCCGTTTTTAGTGCCCCATCCCCGGCCAAGTTCTCAACAGCCGCTTCGACCATCCCAATAAAGTCGCCTATTACCAACTCGGAAACGGCGACCAGGCCGTCATCCTGCAACACCCCAGCGCCGGCACCGTGTCTATTTCAAGCACTGTCCGAAGGCGGCTATAATGCAGAGCACGTCAATCCTGCAGGCCAAACTGGCTCGCCGAACTGCTCTGCAGCAAATGCCCGCACAAATGGCAGCAATGGAGCAGGCTGCACGGACTGGGCTTGAATTACCGCCTCGACAGCCACAGCCAGCGTCATGGCGACGTCCCTTACGTCCGGCTGGGCGAACTGCTCCGCCTGTACCGCGCCTACTACATCCAGCCCGAATTCAACGAACGCTGGAAAGGCCATCTGCAAAATGCCGCCCAGCGCCTGTCCGTCCGCCGGCATCGCCTCACCTGACCGCAAAGATGTTGCAGTGCCGCACTCCTCTATTACGGCCGTGCCGAATATAGCGAACCCGATGCACAAACCGTCGCCACATTCTGACCGCAACGAACTTTTTGCGGCAATGGCAGCGTCTGTGCCACCCGAACCAACTACTATCTGGTCAGCAGCCAGCAGCCCGAACGCATCAAGCCGCTGCTGGAACAATACTCGCCTCCATCCTCGCCGTCCTGCGGCCCATACGCACCTGACACCGGCTTCCGACAACCGTACCGTCCGCTACATGAAAACGATTCTGCACGCAGCGACGTACTCATCCGTTCGTGGCAGCCGTTTTACAACTGGACGCCCGAAACATCGGAACAAATCCCCCTGCTGGTACCAACCTGGCTGCAGCTCGCCTGAAAGCCGCCCTCGCGCGACCGCGGAGCAAGGCGTGTACAGCCTGCAATTCAGCGTCCGCCCGCTGCCGCACCTCAACCGTATCGAAAGCGAATTGAGCTTCAGCACCGACCCCGCCCGTGCCGACCAACTGGTACAGGCCGCATTGCACATACTGGAGCAAATGCCGGAAAACATCAGCAAAACCGAATCCGACAATTTGCGCCGGCTGTTTGTCGAACAGGAAGCACTGCGCGGGCGCGACCCGAAAGCCTGGCTGGAACGCCTGATGCAGAGCCACCGCAAATACGGCGACGCCCGTTACCCGAAGCAACTGCCCGACCTGCATTACAGCATCATCCAAACCCGCCTGCGCCACACGATGAAACTCCTGTGGGCCTCGCACAACACCCGGATTTTTAATCAATGCCCCGAAAAACCCTGACAAAACACCCCTGCCTGCAGGGCCGTCTGAAAACCGCATACCGCCTCTCGTTCCTTTCAGACGGCCTCCCCATTGGAGGCCGTCTGAACGACAAAGCATCCGAAGCATCAACCTTTTGCGTATAATCTGCCGCTTTCCCGCACACACCCTACACATCATGCAACCCTACCTCGTCGGCGGCGCAGTCCGCGATTCACTACTGGGCCTGCCCTGTCCGCGACCGCGACTGGGTCGTCGTCGGTGCCGATGCCGAAACCATGCTGGCGCAAGGTTTTCACCGGTCGGCAAAAGACTTCCCCGTCTTCCTCCATCCCGACAGCCGCGAAGAATACGCACTAGCGCGCACCGAACGGAAAAACCGCCAAAGGCTATACCGGATCTCGCCTTCCATGCCGACAAAGACGTTACCTCGAACAAGACCCGATGCGGCGCGACCTGACTATCAACGCCATCGCGCAGTCTTCAGACGGCCCTCATCATTGACCCCTTCGGCGGCGAGGCCGACCTGCGCCGCAAAATCCTGCGCCACGTCTCCCCGCCTTTGCCGAAGACCCCGTCCGCATCCTGCGCACCGCCCGCTTCGCCGCACGTTACGGCTTCGAAGTGGCGGAAGAAACCATGCCTGATGCGCCAAATGGTGGAAGCGGGCGAGGCCGACGCCTTGTGGTACGAGCGCGTCTGGCAGGAATGACCAAAGGACTGATGGAGAAACAGCCGCGCCGAATGTTTGAAATCCTGCGCGAATGCGGCGCGTTGAAAGTGCTGCTGCCCGAAATCGACGCCCTGTTCGGCATCCCGCAACCCGCCGCCCACCACCCCGAAATCGACTGCGCCTCCACACCCTTGATGGTTTTACAGCGCGCCGCCGACATGAGCCTCGGCCTGCCCGCCCGCTACGCCGCCCTGCTGCACGACCTGGGCAAAGCACTGACCCCGCCCGACCTCCCGCCCAAACACCACTACCACGACCTTGCCGGCATTGCCCCCGTGCAAACGGTAAACCGCCGCTGGCGCGTGCCGAAACAATGTGCAGAACTGGCCGAACTGGTCTGCCGCTGGCACATCGTCTTGCACAACGTATTCACGCTCAAAACCTCTACCGCATTGAATGTATTACAAAAACCGACGCATTCCGCCGACCCGAACGCTTTCAGACGGCCTTAGACGTCTGCCAGGCCGATATACAGGGCGACTGGGGCGGGAAAAACGCACCCTACCCCCAACGCGCCCACTGGCTTGCCCTTTGGAAGCCGCCACCCAAACCGACACCGCCTCCATCGCCGCCGCCTGCGAACATCCGGCACACATTCCGGAAGCCGTCCGCCGCGCCAGGCTGGAAGCCATCCGGCCGCTGCACAAAAGCCCGTACCCAAACCGATTGATTGAACGCAGCGGCACCAAACCCGAAAAAGGCCGTCTGAAACACACAGCCCTCCACGCCCTGCACCGAAAGCACGCCATGAACAAAGAAACCCGCCCCAACACCTACAACCGCATCCTCGATGCCGCATTGAAACTGTTCAACGAAGAAAGCGAACGCAACACCACCACCAACCACATCGCCTCACACCTCGGCATCAGCCCCGGCAACCTCTACTACCACTTCCGCGGCAAAGATGAAATCATCATCCAGCTCCACCGCCGTTACAGCAGCCGCATGATGGCCTCGATACGCGAAGCCGACGCGCCGCAAACCCTGTCCGACGTGGTGGACTATTTAGACGGCATTTTCGACATCATGTGGGCATACCGCTTCCTGTTCAGCGACATGAACGCCCTGCTTTCCCGCAGCTCCGAGCTTTTGGGCGAATACAACGAATTCACCTGCGCCAAAGCCTCGCCCGTGGTGCTGCACTACTCGAACACCTGGCCTCCGTCGGCCTGCTCCGCGCCGATAAGGAAGACCTGCAAAACCTCGCGCTGAACATGTGGATTGTGACCAAATACTGGTTCGACTTCCACGGCTCCGTCCGCGGCCGCCACAAACTGCCCGAAGACTCGAAACGGCTGGGCGTCATCCGCAACCTCAGCATGCTGAAGCCTATCTCGATCCGCGCAGCCTGCCAGAATTCGAAGCCGCCGTCTCCCGCCTGAAAACGCCCGAAAACACCCCTCAGGCCGTCTGAAAAACCGTCTGCCGAATAACAAAGATGGGCAAAACGCAGACAGCCCGCCCTACCAAGGCGCGGCACGGCAAACAACGGATTGCGCCGCCACAACGGCCATGCACGCACCAAGCATATTTTGAACGGCCGTTTTAAACGGCAACGTGGCAATTTCGCCTTCAGGCCGTCTGAAAACCCAAACCAAGCGACAAAATAAGTTCCAATGTTTATCCTGCAAATCCTCTCCGTCTGCCGGACGAAACGCAGCCGTGCCGCCCCGTTGGCAGGCACACGCAACCGCCTGCCGCGCGCCCTGCCCCTGCCGGACACCGTTTTAGACTGCAAATACGGCTGCCACAGCCAACACCATCAGGAATCCTGCTCTCAGGGCGGAACCACCGTTTTTCTCGCCGGCCAACCCGAATGTAAAATCTGGCAGGCCCTGCCGGTGAAATTGAACGGCGGTTTCGAGTTTGCCCGGCAAGCCGACCGTATCGACATTTATTTCACCGACCAACGCGGCAGACGGCAGGCACGCAGGAAACTGTTTGCCTTAGCGAAAGGGCAAACCGCACAACTCCGCATCAACGAACGCGCCTGCGGATTTGATGATACCTACTATACGCAACATACCTACAATTTCGCCCATGCCGACAATGTACCGCGAGAAATCTTTACACAGCGCGGTTTCGACCACAGCGTGTCGCTGGAAAACCACCTGTTTTAGCTTTAGTATCTTTGCCTGTAATTTACACAGGCCGTCTGAAACGGCGCAAACCCTGTTTTTCAGACGGCCTCAACCTGCCAACCACCGTTTTACCCGATATGAACACACCGCAACTTCCCTCGCCGCGTTCGGAATTCCTCCGGGGCATACTCGACACCCTGCCGGTCATCATCGGCCTGCTGCCCTTGCCCTGATTTTGGGCACAGGGCGGGAACAAAAGGCATGAGCGCGCTCGAAATGACGCATGATGACCGGACTGAACTTTTGCCGGCGGCTCCGAATTTGCCGCCGTCGGCCTCTGGGCGCAGCCCCTGCCCATCCTGCTGATTATCGGCGTCACCTTCATGATCAACATCCGCCACATCCTGATGGGTGCGCACTCACGCCGTATATCAAGCACCCTGCCGATGATCCTGTCCACCCTGTTTTTCATGACCGACGAAAGCTGGGCGATGTCCATGGCCGACATCCGCAAACGCAAAGAAGCCGGCCTGCCCCTGTTTAGCCTGCCCTACTACGCCGGTATCTGCGCTACCCTTTACACCATCTGGGCTGGCCTCCTCCGCGCTCGGCACCATCATCGGCCCCTACTTGGGCAACATCGACAACTGGGGCTTCGGCATGGCCTTTCCCGCCGTATTCCTCGTCCTGCTGCGCGGCATGTGGAAAGGCTGGAAACCCGCCCTGCCCTGGTTCGTGAGCCTGATGACGGCAATCGCCGCCTACCTGCTGTTCAAAAGGCGCGTGGTACGTCCCTCGCTGGAGCCGCCGCCGGTTTATTGTGTGCCTCACATAACGGGCGGGAGCGACGCATGATTTCATTCGATTCGATATTGGTCATCCTCGGCATGCTGTGCGTTACCTACGGCACCCGCCTGATCGGCTTCTTCGCCCTCCGCAACCGTACTTTGAGCAAACGGGCGGCCAAAGTCATGGATGCCGCCCCCGGCTGCGTTCTGGTTTCGGTCATCGCCCCTCACTTTGCCTCCGACAAACCGCACGAACTGATTGCCGCCGCCATCACCCTCCTTGCAGCCAGCCGCCTCCCCATGCTACCCACAGTCATAATCGCCGTCGCCTCCTCCGGCGTGCTCGGCCTGCTGATGAACTGAAGGCCGTCTGAAAACAAAGTAAACATATTTTCAGACGGCCTCCAAGCCGAAACATCAGCCGTACTACAAAAACGGCCTGAAACCCATCAAAGGTATCAGGCCGTTACTATTGAAATCCAAACCAAGACATCAAAATAAACTGCAAAACAAAACACTGAAAAACAGCAGCAAGAAAATTATCCCGTTATTTCAACAATATTATAGTGGATTAAATTTAAATCAGGACAAGGCGACGAAGCCGCAGACAGTACAGATAGTACGGCAAGGCGAGGCGAAGCCGTACTGGTTTAAATTTAATCCACTACTAGCCTCCTTTTCAGCCCGACGCACAGCAACGCCGTCACAAAACAGGCCAACCGTCAGACTCGCTGCCCCCGTTTTTCTTCACATACCAAACGCCAGTCCGTCCACCACATTCGGATAATCGTCGTCCAACGGCCTGATGCCCGCCTGACGTTTGGACAACACCGCCCTCATACACCAGCGCGGTTGCAGGCCATCCGTGCACCTGCCGCCCGCCGCCATCCGCCACATCGTGCAAAGGCCAGCCTGCCAGCCATTCCGTCCGTTCAAACACAAAACCCGCCGCCTCAAACGCCTCTTTCAGACGGCCGAACGGCAAACCGCCGCTTTCGCAGGGAAAAGGTTTGCGTTCGATACGGTAAAGCAGCCGCCACACCGAATGCGGATTGAAACCGCTCAACACCAAACGCCCTTCCGCCGCCAATACGCGGTATGCCTCGTCGGCCACCGCTCCGCAAGATTTTCCGTCGTCCAAAGCATGCGGCAACAGCAACAAATCCATGCTTTCCGCCGCAAACGGCAATACCTGCCGCCATCATGCAATCCCGCCCGGCACGCTACAGCCGCCCCTTCCGTCAAATCCCATTGCGGCAAAACCCAGCTGCAAGGCCGTCTGAAAATACACATCCCGCAACGTATCACGGAAAAACTCACGCTCGCAGGCGGCGGCGAACAAACCGACCCGACCGCGCTCAAACCAAACATTTCCGTCCATATCGCCTCCCGCCTTTCGGTCGCTCAAACCGACAAACGGTCATTCACTCCCAAACATTACTTGACGCACATCAAGACAACAGCATATATGGAAGCTTAATATATTGAAAAATTTTTTTACACTTCTCCATCCTTGACGTATTCAACCCTCGAAGCGTTACCATCGGGGGCTGATTTGACTCTGATTTGCCGAACATCATGACCCATATAAAAACACTTGTCGCAGCCATTACGGGCTTATCTTTCTTCTCCGCTCCCGCCTTCGGACAAACCCATACCAAAAATCAAATCGGCATGGCGATGATGCGCACCAACACCATCGCCCTCGACCACGGCAAAATAAATCCGGCCACAACAGCGTTTGGGCACATCTGCGCGGCGAGTTCCGCATGTCGGAAGTCAATCCCGAGCTGGTACGCCGCCATGAAAGCAAAGTTTGTTTCCTCGTCGGCATATTTTCAAGCGCACCATCGAACGCAGCCGCCCTCTACATGTACCACATCAGCAACGAAGTGGCCAAACGCAACATGCCGGCGGAAATCGCCCTGCTGCCCTTCATCGAAAGCGCGTACGTTACTAAAGCCAAATCGCACGTCGGCGCATCCGGCCTCTGGCAGTTCATGCCCGCTACCGGCCGCCACTACGGCTTGGAGCAAACCCTCTGTATGACGGCCGCCACGACATTTATGCCGCCACCGATGCCGCACTGAACTACCTCCAATACCTGCACGGCCTGTTCGGCGACTGGTCGCTGGCGCTGTACCGCCTACAACTGGGGCGAAGGCAATGTCGGCCGCGCCGTAAACCGCGCCCGAGCCCAAGGCTTGGAGCCGGTCTACGAAAACCTGCGCATGCCGAACGAAACTCGCAACTACGTACCGAAACTATTGGCGGTGCGCAACATCGTCAATAACCCCGAATACTTCGGCATGAGCTTCGCCGACCTCGACAACAAGCCTTTTTCAAAGCCGTCGACATCGACCAACCGATCGACCTGAGCGCGTCCGTCCGTTTGGCCGACATCAGCCAGGCTGAATTCGACGCACTCAATCCAGCATTCAAATCACCTGTCTACATTCCGAAAACCGGCCGCAAACTGCTTCTCCCCGCTACGGCAATCGCCACCTTCGAGCGTAACTACAAAAAAGCCGACCGCGCCAGCCTGCTGTCATGGGATGTTTACACACCCTATGCCGACACCACACTCTCATCCATTGCCGCCGAAACAGGGCATGAGCACTGCAGAACTCAAACGCCTGAACGGCCTGAGCAAAGAAAGCGTCGCCGCCACCGCAGCCTCCTGATTGCGAAAAACAGATTCAGCGGCAGCCCTGCAGCCGTTCCGGCCAATTTCGCCGCCTGGATGCCGATATCAATCCGAACGACAACAAACTCCAAACCGTTCCCAACCTGAACATTGCCGTTACAGAGACAACATTCAAAACCAAGCCGTCAAACGGTCGACATTCAGACGGCCTCAGCCGCACAGCCCGCACCTGACACCTTGCGTCCGCCTGTGCAAACCGCCGCCGTTGACTTTACCAAACAAACCGCCCAGGCCGCCGCACCGATCGAAACCAATCAGCCTGTTGCCGCTGCACCTGCAGCCCGTCTACCGACGAGGTTGAAGAACGCATCCGGCAACTGGCCTCCGTATCCGCAAGCCAAAAACGCCCCTGCAACCGGCTACGGCAGCCGTGGCAGACGGCGGCAATAACGAACTGCTGATGACCTTCGTTCAAGAATCAGGCCTGTCCGAAAACAGCGACACCGTTACCGTTGCCGACAGCAGCCCGAACCAACTTGAAAACGAACAGGCGGCACAAGAAGCCGCCGAGCGCAGCCGCTAAGCCAAATTGGCCACCGAACGGGCCAAACAGCAAAAACAGGCAGCCGAAGCCCGCGCTTTGACCGCAGCGAAAAACAGCGGTACTCCGACCACCCATAAAGTCGGCAGCGGCGACACCCTGTTCAATATCGCCAAACGCCATGACATGAATGTGGCTGACCTGATTGCAAGCAACAACATCAAAAGGTAACACCATCCACACCGGCCAAATTCTGAAAGTCGCGGCAGCCAAAAGGCAAACAAACCGCCAAAGCCTCCGTGCAACCGGTTTCCTACACCGTACGGCAAGGACGACTTTGACCGACATTGCCCGCCGTTTCAACGTAAACGTCAACGATGTCCGCCGCTGGAACAACAACAGCAGCAACATCAAACCGGGACAAAACATCAAACTGCAAGGCAGCTAACCGCTCTTTCCCATTTTCAGACGGCCTCTGTCACACCACAGGCCGTCTGAAAACATTTACAACCCGTCAAAAACAGGAAAGACCCATGGCACAAATCGCTCCCGAAATCTTCAAAGCCTACGACATCCGAGGCATCGTCGGCAAAACGCTTACCGAAGAAACCGCCTACCTGATAGGCCGCGCCTTTGCCGCTCGTGCCGCCGTGCAAAACATCCGCGCCGTCGCCGTCGTACGCGACGGACGCTGAGCGGCCCCGCCCTATTGGAAAGCCTGATTCGCGGATTGACCGACAGCGGCATGGACGTAACCGACATCGGCATGGTAGCCACCCCATGCTGTATTTTGCCGCCGTGAAAGAATGCGGCGGCAGCGGCATGATGATTACCGGCAGCCACAACCCGCCCGACTACAACGGCTTCAAAATGATGCTGGGCGGCGAAACGCTGGCCGGAGAAGCGATACAGGAACTGCTGGCATCCATCCGTCAGGAACAACTTCACCGACGGCAAAGGCAGCGTGCTCGTACAAGACATCTATCCCGCCTATGAAGCCGCCATCACCGCCCACATCCAACCGGCACGGCCGATGAAAATCGTCATCGACGCGGGCAACGGCGTTGCGAGGCGCATATGCAGGCCGCCTCTACCGCGCCCTGGGCTTCGAAGTGGAAGAACTGTTTTGCAACGTGGACGGCCACTTCCCCAACCATCATCCCGACCCTGCCAAACCGGAAAACCTGCAAGACTTAATCCGCGCCCTGCAAAACGGCGATGCAGAAATCGGCCTGGCCTTCGACGGCGACGGCGACCGTTTGGGCGTAGTCACCAAAGACGGCAACATCATCTATCCCGACCGCCAACTGATGCTGTTCGCCCAAGACGTACTCAGCCGCAACCCGAACGGCAAAGTGATTTTCGACGTCAAATCCACCCGTCTGCTCGCCCCATGGATACGCCAGCACGGCGGACAGCCGCTGATGGATAAAAACCTACCACAGCTTCATCAAATCCGCCATGAAACGCGAAGGCGCACTGTTGGTCGGAGAAATGAGCGGGCACACCTTCTTCAAAGAACGCTGGTTCGGCTTCGACGACGGCATGTATGCGGGTTGCCGGATGCTGGAAATCCTCTCGCGCAGCAACAATCCTTCGGCCATCCTCAACAGCCTGCCGCAGCATTTCCACGCCCGAACTGAACATCGACCTGCCGGAAGGCGAAAACGTCCACGAGCTGATCGCCAACTGGCCGCCACCGCCCGATTCGACGGTGCGGAAGAAGTCATTACCATAGACGGCCTGCGTGGAATTTTCAGACGGCTTCGGCCTGATGCGTGCATCCAATACCACGCCGGTTCTGGTGCTGCGTTTTGAAGCCGACAACGAAAACGCCATCCGCCGTATCCAGCAGCAATTCAAAACCATTTTGAAAGCTCATCCGTCGCTGCGCTGGCATGCTGTAAACAGCCGAGGCTGAGCTGGCAAACGCCATCCCGCCGCATACGGTAAAGGCCGTCTGAAAACACCTTTCCCGAATCCGGTGTTTTCAGACGGCCTTTTTGATTTATCCGGTGATCAATAACCCAAACGCTGGCAGATGGTTGACACCAAACCGGCCTGATTGAGCGTATAGAAATGCAGGCTGGGCGCGCCTTCGCGCAACAGGCGTTCGCACATTTCAGTTACCACGTCCAAAGCCAAAGCCTTGATGGCGGCACTGTCGTCGGCATAAGACTGCAACTTCAGGCGCAGCCAGCGCGGGATTTCCGCACCGCAGGTATCGGAAAAAGCGAACCAGTTTGAAAAACTGGCAATCGGCATGATGCCGGGATAATCGGAATATCCACCCCGCGCCCGCGCACATCGTCGAGGAAGCGGATAGGCATCCGCGTTGTAAAATATTGGGTAATCGCCGAATCCGCGCCCGCTGGCTTTACGGACGAAATGGTTGAGGTCGTCCTCCGAGCTGCGCGCCTGAGGATGATATTCGGGATAGGCGGCGATTTCGATATGGAAATGGCTGCCGTATTCGTTTTTAATCAGTTCCACCAATTCGTTGGCATAACGCAGCCCACTGTTGCCCGCGCCCATGCCAGACGGAATATCGCCGCGCAAGGCGACAATGTGGCGCACGCCCATTTCTTTTTATAGGTATCCAAAAGTTCGCGGATTTCCGCCGCCGTCATCCCGATACAGGGCAGGTGCGGCGCGGCGGCCGTGCCTTCGGCCAAAAATATCGCCGATGGTTCTGCATCGTGCCGTCCCGGGTCGAACCGCCCGCGCCAGACGTGCAGGAAAAGAATTCCGGGGAAAACTGACTCAACTGTTTGCGCGTAATCACCTGTTTGGCACGGCCTTCGGGCGTGCGGGTGGGGAAAAATTCAAAGCTGAGTTTTTGCTTGGAGAAGTCATGACCTGTTTTGTTTTTTTGTTTGCGAATACCCGCAGTGTATGTGTTTAACTGTTTGATAACAAGATAAAAACCGGAATCATGAGTGAAAAATATTGTCCCCGCCCATGAACTGTTTTTGTTGTTTGATTTATTTGGTGATTTTTCGATTGGCAGGCCGTCTGAAAAACCATGCTTTTCAGACGGCCTCTAAAAGTATTAAGATTCGCTAAATACGATTACAGACCCTTAACATTCCACAAAAAGGACACTTCCATGAAAGTATTATTGTTAGCGCGCGGGCGCGGGCAAAGGCACTCAGGCACAATTCATCACCGCTGCGTTCGGCATTCCGCAAATTTCCACCGGCGATATGCTCCGCGCTGCGATTAAAGCAGGTACGCCGCTGGGTTTGGAAGCGAAAAATCATTGACGAAGGCGGCTTTGCGCGACGACATCATCATCGGCATGGTGAAAGAACGCATCGCGCAAGACGACTGCAAAAACGGTTTCCTGTTCGACGGTTTCCCGCGCACGCTGGCACAAGCCGAAAGCGATGGTTGAAGCGGGCGGATTTGGGACGCGGTCGTTGAAATCGACGTGCCCGACAGCGTGATTGTCGATCGCATGAGCGGCCGCCGTCCACTCTGGCTTCCGGCCGCACCTACCACGTTACCTACAATCCGCCCAAAGTCGAAGGCAAAGACGACGTAACCGGCGAAGATTTGATTCAGCGCGACGACGACAAAGAAGAAACTGTCAAAAACGCCTGCCGTTTACCACGAGCAAACCGAAGTGTTGGTTGATTTTTACAGCAAGCTGGAAGGCGAACACGCGCCGAAATACATCAAGGTTGACGGCACTCAGCCGGTAGAAGCCGTGAAAGCCGAAGTATTTACCGCATTGGGCAAATAAATGCCGCAGTGATTTGACGATAAAGGCCGTCTGAAAAGTATTTGCCGCGTGGAGCGGATACTTTTTCAGACGGCCTTTCGCCATAGAAAATTCAATTTGGACCGGAATCGGGACAAAGCCGAACGAAACCGCACCGCTTGCGGTTTGATGACACGATAACGGCAACGCAAACACATCTGCCGACCGCATCCGGCCTCTTTTACCGCTTCATTATCCGTTCCGACTCATGCCACATTCCGTCCGGCCGGCGTTGCAGCACGGCAACCAATCCGCCGCCCTAAAGTACGGATTTCGTCCCAGCAAGGTTTCCCCTTCCGCCACCCGTGCCGGTGCCAGATAAGCGGTACGCGGCAGCGAATAATACGGCACTCATCCCCGCAAAGGGCTTTCAGACGTACCATTCGTGCAGAAAAACACCGTGCCAGCCATAGGGATTCAAAGGTTCGGGCAACCGTGCTTCTGAAGGAGCGAACAGCATCCCGCGCACAATACTCGCGCTGTACAAAAGCTGCCATATGGCCTATGCCTGCAGCCGCCAATGCCCGCACGCCCGTCTCACTGTGCGCCAAAGCGAGTTGGCGCGTCAATTTTTCCGCCTTGTCCGGCCAACGGTCGTGAGGATTGAGTCCGCACAAAGCCATCCATTGCGGCTTTATCCGTGCCGTAATATTTGCAACACAGCTCATCGTGGTAAAGGCGGCTACCGATTTCGGCGACGAAATCCAGCGCGCCCAAAGTGTTGGGGCCGTCTGAAACCGTCAGGTTGCGGGCTAAAAAGACGGCAGTGCGGCGCGTGTTGCAACCAAAAAAGCCAGCAGGCTTTCGGCATAAAGTTCAGTCTGCCGCCAAACGGCATCTCCTGCGCCAAATGGCTGTGCAAGGGTTTGGGACTGCCGTCCAATTCCAGCAGAAAACGGAAACAGCGTTCCCCGAGCAATGCGTACCACGGGCAGTTCGCTGCCGCTGTGCCACAAAGCGGGAGCGGTCAGCACCGCAGCCAGCGCGCGGACATCGGAATCGGTCAAACGCCACCAAAGCGCATCCAAGGCATAATTCATTTTTCAGACGGCCTCAAACCGGAACAGGGGGTTAAGCGCAGAAATCACGAAATTCGCGCAGAAAATTATCCAGCATTTCGTGCCCGTGTTCGGTCAGCAGGGCTTCCGGATGGAACTGAACGCCTTCGATGGCATATTCTGTGCCGCACGCCCATGATTTCCTGATCTTCCGTCCATGCGGTTACTTCCAGACAATCGGGCAGCGTATCGCGGGCAATGACGAGGCTGTGATAACGCGTACAGATAACGGGATTGGGCAAATCTTTAAACATGCCCTTGTTTAAATGGAACACAGGGCGATACTTTGCCGTGCATCAGCGTTTTTGCCCGCACCACATCCCCGCCGAACGCTTCGCCTATCGTCTGATGGCCGAGGCACACGCCCATAATCGGCAGCCTGCCGGCAAAATGGCGCATGGCGGCGACAGAAATGCCTGCTTCCTTGGGCGAACAAGGACCCGGCCCGATAACGAGATACTGCGGTTTCAGGGGCTTCGATTTCTTCAAGCGTGATATCGTCGTTGCGCCGGACGACGACCTCCTGACCGAGTTCGGCAAAATATTGGACGATGTTGTAGAAACTGTCGTAATTATCGATAAACAAAAAGCATAATTTAGATATATTATTGATTCAAATATTATAAATTTTAATGACTACCCTTAATACCCAGTTTTATACCCGCTTTAATTTTTGCTGGCAGCTTCTGCTGGTTTCAAGAATCCAACGCTGGATTTCGCTCTCCAGCCAGTATGTAATTCTGCCATCTTTCCGCCCTTTGGGAAAGTGCCGTTTTCATGCCTCATAAATTTTTGGTTGTACTGTAGCCAACCATGTGGCAGACATCAGGCAACCTGAGTTGTCTTTTCTGTTTGCATTTTTTTCTCCAAATTTAAAGTTCGCCTGTCAGCGGCTTAGTTAATCCGTTTTCACTCCCGCCGCCGTAGCAATATATAGTAATGCCCAGCCCCATCTTCTTGGCATACAGCTTGTGTTCGCCGTCGTACAGTTTTTCAACGCCGCGCATGAAACATGATGTCGTTCAAACGTTTTTGTTCTTGAGGGGTCATGCTTTGTCTCGTATGTTGAGGCCGTCTGAAAGTGTTTTTCAGACGGCCTTTGATGTCTCATCTGAATGAGGGGACTACTTCCAATGTTCCGCCGTCATCCCTGCCGATCAAGCGCCACAGGGTTTGCGCCAGCAAATCTTCAGGCTTTAGGGCACATCAGGAAAGGGCTTTCCTTTTCCAAATGCACGGCTTCCCGTCATGATTGAACGGCTGCCATACGCCGCTGTACGGCACACGGACGGTTTCGCCGTTTTCCACCAGTATCGGCGCGGTTTTGACGGTTTTGCCCTCCGGGTCCAATACTCCGTCCTTCATATTCGGATTGTCCAGCGGTGTGTCCAGTAATAGGTTTTGACGGCATCGAAATGGGGCGCGGCGTAAAGGTGGTGCAGGCGGTTGGGAACGGCTTTGATGACCGGCCTTAAGGCTTCGTTCAATGCCCTGATAATTTAAAGGCAGCGGTTCGCCGGCATCTCCGACGTCGGGCAGTTCGTCGATTTTTGATGACGGAAACGCCGTTTGCCTGCGTTTTGACCGTGATTTCAGGGTATTGCTCCGCCAGCCGAGCCCATACCTGCGGTTCGATACGCACGGATAGGGATTTGCCTAGAATGGTGTACCAAGCGATGCTTTTAGCTGCATCCTTATAATCCCTTAATCCTGCATAAGCATTACAGTTGGGCATCACATTATAGTAATGAGTGGCAACCTGGTATTCGTGCGGCTCCCATTCCTCACAACCGTAAGGAAGAATACACTCAAGCCCCGCGTAGCCGTGCAGTACGTCGAATTGTGCGCACAGGTAATCCACCCATTCTTCAAACTCCTGCCGTCTGGTTTCGTCTTTCAGCCAACCGATGGGAAAGGCCAAACTCAAATAGCTGAGGAGATTGTATTCGAGTTCTCCTGTCAGAGATGTGGTCAGAGTGGAGCAATGGTAGTCCGGGGCATAATCGCTTTTTCTTTCCGAACTGATATGGGCTTTAATCTTTCATCCTGTTGGGCTGTTTTTGGCTTTTTCTCCATACTTTTTTTCAAATTGCGCAGCACTGAATTTGACAAATCTTTGATGTTCTTCAAAGAACAAACCGTTCAGATACTCGCCATATTGCGCTTGATATCTTTTGAACACATCCAATACCTTCCGCTGCCCGCTTTCACTCCCGCCGCCGTAGAAATATATAGTAATGCCCAGCCCCATCTTGGCATACAGCCTGTGTTCGTCGTCGTACAGTTCGCAACGCTGCGCATGAAACATGATGTCGTTCAAACGGTTTTTGTTCTTGAGGGGTCATGCTTTGTCCTTTCGTAGAGATTGAATATTTTAAGCCGTCTGAAAGTGTTTTTCAGACGGCCTTTAGACATAGGATTGACAACATAATCATTATTTAATCGAGTATTTTACCTTTATTTTTCAAATAGTCGGTATATATCTTCGGCAATGGGTCTTGATAGCTTTCGTCTATTTTTATGCCCTGCCTTTTCAGCTTGCGTTCTTCTTCCATACGGTATTTATCATTAGACTGCAATACTTCTTCCACCATGGGCAGCCACTTTGCAGGGGATAAAGCGGTCGTCGTTATCTCTCTTGTAAACACCACTGTAATCCTGAAATTTATATTCCAAAGCATCAAACTCCATACTGATTTTATATATCGAGTAGCCTTGCCAATATTCGTTGGAGTCCGCATTAAGGCTAATAGATAATATAACTCCGTCAGCATACAGTTCATAGGAAAGGCTTTCAAGACCTTGGGTAAAGACATTCAGCCACTCCTGCTCGCTCGGCTCGTAATCTATATAAACATCTTCCCCATTTTGAAAAATATCTATTTTATCGGCCATCCGTGCGCCGCCAGGATAGTAATACCGCTTCCAGCCTTAGCTTGCAGCTCCCGCAGCAGCCCTAAAAACTTTTTCCTTGCCTGAAGATGTTTGTCAGGACGGTCGGAGCGGTAAACTCGCATCCACTTCAATACTCGTTTACACCCCAGCCGTTTTCTTCCTGACTGGAAGCCAGTACTGGCTGTTGTCCGGCAGCATAAAGCTGTGTTCCCCATGCTTGAAGCGTATCTTGGGATAACCGCCCAGACTGATAAAGCCTGTACTGTATATTTGTTCGTAACCGCCGTTTAAGCTGGTTAGCCAGTTCTGCTCGTTTTTCACGCAGGGAGATTTCGGGAATGCCTGTATTCATTTTTCCCAATCCTTTTTGAGCAAACAGGGGGACATATGCAATAGCGCATACGGTAAATACTGCTAAGACGGGGAGGATTTTGAGGAGTTTTTCATAATAGGTGCAAGGTTTATTATTTTAGGGCTTAGGAAGCAAAGTCACTCAATATAGTGATAAGCTTTTGAAAAATAAAATCAAAAAAACAAGGTAGTAAAGACTTCCCAAAATAAAGACTCATATATCTAAAAACAGAATGAAAAATGTGTCCCTGTAGCGTCCATCTATCTGTGCAATAGCTAATTGATTACCTTTTCCTGCTCCAACAAATTTTGCTGCACTAACTAAATTAATCCACCCTTGAATTGGTATCAGTTACCACACAGCATATCTAAATCATTCATTGGATGAGCAGAATCTAACGAAATCAAATCAATATTATGTTTATATAGTACCTGTATCAACTCAGTTGACTATTAGCATCCATATTACTCAAATCCACAATCCGAAGGGGGACTGTTTATCCAATTGATATTGGATTATTTGCTCAAGCATTTCATTTAAGTTTCCTTAATCGTACTATTGGATCGAAGCATGCAATTTTTAATTAATTCTTCTCGAATTAATGTTTTTCCAAGTAACAAGGAACATGCTGCTTCATTAGCATTAGTACTGTTTACAGATAAAGCAATGATCAAAGCATGTTTAATTTTTCTTTTTCCAACCAATCCTGAATTTCGTCAGGTTGAAAAATTTACAGCATTTTTAGTAAGATATCAGGTATTTTTGACAATTTTGTTCCTTTAATAAACGGATTACTAAATCAACGCTATTTTCCCTAAACGACGATTTATCAGATCTTTTCTCACTAGAAACTGATCCTCCACAATAATAATTTTTAGATTTTCACCCTCTAAATCCTGTATTTTTCTAAATCAGGCAAATGATGGGAAAGAATTTTTCCAAAATAATTTCTTTCTTATCATAACGTTTGGCAATAAATCCTTTCCTGTATCAAAAATGAAAAAGGTGTAATTACTTGCTGAAAATTATGACGAATTTTTCCACTACTAACAGCCTCTATTAAGGGAATTTTAGTAATATCTATATTATCTGGCAAAATAAGAGTGTAATCATTAACATGCCAATACATCTGCGCCCACTGCTGCCATTTCCGGTGGATATTTTCTTTTTCCACTTTCCATGCTTCATGTTGCTGCTGTTTATTATATTTATAACTGAATTGCAATAGAAAAATACTAAGCACACGAGCAAAGGAGGAAGTGCAGCAATACCTAATCCAGTAATCAATGGGATACCAGAGTAGGTCATGCTTATAGCAACCAATACGCCAACAATAGAAATAACTATAAGAATAAGTAACCATTTCTGCCAATTTATTGGTTTGGGTGCTTTGAATTCTGGAATTTCAGGGATTGGCCAACGAGTTCGTTTCATATTTTAATAAATTTTTAAAAATTAAATAACAAAGATGCCGAAAAACGGATATCTCCATTTCCGGCAACTCTTTTCAGATATGGGTTAATTCGCTTTACCATTCAGTCCAATATGTTGAGATATCTCCTTCGGGTTCATATTTCATCCAAGTAGCTGTATTGCCTTCAATACGGTAAACTCTGATAGCGTGCGAGTCCTGACCATTACCAAAAATAAAGGTTGGCCAATAACTATGGCCTATCTAACCCTACCACTATATTCCAACAACCCCATACCAATATAAAAACTAGCTTGAGAGTCATGAACATAGTCATTATAAAAACAGCTTTATAGCTTTCTCACCATATAAATCTTTTTCGTATTCATCATTTTCATCAAGATATATACTGAGGCCTCTCCCGATATTTTTCCAAAATACCTTTTTACAGTTGGATGATAGCTATGTTTAACTCCAAGGTAGATAGCTACCGACGATTAAAAATACTCAAACCTTCTTCCAACAAATCATTAACCACCTTAAGCCCAATCACAGAATTATAATTTGCGCTGCCTCTCCAAATGCTGCTCCAATTTAGCTGGATCAACTTCCTTCACGTCTGCTTTACTGAGCGACATCGCAGGCACTTCGGAAGTTGGTTTCTTAGTCGACTCTTGAGCTTGCGTCCCTCTGCATCACCATTTGCACGAAGATAAAAATCCTGCCACTCAAAACGGGGAACATTCTGTGGCCTCACCATGCCAAGTTTTTAGTTTGGGTTTGATATTTAGATGGAGTCTTATTTGAAAGAAATCTTACGTAACATAATGCCTCGGTATACTAAATAACTTTGGTTATACTGAGCAATATTATTAGCATGAATACAAACATCTCCTCCTTCCTGAGCAATACCAACCCCTTTAAGCATTTGTCTCATATCATCTTTTTATTGTATCGTAGGCAGTGACAAAGTCATGATGTGCCAATAACGTTGAAAATTCCTCTTTTATTCAGTCCATTTAATTTTTATTTCATTTGCTTTATGAATGTTGTACTGTTGCAATTCTTTTCAACGGTACGCCTGCTCCAAACGCTTCATCATACATTTCCCGACCAGGGATAACAGACATATCATATTTTGCCCTGCTCCATAAAAGCCATAACCACCACCTACATCCGAATGGGCGCCAGGGTAAAGTTTAAGTGTATGATTACCTTGATGCTCCGTCATGGTCAACGGGAAACAGGCCCTGAGCCTCGTTACCGGCAATATAGTGTACACAGCGAATATTATCCGGTACAACTAGATTTTCAGGAGATGCCCAAGACCAATGACCATCCACTAAACTACCAAACCAACGAGGCAGAATACCGTTGCCACGGAATGACTTGATATCGACCATGCCTACCGAAGCCACAGTGTCGAAAAATACCCCATAAACTTTACTTCAACATCGATGCCGCCAAATTTTAACTGCTCCGGCGAGCTTCCGCTCAATCGGGAAAGGCGGTTGACAAAACTGCGAGCCTTCTGCTGCACCGCGTGAAAAACCGAACACATATAAGATGATTTTGCTGACTTTGCTGGTTTTTCTCTTTTCTTTTCCTACGCCTTTTCAATAGCTTCCCTTAAGTGCTTATTCAGATATTCAGGAAAGGTATCAACGTCGTTTTCAATTTTGTCTGAACGCATACTGTGTTCCCAATTAATCCCATTCCCAAGCCCTTCTTTATCCAGTGTTATTGAATAAAGCTTCCAGAAAGCATAACAAAGCCGTGCATTTCCTCCATAGCCGAATGCCGAGCCAAAAATACTGCCTTCTCCCTCATTGGGCTTACCTTCATCATTTGCAGAAAAAGGCGTACCTACGCCAGGAATATATTCTTTATATAGCGAATTTCTATCATCCCTATTGAATAGTGCCAAAACAACTTCGCCACGTTACTTAAATAACTGGTGAATGTAACTGCTGTGATCATAGGTAGCAGCTTTAAGTCTTTTAAGGTAGATCTTGGTTTTTATGGCATCCGTATCCCTGTTGTTTCCCGTACCGTCAAAAAACAATCCAAGCTGAATTTCCTTTTGACAGAAAAATTTCTGTGATAACCCTATTGTCATATTTTTATTCCTTTTCTTGATATTATTCAGCTGCATGACGCTTGCCGATTTTTCTTTTTCCGTTTTAGGTCGTCATCTTGCAGCCAACCATAAGGATACTCTGGATAATCTGGTGTCATATTTGTTGCAAAAGCCTTGACAGAGTTATTAGGAAAAAGTGTATCGCTAAATAAAATAAGTCCTTATCTTCATATTTTGGTAATGTAACAAATGCCCGTTTCGGGTGGTATAGATCTCTTCATTACCTGCCCATTGGATGGTGTAATTGAATCCCATTTCCTAGGCACTCGCCACGTACTACCTGAAAGCAGTATTATATGCAGCCACCTCGTTTCCACCTCCTCCATAACCCAACTCCCACCCTTTTTCAGTCTTTTTAGTAGCATTGGTCATATTGAAATTGATGGCTTCGGATGTATGATTATATATTTTGACAGGAAGCACAACGGTATTAGAATGGCTGTTGCATGCAGTAAGCAGTGCTGACAATCCTGTAAATAGTAAAGTAATCAGTTTTCATATTCATTATTTACTCCTTAATTTCTTACCGCTAAATTTTTCAAAATGGCGTGCTCAAACATCTTTGATATTTTTCGGATAAACTGAACCAAATTAGCAAAGCTTCCTGTATGACATCCGTTTTCTCCAACAATTCAAAAATCCTGCTATATATTGCTGCAGATACCGTACTGTTGCCTGGATTATTTTTCTGTATTTCTACCCAAATCTGATCGGGCAGACTTTGGCTGTAACGCATTTCCACAAGCTGGATTTCCTTTTGACAGAAAAATTTCTGTGCTATTCCGGTCGGCATATCTTTTTATTCCTTTATTACATATTACTCAACTGCATGACGCTTTCCGATTTTCTTTTTCCGTTTTGGGTCGTCATCTTGCGGTAACCATACGGATACTCTGGATAATCCGGCGTCAAATTTGTTACAAAAAGCCTTGATGTTATCATTCGGAAAAATGTATTGCCAAAGTAACCTTTTCTTCATCCTTATATTTCGGCAGTTTGACAAATGCCCGTTTTGGGTTGGTATAAATCTCGTTATTACCAGCCCATTGGAAATAGTGTAATTTGGATCCCATTTTTTTGGCACCCTCCACCCTGCTACCTGAAGTCGAATCGTATGCAGACACCCCATACGCCCCCTCCATAGCCCAATTCCCATCCTTCCAGTCTTTTTAGTGGCATCAGTCATATTGAAATTGATGGCTTTGGATGTATGATTACATATTTCAACAGGTAGCACACTGGTATCGGAATAACTGCTGCATGCAGTAAGCAGTGCTGACAGTCCTGTAAATAGTAAAGTAATCAGCTTTTTCATATTCATTATTTAATCTTAATTTCTTACAGTTAAATTTTTCAAAATGGCGTGTTCAAACATCTTTGATATTTTCTCGGATAAACTGAACCAAATTAGTAAAAGCTTCCTGTATGACATCCGTTTTTCTCCAACAATTCAAAAATCCTGCTATATATTGCTGCAGAGACCGTACTGTTGCCTGGATTATTTTTCTGTATTTCTGCCCAAATCTGATCAGGGCAGACTTTGGCTGTACAGCATTTCCAATTGATGATCATTTAAAATTAACGCGGTTGCCGCCTGATTACTATAGGCAGGAGCATAACTGCAAAAATTTCCCGAAGCGGTTTATCCATGCAAATTTCTCGATTGCACCAGCAATAGCAGCTTCTTTGAAGCAGTAAAAATTTATTCTGCGGATTAAATATGATTGAAAGTGTCGAATATCAAAAATATCTCAACAGCAATGCCAATCCTTCTTCTGTATGTACATTTGCTATCCAAGTTAAAATATCTGGCCACTTATTGGGAGCGTTGTTTTTATCCGTATAAAACTGATAAGGGGTAATTCTGCCGCATAATTCTTCAAAAATATCCTTAACCATTCAAAATCATCCAAAGATAGGTGTTCTGCACGAATAAAAAGCGGTCCTAATTCTTCTATGTCGGAAAATATGTGCCCACGCTGCCATAATCGAGAAAAACCAGCTAATTCGAAAATTGCCCTGCTCATCATCATTTAACATAGAGCCATCAACCAAGACAATGGTCTCATGAACTTTCTGCCTAACCCAACTAATTGCCTCCTCAATCACCTCAATATCAGGAGCTGAATGTAAATAATGCATTATTCCCTCCCTGCCAGTGGGCTTCCGCTTTCCAAGGCTTTCTTCAAACATTCTTTACAAACTGCTTCCAGAAAATTGGGGGTAACTATAATCCAACGTATTCACACCTGTTTCTATGAGGCTCCACTTCTATGCCAAATCTGATTTGAGATCCCATTTCAATTGTTCCATCCTTGATACGGATATAAAGCTGTACCACTAGTCAATAAAATCTCTTCCTTCCCTGCCAAAACGATTTTATTATCGGTACTCATCAATGTCATCTGCCCTTTAGAAGTCTGCTTTAATTCTCCACCTTGAGCCTGAATATCAATATCTTGTCTCGACGAGTAAATTTGCATTCCACCGTTATAACTATATAAACTGATTTTTCTTTTGCAGAAGCAGTTAGATTATTCATGGACTGCAAATCGGTATTATTCTGACTAACTTGTAAAAGATTATTTTCTGTTGTTAGCTGTATACTACCCGAACTAACTGCAGCAATTCCATCAGGCGCACTCAATACGATAGCCTGTTGTTGCAGTTGTTGATAGACATTTGTTAACTGGTTTTTCTGATCCTCTATATCGGCTAACTCCGCTCTAGCTGCCTGTATTGCATTATTAAGGTTTTCAACCTCTTCAACAGCTCGACGCAACTTCTCCAATGCTTCGTCCATATCCAATACTTTATCGTCAGGACTTTTACTATCAGTGCTAATAAAGATACCTTTCCCCGCCCGTACGGCGCCCCAGCCGTCGGTTCTGAGTTCGAAGCCTTCGCCGTTCTCTCCGCGTTTTGCCCTACCGCTGTCGACGATGTGGCCGAGTTGAGTTGGGATTTCTGATAGTCGGTGGCGAGTTTGATGTGTTCCTGACCTTTTGGTCTTCCATCCTGAGTTTGTTGTTCGCCCAGGTACGGATGACGTTCCTTGTGTTCCAATCGGCAGGGGATCGGTCGGGATGGGCGCTGTCGTGCATGACGCCGGAGATATACGGGCGGTCGGGATTACCTTGGACGAAGGACAGCATGACTTCGGTGCCTTCGTGTAAGGGGAAGTGGATGCCGTATTCGGGACCGGCATAGGGTTTTGGCCAGTCGGACGGGACGGCTTTCTCCGCCGGACTCCATTCGTCCAAATCAAACGGCAGTTTGACGCGGTAGCGCCCCATGTCGTCGATGTGAGGCGTAGGTGCAGTTCTCCGCCGCGGTTACCCGTGCGGGCAGTGTGCCGGCGATATGGGGGCGCGGGTGGTGCGTTCGGGACGGAAGGTGTGTTGGGCGGGTATGGCGGTAAAGGTATGGCTGTAGGCGGTATCGCGGCTGCCGCTGTGTTCCATGCCGAGTACCAGCCAGCCGTCGGGGGCTTCGGGGAAGGCGGTATCGGTTTGGAACACTTTCATCGGTGCCATGGAGACGACGTTGCCGCTGCCGTTGGCAACGGTTTGGCGGCGAGAGGACGGCTTCGTTCAACAGGGTCGTCTGAACTTCGGCTTCGTCGGGGGTTTTGGGATGGAGTCCCCAGTGTTGTTGTTTGCCCAGTAAGACGGTGTTGTCGGCCGATTCTTCTGATTGTTTTGTTATCGGTTTCGGCAAAGAGGTCGGTATCGGCGGTACGGTAGTTGTAGTCGGCACCGCGTATGCCTTCGACGACGGGGTTGTGACGGATGCTTAGTTGAACAGTGCTTCGGTACCGACGCTTTCCAGTCCGGCATGGGGACGGTAGGAAACGGGCAGGCTGGGTCGCGGAAGTAGTGTTCGACTGTCGCCGAAGACAACCACATCGCCATGTTGTTCATTCTGTTCGAAGGCGTACCAATGCCTTCTTCCTCACACAGACGGTTGATAAAGGCGAAGTCGCTTTCGAGATACTGGGTTACATACTCGCGGACGCTGTAGCTACGGCTTTTTGGAAACGGTAGTCGACACCGGAGAAGCCGTGGTGCTTGAAGACGGCGGCAACGATGTCGGGGACGGTTTGGTTTTGAAACAGTCGGGAGGATTGGAAATGCTTTAGAGCCGCGAAGCGCGGCTCTAAAACAAAGCGGTAAACGGTTTCATCCTTGGAGACGGACAGCTTCTCACACGAAGTCACGATGCCCTGCCATTGTTTCGCCGGAGATTCGTCCGAACCGGCTGAAAAGGCGGCGGCGACTTCGGACAATACGGCCTCCTGCGGACGGATTTCAAAACGTTGCGCGCTGGTTGAGGTAGGATGACAGCGGCAGGGAGGAATCGGTGGAGGTGGCGGTGATTTCGACGCGGTAGGCGGTGTTGGCGGCTTCGGCGGCGGTGAAGGAGCGGACTGAAAGTGACGGGGAGAATCGGGCGAAAGGTGAGGTGGTAGGATTGGCGGGCGGTCGCAGGTATTTCAAGATGACGATGGGGTGGGTATGGTAGTTTGAATGGGGGTGGGTGGTCAAGCGGAGGGATTGGTGGTGGGAAAAGGCCGTCTGAAAAGTCCTTTTCAGACGGCCTTCCCATTGCCATCCCATCTGCCGTCAACACCGCAAACCCGTGTTTGCGGGCATATTCGATATAGTCCTTCGGATAAAAACTCCATTGCCTTTAGGGTTGACCTTCCATATCCGCATGAAGCAGCAGGGTAAAGATGGCGGTTTCGAATGCCCAGTAGCCGAAGAACAACTCTCCATCCCTGACTTTATGGTAGTCATACAATAAGTATCCTTATTGGTTTTTGTGCCAGCCTTTCAGATAGTCCGCAGCAGCCTGCCAGCGAGAATACCCAGAGTTCAAACGGGTTATCGAGTTCTTGGGCGGATGGATGATGTCGGGTATCAGCATATAAACGCTTTTTGGAAAAACGGTTCAGGATTGACCTGAACCCTGCCCCGATATCCGACCAAATCCAGCAATGCCTTCATCGGTGCATCCACCAGCGGGGCCCCGCCAGGATGCGCTCTCCGTTTTCATCCAAATCGGGTGAAAGCCAGCCGGGGATGCGGTTGAGGCTTTCTTTATGGTTGGACAATACTACCAGCCCCAGCAGCCAAAGGATGTAGGCGTAGGAATCGGCTTCCCACAGTTGCAGCTTGTCTTCGGGAAATCAATGTCGAAATGCTTGTGGAAGCGTTCGAGCATGTCATGGGTGGCGGAAACGACTTCGGGCATGGGGCAGCCTGCGGAATAGAGGAGTTGGCAGTAACGCATGGCGGTTGATATTTGATTCCAACTCAAGCCGCGGTGATAACGCCTCTGCCCATAATCGGGGTCATCTAAGATCCATTAGTGTTTTTGATTGAAAAACATCTTCCGTAAATCTTCTTCAAAAATTTTTTCCTATGAAGAAAATTTCTTTCTGTCAGATAAATAGCCCGTTTGTTTTTCAAATTCGCACATTGTTTTTCCTTCTTAAGGTTTGACTGTCTGTTTGATTCCAGTTGCACCCGGGTTGAGTTTATGGATGGCTTCTATTTTGCCGTCCGGCCCGACTATCATCAGCCATTTTTCATAACCACCCTGACGGACATCCCTTACCTTATCCCCAATTTCTTCTAATCTATCATTAACCCATTGATCGCTCATCTGTCTTCCACTACTTTTTGTATTGCCGAGCAAGCCTAAGGGGCTCTTCGTCCTCGTCAGCGTCCCGTCGCTGTCCACATACTGATCTGCATCCGTTCGAAATTTTGTTTCTGTTACCACATACGGCGGCGGTGGATTAGGATTACCGTATACCGTCTATCCTGGCGACCTTTGGGCGCGTCTTCCAACTAGCGCACCCAGCGGTTAACGGTTAAATTCTGCATTCATATTGACATTTCCCCATGCTTTTTCTTCATTTCATTGGCGTAATCATCAAGCTGCTTAGCCATATAAACAAAACAACCGTTATTGGAAAAGGCCGTCTGAAAAGGTTTTTCAGACGGCCTTTTATCAAATGCCCCAGCCTTTTTCTCAACAAATCCTTGTTGTTAAAATCTCCGGTTCTTTCATTTTGCCTTACATGTCAAAATTAATAAATAAATCTCCTTACGAATTGCATCCAGCGTCTTACTGTCGCTGATAAAAAGGATATGGAGCAAAGGTGAACATCTCATTTTCTGCCAGCGGACCCATAATTCGACACAGCGTTGAAAGAGCGGATTACCATCATTGTCTTGTGTATCCAACTCTTCATATACCTGGAAACCGAAGAAACCATCAATCACTTCTCCGTCTCTTCCGTCCTGAATCAATCGCTGAAATCAGTATCCCTCTAAATATCCACCCTCTAATTGGATCAAGCTCATATTGGGTTCCTAAATTGCTGTTCCACTACAAACAGCTCCCCAAATCCTGAACGGGCAATCACATAATGGGATTGCTTTTTCTAACTCATCTTCCGGCAACCATTCTGCCAGAATGTCCTCATAGTCTTCCGGATTGGTCAGCCAAAATATTCCGTCCTTAAATCCGCAGAAACCAAACTCCTGCCAATATTCCAGCAAACGGTCAGGCAATTTACCGCGATATTTGTCAAGGTTTCAGCTGAAACCGGCGTGGAAGCAAATGGCATTCAAAATCTTCAAAAATATTTTTGAGCCTTCAGCATGTTTGAATAGATTCATACGATTAATCCTTCTATGTTGGACAACGGTTAAATTCTGCATTCATATTGGCATTTCCACTCATACTTTTCTTCATTTCATTGGCGTAATCATCAAGCTGCTTAGCCATATAAACAAAACAACCGTTATTGGAAAAGGCCGTCTGAAAAACCTTTCAGACGGCCTTTATCAAATGCCCCAGCCCTTTTCTCAACAAATCTGTTGTTAAAATCTCCGGTTCTTTCATTTGCCTTACAATGTCAAAATTAATAAATAAATCTGCCTTGCGAATTGCATCCAGCGTCTTACTGTCGCTGATAAAAGGATATGGAGCAAAGGTAAACATCTCATTTTCTGCCAGCGGACCCCATAATTCGACACAGCGTTGAAAGAGCGGATTGCCATCATTGTCTTGCGTATCCAACTCTTTTGTATACCTGGAAGCCGAAGAAACCATCAATCACTTCTCCGTCTCTCCCGTCCGAATCCAATCGCTGAAATCAGGATCACGTTTAGATATCCATCCCCACAACCCAATAATCTTATAGTCATTACCAAGTTCGCTATTCACACAAACAGATCCCCAAATCCTGAACGGGCAATCACATAATGGGATTGCTTTTCTAACTCATCTTCCGGCAACCATTCTGCTAGAATGTCCTCATAGTCTTCCGGATTGGTCAGCCAAAATATTCCGTCCTTAAATCCGCAGAAACCAAACTCCTGCCAATATTCCAGTAAACGGTCAGGCAATTTACCGCGATATTTGGCCAAGGTTTCAGTTGAAACCGGCGTGGAAGCAAATGGCATTCCAAATTTTTCATATTCTGATCCTTCAGTTTGTTTGAATAGATTCGTATGTTTACTCCTTCTATGTCGGACAACGGTTAAATTCTGCATTCATATTGGCATTTCCACCATACTTTTTCTTCATTTCATTGGCGTAATCATCAAGCTGCTTCAAGCGGGTTCTGTAGTCTCCGGCCTCCTTGCTATCCGGAGCTTTTTGATTCAGTTTCCGCCAATGGATCGATTGACATCACTACGGCCTAAACGTTCAGTGACATCTTTACCTCCGGCAATCATATCAGGGTTATGCGGTGCATCCAGCTCTTTCATAATCGCCTTGGTTCTTGTATCAGCAAGTGTCTCTGCTTCTTTTTAGGGACTTACCCTGTTTTTGATATGATTGCTTGAGAGACTGCGATATATTCTTCTGATATTCACTTCTTGTTTTGCTGAGACCCACCCGCCCCACGTCCATTCTTTTTATAAAGCTTCCCTTCCTGCCAGATATTCATCAATTGTTAGACCATTTAAGCCTTCTTCCTGTTTTTAATTGATGGTAATAGTCCTTTTCAAATTTCTGATATTCCTGATCACCTTTACGTTTTGCCCGTTCGATCTTGCCAGGTTTGAAACAGCCGATTTTACGTTTATCCGCCTTTCTTACCACTGTTAGCGGCTTATTTTTCCAAGTTGCACGGGCGTTTTTGGTTGACTTTTGCAACCTTCATTTTAGAAGGTCCATGAAAAACATCAGCAACGTGGTTTAAAAATCCTTCCGGTATCTGCAAAGGCAGGAACCAAATGATTTGGCGCAATATTGTAGCTGTTCTGTGAACTATTAAGTAGCCCCACTAATTTTCTCTTAATCTCATAAGGATTTGACGGAGAGGGAGGGGAGAATCGGTGGAAATTTTTGTTAACGTATCAGGCCATCCGAAATTTAGCAGATGGCCTTATGATTATATTGTTTTTGTTTTTATTTTTATAATAAAATATTTAACCCATATACAGAAATAACAAAAATTCAGAATATAAAAATAGCTGACAGAATCAGTATTCCTCGAATCATGTTTTCAAGAGATTCTGGTGACCCTCTTTGCATAACTGCATATAGCATTAATAAAATACCTAAACAGTGGGGAAGATAGATAATATAATCTGGCAACCAGTTTAAAAACTTGGTAGTGTATTTTTATATATAGTATTGCCTTTGCTCCCTTTTCCTTTTATTAAAGAATTAAAAATTACTTATACTCATATTTAACATTTCATTTATATCCAGTTTCATAGGAAAAACATATACTGAAAAACATAGTTGAAATCCAAATAAGATAAATATTAAATAAATCTCTAAAAGTAAATATAAGCAACAATAATGCTACTCGATAAGAAAAGAAAATTTAAAAATAACTCCCAAATTCAAAAATATAGAATTTATAAACATAGACAATAATATATTATTCTTTTTACGTAAAAATATTATCAATCTATAGAGGAAATAAATATATATAAATGAAGAACAAACTAAAAAGTAGGATAATAAAAATAATTTCCTTACCGCCATAGTCTCTTAAACCGGAAAAAAGTATACCTGTATGCATACATGCAGATATCATCCACATAAATATCCACAATGATGGCTCATTTTTACACTCTCTACATTACTTAGTATGAATAATCTTCTTTATTATTGGAATATCGCATCCCTTTACCTTTCAGATCCTTTAGAAATTAAAATAAGCAGTA
>BNJU01002691.1_pt1 | contig 188245 bp, 216 predicted proteins | sample 8539281 | NCBI WGS metagenome assembly BNJU01 (sample SAMD00202456, study PRJDB9452) | human saliva metagenome | isolation source: human saliva | place: Japan | reverse complement strand
CAGCCGACCTCCCGCTTGATGAGGTCCAGGTGGGCACCAGTCCAGGCGTCCTTGTCCTGGGGACCCTCAGCTCCAGGCGGATCCGGTCCCCACGTGCAGGCCGGCGGCCTTGCGCTCGTCCTGGACCAGGCGCACCAGGTCGCGGGCCCAGCCCTCGGCCTCCAGGGCGTCGTCGAGGGCGGTGTCCAGGACCACGAAGGCTCCCGAGGGCAGCATGGTGGCGGCCAGGGAGTCGTCGTCGACCTCGATGCGGGTGGTCAGGGTGAAGGCGGAGTCCTCCGCCTCCAGGACCACGGGGGTGCCGTCGAGCAGGACGTCGTTGAAGCGCACGTCCCCGTCCTCGGTGAGCTCCCACCGGCCCGCCTTGACGGCGGCGAAGAGCCTGGAGGTGAGCTTGCGGACCTCGGGGCTGAAGGCGCGCGGGTTGAGGGCCAGGTCCGTTCGGGCCTCGTAGCCGGCGGACTCGGCGTCCAGGACCCGCACCTCCTTGACGTTGACCTCCTCGGCCACGAGCTCGCGGAAGGGGGTCAGCCCGGCCGGGTCGGCCGTGGCGATGGTCAGGCTGCGCAGCGGCTGGCGCACGCGCAGCTTCTCGGCCTTGCGCAGGCTCAGGGCGGCCGAGACGGCCGCTCGGGCCTCGTCCATAGCCGTGACGAGCTCGGCGTTGGCGACATGCTCGGGCAGGACGGGCCAGTCGGTCAGGTGCACGGAGCGCCCACCGGTCAGGCCCCGCCAGATCTCCTCGCTCACCAGCGGCGCCAGCGGCGCCATCACCTCGGTGAGCACGCGCAGCACGGTGGCCAGGGGTGTCGAAGGCGGCCGTCTCGCCGTCGGTAAAGCGCTGGCGCGAGGTGCGCAGGTACCAGTTGGTGAGCACGTCGAGGAAGTCTCGGATCGTGGCGCAGGCCCCGGTGATGTCGTAGCCGTCCATCTGGGCGGCCACCGTCTCGGCCAGGTCCTTGGTGCGGGCCAGGACGTAGCGGTCCATGACGTGCAGGCCGCCGTGCTTGGCGAACAGGCTCGCGTCGCCCAGGTCGACGCCGTCGGTGACGTAGCCGGACTGGCCCACCTGGCCGGCGTAGAGCGCGAAGAAGTACCAGGTGTTCCACAGCGGCAGCACCACCTGGCGCACGGTGTCGCGGATGGCCTTGTCGGTGACCACGAGGTTGCCCCCGCGCATGACCGGCGCCGAGAGCAGGAACCAGCGCATGGCGTCGGCCCCGTCGCGGTCGAAGACCATGGAGACGTCCGGGTAGTTGCGCAGCGACTTGCTCATCTTCGCCCCGTCGTTGCCCAGGAGGATGCCGTGGGAGACGCAGGAGGTGAAGGCGGGCCGGTCGAACAGGGCGGTGGCCAGGACGTGGAGGGTGTAGAACCAGCCGCGGGTCTGGCCGATGTACTCCACGATGAAGTCGCCCGGGTAGTGCGACTCGAACCACTCGACGTTCTCGAAGGGGTAGTGCACCTGGGCGAAGGGCATCGAGCCGGACTCGAACCAGCAGTCCAGGACGTCGGGGATGCGGCGCATCATGGACTGACCCGTGGGGTCGTCGGGGTTGGGCCGCACGAGGGTGTCGATGAAGGGGCGGTGCAGGTCGGTGACCTTCACGCCGAAGTCGCGCTCGAGCTCGGCGTAGGAGCCGTAGACGTCGGTGCGCGGGTAGTCGGGGTTGTCGCTGACCCACACCGGGATGGGAGCGCCCCAGAAGCGGTTGCGCGAGATCGACCAGTCGCGCGCGTTCGCCAGCCACTTGCCGAAGATGCCGTCCTTGATGTGGCCGGGGTACCAGTCGATGTCCTGGTTGAGCTCGACCATGCGGTCACGGATCGCCGAGACGCGCACGAACCAGGAGGAGACCGCCTTGTAGATGAGCGGCTTGCGGCAGCGCCAGCAGTGCGGGTAGGAGTGCACGTAGAGGCCTGACGCACCAGGACGGCCCGCTGGTTCTCGTCGCGGCGGGCCAGGGGGCCGGTGCCGTCGCGCAGGTCGGCGACGATGGGCTTGTTGGCCTCGAAGACCTGCAGCCCGGCGTAGTCGCGGATCTCCTCGGTCAGGCAGCCGCCGTCGTCGACGGGCACGACCGTCTCGATGCCGGCCTCGGTGCAGGCGATCATGTCGTCCTCACCGAAGGCCGAGGCCATGTGCACCAGGCCGGTTCCGTCGGAGGTGGTCACGAAGTCGGCGGCGATGATCGTCCAGGCATTCGGCCCGGGGCGCCGCCCCTCGGCCCGGTGGGCGGCGTCGTCGAAGTAGTCGAAGATCGGGTGGTAGCGCCGCCCCACCAGGTCGGCCCGGTGCAGGTGGCCAGCACCTGCGGGTCCTCACCGAGCTCGCGGGCGTAGGAGCCCAGGAGGTCCTTCGCGATGACGACGTCCTGGCCGGCCACCGGGGAGTCGAGGTCCTCATCGACGTGGACGGTCACGTACTCGACGTCGGGCCCCACGGCGATGGCCACGTTGGAGGGCAGCGTCCAGGGCGTGGTGGTCCAGATGAGGACCAGCTCGGGGCGCTCGGCGCCCTGACGCAGCGGCTCCTCCAGGCGCAGGCCCACCGTGACCGTGTTGTCCTGGCGGTCCTGGTAGACGTCGTCGTCCATCTTGAGCTCGTGGTTGCTCAAGGGGGTGCGGTCGTGCCAGCAGTAGGGCAGGACGCGGTAGCCCTGGTAGGCCAGGCCCTTGTCCCATAGCTGCTGAAGGCCCACAGCACCGACTCCATGTGGTCGGGGTCGAGGGTCTTGTAGTCGTTGTCGAAGTCGACCCAGCGCGCCTGGCGGGTGACATAGTCCTGCCACTCCTTGGTGTAGCGCAGGACGGAGGAGCGGCACTCCTCGTTGAACTTCTCGATGCCGATGCCGCCGGGGCGGGTGATCTCGGTGACGTCGTCGATGCCGAGCAGGCGCTGGGCCTCGAGCTCGGCGGGCAGGCCGTGGGTGTCCCAGCCGAAGCGGCGCTCGACACGCTTGCCGCGCTGGGTCTGGTAGCGCCCGACGGCGTCGCTCGACGTAGCCGGTCAGCAGGGTGGCCGTAGTGGGGCAGGCCGTTGGCGAAGGGCGGGCCGTCGTAGAAGACGAACTCGTCGCAGGGGCTCGGCGCGGTTGTCGATGGAGGCCTGGAAGGTGCCGTCGGCCTTCCAGTAGGCCAGCACGTCCTCCTCAATGGCGGGGAAGGAGGGCGAGGGGTCGATCTGCTCCCCGGGCGGTGCAGGGGGTAGAAGGCGGCGCCGGTCGGCTCGCTGCCGTCGGCGGTGGTGCTGTCAGCCATCTTCTCAGCCATCGCGGTGTGCTCTCGTCTCACTCGTTCCTGCCGCCTCGGGCGGGCGCCCGAAGCCTGACGAGGACGACGTCGGCTCGGCCGGGGAGAGTTCCTCGACCGGCACCGCACCGCGGTACCACCTCGCTTGCCGTGCTGCGCCCCGAGAGGGACGGCGTGCACGACCGCTTCGTTTCCAGCTGTGACGGGCTGTCCCGTCCGGTTCTACTGAGGGCCGACGACGCTGGTGCGCCGGGGCCCGGTTCTTCCGGAGGCTCGCCGGTGATGACCGGGTCACTGCCTTTGCTCCGGGAAGTGTAGTGGGCGGTGCGTCACCGGGGCCAGTTCACGCCGCGGCTTGGCGGCGTCATCCTGCCCACACCCGGCGGAGGAATAGCGCCGAACGCCACCTTCCCTAGCCCAGACCCGCCCCCAGCGCCCGCGACCGAATCTGCACACCGACAAAAACTTCACAATCGACACGAATACGCGTCGCCTTTGAAGAAAAGGTCGATCTGTGGGCGGTGATGCGGCTGTTCGCCGACTCGGATCCGCTCGGTCTAGCCGGCTGCGTTGAGCTCCTCGAGGGCCTCCTGCGGGAAGATGAAGCGGGTGGCCTCGACGGCCTCAGTGAGCTGGGCGACGCTGCTGACGCCCACGATCGGGGTGATGGTCGGCTGCTGGGCGTTGAGGAGGGCCAGGACGACCTGGCTCGGCTTCATGGCCAGGCTGTCCGACCACGTGCGCAGCGCCGTCAGCCGGTTGTCAGTCCCCGGGTGCCTGTAGGCCTCGGGCAGCGGGCGCTCCGGGTGCTCGTAGGCGCCGGTGAGCAGCGGCGTGTAGGCCCACAGGTCCAGCCCGCAGCGCTCGGCGAGGTCCTTGCTCTCGATGGTCATCATCCCGTGGGGATGGTCCTCGCCCTCAACCGGGGTGTCCGGCCTCGGGTGGAGATAGGACTCCCGCAGCTGCAGGGCGCTGAACCGGCCGAGCCCCGTTGCTGGGCGTGCACGTTGCCTGCGGCGGCGTACCAGGCCGGGTGGTTGGACAGCCCGATCCGTGCGGTCAGCCCTTGGTCAACCAGGGCGCCGAAGCTCTCAGCGACATCCGCGACCGGCTGCGCCCGGTCCTCCATATGGGCCCAGTACATGTCGACGTGCTCCGTCTGCAGGCGCTGCAGACTGTCCCGGATAGCCTGGTTAACAGTTTCCCTGCCGAGACCTTCCACGGCGCCCGGGAAGCCGTGGGGGCGGGTCGGCTCCGCACCGACCTTGGTGCTGATCCGCACCTGGTCGCGTACGCCGCGATCAGCAAGCCACTGGCCGATGACGGTCTCGCTCTGGCCTCCGAGGCCGGACTCGGCTCCCCAGAAGGCGTAGCAGTTCGCGGTGTCGATCCACTGGCCACCCAGATCCAGGTAGGCTTCGAGAATTTCACGGGACTGGGCGGCGGACAGGCGGGTTCCGAAGTGCATGGTGCCCAGCGCCATGCGGGGACGTGTGTCAGTCATCGGGTTCCTCTCCTCCGTGTCATCAGGGTGCGCGATGCGAGGTGTGCCAGCGACCGTAACCGAATCTGCACGCACCGACAAAAACTTCAAAGACGACACGAATACGCGTCGCCTTTGAAGAAAAATGTTGATCTGTGGGCGGTGATGCGACCGGTGCCGGCGGCCTCAGCTCTGCGTGCTCGGAGAGGCGTCCTGCTGCTGGAGGACGCCCGAGGAGCCAGAGCCGCCCTTCTGGTTGCTATCACCCGAGCCGGAGCCCGACTGCTGGTCGCCGCTCGAGCCGGAGCCGCTGGAGGCGTCGCCGTTGGGGGTGGTTCGGCCGGCTCCACCGGAGCCCCTCCCGGACCGCCCTGGCCGCCTTGACCGTTCTGGCCACCGGGGCCTCCGCCGGGCATCTGCCCACCAGGGCCCGCCCTGGCCACCAGGTCCTCCCCACCAGGACCTCCCTGGCCCCCTCCGGGCATGCCCCTGACCGTTGCCGGCTCCCTGCTGCTGGGCCTGACCGTGCTGGGAGCCGGAGCTGAGGAGCTCGTTGGCCCCCACCCGGCCCCGAAAGAGCCCGCCAGCAGCGCCACCCCGGCAGCGCCCACGACGACGCGACGTCGGTACCAGGGCCCACGCGCCTTGGTCCGGGCCTTCTTGGCCGCCGCGGATGTGGAGGGCACTGCGCCAATGGTCGCAGCGTTCTGAGCATCCGGGGACGCCCACGCCCCGCCCAGCCTGGTGTCGGCGGTGCTGCTGGCAGCCGAGCGAGCCGCCCCGGAACCCTTGGCGGAGTCCTGGGTGACGTCCTGGCAAGGACCTCGGTCCTCGCCGAGCCTGAGTCAGTGGTTCCCGCAGTGTCCTTAAGGTCCTTGATGTCCTTGGTGCCGTCACTGCCAGGGTCGCCCGCGGCGCCCTGCGGCAGGTGCTGTGCTGCGGCGTCGGCGGCATCGGCGGCGTCCCTGGTGGGGAGGCTCTCCGTGGCCGCGTCGCGCGGGGAGGAAGTGGCGTCGCCACCGGAGGAGACATGCTTGGTCATGGGTGTCCTTTCAGTCTGTTTCCCGGCCCGGCCGGGGCTGGAAGAGACGTTAGGAACCCGCGCTGTGCCCGGGGCAGGTCGAGCCTGTGGACCACCTATGTCTGACGACGCCGCGCCCCTACTGCTCCCGGGCCACCAACGTGTTGGAGGCCTGGGCCCGCGGCCGCACCACCATGGAGTCGATGTTGACGTGGGCGGGCAACTCCAGCGTCCAGGCGATGCAGGCGGCGACGTCGTCGGCGCTGAGCGGCTCGGCGACACCGGCGTAGACCTTTGCGGCGGCCTCGGCGTCCCCGTGAAGGCGGTTGAGGAGAACTCCTCGGTGGCCACCATGCCGGGGGCGATCTCAATGATGCGCACCGGCTCGCCCACCAGCTCCAGGCGCAGCGTGTTCGCGATGATCCGCTCGGCGTGCTTGGCCGCCACGTAGCCGCCCCCGCCGGGGTAGGTGTCGTGGGCCGCCGTGGAGGTGAGGAAGACCAGGTCCCCGCCCCGCTTCCGCAGCCCCGGAAGGAAGGCCTGGCTCACGCGCAGGGCCGCGAGCGCGTTGCGCTCGTACATGGTGGCCCACTCCTCGGCGCTGCCCTCGGCGACCGGGTCGACTCCCAGCGCGCCACCGGCATTGTTGACGACGGCGTCAACGGCTCCCTCGGCCAGCACCTCGCTGGTCAGGCGCTCGACGTCGTCGGGCTCCTGGAGGTCTGCGGCCACCCACGTACATCCGGTCTCGGCGGCCAGTGCCTCGAGGCGCTCCACCCGCCGCGCGGTGGCGACAACCTCCCACCCGTGGGAGCGCAGGAGCCGAACGGTGGCGGCGCCGATGCCGGTGGAGGCCCCGGTGACGAGGGCGCGGCGGGCCGGTGCGGAGTCGACGGTGACGTTCTTGCGGTTCTCGCTCATCGGTCCACGATACGTCCCCGTCACGCTCGCCTGGCACAATCGGGCCCGATTCGCACGGGCCCTCCCATGCCCGCTTGCGAAGCCCAGCACAGTTCGGCCCCCATCGGAAGGCCCCTATGAACGCCATCATCCTCGCCGTCCTGGTCATGCTTATCCTGGCGATGCTGCGCGTCCATGTGGTCCTGTCCCTGTTCGTCGGCGCGCTCGCAGGCGGGTTGAGCGCCGGCCTGGGCGTCAGCCGCACCATGGTCGCCTTCCAGGACGGGCTGGCCGACGGCGCCCAGATAGCCCTGTCCTACGCGCTGCTGGGGGCCTTCGCCATGGCGGTGGCGCACTCAGGGCTGCCCCAGCTGCTGGCGAACTGGCTTATCGGCCGCATCGAGAACGACGACGAGTCCGCTTCTCGGAAAGCCGTGCGCACCACCACCATGCTGGTGCTGGGAGGCCTGACCACCATGGCGATCATGAGCGAGAGCCTCATCCCGGTTCACATCGCCTTCATCCCTCTCGTGGTCCCACCGCTGCTCATCGTCATGAGCCGCCTGCAGCTGGACCGCCGCGCCGTGGCCTGCGCCATCACCTTCGGGCTGGTCACGACCTACATGTTCCTACCTCTGGGCTTCGGGCGGGTCTTCCTTTCACGACACCCTCTACCGCAACATCAAGGAAGCGGGTCTGGACGTCTCACAGGTCTCTGCCACCCAGGCCATGGGAATCCCGGCGCTGGGCATGGTCGCGGGGCTGCTCATCGCCGTGTTCGTCACTACCGCAAGCCCCGCGTCTACCAGGTCGACGCCGGCAGCGGCGTGGGCTCGGGCGAGGAGGTCTCCGGCCCGGTCGAGGTGGACCGCCGCAAGATCCGGGTCGCGCTGGTCGCCGTCGTCGCCTGCTTCGCGGTCCAGGCCTTCCTGACCTGGACGAAGTCCGAGGCCGACCCGCTCCTGGTCAGGGGCGCTCACGGGTCTGCTGCTGTTCATGGCCACCCGGGTCGTCACCATCGCCGAGGCCGACGACGTCTTCACCGGAGGCATGCGGATGATGGCCCTCATCAGGGCTCATCATGATCACGGCGCAGGGGCTTCGCCAAGGTCCTCAAGGAGACCAAGCAGATCGAGCCGCTGGTGAAGTCGGCGACCTCCTTGTTCGCGGGCTCCAAGCCCGCCGCCGCCTTCGTCATGCTGCTCGTGGGCCTCATCGTGACCATGGGCATCGGCTCGTCCTTCTCCACCCTGCCGATCATCTCGGCGATCTATGTGCCGCTGTGCGTGTCGCTGGGCTTCTCGCCGGTCGCCACGGTCTGCCCTCATCGGGACCGCTGGGGCGCTGGGGATGCCGGCTCACCGGCGTCGGACTCCACGCTGGGTCCCACGGCCGGGGCTCAACGCCGACGGGCAGCACGACCACATGCGCGACTCGGTCATCCCGACCTTCCTGCACTTCAACATCCCCCTGCTCATCGCCGGGTGGATCGCCGCACTGGTGCTCTGAAGGCCACCGGCGCCCCGGAAGTCGCACCGCCTGGCGCGCCGCCGCGGTACGGTGATGGCCTCATGTCGCTCACGAGCAGGAGGCCTTCATGCGTATCGGGTTCATCGGCGCCGGCAACATGGTCAGCGCCATTGTGCGAGGGGCCGTGGCCGCGGGAACACCGGCCGGGCACCTGCTGCTGACCAGCAAGCACGGTTCCGCCGAGCGCCTGGCCGGGCAGGTCGGGGCCGTCCACGTGCCCGACGCCGCCGAGCTGGTCTCACGCAGCGACGTCCTCATCCTGGGCCTCAAGCCCTACGTCATCCCCGATGTCCTGCCCCGGCTGTCGGAGGCCATCGCCGCCAGCCGGCCCCTGGTGGTCTCCATCGCGGCCGGAGTGACCCTGGAGCGCCTGGAGTCGATGCTGCCCGACGGGACCCGGGTGGTGCGCACCATGCCGAACATGGCCGCCGCCGTGGGCGAGTCGATGACGGCACTGGCCCCGGGGAGCAGTGCGAGCGCCCCGGACCTGGAGACGGTACGCACCCTCATGGAGACCATCGGTCGCACCGTGATCCTGGAGGAGAAGGGACTTCTCCTCCTTCATCGGTCTGGCGGGTTCCTCCCCCGCCCTGGTGTGCGCCTTCATCGACGCCCTTGCGCGCGCCGGCGTCATGGGTGGCATCCCCAAGGCCCTGGCCGTCCAGATCGTGGCTCAGGCGGTGCTGGGAACCGCCCGCACCGTGCAGACCGAGGCTCAGCGCACCGCCGAGGGAGGCCACGGTCGCACCCCGGCCGACCTCATCGACGCGGTCTGCTCCCCCGGCGGCACGACGGTGGCGGGCATGGTGGCCCTGGAGCGGGCCGGTTTCTCCGACGCCGTCGTGCGCGCCTTCGAGGCCATCGCCGAGAGGGACCGCGAGCTGGGCGCCTGAGCGCAGCCCCAGGTCCGAAAGGCCCGTACCCCTCCTATCTGCTGCCGCACGCCACCACCGGCGCAGTGTGCGGCAGTGCGATCTTTTTCCGCGTCCTGACGGGATAAAGCTATCCTCAACAACCCCACCGTGACTCGAAGCACAGATCATTCCTGCTTGTCGCCAGGTAAATGCATGGTTAATGTTTCGGCCATGACCTTCCCTCACGCAGCACTCTTCAGCGGCACTCGTCCCGCTGACGTTCTGCGTGCCCATGCGGTCATGTGTTGTCGGGCCTGACCAGCGCCTGACACCACGGGGACTTCGCCCCGCAACGAGGTATCCGGCGCAATGAAGCGTCCGGAAGGCCCCGTTGAGACGGCTGACGCCAACCGAACGGCATTGCAGGCTCTGCACGCAGCAGCGCACCAGGCCGGCCCCGGACGCTCCTCATACGCCAATGACACGCCACCGTCATGGAGGAGCAATGACCACCACCGTCACGCCACCCGCCCGTACCCTGCGCCCGCCGCGCAAGGCCCGCTCCAACGGCCAGTGGGCCCTCGACGGGCGCAAGCCGCTCAATGACAACGAGGCCTTCAAGCAGGACGGGGACCCGCTGGCGGTGCGCGACCGGATCATGCGCATCTACGGACCCGGCGGCTACGAGAGCATCGCACCCGACGACCTCAACGGCCGTTTCCGCTGGTGGGGCCTGTACACCCAGCGCAAGCAGGGGATCGACGGCGGCCGCACCGCCCAGCTGGACGTCTCCGAGCTGTCCGACCGCTACTTCATGCAGCGGGTGCGCCTGGACGGTGGGAGCCTGAGCCGCCAGCAGCTGCGGGTGCTCGGCTCGGTCTCCAACGACTTCGCTCGCGGCACCGCCGACATCACCGACCGGCAGAACATTCAGCTGCACTGGGTGGAGATCGACAGTGTCCCAGAGCTGTGGCGGCGCCTGGAGTCGGTGGGGCTGACCACGGTCGAGGGCTGCGGGGACACGCCCGGGGGTTCCTGGTCTCCCCAGTGGCCGGCGTCGCCAAGGACGAGGTCATCGATCCGACCCCGCTGGCCCGTGCCATCAAGGACACCTACCTGGGTGACCCCGAGCTGGCCAATCTGCCCCGCAAGTTCAAGACGGCCATCACCGGCTCCCCCAGCCTCGACATCCTCCACGAGATCAACGATGTCTCCTTCGTCGGCGTCAACCACCCCGAGCTCGGTCCCGGCTACGACCTGTGGGTGGCCGGGGCCCTGTCCACCGCCCCGCGTCTGGGCCAGCGGCTGGGGGCCTTCGTCACGCCTGAGGACGCCCTCGACGTCTGGTACGGCGTCATCCGCATCTTCCGCGACTACGGCTACCGTCGCCTGCGCAACAAGGCCCGGCTGAAGTTCCTCATGGCCGAGTGGGGGCCGGAGAGGTTCCGCCAGGTCCTCCAGGACGACTACCTGGGACGCGCCCTGCCCGATGGCCCGGCCCCTGAGGAGCCGAGCGGGGACTCCGACCACATCGGTGTCCACGAGCAGAAGGACGGCCGCTTCTGGGTGGGGGCCAAGCCGCCCGTCGGCCGGTTGAGCGGGGACGTCCTGCTGGGCCTGGCAGACCTGGCTGAGCGGGTCGGCTCGGACCGCGTGCGCACCACCCCGCTGCAGAACCTGCTGCTCCTGGACGTGCCTGCCGACAAGGGTCGCCGACGCCGTCGCGGGTCTGCGCAAGCTGGGGCTCGATCCCGATCCTGGCGCCTTCACCCGCTCGACCCTGGCCTGCACCGGGCTGGAGTTCTGCAAGTTCGCGATCGTGGAGACCAAGAAGCTGGCGGCGCGCGTGTCGGCCGAGCTCGACGCGCGCCTGGCCGACACCGACCTGGAGCGGCGCATCACCCTGACCGTCAACGGCTGCCCGAACTCCTGCGCCCGCATCCAGATCGCGGACATCGGCCTCAAGGGCCAGATCATCACGGTCGACGGCGAGCAGATGCCCGGCTTCCAGGTGCACCTTGGCGGCGGTCTGGCCACCGACGGGCGCGCCGAGGCCGGCCTGGGCCGCACGGTGCGGGGCCTCAAGGTTCCCGCCTCCGGCCTGACCGACTACGTCGAGCGCCTGGTGCGCCGCTACCTGGACCAGCGCCTCCCGAGGAGACCTTCGCCCAGTGGGCGCACCGAGCCGATGAGGAGGCCCTGCAGTGAGCGCCACAACCACTGACCGCGCCCAGGCGTCCCTGAATGTGGCGCACCCTGCTCCTGCCGCCTCGAGGTCGCGCGGCGCAGGCCAGGCACCGCTGCGGTCCACGGAGGAGCTGCGCGCCCTGGCCGAGGCCGGTGCACGCGAGCTCGGTGACGATGCCCCGGCCCTCGACGTCGCCCAGTGGGCGGCCCAGAACTTCCCAGACACGCTGGCCGTGGCCTGCTCCATGGCCGACGCCGTCCTGCCGCACGTGGTCTCCCGGGTCCCTGCCCGGCGTCGACGTCCTCTTCCTGGACACCGGGTACCACTTCGCGGAGACCGTGGGCACCCGCGACGCGGTGGCCGCCACCATGGACGTCACCGTCGTCGACGTGACTCCCGAGCTGAGCGTGGCCGAGCAGGACGAGCGCTACGGGCCGGATCTGTGGTCACGGGACCCGGCCGCCTGCTGCCGTCTGCGCAAGGTCGAGCCGCTGGCCCGGGCCCTGAGCGGCTACGAGGCCTGGGCCACCGGGGTGCGCCGCGAGGACGCCCCCACCCGCACCCGCACGCCGCTGATCGGATGGGACGCCACCCACGAGATCGTCAAGATCAACCCCCTGGCCGCCTGGAGCATGGAGGACCTGACCGGCTACGCCGACCAGCACGGCGTGCTCATCAACCCCCTCCTGTACGACGGCTACCCCTCGATCGGCTGCGCCCCGTGCACGGCGCGAGTCAAACCCGGAGACGACCCCCGTTCCGGCCGCTGGGCCGGATTCACCAAGACAGAATGCGGAATCCACCTATGAGCATCACCCTGACCCACCCCCGTCCGGCCTCCCCGCCCGCAGTCGCCGGAGCTCGAACCGGCCGGTCTGGCCGACCTCTCCCGGGGCTCCCGCCACCACCGAGGCCCTGGACATCCTTGACGTCCTGGAGGCCGAGGCCATCCTCGTCATCCGGGAGATCGCCGCCGAGTGCCGCCGCCCCGTGCTGCTGTTCTCCGGGGCAAGGACTCCGTGGTCATGCTGCACCTGGCGCGCAAGGCCTTCTGGCCCGCTCCCGATCCCCTTCCCCGTCCTGCACGTGGACACCGGCCACAACTTCCCCGAGGTGCTGGCCTACCGCGACCGGACGGTCGAGGAGCTCGGTCTGCGGCTCGTGGTGGCCCGCGTCCAGGACTACATCGACGACGGCCGTCTGCGCGAGCGCACCGACGGCACCCGCAACCCGCTCCAGACGATCCCGCTCCTCGAGCGCCATCGAGGAGGGCGGCTTCGACGGCGTCTTCGGCGGCGGGCGCCGCGACGAGGAGAAGGCCCGGGCCAAGAGCGCATCGTCTCCCTGCGCGACGAGTTCGGCCAGTGGGACCCGCGCAACCAGCGCCCCGAGCTGTGGAACCTGCTCAACCCCCGCCACCGCCCCGGCGAGCACGTGCGGGTCTTCCCCTTGAGCAACTGGACCGAGCTGGACGTGTGGCGCTACATCGAGCGCGAGGACATCGCGCTGCCCGACCTCTACTACGCCCACGAGCGCGAGGTGTTCCTGCGTGACGGGCATGTGGCTGGCGGCCGGAGGCGTCAACCGGCTGCGCGACGGCGAGGAGGTCGTCACCCGCACCGTGCGCTACCGCACCGTGGGCGACATGTCCTGCACGGGAGCCGTCGAGTCCGATGCCGCCACCAACCACGACATCGTCCTGGAGGTCGCCGCCTCCACCCTGACCGAGCGGGGAGCCACCCGCGCCGATGACCGCCTGAGCGAGGCGGCCATGGAGGACCGCAAGAAGGAGGGCTACTTCTGATGAGCACCCCCACCCTCACCGACATCCCCGCCGAGGCCGAGGCTCGCGCCGCCGCCACCGGCTCACTGCTGCGGCTGGCCACGGCCGGCAGCGTCGACGACAGCAAGTCCACGCTCGTGGGCCGTCTGCTGTTCGACTCCAAGTCCGTGCTGCGCGACCAGCTGGCCGCCGTCGAGCGGGTCAGCCTGGATCGGGGCCTGACCAGCGCCGACCTCGCGCTGCTGACCGACGGTCTGCGGGCCGAGCGAGAGCAGGGCATCACGATCGACGTCGCCTACCGCTACTTCGCCACCCCGCAGCGCTCCTTCATCCTGGCGGACTGCCCCGGGCACGTGCAGTACACCCGCAACACGGTCACCGGCTGCTCCACGGCCGACGTCGTCGTGCTGCTGGTGGACGCCCGCAACGGGGTCCTGGAGCAGACGCGCCGCCACCTGGCGGTCGCCGCCCTCCTGCGGGTCCCGCACGTCATCGTCGCGGTCAACAAGATCGACCTGGTGGACTTCTCCGCCGAGGTCTACGCGGCCATCGAGGCCGATATCCGCGCCGTGGCCGCCGAGCTGGGCGTGGCCGAGATCCATGTCCTGCCGACCTCCGCGCTCCTGGGGGACAACATCGTCCAGGCCTCGGCCAGTACGCCCTTCTACGAGGGGCCGACTCTGCTGGGGCTTCTGGAGTCCCTGCCCACCGCCCGCGACGAGGGCGCCTTCCGCCTGCCGGTCCAGCTGGTCATCCGCCCCCAGGGGGCGGCGCCGAGGCCCGAGCTGCGCGACTACCGCGGCTACGCCGGGCGGATCGCCTCGGGCACGGTGCGTGTCGGTGACCCCGTGGTGGTGCTGCCCTCGGGCGAGGCGCTCACGTGTGGCCGGCATCGACCTGGGCGAGCGCAGCCTGGAGGAGGCCGTTGAGGGCCAGTCGGTGACGGTTCGCCTCACCGACGATATCGACGTCGCCCGCGGTGACACCCTGGCCGCGGCGGGCGACGCGCCCCAGGTGCTCACCGAGGTCGACGCCCGCGTGTCCTGGCTGAGCGAGGGCCCCTGCGCCCCCGGACGCGGGTACTGCTCAAGCACGGCGCCCAGACGGTGCAGGCGATGGTGCGCGCCATTGAGGGCGCCTCGACCTGGACGACCTGACCACGGTGCCGGCTGATGCCCTGGAGCTCAACGACATCGGCCTGGTGCGGCTGCGTCTGGCCTCACCGGTGCCCTTGGCCGACTACTCGGTCTCCCGGTCCGACGGCGCCTTCCTCCTCATCGACGCCCACGAGGGCGGCACGCTCGGTGCGGGCATGGTGCAGCTGGCGGACGCAGGGCGCGACGAGACCAGCTGCGGCCGTCTCCTCAGGCAGGGGCTGAAGCCGCATGAGCCACGAAGTCTCTGCTCATGCACCCACCGGCCCCACTGGCTCCGCCGATTCCGCGGACGGCTGGGTGGCCCTGGTGGGCGGCGGCCCAGGCAGCAGCGGCCTCATCACCGCCCGCGGCCTGGAGCTGTTGGGCCAGGCGGACGTGGTCGTCGTCGACGCACTGGCGCCCCGGGACCTCCTGGAGGACCTTGACCCCACAACCGAGGTCATCGACGCCTCCAAGCGGCGCGGCCGGCACGTCATGAGCCAGGAGCAGATCGATGCGCTCCTGGTCGACCTGGCCCACCGCGGCAAGGCAGTGGTCCGCCTCAAGGGCGGTGACCCCTACGTGCTCGGGCGCGGCGGGGAGGAGGCGGCCGCCTGCCGCCGGGCCGGTGTCGCCGTCGAGGTCGTCCCGGGGATCACCAGCGCCATCGCCGTGCCCGCGGCGGCGGGGATCCCCGTCACCCACCGGGGGCTGTCGCGCGGCTTCTCGGTCATCACGGCTCATGCGGATCTGGGGGTGCTCCCTCAGCGCCGCGATCACACCCTCATCCTGCTCATGGGGGTCTCCCGGCTGCGGGACTCGGTCGCCTCCCTGCTGGAGGCAGGCAGCGATCCGTCCACTCCGGCGGCGATCATCGAGCGCGGCTACCACCCCGACCAGCGCGTGACCACCACCGAGCTGCGATGTCTGGCCGACGTCGCCGCCCGCTGCGGCGTGACCGCCCCCGCGGTCATCGTCATCGGCGACGTCGTCACCCTGAGCCCGTACTGGGCTGACCGAGTCGTCGAGGAGACCCGGCCGGCGAGCCCCGCCGCGTGAGCCCGCCTCGGCGCATGCAGACCGAATGTCCTGGAGTCACTGATGCGCAAGCTTGTTCTTCTCGCCCTCGTCGGCCTGGCCGCCCAGCTGGTCGACGGCTCCCTCGGGATGGGGTACGGCATGACCTCCTCCTCCCTGCTGCTTCTGGCCGGGCTGGGCCCGGCGCTCGCCTCGGCCTCGGTGCACCTGGCTGAGATCGGCACGACCCTGGCCTCAGGGGGCCTCCCACTGGAGGCTGGGCAACACCGATCCTCGCCTGGTGGTCCGGCTGGGGCTGCCCGGTGCGGTGGGGGCCTTCGGCGGCGCCACGGTCCTGTCGCACCTGTCGACCCGCGCGGCGACCCCGGTGACGGCGAGCCTGCTGATCCTGCTGGGGGCCTATGTCCTGGGGCGCTTCTCCTTGCGCCCGCCTAAGGGCTCCGGGTAGCCGGCGCTCCCCGCACGGCAGGCGGCTCCTGGTTCCCCTGGGAGTGGTGGGCGGTTTCGTTGACGCCACCGGCGGTGGCGGCTGGGGACCGGTGGTGACGACGACGCTGCTCACGGGTGGTCGTACGGCACCGCGCACCGTGGTCGGCTCGGTGGGGGCCTCGGAGTTCCTGGTGACGGTGGCGGCCTCGGCCGGCTTCCTCACCGGACTGGGCACCGCGGGCATCAGCCTGGGGATCGTCCTGACCCTGCTGGCCGGCGGGCTGGTGGCCGCACCGATCGCCGCCTGGCTGGTCTCCCGTCTGCCTGGAGCGGTGCTGGGCACCGCCGTCGGCGGGCTGATCCTGGCCACGAACCTGCGGGTGCTCCTGTCCTGGGCCGAGGCCTCGGCCCGAACCGGAGTCATGGTGTGCACGGCGCGCTCGGGGTGATCTGGGCGGCCTCCCTGGCCCTGGCGATTCGCAAGGCGCGCGCCACCGCCACAGACATTCGAAAGCAGACCGATCAGGTGCTTGAGGAGGTCCGCTCCGCTCCTCGGTGCGGCCACGCACCTGAGGCTGCTGTGCCGGACGAGACTCTCACTCGAGTGGTCCGCTCGGGTCGAGGCCGGTCGAGCCGGCTCGTCCTCACGCGCACGCGGTTCTGGTGGTGGAGCCGGTATGAGCACTCGTCCCCTGGTGCTGCTGGCCCACGGCTCGCGACGGCCCGGGCCGTCCTCAGTCCTGTCGCGCACCGCTGAGCGCGTCGGCACGATCCCTGCCCGAGGTGGAGGTGCGCACCGGTTACGTCGAGCTCCAGCCCCCGGACCCGGCCACGGCGCTGGAGGGCTGGTGGATCCGGTGGTCCTGCCCTTCTTCCTGGCTCAGGGGCTATCACGTTGTCCATGACGTACCGGCCGCGGTGGAACGGCACGGATCGGGGACGGTCGCCGAGCACCTGGGGGTCGAGGCGCACCTGGCGGAGGCCGTGGCGCAGCGGCTTCACGAGGCCTCCGCGCCCCTGGGCGGGCTCGCAGGGCTCGACCATATTGTTCTGGGCGCGGCCGGGTCGCGTCAGGCGGCGGCGTTGGAGGAGGTTGAGGCCATCACCCGCTTGCTCGAGACGCGCCTGGGGCGCGAGGTGACGCCCGCCTACCTGTCGGCTGCGCGTCCCAGCGTCCGTGACGCGGTGAGCACGGCCCGGACCCAGGGGTGCCGGGCGGGTGGGCGTGGCCACCTACCTGCTGGCGGAGGGACGTTTTCACCGGGCCCTGCACTCCACGGGCGCCGACGTCGTGGCCGCCCCCATCGGCGACCACCCGGCGGTTGCCGAGCTGGTGGCCCGCCGCTACCGCGAGCAGGTCGCCTGACCGGGAGGCCCGCCCTCCACCGAGAGGGGCACTGTTGGCGGAAGGCAGCCGTTCTTCCTCGCCCCTACGCGAAACAGGTTGCTCTCGGCGGAGGCGGAACGTCAGCTATCGCCATCCTCAAGGAGTCGCTCAGACAGGCGCTGGATGATGGGTTCGACCTCCTGCGAGGTGGTGGCTGCGGCGCTCACACGGCCGAAGATGCCCACCGCCAGGAGTCCGAAGGCCGTCTCCTCATCCTGCTGGGCCGGCTCGTGGCGTCCGTGGGAACGGGCCACCATGACAGAGGTCTCTCTCAGCCAGCGCCGCCAGCTGCCGGCCAGCCGGTCCCGAGAGTCCTCGTGACGAATCGCGTAGAGCCAGGTCTCCAGGTGCAGGACAACATCCTCCATGGCAAGCTCCTGGAGCTGCTCGCCCCACTGGTCGGGGCTCGCCATCTGGCGAGCGGCCTCATCCGAGCTCTCCTCACCACAGGTGACGACCTCCAGGAACAGGGCCTCCTTGGAAGGGAAGGAGGAGTAGAAGGCGCCCTTGGTGAATCCGGCCGCCGAGGCGATGTCACTGACCGACGCCCCTCGTAGCCCTTGGCAGCGAAGACCTCCCTGGCAGCAGCAAGAATCCGCGCCCTGGTCTCCTCGCTCCGACGCCGTCCACCGCCCCGCCCCGGGGCGGCGCCGCTGACTGCGGTGGAGGCGGAGGCCAGCTTCCGGGAGGCGAGGTCCAGGAGGCCGCTACCGCGCTCTCGCTGCTCCGGCGCGCTTCCTGACCGGCCGCCCCTACCGCACGGGACAGTGCCGTGATCGCCTCGTTGAGGGCGCGCGTGGCCTCCCTGATGTCATCCGAGGCGGAGGCCCCGGAGTCGTCACTGTCACTGTCCGGCCCTCGGGCGGAGCTCCTGGCGGTCATGCCCCCACTGTAGAGGAGGCTCCTCAGAAAGGGTTTCACGGTCCTTCCCCCACATTCGTCACGTCCTCCACCGGGCTCCGACTATGCGGGCCGGTTCAGGGCCGCTTTCCCAGGGCCCATGACGCTCCGACGATGGACACCAGGCACCATCCAACCAGCAGGACCCAGGACCGGGTGGGCATGGTGGCGTCGTGGGAGAACAGGCCGGCACGCACCACCTGCGCCATGGGCTCGAAGGGCAGCCAGCGGTGGAGCTCCTGGGCCCCAGTCAGGGGAGTCTTTCGGAAGGGAAAGCTCATGGGGGAGAACAGCAAGATGCCGAAGGCGAGCACCTGGGAGAGAATCTGAGCCAGGGCCGGAGCCAGGAGCGTGGCGATGGCGTAGCCGATGCAGGCCGCTGTCAGGGCGACCAGCACGGCGCCGGGTACCAGCCACCACTGCGGGGCGAGGTCGACGTCGAAGCGGGCGTTGGCGACGATGACGCCCACGACCAAGCCGGGTAGTGCCAGGGCGGTCCAGATCGCGAGGTCTGCCAGGAGGAAGGCGATCCTGGGGACAGGCAGGGTGCGCATCCAGTCCAGACTGCCCTCGGTGCGGGACTGGGAGACCCACTGGGGTGTCATGATGAGTCCCAGTGAGATGAGCGCGATCGCCGGGCCACCGCCGGCCAGGTAGAGACTCGCCTCGCGGTCTGGGTGTCCCGCGATGAGCCCGTATCCCAGGACCATGGAGACGGACAGCAGCGTCTGGACGATGATGAACAGCGGCAGCATGGGCAGGCTGCGTCGGAACTGCCACTGGATGAGCAGGCCGAGCTGACGCCAGAGCGATGTCGTCTGGGACGTGACCTCAAGAGCAGTCACAGCGGCTGGAGCCGTTTCAGTAGCGGCGCTGGTTGAAGCAGGCATCGGCTTCTCCTTCACTTCCTGTTTCTCTGGGGGCTGGAGTCGTACCGCGCTGACATGGCAGCACGGGGGCAACGTGGATCATGGGAACGGGCCGGGCCTCCCGCTGCCTCACTCGGTTCAGGCGGCATGACGATGCGCCTCTTGTCCTGTACTCGCGGTGAGGTGGACGTAGACGTCCTCCAGTGAGATCGGTGCCAGCTCGTAGCGCTCGATCGCGGAGTCCTTGAGGGCGTGAGCAGCCCAGTCCACGGCCTGCGCTGTACGGTCGGAGGACACTGCCACGGATGCGTGCACGGCGTCGTGCTGCGTCAGGCTCATTCCCGCAGGCGGCTCGATCCGTCGGCCGGGGTCCGACTGATCTCCAGGACGAAGGATGATCCGTGGCCGGCAACGAGCGCTGCGGGAGTTCCCTCGGCGACGACGTGGCCGTGGTCCAGGACGGCGAGCCGATCGACAGCCCGTTCAGCCTCCCGCACGTTGTGGGTCACGAGGAGGACTGCGGATCCGGCATCGGCCAGGAGTCGGATCTGGTCCCACAGCAGGCGCCGGCGTACCGGGTCGACGTCGTTGGTGGGCTCATCGAGGATGACCAGGCGCCCGGGGACGACGGCGCACATGGCGAAGGCAGTCAGACGGGCAACACCGCCGGAGATCTTCTGCGCGGGAGTCCTCGCCCACTCCCCCAGGTCGAGGGCCTCGATGAGGCTCCTCGGCGCGTCTGCGTGTCTGACGCGGGCGCCCTCCTCGCATGCGCCCACGAGGGTTGATCGCTGTCAGGGCGTGAGCCCCGTGATGGGGACGTTGGCCTGTGCCTGGACGTTGGTGAGGCGGCGGGCGAGAGCGGGGTTGGCGACGGCGTCGACACCGTCGAGCCTGATGCTTCCAGAGGTCGGGCGCAAGAGCCCCACCACCTGGTTGACCAGCGTGGTCTTGCCCGCACCGTTGTGGCCGAGGAGCCCGACCACCTCGCCGGTACCCACCCGCATGGTGACGCCGGCGTTGGCTCTCACCGTGTGCGCCCCGCTTCCGAAGTGCTTGTGAAGGTCCTCAATGGCTAGTACGTCGGCCATGAAGCCTCCTCCTTTCGTTCATCTACCTGGATCCGGGAATCCGATCGACCACCAGATCGATCCGTACCGGTCGGTATTAACGATACCACTCAGTATTTCAAGAAGGTTTCATGTAGCTTCTCGAGCTCTCATAACAACGGGGACGCTGCCCCATACCGTTCGGTATGAGACAGCGTCAGTCCGTGAATCTGTCGTATCCGAGATGACCGGCCTACGCATCACTCCTGGCGGATGTGCCAGCGCGAGGAGGCCGTGGAGGCCTCGATGAACTCGCGGAAGGGGCCGGGGACGGCAGCCAGATCCTGGGGCGTACCGCACTGGACCACGCGGGCGCCGGCCTGACTCGGTTCGAGGAAGACGACTTCGTCGGCTTGGCGGACGGTGGACAGACGGTGGGCCACCACGATGACGGTTCGGCCCTCGGAGAGCTCGCGCACCACCTCGGTGATGGCGGACTCATTCTCCCGTCCAAGGCCGAGGTGATCTCGTCGAGCAGGAGGATCGGGGCGTCCTTGACGAAGGCGCGGGCGATGGCGACGCGCTGACGCTCCCCACCGGACAGGCTCAGCCCGCCGGGACCGACCTGTGTGTCCCACCCGTGCGGCAGTGCCTCGATGACGCGGTCCAGGCGGGCGCGCCTGGCGGCCTCGGCCAGCTCGGCGTCGGTGGCCTCGAACCGGGCGATGCGCAGGTTCTCCCGGATGGTGGTGTCGAACAGGTAGACGTCCTGGAAGACCATGGAGGTCATGCCCATGATCGTCGAGGCGCGCATGGAGCGGACCGGTGCGCCGCCAATGGTGACGGTCCCGCCGTCGACGTCCCAGAACCGGGCGGCCAGGCGCAGGATCGTGGACTTGCCCTGCCCCTGAGGGCCCCCACCAGGGCGGTCACTCGTCCCTGCGGTGCGCTCAGGCAGACGCCCGCCAGGACGGGACGGCCGGCGTCGTAGGAGAAGGAGACGTCGTTCAGGGCGATCGTGGTCCCCCGGGGCTTGATCTCCTGGCCGGGCTCGGGGTCGGGCAGGGGATGGGCGTTGAGGATGTCCCCCAGGCCCGCAGGGCGACCTTCGCGTTGTCGGCCTCGGCGCCGTACATGGCGGCCTTGGTCAGTGGCAGGGAGCGTGCGCGCGGTGACGGCCATGATCGCCAGGGTATGCGACGACGTCGAGCCGGTGCCCGCTCACGTGACAGTCCCACCGCCATGACCAGGGCAAAGGCGATGTTGACGATGAGGTTGAAGTACTGCCGGGCCTGCCCTTGACCCGTAAGCCGTCCAGGGTGGCGGTGGAGTCGGCCTCCAGGGCGGTTCGCACCGGCGCCCAGCCCGTCTTGGTGACGCCGGTGGCGCGCAGCACGGGCTGGAGCCGGGCGAACTCCACGAGGCGTCCGGCCGCGGCGCTCGAGGTGTGGTCCTCCATCTCGTTGGCGCGGGTGGTTGCGGCTCCCATGAGCCGCCACGTCAGGATCAGCGGGACGATGGCGGCGGCCATGATGAGCGCCAGGGGCCACTCGACGACGGCGGTGGCCACGACCATGACCAGCGGGACGATGAAGGCGTTGCACAGGTTGGGGATCACCATGGAGGCCAGGTGGGAGAGGGTGTTGACCTCCTTGGAGGTGGCGTTGACGACGGCGGCCTCACGCTCGGCGCTGAACCAACCCAGGGGCAGGGTCAGGACGTGATCGGCGACGCGGTCGATCATCGTGTCGCAGACCTCGAAGACACTGACCCGGTAGGAGCGGTGCATGGCGATGGTGTCGACGACGACGCTCACCACCCCCAGGACCACGACTGCGATCAGCCAACCGGTCAGGGACTCCGAGCGCGAGTAGAGGGCGCGTAGGGAAGGGGATCATGAGGGCCAGGGGTGAGGCCCTGAAGGACTGCGGAGGCTACGAACCAGGCGGTGATGGTCCGCATCTCGGCGGCGTTGACGACTCGCGTCAGCAGCTTCCACATGGCTACTCCTCCTCCTGCCCTGCGGTCTTGGCTCCGGGCTGCTCGACCTGGGCGGTCAGCGCCGCGGCTTCGGTCTCCTCGCTCAGGGTCCTGGCTGCGCCACATGGCGGCGTAGCGGCCGCCGGCGGCCAGCAGCTCCTCATGCGTGCCGCGCTCGGTGATGCGTCCGGCGTCGACGACGAGGATCTGGTCGGCGTCGCGGATCGTGGACAGACGGTGGGCGATGATGATGACGGTCCTCCCGGCCGCCAGCCGGGACAGGGGCCTGGTGGATGTCGCGCTCGGAGGCCGGATCGGCCTGGGCGGTGGCCTCGTCCAGGACGAGGACGGGGGCGTCCTGGAGGTGAGCGCGCGCCGGGGTGACGCGCTGGCGCTCCCCTCCGGAGATCCTCCCGTATCGCCCAGGATCGTGTCGTAGCCATGGGGCAGACGTGTGATGCGCTCGTGGATGCAGGCCGCGCGGGCGGCCGCCTCGACCTGCTCCCGGGTCGCGTCGGGGCGTCCCAGGGCGATGTTGTCGTGGACGGACTCGTGGGCCAGGGCCACGTCCTGCAGCACGACCGCCACCCGAGAGAGCAACCAGGTGAATGTCACCTCGCGCACGTCGACACCGCTGATGCGCACGGCACCGGCGTCGACGTCGTAGAAGCGGGCGATGAGGCGGGCCAGGGTCGACTTGCCGCCACCGGAGGGGCCGACGAGCGCCGTCACGCTTCCCGGTTCGGCGGTGAAGGACAGGCCATGCAGGACCGGGAGCCGGCCTCGTAGGAGAAGGTGACGTCCTCGACGTCGACGCGCCCGGGGGCGGGTCCCTCGCCGTCGTCATGGGCCCCCTCGGGCATCGGCGGCAAGGAGAGCAGATCGGCGGTGGCCTGGGCAGCCATCCTGGACTCGTACATGTGCTGCATGAGACCGACGAGGATCATGAGCCCCTCCGGCAGCCCGAGGGCCACCAGGAAGAACGGCAGGGTGGCTGACAGCGGCGTCCACCCCTGGGAGGTGAACAGGACGGCCAGGAGCGCGACCGTGGCGAAGACCGTGGAGGGCCGCAGGACGGCGGTCATGGCGCTGATGGCCTTCCCGGATCTGCTCACCCACTCGTATGACAGCTCGGAGAACTCGGTGCGCGCCCGGCTGAAGCGGGTGCGGGAGGCGTCGGTGGCCTGGAAGCCCTTGATCTCCTTGATGCCCTCGAGCATCTCGACGGTTGCGGCGGCCAGCGCGGTCTGCGCGACGCCGAAGCGCTCGGTGATATCCCGACATGCCGGCCAGGGCCAGGGATATGACCCCCAGGGTGAGTACCCACAGCCCCAGCAGCGCGCAGGCCAGGCGCCAGTCGGTCCACAGCAGGTAGGCCGCCCCGGCCGCCGCCATGACGACGGCGTTGGTGGCGTCACCGGGGACGTGGGCGACGAGGGTGTGGATGGAGGTGGTGTCGTCGCAGACCATCTTGCGGATGGTGCCGTGCGGGATCTGCGCCACCCGCCCCAGGGGCAGGCTGCTGATGGCCTCGACGACTTGTCTGCGTAGGTGGTGTCGCAGTCGGGCCTCGGCCAGGTGCGTGATCCCCAGGCCCACCAGGTAGAGGGCCTGGGAGGCGAGCAGGGGCGACGACTGCGATCGCCGCCCAGATCCACAGGCTGCTGCGCCAGCCCTCCGGCGAGGTCTCACCCAGCCAGATGGCCGCCATGTTGCGCAGGGGCCTCGAAGGGGAGGATGGACATCAGCGCTCCGAGCGCGGTCAGCAGCCCGGTGACGATCATGGCCGGGCGCGCCGGCCGGATGAGCTCGCCGACGGTGACGCCGGAGCGCCCGGCGCCGCCGGACTGCCCGGAGTGATCGGGGTGTTCGGCCGGATGCTCGGTGAGGTCTTTGGCTGCCTGGTGAATCGGCTGGTGATTCGGCTGCTTCGGCATAGCTGTCTCCTCAGTGAGGGTTTTCCAGGTAATGGCGACCAGCACCCAGGTGAGTACGACGACGCTCCAATCGCGCGCCCTCCAGGGGGCATCGGTCATCTCGGTGCGCCGCTTGTGGGCGCCGAAGGCGCGCGAGTCCATGGACAGGGCGACGCGCTCAGCGTGCTGGATGGCCAGGATCATCAGCGGCAGGGATCGATCCGGTCCAGCGGACCACGGGGCGAGCAGCCCCAACGCCCTCCAACTCCACGCAGTGCCCTGGCGGTGCGCAGGAGGACGAAGTCGTCGTGAAAGCGGGTGATGAAGGCGATGGCCGCGGTGCCCGCCGCCCCGAGGCGGTAGGGCATGCGGAAGGTGGTGGTCAGGGTGCGGATGAGGGCACCGGGGTCGGTGGAGACGCCCGAGACGAGGACCAGTGCGATGAGCGCGCCGATACCGGTGCCTCCGGTCACCCGCGTCGCCCAGGTCGTAGAGGCGCCGCCGTCTCCTGGTGGTGGACCCGCTGCTGAAGATCCAGGTCATGAGTGCGGTGACCACCCAGGGGGCGACCACCGAGGCCACGGTGCGTCTCAGGGAGGCTCGCGCGGCGACGATGAGGACCGAGGCGTCAGCAGGATGCCCAGGTTGAGGTGATGGTTGCGCAGGGCGAAGACCATCACCATGACCGGCAGGGACCGAGGCGAAGAGGGTGAAGGGGTTGAGCGAGGGTGAACAGGCCTCGCCGTGGCTGGGGCCGGGGCGGTACCGGCATGAGGTCCAAGTCGCCGGCTCGAGGGTGGCCACCCCAGTCGCGGGCACCCTGAGGCTCGTCGGCATCGTCGCCCACCCGGCCTCCTGCTCTGGGAGCGGAACCGTTCCGCCTCGTGGCGCCCCCGGCAGGGCGACGATATGGGTGCCGTGCTTCAGGGCGAGTTCGAGGTCGTGGGTGGCCATGATGACCGTGCGCCCCTGGTCGCGCAGCTGGTCGATGAAGTCCATGAGCTCGCAGGTGTTATCCAGTCCTGCCCGTAGGTGGGCTCGTCCAGGACGATCACGTCGCGCTCCTCGCTGACCATGGTGGCCACCGAGGCCTGCGGGCCTGACCGCCCGAGAGGGTCAGGGGATGGTGGCCGCGGTGGGCGGTCAGGTGGAACTGCTCAAGGGAGCTCATCGACCCGCTCCGGCGAGGTCCCTCCGACAGCGAGCTCGGCTCTCACGGTGGTGGCCACGAACTGGTGCTCGGGGTTCTGGAAGACGTATCCGACCAGGTGCCTGCCCTTGCCGACGTCCCGGCCACAGACCGTTGCCTTGTCGGCCCTTGAGCGGACGAGTCCGGCCAGGGCGGACAGGGATCGAGGACTTGCCCGCGCCGTTGGGGCCCGACCAGCGCCACGAACTCGCCACCACCCAGACGCAGGGACACCCGGGGTGAGCGCCCCGGGACCTCGAGGTCGACCAGCTCGACACTGGTTCGAGCCTCGGGCCGGGGGCGGCCGGCAAGCGAGTGGCGGGTGTCGACGGCCTTGACCCGCTGCCAGCCCTCAGCGGAGCCGCACGTCCGCTTCTCCAGGTAGCGCACCTCGTTGTGGGCGCACAGGTCGGCGAGCCGCGGCACCCGGATTCCGGCCTCGGCACAGGTCAGCGCCCCCTCCGGCGCGGCCGCCCCGAGGAAGAGGTCGTCATCGGCCTCACGCAGGGCTCGGGGCATCCATACTCCAGCGTCGATCAGCTCGCGGCGGTGGCTCATGAAGACCTCGCGCGGCGAGCCGACGGCGATGGTCCGCCCGTCGGCGTTGAGGGCCGGGACCTGGTCGATGATGGGCAGTACTGGGTCGAGGTCGTGGTCGATGACGACGACCGCCGTCCCGGAAGCGGTCAGGGAGGAGATGAGTGCGTAGAAGTCCTCACGGCCGGTGGCATCGATGGTACTGGTTGGCTCGTCGAGCACGAGGAGCTGTGGGCGCATGGCCAGGGGCGACGGCGAGCGCGAGCCGTTGACGCTGTCCGCCTGAGAGCGTCCAGGGGTCGTCCCAGATGCGCTCGATGAGTCCCACTGCCCGCAGAGCCTCCTCGACCCTCGCCGTGATCTCCGGACCTGGGCAGGCACAGGTTCTGCAGCGGGAAGGCGACATCATTGTGGACAGTGCGGGTGACGACGGCGGCGTCGGGGCTCTGACCGACGTAGGCGACGGTCTGGGCCAGGGTCTGGACGGTGGCGTCGGCGACCTCGGTGCCGGACAGTCTCAGGCTGCCGGCGTACTCGAGGGCAGGGCGGTGCGGGATGAGCCCACACAGTGCGCGCACGAGCGTGGTCTTGCCACAGCCCGAGGGGCCGATGATGGCGGTGACCTGAGCGCGCAGGTGGGTGAGGCTCACCGAGTCCAGGACCCAGCTCTCACGCCCGAGGTAGTGGACACTGAGGCCCTCGATGCTCACCAGCGCCGGATCGGCCGGGCTCTCCCCAGAGGCTGCTCCGCCTCGGGAGCAGCCGGTGCGGCGGGCACTGACTCAGGCACGGCCGGTCGAGCGGTGATCGATGCCGACGCCGGCACGGTTGAGCAGCCGGGTCAGGAGGATGGTGAGGCCGCCGCCGACCAGGGCCGAGACAACGGCAATGATGACGCCGGCGCTCGCCGAGGCGATGCCCGCCGAGGCGCTCATGACGGAGACGTACATGATGCCGTTGAGCAGGCCGAAGGTCATCGCCGAGAGCAGGTAGGACCACCAGGTCCACTTCCGGTAGAGCAGGAGGGCCAGGGGTACCTCGACGAAGGCTCCGCCGATGAGGGTTGCCGACGATGGCCGCAGGGGCCGGTCGGGGTGGTGAAACGCACATGATGCCCATGAGAAGGGCCGCGATCATCACGGCGCCGGGGCGGCGCACGACGGTGGCGGGCAGCAGGTACGGCACAAGCCACAGTCCCATGATCGCGCACCCCAGGAGCACGGCGTCTGGGGAGGCTCCCGCCGCGGGAGCCAGGTAGTTCAGCGGGACCAGGAGGATCATGGAGACGACCGCCAGGGCGGCGATCGTCATGAGGTTGCGGGTGCCGAGCGCGGAGTCGGCCAGACCCGAGCGCGACGACGCGCGCACGGTGGGTCGCTCCTGCCCAGTCGATGTTGCTGTGCGGTTGGTGGGGCTCATGTCTTCTCCTTGTGTGTTCTCGCAGGTCGTGGTGAACGGTCCGACGTCGTACCGGAGTACCGAGGACGCACCACCTCAGGCGCGCCGCCGCGATGACCGCACATCTACTCGAGCATCGCCATATTTGCAAATCATTATCATTATCTACCTTCGGTGAGATGTCATTCAATCTCGATGACGCGGTCGGCGCACTCATTGAGGAACTCGACGTCGTGGCTGATGACGATGACGACGCGACCCTCGCGCGCCAGGTCCCGCAGCTCGGCGGCGATGGCCACGAGATGACGGTGGTCGACACCGGAGGTGGGCTCGTCCAGGATGAGGACGCGGGCGCCCTGGTCGATCGCGGTGGCGATGACGAGGCGCTGCTTCTGCCCGCCACTGAGCGAGAGCGGGTGACGATCGGCCAGGTCGGCCAGGTCGAGGCGCTCGAGCTGCGGAAGGCCCGCCTCGCGGGAGACCGACTCGGTGAAGAGCTGGCGGTGGACGTCCTGCATGACGAGGAAGGCCTGCCCGGCGGCGAGCTCCTTGCCGCCGTACGTGACGCGCGCGCCCCGCTGGGTGCGTTGCAGGCCGCAGACTGCCCGCGCCAGGGTCGTCTTCCCGATCCCATTGGCCCCCATGACGCCGGTGATCGCACCGGCGGGAAAGGTGAGCTCGGGGATGTCGAGAATGAGGCGACCGCCTCGCTCCACCTTGAGGTTCTCAATGCGCAGCCCGCCCTCCCCCTCCTCTCCGGGCATCTCGTCAGGATCGGCCTGGACAGCGCCAGCGATTGGTGAGGTACTGCGCTCGACGCCGCCGCTCGTGCCGTCGTCGACCCGCCTGTCCGTATGGCCGGCCAGGGCGGCGATCCGTGCGGGACACAGGTCCAGGCGGGGCCGCCCCAGGGTCCGCAGACCCAGCTGCCTGCGCCGCACATCGTCGATCCGCCACAGCTCCTCCCCCGCCATGCGGTGCACGACGCGCCCCTGCCCCATGATGACGGCCTCGTCGACGAGGCCGCGCAGGAAGTAGACGCGGTGCTCGGCCACCACCAGGGTCCGCCCCGCCGCCTTGAGCCGCCCGATGGTGGCGCGCACGTCGTCGATGGCCCGCGGATCCAGGTTGGAGGTGGGCTCGTCCAGGAGGATGACGGGGGTCTGCTGGGCCAGGGCCTGGGCGCAGGCGACCTTCTGGGTCTGTCCGCCGGACAGGCCGCGCAGATCCCTGTCGGCCAGGTCGGTGATGCCCAGCTGCTCCAAGGCCTCAGTACGACGCCTCCGGATCTCCGGGGCGGGTACCTGGTAGTTCTGGGGTGCGAAGGCGAGCTCGTCGGCTACGGTGGTCGTGAAGAACTGGGCGGCGGGATTCTGGAAGACCGTGGCGGTGCGCAGCCCGGAGCGCTCGATCGGGACGGAGGGGACCTCCTCGTCGTCGATGAGGACCCGGCCGGTGAGCTTACCGTCGTGGAAGTGCGGGATGAGGCCGTTGAGCAGCCGCAGGATCGTGGACTTGCCAGACCCCGAGGCCCCGCAGATGAGGGTGAGGCGTCCGGGGCCACGTCCAGATCGACGTCGTCGAGGACCCGCTGGCCGGTGGGATAGGCGTAGGAGACGCCACGAAGACGAAGGCGAGAATCGTGGGAGGGCGTCATCATCACCTCCCCAGACGGGTTGCAGCGCCAGGACCAGCAGGCCGGCGCTGAGCGCGAGGAGCACGGCATCGGCGGCCCCGAAACGCAGGCGGTCGACAACGGTGGGGCGACCACCGCCGCCCAGGCCCCGGATGAGGGCTGCGGCAGAGAGCTCATCGGCACTGCGAGCCGAGGCGGCCAGGACCGGGACGACGAGCTTCTCGATACCGTCCAGCGGGTGGCGCCACAGGTAGGAGCCGCTGTAGCCGCGCAGCCGCATGGCCTCCATGACGCCCCTGGCCTCATCGAGGGCCACCGGCACGAAGCGGAAGAGGACTGCCAACGGGATGGTGAGGAACCGTGGCGCGCGCAGCTGGTTGAGGGCCGCCAGCAGGGTGCTGACGCGGGTGGTGGTGACGAACCAGGCCCCCAGCGACAGTGAGATGGCGAAGCGCAGCAGCCAGTAGGCGACGACCCCGAAGAAGACCGCGACCCCGGAAGGCCACCACAGGGGCAGCTGGGTGAGCCCCCAGAACACTGCGGTGATGGCGGTGTAGCTGATGAGCACGCGCACCGGCTCGTCCAGGGCGATGAGCGCGCCCACCAGAACGGCGATGAGTCCAACGGCTCGGTTGGAGGCCATGCCCATGACCAGCACGTTGCACACGAGCAGCAGGATGAACTTGCTGCGCGGATCGGCGTGGACACGAGGAGCAGCGGCACCCCTGGGGCCGGGACGTCCTCCAAAGGCGGCATCCAGGACAGAGCGGCCCTCTCGAGCAGGCTCCTGCGGTGAGGCCGGGGACTCCTCCACGCCCATCGTAGGAACGTTGGCCCCCCGGGGCCGGGTGCGCCGCATGCTCAGGCGACGCCCGCTCGCTTGAAGTGCTTGCGCAGCTTTCCCTCATTCCCAGCAGGGCGCCGGCGTAGGCGAGGAGCGCGATGAGGAGCATCCACACCAGGAGGAACATCGGGCTGATCAGCGCCTGAAGATCACTGGCGTACGTGTCCCCCATGGACTCGCGGATGTGGGCGAAATAAGCCTCTGAGGCCCATATCACCGGCAGGATCGGGCTGATGGCCCACATGGAGAAGACAGCGAATCCCAGGGCATTGGTGACGGTTCTGTCGTATCCGCCGGCACGGGTGATGGCGTCGGCGGCGAGCCCCAGGACGGTCGCGACCAGCGGCGTGACCCAGGCGTGTCCGGTAACGACCATGAGGATGCCGATGATGAGACCCAGGATGGTGTAGGCACCCATGACCCGCGTCCGGGACACGTACAGCATGCAGATAATCGCCTCTACGATGACACCGATGATCCCTCCGACGAAGATCATGATCGGATGGATCGCCCCGAGCATCCCGGTGCCGAACAGGGCGATGAAGTACAGGGCGGTGAAGACTCCCACGTTGATGAGGTTGCGCGGTGAGGTGATGCTCGCCGCCCGACCACCACTGTTGCTGGCCGGGTTGGTCGCTGCTGTTCCGGCCGAACCGGCTGTACTGGCCATACCGAATCCTCGTCCTTTCGTCAGCACACCACCAGCTTTGGTGAGGCACACCTAAGTTTCTACTCCTCCTTAGTGGTTCCTGCAAGGGCCGAACCGGCGCTGAGCGGCACTAGGGCACACAGAACTAACCGCTGAAAAGACAGGAAAACCGGATGGTGGGTTTTGACGATGGCGGAGTCCGGCACGGCGGACGGAGGAGCCTAGCCCGGGGCACCCAGGCCGCCGCGGCCCACGAGGTCGATGCGGTGCATCTCCTCGGGACGCAGGCGCCAGCACCCGCCCGCGTCAGGGGACTCCAGCGGCCTCATGGGCCGTCTGCAGCGGGTCCGGCAGGTCCACAGGGCGCGGTGGGCGGTGAGGTCCAGGCGCAGGCTCTCCCAGGACACGGAGAAGTCGGCACCCACCTCCAGGCAGGCCGCCACGAAGGCCCCCCGCAGGGCGGCGCGCGTGGCCGGGGGCGCCTGGCGGGCGCGCTCGATCTCCTCCGGATCGCACAGGTTCGCCATGGCCCCCTGGGCGATCAGGCGCGGCACCAGCCCGGTGTCGGCGTTGAGGTCGTGGTAGGCCAGGTCCACCCGCGAGCGCAGGGTCCCCAGGGACGTGGCCGCTCAGCTGGGGGTGGCGCTCGCGCTGGGCGCGCATGAGGCGACGCTAATGGCCCAGTCGATCTCGGTGTCGATGCCGCTGTCGTCGCGGCGGCGCAGCGCGGAGATGACGCGGGGCGCCAGGTCGGTGAGCAGGTGCTCGGCGCCGCGCAGGAAGTCCGGCACTCCGGCGTCGTCCAGGTAGGCGGCCAGTCGCTCCAGGAAGGCCTCCTGGATGTCGACGGCGCTCAGTCTCCGGCCCTGGACGGTGGTGGCGGGCACGTCCCCCCAGGGGCTCTCCCCAGTGCGGACAGCGTGGCCAGAGGGGTCGGCCAGGGCCAGGTCGGTGAAGTCCCAGCCGGCCTCGAGGGCGTCCAGGAGCAGGAGGGTCACGGCGCTGCGCAGCCCCGTTGTCGGCTCGGCCATGGTGGTGTCGGCGCAGGTGACGTGCAGGCGGCGCAGGCGGGTGGCGTCGGCGTGGGGCTCGTCGCGGGTGTTGACCAGGGCGCGCTGCCCGGTGGTGTCGGCCGAGGTCAGGGCCTGCAGGTGGGGGGCGCGCGGTGACAGACCCCAGGCGGCCTCCTCCCCGCACCGCTGCTGCCCGTCGTTCGGCTCCCGTCGGGCCGCCTGCCAGTGGGCGCCCGGGAGCCGACCAGGACGGGGCGCGTGGCCAGGAAGGAGGTGAGGACCGCCATGGTGGTCTCACTGCTGGCGGCCGATGCGTCGTCGGTGGCGTCAAGCGAGGCTGCAGGGGCACGGGTAGCTCTCGTGGCAGCCGTAGGTGTGGCCGGCCGAGTCGGTGTTGTTGGCCAGGAGGTGGAAGCGGACCGCGGCCCCTCCTGGGCGAGGCTCTCGGCGGCGCGCTGCGCCATGGCGGCCAGGATCGCCCGGCCGGCCTGGTCCTGGGCGACGAGGTCGCGCACGCTCACGCACTCGGCGGTGGCGTACTCGGGGTGGGCTCCGATGTCGAGTGAGGGCGACCCGCCGTTGGGCAGGGAAGAGGTTGGTGCTGCGGTAGCCGGTCGGCCGGTGACGGAAGATGAGCGCCGCCGCCCGCTCGACGTCCGGCAGGTCCGCCTTCACCGCGTCCTGCGGCCCGGCGGGGGCGCACAGGACGCCGAACTCGGTCTCCAGGCCGGTGACGCGCGGCCCCGGGGCGCTGGTGCTCACTGGCCGCCCTTCTGGACGAAGCCGCGCACGAACTCCTGGGCGTCAACGGCCAGGGACGTCGTCGATCATGTCAGCACCGAGGTCAGGCCCTGGCCCCAGGCGGGGCCGGCGGGGGCAGGTGTCGGGTCGTCGTCGGGGCGGGGTCGTCCTGGCGGCTGCGGGACGGCTGGGCGAACTCACTCATGTCTGCTCTCCTGACAGGGTGGCGGATGTGGTCACTGCTTCGGCAGCTCGCCCGGGGTCGCCGGGGACGCTCGCCCGTCAGGCGCGCGAGGGACCTCGACGACGTCGGCGGCGTCCTTGAGGGCCGGTGCCGTGGCGGCGCGGGTGAAGGACAGGGTGTCGGTCAGGGGCAGGCGGCGCTGGGCCCTCTCACCGGTCTCCAGGACCATGGAGTGCCAACCGGCGGCGACCACCTGCCCGGGGAAGTCGCTCACGAGCCTACCTCTGAGCCAGGCCCGGGTCGTGGTGGGCGGCTCGGCGAGGGCCGCCTCCACCGCCTCGTCACTGAGCCCGCCGCGCGCGTCGACGCCGGCGGGCACCCGCTCGGCCAGGCCCCTCCCGGTCGGGGAGAGCTCGGACCAGGCCAGGTCGACGGCGTGGAGGACGTCGTGTCCGCCGGTGCCGGGATGGCGGCGGGCGGTGGCGTCCAGGAGCTGCTCTGGCGACCCACTCCAGGTGCCCGGCCGCTCCTGCGACTCCCCCGGCTCGTGGCCGCCGGCGCCCTGGGCCTGCAGCTCGCGCAGTGAGGCCAGCGAGGCCTCCCAGAAGGCGAGGATCGCTCCGGTCTCGGCGCCGTCGGTGTCGGCGCCGTCAGCCAGCGCGGCCAGGTCCGGGCGCAGGGGGTCGCCTGGTGGCGCCGGCGCGGGGCGGCCGTGGTCCTTCAGGTGGCTGCGCACCGTCTGCAGGTAGTGCTCCAGGATGTCCAGGGCGCTCAGGCGCCGCCCGTCGGCCAGCTCCAGCGTGCCTTGAAGGCGGGTGTCGCGGGAGACGTCCCGGGTCTGGGCCACGGGGTCGGCCAGGCGCAGGTGGCGCCAGGCGGCGGGGACGCCGTCGGCCAGCACCTGGAGGACGAGGGCGGTCATGCCGAGCTTGAGCCAGGCGATGGTGTCGAAGCAGTTGGCGTCGCCTGCCACGAGGTGGAGACGGCGCCAGCGCTGGGGGTCGGCGTGGGGCTCGTCGCGGGTGTTGACCAGGGGGCGGTCCACGGTGGTGCCCAGGCCGACGATCCTCTCCAGGTAGTCGGCCCGCTGGCTGATCTGGAAGTCGGTGCCCTGGGCGACGGCGCCGGTGCCGACCCGGCCGGAGCCCACCAGGGAGCAGGGCGGACCACGAGCAGGGGACCAGGGCCTGGACGAGGTCGTTGAAGTCAAGGGCGCGGGGCACGAGTAGTTCTCGTGGGTGCCGTAGGGTGGCGCCCTTGCCGTCGACGTTGTTCTTGAACAGACGCGCCTTCACGCCGCGCCGGCGCAGCTGCTCGGCGCCCCTGGCCACCGGGAGGTCCCCGCCCGGTCGGCCAGGACGGCCTGCGCGGCACCGGTGCACTCGGGGGTGGCGTACTCGGGGTGGCCGTGGTCCACGTAGAGGCGCCCGCCGGTGCCCACGCAGGTGGCGGTGCCGCGCTGCCGAGGCCTCCTCCTGGGCGGTCAGGCGCACGACGGCGGTGGTGCGCACCCGCCCGGGGACGGGGGAGCCTCGACGGAGGCGGCTCCGGGGACGTCGGTGAGCATGGAGGGTCGGCCGCTGCGCGGTCCATCTCGAAAGCCGCGGGCGTCACGCAGGGGTACTCCCCGGAGTAGTCCCAGCGCACGCCTCGACTGCGCCCCGCCTCACCCTCGGCGTCCAGGCAGGCGGCCACGACGTCCTCGGGCTCGGCCCCGAGGATGCCGTACTCGGTCTCCAGGCCCATGACCGTGACCTCACGGCCGGGGACCCACTGGGTGCTCTCCGGCGCCACTGCTCTCACTCCTCGCGCGAGCGCTGGAGCACGCTCATGGAGACCACGGGGGTGCCGCGCCGCCCGCTGACGCGGGCCCAGTCGTCGGGGTGGACGGTGGCGGGCAGGCCCTCGTTCTCCATGATCTCCTCGATGACGGCGCGGCGCAGGTGCTCTGACGTCAGGCCGCGCCTGCCGTTGGTGACCAGGTCCTTGACGGCCGCCTTCTTGGCGCGGTCGACGATGTTGGCGAGCATGGCGCCGCTGACGAGGTCGGCGACGTGGAGGATCTCGGCCTGCCCGTCGGAGCGGGTGAGCTCGACCATCTCGGTGGCGCGGCGGCGGGTGTAGAGGGCCTCGATCACCTGCTCGATGAGGGCGTCCACCGCCCCCTGCGCGTCGCCGTGAGCGGCCAGGAGCTCCTCGCTGATGGGCAGGTCGGGGGTCAGGTAGGTCGCCAGGATCTCGGCGGCGCCGCGCCGGTCCGGCCGTCCGATGCGGATCTTGACGTCCAGGCGGCCCGGCCGCAGGATCGCCGGGTCGATCATGTCCTCGCGGTTGGTGGCGCCGATGACCACGACGTTGTCGAGCTCGTCGACGCCGTCGATCTCGGCGAGCATCTGCGGGACGACGGTGGTCTCCACGTCTGATGAGCGCCCGGACCCGCGGGTGCGGAACAGGAGTCCATCTCGTCGAAGAAGACGACGACGGGCACCCCGGTGGCCGCCTTCTCCCGGGCGCGGGCGAAGATGACGCGGATACGCCGCTCAGTTTCCCCACGTACTTGTCCAGCAGCTGGGGGCCCTTGATGTTGAGGAAGTAGGCCTCGCCGCGCCCGCCCGGCCCCCAGGGAGGCGGCGACGGCCTTGGCGATGAGGGTCTTGCCGCATCCGGGCGGACCGTAGAGCAGCACTCCGCGCGGTGGGGTGAGCCGGTGCTCGCGGTAGAGGTCGGGGGTGGAGGAAGGGGCAGCTCGACGGCGTCGCGGATGAGCTCGATCTGCTCGCCCAGTCCCCCGATGTCGCCGTATCCCGACGTCGGGCACCTCCTCAGGACGAGCTCCTCGACCTCGGATCGCACCACGGGTCGTAGCGCCATGCGCACGGCCAGGTCGGCCACGAGGGCGTCACCGACCCGGGGGCGGTGGTCGCTCAGGGTCTCCGAGGCTGAGGACCTGCTCCTCGTCGTGGCGGGCCAGGACCAGGACGGTGCTGTCGTCGTAGGGTCTCCTTGACGGTGACGACCTCCCCGAAGCGCGGCGAGGGGCAGGTGGCGGTGATGACGAGGTGCTCGTTGAGGACGACGTCGTCACCCGGGTGGAGGAGGAGGACACGACGGCGGGTCCCACGCCCACCCGGTGGCGCCGCCCGGCGATGGAGACGTCGGCGGTGCGCGCGCTGGCGTCCACGGCCAGGACGGTGGCGTGCGCCAGGGGCGGGAGCTGAAGGGCCTTGACGTCCTCGTGGAGGGCCGCCAGCTCCTGGCGCGCTGCCCTGAGGGCGTTGGCCAGGTGGGTGTTCTTGCGGCTGAGGACGCCGGCGTGCTCGCTGAGCTCCCGCAGGCGGTCGGTAGCGTCCCCTCCGGCCTGGCCGCCTGCCTGCGCTGACGGGTCCCGGGGAGACGCCCGACGACGTCTGCGTGACTGGGTCCTTGTGCTCACCGGTTCCTCATCCATGCGCATCCTCCTCGACTGCGACCCGGGGCCTCTGCGGGGTCCCCTCGATCCGTATTGGTACAAGCGTACCAATCCGCGCCCGTTTCGTAACCCGGATCCTTATCTATGAGGGACAGGTGAGGGCGGCGCCGACGCCCATCGACCTCACATCGGACCGTGTCGAGGGTCCCAGGGCCGCACCGTGACAGAATCAACCCCATGTCTAGAGACCCCCACGAGCCACGCCGCTCCTCCGTCATCGTCCAGCCGCCTGCTGCCCTCCGAGCCCCACAGCCCGCGAGTGCCGGCCAAGGTGTCGACCGACGGCCTGGAGACCACCTGGGGCGAGCGCTGGGAGTCCGAGGGGACCTACGCCTTCGACCGCAGCGCCGAGCGCGCCGAGGTCTTCTCCATCGACACTCCGCCGCCGACGGTCTCCGGCTCCCTGCACGTGGGGCACGTCTTCTCCTACACCCACACCGACACCGTGGCTCGCTTCCAGCGCATGCGCGGTAAGGCGGTGTTCTACCCCATGGGCTGGGACGACAACGGCCTGCCCACCGAGCGCCGCGTCCAGAACTATTTCGGGGTGCGCTGCGACCCCTCACTGCCCTATGACCCGGACTTCACTCCCCCGCACACCGGCGGGGAGGGCAAGTCGATCAAGGCCCGCGACCAGGTGCCGGTCTCGCGTCGCAACTTCGTCGAGCTGTGCGAGCGCCTCACGGTGGAGGACGAGAAGCAGTTCGAGGCCCTGTGGCGCAGGCTCGGCCTGAGCGTGGACTGGTCGCACACCTACCAGACCATCGGCGAGCGGGCCCGCAAGGTCGCCCAGACCGCCTTCCTGCACAACCTCGAGCGCGGGGAGGCCTACCAGGCGGCGGCGCCGGGCCTGTGGGACGTCACCTTCCAGACGGCGGTGGCCCAGGCAGAGCTGGAGTCGCGCAGTACCCCAGCTTCTACCATCGCCTGGCCTTCCACATCGTCGATGAGGCGGCCGCCGCCAAAAGCCGAGGCCGCCGGCGCCCCAGTGGAGGGCGGCGTCGACGTGTGCATCGAGACCACCGTCCCCGAGCTGCTGCCCGCCTGCGTGGCCCTGGTGGCCCACCCCGACGACGAGCGCTACCAGCCCCTGTTCGGCACCACCGTGTCCTCCCCGTCTTCGGCGTCGAGGTGCCGGTCCTGCCGCACCCGGCCGCGGAGAAGGACAAGGGCGCCGGCATCGCCATGTGCTGCACCTTCGGTGACACCACGGACATCGACTGGTGGCGCGACCTGCAGCTGCCGCTGCGCGCGATCCTGCGCAAGGACGGGCGCATCGAGACCGAGACCCCCGAGTGGATCACCTCCGAGGCCGGCCGCGAGATGTACGAGGCCATGGCCGGCAAGACCACCTTCTCTGCCCGCGAGGCCCTCGTTGCCCGCCTGGCCCAGACCGGTGAGATGCGCGGTGAGCCCGTCAAGACGGTGCGTCAGACGAACTTCTTCGAGAAGGGCGACAAGCCCCTGGAGATCGTCACTTCCCGCCAGTGGTACATCCGCAACGGCGGCAAGGAGTGGACGAACCCGGCCTCCGGCACCGACCTGCGCGAGGAGCTGCTCGAGCGCGGCCGCCAGCTGGAGTTCCACCCCGACTTCATGCGCGTGCGCTACGAGAACTGGGTGCGCGGCCTCAACAACGACTGGCTGGTCTCGCGTCAGCGCTCCTTCGGCGTCCCCTTCCCGCTGTGGTACCAGGTCGGGGCCGACGGCGAGGTCGACTACGACGCGATCCTGACGCCGGCCGAGTCCGAGCTGCCCGTGGACCCTCCTCCGACGTCCCAGCCGGCTACACCGAGGACCAGCGCGGCAAGCCCGGTGGTTTCGTCGGTGAGCTCGACATCATGGACACCTGGGCCACCTCCTCCTCTCACCCCAGCTGGCCTCAGGGCTGGCTGAGCGACGAGGACCTCTTCGGCCGGGTCTACCCGATGGACCTGCGCCCGCAGGGTCAGGACATCATCCGCACCTGGCTGTTCACCTCGGTGGTGCGCGCGGACCTGGAGTTCGCGGCCCTTCCGTGGCTCAACGCCGGCCTGTCGGGCTGGATCCTGGACTCCGACCACAAGAAGATGTCCAAGTCGAAGGGCAATGTCGTCACCCCCATGGGCCTGCTGGAGCAGTACGGCTCCGACGCCGTGCGCTACTGGGCCAGCTCGGCCCGCCTGGGCCTGGACGCGGCCTTCGAGGAGACCCAGATCAAGATCGGCCGTCGCCTGGCCATCAAGGTCCTCAACGCCTCCAAGTTCGCCCTGTCCATGGGGATCCCCTGGGACGCCGACGAGGCCACCGTGGCCGCGGCCCCCGCCCCCTGCCTGGACGCCTCGGTGGTCAGTGAGCCGATCGACCGCGCGGTCCTGGCGGCTCTGGCCGACGTCGTCGACGCTGCCACGGCGGCTTTCGAGGCCTTCGGTCACGCCCGGGCCCTGGAGGTCACCGAGTCCTTCTTCTGGACCTTCTGCGATGACTACATCGAGCTGGTCAGGACCGGGCCAATGACTTCGACGGCTCTCACGACGCCGCTGCTGTCCGCTCGGCGCGGGCGACGCTGGCGATCGCCGTTGACACCTTCGTGCGCCTGCTGGCCCCTTCCTGCCATTCGCCACCGAGGAGGTGTGGGCTGGTACCGCACCGGCTCGGTGCACCAGGCCGCCTGGCCGCAGTCCGATGGTCTGCGGGAGGCCTCCGCCGGGGCCGACGCCGAGCTGGTGGCCCGCGCCGGGTCCGCTCTGGCGGCGCTGCGCAAGGTGAAGTCGGAGGCCAAGACGAGCCAGAAGACGCCGATCCTCTCGGTGGCACTGGCCGTTGCGGCCGACCGTCCCGAGTACGCCGAGGCCATCGAGGGTGGTGCGTGCGGACCTGACCGAGGCCGCCAGGGTCACCGGACCCCTTCACCGTGGAGCAGGCCGCCCGGCAGCCGACTCGGCTGAAGGCGCCTCCCCGGTGACCGTGACCGCCGCCGAGCTCGGCCAGGCCCCGGCCAGAAGAAGTGAGCCGCGAGCACCCGGCCCTGTGACGAACGGCGGCGCCCTGCCCCTCGGGCGGCGCCACCGTCGTCGTTCTAGGGCCTGCCGGGCAGGCTCACGCGGTCGGTTCTCAGCCGGAGGCTCAGGAGGATCCGGTACTCGATGAGGGACGATGACCACGGCGGCCAGCAGGGCCGCAAGCACGTCGATGCGGCTGTGAGTCACGCAGTCGCGGCTGAGGAAGGGAATGAGTCGGGAGTCAAGCGAGGTCAGGCGCTCCCCGAGGCAGCTCATCGTGTCCCCGAAGTCATCCCGAGTGCTGGCGCTGCCGACCGTGTAGCCCCAGGCGACCCCGATCGTCAGTGCGAAGGTGCCGCCGAATGGTAGCCAGGAGAAGCCACGGGGCAGGTGGGCTCGATTCCGCCGGGACAGCACCACCGCGACGACGGCGATGGAGCGAACACGATGCTCACTCCCAGCCCCATGAGGTCGGCGCGGTGCCGGATGCTCATGGGAGGACTGGGCCGCGCCGGATCAACGACCTCGTCGCTCACCACCGAGTACCCGCGGTCATCGTTCCCAGTGAGGACGAGAGTGTGGCGGTTCGTCTCCACGCTGGTCGTGCTGGAAACGTCTGCGTAGGTCTTGGAGGTGGAGACCTCGGCTATCACATGAACATTGCCGTCACCCTGGTAGGTGGGCCTGATGCGCTTGACCTCGCTCGTCGCGGAGGTCACCGGGATACCGTCCTGGGTCAGCTGTTTGCGCACATCTCGGATCATCAGCTCGGCCTGCATAGGGTGGGGCGGCTCCGGTGGAGGCCTCGGGATTGGTCCATTCGGCGTCCAGCAGCGTTTGATGCTTCTTGACCGCGGCCAGGACGAGGTCGGAGTCGGGTTCGTCCCGTGCTGCCTCCTGGATCCTGGGAACCAGCCACGGGACAGCGGCGAGAGCCGCCACGGCCAGGATCAGCAGGCCGATGAGAGTGTTGATTATGCGGGTTCTACTCAGCGTCATCCCTTCTCCTTCAACGTCTCCATTCATCATCGAGTCTGGCAGACATTGCAGCAATCCGGGCGCTTTCACGTCCGCTCCTCAGCTCCGGCAGAGCGCCGTGGAGCCGCGGTCGGTGAGGACGGCGGGCATGAGCCCACGGTGCTGGGTCGGGGCCGGTTCTCCTCTGAGGCGCCTCAGCAGGAGCGAGCCCGCCTCGGCCCCCATGGTCTCACGGTTGACGCTGAGCTCGCTGAAGGCTTCCCCCCGGCGGACGCTGTCCTGCGTGATCCCGAGGGTGAGCACGGACAGGTCGGCGGGAACGGACAGCCCGTGGGCCTGCGCCGCGCAGGCAAGTCCCACCACGGCGGCGGGGTTGTTGGACAGGACTGCGCTGCACCCTCGATGAGGCCGCCGGATCGCACGATGTCGGCGCCGGCCAGCGCCGCCTCCGGGACCTGGCGCACCAGGATCTCCACCCCAGCTTCTGCGCGGCGCGCAGGAGCTCGTGGGCGTGGTCCTGGCGGGCGTGAGCGTCGTCGGAGGCGGTCTCCCGCATGAGAGCGATGATGCGGCGGTGCCCGAGCCCGGTCAGGTGCTCGACGCCGGCGTGCGCCATCTGAGCAAAGTCCGCGTCGATGCCGGGCGCCCACCGGTGCGATCGGAGGAGCCGATGAGGACGGTGGGGACCTTCTCCTCCAGCAGCATCGCCTCGCGCTCATCGCCGTCAGCCACATCCATGAGAACCACCCCGCCCAGGGCGCCGGAGCGCACAAGCGAGCGCAGCTCGATCAGCGGCGTCGAAGAGGTCATGACCGGGATGACGACCTGGATTCCGCTGGGCGCCAGTGCGCGGCGCACCCCATCGACGTAGTCGAGGTCATTGGCGTCAATGGTGGAGCGCTGGCGCCGGAACAGGACCCCCACGGTGCGCAGCACCGGCGAGGCCAGTGAGCGGGCGGCGGTGTTGGGGTGGTAGTCGAGCTCGCGCACGGCCCGCATGACCCGCTCCCGGGTGCTCGAGCGCGTCGAGCGCTGGCCGCTCAGGACGTAGGTGACGGTCGAGGGCGACACCCCCGCCGCCCGGGCCACGTCAGCGCGGGTCGCTGCCATCGGTTCCTCCGGCGGAAAGATCCAGCCAGCAGGCACCGTTGGGTGGTACGACGACGGCGTCCGCGGCATCCACGGTATCCACGGCATCCGCCCCTCCACCCTCGCTTCGGTGCCAGGAGGTGATGAGGGGTCTGCCGGCTGCCCTTGATCGCCACCGGCTGCTCGGTGGTGTTGAGGACGATCCCTGTGGTGCCGTTGCGCAGGAGTAGGATCCCGGGTTCACTGTCCAGCCACTCCACCGAGCCGCGCCCGAGCCGGAGCTCGCGGCGCAGGGCGATGGCCCGCCGGTACAGGCTGAGGGTGGAGCCCTCGCGCCCCTCCTGGACCTGGGGCGAGTACTCGCCCCACCCCTCGGGTTGGGGGCAGCCAGGTGAGGCCGGTGGCGTTGTAGCCGTAGGGAGGCTCCCGTCCCGTGTCCAGGGCAGGGGGACCCGGCAGCCGTCGCGCCCCGGGTACGAGGTGGTCGGTGCGCTCCCACAGGGGTCCTGGCGGGCCTCGTCCTCCATGGTGGTGTGCTCAGGGCAGTCCCAGCTCCTCGCCCTGGTAGAGGTAGGCGCTGCCGGGCAGGCCCAGCATGAACAGGGTGGCGGCGCGCCCGGGCCAGGCCGAGCTCGGCGTTGGGCTGGGGATCCTGGGGCCGATCCCGGGGTCGGTGTCCATGTCGGCGGGGTAGGCCAGGCGGGAGGCGTGACGCACGACGTCGTGGTTGGACAGCACCCAGGTGGCTGGCGCCCGACGGCACCGTACTCGCTCAGGGAGACGTCGATGACGCGGCGCAGCTCGTCGGCGTCCCAGCCTGCGGTCAGGAAAGGGAAGTTGAAGGCCTGGCTCATCTCGTCGGCACGCACGTACAGGGGCGACATCGGCCTCCGTGGGCACCCAGGCCTCGGCGACCAGGAGGATGTCCTCACCGACCTCGTCCAGGACACGGCGCCACTCACGGTAGATGTCGTGGACCCCAGGGCTGGTTGAAGGCCGGCCCAACGTCGGGCAGCTTCTCGCGGGCGGCGTGCATCCTCGCCTTCGACGGCGACGACATTCCACCGGTCCGGGACCGAGATCGTCGTCGGGCAGCCCCTCGGCCTTGACCAGCCCGTGGGCGACGTCGACGCGGAACCCATCGATGCCGCGCTCCACCCAGAAGCGCAGGAAAGTGCGAAAGTGCTCGTGAACGTCCTCGTTGGACCAGTTGAAGTCGGGTTGCTCGGCTGCGAACAGGTGAAGGTAGTACCAGCCCTGGTCCTCGCTGCGGCCGGTAAGCGGCTCGACCGGCTGCCAGGCGGATCCGCCGAAGAGCGAGCCCCAGTTGTTCGGGGCGCCGTCGGTGCTGTGGCGGAAGATATAGCGGTCGCGCTCGGGGCGAACCGGGCCCGGCCTCCAGAGCGGCGCGGAACCACTCGTGCTGGTCGGAGGGTGGTTGGGGACCAGGTCGATGATGACGCGGATACCGGCCTCGTGGAGGTCGGCGATGAGGGCATCGAGGTCCTGCAGGGAACCGTACTCGGGGGCCAGGTCGAAGTAGTCCGAGACGTCGTAGCCGGCGTCGACCTGGGGCGAGGGGTAGAAGGGCGAGAGCCACACGGCATCCACGCCGAGTGCCACCAGGTGGTCGATGTGCTCCCGGATCCCCTGAATATCGCCGATGCCGTCACCGTTGGCATCGGCGAAGGAGCGGGGTAGATCTGGTAGATGACGGCATCGCGCCACCAGGCGTCGGTGTCGGTGCGCGATACGAGGCCCTGCGGGCGGGCACTGGTCAAGGTCATGGACGGGTCCTGTGTCAGGGCCGCTGCGCTGCGGCCAGGTGAATGAAGACGAGGGATGAGGGAGGGGCGGAGGCAACCAGCGTCGCCCCTGAACGATCCCTGTGGGGCGGTGCGGTGGTGCCGCCCCACAGAGACGAACGTGGTGATGGGCGGGCCCTCCAGGGAGCCGGGCCCGGGCTTGCGTCTGTCTACTGCTTGAGTCCTCCTGCGGCCAGTCCGGCCACGATCCGCCGCTGGAAGAGCAGCACCATGATGACCAGCGGCAGCGTCATGATGACACCGGCCGCCATCTGGGAGCCGAAGGGCGTGTTGAACTGGGAGTCCCCGGTGAACTTCGACAGCAGCACCGTGGCCGGCTGCATCGAGGGGTTGATGATCATCGTGACGGCCACGAGGAACTCGTTCCAGGCGCCGATGAAGATGATGATGGCGGTGGTGAAGATTCCCGGCGCGGCCAGTGGGAGGATGACCTTGCGGAAGGCCTGGCCGGGGGTGCATCCGTCGACCATGGCGGACTGCTCGAGCTCCTGGGGCATCTGCCGGAAGAAGCTCGTCAGGTTCCACACCGCCAGTGGCAGCGAGAAGGACAGGTCCGGGACGATCATCGCCTGGTAGGTGTCCGTCCAGCCCCAGGCGGCGAAGTTCTTCAGCAGGGGCACGATGATGGCCACGAGCGGGAACATCGAGGTGGCGATGATGAGGAGCATCAGCAGACCCTTGCCCCGGAAGTCGAGGCGCGCCAGGGCGTAGGCGGTGAAAGTCGCCACGGCCAGCGCCACGATCGTCACGACGATCGAGACGACCAGGGAGTTGATGAGGCCGTTGGCGAAGTCGTTCTTCTCGGAGAAGACCGCCTTGTAGTTCTCGAAGGAGGGGTGGCGGGGCCACCAGCTGTTCTCGAAGATCTCACTGTCGGGGCGCAGCGAGGAGACCAGCATCCAGTAGAAGGGCGCCAGGCAGTAGATGACGATGAGGACGATTCCGACGGTGGAGAAGAGGCTTCCCCAGTCCCTCTTGGTCTTGCGGACAGGGTGCGGCGGTGGAGGTGCTCATGCCTGCTGGCTCCTTTCAGTAGCCGTCTGGGAGGCCGGGGTGGAGGAGCCGGAGCGCTTGAAGAAGGCACTGACCGGCAGCTTGCGCTCATTGCGCTTGCGTCGGGCCTCGTCGTTACCACTGATGTCGGTGTTGGTGATCTTCAAGAACGCGACGGCGAAGACGAAGACGTAGAGGAACAGGATGAGGGCGTAGGCCGCGGCGCTGCCGTAGCGGGAGTTGGAGCTCTCGTCCTGGACCAGCATGGAGAGGGTCTCCACGCTGCCCTTCCTGGGGCCGATGAGGATGTAGGGCAGGTCGAACATGCGCAGGGCGTCCAGGGCACGGAAGACCACGGCCACGACGAGCGCGGGCTTGACCAGCGGCAGGGTGATGGAGGTGAAGCGCTTCCAGGCGCTCGCGCCGTCGATCTTGGCGGCCTCGTAGACCTCATCGGGGATGAGCTGGAGCCCGGCCAGGGTGAGCAGCCCGATGTAGGGGCGCCGTCTTCCACACGTCGGCGATAATGATGGCCGCCTTGGCGCTCAGGTCCCCTGAGGCCCACATGACGTGCCGGCCCAGAATGGCGTTGGCGACACCGTTCTGGTTGAAGATCCAGCCCCACAGGATGGCGGAGACCGCGGTGGGGATCGCCCAGGGCACGAGGATCGAGGCGCGCACGATGCCGCGTCCCTTCATCGCCTTGTGCATGATGAGCGCCATGGCAACGCCCAGGATGGTCTCCAGGACCACGGTGACCACGCCGAAGAGGGTCGTGTTGTAGAAGGCCACCCAGAACCTCTCCCCGGCGCTGGAGAAGATGTCGGTGTAGTTCTTCAGACCCACGAAGGGCTCAGTGGTGGAGAAGAAGCCGTTGTCCTCCAGGCGGGGCCGCCCGAAGAGCGACTGGTAGAGAGACTGGGCGATGGGGATGAGGATGACGATCGTCAGTACCAGCACCGTGGGCGAGATGAGCAGCCAGGCCAGACGGGCCTGGGCCTTGGAGCTCTTGGACTGGCGATTGACGACTTGTTCGGAGTGCGTCGTTGTACTCATGACTGTCCTTTGACCGTCCTTTTGACTGTCCTTGCTGACTGTCCTAGATGACATGACCGGGTTCACGAGGGGCTCCGCCGCAAGGCGGTCACCGTATCGAGGCTCTTAGCCCTCCAGCTTCTTCAGGCTGCTGCTCAGGCCGGCGATAACGTCCTTGGCTGTCCTGCTCCCCGGCTGCTGGATCGCGGGATAGATGCTGTCCTGGATCTTGGCGGTGACGTCGCCGTAGTAGACGGCCTGAGGACGGCTCTTGGCGTTCTCAAGACTCTGCTTGAGAATCGGCAGGTAGGGGAAGTCCTTGAGAAGCTCGGGGTCGTCGTAGAGGGATCCGAGGATCGGGGCGAGCGTCTGGGTCTTGAGCTGATAACGCTGGGAGTCCTCGTTGATCCACCACTTGACGAACTTCAAGGCAGTGGCTTTGTTCTTCGACCCCTTGGTGATGGCGCAGTTGTGCCCACCCAGGGTCGGCACGAATGACTTGCCATCGATGCTCGGCAGGGCGGCGACGTCGAACTTGTCCGTCCCCAGGGACTCCTTGTTGTTGGCGTACTGATAGGGCCACTGACGGAGGAACAGGAGGTCGCCCGCCTCGAAGGCGTTACGCCCGTCCTCCTCCTTCCACTCCAGGGACTCCTTGGGGATGTAGTTCTTGGAGAAGCCGTCAATGAGCCACTGCAGACCGGTAACCGACTCGGCGGAGTCGACGATGACCTGGGCATCGTCGTCGTAGAAGTCGCCGCCTGCGGTGTGGATGAACTCCGAGGCGCAGCAGGTCAGGCCCTCGTACTTGGCGAACTGACCGCCGAACCCTCCGATGTTCTCGTGGCCGGGCAGGGTCCGCACCTTGTCGATGGCGGCCTTGACCTCGTCCCAGGTCTTGGGGAACCGCGACGCCGGCCTTCGCCAGGAAGTCCTTGCGGTAGAACATCACCGGCGCATCAGTGACGAAGGGGACCGCGAAGAGCTTGTCCTTGTAGACGCCCGTCTTCCAGACGGGTTCGAGGATGTCGTCGTTCTTGAGCTCGTCCTGGGGCAGCTCGACCACCCACCGGTTGGCGGCGAACTCGGAGACCCAGACGTTGTCCAGGGAGACGACGTCGTAGGCCTTGGAGTTGATTCTGGCGGCGTTGATCAGGAGGTGCGCTGCTGGTCGGCCTCGGCGGAGAGCTCGATGAGCTTGACCTCCTCACCGGGGTGGGCCTTGTTCCACTCATCGATCCTGGCCTGCACCTTGCCGGCCGAGTTGTCCTTGCCCTGGACCCAGGTGATTGGTCCGGTGCCTTCAAAGGTGACAGGGGCCGTCGTCGTCTCCGCGGGACGTGGAGCAGGCCGCCATTGAGGCCAGCGCCGCCGCCAGGGCCGAGCCCTGGATGAACTGACGACGGGGTAGGGGTGTCATGCGTGTTTCCTCCTTGAAACTGTTGCGGAGCCCACCAGCTCCGTTCCGGAAGGACCCACATTGTCGACGCGCGTCGACTAGGGCTGAGAGGCACGTTACACATATGCAACCAAGCGGTCAAACCTACCGCTCTCGTTTCCTCAGGCACCTTGAGAGGAACCTCCGAGCCGCAGACTCCCCTCCCATCACCCACATCCCGTGATCTCCATGAGACCACTGCGCACCACCTGTGAAAACCTCCACAGCGTCGCTCTCCTTCTCTCACCTCAACGGTGCGCCGCCCTGACCACCGCCTGACACAATGAGGCCGTGAGCTCTCACCACTCCTCGCCCCAGGCCACCAGCACCAGGCCACCACGCTATCCCGGCCATATGACCGACGGGGTCTCCAGCACCGAGATCCCCTTCCATCCCGAGGAGCACTGGTCGGTTCCGTGGCTGCTCGCCGACCGCATCGCCCGCAGTGGCGACCGGCCACTCGTGGCCCGCAAGTCGCCCCTGTCGGGGGACTGGCAGGAGGTCTCGGCCCGAGCCTTCGGTGAGGAGGTGGCCCACGTGGCCGCGGGTCTCATCGGCATGGGGCTCGAGGCCGGCGCCACCGTCGGCATCATGGCGCACACCTCCTACGACTGGTTCCTCCTGGACATGGCCATCGCCCGCGCGGGCCTCATCTCCGTGCCCATCTACGAGACGAGCTCAGCCGAGCAGGTCGAGTGGATCGTCACCGACTCCGACGTGCGGGTGGTCATCACCGAGAGCGGCACGCTGGCCGAGCTCGTACGCGGCGCCGTCGGCGGTATCGGGCACACGGTGAGGGTCCTCGCCCTGGACTCCGACGCCATCACCACCATCGTCCAGGCGGGCTCGGGCGTCAGCCCCTCCCAGGTCGACCAGCGCACCAACGCCCTCACGGTCGACGACGTCTACTCCATCATCTACACCTCCGGCACCACGGGCCGTCCCAAGGGCGTCGAGCTCACCCACCGCAACGCCGTCGGCATCCCCTATCACGGGGTGCGCTACCTGCCCGGCGTCCTGTGGGGCGACAACGTGCGCCTGCTGCTGTTCCTGCCGCTGGCCCACGTCTACGCCCGCTGCCTCCAGCTGCTGTCCCTGGCCGGCGAGGGCGTGCTGGGCCACACCCCCGACGCCAGGACCCTTCTGCCCGACCTGCAGTCCTTCGCCCCCTCCTACATCCTGGCCGTCCCGCGCGTCCTGGAGAAGATCTACAACGCCGCCGACGCCAAGGCCGGCAGCGGCGCCAAGCTCAAGCTGTTCCGTTGGGCCGCCAAGGTCGCCATCGCCTACTCCCGCGCCCTGGACACCCCTCAAGGCCCCTCCGGCAGCCTCTGTCGGGCGCACGCCGTGGCCGACCGTCTCGTCTTCCGCAAGATCCGGGGACTCATGGGGCCCCAACGCCCGCTTCATCATCTCCGGCGGGGGCCGCTGGGACAGCGTCTGGGCCACTTCTACCGCGGGCTGGGACTGGTCATCCTGGAGGGGCTACGGCCTGACCGAGACCATCGGCCCGGTCAGCGTCAACACAGACTGGCTCAACAAGATCGGCACTGTCGGCCCGCCCGTCTGCGGCAACGAGATCCGCATCGGTGAGGACGACGAGATCCAGGTCCGCGGCCTGGGCGTCTTCTCCACCTACCACAACAACCCCTCGGCCACCGCCGAGGCCTTCACCGCCGACGGCTGGTTTTCGCACCGGCGACATCGGCGCCCTCGATGACGACGGCTACCTGCGCATCACCGGACGCAAGAAGGAGCTCATCGTCACCGCCGGAGGCAAGAACGTCGCCCCGCCCAGCTTGAGGACCGCCTGCGCGGTCACCCGCTCATCAGCCAGGTGCTCGTCATCGGGGACGGGGAGCCCTTCATCTCCGCACTCATCACGCTGGACAAGGACATGCTCCCCCAGTGGCTGCGCAACCATGGGCTGCCGGCCATGGACGTGGTCGAGGCCTCCTCCCACCCGCAGGTGCTCGCCGCTCTGGACCGGGCCGTGGCGCGCACGAACCGTGCGGTCTCCCGGGCCGAGTCGATCCGCACCTTCCGGGTGCTGGCCACCGACTTCACCGAGGCCAACGGTCTGCTCACTCCGTCGCTGAAGGTCAAGCGCGGCCCGGTCATGGAGGCCCACGCCGACGTCATCGCGGACATTTACGGCTCCACCCGCAAAGGACCACAGGAGTAAACGGGGGCAAACGTCGCTGGCGGCCTCGGGCGGGCATACTTGCCACCATGACCGATACCTCCGCCCGACCGGCCGACTCCTGCCCCTCCGCCTCGTTAGAGGAGCACGCCACCGAGCTCCTGGTCCCGGTTCACAACGGCATGACGACGCCCTGGGCGCTGGCCGAGCGTGTGCGCCGCAATCCCGACGGCGGGCTCATCGCCCGCAAGTCCCCCTTGGGGCGGCGCTGGCGGGAGATGAGCGCCAGTGCCTTCCGCACCCAGGTGCGTGAAGTGGCTGCGGGCCTGGTGGCCCGAGGACTTCAGCCCGGAGATGCCGTCGGCATCATGTCGCACACGTCATACGAGTGGACGCTTCTGGACTTCGCCGCCTGGGAGGCGGGCCTCATCGTCGTCCCCATCTATGAGACCTCCTCGTCCGAGCAGGCCCAGTGGATCCTCACCGACGCCGGCGTGAAGCTCATCGTCGTGAGAACGAGGCCATGGCCTCCATGGTCGGTGCACTGGCCTCCTCGTGCCCGAGCTGAAGAGTCTGCAGGTGATGTGCGTCGAGCGCGAGGACGTGCTGGGGCTCATCAGGGCCGGTCGAGGCGTGGACGCCGGCGAGCTCGACCGGCGCAGCGCGGCCCTGACCTCGCAGTCCCTGGCCACCATCGTCTACACCTCCGGCACCACCGGCCGTCCCAAGGGCGTCGAGCTCAGCCACGGCAACCTCGTGCACCTGTGCGTCAACGTCTGCCCGCACGTGCCGGAGATCCTAGGGCGGGAGCCGAGGTCCGTTTCCTGCTGTTCCTGCCCCTGGCCCACGTGCTCGGCCGGTTCATGGAGATTGCGGTCGTCTGCTCGCGCGCGGGCGTGCTGGGGCACGTGCCCGACGTGCGGAATCTCCTCAACGATCTGGGTTCCTTCCGGCCCACGGCGGTCCTGGCCGTGCCCCGCGTCTTCGAGAAGATCTACAACGCCGCGGACGCCAAGGCGACCGGTGCCAAGCAGAAGGTCTTCCGCCTGGCGGCCAAGACGGCGATCGCCTACTCACGCGCCCTGGACACCCCTGCAGGGCCCGTCGCGCCGTCTCAAGGCTCAGCGCGCCGCCTTCGACAAGCTCGTCTTCTCCACCCTACGCTCCGTGCTGGGCGGGCAGGTCACCCACGTGATCTCCGGGGGCGGGCCTCTGGGCGAGCGCCTGGGGCACTTCTACCGCGGCGCCGGGGTCACCGTCCTGGAGGGCTACGGCCTGACCGAGACCATGGGGCCGTGCAGCGTCAACCTGCCCCGGGCCACCCGGATCGGGACCGTCGGCACCCCGCTGCCCGGCTGCGCGCTCCGTTTGGACGACGACGGGGAGATCCTGGTCCGGGGCATCGGCACCTTCACCGGCTACCACAACAACCCTGAGGCCACGGCCGAGGCCTTCACCGCCGACGGCTGGCTGCGCACCGGGGACATCGGCTCCTTCGAAAGCGCTGAGGGCTTCCTGAGGATCACCGGGCGTAAGAAGGAGCTCATCGTCACCGCCGGTGGCAAGAACGTCGCCCCCGCCCCTCTGGAGGACCGCCTGCGTGGTCATCCGCTGGTCAGCCAGGTGCTCGTCGTCGGTGAGAACCGCCCCTGCATCGGCGCGCTCCTCACCCTGGATGCCGAGATGCTGCCGCTGTGGCTGTCCTCCCACGGGCTGGAGGAGATGACGGTCGTCGACGCCGCCCGGGACCCGCGGGTGCGCGCCGCCCTGGAGCGGGCCGTGGCCCGGGCCAATGAAGCGGTCTCACGGGCGGAGTCGATCCGTACCTTCGAGGTGCTGCCCACGGACTTCACCGTGGCCAACGGCCTGCTGACCCCCTCGCTCAAGGTGCGCCGCGCTGAGGCGGAGAGGCGTTTCTCGGCCGAGATCGAGGCTCTCTACACGCGCACGCCACTCGTCCCCAACGCCACTGTCTCGCCGTCGCAGGGCTAGAGGCTGCCGCACGATCCCGCTGCGACGTCGTCGGCCATCACTACCGGAAGTCGATGAGTACGGAACCAGGATCGACCGCTGTGTCCTGAACCGGCCACGCTCCATGGCGGCTCAACGACTGGCTCACGAATCGAGGACTGCGTTGTCCGTCCAGAACGTACTTGTCCGGCAAACGACTGCCATCCGCCCGCAGACAGCTGTGGGACAACGCAGTCCTCGAGCACGAAGTACGTTCCCGATCAGGGCATGGGCCGCGTAGCGGCTCCGGGCGCGCTGGCTGCTCCACGACTGCCCTCGTACTCGCCCCGGCCTCAATGGCTCATGTCGCAGGGAGTCACCGAAAACTCACCTGAACAGCTGCGCCCGGTGGCTTCTGCGGCTATGGCTGCTTGGCGCGCTCGGCCTCGTGGTCGTCGCGGATCTCCTCGTGGTGCTGGATGACCTCGGCGACGATGAAGGTGAAGAACTTCTCGGCGAAGACCGGGTCCAGGCCGGACTCTCGGCCAGTGCCCGCAGACGCGCCACCTGCTGCCGCTCGCGCTCTGGGGTCGGCCGGCGGCAGGGTCCAGCCTGGCCTTGAGCAGGCCCACCTGCTGGGTGCAGCGGAAGCGCTCTGCCAGGAGATGGACGAGGGCGGCGTCGAGGTTGTCGATGGTGTCCCGGTAAACGGCCAGCTGCGGGGGAATTCCCGCCTGCCCCTCGCTCATGCGGTCCGGCTCCGCTCCCCCACCTTGTGAGTCGAGCGCAGCGTGCCCGATCCGGACTGATAGCGGGGCTTCCCGGTGCCCCTGACGGCATCGGCGTCGACAACGACGCGCCCGACCTCAGGCAGGGAGGGAACCTCGAACATGGCCTGCCCCAGGACCTCCTCGACGATGGAGGTCAGCCCCCGGGCTCCGGTCTTGCGCTCCAGGGCGAGAGAGGCCACCGCCTCAATGGCCGCGTCGGTCAGCTCCAGCTCGACGCCGTCAAGACTGAAGAGGTACTGGTACTGGGAGACCAGAGCGTTCTTGGGCTCGGTCATGACGCGCACGAGCTCACGCACCCCCAGGTCCTGGACTGTGGCGATGACGGGCAGACGGCCGATGAACTCGGGAATCAGGCCGAACTTATGGAGGTCCTCGGGGCGCACCGGTGAGGTGAAGACGTCCTTCGCCCCCGTGCTGCCGGTCAGCTGCGCCCCGAAACCCACCATCTGGGCACCGGACTCCTTGCGCTGACGCTGGCGCACGATCTCCTCGATACCGGCGAAGGCGCCTGCGGCGATGAAGAGAATATTGGTGGTGTCGATCTCCAGGAACTCCTGGTGCGGGTGCTTGCGCCCGCCGCCGGGAGGCACGGAGGCCGTTGTTCCCTCGATGATCTTGAGCAGTGCCTGCTGCACGCCCTCACCCGAGACGTCACGGGTGATCGAGGGGTTCTCCGCCTTGCGGCCGATCTTGTCGATCTCATCGATGTAGATGATGCCCTTCTCAGCGCGCTTGACGTCGCCGTCGGCGGCCTGGATGAGCTTGAGGAGGATGTTCTCCACGTCCTCGCCGACGTATCCCGCCTCGGTCAGAGCCGTGGCGTCGACGATGGCGAAGGGAACGTCGAGGAGCCGCGCCAGGGTTCGGGCCAGGTGAGTCTTACCGGTTCCGGTGGGCCCCAGCAGGAGGATGTTGGACTTGCCCAGCTCCAGGCCGTCCCCCTCGGCCACGGAGCGCTCCTTGACCTGGACACGCTTGTAGTGGTTGTAGACCGCCACGCTCATGGCGCGCTTGGCGGCCTCCTGACCGATGACGTACTGGTTGAGGAAGTCGAAGATCTCCTGGGGCTTGGGCAGCTCGAGAGGCACGCCGGCACCGGAGTCGCCCAGCTCCTCGTCAACGATCTCGTTGCACAGCTCGATGCACTCGTCACAGATGTAGACACCGGGCCCGGCGATGAGCTTCTTGACCTGCTTCTGGCTCTTGCCGCAGAAGGAGCACTTCAACAGATCCACACTCTCAGCGTTACGTGCCACAGTTTCCTCCAGGTTCGTCATCGGCCCCCCGAGCCCGGGCGGTCCTGCGTCAGCCTACGGGCTGACACGGCAGGTGCGCCGAGGGCATGGCGACAACCACTACAAGCGTGTCCAGTCCGCAATATGCCACGTTGGGCACCATGCTGCCAGCGTTTGCGGGTCTGATTTCCACCGGCTGCACGTGCAGTGCTCCAGCCGGTTGCTGGAAGGAGCACTGCACGCAGCGTCAGCACGGCGTCGACGACCCGGTCGGCATCCCACCGCCTCCTCAGGAGGAGTGCGGGGAGGCCGGGGCCTTGCGAGAGGTGAGCACCTGGTCCACGATCCCGTACTCCTTGGCGGCTGCGGCCGTGAGAATCTTGTCGCGCTCGAGGTCGGCGTGGATCTTCTCGCGGTCCTGGCCGGTGTGCGCGGCCAGGGTGTCCTCCAGCCAGGAGCGCATGCGGTCGATCTCGTTGGCGACGATCTCGATGTCGCTGGCCTGCCCCTGCATCCCCTCCATTGCGGGCTGGTGGATGAGGACGCGCGCATTGGGCAGGGCCAGGCGCTTGCCCTCGCTGCCGGCGGCCAGGAGCACGGCGGCGGCGGAGGCCGCCTGCCCCAGGCAGACGGTCTGCACCTGCGGCTTGATGTACTGCATGGTGTCGTAGATGGCCGTCAGCGCCGTGAAGGATCCGCCGGGGCTGTTGATGTACATGGTGATGAGGCCGTCGGGGTCCTGGGACTCCAGGACCAGGAGCTGGGCCATGATGTCGTCGGCCGAGGCGTCGTCGACCTGGACCCCCATGAAGACGATGCGGTCCTCGAAGAGCTTGGCGTAGGGGTCCTGACGCTTGAAGCCGTAGGCGGTGCGCTCCTCGAACTGGGGCAGCACGTAACGGGCCTGCGGCATGGCACCGGCCTGGCGGGCGACGGCCTCGAAGTAGGGACGGGTCGAGGACATGTCAGTTGTCTCCGTTCTGCTTGCCGATCTCCCGACTGGAGCGCACGATGTGATCGACGAATCCGTACTCCAGGGCCTCCTGGGCCGAGAACCAGTGGTCGCGGTCGGAATCGGCGATGATCTCCTCCACGGTGTGTCCGGTGTTGGCCGCGGTGATCTCCGCGAGCTCCTGCTTCATCTTGATGATGAGGTCGGCGTTGATGCGGATGTCGGTGGCCGAGCCCCCTGCGCCGCCGGAGGGCTGGTGCATGAGCACGCGGGCGTGAGGGGTGAGGTAGCGCTTGCCCTTGGCGCCGGCCGACAGCAGGTGCTGCCCCATGGAGGCGGCCAGGCCCGTGGCCACGGTGGCGACGTCGGGCTGGACGTACTGCATGGTGTCGTAGATGGCCATGCCGGCGGTCACCGAGCCGCCGGGGCTGTTGATGTAGAGGTAGATGTCCCGCTCGGGATCCTCGGCGGCCAGCAGCAGCATCTGGGCGCAGATGGCGTTGGCGTTGTCGTCACGCACCTCGGAGCCGAGCCAGATGATGCGCTCCTTGAGGAGGCGGTTGTAGATGGAGTCGGTCAACCCCAGACCCGCGCCTGCGGCGTCGGCTGCCTGGGGAGGGGCGACCGCAGCGGGTGTATAGAGCTCGCTCACGTCAGTCCTCTCATGGTCGGTGTCGCCAACGCTAACGCGATGCCCCCGGCCACCATGCCCGCCGTCGCGCCCTTTTCGCCCACGGCGCAGGTGCAGCGCCCGAGCCGTGGCCTACGTCGAGCATCCCTCGCAATCACGACGCCTTCCTCGACGCTCAGCGTCCCGGCAGATCGCACCCCTCGGCCTCATCGCCAGTACTGTCTGCCCTGACAGCATCATCCGGCGCTCGACGCACCCACGCCTCTTGGCACGGTCGGCCCAGCCCTTGCAGCCCCGTAACCTTCACCGCCCTCACCACCAACACCATAGGAACCATAGGAGAACACATGTCCCCCTCATCCAGCACCCCCTCCACCGAGTCCCTGTTCCGGCTCGGCCTCAACGCCGCCCTCCCCATCTCCGAGGAGGCGACCACCTCGCGGGTCGTCGTCAACAACGACATCCTGCGCACGGTCGTCTTCACCTTCGACGCCGGCCAGGTCCTCACCGAGCACTCCTCCCCCCGGGCAGTGATCGTCACGCTCCTGGAGGGCGAGATGGACTTCTCCATCGGCGAGCGCACCGAGAGGATGGGCGCCGGGGACGTCATCTACCTGGCACCCGGCGACCGTCACGCACTGACGGCCGTGACGCCGTGCCGCATGCAGCTGGTCATGGTCGACGTCGACAAGGCCAGGGCGGCGAACGAGAAGTAGCCCCGGGCAACGGACAACCGCCACCTGTCAGCAGCCGGCCGGCGGACGATACCACCGCGTGGGGTGGGGCGCGAAGCGCTGAGGTCTTCGCCCTCACCCCACTTCCTTGTGAATTCCACTAAACCAAGCGCCTCCTCCACGTACGCAGCGGAACCCGGGCGACCAGACACCACCTGAGGTATCGGGCGCAGTGTTGCGGCTCACTCGACCCCCAGGGCACGAGGCCTCGGTAAGCCAACTCACGCTTCCTTGTAGGAAACCTAAACCTTCCATGAGTGAGATTGTGGGCGCCCGAGATCTTGGCGTGACCCGCTTCCCACACCGTGGCATCGACGAGGGTGGCGTGGCACCATCGATTTTATCCAACCGATAACATTGGAGTGCCCGCCTGCCTGACGACACCAAAGCCCTCAGCCCGGGCTTCTTACCAGCGTCAGCCGGCCACATTCTTTTACGATTCAATAACCCCGTCCCCGCTCGAACAGCACGTCTTTCCCGCCTGCCGCACCACCCAGTAAGGGGCCACCCGTGTTCAGCACGCTCGTACAACTCCATGAACCAGAGAGGACCTCCGCATGATCGTCATTACCCTGCTGGTGGGAATCCTGTTCTGGATCGGAATTGATATCTGGGCCGGCATTACCTCAAAGTGGTATAAAGCCGTGGAGCTGAATCCGAGCATCACCTCAGACGACTTCAGCGTCCTGGTACCGATCTACGGCAATGTCAAGTACTTGCAGAACGCGGATTACCTGCACCCCTATGGAGATCGAGTAGTCCTGTGCACCACCTCGGGTGAGTCCCAGGAGTTCTACCGCGACCTTGAGGACATCGCCATTCGCTACGGGTTCAGAATCTTCCGCAGCAACTACGTCCCACGCAAGGTGGGCCGCAAGCGGAGCACCTCGGGAATCACCCGGGACACGGTTGTCCGCGACGCGCTGCTGGCCGCCCCCCTCAACTCCTACATCGTCTGCCTAGACGCCGATACCACGGCACAAGAGCCACTGACCCACATCATCGGCGCCCTGGTGGCCAACAAGGCCGACTTCGCCTCGGTCACCATTGTGCCTCAGAAGAAGGGCCCCTTCATCGTCCAGATGCAGCGCCACGAGTACGTGGTCTCAATGCGAGCCCGCAGAATCATGCCGTGGCTGCTCAGCGGCGCCCTTCACATTGGCAAGACCGACGTCATGCGCCAGATCATGGCCCGCCACTCACTGTTCTTCCAGGGCAATGACATCGAGTCCGGGATTATCGGGGACGCACTGGGCTACAAAGCCGTTCACATTCTTGCCCACGTCAACACCAATGCACCCGACACCCTCTACTCCTGGTGGCGCCAGCGGATCGCTTGGAGCGGCGGTTCCTTCAGACTTTTCATCATCAACTTCAGATTCGTCTTTCAGCACCCCTTCTTGTGGCTGTACAGCGGCATCGTGGTGATCAGTATGTTCGCCCTCAGGTGGATAGCCGTTGTGAATCCCGGATGGACACTTCTGCTGGCACTGTTCATCTACTACGCGGCTATCGTGTGGCTTCACTGGGACCACGGCAACAAGTGGCTGATCTTCCAACCCTTCTACTGCCTCTTCGTCAGTCTCATCGTAGTTCCCATCGGTGTCGCCTACTATTTCAAGATGGCTATTCCTGAGCATAACTTCGGGGTCATTCGTCCCAAGCGCAAGGAGCTTGTCACAGCGGGCTGATCCTCGACCGGACGCGTCGTCCCGTCCAGCCAACGTGGGCGCTCCCGTCCCAGCGGACTACCCCGCACAGCACAGCGGGCCCGCCTTCTCCTGGAAGGTGGGCCCGCTTGCTTGACGCGAGGCATCCCGCTTACGTGGGAGCGCTATGTCAGCTCATGCGCCTTCAGCGGCCGTGAGCTCACTCGGCGTCCTCGTCCTCAGCGGAGTCGGTGTCCTCCTGCTCAGTGGCAACGGCTGCGGCCTGGCTGCCGCGGCGGCGGCGTCCTCGTCGGAACCGATGAAGGCGGACAGGTCCACGGACTCGCCCTTGGAATCAACCACCGCGACCTGACGCAGCGCCATGGCCAGCGACTTGTTGCGGGCGACCTCGGAGACGAAGGCAGGGATCTGGCCGGCCTGCTGAGCGCCCTGGAGGAACTGGGCGGGCTCCATGCCGTACTGCTGAGCGGTCTGGAAGAGGAACTCCAGCAGCTCGTCCTGCGCCACACCGACCTTGAGGTCCTCAGCCAGGACATCGAGGATGATCTGGTCGCGCACACCGGTGACGATGTCCTCGCGGATCTCCTTGGCGTGCTCTCGTCGCCGTCCTTGCCCTCGGCCCGCAGGTGCTGGGCGACCTCGGCCTCAACGACGGCCTCGGGGACATCGAAGGAGACCTCGCTGCGCAGGTGCTCGAGAAGGGCGTCGCGGGCAGCGACTGCCTGCTCACCGGTCTTGCGCTCGGTGACCTGCTTGACGAGATCTCGCGCAGCTCCTCGACGGTGTCGAACTCGGAGGCGATCTGGGCGAACTCGTCATCGACCGTGGGCAGCTCACGCTGCTTGACGGCAGTGGCGGTCACCGTGACCTCGGCCTGCTCACCGGCGTGCTCCCCGCCGGCCAGCTCGGTGGTGAAGGTGGCGGACTCGTCGGTCTTCAGACCGCGCAGGGCGGTGTCCAGGCCCTTGAGCATGTTGCCCTTGCCGATCTCGTAGGAGACGCCGGAGATGGAGTCGACCTCCTCGCCGTCGATGACAGCCTTGAGGTCAATGGTAACGAAGTCACCGGTCTTGGCCTTGCGACCCACGGACTTCAGGGAGCCGAAGCGGGCACGCAGGTTGTCCAGCTCGGTGTCGACGTCCTCATCGGTGACCTCGACGGCGTCCACGGTCAGCTTGGCCTTGCTCAGGTCCGGCAGCTCGATGACGGGGCGAACAGTGACCTCAGCGGTGAAGGCCAGCTGACCGCCGTTCTCTCCGGTGGCGTTGGGCAGCTCGACGACGTCGACCTCAGGCTGGAGCATGGGGACCCGCTCGGCCTCGGTGATGGCGTCCCGGTAGAAGTCGGAGAGCTTGTTGTTGACGGCCTCCTGAATGACGGCCCCGCGGCCGACGCGCTGGTCGATGACCCGGTTGGGGACGTGACCGCGACGGAAGCCGGGGACCTGGATCTGGGAGCCGATCTCCTTGTAGGCGGCATCCAGGCTGGGCTTGAGCTCCTCATAGGGGACCTCAACGGTCAGCTTGATGCGACTGGGGTCAAGATTCTCGACAGTGGTCTTCACGGGGGTTGCTCCCAAGGTCTGAGTTCTGCGGTAACACCGACGCGCTCGAAGGCGCTCGGCGGACGCGCGTCTGTGGCGTCAATCCGTGCCATCTTAGGGGCAAACGGACAGTGGGATCGACGCCGCGTCCGCCCCTGGCACATGAGTCTGGACACAGGAGGAGGCACCGTACAGGGTGCGTCATCGCTATCGGACGCACCGGCATATTCACGGGCCACGCATCCGGCGTTGACGCGCTCCTGATGCAGTCTGCTCGTGGGTCGCACCCACAGGACGCCCACAGGACGAGGAGTCGGGCTGGCGGGATTTGAACCCGCGGCCCCCTGCTCCCAAAGCAGGTGCGCTACCAAACTGCGCCACAGCCCGTGACGTGACGAAAGGGACCGCCGAGGAGCGGCCCCTTTCGGCTCACAGAGCGGGTGACGGGAATCGAACCCGCGCAATCTGCTTGGAAGGCAGAGGCTCTACCATTGAGCTACACCCGCGTGGATGAAGGGTTTCACCCTCCACCAGCAGCCTCACTGCTCGATGAGGCCTTCCTTGTAGGCCCGCGCCAGACGGCGAGGCACGGAGATCTCGCGGCCCTGGACGCGGATGGTGGTGAGCTCGGTGAGCTTGGCCTTCCACTGTGAGCGGCGGTTGCGGGTGTTGCTGCGGACATCTTCCGCTTCGGCACTGCCATGGGCCCGCTCTCTCTCGTGAACCTTGGGGATCGGACGACCCCTCGAAACTGGACCGAGGGACACCATAACGACATCGCCGGGACCGCTTCCAGTCCAAGACCGCCTCGAGGCGTGTGACATCGGTCCCGCACCTGCCCCGTGCGAGGATCCTGCCATGGCCTCGCACGCCCCTCGCACACCATCGCACCAGCCGTCTCAGAAGCACGGATCCCCGGGCTCATCACGCTGACCCACGGCAAGCAGCCCGAGATCGACCTGGAGATCAGGAAGTCCCACTTCCTGGCACGCGCCTGCCGCACGGACTCCATGGACGAGGCCCGCAGCTTCATCGCGAGCGTGCGCTCCACCCACCCCGACGCGCGCCACCACTGCTCGGCGCTGACGCTCACCGACCTCCCGAGGAGCACACCCCTGGCCGCCCTCCCCACCCACCGAGCGCTCCAACGACGACGGCGAGCCCTCCGGTACGGCCGGCCAGCCCATGCTCGACGTGCTGCGGGGAACGGGGCTGGCCAACACGACCGTCGTCGTCACCCGCTACTTCGGCGGAACGCTCCTGGGAACCGGCGGACTGGTACGCTGCCTACTCCGAGGCGACCGCTCAGGCGCTTCAGGCGGCCACGCCCTGTCACCCTGACCCGGCTTCATCTGTGGGACCTGCGCGTTCCGGTGGCTCAGGCAGGCAGGATCGAGGCGAGCTGCGCCCCGCAATCCCACCGCGACATCGGGGCCGACGGTGGAGGCGGCGCGGTCGCCGCCGCCCCGATCATTCACGTCGAGGAGACGATCTGGGGGCCGACCCACGCCGTCCTCGTGCTGGCCACGTCCTGCGCCGACCCTGAGCTCCTGCACGCCCCACTGGCAGCCCTGACTCGGGGCGAGGGGGTGGCAGAACCGGCCGGCAGCCGACTGGTCGAGATCCCTGCGCCTTCGGTCTGATACCGGAGGCCGGCATTGTGACCCTCCGGCGCGGCGGCCACCCGACACGCACGGGATCGGCCGCGTTCGCGACCACATGCGAACAGATACCGGACGGATGTGGCGATCACCGTCGGAGGCGGGGTAGGGTTTCACCAGCAGCGGGGCACCACGCCCCAGATGAGCTGATAAGCAGTTCACGCCCGGGCAGGCGCATTTCAGTCGCCGTGAGGAACAGAGGAGGACCCATGATGGTTAAGGCCGTCATGTGCACCGTGTCCGCCATGTCCTCCGTGGTCTCCATGCCCATTGCGCCCATGTGCTGCTGCCGGTGTCGGTAGAGCGCCAGGCCACGACATCTGTGCGCGTACCGCTGCGCGCATGCCCGGCGCTCCCGAAGCAGGCGGTCACCCTGCTGTTTGAGCCACTCCCTACGACGTGGCTACCCCTGACGGACGCGGACCGTCCCCACTTCACTTTTCTTTTCACGAGCTCTTGCGGGCCCGACGTCGCTGCATCACGCGGCTCCGCCGGTCGCCGTCACCACAGAGCTCACCCAACCCACATCCGAAGGACATCACTATGACATACGCACCCGACGCAACCGCCCTGGTCGGCAACACTCCCCTGGTCCGCATCAACCGCGTCACCGACGGCGCCCCCGCCACCGTCCTGGCCAAGGTGGAGGCCTTCGAGCCGGCCGCCTCGGTCAAGGGACCGCATCGCCCTGTCCATCGTGCGCGCTGCGGAGGCCTCCGGTGACCTCAAGCCCGGCGGCACCATCGTGGAGGCGACCTCCGGGAACACCGGGAGTCGGCCTGGCCATGGTGGGAGCGGCCCTGGGCTACAAGGTCATCATCACCATGCCCGAGACGATGTCCAAGGAGCGCCGGGCGATCATGCGCGCCTTCGGTGCGCAGCTGGTGCTCACCACCGAGGGCGGCGTGGCCGGAGCGGGTCAAGCGAGCCGAGGAGATCCAGGCCGCCACCCCCAACTCGATCCTCGCCTCCCAGTTCACCAACCCCGCCAACCCCAAGATCCATCGCGAGACGACGGCCCGGGAGATCCTGGAGCAGACCGGGGCGACATCGACGTCTTCGTGGCCGGTATCGGCACCGGGGCACGCTGACCGGCGTGGGCCAGGTACTGCGTCAGGAGAAGCCCGGGGTGCGGATCTACGGCGTCGAGCCCTCCGAGTCCCCACTGCTGAGTGAGGGCCAGGCCGCCCCCCACAAGATCCAGGGTCTGGGCCCCAACGTCGTTCCTGAGATTCTCGACCAGGGCATCTGGGACGAGCTGCTCCACATCGAGTCCGACGTCGCCATCACCTACGCGCGTCGCGCCGCGCCGAGGAGGGCCTCCTGGTGGGGATCTCCTCGGGCGCCGCTCTGGCCGCCGCCAGCGAGCTGGCCAGGCGCCCTGAGTTTGAGGGCAAGACCATCGTCACCGTCCTGCCCGACACCGGTGAGCGCTACCTGTCCACGCCTTTGTTCAAGGACTTCCTCGACTGACTCCCCGACGGCGGCGAACCTGGGAACAGGCGAGCCGCCGTCGGTGTTGTCACCGGCGCAGCGGGTGAGGTGAAGGCTCACATGCCGACCTGGGCCGCACCGTCACCCATCAGAGGAGCACACCATGCACAACTCCAAACGGTCCTTTCTGGACCTGGCCCGTGAGGACCTGGCCACGGCGCGCAGACGCGACCCCGCCGCCCGCTCCAGCTTAGAGGTGGCCCTCCTCTACCCGGGTGTCCACGCCCTGTGGGCGCACCGTGCGGCTCACAAGCTGTGGCACAAGGGGCACCGATTCGCGGCGCGCGCCCTGTCTCAGGCGGCCCGCAACTTCACCGGTATCGAGATCCACCCGGCCGCGAAGATCGGTGAGCGCTTCTTCATCGACCACGGCATGGGCGTGGTCATCGGTGAGACCGCGGAGGTCGGCGACGACGTCCTGCTGTTCCACGGAGTGACTCTGGGCGGGGTGTCGATGAGTCCGGGCAAGCGTCATCCCACTATCGGCAACAACGTGCAGATCGGAGCCGGCGCCAAGGTCCTGGGACCGGTCACCGTCGAGGACGGGGCCAAGGTGGGGGCCAACGCGGTCCTGGTGAAGAACCTCCCGCAGGGTCATGTCGCCGTGGGCGTGCCCAGCCGGGCCCCGCGACCCCCGCACCGACCCCGAGCTCGCGATGGACCCGACCATCTATATCTGAGCCGTCTCACGGCATCCCAGCGAGCGCCTCACGGACCACCTCACGTCGCCCGATGAAGCCACCCGCGCACGCGTGTCAGCGGGCGATCACTCCGGCGGCCAGGTCTCGCAGGCGCTTGAAGACCCGGCCGCCGGAGGCGCGTGAGCCGTCATGCTCGTACTCGCTGGTGATCCAGGTGCGCAGGCCGGGGATGAGCGCGGCCGTCTCCAGGGAGGTGGTCATCGGCACGAACACGTCGCGGGCGTAGACGGCGGCCGCCCCAGGCGTCGTCGTGGACCTGAGGCGGGCCGGGTCGTAGAGCGCCGGCCACTCGTGCGCGGCCAGGAGGTCGGCCACCTCCAGCCAGGGGCGCAGACCGGCGTCCTCGACGAAGACCTCACGGCGCACGTGCTCACCTGTCAGCAGGGTGGGATCGTCGTCGAAGACCGCGGGGCGCACCCGCTGGGCGGCCCAGTCGGTGGTGCCGGTGTCGGCCCAGCAGGACTCGTGGATGACGGCGTAGAGCGGGAACCTGCCGCCGAAGGGCAGGCACTGCCCCAGGTCATAGCGGAAGGCCCAGGAGTCGGGGTCGCGCTCCAGGAGGTAGTGGATCGTGTCTGCTCCCCCGGCCCGCCCAGCAGGGCACCGAGCGAGCGCAGGCGCTCAGGTCCGACGAGGTCCCCTCCTGCCGTCCTCAGCTCACCCCGACCGGCCTTCTCGGCCAGGGACGCCATGCGGTCGCGGTCCTGGGGGAAGCGGGCGTAGTACTCCTCGCTCTTGACGCGCATCGCCTCGTAGCTGAGGGCGTAGACCTCGTCAATGCTGTGCCCGACGGCGGGCAGGCCACCGGTGATGTAGACCTTCTCCAGGCTCTGGGCGTGCTCGGAGAGGTACCGGGTGACGCAGAACCCCCCGAAGGACTGGCCCAGCAGGCTCCAGCACTCCAGGCCCAGGGCGCGGCGCAGGTCCTCGCAGTCCTCGACGATCTCGTCGGCGCGCAGGTGAGTGAGCAGCCGGGCGGTGTCTGCGGGAGCGCCGGCGGCATCGGGCCGGTCCACCGGGCTGGAGGCGCCGGTGCCGCGCTGGTCGACGAGGATGAGTCGGTGGTGCTCCAGGATCGCACCGATCCAGCCGAGCCCGGAGTCGGCGCTGGGGCGCGGCGCCTCGCAGCCCGGCCCGCCCTGGAGGAAGACCAGCGGGGGCCTGGAGAGCGGGTCGATGCCGGCGACTGAGATCTCACGGGCGTAGACGGTGATGGACTCCGTCCCGTCGGAGGCTGAGTCCCCCTGCCCACTGCGGTCCAGGGGAACGGTCAGGTGGTGGTCGCGGGTCAGCAGGCCGGCAGCCGAGGAGGACCAGCTCGAGGAGTGCAGGGCGGGCGAGGCGTTCGACATGCCGCCACCTTAATGGTGATCGGCGGGACTCCAGCCGGTTTCAGCGGGCCTGGCAGGTCGGGCACCAGAAGAGCCGGCGGGACGCTACCTCCCGCTCGGCCACCGGGGTCCCACAGCGCAGGCAGGGACGGCCGGTGCGGTGGTAGACGTACCACCGGCCGGCCTCAGGGTCGTGGGGCGGCAGGGGGTCGGGGACGTCGTCGAGGTCGACGGTGGTGATGAAGCCGGTGGCCACCCCGTACTCCATGAGGGGGCGCAGGTCCTCCCAGATGGCCCGCAGCCGCTCCTGGCTGATGCGGTTGCCCGCCTGGAAGGGCGAGACCCCGACCCGGAAGAGCGTCTCAGCCCGGTAGATGTTGCCGGCCCCGGAGATGACGGCCTGGTCCATGAGGAGCTCCCCGATGCTCTTGCGCCGCGAGCGCGCCTTGGCCACGAAGGCCTCCACGTCGGCGTCGGCGCGCAGCGGGTCCGGGCCGAGGCGGCGGCGCACGGTGGCCACGCCCTCGGCGTCCAGCAGCTCGCAGGCCGCCGGTCCGGTCAGGTCGGCCACCCCGTGCTCGCCGAGCAGCCGCAGCCGCACCGCGCCACGCGGCTCGGGAGGCTCCCACTCCTCGGGGGCGGGCCCGTGCGCGGCAGTGTCCCGGTCACCGGGTTCGAGGCTCCCGCCGTTCAGCCCGGTCAGGGCCGACCCTCCCCCACCCTTGAGGGCGTGCTCGCCGCGCTCCCCGACGCGCCGACGCGGCGCTCCGATGGCGTGGGGCGCCGTGAACTCACGGTCGCCGTCGAAGGTCCACGCCCCGTAGAGGCCCAGGTGGATCCGCAGCCAGGTGACGGAGGCGTCGTCGAGGGACATGTCGGCGCGGGGGCCGAAGGGCAGGAAGAGGTGCTTGCCGTGGGCCTGGCTGCCCAGGAGGACCTGGCCGTCCAGACGGCTCGCCCCGTCGGCGAAACGCCCCTGCGGTGAGCACACGCGCAGGCTCTGGCCACCGTAGAGCTCGTCAAGGGCGGCGGCGAGCCGGTGGATGGTGTGCCCCTCCGGCATGCTCAGGCCCCGGTGGAGGTGGAGTCGTCGGTGGGATCAGCCGCTGGAGCGGCGGCGTCATGAACGCGGCTCTCGTAGTCGGCGAGCTGGGCGATGCGACGCACGTGGCGCTCATCGCCGCTGAAGGGCTCGGTGAGGAAAGCATCGATGATGGCCAGGCCCGCCCCCAGATCATGCATGCGGCCACCCAGGGCGACGACGTTGGCGTTGTTGTGCTGGCGGGCAAGTCGGGCGGTCTCGATCGACCAGGCCAGGGCGGCGCGCACCCCGTCAACCTTGTTGGCGGCGATCTGCTCCCCTGTTCCACTGCCCCCGAGAACAATGCCTAGGCTCCCGGCGTCGGCCACGACGGCCTCCCCGCAGGCCAGACAGAAGGCGGGGTAGTCGTCATCCGGGTCGTAGGAGTGGGCTCCGTGGTCGACGACGGCGTGCCCCTGCTCCCTCAAGTGCTCGATCACGGCGCTCTTGAGCTCGAAACCGGCGTGGTCGGAGGCGATATGGATGCGCATGGGCAGAATTGTGCCTCACGCGAACAGCGCTTCGCACCATGAGGCAACGGGCGCTGTCAGAGCACCTGAGAGCAGCGGAGCGGGTTAGCGTGTCCGCTATGACTGACGCCTGCGCGACCTCACCGACTTCCACCGGCCCTGCATCGGACTCACCGGCCCACCGCTCTCAGCCGGAGGGTTCCCCCGGACCCACCGTCGACGCGGTCCTCGCCGGCGTGCTGGAGACGGCGCACACCGACACCTCCGTGCGCCCCCAGGACGACCTGTTCCGATTCGTCAACGGCCAGTGGCTCGCGACCGCCGAGATCCCGGCGGACCGTCCCAGCACCGGAGCCTTCACGACGTTGCGTGACGAGGCCGAGGCCGCCTGCCGCCAGATCGTTGAGGAGCTCGCCGAGCAGCTCTCCTCCGCGGCACCCGAGGAGGTCTCAGAGGTCCTGGCCACCAACCGGGGCCGAGTCGGCGCCCTCTACGAGGCCTTCATGGACGAGTCCCGCCTGGAGGAGCTGGGGGCCGAGCCGCTGGTTGGGGAACTGGCGCCGGTGCTGGGCGCCTCCTCCAAGGAGGATCTGGGCCGAGCACTGGGAGAGATGACGCCCGTCGGTTTCATGGGAGTAGTCGGTGCCGATGTCGAGGTGGACATCAACGACCCGGAGCGTTACACGAGCTGGATAGGGCCAGTCAGGGCTGGGGCTGCCGGACGAGTCCTACTACCGCGAGGAGGCTCAGGCCCCGCTGCGCCAGGCCTATGTGGAGCACGTGGCCAGGATGCTGGCTCTGGCGGGGCCTGACGGAGTCCTTCGGCGCCTCGGGTGAGGAGCTGGCCGAGCGGGTCATGGCCGTGGAGACCGCCCTGGCCAAGGGGCACTGGGACCGCGTCACCTGCCGTGACGTGGAGAAGATGAACAACCCGATGTCCTGGCGGCAGATCGTGGACTCGGCCCCGGGCCCTGCCCTGGGCACGAGTGGCGCGAGGGGATCCGCGCGGCGGCCCGGACCGCCGGCATCGAGCAGACCGCCTTCCTCGAGGAGGCCATCGTCACCCAGCCCGACTACCTTCCCCACGCGGCGGGCATCTGGCGACAGACCGACCTGGAGGACCTCAAGGCCTGGGCCGCCTGGCACGTCGTTCACGGACGCGCCACCCTGCTGTCAGGCGCCTTCGTGGAGGAGAACTTCGACTTCTACGGCCGCACGCTCCAGGGGACCGACGAGCTGCGGCCCCGCTGGAAGCGCGGCGTCGGCCTGGTGGAGTCCTGCCTGGGTGAGGCACTGGGCGAGATCTACGTGGAGCGGCACTTCCCGCCGTCGCACAAGTCGGCGATGGAGGCCCTGGTGGGGCGGCTCATTGAGGCCTACCACCAGTCCATCTCCTCGCTGGAGTGGATGAGTCCGGCCACGCGGGAGCGGGCCCTGGAGAAGCTGGCGCTGTTCACCCCCAAGATCGGCTACCCGGTGCGCTGGCGCGACTACTCGGCCGTGGAGGTCGTCCCCGGGGACGTGCTGGCCTCGGTGCGCAGCGTGGAGCGGGCCGATATGGCCTACTCGTTGAACAAGCTGACCAAGCCGGTGGACCACGACGAGTGGCACATGACCCCCCAGACGGTCAACGCCTACTACAACCCCACCATGAACGAGATCGTCTTCCCCGCGGCGATCCTTCAGCCTCCCTTCTTCGACCCGCAGGCCGACGACGCCGTGAACTACGCGGGCATCGGCGCCGTCATCGGTCACGAGATCGGCCACGGCTTCGACGACCAGGGTTCCACCTTCGACGGCACCGGAAAGGTCAGCGACTGGTGGACCCAGGAGGACCGGGAGGCCTTCACTGAGCGCACGAGCGCGCTCATCAGCCAGTACGACGCCTACACGCCCCGAGGTCGTCATCACCAAGCACCGGGACGCGGGCACGGCGCAGGCAGAGATCCCGCACGTCAACGGCGCCTTGACCATCGGGGAGAACATCGGCGACCTGGGTGGCCTGGGCATCGCCCTCAAGGCCTACTCCCTGGTCCTGGCCGACTCCGGCACCCCCTCACTGGATGAGGCTCCTGTCATCGACGGGCTCACCGGCCTGCAGCGCTTCTTCTACTCCTGGGCGCGGATCTGGCGCTCCAAGAGCCGCCCGGACTACGCCGAGCTGCTCCTGACCGTCGACCCGCACTCGCCGGCGGAGTTCCGTTGTAACGGAATCGTGCGCAACGTGGATGCCTTCTACAAGGCCTTTGAGGTGGATCCCAACGACGCCTTGTGGCTGGATCCCAACGAACGGGTCTCTATTTGGTAAATGGCCCGGATGCTCGGAATCAAGCCCAAGCAACCAAAACTCGTTGCCCCAGTTAGACGAATCCACAACTACCCACCACTGAGGTCGATACCTCATCTACAAAAAATCGTGGAACCTCGCCCTGAGGGGCGCTAAGGTGGGGGCAACGCGGTGATACCCCGACTCACCGGTTGCCACCCATCCCCCTCATATCTATCTAGGAGTACTCATGCGTCTCGGACGCCCCCTGGCCGCCGCAAGCGTGATGGCCGCTGCCATCGGCGCCTCCCTCGCCGCCTCCCCCGCGCTGGCTGACAACTCTCTCGCCTTCAAGTTCGCCGAGGACCAGCAGAACATCGTCAGCCCCTCGGACCCCGCCTTCACGGTGTCGGGAACCGGCTGCACCGGCAAGGACGCGGCAGTCGGTATCGCCCTTTACACCCCTAAGGGCGATATGTCCACCGTCGTGACAGCTACCCCCGACGCCGAGGGCAACTGGTCCACCACCCTGAACATCCCCGAGCTGGTCAAGTCCACCGGCGTTGAGGCCAAGACGGACGGCTCGGCCGACGGCTGGTCCATCGGAGCCGGCTGCGTCGCCTACGGCGAGAAGAAGGGCCAGGTTCAGGAGGCCATCGCCTTCGACGACACCAAGGTGGAGGGTACCTACAAGATCACCACCGACCAGGACGGCACTCAGAAGATCACGGTGAACGTCAAGGGCTTCTCCCCCAACGAGGAGGTCACCCTCACCCTGGTCAACAAGAACGACCCCGCCAAGACCTACCCCGTCGGCAAGCTGAAGGCTGACGCCAACGGCAACGTCACGGGTGAGCTGCCAGCCCCTCGGATGTGCCTGACGGCGAGTACACGCTGACCTTTGAGGGCGACCGCTACGGCGAGGGCGGCAGCAGCACCAGGACCGTCGTCGTCAAGAACCACCGCTTCGACCTCGCGGATGACGCTAACAACAGTATCGGCGACAACGGTGGCGCCACCGCCAACCCGACCGCTCCCGCCAACAACGGCAGCGTGAACGTCCCGGCCACCCCTGCGGCCTCCACCTCGGGCAAGCCCCTGGCCAAGACCGGTGCCAACGGCCTGCTCTTCGGAGGCATTGCCGCGGCCCTCGTGGCCATCGGTGGTGGCGTCCTCGTCGTGCGTCGCCGTAAGGCCTGATCGTCTCCTTCCAGTCACTGGGAACATGTCCCGCCGGGGAGACAGCACCACCGCGTGCCGTCTCCCCGGCGGCCTTGTCCCATCCCGCAGCCCTCATGCGGCGCGCACGTCCGCGCCTGACGGCACAGCACTGCCCCGAAGTGGACACTGAGACCATGGACTCCACCTCCCACGACGAGCACAGCGCAGCCCCTCGGAGGCCTCGGACGCCACCGGGGACCTCCCCGACGCCGCCTCCCCTCCGCCTCAGCGAGGCCGTCGACGTCGGGGCAGGCACAAGCATCAAGCGCTGGTCGAGGCGACGCAGAGATCGTCGTCGGCCTGAGCGCCGCGGTCGCGACGACCGCTCTGGCACTGGGGAACCGATGTGGCCGTCCTGGTTCATCGCCCCGCACGCGTCGATATCGCTATGCCCTCCACGTCCTCCCCGACGGCGGGCGAGACTTGGCTGATCCTGGGAACCGACTCGCGCGCCACCGTGCCGGGAGACCAGAACCGCTACGGAACCACTCAGGAGGTGGAGGGCTCCCGCGCCGACGTCATCGCCCTGGTACGCCCCTCCCAGGAGGGACTCACCGTCATCAACCTGCCCCGGGACCTGACCATCAACAGCAAGGGACGGGAGCTGGACCGCCTGGCCACCACCTACGTCCCGGGACCGCAGAACACGGTCAACGCCCTGTGCACGGGCCTGGGAATCCCCACCTCACATCTGGTGACCATCGACATGGCTCAGTTCGCCACCATCATCGACTCCTTGGGAGGCATCGAGGTGGACGTCCCCGAGCCGGTTCGGGACGCCTACACCGGACTGAACCTCACCTCCGCCGGCCACCACCGGCTCAGCGGGATCGACGCCCTGGCACTTGTCCGCTCACGGCATCCGGAGATCCTGCGCGACGGCAGATGGGTGGCCATGAGCCAGGCCGATGGCGCCCAACGCCGCAGCCAGTCCACAGCCACCGTCATGCAGGCCGTGCTGTCCGCCATCGGGCAGAAGGCCAGTAACCCCGTCTCGCTCCATCAGCTGGCACACACCGTGGCCGGGAACATCACCCTGGACTCAGGTACCGGGCTCAGCGACCTGGCCGCACTGGGACGCAGTGCCTCGAAAGCCGGGCAGGGCCGGAGCCACGACCATCGTCGACCTTCCGACGGGCCCTCGGGACGAGGTCGATCATCGTCTCACCCAACCAGGAGTCGCGTGACCTGCTGGCCCGCTATGGGTACAGCCCCCAAAACCTGTCGGCCAGCAGGGCTCCTGGTCGCTAACTTTCGAGACTGCGAGCCTTTCCCGCGGTATCAGCCTTTCGTCGCCCGTCCTCGCTCAACACCCCGCTTTTTCACGTGAGAGGACACCTGCACATGTGTCTGGTATCACTTCGGAGACCCACGCCCTCGCCTTATTCATCGTTACGGTAGATAACGAGTCGGCGAAGAATCGGATCGCCGACAGCCATCGTTCCCTTCGTCAGACCTAGGAGGACACATGCGTCTTGGACGTCCCTTGGCCGCAGCCAGCGCGGTGGCCGCAATGACCGGAGCCTCGCTCATTGCCTCCCCGTTCTCGCCAACAGTTCCAACAGCAACAGCCCGAGCACCCCCAGCAGCACCGCCGAGGCGACTACGCCCCCGGCAGCCCTGCTCAGCCCACCCCGGCTCCCAGCAAGACCAGCGAGGCCACTCCCACTCCCAGCAAGACCAGCGAGGCCACTCCCACTCCCGCAAGACCAGCGAAGCCACTCCCTCCCAGCAAGACCAGCGAGGGCAGCAGCTTCAAAAATCACCCAGGAGAAGACCTTCGTGTCGGCCAGCACCAACACGTCCTTCACCGTCTCGGGAACCGGCTGCACCGGGAAGCAGGCCACCGTCGGCATCGCGCTGTACGCACCGGACGGCACCGTGTCCGACGTCGTCAAGACCAAGGCGGCTGCGGACGGCAGCTGGACGTCAAACCTCGACCTGGCTGCGCTCATCAAGTCCATCGGTTCGACCACGGCCACCACTACTGACGGGTGGACCATTGGCGCCGGCTGCATGACCTACGGTGACAAGACTGAGACGACCCAGGTGACCAAGCAGCAGCAGACGCAGATCTACTTCGACGACACACGCATCTCCGGCTCCTATGAGGTCTCCGCCCGCGCGGAGAGCCAGTCCCAGACCTTCACCTTCAACGCCCAGGGCTTCTATGCCAGTGAGAGAGTCACTGTTCTCCTCAAGAGCAAGAGCGACTCCAGCATCTGCTACACCCTCGGAGAGCTGACGGTTGACGCCAACGGCAACCTCACGGGCAGCCTGCCCGCTCCCGCTGACGCCCCCGACGGGGAGTACGTCCTGGTCCTGACCGGCTCCCACCACAGCGAGACGGCCACCAGCCAGACCGTCACCACGGTCTCCCACCACACCTTCACCGTCGAGAGCACCGAGCGCTCCACCACAGAGACCGAGACCACTGAGAACAACAACGGTGGCGACAAGACCACCGAGAACAAGACCTCCGAGAACAACGGTGGTGGCGACAAGACCACCGAGAACAAGACCTCCGAGAACAACGGCGGTGGCGACAAGCAGGCCGGAGGCGACAAGACCACCGAGAACAAGACCACTGAGCAGAACACCTCCGAGAACAACGGTGGCGGCGACAAGACCACTGAGAACAACGGCGGCGGAAGCAACAGCAACGCCAACGCCGGAAACAAGCAGACTGGTGACGACAAGCAGGCCAACGGCGGCGACAACAAGGCCGGGGCCGACAAGGGCAGCAGCCTGAGCTCGAACGCCAAGGAGTCCTCCTCGGACAACCGGGCCGGCAGCGAGACCACCAAGGACAGCGACGAGTCTCTGGCCCACACCGGTGCCAACGGCATGGTCTTCGGCGGAATCGCCGCATTCCTGGTCGTAGCCGGAGGCGCTGCCCTGGTGCTGCGTCGACGCAACAAGGCCTGAACCGGTTGTGACCTGATCCGCTGACGTTCCCCAAGCCGCGGGAACAGCCTCGGCGCCGGGGACGACACGACGTGTCGTCCCCCGGCGCCGTTGTGCGGCACTTCAGGCACTGCCGGTGTCGATCCGAAGGTGAGACAATCACCCGGCGCGCCCTCGTTGGGCAGCGTATCCCTCTCAGACAGGAGTTCTTATGCCCGGTCAGAACCTGACTCGCCTTGAGGCCGCCGAGCGCAGCGCAACCGTACGGACCCAGAGCTACGACGTCGTCCTCGACCTCACGCGCGGTGAGACGGTCTTCGGCTCCACCACCACGGCACGCTTCACGGCCACACCGGGTTCCTCCACCTTCATCGACCTCGTCGCACCGACGGTCCACTCCATCACCCTCAACGGGCTCCCGCTTGACCCCGCCGAGGTTTACACGGACTCGCGCATCGCGTTGAAGGATCTGGCCGCGGACAATGAGCTGGTCGTCGCCGCCGACTGCGCCTACATGCACACCGGAGAGGGGCTGCACCGCTTCACTGACCCGGCCGACGGCGAGACCTATCTCTACAGCCAGTTCGAGGTCCCCGACTCCCGGCGGGTATTCGCGGTCTTCGAGCAGCCCGATCTCAAGGCCTCCTTCACCTTCACGGTCACCGCGCCGTCGAGCTGGACGGTGCTGTCCAACTCCCCCACTCCCTGAGCCGGTTCCCGCCGAGGCCTCCGACGGCTCAGGGAACGCCCACACCTTCGTCTTCGCCCCCACCGAGCCGATGAGCTCCTACGTTACGGCCATCGTCGCCGGGCCTTACGTCGGTGCGACCGACGAGTACGTGACCGACGACGGACGCAGCGTGCCACTGAGGGGTCTACTGCCGTAAAAGAGCCTGGTCGAACACATGGACTCAGCCGAGATCCTGGACCTGACCAAACGGGGCTTCGCCTACTACGAGGACCTGTTCGCGACCCCCTACGCCTTCACCAAGTATGACCAGGTCTTCGTCCCCGAGTTCAACGCCGGAGCGATGGAGAACGCCGGCTGCGTCACCCACCGCGACGACTACATCTTCCGTTCCAGGCCCGTCGAGGCCCGCGTGGAGCGGCGCGCCGTGACGATCCTGCACGAGCTGGCCCACATGTGGTTCGGGGACATGGTCACCATGACCTGGTGGAACGACCTGTGGCTCAACGAGTCCTTCGCCGAGTACACCTCCACCCTGGCCACCGCCGAGATCACCCGCTGGAACCAGGCCTGGACGACCTTCCAGACCCTGGAGAAGGGGTGGGCCTACAACCAGGACCAGCTGTCCTCCACCCACCCCGTGGCCGCGGAGATCCACGACCTTCACGACGTCGAGGTCAACTTCGACGGCATCACCTACGCCAAGGGGGCCTCGGTCCTGGCCGCGCTCGTGGGCTACGTGGGCAGGGAGAACTTCTTCGCCGGCATCCAGCGCTACCTGGCGGCGCACGCCTACGCCAACGCCGAGCTGAGCGACCTGCTCCGTGAGCTGGAGGCGGTCTCGGGACGCGATCTGAGTACCTGGACCCGCCTGTGGCTCCAGGAGGCCGGCGTGACGACCCTGCGCATGCAGCTGGCCACCGACGCCGACGGCCTCATCACCCATGCCGCCGTCCTCCAGGAGATCCCCGCCGACTCGCCGGCCTCTGTGCGTCCGCACCGGGTGGTGATCGGCTGCTACACCCTGACCGGCCAGGGGCGCGAGGCGCGCCTGGAGCGCACCAACCGCATCGAGCTCGACGTCGACGGCGAGCTGACCGAGGTGCCTGAGCTGGTCGGCGCCAAGCGGGCGGATGTCCTCGTCCTCAACGACGACGACCTCACCTATGCCAAGGTCCGCCTCGATGAGGCCTCACTGTCTTTCGGGCTCGAGCACATCGAGTCCTTCACCGAGTCCCTGCCGCGCTCGATCGTCCTGGCCTCGGCCTGGGACATGGTGCGCGACGGAGAGCTCGCCGCCTCCCGATTCCTCGACGCGGCGCTGCGGGCACTGGGCGTGGAGGCACTCCTCGGTCGTCCAGGGGCTGCTGGGGACGCGTCACGACCCTGCCTGTCGGGTTTCCTGCCCCCGGCCGTGCGCCGGGATCTGGCTCCGGGAACGGCCGACCGGCTGCTGGAGCTGGCGCGGGCGGCCCAGGCCGGAAGCGACAAGCAGCTCCAGCTGGTTCGGGCGCTGGCCGCTCACGCCGTCACCGATGAGCAGCTCGACGTCGTCGCCGGTCTTCTGGAGGGAGCGAGACTCTGGCGGTCTCGACATCGACCAGGACCTGCGCTGGGACCCTGCTGATCGGTCTGGTGGCCGCCGGCCGCAGCGGGGAGGAGCAGATCCGCACCGAGGAGGCCCGGGACCGCACCACCACAGGGCGTGAGCGCGCCGCGGAGGCCCGCGCATCGATTCCGACCCCGGAGGCGAAGCGGGCCACCTGGCGGGCCCCTCGTCGACGACGCCTCCATGCCCAATGAGACCCAGGTGCGCGTCCTGCGGGGCCTGACCAATGTCGAGCGCCACCCCGAGCTGCTGGCTCCCTTCGTGGGGGCGTATGTGGAGGCCATCGACTCGGTGTGGTCCTCACGCACCTTCCACATGGCCGAGAACCTGCTGACGGGGCTGTGGTCCTGCGCCACGGTGGGCCTGAAGGGCGCTGATGACCCGGCCGCCGCCCTGAGGGGCTGGTTGGAGTCCCACGCCCAGGCCCCGGCCGCGCTGCGACGGATCGTGCGCGAGAACCTCGATGACACGCTGCGTGTGGCCAGGGCGCAGGCCGCTGAGAGCCAGAGCAGGCAGTAGCCGCGCCGCACTGCGGCCCTCAGCGGGCTCAGGATGACGCAATGAGCTGGGGCCGAGCGCATGACGCGCTCGGCCCCAGCTCGTGAGGTGCCGGCTCCGACATCCCGGCACCGGCATCGCTCAGCGCCGGGATGACTCCGCAGACTTCTTGCCCGTGGACTTGGCGGCGGCGGCCCTGCGCAGCGGCGAAGGCGTCGACGTCGTCGTCCTCGCGCCCGGGGGTCTTGAAGTCGAACTTGACGATGAGGAACCTGAAGAGGAAGTAGTAGATGACGGCGTAGACCAGCCCCATGATGATGATCATGAGCGGGCCGCGGACCGCCCCGCCGGAGAGCTCGGCGGACTTGCCGAAGTTGAGCAGGTAGTCGATCGCGCCGGCGGAGAAGGAGAAACCGTCCTTGGCGCCCAGCAGGTTGGCGACGGCCAGGGAGGAGCCGGTCAGCACCGCGTGGACGGCGTAGATCGGGAAGGCCACGTAGGCGAAGGCGTACTCGAGGGGCTCGGTGATGCCGGTAATGAAGGCGGTCAGGGCCACCGAGATCATGAGGGCGCCGGTCGCCTTGCGCTTGGCGGGCTTGGCCGTGTGCCAGATGGCCAGGGCGGCGGCGGGCAGCGCGAACATCATGATCGGGAAGAATCCGGTCATGAAGCCCCCGGTCCACGAGTTCGAGCCGTCCACGCCCTGGAAGAAGCAGGTGAGGTCACCGTGCGCAGTACCGCCCGAGGCCGTCTGGCAGGAGCCGAGCTGGAACCAGGGCACAGAGTTGAGCAGGTGGTGCAGACCGAAGGGGATGAGCAGCCGGTTGACGGTACCGAAGACGAAGACCGCCAGGGCGCCGGCGATGCCCTTGGAGTTCCCGGCATTGATGAGCCAGCCGCCGAGCTGTTCGTTGATGAGCCAGTTGAAGGCCGGGTAGAGCGCCGACATGACCAGGGCGATGACAAGCGCGGCGCCGGAGGTGACGATGGGGACGAAGCGGCGTCCGCCGAAGAAAGCCAGCCAGTCGGGCAGCTTGACTCGGTAGTAGCGCTGCCAGAGCAGAGCGGCGACGATGCCGATGACAATACCGCCCAGGACCCCGTAGTTGATGGGGAGTCTGGGTGGGGATGTCACAGAGCTTGACTCCCTGGTTCCAGGGGCCGACCTGTGCGATCTCACCCTTGGCGGGATCGAAGGAGTGGAGGCAGTCCAGGGCCTCCTTGCTCAGGGGCGCGGGCTCGCCCATGATGATGGGAGACATGGTCCAGGTGACTGCCCGGTAGACGAGGAAGCCGAACAGTGCGGCCACTCCGGTGGAGCCGTCGGCCTTCTTGGCGAAACCCACGGCGACGCCGACAGCGAAGATGAGGGGCAGGTTATCGAAGACCGCCCCACCGGCCGCGGCGAAGATGTCTGCGACAGGCTGCAACCAGGACAGCTTCGAGGCGAGCCCCTCGGCCCCCAGCATATCCGCTCTGCCCCAGACGCAGCAGCAGACCCGCCGCCGGGAAGCGTGGCAATGGGCAGCATCAGGGATCTCCCCAGACGCTGAGCGAGGGCGAAGGCGCCGCCCGTCTTCTTCTTGTCTGACATGAGTGTTCTCCAGTTCAGGATCGCGCGGCTGCACTGCCGCATCAGAGATAGCCATATGACGAAAAATAGTCGGGACGGATCGACACCGAACACGTCTGGACCAGCGCTACCAGATAAACCGATAGACCCTTCAATGTCAAGCGCGGGACGCACTCGTCGGCCATAATGATACGAAAATCGATACGACGGAGCGGAAGCAGCGGTCGCAGGCACACCCCTTCTCCTGGCCGCCTCCACCCGCTGTCAACCAGGGGAGTCCCATGCCCAAGAACGCAGGTAAGAAGCAGGCCAAAGTACGTCATCGTGCGCAATCACCTGCTGGACCTGATCAGGAACGGTCTCGCCACCGGCAGCCCGGTGCCCTCCGAGCGCGAGCTGTGCGAACAGTTCGAGGTTTCCCGTATGACCGTGCGCCAAGCCATCGACACCCTCGTCGTTGACGGTGTCCTGGAGCGCCACCAGGGCAAGGGGACGTTCGTGGCACCCCCGAAGCTCGACCTGCAGGTCCGGCTGACCTCCTTCACCCAGGAGATGCAACGCCGTGGGATGGAGCCCGGCGTCGTCATGCTGCAGGCCGAGACCATCACCTCCGAGTGAGACCGTGGCGGAGGCGCTCGAGCTCGAGGCCGGGGCCGAGGTCCATCACCTGCGTCGCCTACTGACAGCCAACGCCATCCCCATGGCGATCGAGGAGAACTGGATTCCCGCAGCACTCCTACCCAATCTGTTGCGCACCAACCCTAACTTCTCGGTCTACGCCGAGCTGACCCAGGCCGACCTGGCTCCGCAGTGGGGTGAGGACGTGATCGAGGCCCACGCGGCCACGGCCCAGGAAGCAGCGCTGCTCTCCGTCCAGGAGGGAGCCCCGACCCTGGACATCACCCGGCGCACCTTCCACGAGCACTGTGCCATCGACTACTCGCGCACCCTGTTCCGCGCCGACCGCTACACCCTGTGGGTCCCGGTGGCCGCCCCCAAACCCGCCTTCCGCCCCGACCGCTCGTAGCCTTATCGGGCTGTTGCAGGTCAGTACTGGACAACCTACAAGCGCCCTGTACCATGGGTACTGGTATGGACCATTAGTCCGGTACCGGCGAAGGTGCCGCACCTGACTGCACCTCCCCGCGTCCTGACGCCTCATCTCGGCACCATCACCCACCGAGCCCGGCACACGCCCGGGCAGACCCAGGAGGAACCCATGTCTCAGGCACAGAGCATCGTCGACGCCCTCGGAGGACTCGACAACATCGTGGAGATCGAGCCCTGCATCACGCGGCTGCGCTGCGAGCTGGAGGACGGTTCCCTCGTGGACGAGGCGGCCCTAAAGGCCGCAGGAGCGCACGGGGTCGTCAAGCTCGGCGATATCGTGCAGGTCGTGGTCGGCCCCAACGCGGACACGATCGCAGAGGATATCGAGGACCTGCGGTGAGCCTGACTGTCCAGTCGCCGGTATCCGGCGTCGTCGTCGCCCTCAGCGATGTTCCCGACCCCGTCTTCTCCGGCAAGATCGTCGGCCCCGGGGTGGCCATCACCCCGGACCCCGCTGGCGGGGGCGAGATCAGCGCCCTGGCACCGATCAGCGGAACCGTCACGAAGATCCACCCCCACGCCTATGTCATCACCAACGATGACGGCCGCAGCGTCCTGGTCCACCTGGGGCTGGACACCGTGAGTCTGGGGGCAGCGGCTTCACTCTCCGGGCCGATGAGGGGCAGAGAGTCGAAGCGGGCCACCCCATCATCAGCTGGTCCCCCGCTCAGATCGAGGCCGGTGGGCTCAACCCGATCGTCCCGGTCATCGCTCTGGAGGGCGATGAGTCCGACCTGGAGCCGGTGTCTCCCGACCGCACAATCGCAGCTGGCGACACGCTCATGACCTGGGCGTAGACCCGAACGCGAGGTCCGCCCCATCGGACCTCGCCCGCAGCACGTGTGGTCCCGGCCGCCAGTACGACGGCCGGGACCACAGCATCTCAGCAGTTCACCCGACTCCGGCCCGCCCTGATCCGGCGGGCGCGGACCGAGTGACATCAGTCCTGAGAAGCCATCTCGTCGCGTACAGCGCTCAGCAGGCTGCCCAGGCGTGCGTTCTCGGGCAGGTCGTCGACCAGGACGACCTCGCCCGCGCCGTCGGCCAGAGGATCCGCCAGTTGGGGTACTCCTGGTCGGTGCCGGGCTGGTTCTGAGCGCGCCGCTCCCCACGCCGTCGACCAGGGCGACGCCGACCAGGACCGAGGGAGTGCGCACCACGTAACGGTGCAGGGCCTCCACGACCTGACGCTCGGTGGGGGCGTCCCCAGCAGGCCGTGCTCGCGCAGCCGGGCGGTCATCCGGTCGCGCTCGATGCGCGCCTCGGTGCGCACCTGCTCGACCGGCTCCGTGAGCAGGCCGAGGCGCTCACGCAGATCGACGTGCTCGTCAGCCAGGTAACCGGCAGTCGGGGGAAGATCGTGGGTGTTGACCGTGGACAGGGGCGAGCCTGCGGTAGTCCTGAGGCTGGAGGGCCAGCCGTCGCTGCTTCTCGAACCACAGGACGCTGGTTCCCAGCACCACGACTGGCCAGGTAGTCGCGCGCCCAGGGCTCCACGGTTCCCAGGTCCTCACCGATGACGACGGCGCCGGCCCGGTATGCCTCCAGGAGCACGACGCCGAGCATGGCCTCGTGGTCGTAACGCACGTAGGCGCCGTGGTCCGCTCCCATGCCCTCAGGGATCCACCACAGGCGGAACAGGCCGATGATGTGGTCCACGCGCAGCGCGCCGGCGTGGCGCAGGACTGTGCGCACCATGTCACGCAGGGGGGCGTAGGCGCTGCGCGCCAGGTACTGAGGGTTCCACGGCGGCTGGGACCAGTTCTGCCCCTGCTGGTTGTACATGTCCGGCGGAGCCCCACGGTGACTCCGGGAGGCGAAGGCCTCCGGGTTGGACCACACGTCAGCCCCTGCGAGTGCACTCCCGACCGCGAGGTCATCCATGATGCCCAGGGCCATCCCCGAGGCCAGAGCCTCAGCCTGGGCACGGGCCAGCTGCTCGTCAACGATCCACTGCAGCCAGGCGAAGAAGTCGATGCGCTCGGCCAGCTGGTGCGCCTCGTTGGCGACGTAGGCGGAGTCCGCCTCCCGCAGCGTGGCGGGCCAGGTGTCCAGGGGCCCGTGCTTCTCCACCAGCGCGCTCCACAGGGCGAAGCGCTCCAGTCCCTCGCCCTGCTCAGCACGGAAGCGCTCGAAGTCCCGCTGGCGAGAGTAGGAGCGACCGGCCGCGAAGATAACCTCGAGGGCCTCGCGCTTGGCCTTCCACGCCGCGTCGCGGTCGATCGGCTCGGCGCTGAGGTCACTGTCCTTGACCTCCTCGAAGGCCCACTGCACCAGCGAGCGCTTGGGGCCGGACAAGCGGGCCACTTCGGGGATGTTCTCCGGCCGGATGTAGAGGGGGTTGACGAAGCGGCGCGTCACCGGCAAGTAAGGTGAGCAGGTCATCGGCGCCACCGGCTCAGCCGCGTGCAGCGGGTTGATGAGCAGGAAGTCGGCCCCCTGGTCCCCCAGAAAGGCGGCGAGCTCGGTGAGGTCGTCGGTGTCACCGGTCCCCCACGACCCGCGCGAGCGGGTCGAGTACAGCTGGGCCATGACTCCCCAGCCTCGATCGCCGAGAGACTCGGGCAGATCGAGGTGATTGGGGGTGACCGCCAGCGCCGAGGTCACGGTGATGGTCTCCGCCTCGCCGTCGGCGGGCGCCGCGGCATGAGCGCCCTGCGGGGCCGCCTGGTCAGTGGAGCCGGGGCTGACCTCGGCGATGAGCCGGTGCCACCCCAGGGGCAGATCGGCCCCGAGGATGAAGGAGGCGCGGCCGCGCTTGACGCCGTCCACCTCCCGGGGCACGGTCCAGTCCTCAGTCTGAGTCAGCTCACGGACATCCCCGTCCTCGAGCTCGACGCGCACCCGCACCTTGGCGCCGTCGGGCACGTAGACGGGGACGGTGGACTCCACACCGCCGCGCGTGACGACGGTGGGGGCAAGCGCCTGCCGCCAGGGGGCGTCCTCGACCTCTCGCAGAGCGCGCCCGATCTCCTCCTCGGAATGGGTGTTCACCCCTAACGCGGCTAGCACGGCCCTGAGAGTGGCGCTTGAGGGAGAGGCAAGGTTGCCGTGATAGTCCCAGTACTCGGTGGAGACACCGTGCGCCTCAGCCAGTTGCTTGAGGCTCTCGGAAGCAGGTAACAGGTCGTCGTTGAACTCGTTCATGTGCGTGGGTCAGCCTTGCGTGAGCAGATGTGCGATGGAGCGCCATGGAGCGGGCGTGGAGCAGGGTTGCCCTCCGCCATCACCCCTGGGGATGGATGGGTCGGATCGGAACGCGGGCGCTAGCAGGACTAGCAGTGTCCAAGTGTGCCCTAACGGCTGAGGGTTGTGCACCCGCCGCACCGTATCTCCTGACGTTTTGCTGCAACTGTTTCACCATGAGGCCGCACGATGGCGCCACTGCCGATGAGCAGCCCGGGGAACGCGTGCCCAGGACCCGCACAGCCGGTCGGCGAGGCGGCTGAGCAGGCGACGAGACCGGGGTCCCGCTGCCGGCATGCGCCCGACCGCCGTGCGGGCGAAGGCAGATCGCCCGGCTCCATGCTGAAGGCACTGGAGCCGGGCGACCATGCAGACCGTCCGGGAACGGAGGCGATCAGTCAGAGAGCTGCGATCTCTGAGGCGAGGTTGTCCGCCGTGGGCCCCACGACGACCTGGACGACGCGGCCCGAACGCACCACGCCGAAGGCACCGGCCGCTCGCAGCGCCTCCTCATCAACCTTCGTCTGATCGGTTACCTCGACGCGCAGGCGCGTGATGCACGGCTCGAGGTCGGTGATGTTCTCCTGGCCGCCGAGACCGGCGACGATGTCTGATGCAGTACTCATGGCTTCTCCTTCCCGGTTCCCGTCCTCGTGCAATCCCCGTCTGTCATGCGCGTGGTCGGGCAGCTGAGGTCCTTCGTGCTCACGATCACTTTATCCCACCTCCGCGGGATCCGCGGCGAAGAGCTCCGGTCGGCAGGAAGACGCACGTGCACGGAAGCCGCGGGCGCCTGCCACACGGGAGACGGCAGCGGACGGCAGCGGACGGCAGCGCCGGAGAACCTTCCTCGCATGACGGGCGCTCACTCACGTAACCTTACGAGAACGCGATAGATGCCTCGACGCCGCCGCAGAGGAGATCGTTATTCCCCTGGCGGAAATGTCTCTTTCCGGCCGCAATCGGGGCACAATGAGCGATGATCCCCATTCGTCTCCGATGAGGAGCACCACATGACAGCGTCCGACACCACCTCCACAACCCTGTCCGGCATCGGTGTGAGCCCTGGCCTTGTGGCCGGCCCCGTCGCCAGGATGGCACCTCCCATTCCTGAGCCCGAGATCGCGACCCTCGAACCCAGTCGCGACATCGAGAAGGAGTGCGAGCGCATCGCGCTGGCGGCCCAACGGGTCAAGAAGGGCCTGGAGCTGTCCGCGGCCGAGGCCAAGGCCGAGGCCCGAACCCTCCTTGAGACCACCGCGCAGATGGCCGCCGACCCCACCCTGACCTCGACGGCGCAGGCCATGGTGCGCGAGAAGCGCCTGGTCCCAGAGCGCGCCGTGTGGGAGTCCGCGGGAACGCTGGCCGCCATGCTGGAGTCCCTGGGCGGCTACATGGCCGAGCGCACCCGTGACGTCCAGGACGTCCGCGACCGCATCGTCGCCGTCCTGACCGAGTCCCCGATGCCGGGGATCCCCGCCTGCCCGAGCCCTTCGTGCTCGTGGCGGCCGACCTCGCCCCGGCCGACACCGCGCTGCTGGACCCTGAGAAGGTCATCGCCTTCATCACCTCCGAGGGCGGCCCCACCTCCCACACCGCGATCCTGGCGCGCGCGCTGGGCATGCCGGCGATCGTCGGCACCGGCGAGAAGGTCACCGACGCGCTGTCCGACGGCGACATCGTCCTGGTTGACGGCACTAAGGGAAGCATCACCATCAACCCCTCCGAGGACGCTCTGCGCCGGGCGCGGGAGCTCGCCTCGCGCGTGCGCGTCTTCAACGGCGACGGAGCCACGAAGGACGGCCACGAGGTCCAGCTGCTGGCCAATGTCGGTGACGCAGCCGGCGCCCGTAGCGCTGCGGAGGCCGGAGCCATGGGCATCGGCCTGTTCCGCACCGAGTTCTGCTTCCTGGACCAGCCCGAGGAGCCCACGGTGGAGGCTCAGGTGGAGGCCTCACCAGGGAGTCCTGGAGGCGTTCCCCGGGAAGAAGGTCGTGGTCCGTACCTCGACGCCGGCGCGGACAAGCCGCTGCCCTTCCTGACCGACGCCACCGAGGCCAACCCGGCGCTCGGCGTGCGCGCCTACCGCACGACGCGCCGCGACCCCGAGGTCCTGGACCACCAGCTCGAGGCCCTGGCCAAGGCCGAGGCCGCCACCGAGGCCAAGGTGTGGGTCATGGCCCCTGATGATCTCCACGGCCGAGGGAGGCCGAGGCCTTCACGCAGAAGGCCCGCTCCTACGGTCTGAAGACGGCCGGGCATGATGATCGAGGTGCCCTCGGCCGCACTCATGGCCGACAAGCTCTTCGAGCACGCCGACTTCGCCTCCGTGGGCACCAACGACCTCACCCAGTACGTCATGGCGGCAGACCGCCTGCTGTCCTCGCTGGCGGATCTGTCCACGGCCTGGCAGCCGGGCCGTTCTGCGTCTGATCGGCACCGCGTGCGAGGGGGCCTCCCCACAGGGGACGTCCGGTGGGCGTGTGCGGTGAGGCCGCGGCGGACCCGGCACTGGCCGCCGTCCTCGTGGGGTCTGGGGAGTCGCCTCCTGTCGATGACGGCACGCGCGCTACCGGATGTCGACGCCGTCCTGAAGTCCGTCACGCTCGCCGAGTGCCAGGAGCTGGCGAGGATCGCCCTGGACGCGGCGACGGCCGAGGACGCGCGCTCGGCAGTGCGCGCCAAGCGCCGATCCTGGAGGAGCTCGGTCTGTGACAACTCCATACCCCGTCCCCGTCGCCACGGAGGAGCCCCTCGGGTCGGTGACCCTGAATCTCAGCCTGGCGGCGGGTGATGGGAGGACGTCTTCTCGGGGACTCCCTTGCCCCAGCTCTCGGGCCGGGTCTACGGAGGACAGGTGGTGGCCCAGGGCATGCTCGCCGCAGCCGCCACGGTGGAGAACGATGGCGACGGTGAGCGCCTGCCGCACTCGGTCCACGCCTTCTTCATGCGGGGCGGCAGCCCGATACGCCAATCACCTTCGCCGTCGAGCGCCTGCACGACGGGCGGTCCTTCTCCCAACGGCGCACCGCCGCCTCCCAGGAGGGCACGCCGATCCTGACGATGCTCACCTCCTTCCAGGAGGAGCAGGAGGGCGCTGACCTCCATGTCGCAGCCCCCTCAGTTCCGCGCCCTGAGGACTTAACGAGCGCGCTGGAGATCTTCCGTACCATCGACCATCCGGTGGCGCGTTTCCTGGGGCGCACGGCGGCCTTCGACCTCAGGCATGTTGAGGGCAACCCTCACCTGCGCCCCGCTAAGGAGCGTGCCAGCGGCCAGCACCTGTGGATGCGCTCGCGCAGCCGCATCCCGGAGCAGACCTCCCAGACCGTGCACCGGGCACTGCTGGCCTACGTGTGTGATCAGGTGATGCTGGAGCCGGTGCTGCGAAGCCAGGGACTGTCCTGGCGCAGCGAGGGCATGAGCCTGGCGACCCTCGACCACGCCCAGTGGTTCCACCGGGACGTGGACATGGGCGACTGGCTGCTCTACGTGCAGGACTCCCCTCCTCACAGGGCGGCCGCGGCATGGCTCGCGCGCAGGTCTTCGACTCATCCGGCCGGCTGGTGTCGACCATCGCCCAGGAGGGCATGGTGCGCATGCCCGCTGCTTCTCAGTCCGACGGTGGTTCGGGACGTTGGCGGATCCGTATGGGCGAGGGCGACGACGGCAGTGCCATCCCCGGCTGACGCCTGCCCCTTGAGGACACGGATCGGGGACTGCGTTCTCCGTCCAGAACGTACTTCTCCTGCAGACGACTGCATCCGGATCTCAGAGGTTTGCAGGACAACGCAGTCCTCGCCGGAGAAGTACGTCCCCGAGCAGGAGCAGCGCACTGCACCGTAGGCCGATCCCCCGCTTCTCGTCACAATCGGGTCGCCGCGGACCGACGAGGGGACACCGCGTGCCGGATCTGAGGCTCATTCCATGACGTCATATCAAGGTTGAGCGACGACCGCCCCCTGCTCGGGGCATGACTGTCGCCGAAGTGCCCAGGGAGCACCCTGCTGCGGGCTGCGTTGCCGGAACTCCTCAAAACGGAGCGGAACCCCCTTCGCGGTACGGAGATCTGGGCTGTCCATCGCTTGGATGTGAAGGTGGGGCTGCGTGGAGTTCCCGGAGTTGCCGCATCGACCGATCTGATCGCCGGCGCTCACCCGGTCGCCGGGCGACACCTGGACGGAGCCTCGCTGAAGGTGCACGAGTCCCACGCAATGAGGCCCCTCGGCAACCTGGATGATGATGTGGTTTCCAGGGATGGCGGGAAGTCCCTGCCGAATTCGTTGGGGCTGACTCAATCCGTACGGGATGCGAGTCAGGACGGAACGGCGCGCCACGTGGTCGGGCTCGCCGTCGTGAACGGAGACCACGGTTCCCGCAACGGGCGAGTACAGGGGACGGCCGAAGGCGTGGAAGAGCTCTGGCGGTTCGGGGGTGAAGAGCGCACGCAGGCCGCGTGCTGGAGCCGTGAGACCATCGTCGTCGACGGCGACGAAGTCAAACGCGTACGTGGTGGCGAACAGGTGAGTCCCATGGCTGGGAACGCGGCGTGGGGGACTGCGCTCGGTCAGCCACTTCCCGTCGAACGGGAGCCTCCCGATAACGCCGCCTTCGGGGATGAGCCCTGGGGTGTTCCTACTCATGACACCTACCAGCACCTTAAGTGCGATCGGCACCAACCGACAAGACGCGTGAACTCGCCGTCTGAAGCAGGACGAGAGCGTCAATTCCCTCAGCCAGATGGCTGGGGAATGGCGCTCCTTCTGATGCGGCTCGACCGGGCGGGCTCCGCTCAGTCGCGGGTCAGCTTGCGGTAGGTGACCCGGTGGGGGCGGGGCCGCCTCGGGGCCGAGGCGCTCGACCTTGTTCTCCTCGTAGGAGGCGAAGTTCCCTCGAACCAGTACCAGCTGGCCGGGTTCTTGTCCGTTCCCTCCCAGGCCAGGATGTGGGTGGCCACACGGTCGAGGAACCAGCGGTCGTGGGTGATGACCACGGCACAGCCGGGGAACTCCAGCAGGGCGTTCTCCAGGGAGCCCAGGGTCTCGACGTCGAGGTCGTTGGTGGGCCTCGTCCAGGAGGATGAGGTTGCCGCCCCTGCTTGAGGGTGAGGGCCAGGTTGAGGCGGTTGCGCTCGCCGCCGGAGAGCACGCCGGCCGGCTTCGCTGGTCGGCCCCCTGAAGCCGAAGGAGGCGACGTAGGCGCGCGAGGGCATCTCCACGTTGCCGACCTGGATGTAGTCCAGCCCTGTCGGAGACGACCTCCCAGAGGGTCTTCTTGGGGTCGATGCCGGCCCGGGACTGGTCGACGTAGGAGAGCTTGACGGTCTGGCCGATCTTCAGGTCTCCGCCGTCGAGCGGCTCCAGGCCCACGATGGTCTTGAACAGGGTGGACTTTCCAACGCCGTTGGGGCCGACGACCCCGACGATGCTGTTGCGCGGCAGGGTGAAGGAGAGCCCGTCGATGAGGGTGCGCCCGTCGAAGCCCTTCTTGAGGTTGGTGGCTTCCAGGACCAGGCTGCCCAGTCGGGGCCCCCGGCGGATCTGGATCCCTCGAAGTCGAGCTTGCGGGTGCGCTCGGCCTCGGCGGCCATCTCCTCGTAGCGGGCCAGACGGGCCTTGACTTGGCCTGGCGTCCCTTGGCCGACGAGCGCACCCACTCAAGCTCCTCCTTGAGGCGCTTGGCGAGCTTGGCGTCCTTCTTGCCCTGGACCTCGAGGCGCTTCTCCTTGGTCTCCAGGTAGGTGGAGTAGTTGCCCTCGTAGGGGTAGAGGTGGCCGCGGTCGACCTCGGCGATCCACCCGGCGACGTGGTCGAGGAAGTAGCGGTCGTGGGTGACGGCGATGACGGCGCCCTGGTAGCTGGCCAGGTGCTGCTCGAGCCAGAGGACGGACTCGGCGTCGAGGTGGTTGGTGGGCTCGTCCAGCAGGAGGAGGTCAGGGGGCCCTCGAGGAGCAGCTTGCACAGGGCGACGCGGCGCCGCTCACCACCGGAGAGGTGCTTGACCTCGGCGTTCGGCGGGGGGCAGCGCAGGGCGTCCATAGCCTGCTCGAGCTGGGAGTCGAGGTCCCAGGCGTTGGCGGCGTCCAGGGCGTCCTGCAGGGTGCCCATCTCCGCCATGAGGGCGTCGAAGTCGGCATCCGGGTCCGCCATGGCGGCACTGATCTCGTTGTAACGGTCCAGCTTGGACTTGATCTCGGCAACACCCTCCTCGACGTTGCCGAGCACCGTCTTGTCCTCGTTGAGCGGGGGTTCCTGCAGGAGTATGCCGACGCTGTAACCGGGGGTCAGGCGGGCCTCACCGTTGGAGGGCTGGTCGATGCCGGCCATGATCTTGAGGATGGAGGACTTGCCGGCACCGTTGGGGCCGACCATGCCGATCTTGGCTCCGGGGAGGAAGGCCATGGTGACGTCGTCGAGGATGACCTTGTCACCGTGGGCCTTGCGCGCCTTGATCATCTGGTAGATGTACTCAGCCACTGCTCGTCTGCGCCTTTCGTCAGGGTGTGAGCGGAGGTTCTGCGCGACGACGGCGACCGACCGGTCCCGCCCTGCGCACCGTGGCCAAGCCTAAGGGAGCCCCGGAGCAATGGCGACGACGGCGGAGGTGAGACGGTGCACGCGGCTCCGCAGCGAGCCGGTGAGAGTCAGAACCGTGCCCGGGCGTGACACCATGAGCAGGAAGAGGAACAAGAGGAAGGGAATCAATGCACTACGTCAGCCGCTACGAGTCCCCGTTGGGGGCCATGACCATGGCCGGCGACGGCGAGTACCTCACGGGTCTGTGGTTCGACGGTCAGAAGTACGACCGCTCGACGATCAGCGACGACGCGGTACTCCGGCCCCACCTGCCCGTCTTCACGCAGACGGCCCAGTGGCTCGATACCTACTTCGAGGGCGCCGACCCGGGTTTCACCCCGCCGATCAGGGTCGAGGGCTCCGACTTCAAGAAGGTGGTCACTCCATCATGCTCTCCATCCCCTTCGGCGCCACCAGCACCTATGCCCGCATCGCTGCCGAGGTTGCGCGTCGCACGGGCCGCAAGCAGATGTCTGCCCAGGCCGTGGGTGGCGCGGTCGGGCGCAATCCGATCGTTCTCATTGTGCCGTGCCACCGCGTGCTCGCCTCCGACGGGAGCCTGCGCGGATACGCGGGAGGGGTCGACCGTAAGGAACGGCTCTTGGAGATGGAGGGGGTCAACGTGTCCGGTCTGTTAACGCCGCCTGCCGCTGACGACGGCGGTGGATGGCGAGAATGAGAAGGCCGACCGCGGCCCAGAGCAGGCCTTGGAGAATCCAGGTGATCGACCCAATGCGCAGATGCAGGGGTTCTGCCACGTAGTAGTTCACCAGGTGGAACCCTCCGTGCACGCCGATCGCCGCCCAGGTAGACCCGGAGACGATTCGGACAATCATCGCCGTCACCGCAAATCCGCACGGTAGAGCGAGATACGTGAGGTGCTCGAGAAGATTCTGCTGACCTCCTTGAGAGAGAATATGAAGAGCAGTGAATCCGAGGACGCTGGACACTGCTGCGAAACGCGTCTCGTCCAGCGAGGAGTAGAGCCACCCCCTCCATATGATCTCCTCAGGAATCCCCTGGAGAAGGAAGGCTATGGAGAAGGACTCGACGATCGCGAGCCACAGCGGGCCCTGGGGTACCGACTGGTCGCCACCAGCAAACCCGAGCACTTGAAGCATGCTGGCCACCACAAGGTCCACGACGAGCGCAGCCAGAATCATCCCTGCCAGCCAGCAGCGCGCGTCTGTCGATGCGCAGACCCATACTGACATGCCGGCCTCGGTCAAGCGTGCGGCCCAAGACACAGCACAGAACAAGAGCGAGCACCGCCGCCGCCCCATAGATCAGCAGCACACACGCCCCCACCGCGAATGACTCCACGAGACCAACGGGATTCTCATGTGCGAGAGCAAAAGACTGGATGACAGGAATCTGGATCAGTAAAGGCGGCGTGAACGCACAGGCGAACATCATCGCAAACGCGATGACGATGCGCACAACCTTGCCGCCTGCACTCAGGTGACGCTCTTGATCCGATCGATCCCCGCTGAGATCCGAGGACTCGAGAGACGAGAGTGTTGATGAGACTTCCACCGACCGAGGTTTTTCACGTGATGTACTCATGAAATTCACGGTACGCCTCATAATTTGCGGACTCAATCGGACCCCAGAAAAATCAGGGGCAGGTGGAAAAGAAATCGTGATCTCTCCGGGGATCCCTGACTCCGATGATGCTTCTGATGAAGCGAGCCGATCAGTCCTCGGCCGTTTCCTGCTGCTTGCGCCAGCGGATGCCGGCGTCGATGAAGCCGTCAATGTCGCCGTCGAATACCGAGTCGGGAGGTTGCTGACCTCGAAGTTGGTCCGCAGGTCCTTGACCATCTGGTAGGGGTTGAGGACGTAGGAGCGCATCTGATCCCCCAGGAGGCCTTGATGTCCCCGGCGAGCTCCTTTCTTCTTGGCGTCCTCCTGCTGCTTGAGCAGGAGCAGCGCGACTGGAGGACGCGCATAGCGGCCGCGCGGTTCTGGATCCGGGGACTTCTCGTCCCTGCATGGAGACCACCAGCCCCGTGGGCAGGTGGGTGATGCGCACGGCGGAGTCAGTGGTGTTGACGCTCTGCCCGCCGGGGCCCTGAGGAGCGGAAGACGTCGATGCGGATGTCGGTCTCGGGATGTCGATGTGGTCGGTGGACTCGATGAGCGGGATGACCCTCGACGGCGGCGAAGGAGGTCTGGCGGCGCCCTGGTTATCGAAGGCTGATGCGCACCAGGCGGTGCGTACCTCCTCGACGCTCAGGGTCCCGTAGGCGTAGGGGGCGTGGACCTCGAAGGTGACCGACTTTCAGGGCCCGCCTCCTCGGCGTAGGAGGTGTTGAGGACCTTGACGGGGTAGTCGTGCCGCTCGGCCCAGCGGGTGTACATGCGCAGGAGCATCTCGGCGAAGTCGGCGGCGTCCACGCCGCCGGCGCCCGAGCGGATGGTGACGACGGCGTCGCGCGGATCGTACTCGCCGCTGAGCAGCGTGCGAATCTCCAGGTCGGAGAGGTCCTGCTGATGGCCGCCAGGTCCGTCTCGGCCTCGGCGAGGATCTCGGCGGCGTCCTCGCCCTCCTCCTCGCCGGCGAGCTCGACCATCGCCTCGAGGTCCTCAATGCGCTCCCCCAGGCTCTCGACCCGCTTGAGGTCGGCCTGGGCGTGGGACAGTGCGGAGGTGACCACCTGGGCGGAGTCGGGGTCATCCCACAGGTCGGGTGCGGAGGCCTGCTCGGAGAGCTCGGCGATCCGGGCGCGCAGGGCCTCGGGGTCGGTCACCGCGGCGATGGAGGCGTAGGTGTGTCGGAGTCGTTCGATCTCAGCGGAGAAGTCAGTGGCCACGGAGGGGAGTCTACGGCAGAACGCACCGGGGGCGTCGTCGGGGTGGACTCGGCTCGCTCGGCGGCTCGGTCACGCCCACCGTTGTCCCTCATCTGCCACTCACCCCAGCTCAATGCCCTGGGCCTGGGAGAGCAGCGCCTCGAGCACCGCACGTGTCGCCGGGCCCGGCTCGGTGCGGGTCGATCGGTGACGCACCACCAGCTGGCGCACGCCCAGCCCGGGCAGGCGCACCACGCTGAGCTCATCGGGGACGAGCCCGGAGTAGACGGCCAGCTCGGGCAGGAGCGCGCAGCCCAGGCCCTGGCTGACCATGGCCAGCACGACGTCGTAGTCGTAGGCGACGTGCCGCATCGTCAAGGGCACCCCCAGCTGGCGCTCCAGACGGTCCAGGGCAAAGGCGCCGGCGGTGCCCCGGGCCAGATCGATCCAGGTGGCGCGCGCCAGATCCGCCAAGGGTCGTAGGGCGCCGCCTGCTCGGCTGGCACGACGACGAGCCAGGACTCGTCCAGCAGCGGGATGTCGGCCATGCCCCGAGGCGCCGCGGGCAGCGTGTGCTCGTCACGCTCGATGAGGACCAGGTCGAGCTCGCCCCGACGCAGCCGGGGACAGGGCACTGCGCTCCTCGACCTCCTCGACGATCACCTCCAGCTCCGGGGCTGGTGGTCGCCAGAGAGCTCAAGAGGGCAGCAGGAGCGCCCGAACGGCAGAGGCGAAGCTCCGACCGCACCACGCCGGAGGGACGGAGTCATCCAGGTCCGCCAGCTCACGGCGCACGGTGGTCAGCTCGTCCTCAATGCGCTCGGCCGCATCCGCCAGCACCTTCCCGGCCGCCGTGAGCACGGCTCCGGTGGTGTGCGATCCAGAACCCGGACGCCGCACTCACGCTCCAGGAGGCGAATCTGCTGGGAGACGGCTGACGGCGTGATATGAAGGAAATCTGCCGCTGCGACAACTCCTCCGGCTCGGTGGACGGCCAAAAGAACCGAAAGTCTTTGAGGCAACACCCGCATGAAGTAAGTCTACATCCCTCATGCAGATAGATGCGATTGACCTTCATCCAGGGGTGTCGAAGAATCATCCCCGTGAACGACGTGCTCTCCTCCTCATCTCTATCGGCGGCTGGATCGGTGCCGCTGAGCTCCCTCGTGGCCTACTTCCTGGTCTCCAAGGGCACGATCGCCGGCGATTCGCTCAAGTATCAGGCCCTCAACATCACCGGCTCCGTACTGCTGACCATCAACTGCGCGAGCTCCGGGGCCTGGCCCAGCGTCATCGCCAACGCCTTCTACCTCCTGGTGGGCCTCAACATCCTGTTCACGGTGAAGCGGGCCTACATCGCCCAGCTCTCGCGCCGTCAGAAGGAGGAGCTGCGGTCCCGGATGCACCTGCACCGGCACCCTCCCCGTGGCCTCGGCGAGCTTCGTCGAGCAGGCCTGAGGGCGCTAGCCGCCTCCTGCCACACGCAACCTTCCACCCACCCTTTTTCGACGCAGTGAGTCCTGTGGGCTCACTGCGTCGTCGTCATTCGGGCCGAGCCGGTGGCGGTGATGGTGAAGCCCTCGGCCGGAAGGAGCCCCCAGGGCAGGAAAGGCGGGCGAGATCGGGCCTGCAGCCTCACCTCGGCCGTCTGGCTGTCGGCGGCACGGGCGCTGACGATCGTGACCCCCTCCAGCCTGGCCGCTGCCGGCTGGGCGGACAGGTCCTCGACCGCCTTGCCCCTGACCCCTGCGTCAGTGAGGGACCCGGGGCGGCGTCCGTGACGCCACCCCCGTAGTAGGGTGCGCCTCCACGCTGTCGGCCCCCGCGGCCGCAGCCGAGTCCGCCAGTGACGTGAGGGTCTTGAGGTCGAGATAGACAGCGGTTGCCGAGGCCGCGACGAACAGCAGCGCAAGCACGACGCAGATGAGCCCGACCCCCAGGAGAAGCGTCTGCCCGTCCTCCTCGCGGTGCAGCCGACGCAGCAGGGCACGGGCCCGACGTCGGGCGGTCCTGGGACCGGAGTTCCGGTTCACGGCCCTCCCTGCCCGGCAGGGGTGATGGAGCGCTCAGTGTCCACCACGACGACATCCCGGCCGATCCCCAGCGAGGCGAAGCCCGGAAGGTCCACACCGACCGAGACTTCGACCATCGCCGCCTGTCCCCGGGCGCAGCCGTGAGCGCAGGTGACCGACAGGGGAACCGGAGGGGTCGGCGTCAATGCCCTGATCGGACAGGGACAGCTGCATCGCCACCTGCGCGTTATCCATCGCTAAGGGCGAGTCGTCGACCTCCAGGACCCGGCTGGCAGCGTCGGCCGCCGAGGCCACGGCGAAGGTCGTGGCCTGGAGCTGGGCGAGCGTCACCACCAGGTAGAGCACAGGCACCACCAGGACAGCGCTCCACCCGATGAACTCGACGATCGCATTGCCCTTCTCCTGGCTCATGAGCCGCCGGACACTTCGACCGCCCGCCCTGAGAGCCTCTCGGAACCGACTGACGAACCGCCCGGTGATGAGGGCGCGGGCCGGGACCGCCCTCGGCGAGCGCGACACGGCACGACGCCCGCGACGCCTTGAACCGACCATGCCTACCACCCGAGCTCACCTCTCCTGGGTCAGGGAGGACTCATCGATGGCGTGCCCGGTGACCCGTAGTGTCCCTCCGGGGCCGAGAAGCCCCAGGACCGGGAAGGGCGCTGTCACCGTCACCTCAACGATCCTCAGGTCGCCGGAGGACACCCGCGAGACGGTGACGGTGTCCACGTAGCCGCGCCTGAGGGCGGCGTCGGTGAGGACCTGCACCCGCTGACGCGCCTCAGCCTCCGTGCCCCCTGACCAGTGCGGCTCGACGAGCGCCGTCGCCCGCGGCGTCGGTGAGGACGTTACGGGCGTAGACCCCCAGGGCCACCTGGAGGAGTGCCACGAACACGATGATGACGAGCGCACCGACCATGACGAAGTCGACGACGGCCGAGCCCTGACTCGTTGTGCTCTGCGCGGGCGGAGGCGAGCCGGCTGGCGGGACGCGACCAGCCCGTTGGAGCACCCCGAGGAGGGGCACTCGTTCAGATCGCACTGGTCACCTTCGCGATGGCGTTGAGGAAGACCTCGGTCAGCGTGCTGCCGGCCACCGTCCACAGAGCCACGACGAGCCCTGCGGTCATGAGGGTCACCAGGACCCAGCCGAGGGACGTCGCCGCGCTCATCGCGCAGATCGATCCGGGTCGCACCGGTGGCACGCCACGACCGGGAACCTGGGCTGAGGGCGGCGGAATGTGGGAGGGATGAGGCGCTTCATGACTGCTCCTTGCTGTCGGTCGGGATTCTGGGCAAGAGGACGGAGGCTGATTGGGCTCAGCAGGTGTAGGAGGGAGGTGAGGGCGCTTCACACCCCCAGCCTCAGGACGAACAGTCCCGGGAAGAGGGCGAAGACGACGGTGATGGGCAGGACGAGGAAGACCACGGGAACCATCTGGGCGATCTCCCGTCTTCCGCCCTCCTCCATGAGGTCCTGGCGCGCCGCCTCACGCACGTCGGTGGCCTGGGAGCGCAGAACCTCAGCCAGTGGTGTGCCGCGCTCAAGGGCCACGATGACCGCCTCGCACAGGCGGGTGACATGGACGGAGCCGACTCGCCGCTCCATACGGTCCAGGGCGGTAGACAGGACCGTGCCGGAGCGGATATCGGTCAGAGTGACGCCCAGCTCGTCAACGAGGTCGCCGCGGCCCAGCGTGACGATACGCTCAATGGCCGACACCGGGCCCTGACCTGCCCCCACCGCCAGGGCCAGCAGCTCGACGACGTCGGGCAGCTGCGCCTCGATCCGTGACAGCCGCTCGCCACGGCCCGGCTGGAGCCACCAGTCGCGGGCAGCGGCCCCGGCCACGGTGCCCATGAGGCACAGGAGGATGAGCGCGGGCACGTTGACGGAGCGGACCAGGGCCGCCAGGCCTCCTGCGGCCAGGACGAGCAGGAGCGCCGTCGTCGACCACAGGACCTGCTGGAGGCGGAACTGGTCGACCCCAGAGATGACCCTGATCGCGTCAGGCGACGCCGGACCGAGCCGGCCGACGAGCCCAGGGATTCCATCAGTCTGCCCAGACTGAGAGCGCCTGCCGTGGAAGCCATGAGCAGGCCGATGACGGTGCGCCCGTCGGAGGTCGGCCCTGCCGGAGCGGCCAGCAGGCCGGAGGTCGTGGGCCGGCGGTGGACGTAGGGCTCCAGGCGGGCCATGAGTGTGGGGCGGCGTCGGCGGAGGGCCGAGATGACGCTCAGGATACCCACGGCCCCCAGCAGCCCGGCGAGCCCTCCGGTGAGCATCGCGTTCATGGGGTTCATCGCAGTGTCCTGTCCTCCTCAGGCAGCCGCCCCAGGCGCAGCATGAGCCGGTAGGCGATGACCGAGACGACGGCTCCGGTCAGGAGAACGACGGCTCCAGCGGTGGTGGCGTAGGCCGCCGCTGCCTGAGGCCGGGTGGACAGCAGCGCCAGGACCAGCCATGGGGCAGCGACCGCAACCTTGGCACCGTTGACGGTCCACGACTGGCGAGCCTCGAGCTCACCTCGGGTGCGCATGTCCTCGCGCAGCATCTGCGACAGGGAGCGCAGCAGCGTCCCCAAGTCGGTGCCGCCGACCTCGTGGGCCAGGCGCAGGGCCTCAACGATCCGGTCGGCGACCGGGTCGGCGAAGCGGGCCTTGAGCCGGTCCAGGAGCTGTCGAAGCGGGCGGAGGCGGCGTAGTCGGTGGCGAAGGCCCGGAACTGGGGGCGGACGGCCTCCGGGCCGCGCTCACCGAGGTTGGTCAGCGCCTCCGGCAGGCTCATGCCCGCGCGGACGCCGGAGACGAGGGTATCGACGGCCTCGGGCCACACCTCGCGCAGGCGGGTACGGCGGTTGCGCGCTCGAGAGGAGATGATGAGGAAGGGGATCGCTGTGAAGATGGCGGTGAAGGCGAGGGCCACCGGCCAGGCCCGGGACATTCCCAGGAAGACCAGGCCAATGAGCAGCCCCAGCCCGATCGACCCCAGGACGAACATCGTGGGCTGGTGCGGCCGGCGCCGGCCTGACCAGGATGTCGGCCAGGCGACGGGAGCGCCTCGAGCGCCACTGAGGTGGCTCGGAGGTGCAGGCCATCCAGATCAGGAGCAGCCCCACACCGCCCAGGAGCCCGGCGACGGCGCCCATCAGTAGACCTCCTGGGAGCCTGCGGGGCGGGAGCTGAGCAGAGCTGTCAGGTCGTGACCGGCCCGGTTGAAGCGCTCGGCGGCGTCGGGCGCTCCGCGCCCCGCACGAGGCTGCCGGTGGGGTCGCGGTGGAAGACGTCGGAGAGCTCGATGATGCCGTTCTCAACCCGACCGGACAGGGCCGCGACCTCTCACGGTGCGGCGCCCACTGCGATCCAGGTCGAGGTGGACGACCAGGTCGATAGCGCTGGCGACGGTGGGGACCACGAAGTCGCTGGAGACGTTCTCCCCCGCCAGCAGCGGGAGGGTGCAGATCTTGATGACGGCCTCCCGGGCGGAGTTGGCGTGGATGGTGCACATGGACGGCAGACCCGAGTTCATGGCAATGAGCAGATCGAGCGCCTCGGCCTCTCGGACCTCTCCGATGAGGAGGCGGTCGGGGCGCATGCGCAGGGCCTCCTTGACCAGGCGCCGCAGGCTGATCTCACCGACACCCTCGAGGTTGGGCGGCCGGGTCTGCATGGCCACGCAGTCCCGGTTGCGCAGGGCGAGCTCGAAGACCTCCTCGCAGGAGATGACCCGCTGTGCGCCCGGGATCGCTCCGGCCAGCGCCCTGACCATCGTGGTCTTGCCGGCCTGGGTGGCGCCCGAGACCAGGATGTTGAGGCCGGCCTGCACGGAGGCGTCCAGGAAGGCAGCGACCTGGCTGGTCAGCGAGCCCATGCGCACCAGGTCGCCGGTGCGGGAGGCACGGGAGGTGTGCTTGCGGATGTTGAGGGCCCAGTGCTGGGAGGTGATGGGCGGGATGACAACGTGAAGCCGCTGTCCCCCGGCGAGCTGAGCATCGACGAAGGGGCTGGACAGGTCCAGGCGACGCCCGGAGGCCCGCAGCATCCGCTCGACCAGAACCGTGAGGTCCTCACTCTCCAGGATCGTGGTGGTCAGCTCGGGGCGCCCGGAGCGGGCGACGAAGACGCGGCCGGGGGCGTTGACCCAGATCTCCTCAATGGACTCGTCATCGAGATAGCCCTGCAGCGGGCCCAGCCCCGCCATGGAGTCGAGCACGTGGGTGCGCGCCCCCTTGGGATCGATGAGCGGCGGGACGAGTCCGGCGTCGGAGCGGCGCAGATAGTCCTCCTCGGCCTGGGTGACGAGCTGCTCCAGGTCGGAGGCGTCCTTGAAGGGGTCGATGCCGCGAGCGCGCACCAGCTCGCGAACCTCCGTCAGGAGAAGATCGGCAGCGTCCATGATGCCTCTCAGCGTGGGAGTCGTATAAAGAAGAGTGACGATGATGTGACGACCGGCCTGGGGCTCTGCACTGAACCGGGACACACCGACCGGACGGTGACCATCGTCACGGATTAACTCTAGGACACCTGATCACGAAATGGCCACCACCTCGGCAGAACCTGTGGATAACGTCGACCTTCTGGTACATTCCTCAAGCTGTTGCTCACATCCCTGGACGTTTGCCGCCAGCGGACGGGCGCGGCTGTCCTGCGAGACATAGGACCTGTCGCCTACGGTTGGACCATGTCACAGCCTCCGCAGTCCCCGGACGCCCCCGGCACCACTGATGTCGACGGCGGTGCCGACAGCCTCGCTGACGAGGTGACCTCCGACATTGAGCGCGCTGCGGCTCGACAGCCGGCGATGAGGACAGCAACCAGCAACAGGCTGAGCACTCCGATCAGCGATCCGACGAGCACGACGAGGACGACGAGAACTATCGTGCGCCCGTGGTCGTGGCCCCGCTGCCGGGGGCCTCGGCCGAGCCGCCCGCAGAGCAGCACGCCGGCCCCACGGGCTCAGTCCGCCGAGACTCCTCGTCCTCACCACTCAGCGCTGGCCCTGGCCGCGATGGCGAGCGTCGCCGTCGGCGGCCTCAACCCGACTCGGCTGGCGCTTCCGCAGTCCGAGACCCCGGAGCGGCACATCATCGGCGTCATCGACACCCAGGGCCGCCACTGGGAGGTCCATGAGGCCCGTACCGATGCCGTGGGCGCCTCCTTGGAGGCTGAGGCCGAGGTGCTGCGCCGCATCGGCCGGGTCGTTGACGACGGACGGCTCTCCTTCGACGTTCCCCGAGCTGCCGGGTCCCTGCGTCAGAAGGACGCGCACATCCAGGTCCGTTCCCATGTGGAGGGCAAGCCGATCCCGGTCGAGACGCTCCGACCGGGGCCGGGGATGTCGGCGGGCTGGGCAAGGCGCTCGGTGAGATCCACGAGCTGGCCATGACGGTGATCTCCGAGGCCGGCATGCCGGTCTATGACGCCGAGGAGGTGCGTCGGCGCTGGCTGAGTCTGCTGGACGACACCGCCGCGACGGGCAGGACCCCACCGGCGCTGCTGGGGCGCTGGGAGCAGGCCCTGGAGGACACCGCCTTGTGGCGCTTCCGCCCCACCGTGGTCCACGGGGACCTCGCTGAGGAGAACGTCCTGGTGGCTGGTGGCACGGTGGTGGCGGTGCGGGGCTGGTCCCAGGCACATGTGGGGGACCCGGCCGAGGACCTGGCCTGGGTGTACTCCTCAGCACCGGTGGACTGCCTGGACTCCATTGAGGACGCCTACGACATCGCCCGCTCCGAGGGCGTTGACCGGCACCTGCGTGAGCGCGCCGAGCTGGTCAGCGAGCTCAGCCTGGCACGCTGGCTGCTGCACGGAGTGAGGACCGGGGACAAGCCGGTCATCAATGACGCGGTGGCGATGTTGGAGGACCTGGCCGCCCAGGTGGGTGACGCCCCACTGGTAGAGCCGGCCACGCCCCGGCTGGCGCCGGTGCCCGGGGTTCGCGAGCCGGCTGAGCCCGACGCCGTCACCAACCCGGTGGCGATGGTGCGCGTCGACGACGAGGAGAGCTGACGGGCGCACCGCTCACGAGCCTTCACCCCACTGTCAGGGCCGCCTGAATCTGCTCGATGCTGAGCAGGCCCTCAGCGGTGAGCTCATCGACACGTCCTCCGGGGTAGTCGACGTGCACGTAGGCGGCCCGTACCGACCCGGTGGGCACGCCCTGGGAGGCCGCCCAGGCGTGGACGTAGACACTGAGTTGGTCCACGGGCACCTGTCGGCGCCCGGTCTTCCAGTCGACGATGAGCCATCCGGAACCATCCGAGCGGCAGAAGACGGCGTCCATGCGGCAGCGCAGGGTGGTGGCGCCGATGGTGATCTCCCGGTCGGTCTCGGTCTCAGCCAGGACGTAGCCCTCCAGGAGTGGCAGGTTCTCGGCGGTCTCCAGCCAGCGCTCGATGCGGTCCCGGTCCTGGGGATCCGAGGCTGTCGGGCACGCCCGCCTGCCCCAGGCCGAACAGGGTGCCACGTGCGCTCAGGCGCTGGGCGACGGCGTCGTGGAAGACGGTTCCGAGCCGGCCGGCGGCGCGGGGGCTCAGGTGGGAGCGGGCGACGCAGGTCGAGTGCGAACTGTCGGCGGTCGGCGCGCAGGTCATCCAGACGGGTGGCGGCCAGGTGCTCGGGTAGGCGGACAGTGGGGCCGCTGGACAGGGCCCGGGAGCGCTCGGCCAGGAGGAGTCCCGCCTCGAGCCGCCACCGCCGCACCGTCTCGTCGTCGGGCTGGGCCTGAGCGCGCGACTCCTGGGCGGGCTCGGTCCCATCCATAGCGGCGGTGACCTGGGCGGCGGCCACATGCCGGGCCCGGCGCACAGCGGCGAGCCGGTCGGCGACCGCTGTGCCCTCTCCCCGGGCCTCCGGGGCCTGGCTGTCCAGGATCTCCGCTGCGTCGGCGTCGAGGGCCAGGTGCCCACCTGGGTCAGGGAGGTCAGCGGGTTGGGGCGGGACTCGTCGAAGTCCACCCAGCCGTTCGCGTAGGGAGGCAGGAGGTCACGCCGCTGGAGCTCGGTGAGGAAGCGTGAGGGCCGGCGAGGCTTGGAGGCGGTCTTGGACAGGTGGGAACCGGTCAGGAGGAGCTCGTGGCGGGCCCGGGTGAAGGCCACGTAGGCCAGGCGGCGCTCCTCGCGCAGGCGCTGGCGTCCGAGGGCCTCCTTGTAGGCGCTCATCGTCTCGGTCAGGAGGGACTTGTCCGTGACAGCCGGGTCGAGATCCCCCACGGTGAAGGGGGGCAGGTCGCCGGCGTCGGCCCGAAGCGGGAAGGGGAAGGTGGAGGTGGAGCCCATCCAGCCGGTCTCCGTGACGCGAAGATCGTCCTTGACGGCGCTGGTGTAGGAGGGGAAGACCTGCTCGTCCATGCCGGGGCACGGCGACGACGTCCCACCCAGGCCCTTGGCGGCGTGGATGGTGAGGAGCTGGACCGCCCCGGGCGAGGGCTCGACCTCGGGGGCGCTCATGGCGTCCTCGTGCTCCTCGGCGGCGTCGAGCCATTCCAGGAAGCCGGTGAGGGTGGGGGCATCCGTGTCGGCGGCGAAGGCCCGGGCCGTCTCGTGGAAGGAGTCCAGGGCACGGTGGCCCATCGGGTGACCGACTCGGGCGGCGATCTCGATGTCGAGGTCGAGTGTCTGCTCGGCCAGGGCCACGAGGTCGGGCAGGGACAGGGCAGACGGCCTCCCGGATGCGTCGGATCGCCCGGGCGGTACGCAAGGCGACGGCCCGCCCGGCCTCGGTCAGGTCCCGGACCGCGGCGGCCTCTTCCTGCTCTTCCTGCGCGCCGTCCTCATGCCATCGCAGCAGGGTGTCCAGGGCTTCGCTGAGCAGTGGGGAATCGGTCTCGGCCTGGTCGCCGTGAGCCCCCGACCCGGTCTGGTCGCCTTCGGTGGTGGGGCGGGTGAGCTCGCAGGGCCAGCGACGCCAGGGCTCGCAGGTCGCGGGCGCCGATACCGAAACCGGTCAGGAGCCTGACCACCCGGTCCCCGCGCTCCGGGTCCGAGGCCACGGTCAGCAGGGCGCGGACGTCGGCGACCTCGGGGACGTAGAGCATCCCGCCCAGGCCGATGATCGTGTAAGGCAGGCCGGCCTCCTCCAGCTCGGCGGCAATGGGATCCATCTGTGCTCGGGTGCGGCACAGGACGGCCATCTCGGCACTGGGTGACCAGCGCTCGGCGAGGAAGGCGACCACGGTGCGGGCCTCCTCGGTGGGGTCCTGCAGGAAGGCCCCGAACGTCACCCCGGGCTCCAGGCCGAAGGCTGCGGGGCGGGCCTGCAAGGGGGCGACGGTGAGGTGCTCGCCCACCGGGTCCCCGTCCTCGACGACGCCGGAGCGCAGGGGCGCGGAGACGACGTTGGCGACCTCCAGGATGGTGGAGTCGTTGCGCCAGGAGGTCGACAGCTCCAGGACGGGGGTGGCCTCGGCCGCTGAGGTCCCGGACTCCAGGAGGGCGGTGCCGGTGGGGTTGAAGCGCTGGTGGAAGGTGTCCAGGGCTGCGGCGCTGGCTCCTCGCCACCCGTAGATGGCCTGGTGGGGGTCGCCGACGGCGGTCACCCCGGAGTCGGCGAAGAGGGCCGACAGGGAGCCGGACCTGAGCGACCGAGGTGTCCTGAACTCGTCGAGCAGGACCGCGGGGTACTGGGCCCGCACCTGGGCGGCGGCCTCGGGGACGGACTCGGCGATGGTGCAGGCCAGGGCGATCTGGTCGCCGAAGTCGAGCAGGCCGTGGTGACGTTTGTGCTCATGCAGCTCGGCGACGACGTCGAGCAGGGCCTCCCACTCGGCCATGACGGCGGGCGCCTTGCCGACCAGGGTCTTGCAGCCCTTGATGGCGGCCAGGGCGGTGAGCTGCTCGCTCCAGGTCGGCCAGGTCCTTGGCGGCCTCCTCGATGGTCAGCAGGTTCTGGCTCAGGGAGTCGGCCAGGACCAGGGTGGCGCTCGCGTTGTGGCTGAGGCTCTCGTTGGGCAGCGGGAGCGTGCGGGCCTCGAGCAGGGAGGTGACGATCTGCCAGGAGCGGGCCTGGGTGATGAGGGTGGAGTCGGGGTCCACGCCGATGCGCAGTCCGTGGTCGCGCACCAGGGCGCCGGCGAAGGAGTTGTAGGTGGCGATCATCGGCTCACCGGGGTCGCTCACGTCAGCGGTGCCCCCCACTCCCCTGTCGTGCTCCGGACCGGTGGCCGGCAGCAGGCCTGCCGCACTGAGACCTGCCAGGCGGGAGGCGACGCGCTGGTCGAGCTCGGCGGTGGCCTTGCGGGTGAAGGTCAGTCCGAGAATCTGGTCGGGGCGGACCTGCCCGGTGGCGACCAGATAGACCACCCGCTGGGCCATGGTGGCGGTCTTGCCCGAGCCGGCTCCGGCGACCACCAGCAGGGGGCTCAGCCGGTGGGCGATGACGCGCGCCTGCTCCTGGGTGGGGGTGTGGATGCCGAGCGCCTCCGCCAGGGCCCGCGGAGTGAGCCGGCGTGAGCCGGAGGGGGTCATGAGACGACTCTCCTTCCCTCGACCTGGACGGGGGCAGGAGTCCTTGACCGGCAGGAACGGCAGTGCTCACCGGTGCGGGCCTCGATCACGGGGCCCACTCCGGCCACGGCCGCTTGAGCCACGAGGTCCTCAGCCCAGTACTCCCTCGCCGCTGCCGGCGGCACCGTTCGTCTCGTCCTCACCCGGATCCTCGGAGGGCTCCTGCGCTGGTTCCGGGGCTGCAGGGGCTGGGGTCGAGGGCGGCGCCCGGCGGAGCCAGGACGTAGCCGTCTCCTGAGCGTTTGGAGGGCTCCTTGCCCAGGAGCACGAGGGCTCCGCCGACGACGTTGAGGCCCTGCGAGCTCAGGGCCAGCCGGTAGGTGGCCAGCTGGGGGTGGCGTTGGACGTCCTTGGGGACGCGCTGCCCGGTCTTGAGGTCGATGACGCGCACGGTGCCGTTGCGGCCGGGTCCGGCGGCGTCCTCCGGGGCACCTGCCGAAAGGCCGCCGAGGTGCTCGAGGCGGTCGATGCGCCCGGAGATCGTGACCGGGACGGTGTCGCCGCCCTCCGTCGGTTTCCGCAGGCCGGCCCGCTCGCGGACCGCGGGGCTCAGGACACTCAGGGGGATGTCGACGTCGGCGCGCACCGGCTGCTCGACGTCGGCACGAATGCCCAGGGCGTCGCAGTCAGCCAGGTAGGCGTCGAGGCGCTCGATCATGGCGCGGGCACGGTCTGCAGCCAGGTCTCCCTGCCACGTGGCGGGGTAGCCGAGGTCGGTCAATCGTTCCTCGAAGGCCTCGCGCAGAGCCGGACCGCGCAGGTGCTCGCTCTCGGCCCGTTCGGCAACCGCGTGGACGAGGCTGCCCAGGGCCTGAGCCTCGCTGGCGGGGGCCGATCCGCCGCTGCGGGTCAGGAACCACTTGAGTGGGCAGGCGGCCAGGCCCTCGACGTCGGAGGGGCTGACCTGTATCCGCTCGCCGGCGGCGATAAGAGGGGCGGTGGAGGTGGGGGCCGGTCGCGCCGATCCAGGTGGCGGGGTCGGCGCCGGACACGCCGTGGCGGGCGAGGTCGGCCAGCAGGTCGACGGCGGCCCTGGCGCGGCGGCGCTCGGCGTCGGTGGCCGTCTCGAGGTTGCCGCAGACGGCAGCGTGACGCAGCTCCCCACCAGGCCGCGCAGGGTGAGGTCGCCGGTGTCGGGGGTCAGGAGGGGGCGCCGTCGGCGTCGGTCAGGGCGATCCCAGCCTTGTGGGCGATCTCGGTCAGGAAGGGTGAGGGGCGTGCTCGGCGTCGGCGGTGGCGGTCAGCAGGAGGCGCCGGGTGGCGCGGGACAGGGCCATGATGAGCATGCGGCGCTCGTCGGCGCGCACCTGTGCCCGGGCTGCGGCCACGGCGCCGCTGCTGCCGGCCCCGCCTGTCGGGGCGCTGACACCTGCGCTCAGGCGGCCGGTGACGGCGTCGACGAGCAGGCCGGTGCAGGTCAAGGAGTCCCTCAGGCGCAGGTCCGGCCAGCGGTCACGCTCCAGCCCGACAACCACGACAAGCTCCCACTCCTGGCCTGCGCAACCCGCCGGGGTCATGACGGCCACGCCCTCCGGTCGCCGGCCCTGTGGGGCGACGGAGTCTGAGGGCAGGACCTCGGCGTCAAGCTCGGCCAGGAAGCTGGAAGCATCCTGGCCCGGGTGGCGCTCGGCCCAGACCTCGGCGCGTTTGAACAGGGTGGTGACGACGTCGAGGTCGTGCTCGGCGGCCTCGGACAGGAGTGATCGCACGGGGCCTGCCGAGGGCAGCAGGGCGGTGGCGCGCCAGGCCTCGGCCCGCTCGGAGGCGTTCCAGGCGGCCCACAGCAGGGCCTCGACATCGCGCGGGGCGTCGGCTGGGGTCTTCCCAATGACGCCGCGCAGGGCCTCAAGGATCCTGGCTGCGGTGAGGAGCCGCTCCGCCTGGGTGCTCAGCGGCTGCCCGTCCAGGGACCGGGCGAAGCCGGAGGCCTGCTCGGAGTCGGCCAGCAGGGCCAGGAGGGCGGCGTCGCCGCCGGTCCGGGTCCCGGTCCCGGCGGCGGGTTCAGTGATGGGAGCAGTGAGGTCCCGACCTCACCGGGCTCGGTCACACTGGCGCGGGGTTGCGGCCGGCGGGTCCTGGCGCAGCTTGCGGCGCAGTCGGCGCAGGTCCATGGTGGTCAGCCCCACCAGGGGCTGGTGAGGAGGTTGATGGCGACGTCTCGCTGAGGCGGTTCACCGCGCCCGCCCAGCTGGTCGCGGATGGCGGCGCGCACAATGTTCAAGAGCGCGGCCGCGGCCGGTTCTGCGCGCAGCAGGACCGCGGGTGTGCGGGAGGCCAGGGGCACGCCTCGTCTGCGCAGGTCCCTGGCGAGGGTCTCGGCGTCGGCGGCGCTGCGAACGATGACCGCCATCTGAGACCAGGAGGTGCCGTGGTGGACGTGCTCGAGCCCTGAGAGCCCGGGCGACGTGGGCATGCTCCTGCCAGGCGGAGGAGGCCAGGGTCACCTCGACGCCGGCCGCCGCCTGCGGGCGCTCAGCGTCGGGTCCTACGGAGGAAGGCCTCTGTGAGGACCCTGCTGAGGACCGGGGCGCCAGTGTCGTCTGCCGGTGGGCCGTCGTGCCGGTCACCGGGACCCGGGCGCTCTGGTCGCAGATCACCTCCGAGATGGCCGAGTTGCCTCGGTAGCAGGTGGTCAGGCGCAGGCGGGTGGCTGCGAGCCCCGAGTGGTCCTCGGCGGCGATAAGCAGGCTGGGCGTGCCGCCGCGGAAGGTCTCCACGGCCACGTCGGGGTCCCCCAGCACCACGATCTGCGCCCGGTGCCCGTCGGGGTCCGGGGTCGCCAGGGCCGTCAGGAGCCTGGCGGTGGCGGCCGTGCAGTCCTGGTAGTCGTCCACGAGGACGAGGTCTGGGACGGGGCGGGGGACGGTGACGGCGTCGGCGCCCCAGGAGCTCAAGGCCTCCACGGCTCGATCCTGGAGACGAGCCGTATCCATCTTGCGGGTCTGGGCCCCTGCGCTCGAGCGCTGGGCCGCCCTGCGCGTCCCAGGTGCGCAGAAGCTGGGCGGCAGGCCCCCAGATGGGGACATTGAGCCGGCGTCCCAGGTCGGCCAGGTCGTCAGCACTGACGCCGAGCTCTCCGGCGCGCGCCAGGAGGTTGCGTAGCTCGGAGCGGAACGCCCGTGACCCGGTGGCCTCGGCGGGGAGCCCGGGCCAGGTGACAGTGCTGATCATGGAGGCCAGGGCGGAGTCCTCCTCCGCTCCGGCCAGAAGCACCGGGGGCGGCAGCGGGTCGGGCCGCATGGTCAAGGATGTGGTCAGGATCGTCAGTGCGAGGGCTGCGGGAGTGCGCACTCGGACGACGCCGTCGCCATGGCCCTCACGCAGCAGGTGGGCGGCCCGGCCACGCAGCCAGTCGGCTCGCGCACGGGTGGGGGCCAGCAGGATGGCGTCGCGGCCGCTGGCGACCGCCTCGGCCAGCAACCGCAGGGGCCAGGGACGTCTTACCGGTCCCAGGGTGCCCCCAGGACGACGACGTTGGAGCCCTCGGCCACGCGGTCCAGGACCCGCTGCCCATCGGCGTCGGCGGCGGGCAGCTCGGCCGCCTCGGCGGGCGGGAGGAGACGGACGGGGTCCTGGGGCATGGGACCATCTCACCACGGGCCACCGATAGGAGCGCGCACCGTTAACGGATCGTCATCGGTCGTGGGCCCGCCACTCGGGAGCGCCGACGGCGCATGTTCCGCGTGGCGCGAAACGCCGCGGCTCCTGGGGTGCGCGAAGGGTCGGCGCGGCCGCGGCACCCTAGGATCGAGCCAGGTTCACGCCCCTCTCCCCGACGGGCTATGCCGCTCAATACGGCACACAGACGATGCGAAGGAGCCCCATGCAGGTCACGATCGGAATCAAGCACGCCAGCCGCGAGCTCTCCCTGGAGACCTCCGACTCTCAGGAGAAGGTGCTGGCCGCCGTGGCCGACGCCGAGACCAAGGCCGTCACCCTCACTGACGACAAGGGCCGCAAGGTCTTCGTGCCGGCCGGCTCCCTGGCCTACGTCGAGCTCGGTGAGGCCGAGCCCCGCCGGGTCGGCTTCGGTATCTGAGTCTCTCCCCCACGACGAGCACGCACAGGGCCCAGGTCTGGCGGAGCGCAGCCACACCGTTCCGCTGCTGAGCTGGGCCCTTGCCGTTCCGCTCAGCGTCCTGCGAGGAGGCTGAGAGTCAATGAAGCCGACACGGCAGGAAGGAGGACCGGTCAGCATGAACCTGACGGAGCAGTTCGCTCATATGGCGACGGGAGCGATGTACGACGACCTGACGCCCGAGCTCATCACAGCGCGGATCGAGGCCGTCCAGGCCACCGACGCATATAACCGCTCCTATGGTCAGCCCGCCGAGGAACGCGAGGCCTTGCTGCGTCAGGTCGTGGGTTCAATGGGCCGCGAAGTCAACCTCGAGCCAACATTCCGGTGCGAGTTCGGACGCAATATCCACCTCGGCTCCCATTTCTTTGCGAACTTCGACTGCGTCATGCTCGACGGCGCCCGGATCACCATCGGAGACAATGTGCTTCTGGGGCCCAAGGTCGGCCTGTACACCTCCAACCATGCTCTGGATCCTCGTGAGCGCGCTGACGGCGCCTGCCGAGCGCGTCCGATCACGATCGGCGACGACGTCTGGATCGGCGGCAACGTCACGGTCCTTCCTGGTGTGACCATTGGCTCGGGCAGCGTGGTCGGAGGAGGCAGCGTTGTCACCCGCAGCATCCCACCCGGTGTCATCGCCGCGGGCAACCCGGCGAGGGTGATTCGGGACGTGACCGAGGCCGATCGCACCGGCTACCGACCGATCCACTGAAACCCGGCCCGACGCGGAGTTGTCCGCCCTTCGATTCTTCACGTTGCCGAGCTGCAAGCCGATACAGTCGCTCTTATGAAGTCACCTGTGCTCGCGGCTACGCGCGCCGTCTTGTTCTTCATCAATGGCGTGCTGCAGCTACTGCTGGCTCTGGGACTTCCCTTGGGCCGGTTCGTCCTGGGCGGCGCCTATACTGTCTCCCCTCTCCTCCTCAGGCCGGTCAACCTGGCACTCTTCCTGGTCTGGTTCGGCTGCGGTCTGGCGTACCTCAGGTACGGCGGTCTGATACGCCGCCCTCTGCGTGATCGCACCGCGCGTAGCGTTGTGTATGTCTCGACCCTGTGGCTGTTCATCGCCTCGGCGTTCAACCTCCTCATCACCACCAGCGAGTTCGAGCGCTATGCCACCGGGACACTGTCGACTGTTGCCTGCATCCTGAGCATGTGCCTCGTATGGCGCCGCGACCGGATCCGCCCGTGCAGGATCGGTCCCCGGCGTTAAGGTGGGGTGCATGGATCACCAGGACAGCCAGCGGGGCCTGCTCGCCCAGTGGATTGAAGAGTCCAGACGCATCGTCTTCTTCGGTGGTGCCGGGGTCTCAACCGAGTCGGGGATCCCCGACTTCCGAGGCGCCAAGGGCTTCTACCACCAGGACCGGGAGATCCCCCTGGAGCAGGTCCTGTCCATCGACTTCTTCACCGCGCACCCGCAGACCTACTGGGAGTGGTTCGCCCAGGAGAACGCCCGCGAGGGCGTGGCCCCCAACGCGGCCCACCGGTTCGTAGCCGATCTCGAGCGGGCCGGGAAAGCTGTCGGCCGTGGTCACGCAGAACATTGACGGCCTCCACCAGCGGGCCGGCTCCGAGCGGGTCCTCGAGCTGCACGGCAACTGGTCACGCCTGATCTGCACCGGCTGCGGCGAGCACTTCACCCTGGACGACGTCGACGACGCTCGCTCCGGCGAGGTCCCCCACTGCCCCGTGTGCGCCTCGGTGCTGCGCCCCGACATTGTGTTCTACGGGGAGATGCTGGACAGTGAGGTCATGGAGGGGGCCGTGCGGGCCATCTCGGAGGCGGATCTGCTGATCGTGGCCGGAACGAGCCTGGTCGTCTACCCGGCGGCGGGCCTCATCGACTACTACGTCGGTGAGCGCCTGGTCCTCATGAACGCGACTCCCACGCCGTATGACTCCCGCGCCGACCTCGTCATCCGTGAGCCGGTCGGTCAGGTCTTCGAGGAGCTAGGGGCGCAGGAGCCGGTAGCCCTGCTGTGATGAGGTCATGACGTCGGTGACGTGTGCTGAGACGCGGGCAGCTGGTTGTGGCAGACAGTATGGGGTCAATGGTGGTTGACGTGTTCATCCGCACCGCCACGGCGTCGCGGTGCCGCTGCTGTGAGGCGTTGGAGCGTGCGTAGAGGCACTCCTGGTCTCGGCCCCACACGGCACGGTATGGGGCCGAAACCAGCGGATGCCCTCTCAAGACAGGGGCGGACGGCGATCCATTCCCGGTTTTCTCCCGGGGGCTCCCTCCTTCCGGAACCATGCACACAGGTCTGCGATCTCTTGAGGGGCAGTCGTCAGCGCGTGAGGCTTTCGACATCAGGACCTCGATCAGGGTCCGGTCTCCGGGATCGGCCTTCCTGTAGGCGGATCGCAGCAGGTCGCGGGCCTGGTCGGGGCGTTCGGCGACGGCTGCATGGAGGGAGGCCGCCACGCCGCCGTGGATGGACTTCTCCTCCAAGCCGGGACGCAGGCCAGGAACCATCAGCATGGCCCGCCAGTGACCGGCCTCCAGGAGCTCCCTTGAGGGCGTCCTCCGCATCCTCATCGCTGGCGAGTACTGCATAGGCGATATCGGCATCCGATAGTTCAGCGAGCTCGAGAGTTCTGCGGAGCTCGGTGAAGACCTCCTCAGGAAGGTTCGCTTCCAGTGCCTCCAGAACAAGGGCTCTGATCTCAGGGGTCACTCAGAGTCCGGGAGTCTTCGTCAGCGTCACCGGGTTGATCAGTGCCTGAGCGCTGTCTTCATCCTGCCCACGAAGTTGCGCGCGCAGGAAGGATGCACCCCGACCGCTTGTATGTGCGGAATACCAGACCGCCGCAATATCCTGCGCACGATCAACACTATTCAGCCATGCGACAACGGAGTCCACTCCTTCCACCATCACGGCATCAACAAGGGAGAGCAGTCTCCCGATGGCGGGGATGTCAACATAGCGATCCGCCTCCACCGCAAAGAGCGTCGCGGTCCGACTTTGACGGAGAAGCCCAACCGTTCTTGAGATGAGAAGCCTGCTCCTTCAGATCACGGCAACGCAGCCAATCATTAATTCTGCTGCGAACTGACTCATCAATGGTGGCGGTCGCCCAAGCGGGGAGGCCCGCATCATTACACCCGGCGTCGGCGAGGGCCCGCACCACCATTCGCCGCGTTGGCCCCAGGAACACCGGATCGTCCGGTTGATCTGCCTCGCGGGCAGCTTCCTTCAGATCCTCCTTCTGCCCCTCGTCGCGCCACTCCGCCCTGGCGAGCAGCAGCCGAGATCGGATTGCGGGAGAGAAGCGATCAAAACCTTCAGTAAAGACACTGAGAGCCTCCTCGTACTGTCCTTCCTTAGACAGGATGTAGGCCAGGTTGCTCAACGACCTCGCCAGGTCAGGGGGCGTAGGCCGCCGGAGAGCCAGCGCCAGATCCCGATACAGACCCACAGCCTCCTGGGCCACCTCCAGAGCCTCGGCCGAACGCCCCCACCTCCGACAGGAAGGCGGCCAGGTTGCCCAATGACCACGCCAGGGCCGGGGGCGTAGGCCGCCGGAGAGTCCTGCGCCAGCTTCCGGTACAGACCCACGGCCTCCTGGGACACCTCAAGAGCCTCACCCAAGCGCCCCAATCCCGACAAAAAGGCGGCCAGGTTGCCCAACGACATCGCCAGTTTGGGCTGTATACTTCAGCGTCGCCTCCGCCAATTCCCGATACAGACCCGGCCTCCTGGGACACCTCAAAGCCTCACCCGAACGCCCCAACCCGACAAAAAGGCAGCCAGGTCATTCAACGCTCCGGCCAGTTTGGGCGTGCAGACCATCGGCGTCGCCTCCGCCAATTCCCGATACAGACCCACGGCCTCCTGGGACACCTCAAGAGCCTCACCCGAACGCCCCAACCCCGACAAAAAGGCAGCCAGGTCATTCAACGCCTCCGGCCAGGGCGGGCGTGTATATCTCGAAGAGACCCGCGCCAGTTCCCGATACAGACCCACGGCCTCCTGGGACGCCTCCAAAGCCTCACCCCCACGTCCCACCTCCAACAACCTGTTAGACAGGTTGTTCAACGATCTCGCCAGGCCGGGCATGTATATCTCCGAAGAGACCCGCGCCAGTTCCCGATACAGACCCACGGCCTCCTGAGCCGCCTCCAAAGCCTCACCCGAACGCCCCAACCCTCCCGACAAAATGGTGGCCAGGTTGCCCAACGACATCGCCAGATCGGGGGATGTAGGCCGCAGGAGAATCCTCCACTAGCTCCCGGTACAGCCCCGTGGCCTCCTGAGCCGCCTCCAAAGCCTCACCCGAACGCCCCAACCCCGACAAAATGGTGGCCAGGTTGCTCAACGACATCGCCAGTTTGGGCGTGTAGGCCGTCGGCGTCACCTCCGCCAGATTTCGATACAGGCCCACAGCCTCCTGGGACACCTCCTGAGCCTCAGCCGAACGCCCCAACCCCGACAGGATATTGGCCAGGTTGCCCAACGACATCGCCAGATCGGGCGTGTAGGCCGTCGGCGTCACCTCCGCCAGATCCCGATATAACCCCACAGCCTCCCGAACCACCTTCAGCGCCTCCCGCACCCGCCCCTCCTCCGAAAGGAGAGCGGCCAGGTGTTCAACGATATCGCCAGATCGGGCGTGTGGGCTGCCGGAGAAGCCTCCACCAGATCCCGATATAACCCCACAGCCTCCCGAACCACCGCCACAGCCTCATCCCTGCGCTCCGCCTCTTTGAGGATATTGCCCAGGTACCTCAACGACATCGCCAGATTGGGCATGTGGACTGCCGGAGAGGCCTCCGCCAACTCCCGATACAATCCCACAGCCTCCCGCGCCACCACCAGCGCCTCAGGAACCAGTCCCACCTCCGTCAGAATGCGCCCAAGATTGTTCAACGACATCGCCAGATTGGGCATGTGGACTGCCGGAGAGGCCTCCGCAAACTCCCGATATAACCCCACAGCCTCCCGCGCCACCACCAGCGCCTCAGGAACCAGTCCCACCTCCGGTAGGAAGTTGGACAGGTTACTCAATGACAGTGCCAGGTTAGGGGTGTAGGCCACAGGCGAAACCTCGACCAAGTTCCGAAATAACCTCACAGCCTCCCGCGCCACCACCAGCCCCTCATTCCGACGCCCTAGCCTGGACAAGATCTTGGCCAGACTATCCAACGATATGGCCAAGTCGAAGGTGTAAACCTCCGGCCAAACCTCCACCAGAGCCCACCTCAAGCGCACCGTTTCCTCAGCCGCCACCAGCGCCTCCCGTTCCTGTCCCACCGCCGATAGGGAACATGGCCAGGTTGCCTAACGATGTCGCCAGGCCGGGGTGTAAGTCTCCGGCCAAACCTCCGCCAGAGCGCGCCTCAAGCGCACCGTTTCCTGCGCCACTTCCAGAGCTTCCTGATACTGCCCCACTGCCGACAGGTTGCTGGCCAAATTGTTCAACGACATCGCCAGGTCAGGGGTGTAGGCCGCCGGAGACGCCTGCGCCAGCTCCCGGTACAACCCCGCGGCCTCCTGGGACACCTCCAGAGCCTCACCCTAAGCGCCCCACATCCGACAACCTGTTGGCCAGGTTGTTCAACGATCCAGCCAGGCCGGGGGCGTGGTCCTCCGGAGAATTCTCCACCAGCTCGCGAAACAACCCCACGGCCTCCTGGGCTGCCTCCAAAGCCTTACCCAAGCGCCCCGCATCCGACAACCTGTTGGCCAGGTGATGGAGGTAGAATGCTCGTTTCACGGGATCGCGCTCGGAAGGAGCCTCCATACGTTGCATGGCAGCCAGGGCGACACCTCGTAAAGTACTGTGCCCAAGCGGAATGGCACTTTGGATCTCCGCGCAAGGCAGTTCGGCACCAGACTCGATGAGCTGTTCCAACGCGTGAGCGAAGGGGCCGCCCTGTGCAAGCGCCACCTCCAAAGCACTGGACCACAGGTGAGGACACGCCTTCAGAACATGATGCGCGAGTCTCACTGCGGATTCCTGTCCTGCGATGCAGCACGGGTAATCACCTGGCTGAGGTTTTGGGCCTGCTGCCCGAGCATCACGGCTCGGGTAACTGTCGCCTCACTTGCATCAGGTTCACTAATGCCGGGAACATCCAAAGGATCCCCGGGCAGTACCGCATCCACCTGGTCCGGATCATCACCGAACACCGACAGGACCAGGTGCTCTGCCACGGGGTCCGGGCGAAGGCTGACAGTTCCATCGCCAGCGGAGCGCAACAGTGTGGTACTCAACAGCTCCGCGAGCCTACTTCTTCTGAGATGCTCATCCCTCCACTCAAGGAGGCGAGAAAGGACGTCATCTACCTGGCTGGCAGCGGGTGCAAGCAGGCTGAGCGTGGCAGCGATGCGGTGCAGATGAATGAGGCTGATATCCTGCAACTCGGGGAACACCCTCCAGCGGTTGAACTCGGGCGCAGCACTCGATCGTACAGGGAGTCTCGAGCGCTTGGATTCACATCTCTTGCATTTCGAGCACCCTCTCTACCGAAAAGCTCAGAATGCGGGTCCTGCATCCCGCCGTCGTCAACGACCGCGAGCCATGCCCTAAGCACGATATCGAGCGCAGTACCCCCCACATGCTCGGGAATCACCACTACTGAAGGATTTACTCCGTTGACAATCTTACTGAACCCCCGCACTGCTTGACGGTAGAGCAATACCGGGTCAGGTCTAGGGTTCGAGCTCCTTCACCAGCCCCTGCCCCAGTTGAATGCCATCTGACTCCAATTCCTCGCGAAAAATCCTCCCACCACGACTCAATTCCCCTGGCGGTCAGAACGATCCTGGTGGAGAGCGCCGCCCGCGCAGGGAGCGCAGCAGAGTCGCGAGCTGCTCCTGCCGGGACTCCTCCGCATAGTCGACCACGACGAGAAGTTCAGTGGTGAGCTCCGCAAGGTACGTCAGATCGTCAATCTTCATCGCGCTCTTGGCGGGAACAAAACCCGTATACCAGCCAAGTACCTCCAGATCGTGACACAACTGCGCCGCCATACGGGTCTTACCCACCCTCCCGCACCGGTCAACACGGCGACCGAGACATCGGGCTTCCGTCCGGAACTCCTCGCAGTTCCCACCGCCCATTCCCTGAGCTCCCTATACTCAGGACGAGAGCAGAACGGCACCACACCGTAACGGGTCCGGATCATCTGCAACGGCGTACTGTCATCGGGCAGCGGCAGGTATCCGGGAGCCAACACCTTCTCGGTGCGAGCTAAGGTGGGGAGCTCTGAGCTGTTATCCTGTTGGGCTCGAATACCTCCAACATCGACGCATACATCCCAGTCCCACTCCTTGACATAGGAGGCACCGGAGGCAATTGCGCAGGCCCAGTCACCCTGCGTCCCTGTCGGCCGAGTAGGGTCGCCTGCTCTACATCGATGGCCAGCCAGGTACCCATCGCATCATCAGGGATATTCGCGATGAACTCCCTGATGTCGTCACCATCGAGGACCAGGGGACTACGGGAGAAGCCCTCACTGAGGAAGGCGGGCACCCCAAAGGACCACCTGCGATCCACAGGCACAAGCACGAGCGCGTGACGCTGGTACTCCTCCTGATGAACTGTCAGGAGGAGCGGGTAGATCCCAGCATCCAGAGCGGCACTGCAGAACGTTGCGCACATATCGAGGCAAGTCGCCTGTCCCAGTGGCAACACTTCGTCGACAGCGCGAACTCGTTGCGCCCCGGGGACACTCTCAGGAGGCTCATGAACATACGTGATATGCAGTTCGGTAAGCTTGTCGAAGATCTGCTGAGCAATACGCTCGACCTTGCTGCCCCATCTCCCTCACCGGGCTCATTCCCTGGGAAGCCACGCCAGTCCTCAGCCGTGAGCGCCCGCTGGACCCATCCGGGGTGGACGACCTCCGCAATACCCGCCGGGTCCCGCCCCGGTCCCACGTCACTGGTTCTCGCACGACACCGCTCCTACTCGACCATGAAAGACGGCCCGACTCCCTCCGGGCAGGCCTACTGCTTGGATTGTCACCTTGTGCACACCCGGATCGAGCGGAGGCAGTGTCACTTTCCAGGACTCGCCATCCCGCTCACCCTCACCCGATGACCTGCCGCCAGCAGCCCGACATCCTTGGCGACCACAGGGGAACCATCGGCGTCGAGCACCCTCACGGCAACTGCCTGCTCCTCGTTCGCAGGAACGGTGTCGTCCAGGTCAACACACAGGTAGGGCCCCCGCCCCTCATCCCCACCACCACGGGCAGCGGCGGACAGCGGCCTGAGACCGTAACCGCCAAGATGGTTGGCCACCGCATCGGCCTCCACCAGCCCGAGGTGCTTCTGAGGCAACCGGTGCCACGCCCGGGCACTGCCCTCCAGGAAGTGAGGAATCGCGGAGAACATGGGCACAGTCCCGTCACCCGCATCCCATTCCCGCGGCAACCACGAGGGAGGCTCCTTCAACACCGTCAAGACCCCAGCTTCGAGGACCGTCCGCGACAAGGTGGCGTGCCCCTGGGAGTAGTAGAGCGTCAGAGGATTCCCTCCCGGCTCGCCCTCTCCTCCAGCCTCTTGTGAAGCCCCTGTTGGCCGCATACGCCTTGCGCGCCCGGCCGGCGAAGTCCGGGACCACCGACGTCACGGCTGGCGGCAGCTCATACGGGAAGCAGTACCCCACCCCTTTCTCCACAACCTGACAGTGCGGAAGCAGGTCGAACACGGAGTCCCACCCTCTGATGACCTCAGTGATCCCAGAAAGCCGCAGACCGGACAACGAGAGCCGATTGACCAGGACATCGAGCGCCTTCGCCGCTCCACGATACGGCGTCCCCAGGGTGACGATCTCCTTGACCTCGATCCCGTCACTGAGAAAAGCCCACCACCAAGCAGCCACCAGCCTCCCATGGAATGGGCCACCAACACCACCGGCCGCCCCTGTGCCCGGCGGCGGAGCTCACGATCCAAGAGCTCTGCAGTATGAGACACCGACTGCCGGAAGTCATAGGGGAACGCAAGCAACGAAGCGTTGGGCCTGACCAGCCTCTCTCCCGCAACAGCAGTCTCCGCCTGCGACAGCCCGAGCCCTTGAACCAAAGCAGACCACAGGTGCTCATAACCTGTCACCAACTGCTTGAAAGGCAATGCCGTAAGAGGAGATCAACCTCATCGCATACAGTTCATGGTCGATAGCCAGCACCGCAGGGTCGAGGACCCTGGCGCCCCCCTTCGACGCGTTGACGTCGTAAACAGTGCGGCCACCCGCATCGGCGAGCACACTCCCTCCGACACCAGGAATCAGGACCACCAGAGGCCGCAACAGGGACGAGGATGGGGACTGAGACACCACAAGCCTCCTCGATCAGGTTCTCAGCACCGCAGTATATTTCACACCCAGCAGGTTCGAGACAGAGCAATCAGGTCACGGCTCCATCACAAGCCAGTACCTAGCTGATCCCCTGGTCCTCGAGGTCCACGTAACGCTCGGGTGCATCGGCGGCGTTGAGGGTGGCGGCGTAGTCGGGCACCTCGCTCTGGAGGGATCGGTCGGTACGGCGGTAGCCCGACGACGGGAACGAGGGCTTCTTGGGGAACTTCATCTTGGGACGTTCCACGTGCTCGTAGGGAATGGATTCCAGCAGGTGGTGGATCATGTTGATACGCGCCTTGCGCTTGTCGGCGGACTCCACGACGTGCCAGCGCGCCGAGTCGATGTCCGTGTGGACGAACATCTCGTCCTTGGCGCGCGAGTAGTCCTCCCAGCGGGGCAGGGCCTCCAGGTCGGTGGGTGAGAGCTTCCAGCGCCGCATGGGGTCGGTCATGCGCGACTTGAAGCGCTTGTACTGCTCCTTCTGGGGAACGGAGAACCAGTACTTTGCGCAGCAGGATGCCGTCGTCGACGAGCATCCTCTCGAAGACCGGGCACTGCTGGAGGAAGCGCCGGTGCTCCTCCGGGGTGCAGTAGCTCATGACGTGCTCGACGCCGCCGCGGTTGTACCAGGAACGGTCGAACAGGCAGATCTCGCCGGCAGCGGGCAGGTGCGCGATGTAGCGCTGAAAGTACCACTGGGTGCGCTCACGCTCGGTGGGCACAGGAAGCGCGACCACGCGCGCGATACGCGGGTTGAGGTACTCGGTGATGCGTTTGATCGCTCCGCCCTTGCCGGCCGCGTCGCGGCCCTCGAAGATGACGACGACGCGGGCTCCAGTGGCCCTGACCCACTCCTGCATCTCGACCAGCTCCGCCTGCAACCTCAGCAGCTCGGCCTCGTACAGGGAACGGTCCATGGTGGGGTGCTTCTTTTGCCATACTTGAGTCTCGCACAGCACGTCCCCCGCATGCACGGTAACCGTCAACGGAAACAGGAGCAGAGGAGCCCAGTCCTGGGAAGGACCGGGCTCCTCTGGAGTCGAAGGCCCTCATATGAGTCGAAGTTTCGCTCAGCCACGCGCTCGATGAGGGGCCTCGAACACCTCGTCGAGCGGCACCTCTCGCTCCAGATCGTTGACCTCGAACGCGCGGATGGACCTTTGCTCGGGACTGAAATCGTCCAGGAGAACGAAGAACCCCACCAAGACGGCGTAGGGAAACCGGCGGTGCAAGGTGACGGCCTCATTGAGCATGTCAGCACGACGGTTCGTGAGGTTCTTCTGATAGTTCAGGGTATTTCCATCACGAAAGAGAATGGGTTTTTGACCGAGATCGCTGCGATTAAAGCCAGCCTCATCGGTCGCCCACGTGACTTCAACCTTCTTGGCACCGACTCCGCCAGCCATTCGTCGCTCCGTGCCGGTGGAACGGCCTGTCCTGGGACCACGAGGGAGTGGGAGTACTCCATCCATCCCTCAATCTCTCATCTCACTCGCCAGGGCGATGGCAAGGGCATCCGAGACGTTCTGGTTGAAGTTCTTCTTCGTGGATTGTGGTTAGGCGTCGTCCGCCTTGGGACCGCATGACTCGAGGGCTTCAAGAGGCGTGACTCAAGCCTGGACACTGCGACCACGTGCCTTTCTCCGGTCAGCGACCTGGTCCCGCGCGTCGCGGACCGCCTTGACAGTCTGGTTGCTTAGGGAGAGGTGATCGACGAGGAGGACCTCGTCAACGAGTGACACGGCTGCGGTGAGGGTCCCCAGCATCGAGGAGGCCAGCGACGGTGTCGCGGATGCTCTCGAGAGCCGGCTTCGCAGCTGCGAGCGTCGTGGGCGACGGGGTGAGCCACTTAGCCGCCTCGCCGGGCTCCATCTTGAGGACCCCGCCTCCGTAGGCACGGCCCGTGATCTCAGCGGAGAGCATCGTGAGGGAGTTCAGCGAGGCAAGAGGCAGCAGCTCACGCCCGAGCTCTCGGTTTTCGGGGGCGAGGTAGACGCCGTGGACGGAATTGAGGTGATACGCCTTGGCCTCGTTGCTGACCATCTGGACCGTGTCGGCGTTCATGTAGGTCAGCAGAAGGTCCGCGGGCTTGAGCAGGGGAACCTGCCACCACACGCGGCGGACGCGGCACTTGTACGCATTGTCGACACCCTTGGCGATACCGGCGTCGAGGTAGGCCCGAGCGCCGTCGGAGAGCGCCCTTCGCGGGGGTAGAACAGTCGGGTTCGCTTGCCTTGCGCACCTAGGCGTCGCATGTCCGCCGACGTCAGGGTCAGACCACGGAGGTGGTTCGACCCGGGCGGGGAGAGCGTGAGCGTCTCGCTACGGCACAGACCGGCGTCCTTGACCATGGCGGGGGTCATGGCGAAGTAGGTGTTTCGTCCGGTGACCATGCCCAGCCTGAGACTCCCCCACGTCGCAAGGGCGGTGAAGGTTCCAGCTGCCGCGGCATCGACGAGAGCGGCCGTTGCGCCAACGGAGACGACCCCGCCCGACCACTTACCCTGCAGGATCCGCAGGTTCCCAGATGAGGACGGGACCAAGGTCGTCGAGGGCATCGGCGTTGGTAACCTGGCGGAAGGACATCGTCGTGGAGGTGCCTCGTCATAGCCGGAGGCGAGAAGGAGCACGGCCTCGGTCTCAGCCTCAGCGAAGACACGTTCAGTGAACGTGACAAGCTCGATACCGGTGAAGTGGTCAAAGAGGAACTGACGCACCGGCGCGGCGTAGTTGGCGTTGAGCAGCTCGGCTGGCAGGACGAAGCCGAGGCGGCCCCCTCGAGCCAGATGGAGGGACGACGCGACAGTGAAAGCAGCCCAGGCTGAAGCGAGGCCCGAGAGCGCCACGCCGCCGCGCAGAGCTGCGGACTGGGCCTTGGCTCGTTCCCGCCCGGAGAAGTCCTGGAAGCGGATGTGGGGCGGGTTGCCGATGACGACAGTGAACCGTTGGTCCACGGGGCGGTCGAAGAAGTCACCGACCTCGACGACGACCTTTCCGCCGGCTTCCGTGACGCGCTCGATTCCGACCTCGGCGGAGTAGGCGTGTAGCTCAGAGCCCCAGACTATCGGTTCGCCGTTGCCTAGATCGGCGAGGCGCTCGACAGCGTGAGTGAGGAACTCGGCATCCCCCATGGAGGGTTCGAGGACCGTGTCGCTTGAGCTCAAGATCGCCCAGTTGGCGATGAAGGCAGCGATAGCCGGCGGGGTGAAGAACGCCCCACGGGCCTTGCGCACCTTTCACCGGGGCGTCGTCCGGCGCCGTCATACTCATGGCCTCATTGTCCTGATCGCCGGGGCAACCGCCAAGACGGCGAGGCCGGCGGCGTCGAAGGCGTCGAGCTGTATATCGAGGGAGTGGTCCGCGGTGCTGACCCGCACGTAGCCAATGGTGGTCACGGGCCGATCATCCGACAAGCGGGCCCACGGGCCTGGGAGAGCCGGCTAATTTAACAAGGTTCTTGGTCGCGTGTCGCTCGGCGCGTCGCGGTGTCCAAAACGGTCAATATCAGACGCTGGCTTCGAGTCGGAGGGCTCCCACAGCTCCCTGGGCTGGGAGCAGTGCCCGTTACCTTGTTGGTGGTCACCTGCGACAGGAGTACCGGTGGCTGAGCCAGCGGTGGTCGACATGATGGTTTGCCCTCAGGGCGCAGGGATCGAGGTCGGGACTCGGATCGCGTTGAGGGCCTCCTGGATGACATTGACGAGCGAGTCGGCGTCGGGGAAGGCGGGGCGGTCACGCCACGCCAGCAGGCCCTCCAGGCAAGCGCCCGCCAGGGCCCGGGCCTGTACGCGGGCGCTAAGGGCCCTCAGTAGGTAGCTGCTCGGCAAGCGTCGTAGTCCAGGCCGACGACTGCGCCCACAGGGCCTGCTCGAGCTCTGGAGTGGAGGCCACAAGCTCGACTCTGACAGCAAGGCTCTCCAGCCAGTCCTCTTCCTCGGCCGCGAGCAGCGCGACCAAGCCGGAGACCTCAGCCACCGTCGGAGCACCATCACTGGCCAGGGCGTCGGCCATCCGCCCCAGCCCTTCGCGCAGGGCCGGTGTCAGCGACACCGACACCACGGTGGCTTCCTTGGTCCCGAAGTACCGGTAGACGGTCATCGGCGCTACGTCGGCGGCCTGGGCGATCTGCTCAACGGTCGTTGCCGCGTAACCCTGCGACTTGAACAGCGCCAGCGCCGCCCGGCGAATTGCCCGGCGGGTGGCAAGCTTCTTCCGCTCACGCAGTCCGGGAGCAGGCGATGTCACGACCACGATCTAGGGATCGGTGCACGCGTCGCGAGACCGCGGCCAGGGCCGCGATGACGGCCACGACGCCGCTGGTCACGGCGCAGATCGCCAGCACGCAGTCCATGGCGTGCACGTAGGCACGATCGGCCTGGTCCGCCACCGCTACGGCCCACCCCGCGGGCAGCTGGGAGGCGACCAGGTGCGCGGATGAGACCGTGTCGGAGACCGCCTGGACCAGCTGGCCGGGCAGACCCACGGGCAGTGAGGACAGACCCCGCATGTAGACGGTCCCCGACACGCCGCCCAGCGCCGCGATACCCAGGACGGAACCGAACTGGCGCACCACGTTCAGCAGTGCGGCTCCCGAGCCCTCCGCCTCGGCCGGCACCGTGTCCATCGCCGTGGCAATCCCGAAGGACTGCGCCAGCCCCAGCCCTACGCCAGCCACCACCAGACCCCACTCCAGCATCTGGGCGCCGCAGCCCAGAGCCGTGCGAGCCGCCAGCCCCAACCCGGCCGCGACCAGCGCCAGCGACATCGGTGTGAACACGCTGGCCCCCACCCTCACGAGAACCCGGGCCGTCATCAACCAGCCCACCGACCCCGACGTCGCCCCTGACCAGGGCTCCGGCCCCGACCGCTCCTAGATGATTGTGTGCTGTCTCTTCACTTCTGGGACATGTGAGTGTCGTGGCTTCGAGGCACTCTGCTCGGACGGGAATCCGGGGCGTGCTGGTGGTCCTGGAGGCGAGAGTGAGGTCGAAGGAAGAAGCCTGGTGGAGCGTCGGTGTCCATGGTGCTGACATCAACCCCGCACCGGCGCTGCACACCGGGAAGGAACCGCAGCATTCCAACGATCCCCGCTGGGTGCTTCGACGGCAGGCTGGTTCATGTCAGCGCTGTGGACACCGGGCCGCGCGGGAGTGAGTCCGGGCTTCTACGGCAGAGCCCGGCGCTGTCGCGGTGTGGAACCACCGCCACAGCTGCCTCCGACCCTGCGTCGTCTGCCGCGCCCAGCCCCGCCACCTGGGTCCCATCACACGTCACCAATGTCATGACCTCAAACATCGAGCTCTATCTGGCGCCCGCGCGAAGGCCCGCAGGTCATGGTTCAACGCCGGCTCCGCCCTCGAGTCGCCCTGAGTCGGTCTACTCCACGAGGGTCGGGATCTACTGACCACGGGTTGTGCGTACTGCACGAAGGCCCCACCTACCCGCAGTACCCCTCAACCCTCCTCCAGCAGCACCCCACCCTCGTGCAGTACATCCAGACGACACCGGGCAGCCACCACAGTCACCGGGCCAGCCCCTCTCCGACAGGCCCAAGCAGCTCTCCCATCCTGCAGACCCACCCCACCGGCGTCTTGAGAAGTCATGACATCCGAAACTCCCAGAAGACATGAGACAACACAGCTCCTAGATGATTGATTCCAAGGGGTGGGGTCGGTGTGGATGCTGGGGCAGGCAGTTCCGGGTTATCGGCGTGAACGTGGTGCTTAAGATCTGACTTTGCGTTGGAATAGCAACTGAAAGTCGGGGTGACTATGATTCTGGGCGGTAATCCGCAGAAAACCCGGCACCTTTCGGTGCCAGGGGTTCTACCGCCGATACGGCCTTGGTAGCGGGGACAGGATTCGAACCTGCGACCTCCGGGTTATGAGCCCGGCGAGCTACCGAACTGCTCCACCCCGCGTCGGTGTCACCAACTTTAGGGGCATCCCACCCCCTAAGGCAAATGGCGAGGCGTGCCTGCTCACCGCCCGGTGAGGCGGCTCGCAGGGCACGCCCTCATGCTGTGGTGCTCCGAGTGGGCTCAGCCCAGCTTCTGCTGGGCCGCAACGGCCCGCTTGACGGCATCGTTGAGGCGCTTCTGCGCATCGCCGTATGCCGCCCAGTCGCCCTTGCTCCTGGCTGTGTCCGCGTCGGTCATCGCTGTCTGAGCGTCGGAGAGCGCCTGGTTGAGCTCCGCCTTCGGGTCCGAGGTTTCCGAGGCCTGCGGGGTGGCGGAGGCATTGGGCGGCGCGCTGGCCGAGGCCGTGGGCGCGGCGCTCGGGCTCGGCGAGGCCTTTGGCTCCGCCATCCGCCGTCGGGTCCTTGCCATCGGTTGTCTCGTTGGTGTCATTGGCCGCGGCGGCATCGCCGTCGATGGCCTCCTGACCCGTGGTCGCCCCGGAGTTACCGCCGAAGACCTGGTCGAGGGCACCCGAGAGGGTGTCGGCGAATCCGACGTTGTCCCCGAAGGAGACCAGCACCTTGCGCAACAGCGGGTACTGGGTGCCGGACGACGACTGCACGTAGACGGGCTGGACGTAGAGCAGACCGCCTCCCACGGGCAGCGTCAGCAGGTTGCCCTTGATGACCTGGGGAGCCCTCCTGGGACAGGAGGTTCAGCTCCTGGATATCTCCGGGTTGGAGTCGAAGATGTTCTGCACCTGCCCGGGCCCGGCCACGTTCGAGGACCGGGGAAGCTCCAGGAGTCTCAGCTTGCCGTAGCTCGGGCTGCGCTCCCCCTTCTTCCCGGTGCCGGGAGAGGTCTCGGAGTCCACGGCGAGGAAACCGGTGAGCACGTTGCGGTTGGTGTTTCCGCCGATGATGTAGGCGCTGGACAGGGAGAAGCTCGCCTGGTCCTGCCCCGGCATCTTGAGGGTCAGGTAGTAGGGGGCCTGCTGGTCCTGACCGGGTGTGGTCGGGTCGTCCGGGATCTTCCAGAAGTCTCCACCGGAGTAGAACTCCGCGGCGTCGTTGACGGATAGGGTCGCCATCATGGTGCGCTGGACGTTGAACAGGTCCTCGGGGTAGCGCATGTGGGCGATGAGGTCGGCGCTCATCTGGCTCATGGGCATGACCGTTCCGGGGAAGACCTTCTGCCAGGACTTGAGGATCGGGTCCTTGTCATCCCACTGGTAGAGCTTGACCGACCCGTCGTAGGCGTCCACGACGGCCTTGACGGAGTTGCGCACGTAGTTGGACCCTCCGGCGCCCTGAGAAGACCGCCCTTGTTGTCGGCGGTCGCCGTCGCCTTTGGCCAAGGACTCGTGCTGGGCGTATGGGTAGTTGTTCGTCGTGGTGTAACCGTCGACGATCCACATGACCCGCTTGGGGGTGGCCGGGTTGTCATCGTGATCGACGACGGCCGGGTAGGGGCTGTTGTCCAGGGTCAGCCAAGGGGCCACCTTGGCGACGCGCTTGGCCGGGTCCCGGTCGTAAAGGATCTGGGATCCCTCGCGCACCTCCTGGGAGAAGAGGATGTTGGCCTCCCGGAACTTGGCGGCGTAGAGCAGGCGGTTGAACGGGTTGGACACGCTCGGCCCGCCGTTGCCGGCGAAGGTGGTGTTGACCTGACCGGTCTTGGACTCGTCATCGGGGTAGTCCAGCTCGCGCGGCGAGCCGTTGTCCTTGCCTCCCACGATGGAGTAGGACGGCGAGGACTGACCGAAGTAGATCCGGGGCTCGTACTCGCCCAGGTCCCCCTTGGAGGGGATGCCCCCCTCCCAGAAGGAGGGGTAGCCGCGGGTGGCCACCGTGTTGCCGTAGGCGTTCACGACGCCGTAGCCGTGGGTGTAGACGGTGTGCTCGTTGACCCAGGTCTGCTGCTGCTCGCCCAGGCCGGACAGGTTGAGCTCACGCACCGCGATGACCGTGTCCCGGCTGGTGGAGTCCACCTTGTAGCGGTCCACGTTGAGCCGGTTCGCGAAGGAGTAGTACTGCTTGTTCTGCTGGACCTGCTGGAAGGTCGGGGAGATGAGCCCGGGGTCCAGGAGCCGGATCGAGGTGGTGGACTCGGCGTCCTTCTCCAGCTGGCCGGCCGCCGTCTTCGTCGTGGCGTCGTAGTTGGTGGTCTCCACGTTCTCCAGGCCGTAGGCGGCCTTGGTGGCGTTGATGTTGCGCTGGATGTACTCGGCCTCCTGGCGCTGGGCGTTGGGGTCGACGATGAACTTCTGGATGACCAGCGGGTAGGCGGTCCCCACCACCAGGGAGGAGACGATCATGACGGCCACACCGATGATCGGCAGGCGCCAGGAGCTGGAGCGCACCGAGGCGACGAAGAGGATCGCCACGGCCAGTCCGATGGCCGCGAGGATCGCGTTGGCGGGGATGACGGCGTTGACGTCGGTGTAGTTGGCGCCGTCGAACTTGGAGTTGGAGGCGTACAGGGCGCTGTAGCGACCCAGCCAGTAGCCCACGGCCCGGATGACGGCGTACAGCGCCAGGAAGACCGCCAGGTGCATGCGGGCGGCCTTGGTGAAGTGGGGCTTACGCACCACGGAGATACCGCCGTACAGGTAGTGGACGACGATGGAGGCCACCCCGGAGAACAGGACGACGCCGGACAGGAAGGACATGAGCGTCAGCACAGCGGGCAGGATGAAGACGTAGAAGGAGATGTCGATCCCGAACTGGGGGTCCTTGACTCCGAAGGACTGGGAGTTGAAGGCCAGCAGAATCTCCCGCCAGCTGGGGGCCAGCTCCCAGGCCGAGCCGAACAGTGCCAGCACCGCCGGCACTGCCCAGGTCAGGCGACGTCGCACGGGTTCGATGATGGAACGGTAGGCCTCGAGGTTGCGCGTGGCCTCGTCGTCGGGCATCCCTGATCTCGCGGGCACGGTAGGCCCTGGTCATTGAGACGAAGACGGCCCCGAACATGATGGCGAATCCCACCAGGAACAGGACGATGAGGGCGATCCACTGCGTCCACAGCACACGGGCGTACCCGATCTGGCTGTACCAGAGGACCTCGGTCCACACCTGCGACAGGATGCCGATGGCCACGGCGATGGCCGTGATGATCGAGATGGTCAGGGCCAGGGGGCCGGGACGGCCGCCGCCTGTCCTGCTGCGCGGCGCGCGGGGAGGACGGGGCCTTCCCCCGCCCATGCGTCCGAGGCCGAACAGTCCGGCCCCTTTGTCAGGCTTCCCCTGCCGGGACGAGCCGGTGGACTTGCTCGAGGACTCCTCGGGGGTTGAGTCCGGGGACTCGTCGTCGGGCCTGGTGCTCACGATCCTGCTCCCTGTCTGACGTGCGTGGTGACGCCGCCTCGCACACGGTGAAACACGGCGTCATCGGCCGGAGGGGCCGCTCAGGCCATCGTCCCACACACCTCTGACACGCCCATAACCTTCTCCAGGATGAGATAACGCCTCGGGCGGCCACGGCGCGCCCCCTGAGTGATGAAGCCTCGTCATTGGAGGAGTCGACACCACCAGTGAGACGATGGCGGCGTGACTGACACGATGCATGACGAGGCGAGCGCCCCGGGCCCGGGTCGAGCCGCAGCCTTAGCGGCACAGGCCCTGGCCCGCGCGGTGACAGAGACGGAGACCCACGTGGCGGCCCACGGCTGGGACCAGCCGGTGCGCGTCTTCGCCCTGGTGCGCACCGCCGAGGCCCTGAGGCCGACCCTGACGTGGCCGACCTCCTGGACACCGCCACCGTGGAGGAGGCCCGCACGAACCCCGAGCTGCTCATGGTGGTGGAGCAGGAGGGACTGCCGCCCGCCACGGACCTGGAGCACCTGCTGGCCCAGCTCGCCTGGCCCGACTCCGTCCACGGCGCCGCCATCAGCGTCGAGCGGCTGGTCCTGCCGCCTGCGGCCCAGGAGGAGGCCGAAGCCATCACCGATGCCGCCGAGCGTCTGGCCTTCCTCCAGGAGCGCCCGGACCGCGAGGACATCCGCATGGTGGTGGGGGTCCTTCGCGGCGGACAGTCCTGGTGCACGCTGCGCTCACGCAGTCACGACGACGACGCCTCGCTCTACCAGGGCGAGCGCCTGGTTCCCGGGCTGGTCGAGGCCCTGGCGGCGACCTTCCTGTAGCCGGTCACCGGGGCGGGCGAGCGCTCAACGCCGGTCACCGGCGCCGCATGGCCCCGCGCGTCTCAGGCCTTGTCCGTGCCGGTCGGGTCCTGCTCGTCGGGCTCCCCGGGCGAGTCGTTGTCCCCGGCGCCCGCCGAGGCGGGGTCGGCCGACTGGCCGGGCTCCGGGGAGGAGGCGTCGTCGGAGGCGGGAATCCGGGTCCCCGAGCCCCTCAGGGGCTGTTCTCATCGGCCTCCTTGGCGCTCTCGGCGTAGCCGAGGGTCCCGTCTAGCAGGGGAGGCCAGGTCGGCGTCGATCTCGGCGTCAATGTCCTGGGGCCATGCGCCGCATGGTGAGGAAGTCCTGGGGTTGGCGAGCTCGGAGGCCGTGGGCATGACATCGGGGTGGTTCCAGAAGGCGTCGCGCTCGGCGTCGCCGGCCTGGGCGCCCAGGTGGGCCCACAGCTCGGCGGCCTCCCTGGCCCGGCGGGGACGGAAGGTCAACCCGATGAGGCGGGCGAAGACCCGCTCGGCGGCGCCGCCCTGGGCCCGGCGCCGGCGCATCATCTCGGCCAGCGCCATGAGGTGGGGCAGATGCGGTGCGGCCGCGCGGGCGGTGACCACCTCGACCCAGCCCTCGACCAGTGCCAGCAACGTCTCCAGGTCCTCCAGGGCCTCGCGCTGAGCCGCCGTCTCCTGGGGCGCGAACAGCCCGCTCTGCGGGGCCTCGCGCAGGGCGTCAGGATCGTTGGGATCCACCTGGGCCACGGCGGACTCCAGGGTGTCGGTGTCGATGCGGATCCGCGGGCGTAGGCGACCACTGCCTGGAGCACCTGTCCACGCAGCCACGGCACGTGAGCGTAAAGGCGGGCTGTGGCGGCCTCCCGCACGGCCAGGAACATGCGGGCCTCGTCCTCATCAACCTCCAGCCCTCGGCGAAGGCGGCCACGTTGGCGGGAACCAGTGCCGTGCCGGGCTCGCGGGTCAGGGGCAGGCCGGTGTCGGTGGCCCCCAGCGCCTCCTTGGCGAGCTCACCGATGGCCTGGCCGATCTGGAGGCCGAAAGCCGTGCCGGCCATGGTGCGCATGATGGACCCGAGCGCCCCCATCTGCTGGGCGGCCTGCGCCATCTCAGCCGGCATGTCCCGAATCTGCTTCTCCAGGGTGCGGGCCAGGGCAACGGTGACGGCCTCGGCCACCGGGCGCACACGTCCTTCCACACCGGCAGCGTGCGCTCAACCCAGGTGCTGCGGCTCCAGGCTCCCGCTGCCCGGGGGCGGCATGAGCTCGGTGGCGGTGTCCAGCCACAGGTCGGCCACCTGAAGGGCCTGGCGCGTGGACTCGGCGACCGCGGCAGTCACCGTGGGGTCGCCGTTGCCACGCGCCTGCTGGAGGGCCAGCTCCTGCCCCATCTGCCAGTTGACCGGCTCGGTGGTGGAGGCGGAGAACATCTGCTGGAACTGGGCCCGCATCGCCAGCAGCTGGGCGGGACTGAGCTGGGAGACGTCCCCCACACCCGGCATCTGGGCGATGGAACTGGATCCACCCCGGATGAGCGAAGGGCGCTGACGGCGTCGGAGGCCATCTGCTCGCCGAACAGTGATGCGAGCATCTTCTCGAGCTCGTCGAAGGCGTCCTCGCTCACGGGGTTTCCTCTCGCCGGGTCATCCTTGGGCATCGTCCGGGCCGTCTGGGGCGCCTGGACACTGTCGCTAACGGCCTTATGGTCGCATCCATTCCGGTGCCAAGGCTATGTTCCGTTCGCCGACGGCGTGCCCGCACCGTCCCGGTCGGGCCCAGGTCTTCTCCGTGCCGGCACTGTGTCGACTTCGTGCCGGGTTCGTGTCGGGCTCGTGTCGATATCTGTCCGTCTTCCCCAGGAAGATGTCGCATGATGAGCGCGTGACGCACCCAAACCAGCACGACGCCGCCGACGCTGCAGGCCCAGCCGCCCCAACAACACCCAGCCGGTGCGGGAGCATGAAGGCGACCGGCTCGACCAGGCCGGGCACTCCGAGGCCCCGCACACGCAGCCCTCCCGGCAGGACCGGCGTCGGCGCAGGCTGCGGCGCTCCGTGGCGGTCGGGGCGGTCCTTGTGGTGGTGGCCCTCATCGCCGCCGTCTTCACGGTGCCGATCAACGTGGTCATCGAGGCCCCCGGCCCGACCTGGAACGTGCTGGACAACGGTTCGTCGTCGAGCCAGGACGTCCTGAAGGTCTCGGGAGCTGAGACCCACCCGACCGAGGGAGCCCTGCGGATGACGACGGTCTCGGTGTCGGGCTGCCCCGGCTACCCAGTGACCACGGCCGACCTCATCGCCGCCTGGTTCTCGGCGGACAGGCGGATCGTGGACCGCAACCAGGTGTGTCCCAGGATCAGAGCGCCGAGCAGGTCGAGGAGACCGGTAAGGCCCAGATGACCGCCTCGCAGGACTCCGCCGTCATCGCCGCGCTCGTGGAGACCGGCAAGGCCGGCGCCATGCACCTGACCGTCACCGAGGTGACCAAGCAGCAGACCTCAACGGAGATCCAGGCCGGGGACGTCCTGGAGACCATCACTCCTGAGGGCGGCCAGACGACGACCATCACCTCCTTCTCCCAGCTGCGAGAGCTCATGACCGCCATCGCCGAGGGCACGCGAGTAACCCTCGGCGTGCGCCGCGGCGATCAGCAGGCGAGCGCCGCACTCACCACGATCGCCCCGCAGGAGGGGACGACCGGTTCCCTGCTGGGCCTGAGCCTGAAGATCTCGGTGGACAGCAAGGTGGACGCCACCTTCAGCCCGTCCGACGTCGGCGGCCCAGTGCCGGCATGATGTTCGCCCTGGGGATCGTTGACGAGATCACCCCTGGACCCTGACCGGGGGCAAGGACATCTCCGGGACCGGGACGATCGACATGACCGGGCAGGTCGGTCCCATCGGCGGTATCCAGCAGAAGATGGCCGGCGCCAGAAAGGCGGGCTCCACGTTCTTCCTGGCCCCGGCGAGCAACTGCGACGAGGTCAAGGGCCATGAGCCCAAAGGCATGCAGGTCTTCGCCGTCAGCACCCTGCACGAGGCCGTCACCGCCACTCAGGCAATCGCGTCGGGCGACACCTCCGGCCCGCCACCTGCTCAGCCAAGTGACTCCTGTGGGACCGGCGCTCGGCCGGGGATAGTTATCCACAGGCCGGCAACTGCCTCTGGCGGCTTTGGGCGCGCCCGTGCCACTGTCGCCCCTGTGTCCTGACGCGCTCGCCAGGACGTCGAGCTCCTGGTGCCCCTTCGGGTTCCGGGAGGACTGGAGGAGGCACGATGCGTGTACGTGGTGGGTGCGCCATCCTGTGGCGCCAGCAGGGCGTCAGCCAGATCGGGACGAGCCCCGGACGGCGCACCATTGTCAGCGACCTGAGCCTGGCCGAGCAGCGCCTGCTCGATGAGTTCGCGCGCAACCTGGAGAGCGCAGGCGTCTACCGGGCCGCCCGGCGCAGCCGTGTGCCGGTGACGCGCGCGCGTCAGATCGCCGCGGACCTGGAGCGACAGGGGGTGCTGGTGGCCTCAGCGACCAGCGAGCTCGGTGGGGCCGACGGCGTCTACTGGGACCGGCTGGGAGCTGATGTCAAGGGCCGAGGCGCGGTCCTGTCCCAGTCCGTCCTGGCCATTCACGGCGTGAGCACCCTGGCTCAGGAGGCTGCCCTGTGGCTGGCGGAGGCCGGGGTGGGCACGATCCTGTCCACCCGTTCCCCGCAGGACGGGGGCCTGGCTCCGCTCCTATCGGCGCGCTTCCCTGCTCTGAGGACGCGGGCGCCGTTACGCACTCGTCCCGATGTCATGGTGACGGTGGACGCGCACGTGGTCGAGCCGCTGCTCGCGCGCCGGCTCGCTCAGGAGGACGTGGTGCACCTGCCGGTCGTCGTCGGCGAGGCGGGGGTGCGCATCGGCCCGGTACTCAACGCTCAGGGTCCGTGCTCGACCTGCCTGGACCTGTGGGAGAGGGACGCTGACCCGTGCTGGCCGGCGCTAGCCACGCAGATGCGCACCCTGCCCATGCCCGAGGTCGAGCACCTGGTCCTGCACGAGGCCGCGGCGTCAACGGCTCGGGCCGTCATCGACACGCTGGTAGGCGGGGCATCCGGGCCGACGGCGCCCAGGACAAGGCCGAACCGGGCGGGGAGGCGAGCGGGGGCAGCGGAGACTCGGCCATGTGGTGGTCCACGCACTCGGTGGAGGTCACCGGCCAGGAGCCCCGGGGGCGGCACAGGGCCTGGGAGCGTCACCCCGAGTGCCTGTGCTCGCAGCTGTGAGCGCCGTCGGGCAGGATCTCGCCTGGCCGCTCAGTCCCCGGACTCGAAGTCACGCAGAAGGGCCAGGACCGGCCCACCGTAGTCCTGGAGCTTGGTGGCGCCCACGCCGCGGATGAGGGAGAGCTGGGGCAGGCTGGTGGGTTTGACGACGGCGATGTCCCGCAGGGTGGCGTCGGCGAAAACCGTGTAGGCGGGCCTGGCCCTCTCCTTGGCGACCTGGGAGCGCCACGCCCGCAGCTCCTCGAACAGGGCGATGGTGCGGGGGTCGTTGTTGGCCTCGAAGTCTGCGGCGGACTGCCGGGAGCGTTCCTTGGCGCTGCGGCGGCCCTGGCGCCGGGAGACGTCTGTGGCATCGTGGCCGGTAGGCCACAGGCCGTCCAGGAAACGGGAGGGTTTGCGGGCGGCCCGCCCTCCGGCGTTGCGGGCGCGCGCGTAGGAGATGATGAGGTGCTCGCGCGCGCGGGTGACGCCGACGTAGAGCAGGCGCCGCTCCTCCTCGATGGCGGCCTGCCCCTCGGCCAGGGAGATCGGCAGCAGCCCCTCGCAGACGCCGGCGAGGATGACGGCGTCCCACTCCAGGCCCTTGGCGGCGTGCAGGGAGGACAGGGTGACGCCCTCGACGGTGGGGGCGTTCTGGGCGTCGGCGCGCTCACGCAGCTCGGTATGGAAGGCATCGAGGTCGGCGCCGCGGGTCTGGGCCATCTCATCGGCCAGGGCCACCAGGGCGTTGAGGGCGTCCCAGCGTTCGCGCACGGCTCCGCGGGGGGCGGGCGGCTCCTCACTCCAGCCCTCGCGGGACAGAACGGTGCGCGCGTCCTGGCCGAGGTCACCGGTGAGGGTGGCCTTCTCGGTACGGGCGGCCCCGAGGATGACGGCCATGGCGCGTTTGACCTCCTCGCGTTCGAAGAAGCGCTCGCCGCCGCGCACGAGGTAGCCGATCTGGGCTCCGGCCAGGGCCTGCTCGAAGACCTCGGACTGGGAGTTGGTGCGGTACAGGATCGCGATCTCGCTCAGGGGGACCCCGGCGGCCTGCAGGCGGCGCACCTGGGCGACGGCGCCCTCGGCCTCGGCGATGTCGTCGTCGTAGGTCTCGAAGCGCACGGCTGGGGCCGCTGGGCCGCTGGGCGACCAGCTCGACGGCGCCGGCGGGCAGGTGCAGGCCTCCGCCTCCGCGCCGCGAGCGCGAGAGGACCTGGTTGGCCAGGGAGACGACCTGCGGGGTGGAGCGGTAGTCGCGGCTCAGGCGCACGGTGCGCGCCCCGTCGTAGCGGGTGGTGAAGCCGGTGAGGAAGGCGGGCGTGGCCCCGGTGAAGGAGTAGATGGTCTGGGAGACGTCCCCCACCACGCACAGCTGGCGGCGCCGTCCCAGCCACAGGTCCAGCAGACGCTGCTGGAGCGGGGAGACGTCCCTGGTACTCATCGACGACGAAGTGCTTGTACTGGCCGCGCACCTGGGCGGCGACGTCCTCGCGGTCCAGGAGGATCCCGATGGTCAGCAGGAGCACGTCCTCGAAGTCGATGACGCCGCGCTCGCTCTTGGCCTCCTCGTAGAGGGACAGGACCTGGGCGACCGTGGCCGCCTCCTGCCCGGCCACGCCGGTACGGCCGGCGGCGACGGCGGCCTGGGTGTAGTCCTCGGGCAGGGTCATGGTGACCTTGGCCCACTCGACCTCGGCAGCCAGGTCCCGCACGGTGGCCCGGTCGGTGGGCAGGCCCAGGCGGCGGGCGGCGGCGCCGACCAGGGGTGCCTTATGGGCCTGAATGTCGGGGCGGCGCCCGCCGATGGCGGTGGGCCAGAAGTAGGTGAGCTGGCGCAGGGCGGCGGCGTGGAAGGTGCGGGCCTGGACGCCGGGGACGCCGAGGTCGGCCAGACGCGAGCGCATCTCGCCGGCGGCGCGGGCGGTGAAGGTGACGGCCAGGACCTGGGTGGCCTGGTAGGCGCCGGTGGCCACGCCGTAGGCGATGCGGTAGGTGATGGCCCGGGTCTTGCCGGTTCCGGCGCCGGCCAGGACGCACAGGGGGCCTTCGAGGTGCTCGGCGACCTCGCGCTGGTCGGGGTCGAGGGCCTCCAGGAGGGCGGCGGCGTCCAGTGGGCGCTGCGACGGCCGGGACCGGAGGTGGGGGTGCCGGTCGGGGCGGGGTGGGGGTGGTCAGGGCTCATCGGCACCAGCCTCGCTACGCGGGGCCGACAGGAATCGACGGTCCTGGCCCGCGCCCGGTGGCGTCAGCTGACGATGGGGCCGCCGTACCAGTCCTCGATGAGGAGGCGGGCGATGGAGGTGGGGCCGGGCAGGAGGATGCTGCCGTCGTCGGCGGCCGCGGTGAGCTCGTCCCGGGAGACGAGGCGGGCCTCGACGACCTCCTGGCCGTCGGGGCGGGGCCGGTCCTCGCCGGGGGCCAGGCGGGCGCGGCAGCCGAGCATGAGGGAGCGTGGGAAGGGGCCAGGGCTGGGAGGCGACGTACTCCACGTCGGCCACGCGCAGCCCGGTCTCCTCCCACACCTCCCGGGCCACGGCCGCCTCAACGGACTCGCCGGCCTCGACGAAGCCGGCCACGACCGAGTAGCGCCGGGGAGCCCAGGTGGCGCCGCGCACGAGGAGAAGGCGGTCGGAGGTGTCGGTGACCGTCATGATGACGGCCGGGTCGGTGCGCGGGAAGTGGACGGTGGCGCAGTCGGAGCAGCGGCGGGGCCCAGCCGGCCTCGATGATCGCGGTGCGTCCGCCGCAGCCCGGGCAGTAGGCGGAGCGTGCGTGCCAGGCGGCCAGTGCGGTGGCCGTGGTGGCCAGGCCGGCGTCGCGGGCCGTCATCTGGGCGCCCATGGCTCGCAGGGCGGAGAGCGGGTAGCGCTCCAGCAGGCGGCGCAGGTCGGGGTGGTCGACGGCAGTGCCCTCGGCGTCGGAGCCGGTAGCGGGCGGCTCGGGGGCGTCAGGGGACCTCGAGGGCCTGGGGCACGACGACAGCGATCCCAGGCGGGGCCGGTGGGGGCTGCGTCATCGGCGAGCCTCGCGACCCATGTAGAGGACGGTCAGGTCGGGGCAGCAGGTGGGGGCGGAGGCTCCGAGGTAGCCGACGCGCAGGTCGGGTAGGGCCCAGCCGCTGCGGGTGCCGGGGCCTTCCCAGGCGGTGGCACCGGGACCGCCGATGAGGCTGGGCGGGTGAGGCCGTCGTCGGGCAGGTCGGGGTGGATGGCGGGGCCGGTCAGGGCGACGCGGCCGCGGGCGTCGACCAGCAGCACGCGGGTCTCGGGGTCAGCGGCGAGGCTCTCCAGCAACCCGGGCTCGCTGCGTCGCTCGGCGTCGCGGTCGGTGGCGGAGCGGGACAGGGCGAGCTGGTCGGTGCGCATGGGATCACTCTCCCATCCCCTGCTTCGAGGCGCACATGGGCGCGCCCATACCAATAGGAGGTGAGTATGGGACTTGGGAGCCTCCTCGGCGACGTCCACGACGCATCCTGTGGCCCGAACGCGCGCGGGTGCGAGGCGGGACCGGCGGGAATGTGTCCATATGGGACGGCTTGAGCGACGAGTCGGTCGAGCGTCATGAGCATCTGTACAGGTCAGAGCGTTACGGGTCGGCTCCGCATGCGAAAAACGGCTTCAAAACCGTCCCATATGGACAAAGTCTGGCTCCTCTGAGCCCCCGTCTAGGCTGGGGGCGTGCGCACCTACCTCGATCACGCCGCCTCCTCCCCGGTCCGCCCCGAGGTCGCCCAGCAGATCGCCGAGGACCTGGCCAGTGGGCTCGGCGGCTGGGCGAATCCGAGCGCGCAGCACACCGCGGGCCGGCGGGTGGGGGCGCTGCACGCAGGCGCGTGCTCGCCTGGCAAGGGCCCTGGGGGTGGATGCGCATGAGGTGCTGCTGACTTCCGGTGGCACAGAGGCCGATGCCCTGGTGGTCTCGGGGCGGGCGCGAGCGGTGCCGGGCGGGAGGCTGGTGGTCTCTCCGATTGAGCACCCGGCGGTTCTGGACTCGGCGCGCACCGCCGTGGACCAGCTGGGGGCGGGGCTGAGCCTGCTGGAGGTTGACGGCGCGGGGCGGGTCGAGCTCGACTCGGTGGACCGGGCGCTGGCGCCGGCAGGCAGCACCGGTCACTCCCCGCGTCCCTGGTCTCGGTGATGACGGCGAACAATGAGACCGGCGTGGTTCAGGACATGGCGGCGCTGGTGGGGCGCGTGCGTGAGGCGAGCGGGCTGCGGGCGCCCCGGCGAGACCGGGTACGTGCCCATCCACTCTGACGCGGTCGCGGCCCTGGGGAAGGTTCCGTGGACTTCCATGGCTGGGGGCTGGATGCGATGAGCCTGACAGGGCACAAGCTGGGGCGCCGGTGGGGGTGGGGCCCCTGTGGTTCGCCGCGACCTGGCGTTGACGCCGGCCACGGGTGGGGGCCGTCAGGAGCGGGGATCCGGTCGGGCACGCAGGACGTGGTGGCGGCCCGGGCGCTGGCCCTGGCGGTGGAGCTGGCGGTCGCCGAGAGGGAGGAGCAGGAGGCCCGGCTGGCGGTGCTGCGGCGCCGGATTCTGGAGGGCGCTGGGGCACTTTCGGGTGTTCACGCCACATTGCCGGAGGGTGCCGATCATGTGGCCTCTACGGCGCACCTGTGGTTCGAGGATGCCGACGCCGAGGCACTGCTCATGGCCCTGGACCTGGCGGGGATTGATGCGTCGGCGGGGTCGGCCTGCCACGCCGGGGTCACCCAGCCCAGTCACGTGCTCCTGGCGATGGGCTTTCAGGAGGGGCCGGCCCGCTCTACGCTGCGCTGCTCCCTGGGCCGGGAGACGGGCCCCGACGACGTCGAACGCCTGCTCGCCGCCCTGCCCGCCGCCCTGGAGGGGGCCAGGCGAGCCTGGAAGGTGACGCACAAAGAGCAGTAGGCGGGGATCGACGACCACAGTAAGTGCATCAATCCCCCCGTCTTCCGGTAGGCGACTCTCTTGCCTGACTGAACTGGAGCCGTGCTCGGGATATGCAGACCGTGAGGAGGGTGTTTCTCCAACCAGGTCAAGGCCTCATCGATATCAGGGGCCACCTGGCCGTCAGCGGCCGCAGCCGCCCCGGTATGGGAGGCACTCACGAATGCGGAGAACAACCGAGCAGGAGAGAGGATCGTATCGGGGCTGCCGTCTGCTGCATGCCCGTGGTAGACGCCGAGGGAAAGTGCGCGGTAATGCTGACGGAGCCATCAGTCGTCCTGCGCATCGTCAGCCGCAGCGGCCAGGAAGCCCCGCAGGAATTGCCACCACACTAAGAGACTCACCCGGGACGATATTGCGGGTTGACTCCGGCGGCGAAACGCTGTTACAGCCCGAAGCTCTCTGCCATAGTGAGGGCATGCCCAAGCAGGACAGACGCATCGTGACCCGCTGCGTGCAGGCCGTGGGCGCCAGCGTTCTCACGCTCTTCGCGATCGTGGGCACATGGCATCTCCGACGGCTCCTGGGGCATTACGGCTGGCGCCGCGCTGGCAGTCATCGTGCTGTGGTGGCGCCGAGAGAAGCCCGACGCCGTCCTCGGCGTCCATCTTGTGCTGTGCGCACCCAGCTCGGCGTCACCGACGCTCCGCTGCCCGCGGATCTGACGATCGTCGTGTCCCTGTACGCGGTAGGCCGGCGGGCGAACGGGAGCTCACGCCGGTGTGGGCCATAGCCGTTGTCGTCGGCTCGACGCTGGGGGCGTGGGACTGGAACCGGGATGAGCTGGGAATCGTCCCGCTCTCCCTCTGGGCCCGGGACATGGCGCAGGCCGCCTTCGCAGCGCTGTGCAGCGCCGCCATCGCCTGGGGCCTGGGAAGATTCGTGACGCAGCGCCGCCAGCTTCGGGCCAGCCGCCCGACGGCGGAGGAGCAGCGCCGGGCTGCGCACGACGCAGCGCTGCGCAACGAGATCGCCAGGGAGGTTCACGACGTCGTCGGACACGCCCTGGCGCTGATCGCCGTGCAGGCTGAGGCGGGCCACTACCTGGCGGCCGGCTCCGAGGACATCGAGCTCCCCGCCGACGAGCGACTGGAGCAGGCGGCTCAGGCGCTCGGGCAGATCCGGGCGACCGCGCACTCGGCCCTGGCCGACACCCGCAGTCTGACCCGCACTCTGACCTCTCCCCCGCAATCGGAAGAGCGCCGGGGCGCCGCTGAGCCCGACGATGCCCGGCCCGCTTCCCCTGTCAACGAGACGCCGCTGCGTCCGGTCCCGAGGATCGCCGATCTGCCCAGGATCGTCGACGACGTCCGGGCGACCGGGCTTCCGGTCACCCTGTCAGTGGACGACCGGCTGATCGGTGAGGGTGAGCAGACGGGAGGCCGCAGTCCGCTCAGCGCGCAGGCGGAGCTCGCCCTGTACCGAACGACGCAGGAGTCTTTGACCAACGTGCTCAAGCACGCCGAGGCGGCCGCGGTCGAGGTGAGGCTGGAGTACCGTGACGACGAGGCTCATAAGGAGGTCGTTCTGACCGTCGCCGATCAGCCCAGCGCCCCCGGCACCGGGGCGCTTGCCCCGAGGGCCGGCGGCCGCCTCCCGTCGTCCGAGCAGACGCCCGCGGGCACCGGCGGGGGCCAGGGGCTGGTGAACCTGCGCCAACGCCTGGCGGCGGTCGGCGGCTCCCTGAGGCGGGCCCGGGCCCCTGGGGAGGATTCATCGTGCGCGCCCGCATTCCCTCCGAGGTCCCTCAGTCGACAGTCGTGAACCCGGGAGGAGAACCGATATGACCCGAACTCTGCGCATTGCGCTGGTGGACGATCAGGACCTGGTCCGTTCCGGCTTCCGCATGATTCTCGATGCACAGAAGGACATGTGCGTGGTCGGTCAGGCCTCCGACGGCGTCGGTGTTCTTCCCATGGTCAAGGCCACTCAGCCCGACATCGTCCTCATGGATATCAGGATGCCCACCTTGACGGCATCTCCGCCACCCACGCGGTTCTGGGCAGCCACCCCCGACCTCAAGGTGCTCATCCTGACCACCTTCGACCTGGACGACTACCTCGTGGCGGCGATGCGGGCCGGGGCCTCGGGCTTCCTGCTCAAGGACTCGACGGCGCCCGAGCTCCTGGCCGGTATCCGCGCCGTGGCCCGAGGAGACTCGGTGGTGGCGCCGTCGGCCACGCGCCGGCTGCTGAAGCGGTGGTTCGCCCCCACCGGCCCAGCCGGCCTCTCGGAGCCCGGCGCCGGCACCGCTCATACAGAGTCCATCGATGCTCTTTCCGACCGGGAGAAGGAGATCGTCACGCTGGTCGGACGCGCCATGAGCAACGCCGAGATCGCCCAGCACCTCGTCCTGGCCGAGTCGACGATCAAGTCCCACCTCAACCGGATCCTGCACAAGCTGGAGCTGCGTGACCGGGCCCAGCTCATTGTGCTGGCCTACGAGAGCGGACTCGTGCGCGTGGGTGGGTAACCCGGCACCGGTTGCGCGTCCCCGAGTTGGAAATCGCCCCGACACCTTGCAACCCCGGGTGGAAACTGGCCCTCCATCGGTCACAATGACCGTCGTCGGGCTCTACGGTCGGCTCCATGAGTACCAGCAACCGGTTCCATTTCCTCGACTCCTTGCGCGGCTTCGCCATCGCAGGCATTCTCCTCGTCAACGCCGCCGATCTCATGTGCCTGGGACATGACGTCCCGGTCCGGCCCTTCCAAACCATCCCGTTGGCGAAGAACGTCCTGAACTTCCTGGTGGCGACCCGCTTCGTACCGATCTTCTCCTTCATGTTCGGAAATGAGCATGGGGTTCGTCATCGATTCCGCGATCCGCCGAGGGCGCCCCTGCCTGGAAGATCCCTGCTGCGCCGCCCTGGCCGCGCTCCTGGTGATTGGGCTACTCCACTCGATCCTCTATCCCGGTGAGATCCTGCGCGACTACGCGGTCGTGGGAGCCATCCTCCTGCCATTCGTCCTCAAGGTCCCGCGCTCCGTGCGTCTGGTACTCGGTCTGCTGGCGACGGTCGGCGCCTACGCATTCACGGGAGGAGGGAACCATCGCTGCCCGGACTGTTCCTTCTGGGATCGGCGGCCCAGGCCTGCGGCCTTCCGGCACGCCTCGAGCACGCCGACCGTCGGATCGGGGCGGCGACGCTCGTATTCGCAGCTGCCAGCGCGGCCGCGATCCCTGCGCAGGCCGCCGAGGCGAGTGATCCCAGGTTCTTCACGGCGGGCGGAGTCGCCGGAGGACTCATGGCCTGTCTCTATGTCTGCCTTCTGGCGCTGCTCTGGCGCACCCCGGTGCGGCGGGCCCTGAGCGCGGTATTCGAGCCCCTGGGCCGCATGGCGCTGACCTGCTACGTCACCGCTTCCTTCGTCATGGTGCCGGCGGGGTGCTGCTCAATTCGCGCTCCACCCAGGACGTGATTCCCGGTCTCATCGTCGCTGCCGCGGTTCTGCCCCTCCAATGGGTGTTCTGCCGTCTTTGGCTCTCCCGGTTCGCCTACGGCCCCCTGGAGTGGGTGTGGCGCTGCATCACCTGGTGGCGGTGGATTCCGCTGCAGCGCCCGCAGTCGAAACGACTCGATCCGGTCAGCTCCGTGCCGACGACGACGGACGGGATAGCGTAGCTCTCCGAATGCGTGAGCTCGACCGTCCCGTGGAGGATCCGCACGTCCACCGCGTCGACCAGGTCAGTGCGAACAGGTGGAACCATCACGTCGTCGTCGAGACAATGGAGACCGCGCAGAGCGACTGGCTCAAGGAGCTCATTCGCGCCGGTTACGAGTTCGCCTCCCGGTGAGCGCCCCTCAACAGCAGCGCAACTGTGCCATGCGGCCGGCCATCCGCTCTGGGCCTGAGTCCTCGGCCATCGAGGACGTACTTGTTGATCGAGGACTGCGTTATCCCGCAGACGACTGGTACCCGCCAGCAGCCGTTTGCGGGAAGAGTACGTCCTGGACGGAGAACGCAGTTCTCGATCCAGCGCAGCCCCTCTCACACGCGGTCGACGAACTGAGCGGCGATCTCTAAAGGGACGGGATCCCATTTTCGTACGTACCTGATGGCTCAGCACGGGCGTCATGGCTTCTCCAAGTACCCCGACGTCAAGGGGTCGACGCTGTCCGCCTTCGGCCTGAGCGACTATGAGTGGATTCTCGGTTTCGAGGCCGACAGCCTTGACCGGCTTGAGGGGGTCTTGCACCATCAGCGCTATACGGAGGCGCGTATGCACGTGCGCGTGGACACGCCCTTCTACACTGGGCGGCGCGTCAGCCCGCAGGAGTGGGCCCAGCGCCAGCCCTGGGCCTGAGCGGCCGGGGACCATTCTCGCGTTGGGGGACAGGAGTCTCGTCCCCCAACGCGCAGGATGTCCCCGTACGTGTGAGATGTCCTCAACTCTGAGGGTCTGCGACGACGTATCTGCTGGTGCTGTTGGTGGAGGTCGAAGCAGGGGGCGGCTACCTATGTGGTGCAAGCCAGTGAGGAAATCGAGTTCGCCATGTTAATCAGGTTGCTTTCGACTGGGGTTCCAAGGACGTAGCCGCGGATGGTGATTGAGATGAACTGTCCTTGCCCGCACTGGTAAACAAGCTCTGCGTCAGCAGATTCCGTGGATACTACGAGTCCGCTACCTTGGGGGGCTGACTGTAGAACAACTGGTTTCGCCCCGTTCTTCTCGGTCGCGATCTTGTCTGAAGGGACGTTGCTGCTATCTGCATGGCCGTAGACTATCCTGAGAATGTTTTCATTTGAGTTCATAATGGTGCAGGTTGTGTAGCTCTGGAGATGCACTGAACGATATTTCAAATCATCTCCGTAGGAACCCAGCAACGCCTGTACGCTTCGATCGGGGATGCCACGGCATGTTTGAGTGGAGTCAGTCGGAATGACGCTGGGAACCGTGAGGTCGGGCATCTTCTTGCGAGTGTGGTCGTCGCGGCTTCCTAGTAGGTGCCAAGAGACTCCTATCAGCACCAGAAGGGTCACCGTCAATAGGGCGGCAAGTATGGCGCGGGCGGGCGACTGACGCTGCGTTCGAAGTGTATTGCCGTCAGGGCTGGAGTGGGGATCACGTCCGTTCACTTGATGTTGTCCATCTGTTACAGGATGTGTGTTTCCTAGAGAGTCTATTGGTTGATAGCTCTCGCTCGGCTGTCTTTCGGTGCCGTGGCCGTCTCAGTTCTGGCGGGGTTGGTGGTGAGGTCTGGACCTCGGCGACGGGGAGGTTGATGGTGCTGGTGGTGGTGAGTCCTGGCAGAGGGTGCCGTTGGCGCCGTCGCTGCCGGTGTAGGTCACGCTGTAGGCCACGGATACCGTCGGTGGTGTGGTGCCGCCCAGGTGGGCTGAGCTGCGGTTGAAGGAGATGGTGCAGGGGCTGGAGCCCTCGGGCATGCCGGAGTGCCAGGCGACTCGAAGCCTTGGCAGGAGGCCTTCCCATCGAGGGGCCGACAGCTGCAGACCTGCTGACGATGCTGTCACTGTGGCCGTGGTCGGGCCGGCGGTGGCGGTGGCGGTCACGGTCCTGGGCGTGGAGCCGGTGGCCCACCCAGGTGTCCATGCCCACCAGGGGTCGCGCCCTGGGGAGCCGACAGCGGGTTGGTCTCCACTGTCGGGGTCGGCAGCTTGATCGCGTTCCACGGCCCGGGCCAGAGTGGCTCCGTCCACCGGGACTCGTGGCGGCTGCTGGCCGGCCGGTACGAACACCGACTTGGGATTGTTGTTCACCTCGAAGAAGTTGTACATGATCCAGCCGAAGCTCTCACTGTCGGGAGCCCGTTCCTTCTGCAGTTAACGAAGTACCAGTTACCGTCCTCCCTGGCGTGCTTCTTCCAGTCAGGATAGTCCCTGGCCCCCGACGTAGTCAGCGCGTTTCTTCATTGCTGGGTCGCCCTGCGCCTCCTTGTACCGATTCTCCATGCCTTCCGCCACGGCGTACCCTGGGATGGGACTGTCGTGAAAGCACACCGGCAGGACCGTGGTGGTGGCCTGCGTGACCACGACTCACTACCGCCACCATCACCGCCCCCTGCCCCCAGGAGCCGCCGATTCTGACGTCACCGAGATCTGCACCTCATACCCCGCACCCTCAGACCCCGACACCGACGGCGTCACACCGCTGCTAGCGCCACTATCGTCGTCAGTATCACAGGCGGTTGCCGGGCTAGCGAAGTGAGTGTGCCGGCACTGGCAAAGCGACACAGCCACCATGAGCTTGAAGAGGCGCTTATTCAGCAAATGTCCTTCCTTCTTATCAAACGAAGCAACCTTCCACGCGCCGTCAGTCAGCTTCACCGACACAAAATCGGAATAGGTGTGCAGTCCATGAGAATGTGGGATCTCCTCTCCGGACGATGAAACTCTCTTGATATGAGTCTGATCGGCGCACACGTCGATGAGGGCTTCGCTATCCGACTGCATCTCCACGGACGTCACCGTCATCCGTGCGGTGCCGACCTCACGCTCCCCCGCATCCTGGGCTTTCTTGTAGTTCTTGCGATAACTCTCCAGCGCCGCGCCGGTGGTGGAGGCCTCAACGGCGGACAGGTCGCCGTCCATCTTCCGGTATGCCTCCCACGTCGCCCCTGTCATAGGGCGAAGAATCCCTGGAGCGCCTGGGTCTGGGTGGTGTCCAGCCCTTGGGGGACGAAGTCCACGTAGTAGCCGATGGACTCATCGGTCAGCGCCTGAGCATCCAGAGTCGTCGGTGCTGCTGGGGCCTTCGAGGACGTTCCACCCGAGGCGAGACGCTGACGCCGTCGAACCACCGCTAGCGCCCGCAGTGTTGAGCGGCGGGATCGTGCCTCCGCCTTTCGGGCTGTTCGACGAGCACCCTACCAGGGCCAGCGAGGCAGCCAGCGCGCCCGCTCCCAGGGCGGTTGCGGCACGACGGCGACCAGGCAGGCGGATGAGGGAACGGGTCATGAGGATGCACTCCACGATCAGGCCGAGCACAGTCCCCGGCGCAGCAGGAACCCACCCGACCCTACCGGCCGGTCACAACAATGTCACGACCCCAACCAAAGTCGCACCCCACCTCCCTGCCAGCGGGTCACGCCGACCAGTAGCACGCCACCCTAAGCAGCCTGACTCCCGCCCCAACATCTTTGAGTACCGATGCCATTGCCGATAGCCAGCACCCCAGGAGGCTTATTCACAGGGCTACCCGACGCCGATATCTGCGCAGGTCACAGAACCTTCGACGGATACTGCGAATAAGCCTCCATCACTTCATCAAGTCAGCATGACGGAATCGGGAAGGTCCTTCTCGACGCAATTATGAGCTTTGTTGCCGGAGGAGTGGCTTATTTGGATTTTTGTTCGAGAGATGCGAAAAGCAGTGACATCTCATTCGACCCTCACTCCCCTGGCGTCATCTCAACGAACCTGGCGAAGCGCGCGTAGTAGTCGTCCTGGAGAGACCTGAAGGTCTCCCGGAGGAACCCCGGCTGCTGCTCGTACTCGCTCAGGCCGCGATAATAGAAGGCCTTGACCGAGTCGAGCACGATGAACGGCATGATGCCGTTGTCCAGGCACTGCTGGAACATGAGGATTCGCCCCACCCGACCATTGCCGTCCTGGAACGGGTGGATGCTCTCGAAGCGGTAGTGGAAGTCGGCGATGTCGTCAAAAGTCATTCTCGCCGGGGTGCGCGCGTTGAGATCGTCAATGGCGAGGGCGACGTACTCGGAGCCACGGTCTCGCGCCCGCCCATCACATTGGGAACGCGCTTTGTAGTCCCCGACGGCGAGCGAAGGCCGTCGCGCATCTGCGGTCCCCTGCTTGAGAATTCGGTGGTAGTCCTTCATCGTCTCAGCGGTGATCGGCTCACCGAGGCGGTCGATCATCTCATCGAACAGCTCGAAGGGAGTTGACCGCCTCCACGACGTCGTCAACGGCGACGTTCTCTCCCGTGATGGTACGGGTCTCATAAATGAACCGGGTCTGCTCCTCATTGAGCCGGATGCCCTCGATACGGTTGAGTTGTACGCCATGAGCACCTGGTTGAGGTGGTACAGGCCGCCCTTCATCCGCGTACGGCGCTGATCGCGCAGGGTCCAGGCGAAGCTGGGAGCGTCAATGGCGTACTCGTCAGTCATCGGGCTCCTTCCTCACCGTCATCCTATTCCGGTCACCACCAGGCCCCCTGGGCTCTCCCGGTTGCCTAGCCGCCACCGACCTGCGGTAGCCTGCCACGGCCGTAGCAGCAGCTACCCGTCTGCCTGAAGGAGATCTCGTGCGCGTCCTGGCCGCCCTGTCCGGTGGAGTCGACTCCGCCGTGGCTGCGGCGCGCGCCGTCGACGCCGGCCATGAGGTCGTGGGCGTCCACATGGCCCTGACCCGCAACCGGGCCCAGACCCGTACGGGCTCGCGCGGCTGCTGCTCCATCGAGGACTCCGCCGACGCCCGCTGGGCCGCCCAGATCCTGGGGATCCCCTTCTACGTGTGGGATCTGTCGGAGGAGTTCGAGGAGCGCGTCGTGGCCGACTTCCTCAATGAGTACCGCGCCGGGCTGCACCCCCAACCCCTGTGTGCGCTGCAACGAGGCGCGTCACGTTCGACGCCCTCCTCGAGCGGGCCCTGGCCCTGGGGTTCGACGCCGTCGCCACCGGCCACTACGCGCGCCTGAGCGGCGGCGCCTCTTCCGGCCGCCCCGGCGACACCGAGGGCCTCACGCTGCGCCGCGCCGTCGACGCCGCCAAGGACCAGTCCTATGTTCTGGCCGTCTCGGGCCTCGAGGGCCCTGGCCCGGGCTCTTCCCGCTGGGCGACGCCCTTCAAAGGCGCAGGTGCGCGCCGAGGCCGAGGCCCGCGGCCTGCCGGTGGCCTCCAAGCCGGACTCCTACGACATCTGCTTCGTGGCCGACGGCGACACGCGTGGTTTCCTGACCCGCTCGCTCGGCGCCAGCCAGGGCGCCATGGTCTCCCCCGACGGCGAGGTCCTGGGCACCCACCAGGGCTACTTTCGGCTTCACCGTCGGCCAGCGCAAGGGCCTGGGACTGTCCCGCCCGGCCGACGACGGCCGCCCCCGCTACGTCATCGAGACGCGCCCGGCCACCAACGAGGTCGTCGTCGGACCTGAGGAGCTGCTCAGCCGCACCGCGGTCGACGGCGACGGGCTCGTTCTGCTCGCCGATCCCGAACCGCTCGCCACCTGCCCGGCAGCCGGCGGCACCGATCCTGACGGCTCCCCGCCGTCGGCTGGCCGGAGGCCGGCGTTCAGGTGCGCGCCCACGGCCGCCCGGTCCCGGCGAAGGTCCGCGTCGATGCGGCGCGCGGGCTCCTGCACGCCGAGCTGGCCACGCCCCTGCGTGGCGTGGCCGCAGGTCAGAGCCTGGTCGTCTACGGCGGCGACGACGGCGACCAGGTCCTGGCCCAGGCGACCGTCGCCTCCACACAGTCCTCCAGCCACGCCGTCATCTGACGCCCCCTTTCCGGCCTCGGCGCCGTCGAGGCGGCAACGCCCGGGCCACGGCAGGCTCGCCGTGCCCCGGGCGTCCTGGCGCCGGCCTCGGTCAGGGACGTTCAGCGCAGGCAGGTGTGCCGTTCAATGGCTCGCACTGCCCACCAGACCAGGATCGCAGCCAGGATGGGCGCCATGACGACGGTGCCGATTCCCACCAGTTGCGGCTCCTGGTCCGCGCGGACGGCCTCAATGAACTGCGGGAGCATCATGCGTGTGACGATCCGCCCGCTGGTCACATCGAGCGACAGCGGCAGCAGCATCGTGAAGACCAGGGCCATGAGCTGGTTGACCATGTACAGGATGACCAGGCCGACCGCGGGCGCCCCGAAACCGAACCGGTTCCAGCGCCCCTGCGCCCCGATGCTCATCACCGCGGCGACCTCGATGATCGTCATGACGACACCCTCCACCATGCTCAGCCCGTAGAGACGAGCATGCCGGTCCCCAACATGCTGATCATCTGACGCACCGGTTCGAAAAAATCTCCCAGCGTCATACCGAGCAGGTGCGCGTAGGCAGCGAACCAGCCGATCATCAGGAGCGTCGCCACCACGGCCGACGCCAGCACCGCGATGACGGCATACAGCGTCTTGGCGGCGAATATGACACGTCCCCTCACCGGCAGGCTCATGGTGAGGTAACCGCGAGCACCGTACATGGAGGCCCAGTACTCGATGCCGACCTGGACACTCACGACGGCGGGCATAGCCACGAGCGCCACGAAGAGCACACCAGCAGTGATTGAGGAGAGCACGGGAAGCCTGAGCAGGCTCATGAGTATGGCGCCGACCGCGACCGCACCGATGATCACCACGACTCCAGCATTGCGCCGAGCCTGGGTGCGAGCCTCCTCCATGAGTAGCACGGTGAACATCAGCGGTACTCCTTCCTGAACAGGGCGTCCAGGCTCATACCGCAGTCCTGGCGCAGGTCGTCGGCGTCGCCCGCCAGCAGCAGGTGGCCGTCCTTGAGGAAGACGACGGAGTCGACGATGGGCTCGACGTCGGCAATGAGGTGGGTGGAGATGAGCATGAGCGCCTCGGGATCGAAGTCGCGCAGGACGCCGCTGAGGATGACGTCGCGGGCGGCTGGGTCGACACCGGAGATCGGTTCGTCAAGGAGGTAGACGCGGGCCCGGCGCGACATGGCCAGGCTGACACGCAGCTTCTCCCCCATGCCCTTGCTCATCTCCTTCAGGGTGCGGTCGGCGGGCAGGCTGAAGAAGCGCACCAGCTCGGCGGCCTTGTCGGCGTCGAAGTCGGCGAACAGACGCCGGTACTGGGAGATGGCCGCCGGGACGGTCAGCCCGGGGGCCAGGAAGCTCGCGTCGGGCAGGAAGGAGACGAGTACCTTGGACTCGGGTCCCGGATCGTGCCCGGCGATCCGGACTCTGCCGTCGTAGTCGGCCAGGACCCCAGCGAGGATCTTGAGCAGGGTGGTCTTGCCCGAGCCGTTGGAGCCCATGAGGCCGATGATCCGCCCGGGCGGCAGCTCGAGGCTCAGCCCGTCCAGCGCATGCTGGTCCCGGTAGGTCTTGGTGAGGTTCTCGACGACGACCAGCGGGTCGGCGCCGTCGAGGGCGGGAATGGTTGTGGGTCTGTTGGGGGTATGTGCGCTCATGACGCATCTCCTGTGGTCTGGCGGCCCTGGCGGTCAGGAGCCCACCAGCGCTCGGTCAGGAGCGCCGCGGTCTGGTCCAGGTCCATGCCGATGGCGGTGAGGGTGTCGATGTAGGAGTCCGTGGCCCCGGAGGCCAGGCTTCGGCGCACGGGTCGATGGCGCTCGCCCTTGTGGTGACGAAGCGTCCGGCGGTGCGTTCGGCCGCGGTCAGTCCCTCGCTGTCCAGTGCGCCCAGTGCCCGCTGGACGGTGTTGGGGTTGACGCCGGAGCTCGCGGCGAGCTCGCGCACGCTGGGGACTTTGGAGCCCGGGGGCCACTGGCGGAGACGATCCGGTGGCGGAAGTCGTTGGCCAGCTGGACCCAGATCGGACGGGAGTCATCGAGATCCATGGCTCTCCTGATGTTCGGGGACGGGTGGTGCTCATGAGCGCAGCACAGGCGACTTCGTCAGACCGTCTGTATTACTGCACTAATACAGTGACACAGGCGGGAGGTGTCGTCAAGCCGAACGGCCTGGAGCCCCACACGTGGGCTCCAGGCCGCAGCTCCTCATCGGGCAGGACCACCCGGCCCTCTCCCTCCTAGTCTTCAGTCCGGCGGGCCGACAACGGCGTGGTAGTCGGCGTAGCACTCGGCCAGGAGGACAGGCGGCGCATCCTCCAAGGGCATGGCCCAACGTCCCGAGACCAGGTTCAGGGGACCGGTGGTCACCACCTGGTCCTCGCTCCACACGTCCGCCCCACTGAAGTCGATGACGCTGCACAGGCCGGCTACCGGGAAGTCTTTGAGGAACGTGGTGTACCAGTGGATGTTGGAGTCGGGCTCGTAGCCGCGAGCCTTGGCCCGTTTGCGCAGGTCGCGGGCGACGACCCGCCTACCGGCCCCGTCGTTGATGCCCCGCTGTCCCTGGCCCACCTGCGGAGCCCGAGCCGAGAACTGGTCGAAGAGCGGGGTGATCTCGTAGTCGGCCAGGTGCTCCTGCCAGTCGGCCACTTCCGCCTCCGACAGCAGCGTCCCGTGAGCCAGTGTGACCACGGCATCCGGGGACAGCTCCAGTACGGCGTCGTCGGCTCCCAGAAGCTGGCCGTCCTCAGTGGGGCGGAAGGTCCAGGTCCGGGGCTCATGGCCGCCGGCTTCCGGCTCACGGGTTCCCACGCCCTCGTCCTGGCCACGAGCCATCCAGACCAGACGAGCCGCCAGGTGCCGGGCCAGGGGGTGGTCGGCGAACAGCTCCCGCCACAAGGGAGCCGGCCAGGACCGCCCTATGCACATGGCCTCATACAGACGCCGCCGCTGGACCTTGAGCACAGCGGCGACCTCCTTGCGCGCAAAGGTCAGGCGGCGCTTGGTCTGCGCCACGAGCTCGCCGTCCTCGCTCTTGCGGGCGGCGGGCAGGCTCTTGCGCGCACGTCCGTCGGAGTCCGTCAGGGCGATGGTCAGCTCCGGGGTCAGTCGGCCCAGGAACTCGCGCTCGCCATAGGACAGGTGCAGCAGCCCGTCAGGCCCGAAACCGGCCGTGGGGATACTGCGATCGCCGAGCTCAGCCTCACTCCAGCCTCGCTCGGCGGCCACAGCCCGCGTGAGCAGGCTGGCGAAGCCGCGCACCTGCGGCAGGCGGTGCTGGGCCTCAGCCGAGACAATGACCTGCAGGGCCTCGGCGGACGGGTTCGCGGCGACGGCGGTCAGGACGGTCTCGGACTCGGCGCGCCATGTGGCGTGGCGGCTCAGGGCACTTCTGGCGGCGGCCGCAAGACGCTCCCCTCCATTCCGACGGCGAAGGGCCAGCAGCCCCTTGTTCCTCAGGCTCTCCCCTTGGCGGCCTCGCGGTTGTGGGCGACCAGCACTCGACGACGAAGGCACTGAGCTCACGGGCGTCCTCCGCATCGAGCAGGCTCAGGTAGAGCTCGATGGTGCCGGCCCCGTCGGGGCTCTTGAGCCTGTATGCCTCGAGCACCCAGTTCCGCGCGATGTCGGGGTCCAGCGGCGTCCCGTCGCCGAGCCTCACCTCGGGCAGGGCCTCGAAGGGGAACCAGTCCAGGGCCGCCGGAGGGCGCTTCAGCCACCGCCTGGGAGGCGTCAGGGCCTCTGCGGTGACGAGGTCGGTGACGTCATCGCCGTATACCTGCAGGTGCGCAGCAGGTTGGCCCGAGCCAGACGGTCCTCCTCCTGGGCACGGCAGCACGCAGCCGGGCAATGCCGTCGGGGATCGTCAGGCCGGCCAGCCAGGCCGCCCCACCCGGCGCACGTGCGCGACCGGACTCATCACCGCTTCGGTGCCAGGTCCCCGACCTCGAGGGAAGCCTGCGAAGCTTCTGGGCCAGCTCCCGGTTGACCTCTGAGCGTCCCACGGCAACCTGCGCCAGCGCCGGCACCATACTCTGGGGAACGGCCGGGAAGTGCTCGAGCGCGCACAGCACGCGCGTCGCCGACGTGGAATCCTTCAACAGGTCGCGGGCCCTTGCCAGATCCTGGGCCATCCACGGCCAGCTGTCCTCGGACCCACAGGTCCACAGGGCCCAGTCCCAGGTGATCGTGCGCACTACTTCGGGCAGGTGCCCCGCTCGGACCAGCGCGTCGGCGACGACGCGTGGGTCGGTGTCCCACGGAAGGCCTTTCTCCAGGCGGATACGGGTGATGCTTCTGCTGACGCGCTCATCAGATCCGTCCAGCGAGCGGCACAGCTCGTCGAGCGCCGCAGCGCGATCCTCAGGCAGGGGGATCACCGGTGGAACCGCGACCGGCGGAGTCTCACCCGGCTCCGCCCCGCTTCCCCCTTCCTCCTGCTTCACGGCTTCCTGACTCGTGTCGTCGGGCGAGTTCTGTGATCTGGTCGTGGCCTGCATGCCTGCATTGTGCCGGTCTCAGGGGGCGCTGGATGCGGAAATGACGGCACATTCCTCCGGACAGGCGTCCACGCAGCAGGAGGACTATCCACCAGTTGGTCTGTCACCTATTCCGCCTCTCGTCTGGACTTTGTCCTTCTAGGCTGCGGTTACGTCTCCGTCTCCTTAACTCCTCTGCTCCCGAATTCTCTTCTCCAAAGGGTCCCCCGTCCGCGACCCCACCGCCTACGAGCGTGGCCACCTGCAGGGCTCTCGCCACCGCCTCTAGAGCCTCTAGTACGGTCTTGTCCTGTCCTCCCAGTGCGGGTCGTAGGCTCCCAGAGCCGCCAGGGCCGCGTAGTCCGCATAGCACTCGGCCAGCAGCGGCGTGGGCACCTCGTCCAGCGCCACCAGACGACGACCGGTTCCGCGACGCAGCTCCAGGCTGTCGGTCGCACACGGGGTGTTGCCACCCGACACGAAAGCGCCGGTGAAGGTCAGTGCGACGGTGAGGCCCGCTGCGAGAATCGTGCGGAGATACTCGGTGAACCACCCCATCCTCCATTCCCCCAGTGGCGGTACCCGCGCTGGGAAGCGACATTGCGCACAGAGTTGGCGTCAGTCATGTGCCCACGAAGATCGGTGAGCCGCTGCTGGCCCGGTGTGATGACGGGCGCGAGCGCAGAGAGCTGGTCGAACAGCGGCTCGACCTCGTAGTCGGTCAGGTGCTCGCGCCACACAGCCACGGCGTCGGGCCCGATGACGGTCCCGTGCACCACCGTGATCTCCCCCTGGCTCGGGAGGTCGACGACGGCGTCGTCGACTGCCAACAGGTCCCCTTCCGGTGTGGGACGGAAGACGAGGCGGCTCGCCGCCGTCAGTCGGGGTGAAGCTGCCAGATGACCCGGGTGACGAGGTGCCTCATGAGGGGTGGGCGAGCAGAAGGTCACGCCATTCGGCCGGGCTCCATCCCCGTTCCGCACATGGCCTCGTAGAGCCGACCGCTTTGGACGGAGAGCACGTTCTTGGCCTCCTTGCGGGAGGCGGTGAGCTGTTCTTAGCGGCCTTGACGGCGTCCGCATCGTCGTCGGCCCGGGGCGCCGGCAGTGATGCCGGGCCTTCCATCCGGCCCGGTCAGTGAGATCTTGAAGTCCGCGGTCAGCCGGCCGGCGAAGGAACGGGCTCCGTAACTCAGGTGCAGCAGACCGTCAGAGCCGAAGCCCGCGGTGGGATGGTCCGGTCCTCCAGCTGCTCGGCGCTCCAGCCCCGCTCGACGGCGACCTCGTCCAGCAGCTCGCGGGCGGTCTTCTGCAGGCTCGCCATCTTGTGACGCTGCGCCACGCCGATCAGCACCTGGAGAGCGGGGTCCTGGCCGTTGGCTCGAAGAGCCCGAATAAGACCTCGTACTGGGGCCGACGGTTGCGGTGGCTCCGCAGTAGCTGTGGGTGAGTGGCGAGCTCGCCGCCATCGGCTCCGACGGCGAAGGCCATGAGGCCTTTGTCGGCCATCGCCGAGCCCAGGTACGTCCCCTGATGCTCGTCGTAGATCGCCTTGACGTAGCTCTCCAAAGGTCGAGCCAGACCCTGCCTGGCCGCCTCCCGTTCCTCGGGATCGTCGCTCTGGGCGGCCGAGATCCAGTACCGCTGGAAGTGCTGATACCGCTTCAGCCCGATGTCCTGGGCGCGGGCGAGGCTCTCTTCCGGGCTCGGATGAGCCGTGTCCCGCGCCACCCACGCTCTGACCAGATGGAGGGCCAGCCGACGAGCGTCCTGAGGATCAAGAAGAGAGAGGTAGAGGTCGATGAGGCCCCGGCCGTCAGGGTCCTTCATGATCACGGCCAGGGTCACCCACCAGCGGATCACCTGCGGGCTCACTGGACCGCCATCTCGCCAGTGCACAGTAGGCAGGCCGTCCCAGTCGAGCCAGTCCGGGCCGGCAGCCGGGTTGGCCTCCAGACCCTCCACGGCCTCCTGCTGGAGCTGGTCGGCAGACAGCAGCTCGGTGAGGTCCTCACCGCAGGCTCGCATGGCCTTGAGCATGCTGGCTCGAACCGACACATCGTCCTCCGTGGAGCACGCTGCTCGAAGGGAATCAACGGACTGCTGAGGCGCCAGAGAGACAAGCCACTCGGCCGCTGAACGTCGAATCTCCGCTGACGGGTCTTTCAGCATGGGCTCAGCCAGGATGGGTGCGGCCGGGGAGGCGCTGAGCAGGCGCTGCACCCGTCGACGCACCCGCGGGGAGGCCGTGACGGCCAGACGCGCAAGCTTGGGAAGGATCTGAGGAGGCGGTCGCGGGAAGACCTCAAGGATGTCCAGCGCGCGAGGAACGTTCTCGAGCTGTCGAGCCCTTCAGCCAGGACATCGAGGTGCTCCCACACCCACGGCCACAGCATTTCGGGATCCCCCGTACGCCAGAACACGTGATGAACCGCATCGTCGATCGGGAGGTTGAAGTGTCTCAGCACGGCTTCAATGGCTCGAGGATCGGCAGCCGCGAGCAGTGTGTCTTCCATCTGATGGAGGGGTCGTTGACGGTCAGGCGCGAGACGGTGGACGACTGACAGGGCCGGTACGAAGGGCCACCCACCCGAAGCCGTACTTCTGCGAGAATGGACGGAACCCCGGTTGACCGCCCCTCAGCGACTGCGACGAAGTCCTCCACGTCCTGCTCGGTGGCCGGGTACCTGCAGCGACCTCCTCGAGACTCCGCACCGTGAGGATCCCAGGCGTCATCGACGATCCGGTTGAGGATCCGCCAGAGCTGCTGCCGGGCCGTATCGGCCGGCTGATCGAGCGATGTGCTCCACCTCCGGCAGGACGACGAGAGCCTGTTCGGACTCCTGGGCGCGCACTGGGAGAAGCCGCGCGGGCACGCAGCTGTTCGACAGCAACGGCGAGCACAGGGTTGTTCTCGGCTGCGACGTCGAGGGATCGCATCCGGCCCCTCGGCCAGGGTACTCGAGCAAATCCGTGGAGCGTTTGCTGCCCGCCTGCTGCGGATCGCCTTCCCGAGACAGGAGCTCGGCGAGGCGCTTGCGGCGTCGGGCACCGGAACCCGGCTCAGCATGTCGATGGCTTGGAGACGCGTCTTGCGTTCCTCCTCCAGCGTCAGTGAGACCAGGGAGGTGGGCCCACTGGCTCAAGATCCATGTCGAGATCGGCCAGGGAGCAGCACAAGATCACGACGGTTAGTAGTCGCCCAGACTGCGGATGAACGAGGCCGAATCCGCGACCCCTGCGACTGCAGGTACTCGCGATTCCCGGAAGGTGGCACGGAGCTCGGCCCTCGCCGTGAGTACAGGTGTCTCGACAGCCACAAGGTCAGTACCTGGGAGAGGAGCTTGCCCGCTTTGACTCCATCGAGAGCCAGGACCTCGGCGAAGCGTTCAGGCACCCACGTCGGGCGCTCCTTCGCCATATTCACCGCCTTCTCCTCCCAGGGGAGACGGTTTTGACGACGTCCTCATTCAAGAGAAGCAACCAGAGAGGGGTGAGAGGCTTCCGGCGCCAGTCCTTTTTTTCCCGGAGTATCAACTGCCCAGATCGCACGAAGGAGCTGACCATACCGCCACCACTGCTGAGCACTGAACGCATCATGACGATACAGACTGTCACGTAGCGCATACAGGACACGGCGACGATCTTTAGGGGGCTCTCTCATATCCGAGGGCCATGCGACACCTACTGCAGACAGTCGATCTGCGAGGTCGTCACTCACATGAAGCCCTCGATTCAGCTCGCCGACGCCACCGAACAACGCGTCCGTCTCCGACTCCCTGCCACACGTGCTCCACGACGTCCTCAGGATCTCCCGAGGCACATAGGAGACGGCCTTCTCGTGGAGGTCCTCGCTGACCGCCCGCAGGGGCAGGAGCGCCCTGGCCAGCTCATCGGACGCGGCGCCCTCACGAGTCTCAGCGACTTCTTCCAGATTCACAGCACTCTCCATAAGCATCCGCACAGCACATTCACTCGACTCGATATACCGGCCGGTAGTCGGGCATCCCTACAGGCGCAGTATCGCGCTCCGAGCACTTTCTCCATTTCCGGCCGTCAGTTCCCGATGCCGCGAGGCAATGCAGTTCGGATAGACCGTGCAGGCCGCGTGTCACTCGGCCGGTGGCTCCCGCGCAGTATCAGGGGTCAGGCATCGAGCCGGTCGACGACGGCGCAGGCTCGCAACACGGCGCCGGGACTCGGCCGAGTCGCCCACCTCGGCGAGCGCGGCCGCCAGGGGTGGCCAGCTGGAGGTCACCGGCCCGGCGGACTCGCGTACGGGTCCAGGACGTGCGCCACCATACCGGTGGGCCGCATCGCCCCGGAGGCAGCGAGCGCGGTGAGCGCCTCGCGCACGTCCTGGACCAGTACCCGTATAGGGGTGCGATCCTCCCCGTTCGTCTCGGCCTCTTGAGTGCGGGCCTCCTCCGGGCCTCTGCGCGACCGGCCGCGCCCGCGCCCGGGGACTGCGCGAGATGGAGGGAAGGTGGCGGCCAGAAGGCTAATCCGGTCGTGCTCGCGCACGAAGACACCGGATGGGCGGTCACCCTCGACCGTGATGGCCTGCACCTGAAGGTCGCGAGAGAGCACGTCGGAGACCATCTGCATCTCCCAGCCGCCGACCTCCATGCACAGCAGGTGCCTGCACCCGTCGGTGCTCGTCACCGCCAGCAGGTAGTGCTGGTGGACCTCGTCGATGCTGATCGGTCCCAGGCCGTCCTGGGCAACCAGGATCAGACGGAGCCGGGGCACGGGGCCTCAGCGGGCGGCCTCCGGCCCGGTGCCGGTCCGTTGAGATGATCGGCCACGGCTTCCAGGTCGATGTCGTCGTAGCCGGGCTCGGTGCTGCGGCGGGTGACGGAGGTGCGGTTGGAGGGGGCCAGGGAACCGTCGGGGCGGCGCTGGGCACCTGTCAGGCGCAGGGGCCGGACAGGGATGTTCCTCACCGATGTGCCCCACGGGAGGGTGGCGTCCTGTGAGTAGTGGAAGGCGGCGTCGGTCCCGGCGGCTCGCCCGGTGGTGACCATCTCCGGCTGGCCGTTGTCCAGGTCCCAGAGTCTCATGGTCAGTCCTCGGCTTCCCGAGGGGGCGGTCCACCAGGTGGCGCTCAGCGGGAGCAGCAGCCCGGTCCGCGCCGTCTCCGTGTCGGCTCGCCCGATGAGAGCGGGGTCAGGGTAGGCCGGTGACGGCTGCGAGCGCCTGGGTCAGGGACCAGGCGGCGGCCCAGGGCGCTGAGGGCGGTGGCCTCGTCGAGGGCGTCGTCGCGCTCGGCAAGGGCTCGGAGCCTCCCGGCAGCGGAGGTCAGCAGCCGGGACAGGCGGGGCAGCTCTTCCAGGCGGGTGACCTGGGCCAGGCGCTCCAGGTCGGTGGCGCTGCGGGGGCCGGCGTGTGAGAGCCCTGCGGAGAGGATGTCTCGATGGAGGTTGCGACTGTTGAGACGACGTCTCGCTTCCGGTCGTCGAAGGTGGTCTTCTCGTCCGGCCACGGCCAGGGGCGGTCTGCGCGGGCGAAGAGCCGGATGACGGCCTGAAGGCACCAGGCCGCATTGGCGGCCGAGGAGTGGCGTCCTGAGACGATCATGCCTCGTGGTCCCAGTCCCGCGATCACGACGATCTCGAGGGCGTCGGGCCAGGTGATGCTCAGGCGTCCAGGGGCACTGGTCACCTCGGTGCTGGCGGCGAGCCGATCCGGTGCCATTCCGGCCAGGGACGCCTGCGCGCCGCCGGGCCTCAGCTCCCAGGGACTTCTCAACGTCGGTCGGCTCCCAGGCGAGGACCTCCTCCAGGACCGGATCGCTCGAAGTCGCTTTGGGCGGGTGCGGAGGTCTCGCAGGCTTCCGGGGATGCGGGGCGGTTGGCGTGTCGGCGGCGGCGGTGCTCTCGTCGGCCCCGTCCCGGGTTGACAGCTTGGCGCATCCACAGGGCAGGCGGCGAGGATGTGCACGCAGATGCCGGCCACGGGGCAGGGGCAGCGCGCGTCCTGCGGGCCGGAGACGGTCAAGGTGACCGGAACCGGTGGCCGGCCGACGCCGATGGTCACCTCCTCGGCCACTGGCTGCGCCCCTGCTCCGGGGTCAGCCGGCTCGTTGACGGGTGCGACCCGGCCGGCGGTCAGCTCGGCGCGCCCGCGACGCAGCAGGCCCCGGTTGCCCAGGGCGATCAGGGCGACATCGTCAAGCGCACCGTAGACCGAGAAAGCAGCCGCCCAGGGGCCACCGTGGGCTTCCGGGGCCGGGGCGTCGGAGGCGCCGGCGGAGCGTTGAGACTGGCCGGTGCGCTCGTTCATACGGTCACCTCAGCCAGCCAGGCGGCGAACCGGTCCGGGGTCATGGCGGCGATCCTCATACCGACCTCAGCCAGGCGCTCGGCCACGTCATGGTCGTACCAGGCGTGGCCGCCTCGTCCAGGGAGACCAGCCCCAGCACGGTCACGCCTTGGGCGACCAGGTCACGCGCCCGTTTGACGAGGGTGGACACCGATCCACCCTCCTCGAAGTCACTGATGACCGTCACAATCGTCCGGCTGGGACTGGTCACGGTTCCAGCGGCGTAGCCGACGGCGTTGGCTATGTCCGTTCCGCCTCCCAGCTGACTGGTCATGAGAACCTCGACGGGATCGTGAACCGTGTGGCTGAGGTCGACGACGGTGGTGTCGAAAATGGCCAGTCGTACGGACAGGCCGGGAAGACCCGCGAGGATCGAGGCCATGATGGCGCTGTGGAGCAGGCAGGAGGCCATGGAGGCGGACTGGTCAACGAGGATGATGACGTCCCAGGTCAGGTTGCGTCTCCTCTGGCGGGACATGAAGCGCACGTCCTCGACGATCATGCGGCCGGTGTCCGGGTCCACGTTGCCCAGGTTCGCGGTGATGGTGCGGCGCCAGTCGAAGTTGCGCGCCAAGGCGTGAGGGCTGTTGCTGCGCCGACGGGCTCCGCTCAGGGCTGTCGTCACCGGGTACTGCAGGCGCTCCATGATGTCAGCGACGATCCGGGAGATGAGGGCGCGCAGCCCGTCAGTGAGCTGGGGTGAGATCGTCCCCTTGATGCGCAGCAGTGCGGCCCCGAGCTCGGGGCTGGTGTCGATGGCCTCGATGGCATCCGGGTCGGCCAGCAGCTCGGCGAGCCCGTACCGGGTCAGCGCGTCGCTCTCGAGGCGTTGCAGGGTGGAGGCCGGAAAGAGCCGGCGGGCGCTATCGAGCCAGTCGACCGCCCGTATCACCGACGGCCCCAGGGTGGCTCTCGTCCCGTCTCCGCCTCCTGCGCCCAGCCGGTGCCCACGGCCCGTGTACTCGCGGTCATAGACGTAGCCCAGGGCGTCATCGAGGTCGGCGTCCTGGTGCCTGCGCGGCAGATTCGGCTCGGCGTATCGGCCCAGCACCATGCGCCAGCGACGTGCTGCCAGGTCACCGTCCGGCTTCTCCCCGGAAGCGGAGGCGTTCAACGCATGTCCTCGTCACCCTGCCCACTCCCCAGTCCGTCGCGCACCAGGGAGGCGACCAGCTCCCGCTCGAGCTGGGCCCCGAGCGCGGCGTGGGCCGGATCCACGTTCCAGACGGTGTCGAGATCGGAGGCGGCGGTCCCGACGAGCTGCGCCACCATCCCTGCCAGGCGATGAGTCTCCATGGGCCTCAGCGTGGTGAAGGCCCGGCGCAGGTCAGGCAGTGCGGCGACGAAGGCCCGATCATCAAGGCAGGTCAGAGCCCCGGTGACGGCCTCGACGGCGTCGGGAGAGTCAGAAGCACGTCCGGGGCGGTTCGCACCAGGCCCACGATGAAGTCTGCGGCCCGCACCGGATCCGCACCCACGGCGAGATGAGTGACGACGCGCGCACCGCCTCCTCCTCGCTGAGTACCCGCACAGAGGCCGCGATGCCGGTGGCACAGCCGACAAGGACCGCGGCTGCGTCGCGGTTTCGACGCAGAATCTCGATCTCACGCAGTACCGCCCCGAAGCCGGCGTTCTGGGCGGCCTCACCGGTGCGCTCGTCATCGGCAGCTGACCGGGTGATTCGGGTGATGAGGTCTCGTACCGAGATGAGGGCCTCAACGGCCCTGGCCGCCTCCTGGTCCTCCAGCCCGACCAGGTTGGAGACACGTCGGGCGATCATGGCGTCACCCCGGTGCAGAAGGGATCGGATCCGCGAAGCGGCCTGGTCCAGGCGCAGTCGGGACGTGGACTCGATCAGGTCCGTCAACCGGTGCAGGACCTCGACGAGCTCCCCCAAGTCGCTGAGCTGCCCGAGACTGTTCTCGAGGCGGTCGCACACGTCGCCGGTCTCGGCGTCGAGCCCCATGACCGCCAGCTCACTGACCAACGCCACCAGGGTCTCGGCGCTGAGCTCACCGGCGAGCTGCTGGGCCAGTCGGGTTCGCACGAGGACATCGAGATTGGGGGCCTCCTGCGCCGCACGCACGAGTGCGGCCTCCACCATGGGGGTCCAGCTGTAGACCCATCCTCGAGGAACTGTCCCATGCCGGTTCCGGCGACGAGATCGGCCCCTGAGATCTGGTGGGCGAAGCCGGAGCCGACGAAACGCAGGCGGGCAAGCAGCTCGCGGCGCTCGCGGTGGCGAGGTCGGCGGCTGGTGTCGAGGCTGACGCGGTGCTCGACGGCGTCGTCGATGATGAAGCGCGCGGCGCGCAGGCGGTCACGCGCCTGGCGGACCAGTGGCGGGTGGCGATGCCGTCGGGCACCTCTCCCACGTCGGAGGCAGCAGGACGGAGTCAACGGCGGCTCCCAGATTGCCCGATAGCCCGGTTTCGTCCTTGGCCAGGCAGCTGGTGAGGGCGTCAAGGATGTCGCAGCGTCCGGGCCATGCCCGGCCGCGCAGTGCGGCCAGTCCCATGGCTTGCTCCACGGTGGCGAGCACTGGGCGGTCCCCAGTGGTTCGCCGAGCCCCGCAGGGCGGTGGCGACGTCGATGACCACGGTGGTGGCGAAGGCTCGGGCAGCCTCAGCCGGCTCTTGGGTCGTCTGGGCAGTGCGCCGCGTGGGTCGTCGGGAGCCTGTGCCGCTGCGTGCAAGAGGACCGGCCCCGGTGCGGGCCCGCCAGGCTCGCTGCCACAGGCCCGGCGAGGGCATGCCGGCGCCGTATCCGCGTAGGGCGTCGAGGCGTGCGTGAGTCGTAGCGGATGAGCCATGCCGGCCCGCCGGGCTGGGGCTGCGGCTCGGGCAGCCATGCGGCGTGCTCGGTCGCGTCGAGGTAGTCGAGCAGTGCCATGGTGTGAAAGCCTCCGGTGACGACCACGACCGGGGCGGCCGGAGCAGCGGCGTTCGTCTCGCCGGCACCAGTCGATGCGGATGATTCTGGCAGATGTCGTCTCAGGGCGGCTGCCATGACGGCCTCGCGGGCGTGGGTGCCGTCGGTATCGAGGACCTCACGCTCAACGTCGAGCCGGGCCAGCCCCGCCCACGCCAGGGTATCGGAGAAGAAGCCCCGCCAGGATCGGATATCGGCGGTGGCCCGGTCCTCGAAGAGGTGCTCCCAGACCTCGTCGTGGTCCCGGCAGCCCAGGGCGCCGGGCGAGGGCGTCCAGGCTGCGCGAGCGCGCTAGGGTACCGCTCGGCCTGGAGCGTGCGGGCGACCCCGCCTCGAGCATCACCGCGAGATGCATCGTCATCCTCTCGAAGGCAGGCGCTGCGGTCGATGAAGGCGGCCTCGACCCGTGCTCCCCGCCCACCGCAGAGCCACCCACTCCGGGGAGAACTCTGCCAGCGGGTAGTAGGGAGGCGGTGCGCTCCCCAGGAGAGCAGTGCCACCGGCAGGAACGGTCCGCGGGTCCTGAAGGGAGGGCAAAGGGCGGCGTACTCGACCGGCCCTCGATGAGGACCGCGGTGGGGTGCACCTCCTCCAGAAGCGCCGACAGGGCCAGCGCGCAGGCGGGCGAGTGGTGGCGGACGGGGGCGAGGTGAACGCCCGCCTCGCCCCAGCGCCGCTGGGCGTCCAAGGCGCGCTGGAGCCGGGCGGGAACCTGCGTCGTCGGAGCGCTCACTCCCACAGTCCTTGGGAGGCAACCAGGAAGTCTCTCACTCGGCGCTGCTCTCGGCCCGTTCACGCACCACCGAGTCGAGGTAGAAACGGATGCGCGTGGCATCCTCGTCCTCGCCCTTGAGCGCTACTCCCACCATCTGGCGGGCGATGTCAGAGGCCCTGACCGTGCCGTCGCCGAGGTAGCGGGCGCTCAACGACGCGGCCACACCGACGTTGACGGCCTCCGCGGTGGACATGACGGTCTCGGGGCGCTTGACCGGGGTACCGGCCTGCGTGGTCCCGGTGCGCAGGTCGGCGAAGGCGGTGACCAGGACGTCGAGTACCTGGGGGCTCATGGGCGCCTGCTGCTCGCCGAGCTCGGCGTCCAGGGCACGCTCAATGAGCTCGGCCTCGAAGGCTCGGTCGGTGATGGGTCGCACCGTCTCGAAGTTGAAGCGCCGCTTGAGCGCGGAAGACATCTCGTGGACGCCGCGGTCACGCAGGTTCGCGGTGGCGATGACGTTGAATCCCTGAGCCGCGCTGACGCGGAAGCCGTCTCCCAGCTCCGGGACCATGAGCTGCTTCTCGGAGAGCACGGAGACGAGCGTGTCCCTGATCTCGGGCGGGCAGCGAGTGATCTCCTCGAAGCGCACGATGCTGCCCTGCTCCATGGCCTGGTAGACCGGCGAGGGCACCAGGGCCCTGCGCGTAGGGCCCTCGGCGATGAGGAGCGCGTAGTTCCACGAGTAGCGGACGTGGTCCTCGGTGGTGCCGGCAGAGCCCTGGATGGTCAGGGTCGAGGCGCCGCAGACCGCTGCGGCGAGCAGCTCGGAGAGCATGGACTTCGCGGTTCCCGGTTCGCCGACGAGCATGAGGCCCTGGCGTCCGAGCAGCGTCACGATCGCCCGGTCGACGAGCGGGTCGTCCCGTAGAACTTCCGGGTGACGCCGAGATCCTCGTCCCCGACGATGAAGGCGCGCACGGAGTGCGGCGACAGGCGCCACCCCCGGGGGATCTCCGCGCCGCGCTGGGCGTCGGCGGCCGCCAGGGCGGCCAGCTCATCGGCCCACCGCTCCTCAGCGGCAGGACGCAGCGCCTTGCTCGTCTCAGGCGCAGGCCGTCCGCTCGATCCTGCGGTCATCTTCCTGCCTCCACAGATCGATCGGTGCTGCCTCGTCCGTCCACCCGTTGCCGTATCAGCCGCGCAGCCTGGCGAGCTCCTCGACGAGCTGGGGCACGACCTCGGTGACGTCGCCGACGACGCCGAAGTCGGCCATCTCGAAGATCGGAGCCTCGGAGTCGTCGCAGATGGCGACGACCGTGCCGGCCCCCTGGATGCCGCTGGTGGTGGACGGCGCCGGAGACGCCCAGGCCGATGTACAGGCGCGGGAGATGGTCTCGCCGGTCTGACCGATCTGGGCACTGCGCTCGATCCAGCCCTCGTCACAGGCCACGCGGGTGGCTCCGACGGCGGCGTCGAGCGGCTGGGCCAGGAGCGGACCAGGGTCGAAGTCGCCGTCCACACCGCGGCGCCCACGACGACGGTGCGCGCCTCGCTCAGGCCGGGCCGGAGGCGACGGAGGTGGCCTCGCGTGAGACGAGGCGACGGCGGCGGCCTCCGCGCTCACGGGGACCCTCGAGGGCTCGGCCGTCAGGGGCGCGCCCTCGGCCGTGGTGACCTCGGCAATCCCGGGGCGCACGGCGATGATCGGCGCGCTGCCGCCCGAGGCGACGCCGGCGGTGGTGGACCAGGAGCCGGACAGGACCAGCTTGGAGGCGCGTAGCTCGGCGCCGGCGGCCTCCAGGGCGGTGACGTCGCAGACGCAGGCCGAGCCGAGTACGACGGCGGCCCGCCCGGCCAGCTCCTTGCCGCGGTGAGTCGGAGACGACCAGGACCGCGGCGGGCTGGACGGAGCTGGCGGCCGCCACGACGGCGTCGGCCGCGGTGGCGGGCAGGTGGGCAGCCTCACCCAGGTCGGCGGTCAGTAGGCGGGTGGCGCCGGCACCGGCCAGGGCCGCGCGAGCGGCCTCACCCAGGGGCTGGAGGGCCAGGGCGACGACGTCGCCGCCGGTCAGCTCCCGAGCGGCGGTGAGCAGCTCCAGGCTGGGGCCGGTGGGGGCGGCCTCGGTGGTCTCGAGGTCGATGAGGACGAGCAGGGGGCATCGAGCATGGAATCAGCTTCTTTCGCGAGTGGTATGAGGCGGACGGGCGGCGCTACGGCGTCCAGCGCCCCCGGGCTGGGGACGTGGGCGAGGCGCTGCGGCCGGCCGTCGACGAGCTTGTTCTCACGAGCCAGGCGGCGAGCTCGCGGCCCGCCTCCCCGGCGTCGGTGCGGATGATGCCGGCCTCACGGGCGGGTCGGGCCTCGTCGTCGACGACGGCGACAGCCGGCTCCGGCGATCTGGAGGCCGAGCTCGAGGCGTCCCAGAAGTCAATGGGCTTTTCTTCGCGGCGCGCATGGCAGCGAAGTTGGGGTAGCGGGGCTCGTTGGCCTGGTCGGTGACGCTGACGAGCGCGGGCAGCGCAGCGCTGAGGACCTCGCGGACGGTGCCCACGGTGCGGGTGACGGTCACGACGCCGCCGTCGACCTCGAGGTGGTTGGCCAGCGTCAGGCCGGACGGTGCAGGGCGGCGGCAGGGCGCCGGGCAGCATGGAGGTCATGGAGTCCAGGAGGCCATACCGGTGACAACCAGGTCGACCTCGCCGATGCGCTCGATGGCGGCGGCCCAGGACCCGGGCGGTGGTGACGACATCGGCTCCGGCCAGGTCGTCGTCGGCGACGACGATCCCGGAGCCGGCCCCCATCTGCAGGGCGCGGCGCACCCCGTCCTCAGCGTCCTCAGGCCCCATGGTCAGGGCGATGACCTCGCCGTCGGCCTCCTCGGCCAGGGTGACGGCGGCCTCGACGGCGTTCTCGTCGAGCTCGTTGAGGACATCCTCCTCGCCGCGCACGAGTCGACCGTCCTCGATGCGGCGCTCGGACTGCACGTCGGGAACGTGCTTGATGCAGACCACGATTCTCATGGGATCAAGGTTGCCATAACAGCGGCATCTCACCACTGAGCGCTCAGTCACCCTGACACGGCGTCAGGACAAGGATCGGAACGACGAAATGATGACGACGCCGTCACGCCCGGTGGCCTAAACGCGACGCGGCGCACTCCTACGAGGGAGACCTCACTACCCCTCAAGTGGTAGCAACCGGCAGCCGCCAGGACAATGGGCCCATGTCTTCGACGCCAGAGCCCGCCCCAGCACCGCGCGCCGAGCTGCCAGCAGCTCCCGGCCACAGCCTGGGCGTCGCTCTGAACGGAGACGGCGCGGACTTCGCGGTCCACGCCCCGCACGCCACGGCCGTGGACCTGTGCCTGCTGACCATGGGTGCCGGCGGCGCCGTGGTGGAGGAGACCCGGATCGGGATGCACGGGCCCTCGCGGGGCCTGTGGAGCGCCCACGTCCCCGGCGTCGGAGCCGGTCAGCGCTACGGCTACCGCGCCTACGGGCCCTGGAACCCGCACGAGGGCCTGCTCTACAACCCCCACAAGCTGCTGTTGGACCCCCTATGCCCGCGCCCTGGACGGCCGAGTGGATCTGGGGCCGGCCGTCTACGCCCACGAGGTCACTGACGACCTGGTTCCGGCGGCCGAGCCTGGAGGCCCTCGCACCTGGACTCGGCCGGCGCCACCGCCGTCGGCGTGGTCACCGGCGACACCTTCCCGGTGGTTCCGGGGCCGCGCGTGCCTCGCGAGCGCACCGTCATCTACGAGGCCCACGTCAAGGGCATGACCTACCTGCTGCCGGGCGTGCCCGAGGATCTTCGTGGCACCTACGCGGGGCTGGCCCACTCGGTGACGGTCGAGCACCTCAAGGGCCTGGGGATCACCACGATCGAGCTGCGCCGATCCACGCCTCGGTGAGTGAGCCCTTCCTGATCAAGCGGGGCCTGACCAACTACTGGGGCTACTCCACTCTCAGCTACTTCGCGCCCGAGCCCTCCTACGCCACGGCCGCGGCGCGTGCAGCCGGCCTGCAGGCGGTCCTGGACGAGGTGCGCGGCATGGTCTCCATGCTCCACGAGGTCGGCCTGGAGGTCGTGCTCGACGTCGTCTACAACCACACCTGCGAGGGCGGTGTCGACGGCCCCTCCTTGAGCCTGCGCGGCCTGGACAACCTGGACTACTACCTGCACGCCCCCTACCTGCCGGCGCAGTACATGGACGTCACCGGCACCGGCAACACGGTGGACTTCCGGGCCACCGGGGCGATCCGGTTGGCCCTGGACTCGCTGCGCTACTGGGTCACCGAGGTCGGCGTCGACGGCTTCCGCTTCGACCTGGCCACCACCCTGGGCCGCCATGCCGCGGAGTTCTCGCCGCGTCACCCGCTGCTCACGGCGATCGCCACGGACCCGGTGCTCAGCACCGTCAAGCTCATCAGCGAGCCTTGGGACGTGGGGCCCGGCGGCTGGCGCACCGGCCAGTTCCCCGAGCCCTTCCAGGACTGGAACGACCACTTCCGCGACACCACGCGCTCCTTCTGGCTGCGCGACGCCTCAGAGATCTCCAAGGGCCGTCTGGGCTCGGACCTGCGTGACCTGGCGACGCGCCTGTCGGGCAGCGCGGACCTGTTCAGCCACGGGGAGTTCCCCGGCGGTCGCGGCCCGCTGGGCTCGGTCAACTTCGTGGCGGCGCACGACGGCTTCACCCTGCGTGACCTGGTGGTCTATGACCACAAGCACAATCTGGCCAACAAGGAGGACAACCGCGACGGCAACTCCAACAACCGCTCCTGGAACCACGGTTTTGAGGGAGACGTCGTCGAGGGCATCAACGGTGGCCCGATCGAGGTGCTGCGCCGCCGGTCGATGCGCAACCTGCTGGCCACCGTGCTGCTGAGCGCCGGGACCCCCATGCTGGTGGCCGGCGACGAGATGGGGCGCACCCAGCAGGGCAACAACAACTGCTACTGCCAGGACTCCGTGCTCTCCTGGGTGGACTGGAACCTGGAGGTCTGGCAGCGCGACCTGGTCGCCACGACGCGCTTCCTCATCCACCTGCGCCACACCCACCCGGTGGCGCGCCCCTCGCGCTTCGCGACCGGGCAGGTCCTTGAAGGTGACACGATCGCGGATCTGGCCTGGTACCGGGCGGACGCCGCACCGATGGACGGGGACTCCTGGCACGACCCGCTCACTCGCGTGGTCCAGATGCTGCGCTCGGGCCGCCCCTGGGACGACGACGACATGCTCGTGGTCATCAACGGCGCCCTGGACCAGGTCGACGTCGTCCTGCCCGAGGGGCGCGGAACCGACTGGCACCTGGCCTGGGACTCGACCTGGGCGGTCCCCCAGCCTCATACCGCCCCCTTCTCCCAGGCGCGGCGCGTGAGCCGAAGCCCCCAAGACACTCAGACCGACGTCATCATCGAGACGGACGACGCCGGCGAGGTCAAGGACGTCAAGACCGTGGCGGGCAGCCCTGAGGGTCACACGTTGAGAGTCTCACGGACTGCCATCACGACCGCCCGGGTGACACGACGATGCTGGAGGCGCTGTCTCTGCGGGTCTACTTCTCCGGTGAGCCGCTCGAGACCCTCAAGGCGGGTCCCCAGACCGAACAGACCGAGGCGGTCGGTGTCAGCTAGGGCTGCCGCACCAGACAGTTGATTCGGCATAGGCTGGTACCCGATGCTGACGTTTCCTCCCCCTGTTGAACGCGCCTGGGACCGTCTGCGGCCGGACCCTGGCAGGACTGGTCCTGGGCTCAGTGTTCTTCGTCCTGGCACTGACACCGTCGCTCATCCCCCGCGACATCCTCTTCCAGGGGGTGGCCTGCGGGCTGTGCGCGGCAACCGGTTACCTCGTAGGCGTCTGGTTGTCGTGGAACTGGCGTACCTGGGTGAGCAAGGTGGTGCAGATCCTGTGGGAGGCCAGTGGCAGGAGTCTGCCGTCCTGGGTGCCTCGCTGGAGGCGACGGGTGGAGATCACGCTGAGCGTTATCGTGGTTTTAGGACTCAACGCGATCCTGCTGCAGGCGGTCCATTGGCAGCAGCAGGTGCTCCTGACTGACTACCGCGCTTACACGCCCGCGCAGTACCTGTTGGTCTTCCCCGTGGGCTTCAGCATCTGGATGGCCCTGGTCATGGTGGGGCGCGGCTTCCTGCGCCTGGAGGCCTGGCTGAAGCGGCACCTGCCTCAGCGACTGCCACTGCCGGTGCGCTCGGTATCTTCCTGGATCATCGTGCTCGTGCTGGTATTCACGCTGGTGAACCAGGCGATCCCGGGCATCATCATCCGGGGCGCGGAGTCGGCCTTCTCCGTGCGCAACAGTGCGGATCCGCCTTCGACGCCGCGGCCGACGGCGGCCGAGCGCTCGGGCTCGCCGGAGTCACTCGTGGCGTGGGAGTCCCCTGGGGGCCTATGCGCAAGCGTTTTGTGGGCCGGGGCCTGAACGCGCAGGGGCCTTGAGAGGTGACCTCTCGGCCGGCCAGTGAGCCGATCCGCGTCTACGCCGGGTTGGAGAGCGCGGGAAGCGACCAGGCACGGGCCGCACTCGTCGTCGAAGAGCTGAAGCGCACCGGGGCGGCCTCCCGCTCGGCGATCATGATCGCCCCGACGACGGGGACCGGTTGGGTGGACCCAGTGGCGGCTCTGTCACTGGAGTGCTCTACGACGGCGATACGGCGATCGCGGCCGCCCAGTACTCCTACCTGCCCTCAGGGGTGCAGTTCATCGCCGACACCGATAGGGGCCCGGGCCTCCGGCAAGGCGCTGGTGACGGCTGTCGTGGCCTGGTGGAAGACGCTTCCAGAAGGCGACCGGCCCCGGCTGCTGCTGTATGGGGAGTCGATGGGAGTGCTGGCCGGTGAGGCCGCCTTCGACAGCTTGGCCGACGTCCTGGACTCGGTCGACGGCGTCCTGTGGGCGGGCCCGCCCAACTCCTCGAGACTGTGGCAAGACCTGGTGACGCGGCGCGATCCGGGCACGGGGAGGTAGACCCACCTACTCGGCCGGCCTGACGGTGCGCTTCGCCCAGGACCAGGAGGATATGGGAGGCCTTCGCCGGCGACACCACCTGGGGAGACAAGAGGATTCTCTACATCCAGCATGCGAGCGACCCGGTGGTGTGGTGGTCGCCGAGGCTGATCCGTCAGACACCGGACTGGTTACGGGAGCAGCCTGGGAAGGATCGCTCCCCCACCATGCGCTGGATGCCCTACATCACCTTCTTCCAAGTGAGCGCGGACCTGCCGCGGGCGATGAACGTGCCTGCTGGGCACGGGCACCGCTACGGTGCCGAGATCCTCGATGGGTTGGCCCTGATCAGTCATGACAGCTCTTTCACTCCCGAGCGCGTCGCCCAGGCCCGCCAGGAGCTGGAGCGCGCCTTGGCCACTCAGCCTTCCGATGACTGAGCCCGGGGCCGGGCAACGCCGGCCCCAGTCCGTCACAGCACCACCACCCCCTAGGATGATGCCATGACTCAGACTCCCCACCGCGGCCGAGGAGGCCCCTGGCCAACGCCACCAATGACGCTTCCCTGGCCCGATCCATCGCCCGCTCCGCCGAGATCGAGGCCGATATCGCCGTCAACCCCGGCCGCTACCGGATGTTCACCGGGGTCCGCCCCACCGGGAACATGCACCTGGGCCACTACTTCGGCACCATGCACTCCTGGAAGACGATCCAGGACGCGGGCGTGGAGACCTGGATCCTCGTGGCCGACTACCAGGTCATCACCGACCGCGACGGCGTCGGCCCCATTCGCGAGCGGGTCCTGTCCCTGGTCACCGACGCCCTGGCGGTGGGCGTGGACCCGCAGCGCTCGACGATCTTCGCCCACTCGGCGGTCCCGGCCCAGAACCAGCTGATGCTGCCCTTCCTGTCCCTGGTCACCGAGTCCGAGCTGCACCGCAACCCCACGGTGAAGTCCGAGCTGGAGGCCACCGACGGGCGGGCCATGAGCGGCCTGCTGCTCACCTACCCGGTCCACCAGGCCACCGACATCCTCTTCTGCCAGGCCAACCTCGTGCCCGTCGGGAAGGATCAGCTCCCCCACCTGGAGCAGGCCCGGCTCATCGCCCAGCGCTTCGACAAGCGCTACGGGCGGGCGGTCAAGGACCACCCGGTCTTCCGCCGCCCCGAGGCGCTGCTCAGCCAGGCCCCGATGCTGCTGGGCCTGGACGGGGAGAAGATGAGTAAGTCGCGGCGCAACACGATCGAGCTGCGCATGAGCGCCGACGAGACCGCCAAGGCCCTCAAGAAGGCCAAGACGGACTCCGAGCGCGTCATCACCTACGACCCGGTCAACCGGCCCGAGGTCTCCAACCTGTTGATGCTGGCCTCCCTGTGCGGGGCGGGCGCTCCCGAGGAGATCGCCGAGCGCATCGGCGACGGCGGGGCGGGCACGCTCAAGAAGGTCACCACGGAGGCCGTCAACGAGTTCTTCGCTCCCATCCGGGCCCGTCGCGCCGAGCTGGCGGCCAACGAGGACTACCTCCTGAGGTCCTGCGGCAGGGCAATGCCCGGGCCAACGAGGTCGCTACCAGGACGCTCGACGACGTCCGCACCGCCATGCAGATGAACTACTGACGGCTTGTCGGCCGCTGAACCGACCTGCCCAGCCACCCGATCGGCCCGGTTCGCGACGCGCGTACCGGGCCGATCCAGCCCCTGCGAGCTGACATGTGACTCAGCTCGTTTCTCACCGTAGTCTTGTTCCTGTGACTCCGAACACGACGCCGATGGCCGGCAGAAGCAGTCCACCCGTCCCTCCAAGTCCTCTGCCGCTCCCACCGATGCACCCGCCCAGGGCACCGGGACGCAGACCACGCCATCGGTGCCGTCCGCGAGCTCCGCGGCGCCACAGCCGGCCCCGTTCTCGCTGATCGGCCGGATCCCGGTCACGGAGGTCTTTCCCGTCGTCGAGGACGGACGCTGGCCGGCCAAGGCCGTCGTCAGCGAGGTCATCCCGATCCGCGCCACCGTCTTCCGCGAGGGGCACGACTGCTACGGCGCCACCGCGGTGCTGGTGCGTCCCGACGGCAGTGACGGCCCGAGCGCCCGCATGCACGACATCGCCCCGGGACTGGACCGCTATGAGGCCTCCGTGGCGCCCGACGCCCCCGGGGACTGGCGCTTCCGCGTCGAGGGGTGGTCGGACCCGTACGCCACCTGGAGTCACGACGCCGGTATCAAGGTGCCCGCCGGGATCGACGTCGAGCTCATGCTGGAGGAGGGCGCCCGGGTCCTGGACCGGGCGGTGGCCATCGAGGGACGTGACGAGGAGGGCGTCAAGGCCCTCAACGACGCCGTGTGGATCATGCGCGACCCCTCCAACCCCGTGGCTGACCGCCTGGCTGCGGGCATGTCGGACTCGGTCAAGGCCGCCCTGGAGCGCCTGCCGCTGCGCGACCACGTCTCCCCCTCCGCCGAGTACCCTCTCCAGGTGGACCGCGAGCGCGCCCTGATCGGCTCCTGGTATGAGATCTTCCCGCGCTCGCTGGGCTCGGGGTCAACGAGGACGGCACCTGGCACTCGGGGACGCTGCGCAGCGCGGCCGAGCGCTGGACCGCATCGCGGCCATGGGCTTCAACGTCCTCTACCTCACGCCCATCTCCCCCATCGGCCTGACCAACCGCAAGGGTCGCAACAACACCTTGACGGCCCAACCCGGTGACCCCGGTTCCCCCTACGGCATCGGCTCCCCCGACGGCGGGCACGACGCCATCCACCCCGACCTGGGCACCTTCGAGGACTTCGACGCCCTGGTGGCCCGTTCGCGTGAACTGGGTATGGAGGTGGCCCTGGACCTGGCGCTCCAGTGCTCCCCGGACCACCCGTGGGTGACCGAGCACCCGGAGTGGTTCACAGTTCTGGCCGACGGCTCGATCGCCTACGCCGAGAACCCGCCCAAGAAGTACCAGGACATCTACCCGCTCAACTTCGACAACGACCCCGAGGGCATCTATCAGGCGATCCTGGGGGTCGTGCACACCTGGATCGCACACGGCGTGACGATCTTCCGGGTGGACAACCCCCACACTAAGCCCCTGGCCTTCTGGCAGCGGCTCATCGCCGAGATCCACGCCGAGTCCCCCGACGTGCTGTTCCTGGCCGAGGCCTTCACCCGTCCTGCCATGATGCGCACCCTGGGCATGATCGGCTTCCACCAGTCCTACACCTACTTCGCCTGGCGTAACACCAAGCAAGAGCTCATCGAGTACATGATGGAGCTCAGCAAGGGCACCGCCCACCTGCTGCGTCCAGCCTTCTGGCCCACCACGCACGACATCCTCACGCCCTTCATGACCAACGGGAAGGTGCCGGCCTTCAGCTGCGCGCCGTCCTGGCAGCCACGCTCTCGCCGACCTGGGGCATCTACTCGGGCTACGAGCTGGCCGAGTCCACGCCGCGCCCGGGCTACGAGGAACAGATCGACAACGAGAAGTACGAGTACAAGCCGCGCGACTTCGCCACCGCCCGTCGCAACGGGATCGAGGACCTGCTCACCCGTCTCAACGCCGCCCGATCCTCCCACCCGGCCCTGCGCCAGCTGCGGGATATCTACTTCCACCCCACCAGCGATGACCAGCTCCTCGCCTACTCCAAGCGGGTGGATGCCTTCCACAGCCCCACGGGCAGGGAGGATGTCGTCCTGACGGTGGTCAACCTCGACCCGCACGGGGCGCGCGCCGGCGAGGTCTACCTCAACCTGGAGGCCCTGGGCCTGCCGGGCTGGGTGGATGCCTCACGCCCGGTGGTCAGAGTGACCGACGAGCTCACTGGAGACACCTACGACTGGTCGGGGCAGAACTACGTGCGCCTTGATCCCTCTCGCCGGGCAGGTCGCCCACGTCTTCTCCGTGGAGCCGTTGTGAGCACGGACCCTGATGAGCACCGGCCCGATGCCCGCTGGCAGCGAGCCGCAGGCCGCAGTGCCGGTCGGCCTTTCGGCCAGCCTGTGCCGGGGAGTGTCCCCGTAGCGGCTCCCGTGGCCGCTGCCGGGAACTGTGGCCATGGCGGCGCTGCCCACCCCCAGCGGCGGGATCCCCCATGCCGATGACGGTGGCACCGCCGATCCCCGGCGTACCGGTCCCTGCCCTGCTCAGGCCCGGCCCGGCCCTGAGCCCGGACCCCGAGTGGTTCCCGCACGGCGGTCTTCACGAGGCGCTGCTGCGCTCTCGCCGACTCCGACGGCGACGGCGTCGAGGGACCCTGCGCGGGTTCATCTCCCGGCTGACTATTTGGCGTGGCTGGGCGTGGACCGCGTGTGGATCCCGCCCCTTTTACCCTCCCCGGGCGCGACGGAGGCTACGATATCTCCGACTACACGGCCATCGACCCGCGCTACGGGACGATGGAGGACTTCCGCGAGCTGGTCCACCAGGCCCACCAGCGTGGGATCCGCATCATCATCGACATGGTCGTCAACCACCTCGGACGCCCACCCTGGTTCCAGGCCTCCCGCTCGGACCCCGAGGGTCCCTACGGAGACTTCTACGTGGGCCGACGACGACTCCGGCTACGACGACGCCCGCATCATCTTCGTGGACACCGAGAGTCCAACTGGGCCTACGACGTCGAGCGCGCGGCCAGTTCTACTGGCACCGCTTCTTCTCCCACCAGCCCTGACCTCCAACTACCGCAACCCGGCGGGTCATCGAGGCCATCCACGACGTCATCCGTTTCTGGGCGCGCACCGGGGTGGACGGCTTCCGCCTCGACGCCGTCCCCTACCTGATCGAGTCGGAGGGCACCAACTGCGAGAACCTGGCCGGTACCCACGAGATCATCGCTGGGATCCGCGAGATGCTCGACCGGGAGTTCCCCGGGACCATCACGCTGGCCGAGGCCAACCAGTGGCCCGAGGACGTCGTGGAGTACTTCGGCACCGAGGAGGTGCCCGAGTGCACCATGTGCTTCCACTTCCCGGTCATGCCGCGCATCTTCTTCGCGCTGCGGCAGGGCTCGGCCGAGGCCATTCGCTGGGTGCTGGAGAAGACCCCCGACATCCCCGCTCACGGGCAGTGGGGACCTTCCTGCGCAACCACGACGAGCTGACCCTGGAGATGGTCACCGACGCCGAGCGCGACCAGATGTACGCCTGGTACGCCCCCGAGGAGCGTATGCGCGCCAACATCGGGATCCGGCGCCGCCTGGCCCCGCTCCTGGACGCCTCGCGCGCCGAGGTGGAGCTGGCCTACGCCCTGCTCCTGTCGCTGCCGGGCAGCCCCTGCCTCTACTACGGCGACGAGATCGGCATGGGCGAGAACATCTGGCTGGAGGACCGCGACGCCGTGCGCACCCCATGCAGTGGGACGACTCCCCAACATGGGTTTCTCCTCCGTGGTGACCCCGGCGCCCTGACGCTTCCCGCTCATCCAGGCCCCTGGGCTACGCGCACCTGAGGGTGGCCACTGAGATGGCCCGGCCCGACTCGCTGCTGCACTTCACCCGACGGATTCTGCACCTGCGCCGCGCCCACCCCGTGCTGGGTCGCGGGAGCTTCCTCCTGCGCTCCACCAGCGACGACGCCGTTCTGGCGCACACGCGCTGCGACGAGGAGCCAGGGGCAGGGGGCGAGACCCTCCTGTGCGTCGCCAACCTCTCGGCCACCCCCGATCGGTGACGATCGAGGTTCCCCTGAGCTGGCGGGCAGGGGCACCACGGACCTGTTCGGGGGCTGCGCCTTCCCGCCCGTCGACGACCGCGGCCGCCTCACCCTGACGCTGGGCGCGCGCGGCAATTACTGGCTGTCGGTCGACAGGGACACGCCGGAGAGCGTGGAGAATGCCGAGGGCACGGAGCACTCGGGGGACTCCCATCCTCCGCGCCCCCGGCCGACACCACCCTACCCATACCGCCCAGAACCGCCCCACCGAGAGGATGCCTGATGCCCACCGATTCCATCTCCGCAGCCAAGCAGCACAGAACGCGGCGTCGACCGCGCCCCGCTGCGCAGCGCCCAGGCCCCGTCGACCTGGCCCAGCGACACCGAGATCCTGGCGGCCCTGGGCCCGTGGATGCTTCAGCGCCGCTGGTTCCCGCTCAAAGGAGACGCCGCCCCGGTGCCGGGCTCCTTGCGCATCATCGCCTCCTGGGAACCCGAGGAGGGCGTGCGCGACCTCGTCAGCCGCACCGCGGGCGACAGCAGGGCACGGTGAGCACACGGGCACAGTGGGCGCGCCCGGAGCGCCGTGCTGCTGCACGTACCGGTGGTCCTGGAGGCCGCCGAGGCGCTCGACTCCTTCGCCACCCCCGGTGAGGCACCCGGCAACCACGGCCTGCTGGTGACCACCGGCTCTCAGGGGTCACCCACGCAGGTGGCGCTCGTCGACGGCGCCCACCACCCGGCCTTCTGGCGGGCCTGGGCCCTGAGCACGCTGAAGGCGGGCACCGTCCTGGGCGAGGCCGGAGCCCTGGCCATCGCCCAGCGGGCGCCGAGGCTGCGGGTGACCACCGGGGAGCAGTCCACACCTCCGTCATCCTGCCGGCCCCTTCCGACCCCGCCGAGGCTCTTGGGGAGCAGGACGCCGCCACCGGTGACCTCATCGTCAAGCTCCTGCGGGTCCTGGAGCACGGGCGCAATCCCGACGTGGAGCTGTCGGTGGCCCTGGCCCGCAGCGGCTGGGACCGGGTGCCCACGCCGGTGGCCTGGTCCACCATGACCTGGACGCGCATGGGCGGCTGCGGCCAGCCCGCCCTGGAGAGTCCACCGACTCGGCGGTGGCATGCAGCTTCGTGCCCCGGGCCGACGACGGCTTCGAGCTGTTCTGCTCCCTGGCCTCCACCGACGACGTCGACGGGCCGGTGCAGGGCCCCGCGCCGTCGACCTGGCCCGCGATCTGGGCCGCACGACGGCGCAGATGCACCACCACCCTGGCCGCCTCCTGGGCGCGAGGCCCGCCCCTCGCCAGCCGAGCTCGCCGCCGCGCTGCGCAAGCGCCCGGTGGGCGCTGGAGGAGGTGCCCTGAGCTCTCCGGCCACATCCCGCCCTGGGCTCAAGGTGGAGCAGGGCTCTGGCCCGGCTCGAGGCGCTGGACGCCCTGGAACCGGCCACCCGCATCCACGGCGACTACCACCTGGGGCAGGTGCTTCACGAGATCGGCGGCCAGCAACGCTGGTACGTCCTGGACTTCGAGGGCGAGCCCCTGCGCCCCTGGCCCAGCGCTCCGACCCCTGACCTGCCGGGCTCGGGACGTGGCCGGCATGCTGCGCTCCTTCGACTACGCCGCCGCCGTCGGCAAGGCCCCCACCCTGACTGGCTCCCCGCCGTGCGCACCGCCTTCGAGGAGGGCTACCGCCAGGGGCGCCAGGAGACCGGCTCGCCGGGCCCTCGCCGACCGTGTCCAGCACCGAGGAGCAGGCGAGGCCTCGTATCAGACGGTCCTGACCTGCCTGGAGCTCGACAAGGCCCTCTACGAGGCCGTCTACGAGGCCCGCAACCGTCCCGACTGGCTGGGCATCCCCATGGCGGGGATCGAGTCGGTCCTGTCCAAGCACACGGAGGGCTGAGCACGCGACGATCCTCCATCCCCGTCATCCCCACCGGTTTGACGTCCAAAAGCACCCGTTAATCACCAACGCATGGAAGAGTTGCTGTATGAGCGCCAACACACCTGAGAAGGACCTCGGCTCGAGGCCCCAGTCGACCTCACCCCGTCCCCTGTGGACCCCTGGATCCTGGCTGACGTCGCCTACGCGCGCTACCACGACCCGCACGGGTCCTGGGCGCCCACGTCGGCGAGAACGGAGTCACCATCCGCACCGTCCGCCACCTGCCGACGACGTCGTCGTCGTCACCAGGACGGCGCCTACCCCGCCACCCATGAGCAGGACGGCGTCTGGGTGGCGGTCCTGCCCGGCCAGGAGATCCCCGACTACCGCATCAAAGTCACCTACGGCGACGAGACCACCACCGTCGACGACCCCTACCGCTACATGCCCACTCTGGGTGAGATGGACATCTATCTCATCTCCGAGGGCCGACACGAGGAGCTGTGGGAGGTCTGGGCGCCCACATCAAGCACTACGACGGCCCCCATGGGCGAGATCGAGGGAACCGCTTTCGCCGTGTGGGCCCTCAACGCCCGCGCCGTGCGCGTCGTCGGCGACTTCAACTACTGGGACGGCACCGCCACCGCCATGCGCTCCCTGGGCTCCTCCGGGTGTGGGGAGCTGTTCGTGCCCGGCGTCGGGGTCGGTGCGCGCTACAAGTTCGAGATCTGCTTCGCCGACGGCTCCTGGCACCAGAAGGCCGACCCGATGGCCCGCGCCACCGAGGTCCCCAGCCACCGCCTCGGTGGTCGCCGACCAGTTCCACCAGTGGGAGGACCAGGAGTGGATGGCCAAGCGCCGCCACCGACCCCTCACAGCGGACCGATGAGCATCTACGAGGTCCACATCGGCTCATGGCGCCAGGGGCTGGGCTTCCGCAGCCCTGGCCGAGGAGCTGGTCCCCACGTCAGGAGGCCCAGCTCACCCACGTGGAGTTCCTGCCGGTGGCCGAGCACCTTCGGCGGCTCCTGGGGCTACCAGGTCACCAGCTACTACGCCCCACCTCGCGCTTCGGGAACCCCGGATGACTTCCGCTACCTGGTGGACCAGCTCCACCAGGCCGGCATCGGCGTCATCCTGGACTGGGTTCCGCCCACTTCCCTCAAGGACGAGTGGGCCCTGGCCCGTTTCGACGGCACCCCGCTGTACGAGGACCCCTGACCCGCAGCGAGGCGAGCACCCCGACTGGGGGCACCTACGTGTTCAACTTCGGACGCAACGAGGTGCGCAACTTCCTGGTCGCCAACGCCCCTGTACTGGCTCCAGGAGTTCCACGCCGACGGTCTGCGCGTCGACGCCGTGGCCTCCATGCTCTACCTGGACTACTCGCGCCAGGACGGCCAGTGGCACCCCAACCAGTTCGGCGGCCGCGAGCACCTGGAGGCCATCAGCTTCCCTGCAGGAGGCCACCGCCACCGCCTACCGCAAGAACCCCGCATCGTCATGGCCGCTGAGGAGTCCACGGCGTGGCCGGGCGTCACCGCCCCACCGAGTACGGCGGCCTGGGCTTCGGGCTGAAGTGGAACATGGGCTGGATGAACGACACCCCTGCGCTACCTCGCGGAGGACCCGGTCAACCGCCGTTACCACCACGGCGAGCTGACCTTCTCCCTCGTGTATGCCTTCTCCGAGCAGTTCATCCTGCCGCTGAGCCACGATGAGGTCGTCCGCGGCGAGGGCCCCTGCTGTCCAGATGCCCGGCGACCACTGGCAGGGAGCTGGCGGGCCTGCGCGCCCTGTACGCCTACCAGTGGTCCCACCCCGGCAAGCAGCTGCTGTTCGCATGGGGCAGGAGTTCGGTCAGGGAACCGAGTGAACGCGGATCGTCCCCTGGACTGGTGGATCCTGGATGACCCCGCCACCAGGGGCTGCTCGCTCTGGTCAGCGACCTCAACCACCTCTACCTCAGCTCGCCGGCCCTGTGGTCGGAGGACTCCTCACCGAGATTCGGCGGATCGAGGCCGGGCGACGGCGACCACAACGTCCCTGTCCTACCCGCGCAAGGGGACCGACGCCGACGGGCGGGCCGATCTGATGGTCTGCATCATCAACTTCGCCCGGCACCCCGCACGAGGGCTACCGGGTGGGCCTGCCCTTCGCCGGGGACTGGGAGGAGGTCCTCAACACCGACTCCGAGGACTACGGCGGCTCCGGCGTGAGCAACCTGGGCGTGTCGAGGCCGAGGACCTGCCTGAACGGGCGCCCGGCCTCCGTGAGCCTGCGGGTCCCCCGATGGGGGCGGTCTTCTGCGTCCGGCTCAGGACTGAGCCGGGCTGAAAACCACGCACCGCGGTGGGGTGAGGGGCCCGCGTCTCCCACCCCACCGCGGCCTGTTGCTCGTCGCGTCTTCAGAACTTCGAACTTGACCTGCCGCCATCACCTGTGAGCCGGTAGTCTGGGCCCTGTCTCGCACAGGCGCGCGGCCTCCGGTGCCCTGTAACTCTGGGTGCTCCGGTCGGTCCGGCCCCGTCGATGTACGATGTTTCAGTCCGCTGCAAAATTCTTGCAGTCGGCGACCACGATGCCTGACAAGGGAAGAAGAATGACACAGAAACTGGTCACGAGCGCCCCGCGCAGGTGCGCGCTCGTATCCGGTCGCCCCGCGACCGCAGCCACCCTCATGGAGGTCTGGCAGGCCTGTCCGCCGCCGTCGTCGACACTATTGCGGACGACTGGTACGCCACCGAGCAGAAGTACAGCGCCGGGCGCCAGGAGCACTACTTCTCGCCGAGTTCCTCATGGGTCGCGCCCTGCTCAACAACTCTCCAACCTGGGGATGGTCGACGAGGCGCGCGAGGTCGTCGGTTCCTTCGGCGTCAACCTCTCCGACGTCCTGGAGCAGGAGCCCGACGCGCTCTGGGCAACGGCGGGCTGGGACGCCTGGCCGCCTGCTTCCTCGACTCCTGCGCCACCCTCGACCTGCCGGTCAACGGCTTCGGCATCCTCTACCGCTACGGGCTGTTCAAGCAGCTCTTCGAAGATGGCTTCCAGACCGAGCACCCCTGACCCCTGGATGGAGGGAGGCTACCCCTTTCGTCATCCGCCACGAGAGGCCCAGCGCCTGGTGCACTACCGGGACATGACCGTGCGTGCCATCCCCTACGACATGCCCATCACCGGCTACGGCACCAAGAACGTGGGGACCCTGCGCCTGTGGAAGGCCGAGCCGCTCGAGGAGTTCGACTACGACGCCTTCAACTCCCAGCGCTTCACCGAGGCCATCGTCGATCGCGAGCGCACCTCGGACATCTCCCGCGTCCTCTACCCCAACGACGCCACCTACGAGGGCAAGGTCCTGCGGGTTCGCCAGCAGTACTTCTTCTGCTCGGCCTCCCTGCAGCAGATCGTCGAGAACTACGTCAGCCATCACGGTGAGGACCTGACCGGCTTCGCTGACTCCAACGCCATCCAGCTCAACGACACCCACCGGTGCTCGCCATCCCCGAGCTGATGCAGCATCCTCCTGGACGAGCACCACCTGGGCTGGGAGGAGGCTCGGGAGGTGGTCACAAGACCTTCGCCACCAACCACACGGTGCTGGCAGAGGCCCTGGAGACCTGGGAGATCTCCATCTTCGACCGTCTCTTCCCGCGCATCACCGAGATCGTTCGCGAGATCGACCGCCGCTTCCGCATGGAGATGGCCGAGCGTGCCTGGAGCAGGGACACCATCGACTCATGGCCCTCCCATCTGCGGGGACAAGGTGCATGGCCTGGATCGCCTGCTACGCCTCGTACTCCATCAACGGCGTCGCCGCGCTGCACACCGAGATCATCAAGCGCGAGACCCTGGGCGAGTGGCACGCCATCTGGCCTGAGCGCTTCAACAACAAGACCAACGGCGTCACCCCGCGCCGCTGGCTGCGCCAGTGCAACCCGCGCCCTGTCGGCGCTCCTGGACGAGGTCACCGGCTCGGACGCCTGGGTCAGGATCTCTCCGTCCTGGCCGAGCACACCGATTCCGTGGACGAGTCCGTCTACGACCGCCTGGCGGAGATCAAGCACGCCAACAAGGTGGACTTCGCCGCGTGGATCGCCCAGCGCGAGGGGATCGAGATCGACCCGGAGGCGATCTTCGACGTCCAGATCAGCGCCTCCACGAGTACAAGCGCCAGCTGCTCAACGCCATCTACATCCTGGACCTCTACTTCCGCATGAAGCAGGACCCGAGCCTGCAGGTTCCCAAGCGGGTCTTCATCTTCGGGGCGAAGGCGGCCCTCGGGTACATCCGGGCCAAGGGCGTCATCTAGCTCATCAACGCCATCGCCGACCTGGTCAACAACGACCCCGTGGTCTCCCAGACCATCAAGGTCGTCTTCGTCCACAACTACAACGTCTCCCCGGCCGAGCACATCATCCCGGCCGCCGACGTCTCCGAGCAGATCTCGATGGCCGGCAAGGAGGCCTCGGCACCTCCAACATGAAGTTCGCGATGAACGGCGCCTGACCCTGGGCACGCTCGACGGCGCCAACGTGGAGATCCTGGAGGCCGTCGGGGACGACAACGCCTACATCTTCGGCGCCACCGAGGACGAGTTGCCCGCCCTGCGTGAGAGCTACGACCCCGTGTGGCACTACGAGAACGTCCCCGGTCTCAAGCGCGTCCTGGACGCCTTCACCAACGGCACCCTGGACGACAACGGCTCGGGCTGGTTCGCCGACCTGCGCCGCAGCCTGCTGGAGGCCTCCCACGAGCCGGCCGACGTCTACTACGTCCTGGGCGACTCGCCCCTACCGCGAGACCAAGGACGCCATGGCGGCCGACTACGCCGACACCCTGCGCCTGGCAGCGCAGGGGCCTGGGTGAACATCACCCGCTCGGGCCGCTTTCTCCTCCGACCGCACCATCAGCGACTACGCCCGCGAGGTCTGGAAGATCGACCCCGAGCCCATCGCCTGATCGTCACGGCATGAGCGAGTGCCCCTCACCACGATTGGTGAGGGGCACTCCTTTTCCCGTATGCGCTGGGCGCCGCGACGCCTCAGCAGGGCCCGCCGAGGATCAGTAGAGCATGGTGGCCAGGCGGCGACGGGCCTGGGCGACCTCCGGGGAGGTGGAGCCGATGATCTCGAAGAGCTCGAGCAGTCGCAGCCGGGCCGTCTCCCGCTCCTCCCCCACGTGGGTGCGCACGGCCTCCAGGGCCCGGCCGAGGGCGGCGTTGACATCCCCCAGGGCCAGGGCGGCGTCGGCACCGGCCAGGGCCGCGGTCAGATCCGTGGGCGCGGCGTCGGCGGCTGCAAGGAGCTCGTGGGGGTCCTGACCGTCCAGGCGGGCCATGAGGCGCACCTGGTTGCGGGCCACCTTGAGGTCGTCGTCGCCGGGGTTCTGGGCGATGGCGTGGGTGTAGACCTCCTCGGCGGCGGCGAAGTCCCCGGCCTCGATGGCCTCGCGGGCTGCCCGCTCGACCTCGGTCTCCTCGGGCTCGGCCTGGGGGTCACCGCCAGCCGCGCCATCGACGGCGATGGTGCCGTTGACACCGTTGCGCCGCCACCTCCAGCAGCTGGTCGATGACCGAACGCAGCTGCCCTGGGGCACCGTCCCCTGGAACATCGGCACCGGCTGGCCCGCGATGAGGGCCACGACGGTGGGGACGGCCTATGCCTGAAGGGGCCTGGGCGACTTCGGGGGCGGCATCCACGTTCACGCGCGCCAGCTGGAAGCGGCCGGCGTACTGATCGGCGAGCTGCTCCAACACGGCGGCGAGGTCGGTACTGGCCTGGCTGCGCGGAGTGTGCAGGACGATGACGACGGGCACCCGGGTCGAGACCTCGGCGACCTCGCGCAGGCTGGAGGCATCGACGTCGACCACGAGCGGCACCGGCAGACCCGGAACCGGCTCTCGAGGGGCGGTCCCCGGCGGTGGGGCTCGAGTGGTCGCCGGTAGAGCCGGCCGGCTTGGTGGCGGGGGCGAGACTGGACAGGTCGACGGCGCCGAACATGCTCATGGCAGCTCTGCCTTCCTCGGGCCGCGGCCCGGTTGCTTCATGGATCTGGGTCTTTCAGTGTCCGTGGGCGTCGGCGCGGTTGGCAGGCCTCACACTGCTCACCGGTCTGAGCGCGCCTGCGGCCCGACTCCGAGCAGTCACGGAGCCGGGCCGGGGACCGGAGGCGGTCAGGACGGCTTGGCCGACGCCGAAGCCGTGGGGGCCGGCGTCTTGGAGTCGTCCCGCTCCACCTTCATGAGCGCCGTCTCGGCGCCCAGAACAGTCACCTTCTCGTTGCTTCCCTCCTTGGGGATGGAGAAGGCCACCATGGAGTCGTAGGTGGCGGTCACGGTACCGACGATCTTCTGGTTGCCACCCATGTGGGCGGCGACGTCACCCTGCAAGGTGAGGTCGGAGCCGTCAACGGTGCGCTTGTAGACCACTGTGAAGGTCAGGGTGGTGAAGACCAGCGCCCCACCGTCCCCCTCCTCCAGCTGCAGGCCCTGGAACCCGTCCTGACCGGGAACCGCCGTCACGGTGACCTCGCCCAGGGACTTGAGATCGGTGGCTCGGGCGTCTGACCTTTCGACGCAGATCGTCATCGGGGAAAGGCCTTGCCGTTCTCACCGTCGGGGTGGTTGAGCGCATCGACGTAGGAGTCGAGGACCGCCTTGGGGGTGGCGACCAGCCCGGTGGACTCGGCCGTCATCTGCTTGGCGTGCTGGGCCGACTGCTTGGTCAGCACGGGAATGCTCGCCTGCACGGCGAAACCCTGTACCCAGGCCCACACCTTGAACTGGTCCCGGGCCGAGCCCTGCTCCAGGAGATGATCGAGACGCTCTTGTCGCCCTCCGAGGCGACCGCAGCGTTACGGGGGAAGCCGATGGTCTGCCCCACTCCCCCGCCCTGGATCTTCGTGGTCATGGCGTGGATGAAGGAGTCGTTCCCGCTGGCGGAGGCGGTGGCGTACTCGGCGGCACGGATCCGCGCCGCCGGACCGGACATGACCTCCTTGAGCTTGTCCGCGTTCTTCTCCTTGTCCGCCGCCGCCAGACTGGTCTGGACGCGCTGGAGGATCTCGGCGAGCTGCTTGTCGTTGAGGACGGGCTCGGCGATCGGCGTACCGGAGGCCACGGTCTGGGCGGTCTTGGGCTGAGACCGCGAGCAGGCGGCCAGGCTCAGGGCGATGGCGGAGGCACCGCCTGCGCTCAGAAAGGCTCGACGGGTGGACATCATGCGCGCTCCTGGTTGTCGGGGTCCGCGGTGGGGTCTGGCTCACTGAGGGGCTCGGCGTCGACGGCCTGGATGACGGAGGGGTCGGCCTGCGGAGGCAGCTCGACGCCGTCGGAGTAGGAGGGCCAGGACACGGTGGTCGACGTCGCAGAGGAGTCCCCTAAGAAGCCGCTCGGGGAGAAGGCGGGGCCGCGCGCCGGCTCGACCTCCTGCTCACTCCAGCTCAGCGACGCGTCACTCACCTCCGGCTGGGCGAATCCGGTCGGCGCCTGGAGGCCGGGGTCCTGCGACGGGGCCGAGGAGGCCGCGTCCTGGAACTCGGCGGTGTCGGTCTCGAAGGACTGCGCATCGTCATCGCCCGCCACGTGGCTGGTGTGGTGCTCCGGCGGTGCGAAGCGGGAGTGGTCCGGGGCGTCGGCGCCCTGGTCGGCCACCTGGTCCGCGCCCACGGCCATGTGACCGGCGCCGACACCGGTGCCGACGCCGTCACTGAGAGCCGGGGGGTTGGAGTGAGCCGACGAGTCGGAGGTGTTGGCAGCATCCGAGGTGATGGCCAGCGCCTCACCGTCCTGGAGGCCCTCCGGCTCCCGGGCGGCCCGGTACTGCCGGGTGGCTGTCTCATCAAGACCTGGGACGACGGACGCGCCTCGGGCAAGGCCCGGCAACCGCGTGGTCGCCCTGCCCGCCATGGCTCTCACCGTAGGAGGCCGCGGCTCCGTCACCGAACCCGCTGCCGGGGCCGGCACTGAGCCCGGTTGCGGGGGCCGTCAGTCGTAGCCGTCGGCGGGGAGGGCCTCAGCTGCCGAGGGGACGGGGGCGAGGCGTCTCGACGCCGTCGAGGTAGACGCGCCCGGTGCGCGGGGTCGGTCCAGGGCTCGCCCGAGGCCTCGGCGCGCTCCTTGTCCCGCAGCTCTCGGCGGGTCAGCCGTCGGTCGGGATCGTCCACCTGGGGGATGCCCTCGGTGGAGACCGAGTCGGCGTTGGCGATGCGGGCCGCCCGCTCGGCCGAACGGGTACGCCGATCGACATTGGCGCGGCGCAGCTGGAGGTCGATGAAGAACAGGAAGGCCCCTACGAGCACGAAGACGCTGCCCAGAACCAGTCCCCGTAGAAGTACCAGGGCGTCTCCACCTGGCGCTTCCAGCTGATGGTCAGGCCGGGAGCCGAGGCCTTGCCGTCGGTCATGGCCATGACGACGATCTGCTCGTCGACGTTCTTGCGCGGCAGCATGGCGCGGTCGGCGTCCTTGCCGGTGTTGAAGGTGACTGACGAGCCGCCGGTCTTCTCCCCCAGCCAGATGTCGGAGCCCGAGGCGGTCACGCCCTTGGCCTTGCGCTCCGAGCACTTCGAGCCGCCGGCCTGCGCGGGAGGCTGGAGGGCTGAGAGGAGGGCCGCCGCGGAAGGAGCGGGAGTGGCGTTGGCCGGCGGGCAGTACTGGGTCTCGTCCCTGGAGGACAGGGTTCCGGCATCGGCGTCGATACTGGTGACCACCGTGTAGGGCAGCGCGTTGTCGGCGTCGGGACTCATCCAGGCGTCGAGGTCGGCCGCCCTGGCCACGAAGAGGTGGACGTCCTTGCCGTCGGAGGAGCTCGCCGTCACGGTGACGTCGGACTCCGCACCACTGAGAACCCCGGGGGCTGTGATGACGTAGGGCTGAGAAGGGCCGGAGGCGAACTTCGCCTCGACCTTGGAGCCGGGTTTTCCAGATGGTGGCTGAGCAAACGGCCAGGGCGACGAGGACCAGCCCGAGGACGGTCACTACCACGCTCAAGATACGTCGACTCACGACGCGGATCTCCTATGCTCGCGGACGGTTGGACGACGGCCGGCTGCGGAGCCGGGTATCGCTGCGAGCGCTCACCGTGCGCCCGCCTAGGAACCAGAATCGCATGACGGACCCCGCGACCGCACCGACCTCGGCGCAAGATCACAGCCAGACACGCGCTGAGCGAAGCGATATCTCCCGGAATTCCGCCAGCAGAAAGGGCCTCGCCGCTCCGTCGAGCGGCGCTGCGGTCTCGAAGCGGAAACGGGGGAACGCGCGAAGAAACGCGCGCACGAGATCGGACACGCCCGAGCAGTCCACCAGTGCATCCATCCGCGACTCCTCCCGGGTCGGTCGGGAACCGAACCACCCCAGCTTTCTGTGCGCATGGTCACACTTTTGTGGTGACCGTCCTGATCACACCCAATCGTTAGGCTTGCCCTGGTGGTGAGCGTCCCCGGCTCGCCAGGAGGAGGAACCCGACGTGGCTGAGGGAATACAGCGAGTTTGCCATCACGATGCGCGGTTACGACCGCGCTCAGGTCGACCGGAAGCTGGAGCAGCCTCGCGCCAGCTGGCCGACGCGCGTCGCGAGGTGGCCAGCCTCGACCAGCGCGCCAGCGACGCTGGCCGGCGAGCTGGCCGACGCTCAGCGCCGGCTGCGGGAGTCCGACAAGCCGACCCACGCCGGCCTGGGCTCACGGATCGAGCAGCTGCTGCGCAGCGCCGAGAGCAGAGCGCCTCCGTCCTGTCCAAGGCCAACGCCGAGGCCGACGCCCCTGCTGACCCGGACCCGGACCAACGCCAAGAACCTCTCCGAGCGCAGCGCCTCGGAGGCGGCGACCCTGCTGGCCGACGCCCGCCGAGAGGCCAGCGAGCTGCGCCCTGCTCCCAGGGGAAGCCTCGACCGCCTCTGGCCAACGCCGAGGCCCGCGCCCAGGAGCTGGTCTCCTCTGCCTCGCGCAAGGCCGCCCAGATCTCCGCCGACTCCGAGGCGGCCGTCACCGAGATGCGAGCCAGCGCGGAGCGCGAGGCCGCACTGGTCCTGTCCCAGGCCCGCAAGCAGGCCGCCGAGATCGCCATCACCTCCGAGCGCGACGCCACCGCCAACCGCGAGGCGGCCGCGGCCGAGGCCGACGAGCTGCACAAGACCTCTCACGGCGAAGGCCGAGGAGATCCTTCCGCCGCCAAGCAGGAGGCCGAGCTGACCGTCGGCAAGGCCAAGCGCGAGGCCGAGGAGATCCTCACCTCGGCGCGCAACGAGTCGGAGACACTGCGTCGCTCGGCCACCGACGAGGCGGCCGCGGCCCGCGCCGAGGCCACCGAGCTGCGCCAGCAGGCCACCCTGGAGATCGCAGCGGCGCACGAGCAGGCCGCCCAGGAGGACTCCGACGCCCACGAGGCCACGCGCGAGCGCATCCGGGAGATGCAGGAGCAGGCCCAGATCCAGGCCCAGGAGGCCGAGGAGCGTCTGCAGGAGGCGCTGTCCCGGGCCGAGGAGGTCCGCGCGCGCACCGACGCCGAGGCCCGCAAGCGCCAGGAGGAGGCCGTCACCCAGGCCGAAGAGACTCTGGCACAGGCCCGTCTCGAGGCCGAGCAGATCATCAGCGACGCCCGCGCCGACGCCGACGTCACCGCCCAGGTGGCCGCCCGCCAGCTCCAGGAGCTCGAGCGCCAGCGCGACTCGGTCGCCGCCTACCTCACCGAGATGCGCGGCGTCCTGGGGAGGCGCACTGCCCCAGGCCCCTCCTTCAGCGACCACGTCGCAGCCCTGCCTCAGGAGGCGAGTCCGCCCTCGGCGGCCGAGGAGCCCGTCCGCGCAGTCGGCAGAGCCGGCGGCCGCCGGCAGCGCAGGCAGTGCCCTGCGCTCCGCCGGCCTCGAGCAGCGCCTCCTCAGCGCCGTCGGCCACCTCGGCAGGCCCCCGCGCCGGCCGGGAACAAGGCCGCTGCGGCCTCGAGGCGGCTGGCAGGGCGGGCGCAGTCGACCCCGAAGAACGCCCAGAAGGGCGGCCCGGTCGCATCGAGCACGTCCCGGCCCCCGGCAAGAGCTCCAACGGCTCCGGTACCCGCAACTCTGCCAACCGCCACCCCGTCAGGGCAAAGGACGTCGCTGAGACGCTGACGTGACAGCCGACGACGCCGCCCGGTTCGAGACCGAGTCCACCAGCTCTCTGCGGTTCTGGTGACTGCGACTGGGCGGCGTCGCGTCGTCGTGCGGCCACGCAGCGGGCCCGCATGCTTCAGGAGCGCCAGGAGGCAGAGCACGCCCGGGCCGCCCGCATCGTGGGGCTCTTCCTCGAGGTCGCCCGCGAAGAGGGCCTCCAGGACGTTCCTCTGCGGGTGCGCGGCTACGCGGGCGGCAGCGCCCGCACCCCGCTGCGCGGCTGGTACCTGAGGGCCGACGAGACGGTCGGCATCGACACGCAGGGGCGCTACTACGTCCTGTCGATGCCGCTGAGCCTGGCGCAGCGCCTGCGCGGGGTCAGGCCCGAGAGCCAGCCGGTGCCGATGACCATCGGCGAGGGCGGACGCGACGGCGATATCGTGCCGCTGCGCTTCGCGCTGGACCGCCTGCTGCCGGGCTGGGAGGAGCACTCCCCCGAGCCGCTCGTGTGACTCTCAGCCCCACTGCCTCGCGTCGGCGTCGGGTTCTACCAGAGGCGCCGCTCCCAGCATGAGGTGTGCCAGTGACGGCGCTCCTCCAGGCCCCGGTCCGCCCCGAAGAGGGACTCGTTGCTCCAGGCCACCACGTGCGCGGTGCCGGCCGGGATGACGCGGTGGCAACCGGGACAGGTGTAGGGCTTGTCCCCGCCGCGCAGGTGGCGCACGGTGAAGTCGGCGCCGCCGGGGCCGGTCTGGGTGCGCGGCACGGAGGCGAGACGGTCCATGCTCAAGGGGATGTGCCCCTGCCCGTAGGGGCGCTTGGATCTGCGACGCCATGCCCCGATCACATCACATCCGGCTGCCGTCCCCAAGCCGAGGGCGGCAGCCGGATGTGAGAGCAGGCCGAGAGCAAACGAGGCGTAGGACGCGGGCGAGCGGCCCGGGCCGGTCTCAGCCCTTGACGGAGCCGGCCATGAGGCCGCCGACGAAGTACTTGCCCAGCAGGATGTAGACCGCCAGGGTCGGCACCGAGGCGATGAGCGCACCGGACATGGAGGCCCCGTAGTCGGCCAGGATCGAGCCGTGGGCCAGGTTGTTCAGCGCCAGCGTCACCGGCCCGGACTGCGCCCCGCCGCCGAAGAACAGGGCGAACAGGAAGTCGTTCCAGGCGGAGGTGAACTGCCAGATGAGGACGACGACGAAGCTGGGCACCGAGATCGGCAGGACCACCGAGACGTAGGTGCGCAGCATGCCGGCCCCGTCGACCCGGGCGGCCTCAATGAGCTCGTTGGGAATGGTCTCGTAGTAGTTGCGGAAGATGAGCGTCGTGATCGGGATGCCGTAGACGACGTGCATGAGGATCAGCGTGTGGATCCCGAAGCCCAGGTCGGCACTGGTCACCAGGCGCATGAGCGGGACTCATGACCGCCTGGTAGGGGGATGAACATGCCGAACAGGATGAGGGTGAAGACCACGTTGGCCCCGGGGAAGCGCCACTTGGACAGGACGAAGCCGTTGGCGCTGCCCAGCATCGCGGAGATGATCGAGGAGGGGATGACCAGCGCCAGGGAGCGCAGCAGCCCGCCACTGAGCTGGTTCCAGGCGTTGGACCAGTTCTTGGTGACCCAGACCTCGGGCAGGTACCAGGTCCGCGAGGGGTCGGCGTCGGCGGATCCCTTGAAGGAGGTGACCAGCAGGACGTAGACCGGAATGAGGACGAGGACCACCGAGGCCAGCAGCAGGATGAAGCGGACGGTCTGGCCCTCAGCCGGGCGGCGCGGGACTGCGCATCGTGAGTGCCTGTGTCATCGCCGCTCACCTCCTGCCCTTGGCGTCGTGGATGAGGTAGGGGATGACGGCGACGGCGACCAGGACCAGCAGGATCGTGCCGACGGCGGCGGCGTTGGAGTAGTCGTTGTCGGTCATGAAGTTGAACATGTCGATGGCCGGGACCTTGGTGGAGTAGGTGCGCTGGTCCGTGATCGACATGATGAGGTCGAAGGACTTCAGGGACATGTGCCCGATGATGATGACGGCGCTCAGGGCGATCGGGGTCAGCTGGGGGAAGATGATCGACTTGTAGAGCTGCCACTCGCTGGCGCCGTCGACCCGGGCGGCCTCACGCAGGTCGTCGGGAATGCCGCGGAAGCCGGCCAGGAAGAGCGCCATGACGTATCCGGCCAGCTGCCACACGGCCGGCAGCGCGATGGCCAGGATCCCCCAGGTGGTGTTCTGGGTCCATGAGTTCTCCAGGAACCTCAGGCCGGTCATCTCGAACAGGCGGTTGAGCCCCGAGGCGCTCTCGCCCTGCGCGGAGTTCAGCAGCCACCGCCACACCACGCCCGAGGCCACGAAGGACACGGCCATGGGGAACAGGAAGATGGAGCGGAAGATCCCTTCCCCCTTGATGGGGCGGTCCAGGAGCCAGGCCCACAGGAAGCCGACCACGAGGGTGCCGGCCAGAAAGGTGACGGTGAACAGGATGAGGTTGATGAAGGAGTGGCGGAAGTCCGCTGCCGAACAGGGCCGTGAAGTTGCTCAGCCCGACGACGGTGGTCCCCTGCGTCCGGAGACCTGGCCCGGCAGTGTGCATGTCCAGCAGGGAGGTGTTGATGTTGATGCCGATCATCCCGTAGACGAAGACGCCGACGAGGATGATCGAGGGCGAGATGAGCAGGAGGCCCGGGCCCCACTGCCTCCAGTTCGCCCGACGGCGCCGCGCGGGGGCGCTCTTGGTGCTCGCAAGGTTCTCCTGATGCGTAGGTGGCGGAAGGATCCGCCTGTCGTGGTGATGAGCGCCGGCCGGATGATCGGCGAGGGGTCGTCCCCGGGGACGGGAGCGGACCGGAGCGGACGCACGGCCCGCCCCCCCCCGGGGAACCGGTCAGGAGGCGGCAGCGGCCTTGAGGTCGGCCTGCAGGGCGGTGACGTCGGAGGCGCCCTGGGCGAACTTGGTCAGGGCGTCGTTCATCGCGTTGGTGGCCTTCGACGGCAGGGGCCGCGCCGTGAGCGATGGAGGAGACGATCTTGTCCTTGGCGAAGGACTCCATGGCCGAGCGCTGGTACTCGGAGAACTTGCCCTTCTCCTCGTCGGTGAGGTCGGTGCGGGCCGGGATGGAGCCCTTGACCGTGTTGAAGGCGATCTGGCCGTCCTTGGAGGAGATGGCGTTGAGCCAGTTCTTGGCACCCGCCGGGGTGCTTGGCGCCGTCGGGGCAGGGTGAAGGAGTCGGCCAGGAAGTCGAAGACGCCGTCGGTGCCCGGGACCGGGAAGTAGACGTAGTCCTGGCCGGCCTTCTTGCCGGCGGCGTCGAAGCCGGCCACGGCCCAGTCGCCCATGACGTTGAAGGCGGCCTTGCCGTCCATGATGGGCTTCATGGCGGGCTCCCAGTCCTCGGTGTAGAGGGAGGAGTCGGTGAAGCCCACGATGGTCTTGTAGTGCCCCAGCGCCTTGGTGACCTCGGCGCCGCCCCAGTCGGTCTTGCCTGCGAAGAGCCCGTTGTAGGCGTCCACGCCCAGGTCGGCGATGAGGATGGTCTCGAGCAGCTCGAGCTGGGTCCAGGCCATGCCCATGGTGATGGGGGTCAGGCCGGCGGCCTTGACCTTCTCCATGTCGGCGATCCAGGCGTCGATGGTGGTGGCGGGCTTGGTCGGGTCGAGCCCGGCGGCCTTGAGCGCGGGCACCGAGGCCCACACGACGTTGGCCCGGTGGATGTTGGAGGGCACGGAGTAGATCTTGCCGTCGGAGTCCTTGAGGCGGTCCATGAGGGTGGCCGGGAAGGCCTCGTTGAGCTTGAACTCCTCGTAGAGGCTGGAGACGTCCAGCAGGTAGCCGGCCTCGATGTGGTCCTTGATCTCGGCGCCGGCGTGGGCCTGGTAGGTGTCCGGCGGGTTCTTGGCGGCCAGGTCGGCGGCGAGCTTCTGCTTGGCCTGGCTGCCGGCGCCGCCGGAGACGGCCTTGTTCTCGAACTTCGTCTTGGGGAACTGCTGGTTGAAGACCTTGACCAGGGCGTCCAGACCGAGCTTCTCCGAGCCGGCCGACCACCAGGTGACGACGTCGACCTGGCTGGCGTCCCCTTCACCGGCGGCTCCACCGGACTTCGAGCCGGAGCTGCCGGAGGTCGCGCAGGCGGCCAGGGTGGCGGCGACTGCAGTGGTTCCCAGCCCGCCAGCACGGCGCGGCGGAGAGGTAGTGGGTGGGACGCATGGGACTGCTCCTAGAAAACGACGGTGTCTCATGACCACGGCACTGTTGCCGCGGGCGGCGAGGCCAGATGTTGTCTAGTCATCTGAACTCGCCAGGAGAGTAGACCCAAACTGAGCGAAACTCAAACATATATTGCGTCAAACAATCATTGTACTGGTCGATGACCGCAGGTCCATACCAGCAGCGGCACGATTCATCCGCACCTCATCTGCTACAGACGTGAAAAGGTCCCGCCGCTCGGATGAGCGGCGAGGACCCGGATCGGAGAGCGGACAGGGCCTTACGGTCCCCCGCACCCCAGGGTGGTCCGTACCAGGAACGGGTCGGGCTGGGCGGGCTCTCAGGGCGAGCCCGGCGCCGAGCCGGAGGGCTGGAGGACTCAGATGAGCCCCATGGAGGCCACGGCGCTCTTCTCCTCGACGAGCTCGGCTGCCGAGGCGTCGATCCTGGCGCGGGAGAAGTCGTCGATCTCGAGGCCCTGGACGATCTTCCACTCGCCGTTCTCCGAGGTGCAGGGAAGGAGGAGATGATGCCTCGGGCACGCCGTAGGAGCCGTCGGACATGACCGAGGAGGAGGTCCAGGACCCGGAGGTGCCCAGCACCCAGTCGTGCACGTGGTCGATGGCCGCCGAGGCGGCCGAGGCCGCCGAGGAGGCGCCGCGCGCGTCGATGATGGCGGCGCCGCGCTTGGCGACGGTCGGGATGAAGTCGTTCTCGACCCAGGCCCGGTCGGCCAGGATGTCGGTGATGGGGGCGCCCTGACGGTGGCCTGGGTCAGGTCGGGGTACTGGGTGGAGGAGTGGTTGCCCCAGACGGTGACCTTGTCGATGTCGGTGACGTGGCAGCCGGCCTTGGTCGCCAGCTGGGCCAGAGCGCGGTTGTGGTCCAGACGGGTCATGGCCGTGAAGCGCGAGGAGGGGATGTCGGGGGCGTGCGAGGCCGCGATGAGGGCGTTGGTGTTGGCGGGGTTGCCCACGACGAGCACCTTGATGTCCTCGGCGGCGCCGGCGTTGAGGGCCTCGCCCTGGGGGCCGAAGATGCCGCCGTTGGCGGAGCAGGTCGGCGCGCTCCATACCGACTTGCGGGGCATGGAGCCGACGAGGAAGGCGATGTTGGCGCCCTCGAAGGCGGCCTTGGGGTCATCGAAGATGTCGACGCTGCCCAGGGTCGGGAAGGCGGAGTCGAACAGCTCCATCGCGGTTCCCTCAGCGGCCTTGACGGCCGGCGGGATCTCCAGCAGACGGAGGTTGACGCGCTGGTCCGGGCCGAGCAGGGCGCCGGAGGCGATGCGGAACAGCAGGGCGTAGCCGATGTTGCCGGGCAGCACCGGTGATGGTGATGTTGACGGGAGCGTTTGCCATCGAGGACTCCTTCGAGACGTGTGTCGTCGCGGGCCGCAGGCGGCAGCCCGGCAGGACAACGCTATGACGTTCGCGCAGGTGAATACACCGATCCGCCGCGTTTCGTGACTCTCACCACTGCCTGGGGTCATGGAGGTGGGATTCCTCCTGGTAGCCCATCATCCCAACGAGATACTCACTGCCCCTGACAACATCCTCTCTGGTCGATACGCTGGGGGCCTCCCCAGCCCGTTTCTCGCCTCAGGACCGTGATGAGCTCACGCCGATCCCCCGCGCTCATCCTCGCGCCGCTGCGCCGAGTGCTCCCGCCCCGCCCGCAGTCTCCTCACCCTGCCGGGCGTCGCGCAGGCGCCCTCTCCTTCGGCCTGACGCTCCTGGGCGCCCTGGGAGCCGGCGGTGCCTCATCTCCACCGGACGCGCCCTGGGCGCCCTGCTGAGCTCCTCGCGGCGGCGGGCCTGCTCGCTCAGGCTCTGGCCACGCGGCCGCCGTGGCGCCTGCCAGCTGCTGCCCAGCGGGTCTGCCCGCTCAGTGCGCTGACGCAGGAGGCGCATCTGC